>ENA-UOOM01000026-UOOM01000026.1-fermentation-metagenome-genome-assembly--contig:-NODE-26-length-213852-cov-14.437644_pt1 | contig 213852 bp, 207 predicted proteins | sample MGYA00245781_ERZ724031 | MGnify/ENA primary metagenome ERZ724031 (study PRJEB28704, sample SAMN03018317) | fermentation metagenome | biome: anthropogenic terrestrial biome; feature: soil...
CTCTGGTTCGCGCGCGGAGTGCCTGACAGCAGGTCTGCAAAAACTCCAGAAGCTAAAGCCATAGCCGTAAACGCCGAAAAGCAATACCAGAAAAACCGCTCATACTATGCGGCCTATTCCGGCAGGAATTCTTCAAGTATCCGCCACCTTAAAGCGCAAATCACCGGAGTTTTAAGCCAGCATGCCGAGCCCGTGCCAATCGCTTCACGCTCAGGCAGGCTCAGCGCCAGGCGTGTATGGCGTGGCACAGTGCTCCACAGCAGTTGTGTCTTCGAGCGTCGCATGTCGGAGCCGCAGCCGGATTTCTCTGTTCTTCTCCTGCTCGACGCATCCGCCTCGCGCCTTGAGTCGCAGGAAGTTATCGCATCCCAGGCCTATATGATATCAGAAAGCCTCAGGTTATGCCGCATACCCGTCGAGGTTGATGCTTTCCGCAGCCTCCGCGGGTTCACTGTTTTACAGATACTTAAAAGCTACAGGGAAGAAAATTCCCTCGGCGTTTTCCGATACTTTTCATCAGGCTGGAACCGTGACGGGCTTGCACTTAAAGCCGCAGGCGTCCGTTTAAAGGCATCAGGCACCGGCAACCGCATCCTGCTTGTGCTCACCGACGCCAGCCCCAATGACGCTGAACCAGTCTCGCCTTACGGCAGCAGGCCGCTCCCGCTCGATTACTCCGGAAGCGCAGGCATTGAGGAAACGGCGCGTGAAGTTGAGGCGCTCAGGTCTAAAGATGTGCAGGCATCGGCTATTTTCCTCGGGGAAGACAGCGAAGCGAAAAATGCCGAAAAGATTTATTCCGGCAATTTCGTCAGGATACACAGGAGTGACGAGATATCTAAAGCAGTCGGCAAGCTTTTAAAAGACAATATATCTTCCTTTTACTGAGATTAGCCAATATTTTGCGGAACAACGCGGTGCCCTTCCACAGCCGGAATAAAGAGTGCAAAGGACTTGCAACCATAGTTCTCATGTGGCATATACTGTTTATACCAAGCATGAGGAGGAATTCCCTTTATGTACATATCTTTTCTCTGGGCAGCACTTTCCGGCATTTTTTTCCTTATACTGCATGTGACCGGCACCGGTTCTTTCCCAAAGCCCCTTTCAGCGCGCGAAGAACGTGAATGCCTAAAGCGCATGCACGGCGGCGACACGGAAGCCAGGAACGAGCTTATTGAACACAACCTCAGGCTTGTGGCACATATCATCAAAAAATACTACGCAAATTCCGGCGAGCAGGACGACCTCATATCAATCGGCACTATAGGGCTTATAAAGGCGATTGACACATTCGACATTTCCAAGGGGATACGGCTTTCAAGCTATGCGGCGCGGTGCATTGAAAACGAAGTGCTTATGTATTTCCGCTCTGCAAAAAAAAATGCGCAGAACATATCTATCAACGAACCGATAGATACAGACAAGGACGGCAATGCCCTCACACTCATGGATATGATGGCGTCGGAAGACGATATTCTTGAAAATCTTGACGGAAAAATAAAAACCGAACAACTTCAGAAATACATAAAGGAAGCCCTTACACCCCGGGAGCAGACAATTATCCGCCTGCGCTACGGCCTCGGCGGCAGCGAGCCAATGACCCAGCGGAAGGTAGCACAGAAGCTTGGCATCTCCCGCAGCTATGTGTCACGCATTGAAAAAAAATCACTGGCTGCGCTGTGCCACAAGTTTGGGAAATAGGCGTCGCGCAGTTTGGCCCATGGCACATATAAACCATCATTTTTTTTCGGCGCCCTTTCTTTTCCTCTGGAGAAAAAGCCGCACTGCCGTAAGCACCGCACCTAAAAGGCAAATGGATGCGGCCATTATATATGCTGCGCGCATGCCAAACAGGAAAGCGCCGCTTTCCCCTTTCACATAGCCTGTTACATGGCGGCCTGTTTTTATGCTCATGGTACTGTAAAGTATTGCCGTTGAGAGCGTCACGCCCGTAACCATGCCAACATTGCGCACAAGGGCATTGATGCTGCCGCCCGCACCAAGTTTTTCCTCCGGAAGCAGCGACATCACAAGCGCGTTATTCGGCGACTGGAACAGACCGTTGCCCAATGACATCACGCCGATAAAAAAAATTATCGTCAGGTGTGAGGAGCTTTCGTTAAGGCCGGCCATCAGGTAAAGCCCCGCACTTGTAGCCATAAGGCCGGCAGCCGTGAGTATCTCAGGCCCAGTTTTGTCTGAAATATATCCGCTTACAGGTGCAGCTACAGCGAGTATGGCGGGGTATACTGCCATGTACATTCCCGCTTGCCCAGGACTCATTGAAAGAATATCCTGAAGATAAAAAGGCAGAATTATATTTGAGCATGAAATTGCAACGAAAGAAGTAAATGCGCAAAAAATGCTGATTGTGAACATCCGGTCGTGAAAAATTGAAAAGTCGAGCAAAGGCTGCCTGCAGCGTTTTTCCACAATGAAAAAGATTACAGCTGAAACACCGGAAACAAAAAAGCATGCTATAATCCACAGGCTGCCATATCCGGCGTTCTGGCCGTATTCAAGCGCTGCAAAAGCAGGGACAAGCACAAGCGAAAACAGCACAAACCCCGCAGCGTCAAATTTTCCGCCGGTTTTCGGGCTGCTTTTAGTAGAGAACTTCACGTTTGCAATGTAAGCGACAAACCCTATGGGCACATTCACCCAGAAAAGGTACCGCCAGTCCGCAAAAGAAATTATCAGCCCGCCAAGTGCCGGCCCCGCCAGCATTCCGAGCGCAACGAATGCTCCGTTTATTCCGAGGGCACGCCCGCGCTCTTGCGCAGGGAATGTGCGTGTGATTATCCCCTGGCTGTTCGCCAGCCCGGCGCTGGCACCAGCAGCCTGCAGGACGCGCGCCGCAATCAGCAGCGGAAAAGTTGCAACAACACCGCACAGCAGCGAGCCTACCGTGAAAATGAAAAGCCCAAAGCGGAATGTCCTCTCCTGCCCTTTCATGTCGCCAAGGTGCCCGAAAAGCAGCGTGAAAACAGAAAGCGCGATGAGGTATACGCTCACTACCCATGTGACTGTGCCGGTGCTTACCTTAAGCTCTTCCGCCATTTTCGGCAAAGCAACATTTACAATGCTGCTGTCAAGTGTTGACATAAAAGTAAAAGCGGCCGTAACCATCAAGATAATCCATCTTTTGCGCTGCGGCTTTGGCGTTTCCATTTTTCTGGCCATCCTTTCATTAAATTTTCCGCTGATATTTGCGGCCTACAGTTTTTTCCGATGTTTTATTGACAGGGCAGCTGAAAAACAATATACTTTAAAAGGCGTATTTTGTCACATCAGCATGAGCTTTAATCCTTATTTAGAAATAAAACGCCACAAATAAAATTGTTGCAGCGCCGCAGCAGATTATAAAGTTCCCGAATTGCCGTGCGCAGAAAGGATTGTAGCGTAAATGTCCATAGGCATGCTTGTAACAGTAATTCTTCTCTCTGTTGTATTTGACTTTATCAACGGATTTCACGACACGGCGAACTCAATCGCAACGGCTGTCTCAACACGTGTGCTGACGCCTCGCGCCGCTACTATTATGTCCGCTACACTTAATTTCGTCGGGGCCCTCATAAGCGCAAAAGTCGCGGAAACCATAGCTTCCGGCATCGTCACATGCGTATTGCCGCAGTACGTAATTGCCGCCGCCCTCTGCGGGGCAATCGTCTGGAACCTCATCACGTGGTACGTCGCACTTCCGAGCAGCTCTTCGCATGCGCTTATAGGCAGCCTTGTAGGCGCTACGATTATTGTTACCAACAGTTTTAAAACAGTTAACTGGAAAAATATTCTTGATAAAGTTATCATTCCCCTTTTCACTTCCCCGGTAATCGGATTTGTGATAGGTTTCTTTGTCATGAAGCTCCTATACCATATACTCAGGCTGGCCAAGCAGCGGTTTGTCAATAAGTTCTTCTCAAAACTCCAGATATTTTCCGCCGCACTTATGGCATATTCCCATGGAAGCAACGATGCGCAGAAAACGATGGGCATCATAGCCATGGCGCTTGTGAGTGGAGGTTACTTGAAAGCACAGGACGGCATACCGATCTGGGTAAAACTCATATGCGCGGTGTCTATGGCACTCGGGACATCGTTAGGCGGGTGGAAAATAATTAAAACCGTCGGCATGAATATGATAAAGCTGCAGCCAGTGGAAGGGTTTGCCGCTGAAACTTCTGCGGCAATTGTTATCCAGATTATGACGGCTGTAGGCGCACCGGTCAGCACAACGCACGTCATCTCATCTTCCATTATGGGTGTTGGTTCCGCAAAGCGCCTTTCCGCCGTTAACTGGTCAACCGCAAAAAGCATTGTAATCGCCTGGGTGGTCACCTTCCCCGTAACAATACTTTTCGGCATGGGATTCGCACTTCTGTTCCACCTTTTCATCCATTGAATTGTTGGCCTGATTTTCACGGCCTCTTTTTTATGTCTATTTTTTTCAGATTCTGCTATGATAATACCGGGCGGTGATTTCATTGGATAGGACGATACTTCACTGTGACTGCAATTCCTTCTTTGCCTCTGTGGAATGCCTTTTCCGGCCTGAGCTGAAAAACGTCCCCATGGCAGTGTGTGGCGACCCGGAAACGAGGCACGGCATTATTCTCGCAAAAAACGAGCCTGCCAAAAAGTACGGCATCCGCACGGCGGAAACCATCTGGCAGGCTAAGTGCAAATGCCCCGGGCTTGTGCTTGTCCGTACGCATTTTCAGGAATATGTCAAATACTCAAAGCAGATAAATAAAATTTACCTGCGCTACACTGACCTCGTGGAACCTTTCAGCATTGACGAGAGCTGGCTCGATGTTACCGGAAGCCGCGCGCTTTTTGGCAATGGCAAGTCTATTGCTGACAGCATCCGCGAAACAGTCCGCCGCGAAACTGGGCTTACAGTGTCGGTTGGCGTGTCTTTCAATAAAATTTTCGCAAAGCTCGGAAGCGACTATAAAAAGCCTGATGCAACTACCGTTATAAGCCGCCAAAATTACAGGGACATTGTGTTCCCGCTGCCTGCGGACGCGCTAATTTTTTGTGGGCATAAAATGGCGCAGGCCCTTTCAAGGCTCGGCATACACACAATAGGCGACTTGGCCGGCAGCAGCCGTGGAATGCTTCAAAAGCGCTTTGGAAAAGCCGGCGCAGATCTGTATGACTATGCCAACGGCCTCGACTGCGAACCCGTGCACAGCTTTTTTGAGGAACACGACGTAAAGAGCATAAGCAACAGCGTAACTTTCCGCCGCGACCTTACCGGCGAAAAAGAAATCCGCCGCGCCGTCGGCGCCATATGCGACAGCGTGGCTTCGCGCATGAGGAAACAGGGCGTCAAATGCTGGGTGGTGCAAGTCGGCATAAAAAATCAAAACCTTAAAACGGTAACACGCCAAAAAACGCTGCCTGCCCCTACGCACCTTGCCAGCGAGCTCACCGAAGCTTCCATGGAGCTCATGCATTCATTCTGGAATTTTGGCAGCCCCATACGCATGATATCTGTGGGCGGCAGCGGGCTCGTGCCCGAAGATGCTTCAGGTGAACAGCTGTCGTTCTTCTCTGCGGCAAACAGCAAAAGCCATTCACACCGCAAGGAGGAACACCTTGAAACAGCACTTGACAGCATCAGGGAAAAATTCGGCAGCTCGTCCATAACCACGGGAGCCCTCCTGAAAGACGATATCGGCCTCGAGGGTCTCCAGCGCAAAAGCGGTAAAAAATGGTAAATAACAATTTTTATAGTTTTACGCCTGCGGATTCAAGCGCCTCCGCAAGCTTTTCAGGATTCTGCGCATAGCAAAAGCCTTTCATGCCAAGTTTTTCGCCCGCGGCTATATTTTCGGGTATGTCGTCGATAAAAAAGCATTCTTCCGGTTTAAGGCAGAACTTTCTGAAAAGCGTAAGGTAAATTTCGGGGTCCGGCTTCAGCAGATGTACGTCAGCCGAGACCGTCATACCGTCAAAATATGTAACGGCAGGGATGTTCCGGTAAAAGCGGTAAAACCGCGTGCTCATGTTGGTAAGCAAATACAGGCGGTACCCATTATTTTTAAGTGTGCGTGCAAGCTCCTCTATCTCTGGAAAAGGCTTTGGCATTTCATGCCAGTGGCCGTAGAGGAACCGGGCCGTCTTATGCAGCCGCTCAGGTATGCGCCTGAGGACAAGCGCAAGGTAGTCCTCATCCGTCATTGTTCCACGGTCGGTTTCCGCCCACTCAGGCGCTTCGAAAATTTCACGGTTCAGCAATTCCGCGTCGTCTTCATTATGGCAGTATTTTCTTATGTATTTTTTCGGTTCATACGAAAACAGCACCCAGCCCATGTCAAAAACAATATTGCGAATCATCCAGATTCTCCCCCTCTGCATTTGCTTTATATTACCATAGCTGCCATATGAATTCAACAAACTGAGTATATGCTTTATATGATATAAATGTTTTTTCTATATGCCCATTTTTATACATAAAGCAGCCCCTGCTTACATGCCGAAGCGGGGGCTGAATTGTTTTATCTCAAAATGACTACACCTTAAACACCTAAACAGTCAGGCAATGCGCACGGCAAAAAGGCTGCCGCCTAAAACATCGAGGCTGCCTGTCGCTGCGGCGTCAAAGTCTACAAAGCAATCGAGTATCTGGTTCTGGAACACGGTGATAACCGCCCCTCCGCTGATTACTTCAACAGCTGTGTTAGTAAGCGGGAAAGTTACCTGCGTTCCGTTGATTGGTGTACCTAAACTCCTTAAATAGATGCTCACATTTCCAGTGGAGGCGGCACCGGCTTGCACATTAAGATTGTATTCCAACTTGTAAGTTCCTGGCGTGAGAAATGTTATGGCACCGTTACTTACAATAATATTGTCTGTCTTTGACTGCTCGTTAAACGTCACAACGCCGTCCACAGGCGCTGTAAACGACTGCGTTGCTGTCTTTACAAGCTGGGCATACGCCGGTTTGAACTTTGGGCGTATCGGGCACGGCGGGTACGGCTGGCATGGCGGATACGGCGAGCATGGCGGGTGCGGTGGGCATGGCGGATACGGCAGGCATTGCGGATCCGGTGGGCACGGCGGATCCGGTGGGCACGGTGGGCACGGCGGGCATGGCGGATCCGGTGGGCACGGCGGGTACGGTGGGCACGGCGGGCACGGTGGGCACGGCGGATATGCAGGCTTCTGGCTCCATGCCGGCCATTGTGCCGGTATGCCGCATGGCCAGCTGCATGGAGCTGTACAGAAGCGGCCATAAAAGCAACTCAAAAGAGATTCCTCCCTACAGTTTAATCGTTTTTCAAGAAACAGTTTGTTTCTCTGCTTTCATACTATGCCGCAGGGCGAATTAACGCCATTTTATTCACGCAGCGTTTCCAATATGATATAATAAAAACGTTTTCATTCCAGCAATGTGTTTATTTGAAAGGGGGAACCTGTTTTGCAGAAGGCTCTTGTCACCGGCGCCGCAGGAGGAATAGGCAGCGCCATATCAAAGCGGCTGTGCCGTGACGGCTTTTTCGTCGTCCTCAACTTCTTCCATTCGGAAAAAGCGGCCGTGCGCCTGCGCGACGGAATAAACAGCAGCTTTCCGGAACCGCGCGCCGAAATTTTACGTGCGGACGTTTCCGACCGTGCACAAGCAGAAAATATGTTCCGTGCCGCAGGCGGCATAGATGTGCTTGTAAATAACGCCGGCATTGCCCAGCAAAAACTTTTTACAGACATAACCGAAGACGACTGGCGCCGCATGATGGCCGTTGATGTAACAGGCGTCTTCCACTGTTGCCAGCTCGCGCTGCCATATATGATACACCGCAAGCATGGAAAGATAATAAACATCTCGTCCATGTGGGGGCAGGCCGGCGCTTCGTGCGAGGTTCACTACTCCACAGCAAAGGCGGCAGTCATAGGCCTAACGAAGGCACTGGCAAAAGAAGTTGGCCCTTCAGGCATAACGGTAAACTGCATTGCGCCCGGCGTTATAGACACGCCTATGAACGCCTCCCTCGGGTCAGAAATAATGCGCGGGCTGAAAGAGGAAACGCCGCTTGAGCGCATCGGCACTCCGGACGACATCGCGGGCGCCGTTTCTTTTCTTGCGTCTCCCGATGCCGACTTTATCACGGGGCAGGCCATCGGAGTAAACGGCGGATTTGTAATCTAAAAAAGGTAGGGCACATGGAATTTCCCGTAACAGGAAAGCCCATGTGCCATGCAAAAGCTTCAGACCGTTGTCATCAAAACGTGGCAATTTCCTTTAACTGTGTATTTGCCGTAGTCTGCGGGGATAAAGACACTGTCCCCTTTGCAAAACGAAAGCTCTTCTTTTCCGCCTTTCAGCAGTTTTGCTTCACCGCCGATACATATAAGAGAATTAAAGCTTTTTTCGTTTGCGTCAAGCTGGTACTCATTGATTTCCATTTCATATGCTGTGAAAATGTCACACGAAGCGAGAAGTATACGCGAGCAGCCGCCAAGCTTTTCTCGGCTCCCCTGTGGATGCGTCGGCCGTGTTGGGTGGTCAAGGCGCGTAACATCGAGCGCCTGCGGGATATGCAACTGGCGCGGCTTCCCATCTTTGCCGAGGCGGCCGTAATCATATATCCTGTAAGTCAGGTTAGAACTCTGCTGTATCTCCGCAAGCAGTATGCCTGCGCCGATTGCATGAAGGGTCCGGCTCTCTATAAAAAACACGTCGCCCGGATGCACGGAGACTTTGTTAAGCACTTCTTCAACGGTATTTTCCTTAATGCGCTTCTTAAACTCGTCTTTAGTTATTTTGTGGTCGAAGCCATAGTAGAGGCTTGCCCCCGGCTCGTTCGCTATGATATACCACATTTCCGTTTTTCCAAACGGTTCGCCGTGGGCACGGGCATAAGCGTCGTCCGGGTGCACCTGTACCGACAGTTTGTCTTTTGCATCTATTAGCTTTATAAGCACTGGAAAATCCGGAAATTCGGCACAGTCTGTGCCGAAAACAGAATGGCCCGCCTTGGCAAAATAGTCCGGCAGAAGCATGCCGGCACATTCGCCGTTAACGATTGTCGACGGCCCGTCTGGATGTGCGGAAAGCATCCAGCTTTCTGCGATTTTGTCTGCGCTGCTCTGCTGATGGTATTCGGTGCGAAGCCTGGTGCCGCCCCAGATATAATCTTTGCAGGCTGCTTTTAGCTTAACTGGATAAATCAGTGACAAAACAACCACTCCTTACTGCGGCGGCCGGCTTTTTTCGTCCGCCCATGCTTCTATTATTCCCATAATAAGCCATATATTTCCGTTTTGCAATCACGCGGCATTATTTAGCGCCTGCATCAAATTTAACTGATCCATAATATTTCCCTTTATCATTAATGTCTTCTTGAAAGAAAACGGCTAAGATGGTAAACTAATATCATCTTGCCAGATTGGACGTGCTGCAAAATGGATTTCAAAGAAAAGCGGAAAAAGCTTTTAAAATACCTTACTTCCAAGGAGTTGATACTCTACCTTGTCTTCGGTATTCTGACTACAGCCATCAACTGGGCAATCTACTTCATCCTGACGGACGCCGTAAAGATGAATGTTTCTCTGGCATATTTCATCGCGTGGGCCGTTTCGGTCATTGTCGCATTCATGACAAACAAGAAGTATGTCTTTATGAGCAGCACAAGGCAGTGGAAGGCCCTGCTCTTCGAGGCGGGCACTTTTGTTGGCGGGAGGCTCCTTACCCTCATAATCGGCGAAATCTTAATGACCGTCTTTGTTGGGCACTTTGGCCAAAGCAACCTCCTCTGGAAGTTTATCACCACCGCCATTGAGGTCATCGGGAACTGGCTGGTCAGCAAATTTATTACCTTTAAAAAGAAAGCGGACTGAACATCCGTAATGGAGGAAAGAGAAAGATGCAAGCTACCGAAAAAACAATGGATCAAATTGTTTCCCTGTGCAAAGACCGGGGATTTATCTACTCCGGCTCCGAAATCTACGGGGGACTTTCCAACACGTGGGATTACGGCCCCCTGGGCGTGGAGTTTAAAAACAATGTCAAGCACGCCTGGTGGAAAAAATTCATTCAGGAAAGCCCCTACAACGTCGGAATCGACACGGCCATCCTCATGAATCCGGAAGTGTGGGTCGCATCGGGCCACCTGAAAAGTTTTTCCGACCCGTTGATGGACTGCCGCGACTGCAAGACGCGCCACCGTGCCGACAAGCTGATTGAAGATGCTACCGGTGTGAATGCGGATGGCTGGAGCAACCAGAAAATGATGGATTTTATCCGTGAGCACCACATCAAATGCCCAAACTGCGGCAGTGAAAATTTTACCGACATCCGCCAATTCAACCTGATGTTCAAAACTTTCCAGGGCGTAACGGAGGACGCCAAAAGCCAGCTTTATCTGCGCCCGGAAACGGCACAGGGCATTTTTGTGAACTTTGCCAACGTCCAGCGCACCACGCGCCGCAAAATCCCGTTTGGAATCGGCCAAATCGGCAAAAGTTTCCGCAATGAAATCACCCCAGGCAACTTTACGTTCCGCACCCGTGAATTTGAGCAGATGGAGCTTGAGTTTTTCTGCAAGCCGGGCACAGACCTTGAATGGTTCAGCTACTGGAAAGACTACTGCAAAGACTTCCTGCTTTCACTCGGCATGACCGAAAAGAATATGCGCCTGCGCGACCACAGCAAAGAAGAGCTTTCGTTCTACTCAAAATGCACCACAGATATAGAGTACCTTTTCCCATTCGGCTGGGGCGAACTTTGGGGCATTGCCGACCGCACCGACTACGACCTTTCGCGCCATCAGGAGCATTCCGGCAAGAGCCTTGAATATTTTGACCCTGAAACGAAAGAGCACTATATCCCCTATGTTATTGAGCCGTCTCTCGGCGCTGACCGCGTAGCCCTCGCGTTCCTCGTTGACGCGTACGATACTGAAAAGGTAAACGACAAAGATACGCGCGTTGTGCTGCACCTCCACCCTGCACTTGCGCCGTACAAATGCGCCATGCTGCCGCTCAGCAAAAAGCTTAACGACAGTGCACAGGCAATCCACACACGCATATGCAAACGTTTCCGCGCCGATTATGACGACGCAGGCTCTATTGGCAAGCGCTACCGCCGCCAGGATGAAATCGGCACGCCCTACTGCATAACATACGACTTCAAAAGCGAAGAAGACGGGTGCGTGACAGTGCGCGACCGCGACACCATGAAGCAGGACCGTATATCCATAGACCAGCTTGAGAAATATCTGAACGACAAAATGAGCTTTTAAATAAAAAAAGCAAAATATTTTCCTCCGTCAGCCGATATAAATGCTGAAAGGAGGAATAAGCCGATGAGGGTTTCCGAGATGGCATCCATGGCCTACAAGGTATATTCAATAAACCGGATACATGGCATTCCAGATGAACAGGCCAGCAGCCCTTACAGCTTTGAAGGCATAAGCAATGTCAGAGGGTATGCAGATAACTTTGCCAAAGTTAATGGGCTGCAGAAATCGCATGACAAAAGGGCGGGCAGCAACGCAGGCAATGTAAAGGCAAACAGTGCGGACAAAGCGCAAAGCGTGTCCAGCACCGCCAGCAGCCAAAGCCAGAGCGCGTCTTCTGCCGTATCAGCGACAACTACAGAAGAAGAACGCAAGAATGTTCTCAACTCCTACACAGCATATATGCAGAGCGCTATCGCTTCTTCCGGCCTTGACCTTCTCGTCTGAAACAAAAGGCTGAGAAATCCCGGGATGCGAAAAACATTCCGGGATTCCTCAGCCTTGCATATATGCTTTTCTGCCGCAAGCCTCACCTGCGCAGCAGTACTGCTGCGCAGCTAAGCGCAGGTAGCACAAGGTTCCCTTTTTCAGCAGAAGGGCCTACCACGGATTCCGCATTGCTCCACTGGCCGCCTATGTACAGCTCCGCTTCAGCATTTCCGCGGTTAAAGGCACACAACAGCTCATCTTTGGTGCCTTGGCGGATATACGCCATAATGTCGCCGTCTGCTTTTACCGGTATAAACGTGCCCTCCCGCAGGCAGTCGCACTTGGCGCGCATGCGCCCGAGCTTCCTGTACCATTCAAGCAAGCCCGCATCTTCATTTCCCCATGGGTAGCAGCCGCGGTTGAACGGGTCTTTATATCCTTCCATTCCGGCTTCGTCGCCGTAATAAATGCACGGCACACCCGGCAGTGTAAACTGCATCAACGAAGCGAGGCGCATTTTTAAAAGGCCTTCTGTGCGCTGCTCCTGCGTCAAGTGCATTTCGCTCTGCCAGCGCTTGTTGTGGCTGCCTACAGGTTCGCCCGCAAGTGCCGTGAGGGCGCGCTCAGTGTCGTGCGTACCTATATTGTTCATAAGACAGCGGACTGTCTGCGGAGGATAATTTTCCAGTATGCTCAGTATCTCCTCCATTTTGTCCGGCGAGCTTTCGCCTGTGAGATAGCCCAGTATGGCATTGCGGAACGGGTAATTCATCACGCTGTCAAGCTCTTTGCCCCAAAAATACCTTTTGCGTTTGCCATACGCGATTTTATTCGACGCGTCTTCCCACACTTCACCTATAATGGCGGCGTCAGGCTTTTCGGCCTTTGCTGCCGCGCGCAGTTCCTCAAGAAAATCATCTGGCAGCTCGTCGGCAACATCAAGCCGCCAGCCTGAAGCGCCGGCACGCAGCCATTTGCGCACAACACCGTCAGGCCCGTTGATAAAACCTCTGTATGACAGGTTGCCTTTATCCGCCGCGGGAAGATTTTTAAAATTCCACCAGCACGAATATTCGTCCGGCCACTTCTTAAACATGTACCATGGATAATATGGCGAGTCTTTCGACTGGTAAGCGCCTTTAAGCGGGTAACGCCCTTTGCTGTTAAAGTAGACGCTGTCGCTTCCGGTGTGGTTAAAAACTCCGTCGAGCATGACGCGCATCCCCATTGTCGCCGCGCTGCGGCAGAGGCGGCGGAAGTCTTCTTCCGTACCGAGGAGCGGATCAATCTTCATGTAGTCCGCCGCGTCATACCGGTGGTTTGAGTGTGACTCGAAAATTGGGTTTAAGTATATGCATGTTACGCCGAGCGACTTAAGGTATCCGAGCTTCTGCTCTATGCCGCGGAGATCGCCGCCAAAATAGTCATTGTTTGTGACTTCGCCGTGCTCGTCTGGCTCCCAGCCAGGCTGCCCGCCCCATGAAGGATTTATTATGCGGTCAGGCGGCACGTCGTGTTTCTTTTCTCCGGAGCGGCAGAACCTGTCGGGGAATATCTGGTACATAACGCCGCCGGCAAGCCAGTCTGGAGTCATGAAGGCATTGCCATAAACCGTAAGCTGCCACTGCTTGCCGCCATTTACTTCACCCTCGCTGCCGAAGCCGCGTTTTACGGGGAGCGTCCCGCGCCATGTGTCTGCATAAAAGCAGTAAAAATAAAGGCCTGCCCTTGCAGGGGCATAGCTACACTCCCACAGTTCGTGCCTGCTGCCATACGTGCCGCAGTGGCACATCTCAACACTCTGCTGGGCACCCGTGGCATCGTTTGTTACCGCAAGCCGCGCGGCAGAGCAGTGCAGGCCACACGGCAGCACAATTTTAAAACTTACGGAAGTACCTGCCGCCACTGCTCCGACGGGGCTTCGGAAAACAGAATCGCGCGAATCAAACATAAAAAGCCTCCCTGCGCTTCCGCCCAAAAGGCAGATGCAGAAAATATATTTTCTTTTCCCATATTTTGCAGCCGTGATTATTGTACAGCGTCAAAAATTTTTTTTCAATATTCTAATGCCGGCTTTATGTGTAAATTATTTTTTATATTTTTTTAAAACAGTTGGGCAGGCCGCTTTAAAAGTGCTTTGCCCGCAGCAGCCACAAAATCGCCTATACGCTGGATTTTAAGCACATAAAGTTTCCGTTTGTAAACAGGTTTTCCATCTATTTAAAAAATGGCGCTTCCTCTTTTATCTTACCTGAAAATCGATTATAATATGCTATAGAAGAAGCAGGCCGTACCGCGCATGCATGCTTTGCACCAATGCGCGGCAGTGGGCTTCAACAGATACCACCGCGCATTGCTGCGGTGGGAAAGGACAGGATAGCATGGCCAAAAACAAAATAAAGCTGAACATCTGCGGATTTGAGTGCGGACTCTGCTCCAATGAAGATGAAAATTACATACGTTCCATTGGCAGTGAGGTGCAGCAGGCTATCAACGATATGATGGAAAGCAACGAGCGCCTCTCTGTCACAATGGCGGCAATCATAACTGCGCTCAACTACTGTGACGAGGCGCACAAATCTGCCGATACCGCCGACAATCTTCGCACACAGGTAAAAAATTATCTGGAAGATTCTTCGCATGCACGCCTCGATGCGGAAGAGTCAAAGCGCGAGCTGGAACGCGTGAAACACGAAAACCAGTCCCTGCGCGCGCGGCTTGCCACTGAAGGCGAGCCGCCCGACAAAAGCGAAGAAGAGTCGCCAGCCAGTAATGCTGCACCCCAGCAAATCACGGGTGAATTGCCCGCTGTAGGCCCGGAAAAAGAAGCAGACCCCGAAAGCTTTATAAATTTCTTTGAAAAAAGCGATGGCGGTCAGTAAAGTGGAAGTCCTTGCACCTGCCGGCTCACCCGAAAGCCTTATCGCCGGTGTCCGCGCCGGCGCCGATGCTGTTTACCTCGGCGCCTCAAGATTCAGCGCACGTGCAGGGGCAAAGAATTTCAGTTTTCACGAGCTGCAGGAAGCCGTGTCATACTGCCATGCACGTGGTGTGAAGGTTTACCTTGCCGTAAACACGCTCATGCTCGATGGTGAACTTCCAGAGGCACTCAAGCTTGTGAAAGATGCATGCGCGCTTCCCGTAGACGCCGTGCTCGTGCAGGACATGGGCCTTGCGGGCGAGCTTTTGAGCCGCGCGCCAAAACTGCGCCTGCACGCCTCAACACAGACAAGCGTCCACACCACCGCCGGCACTGAAGCGTTGTACTGTGCCGGGTTCAAGCGCGTTGTGCTCGCGCGCGAGCTCTCACTGAAAGAAATATCAGATATCCACAGGGAATGCCCCATAGAGCTGGAAATCTTTGTCCACGGCGCGCTTTGCATGTCAGTCAGCGGCCAGTGTTATTTCAGTTCGGTGTTCGGTTCGCGCAGCGGAAACCGTGGGCTCTGCGCACAGCCGTGCAGGCTGCCTTTCTCCGCTCCGGGAGGGACAGGCCACGACCTCAGCCTGCGTGACCTGTCCCTCATCCCACTCATAGGCGAACTCGAAAAAGCAGGCGCCACCAGCCTGAAAATCGAAGGCAGGCTGAAGCGCCCCGAATATGTTGCGTCGGCAGTACGGGCCTGCCGCCTCTCTGCTGACGGAAAAGTTGTGCCGGCCGAACTTTCAAACAGCCTGCACGCCGTATTTTCGCGTTCAGGGTTTACGCATGGCTATGCTGACGGGAAGCTTGGACGTGAGATGTTCGGCGTCCGCACAAGGCAGGACGTGACGGCAGCAAGTGGCAATGTACTTAAGCGGTTGCGCGGCATATACGCTTCAGAGCCTCAGAGAATTCCGGCAGATTTCAGCTTTGAGGCCATGGCCGGTCAGCCTGCGCGGCTTTCCGTTTCCGATGGGGCAGGCATATCCGTCCATGTAACAGGGAATGTACCGGAAACCGCCGTCAGGCATGCGACGGATGTGGCACGCTGCGAAGAGCAGCTTCGCAAAACCGGCGGCACGCCGTTCCATGTGCGCAACATAGCCTGTAAAGTTGGCCCCGGGCTTACAATATCTGTCTCCGAACTAAACCGCATGCGCCGTGAAGCCCTTGCAAAGCTTGAGTCTGCGCGCGCCCAAAGGCCAAAAATTCCATTTAATGAAATAAAATACGTTCCGCCAAAGCCATACCATGCAGGCCGTTTCCATCTGCGCGCGCGGTTCTGCAGCTGCCGCCTGCCTGAAGCCGCAAAAAAGTGCGAGCTTGTCTACGTCCCAATCTCATCAAGCCCCAAGCAGCTTTCAGAGCTCATCAAAAGCGGGTTTAATGTTGCAGTCGAAATCCCACGCGGCTTGTTTGGGCTGGAAAAAAATGTGCTAAGCCTGCTTAAAATGGCAAAGTCAGCCGGCGTTAACGACGCGTGGGCCGGTAACCTTGACTCCGCTGCCATCGCGCTCAAAGCCGGATTCCATGTGCACGGCGGTTTCTCCCTCAATATCACAAACACAGAAGCCCTCATGTGGTACCAGAAATTTGGCCTTACAGACAGCGAGCTTTCATTTGAGCTTAAGTTGTCACAGGCAGAACATATCGGCGGCAGCATGAAGCGCGGTGTTATAGTCTACGGCAGGCTTCCCTTAATGTTATGCAGGAACTGCCCGGCGGCAAATTCGCCAAAAGGATGCCTGCACTGCAAAAGGCCGCCTGAAATAACAGATCGGCGCAATGTGCATTTTCCCGTTATGTGCAGTGGTGCCTGCAGCGAGGTGCTCAATTCTGTCCCTCTATACCTTGCTGACCGTTTAAACGACGTTAAAAACCAGGACTTCGGCCTGTTGCGCTTTTCTACAGAAAGCACACAGGAAGCAGAAAATATTTTAAATGAATATTTTTTGGCCCTGGGCGGCGTATATGTGAGCACACCAAAAGGCAACACTTTTACCCGCGGGCTTTGTTACCGCGGGTTTGAATGATATCTGGTGCCGATAAATACATTAATTTGAAAATTGTGGAGTTTTTATGGAATCTTTTTTTAAAAAGGAAATTAAAATAAAGCGGGTCCGCAAAAACGCAATCCTGCCAACAAAGGGAACTGAAGGTGCAGCCGGACTTGACCTCTATGCCTGCATAGACGCACCTTTAACCGTAAGTCCACATGGGCTGTACCGCATACCGACGGGCATTGCCATCGCCCTGCCTGACAGAAACACCGTTGGGCTGATTTTTGCACGCAGTGGCCTTGGAATTAAATATGGCATTGCGCCGGCTAATGCCGTCGGCGTTATAGACAGCGATTACCGCGGTGAAATCGTCGTCGGCCTGTGCAACACAGGGCAGGAACAATATGTACTTTCGCCTGGCGAACGGTTTGCGCAGCTTGTGGTTATGCCTGTTTATATACCAGTGCTGACTGAAACCGACGACCTCGGCGAAACAGAACGCGGCGCCGGAAGGTTTGGCTCTACCGGCAAAACGGTAATCAGCCACCCATAAACGGAGGGATTTAATCTCATGAAAAAGGGCATTATAAAAACGCTCGTATTTATTGTCCTGATTATCCTGGCGGTCGTCCTCGGCAAAGCAGTTGGCAGTGCTGCAGCAGGTATAAGCTATCTCTCCTGGCTTGCTATTGCAGCAAAATTTGGTGTCTCTACTGTGACTATTGACCTTTCAGTTATTCAAATAACATTTGGCATGATGATAAACATCAACGTTGCACAGTCTATTCTTCTTTTAATATCTATTTTTATATACATCAGGATTCAGAGAAAGGGGTAGGAGTTAACGACCATGTTATTTCTTGCATCTTCATCACCAAGGCGCAGGGAACTTCTCAGTAAGGCAGGTTTTGAGTTCACTGTTGAGCCCGCAAATGTAAATGAAACCGTACTTCGCGGGACACCCCCCATGCAGATTGTGGAGCAGCTTTCTTCCCGCAAGGCAAAAGCAGTAGCAGCGCTGCACCCCGAGGACACAATTATCGGAGCCGACACAATAGTCGTTTTCAAAGGCCGCATATTCGGGAAGCCAAAGGATGAAGAAACCGCAAAAAAAATGCTGAAACTGCTTTCAGGCAATGTGCACCAGGTATATACTGGATACACCGTCATCCAGAAAGACAAATTTTACTGCAACCACGAAGTCACATCAGTTGAGTTTTACAGCCTCACAGATGATGAAATCAATGCGTATATCGCTTCCGGCGAGTGGAAAGACAAAGCCGGCGCCTACGGCATTCAGGGCCGCGGCTGCCTTTTTGTAAAACGCATAAATGGTGATTTTTATAACATTATGGGGCTTCCGGTTGCAAAAATAAATCGGGTTTTGAAGCGTATGGAGTCAGCACAAAAGTGAAAATACCGAAAACGCCGCTATCTGGCTAACATTACAGCTATAAAACAATAATTCTAAATTTTTTGTTGAGTATCTGTGTAACAGGCGTTATAATATAAAAGTGGTATTATGCACACGGGAATTTGTGGTTTTAGCCGCAGAAAGACCGGAAAGGGGAAAATAACCAATGTTTTCAAAAGATATAGGCATCGATCTCGGCACTGCCAATACACTGGTATATATGAAAGGGAAGGGTATTGTAATGCGCGAGCCTTCCGTTGTTGCCGTTGATGTGCGGACTGACGACGTGCTTGCCGTCGGGAAAAACGCAAAGGCAATGATAGGCCGCACACCTGGTTCCATTGTGGCTGTGCGCCCAATGAAAGATGGTGTTATTGCGGATTTTGACATCACCGCAACAATGCTTAAGCATTTTATCAAGCAGGCAGTGAAATCGACTACTTTCTCCAAGCCGCACATCATAATTTGCATCCCCTCCGGTGTTACGGAAGTTGAACGCCGCGCTGTAGAAGATGCCGCACGCCAGGCAGGCGCAAGCAATGTTGAGCTTGTTGAGGAACCTATGGCAGCCGCAATAGGCGCCGGCCTTCCGGTAAACGAGCCTACAGGCAGCATGGTAGTCGACATCGGCGGTGGTACGGCAGAGGTTGCTGTAATTTCGCTGGGAGATATCGTTACCTCTGTTTCTGTGCGCTGCGCAGGCGATAAATTCGACGAGTCAATAATCTCTTATGTTAAGAAAAAGTACAACCTGCTGATTGGCGAGCGCACAGCCGAGGAAATCAAAATCAAAATCGGTTCCGCGTTCCCAACAGAAGACAACGATGGCGCTTCAGTCGAAATCAAAGGCCGCAACCTTGTTGACGGCTTGCCTAAAAACGTGACTATTACAGCAGAAGAGGTTCGTGAAGCTCTGAGCGACCCTCTTGCACTTATAATTGATGCCGTAAAGAGCACGCTCGAAAAAACACCGCCTGAGCTTTCTGCAGATATCATAGACCATGGGATTATGCTCACGGGTGGTGGCGCGCTTCTCCGCGGGCTTGACAGCCTTGTGGAAAAAGAAACAGGCATGCCTGTTCATGTTGCCGATGAGCCGCTTGACTGCGTTGCAAATGGGACAGGCAAGCTGCTGGACGTCAATATGCCCGCTTCTTATTACAAAGCAAACGAAAAAGCAAGGAAGTAATTTTGCAGAGGCTTCTGCAAAATATATATATGCTTATGCTGTATAAAAAATACATTCCGAATGCCAAACATTCGGAATGTATTTTTTATAGCCTGCTGCTTTTGGCGGCAAACCCATAAAATCAGGGCCATGCGTTTGCATGGCCCCTTTTATTTTCAAGAATCGAATCAGTTTAAAATTGTCTTTCCTGTTTCTTTATTAAACAGGTGTAACCTTTGCACTTCAAAGGCCACTTTAATGCGGTCGCCTGTTTTTGCTGTGGACTTTGGGTTAACACGCGCCGTAATATGGTTACCCTCGCATGTAAGGTAAAGATAAGTTTCGGCACTCATAAGCTCCTTAACTTCAACATCCGCTTCTACGACTCCATCTGTAGCCTCTGCGAGGAAATCAGGCTCATCGTGCACATGCTCAGGGCGTATTCCCATAACTACTTCTTTGCCATCGTAATTTTTAAGCACATCATCTTTGTTTTTGCTTTCCGGTATCTTAATGCCATACTGCCCAAAATGGAAAATATAACCCGACGCCTCTTTCTGGATGTTGCCGTCAATAAAGTTCATCTCAGGGGAGCCCATAAATCCGGCAACAAACTGATTAACCGGCTTGTCATAAAGGTTCTGCGGCGTATCCACCTGCTGGATGAAACCGTCTTTCATAACAACAATACGGTCTGCCATTGTCATTGCTTCTGTCTGGTCATGCGTAACATAAATAAACGTTGTGCCGAGGCGCTGGTGCAGCTTTGAAATCTCCGTCCTCATCTGGGCGCGCAGCTTTGCATCGAGGTTTGAAAGCGGTTCATCGAGAAGGAATACCTTCGGGTTACGTACTATAGCGCGCCCCAGTGCAACACGCTGCCTTTGGCCGCCGGAAAGGGCTTTCGGCTTGCGGTCAAGCAGATGCTGTATGTCAAGTATTTTAGCAGCTTCGTTCACACGGCGCTTAATTTCATCTTTAGGCACTTTGCGCAGTTTAAGGCCGAATGCCATATTGTCAAACACCGTCATGTGCGGGTAAAGGGCATAGTTCTGAAACACCATTGCAATGTCGCGGTCCTTAGGCGCCACGTCATTTGCAAGTGTTGTTCCAATATAAAGCTCGCCTTTTGTAATCTCTTCCAAACCTGCTATCATTCTGAGAGTAGTTGATTTTCCACATCCGGACGGGCCTACAAGAATAACGAATTCCTTATCTGCCACTTCAAGGCTGAAATCCGAAACGGCCGTTACGCCACCGTCGTAAACCTTATAAACATGTTTCAGTGTTACACTTGCCATAGATAAGCCTCCTGATATCCATTCTTAAATTTTCAGATATTTGCAAAACTACAGTATCCTTCTAACGACAGGATCTGTGTATTCACAACATTTTTATCATATCAGAACCCGCAGGCAAAGAACAGATTCTTTTTTACCAAATTTCTTTTGGTGACTTTATTGAATTCAGAGAAAAACAAATTAAAACGTTGATTTTCGTTCAATATTTACAGGTGCACGCTATATTAATTAGTCAAATATTTCTTCTGTTTCCAGCTTTGAAAGCTCACGTGCCTCTCCTGCCCCAAGTGACGTGTCAAGGGAGAGATTCCCAATACGCACACGCTTCAAAGTGAGCACATGGTTATTCCTTGCCTGAAACATACGCTTTACCTGATGGAATTTTCCCTCACGCAGCCCGACAAGGACGAGCGGATTATCCCCCTGCTTCAGGACTTTCAGCTCCGCTGGAAGGCAGGCAGCGTCCGAAAGCAATATGCCCGACTTGAACGCTTTGCGGTCTTCTTCAGTCACAGGCAAAGACAGGCGTGCTTCATACCATTTAACCACATGGCTTTTAGGCGCGAGCATTTTATGGGCAAATGCGCCGTCATCCGTCAGTATCAATAAGCCTTCGGTGTCTTTGTCGAGCCTGCCTGCCGGAAAAATGCCCCGCCTGTGCCACTCCTGCGGCAGGAGATCCGTCACCGTACGCGCAGATTTGTCGCGTGAAGCGGAAAGCACCCCACACGGCTTATTCATCATAATGTAAAGATACTTTTTAACACAAACCTGCCGGCTGTTCACTGTTATAACCTCTGAAGAAGCATCGACGGCCGTCTGCGGCTTAATAACAGCCGCGCCGTTTATTGCCACACACCCGCTGCGTATGAGTTTGCCGACTTCTTTCCTTGTGCCAATATTCTGTGAAGAGAGTATTTTGTCAAGCCTTTCTTTTTTCATTGTGCGCCTTCTTTTTAAGGATGGTTTCATTTTACCCTCTCACAGCTGAAAGTGCAAATCATGAAAACGCCTTTATAAAAAATGCGTCTTGATTTGGCATTTATAAACCGTTTCAAGGCGCACTTTTAAATTTTATCGTTTTGCAAAGCCAATGCCAAACTTACCCGCATAATGCACAATTAGTCCGTCGGCCATGCATTCGCAGGAATATTTGAAGGAGCGGGCTTCGAAGCCTCTTCAGCTGAAGAGGCCTTTCCCGTCGCTCCCGATAATGATACGCCGGTTAGGGCATTCATGCTGTTGCGCGCCATTTTAAACGGGGCTTCACAAGCACCGCTGTTACCCTCATGTTGCCCATCAAAGCCTGTCATGAATCCATCAAGCGCTGGGGTGCTGAGGTCACCGCCAATAACCTTTCCCCCGCTTACAAGGAGCGTGCCGCGCATCATTTCCTGCTGTGGGTAGTTTGTAATTGCATATATCCACTGGTGCACTGTTTTTCCCGCATAAGGTTTAAGGTCAAGGCCCTGCTCCTGCTGTATATTATTATACTCAAGATAAACATCGTTAAACTTACCGGGAATAGCCACGTCGCCTTCGTCGAGCGGCTCCGCCTTTACATTCCAGCCAAACTGGCGAAAAAACGCGACCCTCTCGTCGTTGCTGCCGGCAGCAAGCGAATATTTATGGCCGGCAGCCGTTGCCTGCGGCGGCGCATTTTTCGCACACGCAAGCGCGGCGATTGCCGTAACCGCCGCCACTGCCACCGCTATAGTCACAATCACCTTTTTGCGGCTATGCCGGAACGACATCACGAACATATCTCCGCCTCCAAAAGCAAAATCCATCCATTCACAGAATAGATATGACTGAGTGGCGGCAAACATTACTCTTTTTTCAGGCTGGCATGGAAGATGATTCTATCACTTTTTTTGCGACCTGCGGCGGTGCCGCTTCGTAGCGTACAAAATCGAATATAAAGTTTCCCCTGCCCTGCGCAGATTGGCGCAGAAACGTGCTGAAGTCATCCATTTCAGCTTCCGGCACTTCAGCCTCTACGGCCTGATTTCCGTCCCCCGCCGGCTCCATGCCGAGCACACGGCCACGCCGCCTGTTTATCTCTCCGAGTATATTCCCCATACAGCCGTCAGGCACCGTGCACTTAAGCCTTCCTATCGGTTCAAGCAAAACGGGGTCAGCTTTAGGCATACCGTTCCTGTAAGCAATGGCGGCAGCCATTTTGAATGACATCTCAGACGAGTCTACCGGATGGAATGAGCCATCATAAAGCGTAGCACGCAGCCCCACAACCGGATAACCGGCAAGCGGGCCCTTTTCAGCGCTTTCGCGCAGCCCTTTTTCCACCGCCGGGAAAAAGCTTTTCGGCACCGCACCGCCGACAACTCGTTCGCCGAATTCCATCTTTTCGCTGTCGCATGGTTCGAACTCAATCCACACGTCGCCGTACTGGCCATGCCCGCCCGTCTGCTTTTTGTATTTTCCCTGCACCTGGACCTTTTTGCGTATCGTTTCCCTGTAGGCAACACGCGGTTTTTTAAGGACCATTTCCACGCCGAATTTCTTCTTAAGCCTCGCAGCCGTCACTTCAAGGTGCTGCACACCAAGGCCTGAAATTATCATTTGGTGTGTTTCCCTGTTAGTGCGGAACCCGATAGTCGGGTCTTCGTCGGCAATTTTCAGAATACCCTGCGCTACTTTGTCCTCTTCGCCGCTGTTTTTCGGCTCCGCAGCCATCGAAAGTGTCGGCACAGGATAGGAAACGCCTTCCAGCTTCACTTTCCGCGACGGCGAACAAAGCGTATCGCCCGTATGCACATCCTGAAGCTTAGGCACTGCACCTATATCGCCCGCCGCAATAAACGGTACGGGGATCTGCTTTTTGCCGTACATCACGACAGTCTTGCCAATATGCACAAGATTTCCCGTGCGCATATTGATAAGCCTGCTTTCACCAGAAATTTTTCCGGCCACAGCTTTTATATATGAAAGCCTGCCTATAAACGGGTCAGCTACGGTCTTGAACACAACAGCCGCGGGCTGGCCATTCTCATCTACAGGTATCTCTGCAGCCTCGCCGTTCACCGTTTCGCCTATCTCGCCCGCCCTTTCAGCCGCCGTAGGCGCAAGCCATGTTATGCCGTTCAAAAGCTGGTCTATACCGTTAAGCAGCAGTGCATCTCCGCAGAAAACAGGGTATACCGTACCCGCTTTCACACCTTGGCTTATGCCGACAATGACTTCTTCCGGCGTAAACTGCCCGCCGGAAAAATACTTTTCAAACATCTCGTCGCCCGTCTCTGCCACTGCCTCATAAATAGCTGTGCGAAGTCCGTTCAGCCTTTCGCCCATGTCTGGCATCTTAACTTCCACTGCTTTTCCCTTGTGGTACTCATAGGCCTTAAACTCAAGCATATTTACATACACATTGGCCTTTCCATCATGTATCACCGGCACGACAACAGGGCAAACCGCCGGCCCAAAACTCGCCTTTAAATTCTCGAATACTTTATAGAAATCGGCGCTTTCACTGCACAGGCCGTTTACGAAAAATATCTTTGAAAGCCCGCGTGAATCAGCTGCGGCCGCCGCTTTTTCAGTCCCCACGCATATGCCGTCCTTCCCGGAAACCGTAATGAGCACGGAGTCGGCCGCACGCACCGCTTCACGCACGCCTCCTTCAAAGTCAAGTAGGCCGGGTGCATCAAGCAGGTTTATTTTATAGCCATTCCATTCGAGAGGTGCAACAGTTGCTGCAAGCGACACCTTGCGGCGTATCTCTTCCGGGTCGAAATCTGTAACAGTATTTCCTTCTTCCACTTTGCCAAGGCGTTCGGACGCCCCTGACAGGTAAAGCATGGCCTCTGCAAGGCTCGTTTTTCCTGCGCCGCTGTGGCCGGCAAGCGCAATATTCAAGATTTTTTCCGCCGCATATTCTTTCACGAAAGAACAGCTCCTTTCCAGAAAAGCATACAAATAAAAGCATACAATAGTTGGCCAAAATTTATGATAATTATAGCTTGCTTATACAAAAAATGCAACGCTAAAATTCAAAAAATAAATTTTTTTATTTTTCCTCATATAATATATGTTTTCCGGAATATATTCAAGATCCACTGCAGAAATGAATAGACAAAAAATCAAAGTAAAAATAAAAATATTCCTCTTCTGGTCAAAATCAAACAGTCTGCGCAAAACACCCGGATAACGATAACTATGGGATGAATCGTGTTCGAATCTCCTGAAGTGCAATGCTTCGGCTACCGAAATTTCTGGTGCTCTCGCAACTGTATCCTGCATATGTTCACTCCCGCGATGCAAAAAGGAGCAGCGTAACGCTGCTCCTGCCTGTTTCCATTTTGAGGCCACCCCAACTATTGAAATAAAGCCTTTTCTCCTCGTTCCCAGCCGGACTGAAAGGCATAAAAAATCCCTCATGGATTACCGGAAAATCCAGTATCCATGCGGGTTTATGATTGGTCGAGGTGACTGGATTCGAACCAGCGGCCTCTACGTCCCGAACGTAGCGCTCTACCAAGCTGAGCCACACCTCGAAAAATCGGCTCCGACATGCGGAGCCAATGGTTGCGGAAGAAGGATTCGAACCCTCACATACAGAGTCAGAGTCTGTTGTGCTACCTTTACACAATTCCGCATAATCGACTGCTTTGCAGCAGCAACATTTATTATACCAAATTAAATGGATTTGTCAATCCCTTATGCATTTTTTGCCGAAATGTTTTTATGCTACGGCGCGCAAAAACGTTTTCTGTTATACTATATGCAGGGAGATGTAATTCATGGCCGACTTAAAAAAACATTTTGGCATGAAAGAAAAAATACTTCAAGCTGCTGAGCAGGAAGAAGACATTAATAAAGCCGAATTCCGCGACGAAATGATTGAAAGCGCTGAATTTTCATGTGTTTGTTTCCATCTCTGCAACTTTAATGGTTGCCACATAAACAGCTGTACTACAGAAAATCTTTACTTTGAAGATACGGTATTTGAAGGCTGTGACATTTCAAATTCTTCTTTCACAGACTCCTGTTTCCGCCGTGTTAAATTTATACGCTGCAAGCTCATGGGTACAGACTTTTCAGGCAGCGTTTTTGACTTTTCAGAATTTTCCGACTGTTCCTGCCGCTTCGCCGGATTCACTTCCGCAAAGTTCAAGCATACGGCTTTTTCAGGCTGTGACCTTGCAGAAAGCACTTTTCAGGAATGTACCCTGGCGCACACCGGATTTCTGCAATGCCGCCTGCAAAAATCCGATTTTCTCCACACTCCGCTCAGCGGCATTGACCTCACAAGTGACGAAATAGAAGGATTGTCTGTTGCCGGCCCCGAGCTGCGCGGTGCAAAAGTGACCATGATGCAGGCCTGCGGCCTCGCCCGTTATCTTGGCCTTATTATTTCCGGCTAAATTTTGTATCAGCCCTTTAAAATCCCGCTTTTGTCAATTGCACTAATTATTTTACGCATATCGCCTTCGTCACGCACAAGTGCAATGCGTACAAAGCCTTCCCCCGAAGGCCCAAAAGCCGCTCCTGGCGTTACAAGCACACCCGCCCGCTGCAAAAGGTCAATCGCAAACGCCTTGCTGCTTGTGTACGGTTTTGGGATCTTCGCCCACACAAACATAGTCGCTTTTGGCATATCCACTTGCCACCCTATGGAATTAAGGCCGTTTACAAGCACATTACGGCGGTGCTCGTAGACGCGGCGTGTTGCCTCAACACAGGCCTGCGGCCCTGTAATTGCAGCTATGGCGGCTTTCTGAATCGGCAGGAACATTCCGTAATCTAAATTTGATTTCAGTGCTTTCAGCATGCCAATCATCTTTTGATTGCCAAGCGCGAAGCCTATACGCGCGCCTGCAAGGCCATATGTTTTTGAAAGTGAGTTAAACTCCACGCCGACATCTTTTGCACCGTCATACTGTAAAAAGCTTCCACACTTTGCGCCGTCAAACGTCAGTTCGCTGTATGCGTTGTCATGCAAGACCATTATGTCATATTTTTTTGCAAAAGCGACAAGGCCACGGTAAAATGAGGGCGGCGCAATGCTCGTTGTCGGATTGTTCGGATAGGAAACAACCATAAATTTCGCCTTGCGCGCTACGTCCTCCGGTATGGCTTTGAGGTCTATTATGTATCCATTTTCCCTGCGCTGGGGCACATAGTGCAGTTCCGCGCCGGCAAGGGCAGGGCCATCGGCAAAAATCGGATATCCCGGGTCGGGCACAAGCACAACGTCGCCCGGATCCACAATAGTAAGTGAAATATGCGAAAGCCCATCCTGCGAGCCCAACAGCGAAGTGACTTCCGTACGCGGGTCAAGCTCAACACCATATCTGCGCCGGTACCACCCGCTGACTGCGTCTTGCAGCTCGTCGGTGTCGCTGAGCGCATATACATAATTTTTTGTATCCTGCGCGCTTTCTACAAGCGCTTTTATTATATGCGGTGCAGGTGGGATATTCGGTGTGCCAACGCTCAGGTCAAAAACGGTTTTGCCCTTTGCCAGTTCTTTCTGTTTCATCTCAGCCATAACGGAAAAGATACTTGTGTTAAAGCGTTTCATGCGCTTTGCGAATTTCATTCTGCCTGTCCCCTTTATCTTTACGTACTAAAATGCTGCAGCATATTTTGTTGCTGCAGCTGTTTCATATTTTATCACATAAAATGGAATTATGAAAGCCTTCCTAATTTTAGCTGCCATGTATTACTGTTTAAAAAATGTTTTTTCTAATCATCACAGGCAAAAACTATGCTTCATTTATTGGGGCAGGCCAAAACCTGCTCAGCGCAGCGTATGCCGTCAACCGCCGCGGAAACAATTCCGCCGGCGTAACCTGCGCCTTCGCCGCACGGGTAGAGCCCTTTAATGGCGGCTGACTGCATATCGTTCCCGCGAATGATACGTACAGGCGACGACGAGCGGCTTTCAACTGCCGTCAGCACTGCATCAGGGCAGGCAAAGCCGTGCAGGCGTCTGTCCATTTCGCGTATGCCTGCGCGCATTGAATCGGCTATGAAATCCGGCAGGCAGTCGTCAAGCAGGCACGGCGTGACGCCTCTTGGATATGTTGGCCGCACATCGCCAAAGCTTTTTGACGGCTGCCTTTTTAGAAAATCACCGACCCGCTGGGCAGGCGCACGGTAGTCTCCCCCGCCGAGGATAAAGGCTTTCTTTTCAAGCTTCCGCTGAAACTCAACGCCGGCAAGCGGCCCCTGGCCGCCGAAATCTTCAGGGCCTACGTTTACAAGCAATGCAGAATTTGCATTTTCACCATCGCGCGCAAATGTGCTCATGCCGTTTGTCACTACCATTTCAGGTTCACTTGCAGCGGCGACGACAGTCCCGCCCGGGCACATGCAGAATGTATAGACGCCGCGGCCGTCTCCAAGGTGCACGGCAAGGCGGTAATCGGCTGCACCGAGTGCATTGTGGCCCGCAAATTTTCCATACTGCACCCTGTCTATCATTTTCTGCGCATGCTCAATGCGTGCGCCAACTGAAAAAGGCTTTGCCTCCATTGGCAGGCCGAGCGACTGAAGCATTTCAAAAGTATCCCGTGCACTGTGCCCTACTGCAAGTATAACATTCTGTGCTTCCATTTGTTCCTTTGCACCGTCAGCCGCACAAGACTCAATGCCTGAAACAGCTCCGCTTCTAACTTTTATGCCGGTCAGCCGTGTGTCAAAAAAGACGCTGCCCCCGAGCGAGATTATTTTTTTCCTGATATTCCGCACCATCACCGGCAGGTGGTCTGTCCCTATGTGCGGCTTCGCCTCATAAAGGATCTCTTCAGGCGCTCCAGCGGCGGCAAACTCCTCCAGCACTTTGCGTATGCGCGGGTCTTTTGTACCGGTATTGAGCTTTCCGTCTGAAAATGTACCCGCGCCGCCTTCGCCAAACTGGACGTTGCAGTGTGTGTCAAGGTTTCCTACTTTCCAGAAAGACTTTACTTTCTTCTGCCTTTCTTCAACGCATGAGCCACGCTCCAAAATAACAGGCCGCTGCCCCGCCTGAGCTAAAATCAGCGCGGCGAGCATGCCTGCCGGCCCAAAGCCGACAACAACCGGCCTCACCTCAAGCCGATGGATTTCCGGGAAGCTGTATCTGTATGGTTTTGCTTCAGTTATCCTTCTGTCGCGGGCTGCATTGTTCTCGCTGCTGTCGGCTTCTATGGTACATACGAAATGGACATCGTCCTTATGCCGTGCGTCAACTGATTTTTTATACAGTTTAAGTGAACATATCTTTTCCGGCTTTACATTAAGCCGCTTTGCCGCTTCCCTTTTGAGGTCTTTTTCCGTTCCGTCAAGTTCAAGGCGGATACCTGTAATCCTGTATATCATTTTCCACTGGCCTTCCGTTCGTCAAGCAGCGAATCTACCGCCGCAATTCCAGCTGTTATCCCACTCGCCCACGCCCACTGAAGGTTAAAGCCGCCGCAGTCACCGTCAACATTCAGCAGCTCTCCGCAAAGGTAAATGCCTTTGCAGCATTTTGACTGCAGCGAACCATCGGTTTCCTTAAGTGGCACACCACCGGCTGTGACCTGCGCATTCTGCCACGGCATTGTGCCCTGTACCGGAAAGCGGAAATCCTTCACGGCACATGCCATGCTGTGAATATCACTTTCCGTCAGTGAGCCTGACGGAACCGGTGCACCATTAAGGGCATATTTTGTTACTTCCATGCCGAGCGACTTGTTAAGTAGCCCTTCCGTCAGCCTGTCGGCCGGCAGCTCGCCAAGCCTGGCAGACTGAAGACAGAAAAACTTTTCAAGTGCGGCAGTGCTGTATTCCGGCGCAAGGTCAAGCGAGATTTCAACTGTTTTCTCGCCGGATTTCCTGATAAATCGGGAAAGCTCAAAAATGCAGATCCCCGAAACAGCGCGCTCTGTAAACTGGACTTCACCTTTTATCCTGCGAAGCGTCTTTTTATTTTTGATAAGTGATGCGTCAGCCATACAGCGCACGCCTTTCAGCGGGCGCACACGCTTTGCGTCAGTCCGTATCTGCACAAGGGCAGGGTAAAGCTCCGTCACTGTGTGCCTAAACGGGCGAAGCAGCTCAAAGCTGTCCCCGTTTGATCCGGACTGCGGGCATGCTTTCCCTCCGGCCGCATTTATTATTCTCCGCGCCTTGACATCGCCATTTTCTGAAACCGCAGCAAACCCTCCGGGTACGTTCTCAATGCGCTTCACAGGGAAGCTGCAAACCTGCTCAACACAGGCAGAGTCAAGACTGCGGCGAATAATATTCAGCACCGACGATGCCTGAAGGCTGTAAGGATAAATGCGGCCGTCTTCAAGCTCACGGCACAGAAGCCCGTGAGCGCGGAAAAAGGCAATGATTTTTTTCGGAGTGCAACTTTTAAGCACTGCCCCTGCCTGCTTAACATCGCCATGGTAATGCGCTAAATCGCAGGCAGCGAGGTTTGTCATGTTGCACCTGCCGTTTCCGGTCATGAGAAGCTTCTTCCCCACCCTTGAATTCTTTTCAAGTACGGCAATTTTCAGCTGTTTGCCGGCCTGCCGTGCACGTTCAGCCGCAGCAAGCGCCGCGGCAAGGCCTGAAGCGCCCCCGCCTATTACGGCAACATCATACTGTTTCATTTTTCCCTCCCCCTAAAGTTCCGTTTCCAGCTGCCAGTTCAGCCTGCAAAAAACAGAAACACAAATGCAGATATAACTATCAGCACGGCACAGGCAAGCGCAACTATGCGCACTGCCAGAGAATATCTGCCTTTTCTAACACCTTTTTTAGAGTTTTTTCCAGATTTCAAGGGATCGCCTCCACCGGACCGAATAAATTTATTATAGCAAAAAATCACCGGAAAACAACAAGCCTGCAAAAAGCACTTCCGCTTTTGCCGCGCTCGGCCTGCTTTATGAGATAATATTAAATTTTTTCATTGGTTCTAAAAGCAGAGCTTAAAAGTTCGCCTGTTTTTGTCAACAGTTTTGTTGACAAGCCTATAGTTTTGCTCTAAAATAAAAAAAGCCTTTAGACATAACGCAGGAGGTGAATTTATGGCCAACAGACATTACAGTGACAGCAATTACAGCCGCTCTTACAGCAGGGATACAGACAGCCGCCAGTATCCTTCCGGGCGCTCAGGCACAAACAGGAACGGCTATAACAGATATCAGGACGACAGGAATACCGGTGGCCACCAATATCCTTCCGGGCGCTCAGGCACAAACAGGAACGGCTATAATAGATATCAGGACGACGGGGATGTCGACCGTTACCATTATGTAGACCGCGATATCTACAGCAACAGCGCGCCGGAGCGGCGCCACGGCAGTCGGCCGCCAAAAAGGAAAGGCGGCTGTGCCAAAAAAGTTTTCAGCACACTGCTCGTTCTTGTGCTTATTGCGCTTGGCGGCGGGTACATTTACTTCCACGTACTGGCTTCGCGCCTTAACCGGTCGGACAATGTAAACAGCAGCACTTTGCAGCGCTATGTGCAGCAGCCTGCCGCCGCACCTACATGGGACGTGGCAAATGACGGCAATGTAATGAACATACTCCTGCTCGGCATTGATGAGAACAAAGACGGTTCCGACGGGCGCTCAGACAGCAATATGCTCGCCTCTATAGACAAAAAGTCTAAGAAAATACGCCTTGTTTCCTTCCTGCGCGACTCTTACCTGCAGATTCCCACGGTCGGGAAAGACAAACTCAACGCAGCTTATGCAAACGGCGGTGTTGCACTGACCATGCAAACACTCGAAAACAATTACCGCGTAAATATCGATAAGTACGTTTCAACGAATTTTAACAACTTTGCCACCGTTGTCGACAAGATGGGTGGCCTCGACGTGCCGATGACCTCCGCAGCCTGCAGGCAGGAAAATATCAATATCGGTACACACTTTTCTGCCGGCACCAACCATCTGAACGGCAAACAGGCCTTGTACTACGCACGTATCCGTAACGCGACAGACAAGTTCGGCCACGATGATTACGGCCGCGCAAGCCGCCAGCGCCAGGTAGTAGAGCTTATGATACAGAAAATAAAATCCATGAACCTCGTGCAGTCCGGCAAAATTATGTACGACTACCTGCCATATGTGAAAACCAACCTTACCGACTCGGAGCTTGCCTGCATTGCCTCCATCGGCGCAACGCTTTCACAGTACAAAGTAGAAACCATGCAGATTCCTGCGCCCGGTACATTTAACGACCAAAAAGTTATAGATGGCGTAGGCAAGGTTGTTGAAATAGACCTCAAGGCAAACTGTGCGAAGCTGCGGCAGTTTCTTTACGGTGACGTAAGCAGCGACAATTAACATGATTTTGTTTATGCGGCAGGTGGCGCAGAGATGCGCTTCCTGCTTTTATTTTACTTTTATTTTAAGGGTTATAATGGTATAATAAATAAATCAGCACATCAAAATAAATTCGCTCCCGGAGGCTAAAAAAATGGATAAAAAGACCTTTTACATCACAACACCGATATACTATCCGTCCGGCAAACCGCACATCGGGCACTGCTACTGCACACTTGCCTGCGACGCAATGGCCCGCTACAAGCGAATGCAGGGTTATGATGTGATGTTTCTGACCGGGACCGATGAACACGGCCTTAAAATCGAGCAAAAAGCGGAAAAGGAAGGCATTACTCCAAAACAGTATGTCGACCGCATGGCAAAGCAGTTTCAGGACTTATGGAAACTGCTCAATATCTCAAACGACAAGTTTATCCGCACGACCGATGATTACCACGTAAAAGCCGTACAGAAGATATTTAAAGAGCTTTACGATCGCGGCGATATTTACAAGGGTGTGTACAAGGGATGGTACTGTACCCCATGCGAGTCGTTCTGGACAGAGACGCAGCTTAAAAACGGCAGGTGCCCCGACTGCGGCAGCGAGGTGAAAATGGCAAATGAAGAAGCGTATTTCTTCCGCCTCTCCAAATACGCAGACCGGCTGCTTAAACTTTACCATGACCACCCCGACTTCATACAGCCTGAAAGCCGCAAAAATGAGATGATAAGCTTTATTAACCAGGGCCTTCAGGACCTGTGCGTCTCGCGCACAAGCTTCACCTGGGGCATACCTGTTACATTCGATCCAAAGCACGTAATATATGTATGGGTTGACGCCCTTACAAACTATATCACCGCGCTTGGCTACGGTTCGGACGACGATTCACTTTACAAAAAATTTTGGCCGGCTGACGTGCATTTTGTCGGTAAAGAGATTGTCCGGTTTCATGCCATCATCTGGCCGGCTATCCTTATGGCACTCGGCCTTCCCCTCCCGAAGCAGGTCTATGGCCACGGCTGGCTCCTTTTCGGCGACGGGAGCAAAATGAGCAAGAGCAAGGGCAATGTCGTCGACCCGCTTATCCTCTGCAAGCGCTACGGCGTAGACGCCATACGCTATTTTCTGCTGCGTGAGATTCCGTTTGGTGCAGACGGGCTCTTCACAAACGAAGCGCTGATAAGCCGCATAAACTCAGACCTTGCAAACGACCTCGGGAACCTTCTTTCACGCACGACGGCAATGGTGGAAAAATACTTTGGAGGAAAGATTCCAGCTGAACGCGAAAGTGCGCCTGTTGACCTTGAGCTTATAAATATGGCGCTTGCCCTGCGTGAAAAATGTGACAAAGCCATCAATGGTTACCAGTTCTCAATTGCACTTACGGAAATATGGAAAGTTATTGCCAGCGCCAATAAATATATCGACGAAACAGCACCATGGGCTCTTGGCAAAGACGAAACAAAACAGCCGCGCCTTGCGTCTGTGCTTTACAACCTCTGCGAAACGTTGCGCATAATTTCAATCATGCTGACACCATTCATGCCCGAAACAGCGGTAAAAATGCAGGCCCAGATAGGTGCCTCGGCTGACGAGCTAACCTATGCCTCCGCCGCAAAGTGGGACATCCTTCCAAAAGACGCTGCCATTACAAAAGGTGCGCCGCTGTTCCCGCGCATAGATGTTGACAAAGAGATAGAGGAGCTTAACAAGCTTATTCCGAATCCGGCCGATAAAGCTGGCAACAAAGCCGAAGCCGGCGTGGCGGAAAAGCCCGCGGGCATTGCGCAGATAACTATAGACGATTTTGGAAAAATCGACCTCAGGGCGGCAAAAGTCAAAGCGTGCGAGCGCATAAAACGCTCAAAGAAGCTGCTTAAGCTCACGCTCGACGACGGCACAGGCGAGCGCACCGTTGCTTCGGGCATATCTCAGTGGTACAAGCCTGAAGACCTTGTAGGCCATACCGTCATAGTTGTTTCAAACCTCAAGCCTGTAAAAATGTGCGGCGTTGAAAGCCAGGGCATGATACTCGCGGCCGATGCCGGTGAAAATGAAGTCCGCGTCATCTTTGCAGACGGCGTGCCTGCCGGAAGCAAACTGAGATGAACCGCTACAGCCATATTTTTGACTCACATGCACACTATGACGACCCCGCGTTTGACGGCGACCGCGGAAAGCTCCTCAGCGAGCTGCCCTCGCTCGGTGTTTACCGCGTTGTTGACTGCGGCTCTAATATTGCATCGTCTGAAAAAGCAGCCGCCCTTGCGGCAAAATACCCGTACTTCTATTTTGCCGCCGGCATCCACCCGGAAGAGGCGCGCAACTTACCTGACGACTGGGAAAATTGCATACGCTCACTGCTGAAAAAGCCTAAGGCTGTCGCCGTAGGAGAAATCGGGCTTGACTACCACTTTCGCGAAAATCCGCCGCGTGAAGTCCAGAAAGATATTTTTGTGCGGCAGATACTTCTCGCAGAATCGCTCGGCCTGCCTGTAATCGTCCATGACCGCGAGGCGCATGGCGACACGATGGACATACTCAGTAAGTACAGGCCGCGCGGCGTTGTCCACTGCTTTTCCGGAAGCGTCGAAATGGCAAGGGAAGTCCTTGGAATAGGCATGTATATAGGTTTGGGCGGCTCCGTCACATTCAAAAATGCGCGCGTCCCCGTTGAAGTTGCCAAAATGGTGCCGCCAGACCGCATACTGCTTGAAACAGACTGTCCATATATGGCACCAGTGCCATTCCGCGGGAAGCGAAACGACTCGTCGCTTATTGCCTGCACAGCAAACCGTGCCGCTGAAATCCGCGGCGAAGATACACAGGAATTCATAGACAAAGCCTGCCAAAATGCGGAGCGCCTTTTCCTCGGCGGGCAGCATACCGAAAAAATCTGATAGCAATATAAGTCCGCCGCCGCTGTTTCCATTAACAGCGGTGCTTTTTAGTTTTCGGCTTTTTGCAGCATCAAAACAAGGGCGGTTATGTCGTCGTCATGGCCGTCGCGGCGACGTGCAATCGCCTGCGAGACTATTTCTTCAGCCAGTTCCTGAGGGATACCTCCTTTCCAGTCTTCAATTCCGTCGCATATCCACTTGCTGCCAGAGCTGAGCGCCCCGTCGGAAAGCATCACGATAACGTCCCCAGCTGACAAAGTGTCGGCCGACCTTGTGAACTTCACTTCATTAAGTATGCCTATGGGAAGGCCAGACATTTCTTTTGTAAACGCGCACCCGTCACGCCGCAGTATGGTCGCCGGCGCGCCTGCCTTTAGAAATTCCGCCTCCCCGCTGAACATATCAAGCGTGGCAATATCCATTGTGGCAAGCGACTCGTCGCCTGACTTTGCAATGAGTGCAGAGTTGACTATTTGCAGGGCGGCATCAAAACCTATGTCGGCTTTAACAAGGCTTTCCATTATACCGCAGGCCATGGCTCCGTCCACCGCCGCACGGCCGCCCGTTCCCATGCCATCGCTGATAATGGCTATCTGCCTGCCATTCCCATCGGGGAAGCTTCTCCAACAATCGCCGCAGAATTTTCCGCCTTTGCAGCTGTGCTGCGCGCACCCTGCCTTTACACGGTAGCGCGCCTTTTCATTTATGCGTATGCGACATTTCCCGTGTGCCGTATTGATATATGGAATTTCAAACGTCCTGCCGCACGCACGCGAAACCTCTGCCGCCAGATCTCCTTTCTTAACGTGCGAACAGTCCGCCGCCGAAGCAGCAGCTTCTACAGTCATGCGGCCAAACCTGTCCACACGGCAGCTTACCTCCGACGGCTGCATGCCCGCAAGTCGCATTACATCTGCCGCTTTCTGTGCCGCCCCCGCGTCAAAGCGCTCAAACATCTCCATGTCAGAGGCCATATTCTCAAGCATATGGCCGGTTGTTGTAAACTGCTGCGCCACAACTCCGCGCACCTGCCTTGCGCGGCTTTCAGAGGCTTCCAGCACAGAAAATTCACTGTAATTCCTGTTGACCGCTTCAGCGATTTCCCCAAGTCGGCCGCAGTGCGTTTTCATCTGCCTGCAGAAATCATCCCTCCCAACCTTCCCATTAGCACGCAGATTTTCCGTCAGGTTGTTGAAAGCGTCCATCGTTTCGTTATAACCGTGCTCCCAGCAGTAATTTCTCAGGCCGCATGTGTGGCACACTTCATCTATCGCCTTGTGATAAACGCCGCCAATGTCTGGCGCGCATGTCCGCGCAAGCTTCCGTGAAACCTCTTCCACCGACTCCGAAACACCCTGAAGGGCTTCCGCGGCAAAGTCGAGCTTCATCACTATAGAGCGCCGCAGGCCTTCGCCGTATTCCGAACTGTCGCTGCGCGTGAAAAAGCCTATAAGGAACCTCCCCGTCTTCGCCGGCAGCAGCAGATATATCACAGTTGCCGCCGCGACCTCATAAAGCCCTGCCGTCACCTCGGCCTTCCCTCCCACCTGCAGCGAAGCGAGCCCGTTAGAAAGCACGAACGCCGCTGCGGAAGCAAGGCGGCCCACAGGTGCAAACAGGCCGGCCATCATACCCCCGAGCGCATAGGCGCCCGAAAGGTAGCTCAGCCCAGATGTAGACAGGCTGAAAGCAAGGCCTGCTGCAACGCCAGCTATACTTCCGCCCGCAACACCGCCATAGCGTGCGGTGATAAGTATAAGCAAAACCGCGCATATCCTGCCGGCAGAAACGTTGCCGATTTTAAGCCCTTCAAGCGCAAGCAGAAAAATGCACGCCGAAATTGCGCCGCAAGCTATTTCCTGTTGGCTCCAGTCGCCTGCGCTGCGCCCTGACTGCGCCGCCGCGACCGTCTGCCTGAAAAAGTAAGCGGCACAGCCCGCCGTCAGCGATTCTGCAACATACATTACCGTTGCCATAAATCCAGAGCCGCTCACAATTGCCACTGCGGCCGAAGTAGTCATAAGCGGCAGGAAAGCCGCCGCCGGTGCAAAGGCCGGGTGCGCCCGCAGCTTTGTAAGGTCATTAAGTGCCCACCGTATAGCCGCAGCAGCGATTGTCGCCGCAAGGTAATGCACAGGCACCACAGCCACAGAGGGCAGCATGCAGCCAAGCACACCGCCTAAGGTTGCGCTTAGCAGAACAGAGTATGGCACTGCCGCCACAGCCGCAACGGCAAAAGGCGTGTACTGGCCAAAAATCACCGCCCGCGAGCAAAGCAGAACGGCGGCAAATGCTACAAGCTGCCTTGCAGCGGCTTTTGCTGGAGCGGCCGCCACTTGCGAAAAATGAATCCGCTGTGTTTTTTCAGCCATCATTTTTTTATCACATCCATTGTTTTTCATTCCGTCTTAGAATTAAGTACAGTTCAGGTAGGTTTAGTCCACCCAATATTTTACATTTTTATTATACTATCAGTATATTAACTTTCATGTCATAACATGGCGTAAAATTTTGTGGAATCAAATCGAAAAATCAGCATAAAAAAGATATTGCGCTTTTTCTGTTCAATAGGGCATTTCTGTGCTAAAATAAAATAAATTCTTTCCGTGCGGAAGCCGGCAATATTTCAGAACAAAAGGAAGTCATCTGTATGAGCTATCAGTTTTCAGACCGTGTGCAGTCGCTGAAACCGTCGGCGATTCGCGAAATCTTCAAGTATGCGGCAGACCCTGACGTTGTCTCACTTTCTGCAGGCAATCCGGCTCCGGAAGCCTTTCCCGTCAAGGAAATCGCGGAAATTTCAAACGAGATATTGAAAACCCGGCCGGTCGACGCACTCCAGTACAGCGTGACGGAGGGCTACCCGCCCCTGCGCGAATACCTCACCGGCTACATGAAGAAAGAGCATAACATAGGCCGCAGCTTTGACAGTATTCTTATCACAAGCGGCGCATCACAGGCCATGGACCTTTTTACAAAGTCAATTCTCAATGAAGGCGACACTGTTATCTGCGAAGCGCCAAGCTTCATAGGCTCGCTCAATACGTTCCGCTCTTTCAATGCCCACCTGTGCGGCGTGCCTATGGAGCCTGACGGCATGAATATGGACGCGCTGGAAAAAGCCCTCGACGAAGAGAAAAACGTAAAATTTATCTACACAATACCGAACTTCCAGAACCCAACGGGCGTAACCATGAGCGCCGAAAAACGCCGCCGCATGTACAGGCTTGCAAAAGAGCACGGCGTGCTTATCCTTGAGGACAACCCTTACGGTGACCTGCGCTTTGAGGGCAACCATATAGAAGCCGTAAAGTCGCTCGACGAAGACGGCATAGTTGTGTATGCGGGGACATTCTCAAAAGTTATTGCCCCCGGCATACGCGTCGGCTACTGCATAGCGCCGAAAGAGATAATCCAAAAAATGGTAGTCTGCAAGCAGGGCGAAGATGTCCATACTACCATATGGAGCCAAATGGTATGCTATGAGATGATGGCACACCACGATTTTGACGCCCACCTTTGCCGCTTAAAGGAAATATACCGCAAAAAGGCAAAAGTTGCTTCGGATGCACTCGACCGTTTCCTCGCCCCGAAAATAACATACCTGCCAATCCAGGGTGGCCTCTTCTTCTGGTGCACACTTCCTGACGGTGTCGACATGATGGATTACTGCAAAAAGGCGGTGCAGAAGAAAGTATGTGTTGTGCCCGGCAATGCTTTCCTTACAGATGAAACACAGCCGTGCTCTTCTTTCCGCATAAACTATACAACACCAACGGATGAGAAACTTGTAAAAGGGATTAGGATTCTCGGGAGCATACTATAAATCCAATAATAAGTATTTTTATACATAAATAATACAGTCTGTTCTGTTGTTTGCGCTTTTGGCGCGATTTTTCGAAATGGAGGCATATTTCATGACAACACCAGAAAAAAATGAACCGGAAAAAAATGAACCGGCCAGTACAGTTGAACGCAAAAAAGTAATATTCAGTGCCATACAGCCAAGCGGTACAATCACGCTTGGGAATTATCTCGGCGCGCTCAAAAACTGGATAGGCCTACAGGACAAGTATGACTGCATTTATGCGCTTGCAGACCTACACACAATAACAGTGCGGCAGAAGCCCGCGGATCTCCGCCGCCACACACTTGAAGCCTACGCGCTTCTGCTCGCGTGCGGCATAGACCCTAAAAAGAGCCTTTTCTTTATCCAGAGCCATGTACCCACACATGCGCAGCTTGCGTGGGTGCTCGCCTGCCACACGCAGTTCGGCGATCTTCAGCGCATGACGCAGTTTAAGGACAAGTCCGCCAAACACCCAGACAACGTAAACGCCGGCCTGTTCACATACCCCGTCCTCATGGCGGCCGACATACTGCTGTATCAGGCGGACTTTGTCCCTGTAGGCGTGGACCAAAAGCAGCACATGGAACTTACGCGCAACATTGCTGAACGTTTCAACGGCATTTACGGCAATGTCTTTACCATACCTGATGCGTACATCCCTAAAGAAGGCGCGAAAATCATGTCACTGCAGGATCCGACAAAAAAGATGAGCAAGTCTGACGAAAATGTGAATGCATCCATCGCCGTGCTTGACAAGCCTGAGGACATCATGCGGAAATTCAAGCGCGCAGTAACCGACAGCGAATCCTGCGTGCGCTACGGCGAAGGAAAAGACGGCATCAACAACCTTATGGGCATCTATGCCTGCGTTACCGGCGAAACTTACGAACAAATTGAAAAGGACTTCGCCGGAAAGGGCTATGGGGATTTTAAATCCGCCGTCGGCGAAGCAGTCGCCGAGCATCTGCGCCCAATCCGTGAGCGCTACACCGATTATATGAAAAACCGCGACTATATGGAACACTGCTGGAGCGACGCTGCCCAGAAAGCCTATGGCATCTCCAACCGCACACTGCGCAAGGTTATGAAAAAAGTTGGCTTTGTCCAGCCGAAATGCTCATGATTTCTTTTTAATAATTTTTTAAGTGAAAATTCGACACATTTTTCGTCGCTATGTCAGCTTTCCCTGCTACCATTTAATTGGTGATTGGGAATTATGCTTAAAGGACATTCAAAAAGAATAGTTTTTTACTGTATTCTACTGCTTTTCTTAATATGTATGGTGCCTTCCATTTCAAAGGCCGCACCCGAAAGCCGGCCGGTACCACATGAGCAGGAAAAGCTTGCCGAAAGCACGACTGTTGAGGAACTTGGAAGCCTGTTCGGCATCAACAGCGATTTTCGAATTGTAGTCTGGAAAACCGACGGTTCCATCCGGAAAAGCGGGTGCCTTGAAACAGGCGACGTTGCCGAAATCGACAACAGCCACGGCTCTCTGGTGTACTGTTGTGGCATCACCATTTTGGGTACGCCTTCATCCAGCAGCGCAGCCGATAGCTCCGGAACCGAAAACTCTTCTGCCATTTCATCCAATCCTGCAACTTCCTCAGCGCCAACGTCAAAACCCGAAAGCACTCCTGCATATTCAAAATGGAAGCCGAACACGGGAAACATTTTTGTAATCGAAAATCCCGTGCCTGTTGAGAAAGTCTGGACTGCGCTCGGCTTTAACGGCCTTAATGGTGCTGTGAGCGCCACGGTCACTTCAAAAGACGGCGTGCGGCGTATGTCCGGCCCCGTATGCAGCGGCGATACCGTCATGGTGCTCAACGCCGACGGATACGCCATATGCACCATACCAGTAGCGGTGCGCGGCGACATTACCCGTTCAGGGCAGACAACAAAAGCCGGGTGTTCAATACTTTATGGTTATCTCAACGGTAAAAACAGCCTTTCACCTGACCTCCTCGCTGCTGCCGACATGAACCGCGACGGGAGCGTGGATACATCAGACTTGCTGGCAATGAAACAGAAAATAAATTTGGAGTCTTCTGCGCCATCAGCATCGTGACAGTACGCAATTCATAAAGGAGAACATAAAATGTTTGAGCCAATTCTGATAAAAAACCTGTATGACCTAAGCCATACTGCAGCACGCCCACTTCTTGAAACACTTGATTATCCATGGGAAGCGCTGCCAAAAATAGAAGAATTCATAATAAAGCTCGGTGCTTCCCTGCCGCCGGATGAATATGAGCTCCGCGGGGAAAATGTATGGGTGGCAAAGTCCGCTAAAGTGTTCAGCTCCGCTTACCTGCACGGCCCGTGCATCATCGGGCCGGAAACCGAGGTGCGCCAGTGTGCGTTTATACGCGGCAGGGCGCTTGTCGGTAAGGGGTGCGTTGTCGGCAATTCCACAGAGCTTAAAAATGTGATAATTTTCGACCACGTAGAGGTGCCGCACTACAATTATGTAGGCGACTCGATACTCGGCTACCGCTCTCACATGGGGGCCGGCTCCATCACGTCCAACATCAAGTCTGACAGGACCCTCGTCACCATAGATACTGCCTCCGGGCGCATTGAAACAGGTCTAATGAAAATCGGTGCCATGCTCGGCGACCATGTTGAAGTCGGGTGCAACACCGTCCTCAACCCCGGCAGCATAGTCGGGCGCAACACGAACATCTACCCGCTCTCAATGGTGCGCGGCTATATTCCAGCAAACAGCATTTATAAGCGCCGCGGTGAAATAGCCAAAAAGCGCTGAACTTGCGCCCTGCGCAAATATATACAGGAGCTCTGGACAGCAGAGCTCCTGTTTTTAATCACAGAGGCCCGCATTTTACTTTGTCCGCTTTTTTAGCTATAATGGAGAATTACAGAGAGGAGGATATCTTTTGAATCCTGCGATAGGCTCTTTATTGCCTCCATCATTTCCTTCTGAAATGTTAACTACCATCCTTTTTATCCTGCGGATTATAGTGCCTTTCTCCTGCATTGCAGTTGCCGCACGGTGTTTCACATCAATGCGCTTAGGCAAAAGGAGGAAAGACCCGGTTATACTTCTGGAAGATACGGCAGCTCATCGCATCCTTCCCGTTTTTTACTGGGAAAATTCCATCGGGCGCAGCCGTAGCAGCGACATTGTGCTGCATGACCAGACCGTAAGCCGCTCCCATGCCGTGCTTATGCGCCGTGAAAGCGGCTGGTTTGTTTCAGACACTAACTCCAAAGCCGGCACTTTGGTAAACGGCCGGAAAGTAAAGGAGCGCGCGCCGGTCTTCCCCGGTGACGTAATCAGCATGGGTGCAACTGAGCTGACGCTCAGGCGCGTAGAAAGCCCCGAAATTGACCCGTTCCGCCCAGTTTACCGCCGGGCAGCCTCCCCATTTTCGCTCATGTGGTCCGTGTTCATCATACAGATTCTGCTCGCCGTGCAGGTAATATTTGCAAAGGGAAACCCGGATTTTAATGCTGCACTCCCCCTCGGCCTCCTTATGCTCACGGAGTGGATACTTTACCTTTACTCAATCACCATACGCGGGCAGGTCAGCTTTGAGCTCGAAACGCTCGCTTTTCTGCTCTGTGGTATAGGCATCACGCTTATATCTGGCGTCAGCGTTAAAGACGCTTTTATGCAGCTTGTGGCAATCGTTCTCGGCATCGTATTTTACCGCATGATGATCTGGTTCCTCGGCGACATGGACCGCGTAACACGATGGCGCGTTAAAATTGGTGTGCTCGCCATCCTGATGTTTGCCGGTAACCTGCTGCTCGCCAGGTCGCGCAACGGCTCAAAAAACTGGATAAGCTTGGGCCCTGTAAGCATACAGCCTTCTGAGCTCATAAAAGTAGCCTTCATCATCGTCGGCACTTCTACGCTGGACAGGCTGCAGACATACAAGAACCTGACTGGATTTATCGGCTTCTCGGCCATATGCATGGGTGCGCTGTTCCTAATGAAGGACTTCGGCACCGCATGCATCTTCTTCATGGCATTCATCATAATCGCATTTATGCGCTCCGGCAGCGTAAGGACAGTGTTCCTCGCCTGCGCGGTAGCTGTGTTCGGCGCTTTCCTAATCCTCAAAATCAAGCCTTACGTCGCACAAAGGTTCGAAGTCTGGCACCATGTATGGCAGCATACCAGCGACAGCGGCTACCAGCAGGTGCGTGTGCTGAGCTATTCCGCTTCAGGTGGCTTTTTCGGCGTCGGCGCAGGCCACGGTTGCCTTAAAAATGTCTTTGCTTCCACAAGTGACCTCGCTTTTGGCATGATGTGCGAAGAGCTTGGCATAATACTTGCAATTACCGTTGTTGTTATTCTCGCTTTTCTCGCGCTTTACGCGCGCTCCGAAGCAACGCGCAGCCGCTCAACACTTTACTCAATTGCTGCCTGCGCTGCAGGCGGCATACTGATTTTTCAGGCCTGCCTCAATGTTTTTGGCTCCACAGATATTCTTCCGCTCACAGGCGTTACGCTTCCGTTTATAAGCCAGGGCGGCACCAGCATGATTTCCGTCTGGGGCCTGCTCGCTTTCCTTAAATCGAGCGATGAGCGCACTTATGCAGTAAGGAGGCGGAGAAATTGAAAACCACAGGGAAACGCTCCCTTATTATCTTTTTCATTGTTGCCGGTTTCTTTTTTGGCATCGGCTCTTTCCTCTACAGCTTTGCAACACAGGGCGGCAGGTGGGCGGTGCAGCCTTTCAATGGGCACATATCAGGCTCGGCCGCTTCCGCCGGCGCAGGTAAAATATTCGACAGGAACGGTGTTGTCCTTGTTGAAAGCAAAGGTGGCAAGCGCGTATATAACAGCGATTACGACACACGCTGCGCAATGCTCCACACAGTAGGCGACACGCAGGGCTTCATCTCAACGGGCGTGCAGTACAACTACAAGTCAGAGCTTTCAGGCTATAACCTCGTAACCGGGCTCTTCTCCCCTACGGGAAAAAGCCTCGGCTCAGATATCCACCTGACGCTCGACAGCAAACTCTGCCGCCTTGCACGCGAAAAGCTCGGCAGCAGGAACGGCGCCGCAGCACTTTACAATTACCGCACCGGCGAGCTGCTGTGCATGGTCAGCACACCTGATTTCGACCCCGACAGCCCGCCTAAAGACATAGACACAAACCCGGCATACAAAGGCGCATATTTTAACAAGGTCATTTCTTCAACATTTACGCCGGGCTCGATTTTCAAGCTCGTAACATCCGCAGCCGCCATCGAAAATATACCTGATCTTGACAGCCGCACATGGAACTGCAACGGCAGTATAACGATAAACGGCAATAGGATCACCGACGTAGCCCCTTACGGGCGGCTTACTTTCCGCCAGGCGCTTGCACACTCCTCAAACGTAGCTTTTTCGCAGATTGCCATTGAAGTAGGCGCATCGAAAATGATGGACGAGGCCAGCACAATGGGGTTTGGGCGCAGCTTCACGCTCGGCAGCATACATTCGGCGGCAAGCAACTACAACGTAAAATCCGTAAGTGAAGACCAACTCGGCTGGTCAGGCGTCGGGCAATACACAGACCTTGTAAACCCATACCACTACCTTGTGCTTATGGGCGCCATAGCAAACGGCGGGCAGCCTCTAATGCCATATATGATAAAGAACATCACAACACCTGTAGGCATAACGTCAAAAGTAGGCACTGCCACTCTTGGCGGCTCACTTATCCAGTCTTCCACGGCAGCGCGCCTTAAGGATTACATGCGCTATAACGTATCGCACGAATACGGCGACAGCCTGTTCCCCGGCCTTGATGTCTGTGCAAAGACAGGCACCGGCGAGGTCGGCCACGGCAAAGGGCCTAACTGCTGGATGGCAGGCTTTTCATCAAATGAAAACACGCCTTACGCATTCGTCGTCCTTGTTGAAAACTCGTCTTCAGGGAGCGTATCTTCGGCAGGCCGTATAGCGTCTTCCCTTATGAAGGCGGCCGCCGGCTCCTGAAAGCAGCCGGCCCTGCCATTTGCCTGAAGTCAAAATTAGGCTTTTTTCCCTCTTTTCCGCCGCAGCGCATTGTGATAGAATAGAAAGTATCAATGCGGCTGTTAATACGGCAGAATGGGGGAAAATATGTCTGAAGTCATCCGGATATATGTGGAAAAGAAGCCGGGCTTTGATGTCGAGGCACGCCATACGAAGGTGGATTTGATTGAAAATCTTGGCCTTAAGTCGATTAAGGATATCCGCCTTGTGAACCGGTACGATATTTCCGACCTTTCGAGGGAAGATTTCGAGAAAGCGCGATCAACGATTTTTTCCGAGCCAAACACAGACAATGTCTATGAGGAAAAATACCCTCTTTCAAAGGGGTACAGGGCTTTTGCGATGGAATACCTGCCGGGGCAGTACGACCAGCGGGCCGATTCCGCCGCGCAGTGTGTTCAGCTTTTAACGCAAGGCGAACGCCCGCAGGTGCGGACGGCAAAGCTCGTTGCAGTCGGCGGCAGTATAACCGATGCTGAGCTTAAAAAGATAGAGGGTTACATGATAAACCCTGTCGAAAGCCGCCTCGCTTCTTTTGAAAAGCCTGAAACTCTTTCTGTAGAAGCAAAAACACCGCCTGACATAGTGCGCGTAAATGGCTTTACTTCGTGGGATAAAAACAGGCTTAAAGAGTACCATGCCTACATGGGCTTTGCCATGAGCTTTGACGACCTGCTTTTCTGCCACGATTATTTCCGCAACTGCGAGCACCGCGACCCAACGACCACGGAAATGCGCGTGCTCGACACATACTGGAGCGACCACTGCCGCCACACAACGTTCCTTACACAGCTTGACAACATCAAAATCGAAAAGTCAGCCATAAGCTCGGCTATAGAGGATGCGCTAAAGGCATACTGCAAAGCGCGCAAAGAAGTTTACGGGGAAGGCAAAAACCACCCCGCCTCACTTATGGATATGGCAACAATAGGCATGAAGCTGCTTAAAAAGCGCGGCTGCATTACAGACCTCGACGAAAGCGCCGAAATCAACGCCTGCTCCATCGAGGTACCTGTAACCGTAAACGGTGATGTGCAGAAGTGGCTCGTCGAATTCAAAAACGAAACGCACAACCACCCTACGGAGATAGAGCCGTTCGGCGGCGCGGCTACATGCCTTGGCGGCGCAATACGCGACCCGCTTTCAGGCAGGGCTTACGTCTATCAGGCAATGCGGGTAACCGGCTCAGGCGACCCACGCGTCCCGTTTGAAAAGACGCTTAAGGGCAAGCTGCCAACGCGTAAAATTACAACGGGCGCAGCGCAGGGATACAGCTCCTACGGCAACCAGATAGGCCTTGCAACAGGGCAGGTAACGGAGCTTTACGACCCCGGATATGTTGCAAAGCGCATGGAAATAGGCGCAGTCATAGGGGCTGTGCCAAAAGAAAACGCCGTGCGCGAAGAGCCTGTGCCAGGCGATATCGTTGTGCTCCTCGGCGGCGCCACAGGCCGCGACGGCTGCGGCGGGGCAACGGGTTCCTCAAAGGCACATACGGCAGAATCAATAGAAGTCTGCGGTGCCGAAGTGCAGAAAGGCAACCCGCCTACAGAAAGAAAAATACAACGCCTTTTCCGCCATGCGGACGTTGTGCGCATGATAAAGCGCTGCAACGATTTCGGTGCCGGCGGTGTCAGTGTCGCGATAGGCGAACTCGCCGATGGGTTGTCGATAGACCTCGATAAAGTCCCTAAAAAATACGAGGGGCTCGACGGCACTGAGCTTGCGATTTCCGAATCGCAGGAGCGCATGGCCGTTGTGCTCTCCCCTGAAAATGTTGGGCGCTTTGTTGCGGCGGCGCGCGAAGAAAACCTCAATGCTACGCCCGTAGCTGCTGTAACGGAAGAGCCGCGCCTTAAAATGGCATGGCGCGGCGACACGATCGTTAACATATCGCGTGAATTTTTAAATACCAACGGAGTGACACAGCACGCAAATGCCGTTATTTCAGCCGTCAGCCCGGATGATAATTACCGTGAAAAAGCGCCGGAATGCCTAAAGGGCCTCCCTCTTGCCGAAGCATTCCGCAAAAACCTTACACGCCTTGAAGTCTGTGGGCAGAAAGGCCTTGCTGAGCGGTTCGATTCCAGCATCGGCGCAGCGACAGTGCTTATGCCTTTTGCGGGAAAATACCAGCTCACACCGGAAGACGCCATGGTTGCAAAGATACCTGTGATGAAAGGCGAAACCGATGACGCCACTGCAATGAGCTACGGGTTTATCCCCGGCATCTCCCGCTTTTCGCCGTTCCACGGTGCGGAATACGCCGTTGTAGAAAGCCTTTCGAAGCTTGCCGCTGTTGGCGCTGACCCGCTTAAGAGCCGCCTGACATTCCAGGAATACTTTGAGCGCATGACAGACGACTCCAGGCGCTGGGGCAAACCTTCCGCAGCGCTTCTCGGTGCGCTTTCAGCACAGCTCGGCATGGGACTGCCCGCCATAGGCGGCAAAGACAGCATGAGCGGCACATTTGAAAATCTCGATGTTCCGCCTACCCTTGTCTGCTTTGCTGTTGCTATGGCAAAAGCCAGCAAAACGATTTCCGCAGCCTTCAAAAAGGCTGGCTCCCACGTCGTTTTGCTGCCTATACCCGAAGACTCCAAGACAATGACACCGAACTGGCCGGCCTTAAAACGGTACTACCGCGGAGTGCACAGCGCGGTAGAAAGCGGGTGTATTATCTCGGCTTCCGTCGTGCGCGAGGGCGGTGCAGCGGCAGCCGTTGCACGCATGTGTTTTGGCAACAAGATTGGTTTCCGGTTCGACGGCCATGTCCTCAGCAGCCAGTTCTTATTTGCGCCGTGCTCTGGAGCTATAGTTGCCGAGCTTTCAGGCAACCATGCCCCAGACGGCCTTGCTTACATTATTCTTGGCCGGACTGAAGAAGAGCCTGAAATCGCCATTGGCAAAGATGCCCTTCCAATCGACGAACTCATAGACCTATGGAACGGCACACTTGAAAATGTATTCCCAACTAAAGCCGAGAGCGTCCCTGTTTCCGATATTCCGCTCTGGAAAAACCGCAGCGGCAAAGGTCCCGTAATCAAAACGGCAAAACCACGCGTGTTTATTCCTGTTTTTCCGGGGACAAACTGTGAGTATGACTCGGCCCGTGCCTTCGAGCGCGCAGGCGCCGAGACCGATGTGCTTGTTGTCAAAAACCTCTGCCCTGCCGATATTGAAGAAACAATCAGCAGAATGGCCGATGCCATTTCAAAGGCGCAGATAATCATGCTGCCTGGCGGGTTTTCAGGCGGCGACGAGCCTGACGGTTCCGGCAAATTTATCGCAACCGCGTTCCGAAACCCACGTATTGCCGAAGCTGTTTCAAACCTGCTTGGCGTGCGCGGCGGCTTAATTCTCGGCATATGCAACGGTTTTCAGGCGCTTATAAAGCTCGGGCTCGTCCCGTATGGAAAGATCACTGAACCAAGCGCCAAAGCGCCTACGCTCACTTTCAATACGCTTGGCCGCCATGTTTCGCGTATGGTCTATACGCGCATAACATCCGTCAAGTCGCCGTGGCTCTCCGGTGTAAACGCGGGCGACATATTCACTGTGCCCGTGTCACATGGCGAGGGGCGGTTTACTGCAAGCGAAAGCACAATGCGCGAGCTTATGCGTAACGGGCAGGTTGCTACGCAGTACTGCACGCCTGACGGCACCCCGAGCGGCAGCATAACTTGGAACCCCAACGGCTCAGTGTGCGCTGTAGAGGGCATCACAAGCCCTGACGGGCATATTTTAGGCAAGATGGGTCACTCGGAGCGCCATGGCAAAAACCTTTATATGAATATCCCGGGTAAAAAAGACCAGAAAATTTTCGAATCCGGTGTCAGATATTTTGAATAAAACAGAGGCAAAAAAATGGACTATCTCAAGCGCAGTTGGGCTGAAATTGACCTCGGCGCAGCAGAGCAAAATTATAAGGCTATCCGTTCGCGGCTAAACCCAAACACAAAAGTCTGCTGCGTAGTTAAAGCAGACGCATACGGCCATGGCGCAGAGCGCTTCGCGCAGCTTTACGAGTCGGCCGGCGCCGACTGGCTTGCCGTCTCCAATCTTGAAGAGGCAGAACAGATACGGCGCGCGGGAGTAAGCCTGCCTATTCTCATTCTCGGCTATACCCCGCCGTACCTTGCTGGGAAACTCGCCGCGGGAAATATCGCGCAGGCCGTTGTAGGCCCGGAATATGCTGGGCAGCTTTCGGCGGAAGCAGTAAAAGCAGGTGTTACCGTCCGCGCCCATATCCAGGTCGACACCGGCATGAGCCGTGTAGGTTTTTTCTACCAGGACTGCAGCCGCGATACGGATTCAATTGATGCCATGGAGCATGCGTGCCGCCTGCCCGGAATAAACGCTGAGGGGATTTTCACCCATTTTGCCGTGGCTGACGAAGGCGAAGGCGGGCATAAATACACAGAGCGCCAGTTCCACTGCTTCATGTCTGCTATATCTATGCTCGGCCAGCGCGGGATACATTTCAAAATCCGCCATTGCGCAAACTCGGCAGCAATATTAGACTTCCCTAAAATGCAGCTCGACATGGTGCGCCCCGGCATAATCCTTTACGGCTTAATGCCATCAGGTGACATAATGCACAAAGCGACCTTGGCACCCGTCCTTTCACTTAAAAGCCAAATTGCCCTTGTTAAGGAAGTGCCGCCGCAGACATGTGTTAGCTATGGCCGAAAATTTACTTCCGCGCGCACCACAGCCGTCGCCACCGTGCCTATAGGCTATGCTGACGGTTACCCGCGCAGGTTTGGCGGGCGCGCTTCAGTGCTCGTACACGGCAGGCGTGCAAAAGTAATAGGGCGCGTCTGCATGGACCAGCTTATGCTCGACATAACCGGGATCCCTGACGTTAAAGCGGGAGACACTGTTACTATTATCGGTCGTGACGGCAGCGAATGCATTTCAGCCGACGAGCTCGCCGAAATTGCCGGCACGATTTCCTATGAAATCCTGTGTGGCATTGCGACGCGCATTCCTCGCGTTTTCCTTCGCGGGAACAGTGAAGACAGCGTCCTTGATTATCTGAAGCGCATATGATTGTCATTCTGGCTATATGCGGCACCTTCCCTTTTACGGAAACGGTGCCGTTTTCTTTAGATAAAAATCCTTTGAAGGGAGTTGAGAACATGCACCGGAAAACCATGCTTGGGGTAACGGCATGGGGATTCACAATAGCGGCAATAGTCCTCGCCATATTTGCAAAAATCACACACCACGGCGCAATGGCATGCACATTTGCAACAGTTGCGGCGCTTATCTTTCAGTCCGTTTACGGAAAAACAGTAAAGCGGGCTGAAAGGAGCCTCCCGCATACTCCCAGGCGTGCACGCCACAACTCCAGCCGCAAAAGAAGCCGCAGCGAATACAGTAAAAGTCAGAGCAACGATATTTGGAAAAGGAGATTTTATGGCAAATGACTATCCGCAAATTTGCTAAAGAAGACAGGCAGGCATATATCAGCATGTCCGAAGAATTTTATAATTCCGGTGCTGTGCTCCATCCTGTAAATGAAAAAAACTTTGAAAAGACGTTCAGTCTCTTGCTTTCGGGAAACCCTTTGGCTGACGGCTGCATTGCAGAGGAAAACGGCGAGGCCGCAGGATATGCGCTGCTTGCCTTTTCGTGGTCGAACGAAGGTGGCGGCCTCACGGTATGGCTTGAAGAAATATATGTGCGCCCTAAGTTTCAGTGCCACGGCATTGGCCGCAGCATGATATCACGCATTCTGCATAAATACGGCGCCAAAGCCGCCCGTTTCCGCCTTGAAGCGGAAAGCAGCAATGTCAGGGCCATAAGCCTCTATAAAAGGATCGGTTTCAGTCGCCTCCCATATATGCAGATGATACTTGAGCCGCCGTTTCCGTGCTCAGATTAGAAAAAAAGCAGCCCCGTTGCGGGCTGCTTTTTTTTCTATATGCCATACCGGTGCTTACGCATTTTCAAGCTTCGTAATAAATGCACGCGAAGTGTCATTTCCTTTAATCACACCTGTGTAAGTAACTTTTATCCTGTCACCGATTTTCAGGCTTTTAAGTCCGCTTGTATCTACGCCGAGCCTGCGGATAGTCAGCTCGTTTCCGTCATCTGTCGTCAGAAGGATACTCATCATTGCACCGTCTTTCATGGTGCCAACAATCGTATGCGGCGTCTTGTCAAATGCTTTGTCTTTTGCAGCAGGTATCGGATTCGTATCAGATGAAGTCCACGTATATACTTTGCTGTCTGTTGGGTCTACAAGTATATTCGGACCTTCAAGATAGTCTTCGTCCCATATTTCATAGGTATTATAAGTTTTGCCATTCAGCTTTTTCGGCTTTCCGGGCTTCAGCGTGTACTTTTTCCAGTCAAGTTTTACCTCGGACTTTACAACTGACGGTTCCTGAGCCTTTGTAATCGTGGTAGTTGCCGAAGAAGAGGCCGTATAAATGCGGCTATATGCCGAGGAAGCCAAAACCGGAGCTTTGCTTGAAACAACCTGCTGTGAAGCCAAAGAAGCTTCACTTGAAGGAAGTTGGACTGCAGAAGAAACCTGCGCATCCGACGGCTGCAATTTTACATGGTTTGAAGAAAATCTATAAGCGAAATATCCAACACCAATGGCAGCAGCGGTTAAAACTACCGCTATCAGAGTTTTTTTCAACGTACATTCCTCCTTTGTAAAGATCATATAAAGAAGTCATATGATAATATACACTATATCGCATAACGCGCTGCTTGACAAGTAAAAAGACAATTCTGTAAGGAATATCTGTCTGAATGGGAAATATGGGAATTGAAATAAATTCTGCCTGCTGATATAATGAGTTTGTTTTTCTGCCCGCAAAACAGCAGGTATTACATAATCTGCTTATAAATCATTATACCAGCTGAAAAAAGCTGAAAACCATCATTGCCAAACGGCAGATATGAAAATATCAGGCGGCATATAAAAAGCCGCATGCCAGTTTTGGCTCTTAACCGCCTTTTAACATATTATTATGGAGAATTTTATAATGAAACAGACAAGAGATTACCCAAAAGTAAGCGTCACACCGAAAGCGGAAAGGAGCATCGTCGCTGGCCACCCGTGGATATACAATACCGAAATAACCAGCGCCGAGCCTTATGAAAACGGCTGCCTTGTAGATGTTTTAAGCCGCCGCGGAAGCTACCTCGGCACAGGCTTTATAAACGACCACTCAAAAATACGCATAAGGCTCATCTCGCGCAATGCAAACGATACTTTTGACGAGGCCTTCTGGGAGCGGCGCCTGCGCTATGCGTGGGAATACCGCAAAGCAGTCATGGGGCCAGACGTCTCCTGCTGCCGCATTGTTTTCGGCGAAGCAGACTCGTTCCCCGGCCTTACTGTAGACAGGTTCAACAATATACTCGTCACCCAGACGCTTTCGCTCGGCATGGAAAAAATCAAGCCCATGCTCTTCCGCCTCCTTTACCGCATACTTACAGAGGACGGCCAGAAAATTGATGGCATTTACGAGCGCAACGACGTCGGCATAAGGAAGCTTGAGGGTATGGAAGAAAACAAGGGCTTTTTCCCCCTTGCAGGCGTTGCCGTGCCTGAAAGCACAAAGACGGAAATTACTGAGAATGGGATACGCTATACCGTCGATTTTGAGAACGGCCAGAAAACTGGCTTTTTCCTCGACCAAAAATACAACAGGCATGCCGCGGCAAGGCTCTGCCGCGGCAAACGCGTGCTCGACTGCTTTACAGACACAGGCTCCTTTGCGCTCAACGCCGCAAGTGCAGGGGCAGAGCATGTGCACGCCGTAGACATTTCTTCCAGCGCAATAGCCGCGGCTGCCGAAAATGCGCGCCTCAACCATCTTGACGGCCTCATCGACTTTGAAACAGCCAATGTTTTTGACCTTCTCCCTAAACTTGCTGAAAACTCGAAGCCCCAGTACGACGTAGTCATACTTGACCCGCCGGCTTTCACCAAATCACGCAAGACCGTTCGCAACGCCGAGCGCGGCTATAAAGAGATAAACTACAGGGCCATGAAAATTTTGCCGCGCGGCGGCTACCTTGTAACATGCTCGTGCTCCCACTTTATGACGGACAGCCTTTTCTGCAGCGTCCTCCGGTCGGCTGCGGCGGACGCGCAGGTCTCCCTCCGGCAGGTAGAAGCACGCCAGCAGGCTCCGGACCACCCAATACTCTGGAATGTCCCCGAAACGGAATACCTTAAGTTCTATATTTTCCAAGTGGTCTGATAAATATTAAAATTTAAGCTGCTGCATAAGAATACCGTATGAGAATATTATGTCGTATTTTGTTGACAAAAGAAAAAAGAAAGCATATAATCTATCAACAAGTGATAATGGGAAGGGAGAAAATTAATGAAAAAGGCTGCGATTTTATTTCTTCTTGCATGCACGCTTATTTTTACCACCGCATGCTTAAACAAAACCGATAAAGATAAAACCGAAAGTCTTCTGAATCCTTCTTCAAACGACATCTCAGAAGATTCTGCAGCAAGCAGCGACGAACTTACTAAAACTGTCGAATCATTTTTAGCCGACTCTTCCAGCAGCGCACCATCCTCATCATCAGCAAGCAGTTCAACATCAAAAAATCTGCCAGGCCAGCCTGCGCCACCAAAAGGCAGCAAAGCCATAACCTTGACTTTCCCCGAAGGCTTCACGCTCGCGCAGATAGGCGCACGTCTTGAAGCGCACAATATCTGCAAAAAGGCGGATTTCATCAAAAGCACACAAACATACAACTTCAGCTATTATCCGCTCGTAAAAGCGATCCCGCCAAGTTCGAAGCGTGCCTATAAACTTGAAGGGTATCTTTACCCGGACACTTACACAATGTACACACACATGAGGCCGCAGGATGCCGCCGGCAAATTCCTCCGCAATGCCGAGCAGCACATTTCCGGATACAGTTACTCCGGCATGACAACCGACCAACTTGTGAAACTTGCCTCTGTTATCGAGCGCGAATCGAACAACAGCAGCGACATGAAAATGGTATCCTCCGTATTCCACAACCGGCTCAAAAAAGGCCAACGCCTCGAGGCCGATTCCACACGTGACTACTGCACACACTACCTGTTGAAACCAAACGGCCCGTTCAGCGATTCTTTCAAATATTACTACAATACATACCGCTGCGCGGCGCTTCCCGCGGGGCCTATCTGCAACCCCGGTGCTGCCGCCTTAAATGCTGCGGCTCACCCGGCTTCAACGGATTACCTCTACTTCTTCACGGCAAAAGGCAAAAACTATTACCAGAAAACCATGGCGGAGCATGAAAAGCAGCTTAAAAAGTTCGGCATGGGCTAAAAGCGCATAAGCAGAAAATCCACCCGCATAAAACGGATGGATTTTTTTATTTTACGAGTTTAAGCGTACTGCCGTCTACGCAGCGCCTCACGACTATCTGGCGATCTATCTGCTCCCTAAGCTCAGTTACATGGGATATTATCCCCACAAGCCGCCCGCCGCCAGCAAGCTTTGAAAGAGTCGCAATCGCCTGCCGGCGCGATTCATCGTCCAGCGAACCGAAACCCTCATCTATAAACATGGTTTCTATCCTCACTCCGCCAGACCCGTTCTGCACCACATCAGAAAATCCGAGGGCAAGTGCCAGCGAGGCCTTGAACGACTCCCCTCCGGAAAGCGATTTTACGTCGCGCGGCAGGCCATTGTAATTGTCAAACACATTGAGATCAAGCCCAAAATGCACACGCCTGTCATCTGCTTCGGTCTTGCGCATGAATATGTAGCGTCCCGCCGTCATTTCCGAAAGCCTGATGTTTGCCTGCTGGAGAATACGGCTAAAATATGCCGCCTGCACGAATTCCTCAAAGCTCAGCCTTGCCCGCCCTGCAAGGCTTCCGTTCGCCGTCCTGTCCATATCAAGCGCGGCTTCATATTCCGTGTTAAGTGCTTTCCTTTCGGCAAAAGCTTTCTTAATGCGCCCTGCGCAGTGCCTGTTCACGCTAAGGCGCACAGATATGCTGTTAAATGCGCTTTCCTCATCTTTCTCTTCTTCCCGGGCCTGTAAAAGCTGATGTGTAAGGCCGTCCATATCGGACGGTGCCTTGCCTTCGGCCGATTTTTCCAGCCGCATGGCTGCTTCTTCAGTCCTCGCGCAGTCGTCCCTGTACCTGTCAATGGATTTTCTCAAGCCGGCCTCCGCCTCCTGCGGCAGCAGCGCCGCCGCATAGCTGCTTTCGGAATTGAATCCCGCTTCGGCGAGTTTTTCGCCATATATCTTTTCCTTCCCGGCCTGCCTTGCTGTCTGGGTTTCAAGTTTCGCCCGGTTGTCTGAAAGCAAAGCTTCCGACGCAGAAATTTCACTTTCGGATTTACTGCACGCCTGCTCCGCATTTTCGAGTGCGTCTTTTGACTCCGTAAGCTCTTTTTCGAACGATGAAAGCGCCTTTTCCGCCTCTTCGGTGGACGGAAATTCGAGCGCGCCACGCATGGCTTCCGCCTCGGCCTGCTTTACCCTGAGCGCTTCCCGTGCGCTGTTTTCCTCTGCCTGCCGCTTTTCCGCCTCATGCCCAGCCGATTCAACAAGCCCCAGCGTTTCTTTTTGCCGCGCTTCAACGCACGCTTTCTTTCTGCATTTTTCCTGCAGCACAGTAAGCCGCTTCTGAAGCTCAGCTTCTTTACCGCATGACATCTCAAGCTCTTTGCCAGCTTTTGCCTCAAGCTGGCCGACAACTCGGCAGCCATCTATGTTGCCAAGTATGCCTTCCGCATAGGAGCGCAAGTTTTTTACATTGGACTCAAGCCTTGCGTTCGCGGCTTTCATCGTAAGGCTTATGCTTTCCAGTTCATTCCGGCATCTTTCATGCTCCGCTTTAAGTTTCCGCACATACGCTTCATCAGGCGCTCCGGATGAAAGCTGCGCTTTTTTCGGGTGCACGGTTGAGCCACAGACAGGGCACGGCTTCCCTTCCGAAAGGTTCTGCGCCATAATGCCGGCCTGTTCTCGCAGGAAAATAGCTTCCGCCCCGTCCGCTTCCATCCCGGCTTCTTTAAAGGCGTCCTCCGCTGTTTTATGGCTTTTGCCAAGCTTTGCAATGCCTGCTTTATCGTTATGTATCTCCCTGATTTTTGCAAGCAGGTTTTTCAGGTCAGCAGATTTTTTCTTCTGTACAGCGCTGTCATTTTCGCATGCGACTTTTTCCGCTTCGGCATTTTTCAGCCGCTCCAGCCCTTCGGCATCATCTGCCTGCTGCTTTTTAAGCTTTTCGAGCCTTTCGCTGCTTTTCCGGCATGCTTCGGCGGCAGACTTCGCATTTTCCGAAAGCTGCCCCGCTGTTTTTTCTGCATTTTTTACTTTCTCATAGCGCGGCATAGCCTCTTTAAGGTTGGAAATTCTGCCTGCGAGCTCCACGCGGCGAGGTTCTTTGGCACGTTCGGCAGCAAGCACCTCACTGAGCTTTTCTTTGTGCTCTGAAAGCGCCAATATCTTTTTCTCAAGTTGCGAAACGGCCAGGCTGAGCCTGCCTGCTTCTTCCTTTTCGCGCATATACGCCTGCTGTGCCGGAAAGACAATGCTGTGTGCGCGCCCGGAATTTTCAAGCCGTTCAATGTCCTTTTCCATAAGCGGCAGGCGGCTTTTCAGTTCTTCATCATGCGCCCTAACTTTGCCGAGTTCCTCAAGGAGCCTGTTTGCCTGCTCCGCATCTTTTATTTTCCCATTCAGCTTTATAACACTGTTTTTTGTTTTGCCGGCTGCCTCCGAAAGTTTTTCCGCCTGTTTTCCATCTGCCAATATGGATTCTGAAATGCGGCCGATGAGCTGTTCCGTGAGGCTTATATTGTTTTTCTGCTTAAACTGCTCCTGCATATCCTCAGTAAAAGCCTCACCGTCAGGCTGGGCAGACAGCGCATCCTGCATAATGGAGCGCGCATTTTCTTCCATCTGCCTGCCGAGAAGCTGTTCCCGCTCATGGAAATATTCCTGCATACGCCGGTAAACACCGGTGTCGAAAACACGCCGGAAAATCTCCGAGCGTTCGCCGCTGCCCGCGAGCAGCAGCTTTAAAAATTCTCCCTGCGCAATCATTGACGTCTGGCGGAACTGGCGGCAGTCTATCCCCATCAGCTCCTCTACCTTTTCAGTTACGGCCCTGAAGCCTGAAACGGCCGAGCCGTCAGGAAAAAGCAAAGCTGCGTCGGCCGTTTCCGCCGTCATGCCACCGTGCTTTTTCGGGCGCTGGTAGCGCGGGTTCCTTTTTACGCGGTAAATTTTGCCCTTATGTGAAAATGTCAACTCCACATACGTTTTTTCCGAAGGGTCGGCAAAATTGCTGCGCAGCGACTCCGGAGTCCTTGTTGATCCGCTCGCCTCACCGTACAGCGCAAATGTTATGGCGTCAAAAATCGTTGTCTTCCCGGCGCCTGTGTCACCACATATCAAAAAAAGCCCGTCCGAGCCAAATTTGCTGAACGGGACTTCCGTTTTACCAGCATACGGCCCGAAAGCGTTCATTACAAGATGAATCGGTTTCACTGCCCTTCACCTTCTTCCTTTTCGGCTGCACAGACCACCTTTTCAAGCTCTGCGCGTTCATTTTCCGGAAGCTCATGGCCATTCTGGTTACGGTAAAATTCCTCAAAAAGGTCCTGCGGGGTGCGGTGCTCAACATCGCCCGAAGCCGCCGTGCGCGAATGTTCCTCTGCAGGCACTGCAGAGGAACTGAAATCTATGCACATAAGGTTTGGATAAACTGCACGGAGACGGTCTGCAGCCCCTGCAACGGCGTGCCCGTCTGTCAGTGTAGCATGGATATAGTCGTCCCGCTTTCCTTTGGAAGCGATTTCCGGATTCGTAAGCTCCTCAATTGGGCCGCATATCTCGCGCATGTCATGCAGAGGGGCAAGCGGTATCACCGAAATCTCTGTGCTGCCCTTTTCACGCATTTCAACTACTGTGACCGACTTCTGCTGGTGCGTCTCCGAAAATGAATATTTAAGCGGCGAGCCCGCATAGCGGACTTCCGGCCTGCCAATACGCTGTGGGCCGTGAAGATGGCCGAGGGCGGCATAGTCAAACCCATCGAACACTGAAAAATCTACCTGGTCGGCGCCGCCCACAGAAAGCGTCTCCGAGTCGCAACGCTCCGGCTCTGTGCCACACGCCGTAACAAACTGGTGCGACACAATCACATTGCGCGCGCCTGTGTCCAGTTGCAGCGCGCCAACGGCGGCGCGTACGGCAGCTTCATATGAATCAACCTGTTCCGGCCTGAAAAATGGGGAAGCCTCCGCCGGCTTCAGAAAAGGGAGAAGGTAAATATAAACGGGGCCGAAATCGTCGGTAAGCACGGCTTTTTCCGGCTTGCCACGGAACGTCCCCGCAATCGTAACGCCGCTTTTTTCCATTATGCGGCTCCCAAAATCGAGCCTTTCCGGCGAATCATGGTTCCCGCTTATGGCAAACACATGTATTTTTCTGCCGCAAAGTTCAGTAAGGAAGCAGTCAAGAAGCTCTACAGCCTCCCCTGGCGGAACGCTACGGTCATACAGGTCGCCGGCAATCAGCACTGCGTCAGGCTTTACGTTGTCGGCAATTTCGAGTATCTGGCCGAGTATGTATTTCTGGTCATCCAGAAGGCTGAAGTCACATACGCGCTTGCCGATATGAAGGTCGGCAAGATGGAGAAATTTCATTTTGCCCTCCTTACTTCCTTAAAGGAGCAGTGGATTTTAAATGCGCTTTTTCAGCGGTCGAGTATTTCTATCCAGTAACCGTCAGGATCATTTATAAAGTAAAGGTCCATTTTCGGATTTTCATAGCATATGCAATCCATTTTTTTATGCAGTTCATGCGCCGCCTTTTTGTCAGGCACGCGGAACGCAATGTGGAACTCATTGTCGCCTAAGTCATACGGCTTTTCCCTGTCGCGCATCCACGTAAGCTCAAGGTTATAGTCTGTTTTGCCGTCGCCGAGGTAGGCTATTACAAATAAGCCATCGGGAGCATTTATGCGCCTCACTTCTTTAAGGCCAAGCGCTTCCCTGTAAAATTTTATGCTCCTGCCCAAGTCAAAGACGTTGAAATTCGTGTGCAGAAATCTCGATTCCATTAAAAATCCCGCCTTTCCGTTGGATATGCCCATTATAGCATTTATATTGTCCGCATATTAATTCTGCCGTGCACTTATGTTTTTTCCGGTTTTTCGTTCCAGCCTGTAATGTCCTTTATTACTTCACCCGCAAGTATCATGCCCGCAACAGGCGGCACGAACGATACACTGCCCGGTATGGCGCGCCGCACCGAGCAGCTGCGCTTTGTGCCCGGCGGGCATACGCAGTGGCTGCGGCACGCCGCCTTTTGGCTTTTGAACGGCGGAAGCGGCGGCTCTTTAGAGTAGACGACTTTGAGGTGGCTTATGCCTCTTGCGCGAAGCTCGTGGCGCATTACGCGCGCAAGGGGGCAGACGCTCGTTTCATAAATATCAGCAACCTCAAATTTTGTCGGGTCAAGCTTATTGCCCGCCCCCATGCAGCTTATAACAGGCACGCCGGCCTTGTCTGCACGGACTATCAGCTCCAGCTTTGCGGAAACCATATCCATAGCGTCCACAAGGTAAGCGTAGCGCGTAAGGTCAAACTCATCGGCATTTTCCTTAGTGTAAAAGCACTGGTGGCGCTCAACATGGCACTCGGGGTTAATGTCGAGTATTCTCTCTGCCATTGCATCAACTTTCTGCCTGCCAACCGTCGAGTGCAGCGCGATTATCTGCCTGTTGATGTTCGTAAGGCATACCTTGTCGTCATCAACGAGGGCGATTGTGCCCACTCCGGCCCTTGCAAGCGCTTCGGCGGTATAAGAGCCAACGCCGCCTATGCCAAAAACAGCAACGGCGGCGTTCTGTAATTTATTGACAGCCTCGCGACCCATCACGAGCTGCGAACGTGAAAACTCAACTGGAACAGTCTGCATCCTAAAAAATCACACGAGATAGTCCGGCGTCGAAAGGTAGCGCATCCCCGTATCCGGCAGAAGCGCAACGATAAACTTGCCGGCATTCTCAGGCCTTTCTGCAAGTATTCTCGCTGCATGCACCGCCGCGCCTGAAGAAATCCCAACAAGGAGCCCTTCCTTGCGTGCAAGCTCACGGCCTGCATCATAGGCGTCACTGTCTGTTATCCTCATGATTTCGTCAACAAGCGACATATCGAGCGTCTTTGGGACGAATCCCGCGCCGATGCCCTGCAGCTTATGCGGGCCCGGCTTTCCACCGGAAAGCACCGGGGAAGTAGCCGGTTCCACTGCCACTATTTTAACACCGGGCTTCTTTTCTTTCAAGTACTGCGCAACACCCGTAACGGTGCCGCCCGTACCAACACCTGCAACAAATATATCCACTTTGCCGTCAGTGTCTTTCCAGATTTCTGGGCCTGTGGTTTTCCTGTGGGCCTCCGGGTTCGCAGGGTTCACAAACTGGCCGGGGACATATGAATTCGGCGTGGTCTTTGCAAGTTCGTCGGCTTTTTCTATTGCGCCCTTCATGCCTTTGGAGCCATCCGTTAAAACAACTTCTGCGCCGTAAGCCTTCAGGAGATTGCGGCGCTCAATGCTCATTGTCTCAGGCATTGTGAGTATTACGCGGTAGCCTTTTGCCGCGGCAACGGCGGCAAGGCCAATGCCTGTGTTGCCGCTCGTCGGCTCGATTATGACGGAACCGGGCTTGAGTTTCCCCTTTTTCTCCGCATCTTCGATCATATATTTGCCTATCCTGTCCTTAACGCTTCCCGCAGGGTTGAAATACTCAAGTTTTCCTGCGATTGTAGCTTTAAGGCCATGCGCTTTCCCGTAATTTGTAAGCTCCATCATGGGGGTTTTGCCAATAAGGCCAAGTATGCTTTTCGCAATCATGAAAATTCCTCCTTAATTACTGCGAAATTTATTTATTAGTATACATATAATATCTATATGTATTATGTGCTTATTATATGACGCCATTTCAATGTTGTCAATACAATTCCGCTAATCCGCTAAAAAAAATTTATCGGCGCTTTTCCGTTCCATAGCTGCTTGACGGGAAGAAAAAATACAATTAATATTAAAGTGATAAGAATTGAAAACAAATGGAAGGAACCAAAAATGCGAATTTCATCAAAAGGCCGGTACGGCCTTGCGGCCATGATAGTCTTGGCACAAAACTATGCAAGCGGCGCCTATCTTACAGTGATAGGCCTTTCCGAAAAGCTCGGAATATCGAAAATATATCTTGAGCAGGTTTTTTCCCTGCTCAAAAAAGCGGGGCTCGTCAACTCCATAAAAGGCGCGCAGGGCGGCTACCGCCTCGCAAGGCCACCGCAGGACATCAGCGCTTTAGAAGTCCTCACGGCTCTGGAACAGTCGCTTTTCGAAAAAACGGAGAAATCAGTCAGCCAGAAAACACCAGAAATTGAAAATGCAATGCAGGATTCGGTCTTTTCTGAAATCGACAGGTCCGTAAACAATACACTTTCCAAAGTTACGCTTTACGGCCTTGTCTCAAAGGCCGAAGAGTACCGCCAGAATGAAAGCTACATGTTTTACATTTAACCTTTCCGAAAGGAAGCACTTTAATTTGAGCACAAAAGTCATTTATCTTCACCACAGTTCTTTTGCCGTAAAAACTGCCTCGCATTTCTTTATTTTCGACTATTACATGGACATCCCTCACGGCGGCGGCCTTGCAGAAGGTGTCATAAACCCCGAAGAGATTTCCGATGAAAACGTGGTAGTGTTCACATCACACCATCACCCGGACCATTATAGCCCGCGCATATTCAGGTGGCGCAGCAAAGTCGGCATGATACGCTACGTTCTCTCAGGCGATATAAAAACAAGTGAAGAGGCTTCATTTATTAAAGCCGGCCAGAAAATTGACCTCGGTGACCTGCAGGTCTCAGCGCTCAAATCAACAGACATCGGCGTCGCATTCCTCATCAAGGCAGACGGCCTTTGCATTTACCATGCGGGGGATCTTAACTGGTGGAAGTGGAACGAAGACACGAAAGCCGAGCAGAAACAGGCAGGAGAAAATTTCATGGATCAGATAGGCCTCTTAAAAGGCGAAAAAATTGACCTTGCATTTTTGCCCGCCGACCCTCGCCAAGGCAGCGACGCTTTGCTTGGCTTCGACTACTTCATGCGAACAGTCGGCGCAAAGCACGCGGTCCCCATGCACTCTTTCGGGCAGACGGACTTTTTCAGGTGCCTTAAGGCAGATAGGCGCACTGCCGAATACCGCAGCAAGATATGGATATACAGTAAGCGCGGCGATAAAATGTCATTTTAGCCGCAGGCAAAACAAGCGGCTCCTGAAGCATAAACTTCAGGAGCCGCTTACATACTCTTATTTAATTCAGTGCACTTTGCCCACAAGTATATCGGCAATCCTGCCAACAGGCGCCTGTTGCATAACAGCGCCAATCTGGTACGCTACCATCGGCATGCCATACACAACGCACGTCTGTTTATCCTGCCCAATAGTGTACGCGCCCGCCTTACGCATACGCAGCAGGCCTTCGGCGCCGTCATTGCCCATGCCTGTCAGTAACACACCGATGGCATCTTTGCCGGCACACTGCGCCACCGAGTCAAAAAGGACGCCTACGGAAGGGCAGTGGCCGTTTACTTTCTCACCGGGTGCACACTGCACATAATAGCCTTTCGAATCTTTTTTAAGGTACATCTGGAGCCCTCCCGCCGCAACAACAGCGGTGCCTGGCTTAACACGGTCGCCGTTTTTTGCTTCGGAAACGCTGAGGTTCGAAATCCTGTTAAGCCGCTCAGCATACATGCGTGTAAAATCAGGCGGCATATGCTGCGTGATGACGATCCCCGGCATATTGACGGGCAGGCTCTCCATTATCTGTGCCGTGGCCTCCGTGCCGCCGGTAGATGCACCTACAGCTATCACATGGTAGCGGAAATCTGCGCCGGACGCCCTTTTAACAGCTGCCCCGCCTGCAGATATCCTCATAACGTCGGCTGCATTTGCGGCAAGCTTTATCTTTGTGCAGACTTCATTGTGAAAAGAAGCCATGCCTGCAGAAGTATGTGACGACGGCAGTTTTATAAATTCGGCGTCATGTTCACCTGCCGTCCTGATCGTCCCGGGGCGCTCAGGCCCAATCACAATACACGGCGCAAAATCCGTGCTGCTTGAAGGGCTCAGCATGTTGAGGCTTTCCGAAAGGCTGCCGCCGACCGGCGGGGATATTTCGCTCAGGATTATAACATCGGGCGACGTCCGTTTCAAAGCTTGCTCAAGGCTTGTATCTGCTCCAGTTTCAGGAAGCATGCATAAGCCAAGCTCACCGCCTATAGCCTGCTGCACAATGTTCCTAAAAGGGAGAGAATCGTCTAAAACAAGTATGGAAATGATTTTTGGATGCATGAAAGTCTTCAGCTGTCCTTTCTGTAAATTGAAGGCTCGACATAGCGAAAACCGGCAGCGTCGTGCTGGATGGTTTCAGAATGGCCAATAAAAAGATAGCCGCCGGGCTTTAAGACACGGTGGAACTTCTTCACAAGCCTGTCTTTTGTGTCCTGCTGAAAATAAATCATAACATTCCTACAAAAAATCAGGTCAAACGGTTTCTGAAAATGGAAATCATCCATCAGGTTAAGCTGTTTAAAAATCACTTCACTCTTAATTTCGTCACTCAACACATATTTATCTTCGATTTTTCTGAAATAACGCATTTTCCATTCAAGCGGAATATTTTTGAGGGACTCTTCCGTGTAAACGCCGTTGTTGGCGTTTTCAAGTACATTTGTTGAGATATCGGTAGCAAGCATACGGTAATCCCATCCGGCTGCCAAGCGGAAATAGTCTTTCATGACCATAACCGCTGTGTACGCCTCCTCGCCCGTGGAGCACCCTGCGCTCCAAATACGCAGGTCATGCCCATTATTTGTTTTTTCCTGCTCAGGCAGGATAACATCTTTAAGAAATCCAAAATGACTAGGCTCGCGCATAAAGTAAGTGTGATTTGTGGTGAGTTTGTTTAGTAAAGTGTTTATTTCGCTTTTGTCGTGTTTCAGAATTTCAAAGTACTGCGAAAAGCTCGAAAGATGCTTTTCGTAAAGGACGGAATACATCCTAGCCTCAATCAGCATACGTTTTTTACTGAGGTTTATGCCGTAATTCGACTGGATAAATCCGACCAGCTCATGAAATTCAGTATCTGTTAACTTTATCATAATAAGGCAATAGCTCCATGAATACAGATTTATTTTAGAAAAAAGCGCGATTTTTTATGCCTGTCAGTTGCTGTTGTAAAGGTTCTGAACGTTCAGTATGAGGCTTATGCCGCCGTCACCGAGGATTGCACACCCGTCAATGCCCGACTTGTGCACACGGAACTGGCTGAGGTATGCAGGCAGGCTTTTTACAACGACCTGCTGCTCACCGAGAAGCGAATCGGCAAAAATGCAGAATGAATTGTCATGCGTGCCTACGAGCATCACAATGCCGCCGGAGATATCCGTTACATCCGTTTTAATATTATATGCCTTGTAAAGGCGCACAAGCGGATAGTACTTATCGCGCACCTTGATTATTTCACGGCCGTCAGTGTCATACATCATCTGCTCTTTCGACGCCTTAAACGACTGGAATATATTCTTGATGGGTACAGTGAACATGGTGCTGCCAACAGACACCTTCATGCCGTTTATAATGGCAAGCGTAAGCGGTATCTTGAATGTGGTGTTCGTTCCCTGCCCCGGCGTACTGTTGATGGAAACCTCGCCGCCGATTTTTTCAACATTCTCTTTTACTACGTCCATACCCACGCCGCGCCCCGAAAATTCGGTGACAACATCGTTCGTTGAAAAGCCCGGCATAAGGAGGAACTGATACACTTCCTGGTCGGTGTATTCTTCCGCGGCTTTCGTAAGCATGCCTTTTGACTGCGCTTTTTCGAGGACTTTCGCACGGTCTATGCCGGCACCGTCATCCTTGACGCCTATCAGGATATCACCGCCGGTATTCTGCGCCGAAAGCGTTACTGTGCCCATTTCCGGCTTACCTGCTTTTATGCGCTCTTCAGGTGACTCAATACCATGGTCCATTGAATTCCGCACAAGGTGGAGAATAGGATCCTGGATACTGTCGACTATCGTCTTGTCAACCTCTGTCTCTTCGCCCACAAGCACGAGTTGGGCTTTCTTTTCCAGCTTTTTGCTCATGTCGCGCACAACACGGTTCATTTTCTGGAATACCGTGGAAATTGGTACCATGCGGATGGACATGACAACTTCCTGCAGCTCATCCGTCAGCTTGCGCAGCTGGCGCGAGGCCTTAGTGAAGTTGTTGTCCATCCCCTGTGCCCCCTGCAGTGCCGGGTTGGAAGTAACCATCGACTCCGTTATGACTATTTCGCCCATCAGATCCATAAGCGTGTCAAGCTTTGAAAGGTTGACGTTTATCAGGCTCTGCTTTACAGGGGCGTGTGTCGGCTGCATTTTTTTTGCTGACGCGGCCGTTTTATCGGCCGCCTTCTGCCCTGCCTTTGCCGGTGCCGGCAAAGGCTCAAGCTGGCCGTAGCTCTTCGTGTATGTGAAGTGCTCTATAACCGGCACTGCTTTCTGCATATCGTCTTTCGAAGCAAAGAAAAGGAAAAATCCGTCACGGATTATGTCATCTGCTGTCTTTGGGTTCGTCTCAACATCTTCAGGGTAAAACTCAAACTTCTGCAGAACGTCCTTAATGTCGTTAACGAGCATAAACGCACGCAGGTTTTCCATCTGGGCTTCCTCGTCGAGGTACACACGCACAGCTACAGGAAAGCCGCGCTCCGCTTCCTTTTTCTGCAGGCCGCCTTCAAGTGAAGCCGGCGCAGCTGTAGCAGCTGCTGCTCCGGCAGAGGCGGCCGGAGCTGCTGATGAAGCCTTCGCAGAATTGGAATCCCCTGCGGCTCCATCGGAAATCTTTTTAAGAAAATCGTTAATTTCCTGTTCAAAACTGCCGATATCTGTAGTAAGCGGTTGGCCGTTGCGTACTTTATCCGTTTCGCCCTTAAGAAAATCGCTTGAGCGGAACATAAGGTCGATAAGGTCTTCCATATATTCCTGCGAAACGCCCTTCTCGCGCACAAATGAAAACAGATCCTCCATCTTATGGGCAATCACCGTCATGCTGTTGAATTGCATCATGGCAGAAGAGCCTTTAATGGTGTGCATTATCCTGAAAATTTCATTTATACTGTCCTGGTCAAAGTTTTTATTTTTCTCGCACGCGAGCAGTATGTCATCAAGATGCTGCAGAAGGTCATCGGTTTCAAAAAGGAAAACATCAAGCATTGAATCCGTGCCGTTGTCCATATTTTCACTCCCCATTCATTATTTATCATGTTGTGGCAGGCTTGACTTATGCAAGCCGCCTATTTATAGTTTATCTGTATTTAATTTATCGGCTTCTTAAACGGATTCTTTAGCATAAGCGGAAAAATCGGCCGCTTTTTATCAACAGAAATGGAAAGAAGTGTTTTTCATGCCGGATAATCTGCGCATAACAACACCGATCAACAATACGCAGGGCTTAAACCAGCCTAAGCCTGTAAACGAGTCTTCGCAGACGCCACCAGTCAATCCAAGCCGTGTGCCAAGGCCAAGCAGCAACGAAACCGCAGGCAACCAGCAAGGCGACCTGCTCCTTGACAAGACCTCGGTTTACAGCCAGTTCATAGGGCAGCTTGAAAAGTCGCCGGGCCTTGAAAGCACGCTGCAGAAAATTCTCAGCGAGGCTGTGGCTATACAAAACCCGCAGGGTGGCGAGCCAATAGGAAGCCTGCCGGTTCAGCTTCGCGGCCTCGTAACGGCTATGGCTGCGCAGGAAGACGGCATGCTCAGGAGCATTGTAAGCCAGCAGAAAGACTCCAGCCTTTTTACAGGGCCGCTTTTTAAGCTTCTCGGGCAGATCTCCGCCCAGAGTGGCGACCCGCAGTTTGACCTGCGCCTCGCAGATTTTCTCAAGGCCTACACGGGATATGCAACTTCCGTAAACACCATGCAGGCCATCAGGACCGAGCTTACCCAGCTTAAATACAGCATTCCGATAAGATATGCAAAGCAGCTCTCGGCCGTGATGGAAAAGCTTTCGGACGGCAGCAACCCGAGCATGGTAAAATCCGACCTTATCGTGCTTAAAAAAGAAATCATACCCCTGTTGGGCGAATATGTAAGCAAGACAAACGATTACGGCAAGTCGCGCGACACTATCTCCATGCTTCTCAACAATACGGCGATACTGAACGAAAGCACAAAAGAAAATCTCGGCGCAAAATTCAGCCAGCTCATAAAATACAGCATTGAAACGCTCGGCCTGCCCGAAATGACGGTCAGCATGATTAAATCGCTTTTTGCCGAGGACATGGCCACCGTCAGGCAGAAAGAAAACGATCGCTTCCTAAGCGCACTTACTTCCCTGCTTTCGCACATAAGCGAAAAGGGTGCCTCTGGCGGTGTTGACAAATTCACCCTCCACGACATACTGCATTCCCTGCTGCTTGACAGCAGCGTTTTCATGCCGTTTCAACACATTATACTGCCTGCACAGGTCAACGGCCGCTTTATCTTTTCGCAGATATGGATTGAAAAGCAGGATTCTGACAAGGCTGGAAACCAAAAATCAAGCAGGGCATCAGCGCCAAAGTCCCTTTACCTCACATTTGACATCCAGGACCTCGGATATTTTGAGACATCGATACGCCTTACGGGCCGGCAGGTAGACATGAAACTTTCCTGCCCGCCGCCACTGGAACACAATCGCGGCCAGATAAGGTCAGATGTATCGGCAATCCTGCGGAAAAACGGCTTTACTGCAGGTGATATCCGGCTTTCCACATGCGAAAAGCCAAAGATGCCGCAGATAATAATGCAGAAAATCAAGGAAAGGAAGCGTGCAGTGGATGTCACAGTTTGAAAGGCTGCAAAAGGCAGCCGCCCTTAAATATTCCGAAGCTTCACCTGAAACCGCCCCCGTTGTAGTCGCTTCCGGCTCAGGATATATGGCGCAGGAGATAATAGGCATTGCCGAAAAGAGCGGTGTCCCAGTCTTCCGCGACAATTCGCTCGCAACGCTCCTTTCACAGCTTCAGTCCGGAGCGGAAGTTCCTCCAGAACTCTATCAGGCTGTTGTAGATATTTACATATATTTTCTCGGTTACAAGGTCGGTGAGGGCGGAAAAGCCGAGCGCATACCGGCAGCTCCTGCTGACGGCAGCGCAAGCGGCCCTCCCAAAATGGCACCAGAAAATATTGATGAAAGTATCGCTGAAAAAGAAGACGGGCAAAGTTAAAAAGCCGTTATGTTTTTCTACGTTTTTCTCTAAGTATTCTGGTATTCCGGCCGATATTAATAAATAGAGTTTATTTTGTCCTCTTTTTAAGGGGATTTTTGAAAAAAACAGATTTATTTTATGCCTCACTGCCGTATTGACGTACGGCAGGCATTATTTACGGCAGGGAAGGAGAATTCCATGCAGGCAGTTAAAGACATAACTATTGGAACAGAAGCTGCCAAGGCAGATGACTTGAAAGTTGAAAAATACCTTACGTTTACCATCGATGGCCAGCTTTACTGCGTGCCGACTTCACAGGTTGTAGAGATTATCAGAATGCAGCCTATCACATTCTTGCCTAACGTCACAGACTATGTAAAAGGCGTTATAAACCTCCGGGGGAAAGTCGTTCCGGTCATCGATATGCGCCTGCGCTTCAAAAAAGAAGAAGCGCCATACGATGTGCGCACAAGCATAGTCATAGTTGAGCCCGACGAGCTGATGGTCGGCATGATTGTTGACTCTGTGAAAGATGTATGCGACGTTGCTGAAAACCAGATAAACGTTTCGCCAAGGTCAAAAAACAGTACTGAAAACGGCAAGAACTTTGTAAGCGGCATAGTCACGCTCGATAATGCGTCGGCTATGCTGCTCGACACACCTAAAGTGCTGACACATCACAGCCGTTCGCAGAAGCAGAAGGCTAAGGGCCAGCAAAACGCGGAAAATCCAAAATCTCAACAGTAAGACAGCCACAATTTTGCGGAGAAAAAGGAGACTTTCGGATGTTGTCTGTCTCAGAGCGTTATCTTCATTCTCCTTGTGAAATCCACGCAATGGATAACACTCCTCTTCTGATCGGGTATATCAGCGGCTTTCCAAATGGCAGCATAGAGATAACTTCTGAGAGTGACTGCCTGCCCATAATACACTGCAACACCACAGTGAAAGTAAGTATTATGAACGATGCACTCGGTTTTAAAGTGCTCGTTGGTCATGTATACCTTTCAACTGGTGAGATGATACGCATAGTTGACCTGCAGGATGCTGCCAACTATGAGAAACGGAACTTTTTCCGTGTGAAGGTCGGGCTTGAAGCCAAAGCTTACTCAATAGCTGAAGCTGAAAACTTTTCTGCCGCTGACCTTGAGCCACAGGGGAAACCGTTTAAAATCCATATCCATAATATTAGCCTTGGCGGGCTTTATTTTATCTGCAACTGCAAGCTGAAAGCAGGGGAGCACCTTGTGGTAAAGGTGAATATATACCATACGCTTCTTTCATTGATCACCAAGGTTATACGGGAGATACCGATAAACAGCAGAAGCGAAAACGGCTATGGCTGTGAATTTCTCGACAATTCCGGCAGGCAGTTCGATTTGCTTTGCAAATACCTGTTTGCCTGCCAGCGTGAGCAGATACACAGGATAAAACAGCATCTGCCGGAACCATGAGCAAGGCAGACTGCCGGCAGAAAATGTGCGGCACATCTTATAAAATGAACGAGGTGGAAAAATTGCAGAATACGGAAACAAACGATGAGTCTGAAATGGATTCCACAGAAGATCAGCCGGAAGAAAACAAATACCTGACTTTCTGGATTGACGGAGAACTTTTCGGCATACCAATAAGCGATGTTGTTCAGATAATCAGCATGCAGAAAATAATCCCTCTGCCGGATTTTCCGGCCTATGCAAAGGGCATCATTAACCTGCGCGGAAATATCGTTCCTGTCATCGATATGCGTATCCGCCTGAAACGGCCGGAAGCAGAGTACAATGAGAGCACATGCATAGTAGTTACAAATATCCACGGCAACTACATAGGCTTTATTGTCGACACTGTGGACGAAGTAACAGACATAAACAGCGGCAAAATTTCTCCGCCGCCTAAAGTCACAAAGGAAACTGTGAACCGTTACCTGACTGGCATCGGCCAGATAGGCAAAAAAGTTGTTCTTCTTCTTGACGTTTCGAAAATCTTTTCTGACAGCGAATTTGAGGAAGTAACAGAAACTGCCCAGGAAGCTACGACCGCCCAGTCTGAGGCTGACCCAGAAAAGAAGGATGACAGCCCTGAAAATGGGAAGCCTGCAAAATAACAAAGAGAAAATGGAGTGCTGCTTCAATGCAAAATAATAATATTAATAAAAAATTATACTTGGCATCTATTTTAAAAGCAGTCTTGTTCATCATACCTACAATTGTTCTTCTGATTGTCGCAGGTAGCATGAGCGGTAACCCCTCAGGGCTTGCTGCCACTATGGTAGCAATGATACCATGGGTTATCGTTTACCTGTGCGTCGTTGCATTCCTCTGCATCTTCAGCATGGTGCGGGCGTCAAAGCAGACAAGCACTGTGGAAAAGAACCTTGTTGACTGCCTCGAGCAACTTCAGGACGGCAAGCTCGATATCCATGTCAATGATATTGCAAACGATGCAACCGGCCACGAACTTGTTAATGCTGTAAACAATTACTCCGATATGCTCAAATATATGGTTAATACACTGATGGACTACATGCACCACCTTGAAAAAGGAGACCTCACCGTTGAAGTCAACCGCGCCGACTGGCGCGGTGAGTGGGCACAAATCGGAAATTCGATGGGTACTATGAAAAACGACCTTAACAGGATATTCGGCACTGTAAAGAATGCTGCAGAGCAGACTTCCACAGGCTCAAATGAAGTGGCAAGCGCTTCCCAGTCCCTTGCACAGGGCGCTACAGAGCAGGCAAGCTCTATTGAGCAGCTTTCCGCAACCATTACGGATATCTCAAGCCAGGTACGCAAAACAGCAGCAAATGCAACAGATGCCGACCGCGCTTCTTCACAGGCAGAAGAAAAAATCATCGAGGCAAATCACAGCATGGCCCAGATGGTCAGTGCTATGGGCCAGATAAGCGAGACATCAAAAAAGATCGGCAACATCATCAAAACTATCGACGACATTTCCTTCCAGACAAACATCCTTGCGCTCAATGCCGCAGTAGAGGCTGCCCGCGCGGGTTCCGCAGGAAAAGGCTTTGCCGTTGTTGCTGACGAAGTCCGTAACCTTGCAAGCAAGAGTGCCGAGGCTTCCAAAAATACAACCTCACTTATTGAAGCTGCAATCCAAGCTGTAGAGGAGGGCACAAAGGTAGCTGAAACTGCCGAAAAGACACTCGAAGAAGTTAGGTCTTCCTCTTCAGAAGCCAACAAGCTCGTCAACGAAATTGCGACCGCTTCAAATGCTCAGGCTGCTTCCATTGGGCAGATTACACAGGGCATACAGCAGATTTCAGCCGTTGTGCAAACAAATTCCGCCACGGCGGAGCAAAGTGCCGCAGCAAGTGAAGAGCTTGCCGCTCAGGCAAAGACTTTAAAAGATACTGTAGATTTTCTCAAGCTGCGTGAAGATGCTGCAGCTATAAAATCACAAAACAACAACGATGCAATTTCAAAGTTTTCGAAGTCCTCGGCCAAAGCTCATGAGGTAGTAAAAAAGGGTTCAGCGCCAAAGGCGAAAGCATCTTCTGCCCCAAAAGCTGTCAATGATAAATACATTTGATTCAGTAAAGCCAAAATAAAATATCTTTAAAAAGCCGTCCGGTACTTCGGGCGGTTTTTTGCAGTATGGCTTCTGGCAGCTAAAGAAACTGCCCAAAGTGCCGATATAGAATTAGTGAGGATAACAAGAAACGGAGGAGCAAAAAAATGAGTACATCAACAGCATCGTCGTCAATCCCTTCTTTTTATTCAATGGACGGCGTAACAAGACTTAACGGCACTGAATTTGCTTCAGGCCTCGATACCCAAAACCTAATAAAAGCACTCACTTCCAAAACCTCTGAAGAAATAGACATGACAAAGCAGCTCGAACAGAAGACCGAGTGGAAACGCGATATGTTCCGTGAAATAGAGGATATGCTGCAAAAGTTCTCAGACAACTACTTTTCATATTCATCTACAAGCGAGAATAACATACTAAGCGGGACTTTTTTTGATTCGGACAATCTAACAAGCAGCAACAGCAGTGCTGTTACTGCTACCGGCTCAAGCAAAGATGCCAGTAACGTCATGATAAACAGCATTTTCAACCTTGCTACTAAGGCTTCCATTTCTACAAAAGATAAAGTTTCAAATGAGGCTATAGAATCCCTAAGTGAGGTTGGTAAAGTTATTTCTTCTTCCTCATACCTCGACCTCAAACTCGACAACAAGTCTTATAGAATCACTCTTGGCAGCGACATCGATGTATCAAAGTTAAGCGTGGACACACCATCCAACATTGCAGCGCAACTTGCAACACAGCTTCAAAATCAGATTAACAGCAACTCCGACCTTAAAAACAAGGTTACTGTTTCTGCTTTAAACGATACGCTTAAACTAAGCGGAGCTACTATAACAGGTGCTTCACAAAACTTTATAGATGGCCTCGGGCTTACAGGTAGTGATGCTTCCTATTCACTCAGCGGTTCATCTGCTATAGACTCTCAAAGATTGTACGACCTCGGCAATAAGCTTGCAGGCGTAACTCTTACTTTCAAGCTCGACGGCCTACAGAAAAATATCACATTCGACCAAAGCAGCAGCAGCTCATATAATTCTGTGTCGGGCCTTAAAGATTACCTGCAAACCAAACTTGCCAGCGTGTTTGGCTCTGGCAAAGTCACTGTTTCCCTCACCAGTGACAACAAACTGTCTTTTAAAACAAGCGACACTACTTCAGTGCTTGAATTAAATTCCGCATCGGCGAGCGGAATCCTTGGAAAAGACGGTGTCCTTCATATTGAAGACGGCGAAACTAACCGCCTTGAAATGACGAAAACACTCGGTGAGCTCAATACACAGCTGAATACTGATTCCCCTAATGTAGCACTCTCTCCTGAAAAAGATGAACATGGCAATCCGGTTGAAAATTCAAATGGCAAGAATGTTTACAAAATTTCCGTCAATAACGTATCTTTTGAGTTTGATGAGGACACCGAACTTGGCACTGTTATCAATACTATAAAAAATAACAGCGGGGCCGATGTAGATATCAGCTACTCACAGACGCTCGACAAGTTCATCGTAACTTCAAAGGACACAGGGGCACAGGAAACTATTAATATACAGGATGTTGGTACATGCAATCTTGCATCTTCGCTTTTCGGAACAGGTGGTACTGTAACAGCTGGCAAAGACCTTAAAATGAATGTTACTATAGACGGCACTACCACAGGTATAACCCGCAGTACAAATTCATTTACGCTCGACGGCCTTAGCCTTAATGTTCTTAATACCTTTAATAACGAAACAACTCCGGACGCTGATAAAAAAATTACATTTACATCATCTAACGGCACAGATGATGTCTATAAAAAGATTTCAGGCTTTATAGCCGATTACAACGACATAATTGACAAAGTCAACACATATGTAACCCAAACCCCGTACGGCCTTAGCAACAGCAACGGGAAAACACAGGCTTATGATCCTCTGACTGACGATCAGAAAAAAAATATGAGCGACACCGAGATAAAAGAGTGGGACGAAAAAGCCAAACAGGGTCTTCTGTTTTCCGACCCACAGCTTACAAGCCTGCAAAACGACCTGCGCTCCGCAATGGAGCGCAACGTTGAAGCGTCCGGCCTGTCTTTAAGCGCCATAGGCATCTCGACTTCGTCCAATTACATGTCCAACGGCAAACTGGCGATTACCGACGCAAACAAGCTTAAAAACGCGCTGCAGAACAATAACGACCAGGTCATCAAGTTGTTCACAAATGTTGACGATTCCGACAGTTCAAAAGACGGTATTGCTCCAAGGGTAAAGTCGGTTTTAAATAATTATTTCGGCACTTATGGAAACAGCGGTATCCTCTATTATGTTGCGGGCAGCGACACAACAATCGGCGCCGACAAAAGTGAGCTTACAACACAAATCTCGCAATATGAAACACAGATAAAGGACCTGCAGTCACAGCTTACAACACAGAGGAACAACCTTCAGGCAAAATTCACCACAATGGAGCAGGCTATTTATCGGCTTTCTAACCAGTATAATTACCTTTCGGGCATGTCCTCCTGAATTATAATCAACCGTATATTATATGCTAAAAAGCAAAAAACGGAGGGGTTTTGTTTATGTATGGCAGCAACAATCTCGTTCGGAAGTATGAAGAGCAGGCTATAAGCACGATGTCAAGCGGTGAGCTTATCGTCAGGCTTTATGACGAGGTAATCAAGAACCTGAAATTTGCCTCAAAGCTTTTCGGTCAGGGCAACAGCAAAGTTGCGTGCAAATGCACGGGAAAATGCAGGAATATTCTCAATTACCTCATAGCAATTCTTAACGGCAAATATAAATTCTCCGCCACGCTGAACCGCCTTTATTCTTATATGGCTGGGCAGATAGTCATCACTGAGGCGACCGGCGACACGTCGCATATCGACAATATAATCCCGCAGCTTGAAGAGCTGCGCAGCGCGTGGACAGAAGCTGAAAAGGGCCTTCATGAAAAGGGCCGCCCCGCCCAAAACGCGAAGCCCGGCGTTAAGCAATGAGCCAGAAAATGACGCCGTTGGCCGTTCTGCTAAACTGCATGAAGCAGAAAGTTGTCCTGCTCACAAAGATACTTAACATCACAAAAATGATGGAAGTCCAAAGCCAGCAGAAAGAGGTAGATCTCGGCGGGCTGCCTGATGAGCGCCAAACATACATCGATCGCCTCAAAAAGTGCGAGGGCATCATAAAAAAGGCCTGCCTTTCGGTTCCTGAAGAAAAGCAGGCAGAAGTCAAAGGGGTACTCGCTGGTAAGTTTCCAGATGAAAGCTGCAGCACACCCGAAGAAAAAGAGCTACTGCATTATGGTATAAAATGCAGTAGCCTTCTAAGTATGACGCTTCCATTAGACCGCGAATGCCGTAAAAACCTGCAGAAAGAATGTGACCGGCTGCGCAGCCTTATACATACATCTTCAGCCGGCTCAAATATCGGCACAAGCCACCACAAAACTAAAATGTTTTGACTCCCATTGTGCATGATTTTACAACCATTCTTCCGTCTTCCGTATAAAAGTAAACAGTCCTGCCATAATTAAGGCCCGTATCTTCCGCTATGATACGGACCTTAAGTTTTTGCAGTGTTTCCTTAACTGCTGCAACGTTTCTCGCGCCTATGTTGCCAAAACCGCAGTCATCAGCAACATTAAACATCTTTGCCCCACCCGCTATTTTTGCTGTTATACGGGAGCGACAGCATCCCATATATTCCATTGCCTTAATCATTTCAGGCAGGCATGTGTCAGCATACCTGTGTATTTTCTCATTAGGATTTTCTTTAGGAAAATATGGAAGCATTATGTGGCCAAGCCCACCTACCTTGCACGCGGCATCATAAAGGCAAACGCCTACACAGGAACCCAGGGCATACGTCGCAAATGCTGCAGGAGACGGCAGCACCTTCATATCCGAAATTCCAATCGTTATCAGTTCATTCATAAATCAATCCCCAAACCACTCATCAATTTTTCAACAGAATCAAGGCTTGGAACCAGCATCATATTGGCCGAGATGGAATTATTTGAATTTTTAAAGTCATCTTCAACGAATATGATTTCATCGGAAACAGCCCCCATCTCCGCAGCGGGGACTGTCAGCAGTGAACCTACCATGTCAGACGTCACGGCCGGTACCGATATCTTTATTTTTAAATTGGCAAGCTCTGAAATTGCCGAAACATAGGAGCCTATCATTATATTCCCAATCTCTGAAATTGCCGAGCGTTCCATGTCTGTAAGGCGCATACAGTCGACATTTTCTTCATTAAGCAGAGATTTCAGCATTATCTTTGTAAAATGCTGGCTTACTATAAACATCATAATGCCGCGGATGTCGCCGCTAAGCTCCACAAGGATGGCGACCACCGGTGTTTCCGGGCCGCCAAGGGCATTATCTACATTCGCAATATCCATAATGCGCACAACAGGCGCCTTCATGTCAATTTTGCGGTTCAAAAGGCCTGCAAGGGACGTTGCCGCATTGCCGGCACCTATATTCCCAATTTCACGCAGGACATCAATGTGCATATCACTTAGCTGGCTTAAATTTTTAATAGACATTGATACACCTCAAGGTTTTCCGAACGCCCGCTAAAAGCTCTTTTCATCAGACGGCAGAGGCGGTCCGGAAGTGATTTTTCCATCTTCAATGTAAAATTTGATGTTGTTGTAGTTGCTGCTGAGGGTCATGCTTTCTGTACCAATCGTAATTTTCGTGCCTGCGTAAATAACTTTCAGCCCTATCACATTGAAATCGGCCGCTGAAACAGATGTAGCATTCTTAATCTCTGAGATTTTGCTGCTGAAATTTTCAACCCGCTTTTCTGATTCCCTGCTGTTCTGCAGCAGTACCTTCATGCGCATAACGTCCTTAGATGAGCGCCCCTCCTGCTTTATGAGCTGTTTTAAAGCGTCCATCTGCTTCCTTAAAGACTTCTGCCTCGCATGCTCTTTTGAAATTGCGGCCTTAAGACTGTTGGTTTGCGCCGCACTCGAAGAGTTGCCCGTAATTGCGTTGTAAAACTCTTTGGAATCTACTAAAATATTAGTACTGATGTTGCTCACCGTACCGATTTTTTTCGCATACACCTGCTGGCCAGCACAGCAGCTCCCGCCCATTATCGACGCCCTCGTCCCGCGCATGGTAATGCAGTGCCGCACTTTTACATTGCTGTTCATAATCACATCAGCATAAACATCTCCGCCGGCACGCACAACTGCGTTCTGTATGTACTTTGACTCGATATTTCCGCCTGCAGAAATGCCGCCTCCGCTCAGGCCGTTTATCCCATTGTTAACAGTTATGCTCCCAACAGCCTGCAGTGTGGCTCCCTCAACCATGCCGTAAACGGCTATATTGCCGCCTGCCTTTACAGAAAAGCCTTCCATTACATCGCCACGCACAATTACCGTACCTATAAAGTCGATATTTCCCGTGGAATTATCAACATCGCCCTTAACGACAAATGTTTCATTTACGTTCAGAATATTCTTGCGGCAATCTATGCAGCCGTCAATTGCAGCAGAAAGCTCCAGCCCATCTTTCGAAATAACAGTGTGCATGCCTGTAGGGAAAGACGGCATCCTGCATTTTTTAAATGGCACCGCATTTTCAAAAACATCAATGCCGTCTTTCCCCGGCGGTGGCGGGATAATGCGGCAAAGCACATCGCCCTTTTTAACATTCTGCACTATTCCAAGGTCATGGTAATCAACGGTGCCGTCAACACGTTCAGACGGAAGGCCTTTGTGCTCTGTTGAAAACATGAACTTAAGCTCAGCTTTGCCTTCGTCCTGCGGTGGGATGCCCTTTGCGCAAACAAGCAGCTGTGAATAGTCTTTACCAGCACAGTAATTATGGATATTATCTTTGCATATTCCAGAAACAACGCCTCGCTCAGCTAAGAGGCCATCTACTGTTTTTTCAGAAAGCGTCTGCCCTTCCGGCATATTTTTTACAATAAGGTATGCTTCCAGTTTGTTATTGGAAATTCTGATTTCCAGTTCAGGCTCTTCGGCGGGGGTTTTCCCGTCACTGTCCATTTTCCATACCCTCCCCTATGGTATTATATCAGTGTAGAGAATTCACCGTCTGCATAACTTCATCAGTCATAGCCACCATTTTTGCATTCATGTCATAGGCACGCTGCTGAAGTATCACATTTGAAATCTCCGTTGCGAAGTCAGTTTCTGATGGCTCAAGAAACCCCTGTTTTATTTCCGCGCCCCTCACGGCTTCTGCAGGACCCGAACGGTCTGTCTGCACGTAGCAGCTGTTGCCACTCTTCTCAAGCCCGTCAAGATTGCGGAACGTAAAGACGCCCATATTCTGTTTTGCGTTTGCGTCAGTTACCCTGATTGTGCGCCCATCCTGGCCAAGTACAAGGTTGCCGGAAGAATCTGCAAGATAAAAATTCCCTCCGCGGTTTGAAAGGCCGAAGCGCCCGTCGCGCGTATAAAGCGTCCTCCCGTCTGCGGCCCTCACTGCAAAGAAATTTCTCGCATCGGTCAAAGCATAGTCTTGAGCAAGGCCAGTCTCCGTAATGCCAGCCCCTTCAAAAACCGTGTCTGTTTTTTCCAGTTTGCTCCCGTGGCCGACTTTAAGCTCAGGCGCTGCCTCCCTCTCTTTTACATTTGTGTAGAGCAGGTCGGCAAATGAAGGGTTGTCTTCTTTATAGCCATCCGTTGAAATGTTTGCTATGTTGTTTGCGGTTACGTCCATCGCACGCTGTGCACTGTACATTCCGGCCGATGCAGTATGAAACCCGACTGTCAACTCTCACTCCCCCTTAAACTTTTCCTATGTCTGTCGTTGCCTTGTCAAGTATCTGGTCATACATTTTAAGCGCCTGCGCACACGACTGAAGGCTCCGCTGTGAAGTAATGCCGCGCGTCAGCTCCACGCTCATGTCCGCATTTGAAGACTCGACCGCCCTCCACACAATCTGCGGCGTCTGCTCGGCTTGTGCATTTTGGCCCTGGTAAAGCCCTTCGCCGACCGTATTAAGCGCAGCATTATTTGGAAAACGGTAAACCCCAATGCTTCCGGCAAAATTATTGCCAGCATAGATATTTCCCTGCTTGTCGCACGAAATATCATCAGTGCCAAGGTGTATGGGCTGGCCATTTTTTCCCAGCACACGCCCCGCCCCGCCCAGGACAAGATATCCGTCGGCGTCGAGGTTGAAACTGCCATTGCGTGTGTAGTAAGTCCCGCCGTTGCCCTGTACGGCAAAAAAACCGTCACCGCTTATTGCGAAGTCAAGGCCGCGGTCCGTCGGAGATATTGCTCCTTCGGAAAAATCGGTGTCAGGTTTGTCTGCCGTTGTTGCCATAAGCGTTGTGCTCCCTATTGGCGTGTGCCCTGAGTCAACACGCTCAAGCATCATTTCGCCGAATGTTTTTGAAGCAAGGTGCTTTGCCTTGAACCCGTTTGTTTTCATATTTGCTACATTGTTACTGATTGTATCCAGTATCCTGTTCTGTGTCAGCATCCCGGATGTTAGCATGTAAAAGCCCCTGACCATTCCCATTGCCTCCCTGCATTCATATTTCTTCTATTGTGCTAAATATGCACCTACACCTTTTCTCAACTTTTTAAGCGCGCTGGAGTGGATCTGTGAGACTCTTGAGTCGCTTATTCCCAGAATTTGCGATATTTCCTTTATTTTAAGCTGTTCCTTATAGTACAGCGATATAACGAGTTTTTCTTTCTTGTCGAGCCTGTCAATATTGTCTGCCAGCACGCGCCGCAGCTCTTTCTCCGCCATTGACTGCTCCGGCCCGGCAACAGCGCCGCTCATGCGCAGGTTGAAATTTTCGACGCCTTTCTCATACACTATCTCCTCAAACGAAAGCATATTCATCGAACACGTTTCAGCGAGCATTTTCCCATATTCCTCATTGCTTACATGCATGTAAGCCGCAAGCTCGCTGTCTGTTGGCGAACGGCCCAGTTTCTGGTTGAGCTCTTCATCTGCCTTATTTATGTCTTTCGCCATTTTTTTCAGGCGGCGCGGGAAACAGTCCTGTTTGCGTATGTAGTCAATCATTGCCCCGCGTATCCTTATTGAGGCATACGTTTCAAACTTTACATTTTTTGTTATGTCAAATTTCTGTATGGCATCCATCAGCGCAATAAGGCCTTCACTCACTATGTCGTCCATATAGTTGAAATACTGATAGCGCCCCGCTATTTTGAGGGCAATGCAGCGCACAAGGTAACTGTATTTTTCAATCAGCCTGTCCCTTACTGACGTTTCGCGCTTCTGGCTGTAGCGCAGCCAGAGTTTCTGAATCATCTGCTGCCCTGCTGCTGTTTTTTCCATTTTCAGGCTGCGCCCCTTCCTTTAACATATTCCGTTTTTACCGATTAGTCAAGGGTTACGTTGGCAACCGCCTGTATCTGCACATTATTTTCAATCTCGTTGAATGAGAGCACTACGGCTTTCGGGCAGAACTGCTGCATCAGCTTGCTGAAATACAGCCTTACAATCGGCGACGTAAGGATAATCGGCGTTGTTACTATGTCTTTAACATTTTCAATGCACTTTGTCATGTTTGTAATGATTTTCTGCGTTGTTTTCGGGTCGAGTGCAAGGTAAGTCCCACGCTCGTTTTTGCTGATGGAGTTGAGGATAGTTTTCTCAACAGTGCTGTCAAGGGTAATTACCTTAATCTGGCCACCTTCAGACCACTGGCGCGTAATTGTGCGGCGCAGCGCCTGGCGCACATATTCCGTTAGCAGCTCCGGGTCATGCACGGCCGTGGCATAGTTTGAAATTGTCTCCAGTATCGTTTCCATGTCGCGTATCGGCACGCCTTCGCGCAGAAGGCTGCACAGCACTTTCTGCAGGTTTGCCTGCGTTATCACATTCGGCACAACGTCGCTTACAAGTGTTGCGTTGTACTTCTTCATGTTTTCCAGCATCTGGCTCACATCCTGCCTTGAAAGCAGTTCATGCGCATGCCTTCGTATCGTCTCTGAAAGGTGCGTGATCACAACCGAGAGTGGGTCGATGACAGTATACCCGTACATCTCTGCCATGTCTTTCTTGTCCGGCGTTATCCATTTGCTCGGTATGCCGTATGCCGGCTCAACGGTGTCTATGCCATCTATTTCTCCTGTCAAGTTGCCCGGGTCGAGTGCGAGGTAATAATCCATAAGTATTTCGCCGCGGGCAACTTCTTCGCCTTTTATTTTAATCATATACTGGTTTGGGTTCAGCTGGCCACCGTCGCGCAGGCGTATCGGTGGCACTACCATGCCCATTTCGGTAGCGAACTGTTTGCGGAACATTACAAGCCTGTCGATAAAACTGCTGCCGCTGCGCTCGTCAACAAGCGGGATAAGGCTATAGCCGAAGTCCATCTCTATCGCGTCGAGCGGAAGGAGCTTGTATATATTGTCGATATTCCTGTAATATTCCGTCTCGCTTTCCTGTTTTCCAGCGGCATTGCTGGCCGGCCCTTCTACTGCCGGCTGCACCTCGCCTGCAGCCTCTTTCTGCTTCTTCATGGCCTGCGCGCCAAATACAATAAGTAGCGTAGAAAGCAGCAGCATCTGCGGAACAGGCATATTAGGCACAAAACACATCATGGCAAGCGTTATGCCCGCAAGCACAAAAACTACAGGCTGGGCAATGAACTGGCTTGTCACATCCTCGCCGAAAGTGGACTTCGACGCGGCACGCGTAACTATCATGCCTGTTGCAGTGGAAATCATCAAAGCTGGTATCTGCGAAACAAGCCCGTCGCCAACAGACGCTATGGTGTAAATATTGAGCACTTCCTGAAAAGTTTTGCCTCCCTGCACCATGCCGATTATTATGCCGCCGATGAGGTTGATAAACGTTATTACGATTGCCATAACCGCGTCGCCTTTAACAAATTTGCTGGCGCCATCCATAGAGCCGTAAAACTCTGCCTCGCGCTGTATATCCTCACGGCGCTGATGGGCCTGCTCCTCGGTTATCATGCCTGAGTTCAGGTCTGCGTCGATAGCCATCTGCTTGCCCGGCATTGCGTCCAGCTTAAACCGCGCTGCAACTTCCGAAACACGTTCGGAGCCTTTTGTTATGACCATGAAATTTACAAGCACTATAATAAGGAAGACTATGAAGCCAACTACTACATTGCCTTGCAGGACAAACTGGCCGAAAGTTTTGATGACCTGGCCCGCATTGCCCTGGTCCGTCAGGATTTTACGTGTAGACGAAATGTTAAGTGCGAGGCGGAACAGTGTGGCAATCAGAAGTATTGACGGAAACACGGAAAATTCCAGTGCTGTCTTTATGTACATTGTCATAAGCAAAATTATGAGTGACAGCGTGATATTAAGTATCAGCATCATGTCAAGCAAAGGTGTCGGCAGCGGGATTATGATGAGTGCGACAATTAAAATGACGAAAAGCGGAACTACATGATTAAGGATTTTCAATTATCGCTTCATCTCCTTTTTCTTAAGCTGTAACACCCATGCCATAATGCCTGCAAGCGGTGCGTAGAATTCAGGCGGGATCTCCTGGTTCACTTCCACAGTAGCATACAATGCACGCGCAAGCGGCCTGTCCTCTTTCATTGGGATATCGTACTTTTCTGCAATCTCTATTATCTTGAATGCTATGCGGTCCTGGCCTTTGGCAACAACTACAGGCGCCTCATCTTTTTCCGGCTTATAGCGAAGCGCCACTGCAAAGTGCGTCGGGTTCCTCACCACAACATCAGCCGTGGGCACCTGCTGCATCATGCGCCGGCGCGACATGCTGCGCTGTACCTGCCGGATGCGACTTTTTGTTTCAGGGTTTCCCTCGGTCTCCTTAAACTCTTCTTTCATTTCCTGCACCGTCATCTTGATATTGCGCTCATAGTCCCATCTCTGGTAAAGGTAATCCGCGGCGGCAAGTCCTATAAAAACAAGCGACATCTGTATTCCAAGGTCAAAAATATCGTTGAACACAACCGCCGCCGAATGGAAAACATCGCTGTCCATCATACCCGAGCACTGGGCGCATATATCAATAATCTTGTTGTAAATTAGGTAGCCTATGATAACGGTCTTAATTATTGCTTTCAGCACTTCAATTACGGAGCGCAGAGAAAACAGGCGCTTGAAGCCTTCTACAGGGTTTATGTTGGAAAGCTTGAATTTTATCTTTTCGCCTGAAAATTTAAACTTTGTCTGCGCACCCGTTATGATGATTGCCGCACCCGCGGCAACAAGCATCACCGGCGCAGCAAGTATGATGATGTCAAGCCATGCCTGCCTGTTTACGTCTTGCACAAAAGAGCTGCTTAGCATATCATGGTTCGCAGCATAGTGGAAAAAGCCAGTCATTATGTTGCAGATGCTGTGGTAAATGTACGGCATTGCGGCACGTAGCACAAGAAAAACAGCCAGGGCCGAAAATGCGCTTACGGCATCCGCGCTCTGGAATATATTTCCTCTTTTTTGTTCGTCCCTTCGCTTTTTCGGCGTTGCATCTTCGGTTTTTTCTTCTGCCGTATCCATTAATTTTCCCCCTGCGGCGTTGGCAAATTATTTATGTCAGCATGGAGTAAATGGCACTGATGTTCTGGAACATGACACTTATGAGTTTTTCTATAAATGTAGCAAACGGCGGCACCAGCACAATGATGGCGATGAAGCCGATTATAATCTTCAGCTGTATCTCAATTGTAAATATATCTATCTGCGGCACTGCAGTCATCAGTATGCCTATGCCTATCTCGCTTACCATCTGCACGGCTATCATCGGCAGGCAAAGCTTCGCCGCATATATAAGCATCAGGCCAAAGCACGAAACGAGCTTGCCGAAAACATCTGCGGGTATCGGCGCATCGCCGTACGGTATGGCGGAGCCGAGTTTTACGAAAAGCTGCATAAGCGTAAGGTGCGAATTCGTCAGGAAAAAGATCAGCATAAACATGGCATTCATGAGCGACGCTGAAAGTGGCATTGAAATGTTGCTCTGGGGGTCATATATTTTAGACATCGAAATGCCCATCTGCATATCCATCTGCTCGCCCGCCATAATGATTACAGACTGCATCAACTGCATTAAAAAGCCTACGATGAAGCCTATGAGAAACTCTTTAACGGCACAGACAGCAAAAACAATGGCCGAATTTATCTTTACGCTCTGCACCGGTACATACGGATAAGTAAAAACCGTAAGCGCCAGCGTGAGCGCTATCCTGAATATTGCCGGAACATTCTTTCGGCCGAAGACCGGGTTAAGTAGTATGCAACCCGACATGCGCATGAAAATCAGCAGCAAAAGCGTAAAATTATAGTTCAGCAGGTTCACTCAGCCCCCACATCCTCAGCTTAGCTTTACAATCTGGTCAAATATGTAGTACGTAAAATCCTTCATGTTCTCCATCATCCATGAGCCCATAATAACAAGTATAACAGCAATTGCAACCAGTTTTGGCACAAAGACGACAGACTGCTCATGTATCTGCGTAGCTGCCTGCAGCACAGCGATTATCAGCCCAACAGCCATGCTTATGAGCAGGACAGGCGCCGAAACTTTCAGTACGGTCACCATTGCGGCCTGTATTATCTGCATTACCTGCCCTATCGACATATTCCTATTTCCTTTCCTTTAAGCGGCCTCTCTACAAATTGAATGATGTGACAAGCGCCTTAAACAGCAGGTCCCATCCATTTACAAGGATAAACAGCAGCAGCTTGAACGGGAGCGAGACCATGTTTGGCGGCAACATTACCATGCCCATTGACATCAGTGTGCTTGATACTATCATGTCTATAATCAGGAACGGTATGTAAAGGAGGAAACCTATTATGAATGCCCGCTTCAGCTCGCTCGACATAAACGCCGGTGTCACAACTGTAATTGAAAGGTTCTGCGGCTTGACGCTGCTCTTCACTTTCCCAAGGTTGCGGAAAAGGTTCAGGTCTTCTTTTTTTGTATTTTTAAGCATGAATTCTTTTAAAGGTGTGCTCGCCTTATGGAAAAACTCTTGCTGGGTTATTTTTGACTCTTTATACGGCTGGTACGCCTGTGTATTGATTTTGGAAACTACAGGCGACATTATGAAAAGCGACAGCATCAACGATATGGCGATTATCACTTGGTTAGGCGGTGTGTTCTGCAAGCCAAGGGCATTGCGCAGAAATGAAAGCACAATGACTATCCTCGTAAAGCAGCTCGTCATTATCAGTATGCTCGGCAGCAGGGCAACCACAGTCAGCGTTTCAATGATTTGAAGTGTGTTCATGCCCTTTCCATTCATACTGACGTTTACGTCTGCTGCTGAAGCATGCATTGGCACAATGAGGATAATGACAAGGAACACAGTTGTTGTAATCAGAATTTTACGCGTTATCGAATGCTTTTTTTTGCTTTTTTTCTCACTGTTTTCAGTCTTTGTGTTTTCTGTCATTTCCTGTCATATCCCATCTTCCATTCTTAAAGGCAGCGCGGAGCACATCTTTAAAACTCTTCATGTCAGGCGAAGTAGTGCCCGTCGTTTTTTTCAGCCGTTGCTCGTCAAGCTTCATAAGGATATCCACGCGCTCGTTGGAAAACGAAAGTAGATAATATTCCCCGCAGATCTCCGCTATTACAAGCCCTTTGTCCTGAGCGACATTAACACGCTCGAGTATGCGGATATTGTTTGTGTTCGTCATGTTTCCGGCTCTTTTTGAAACGAACTTGCTCAGCCGCCAGCAAAGCCACAGCACAAGCGCAACGGCAAGCACATACAAAAGCAGCTCGCCGAGTGATGATTCACCAGAAAGGCGAAGCCAAAGAGATTCCATAAGCGTCAGCCAAGTATGTTCTGCACTGTTTTCATGATGCGATCCGCCTTAAACGGCTTGACGATAAAGTCTTTCGCACCAGCTTTCAGCGCATCTACAACCATTGCTTCCTGCCCCATGGCAGAGCACATGATAATCTTTGCATCCGGGTCGGACTCACGGATTTTCTTCAGTGCCTGAAGGCCGTCCATTACCGGCATAGTGATATCCATAATAACAAGGTCGGGCTTTTCCGTGGCGTAGTTGTCAACTGCCACCTGCCCGTTATTAGCCTCTATAATGTTTGTGAAGCCGTTTTTGTTTAAAGTATTCTTTATCATCATGCGCATGAAAGCAGCGTCATCCACCAGCATGATTTTTTTATCCATCGTTCTTCCTCCTTAAGGTGAGTTAGTTGAGATTTTAAATCAGTTTCATAATTTCGCTGTTCATCACTTCGGTGATGCGCACACCGTAATTATCGTCTACAACCACCACATTGCCTCTGGCGATTGCTTTGCCGTTTACATAAACGTCTACCTGAGAGCCTGCCTGCCGATTTAATTCCACAATCGTTCCGGAAGAAAAATCAAGGATCTCTTTGATTTTCTTCGTTGTCCGCCCAATTTCTACACTTACCTGAAGTGGAACTGACATCATCAGGTTGAGGTTCTCAGATTCGTTCTTCGTAAGTTTTGCACCTTTTCCGGCGCCGCCTTTATCAAAGTTCTGGTAAACAGCATTAGATACACAGTAGTTCTGCTGTTGCGGCACCTGTTGTGCTGGCGCCGGATACTGGGCTGCCTGCGGCGGCACCTGCTGTGCCGGCGCAGGATACTGGGCTGCCTGCGGCGGCACCTGCTGTGCCGGCGCCGGATACTGGGCTGCCTGCGGCGGTACCTGCTGTGTCGGCGCTGAAGGCTGAGCTGCCTGCGGCGGCACCTGCTGTGCCTGCGGCGGCACCTGCTGTGTCGGCGCTGAAGGCTGGGCTGCCTGCGGCGGCACCTGCTGTGCCGGCGCTGAAGGCTGGGCTGCCTGCGGCGGCACCTGCTGTACCGGCGCTGAAGGCTGGGCTACCTGCGGCGGCACCTGCTGTGTCGGCGCTGAAGGCTGGGCTGCCTGCGGCGGCACCTGCTGTGCTGGCGCTGAAGGCTGGGTGGGTACATCCGTCATGTCATCTTCTGTCACTCCAAAACTTGAAACCAGTTCCTTTGCCAAATTTACGCGCATGATATTGATGAACTTGCTGTTTACAAGGCTGCCTATTTTTAAATCGAACTGGACTGCAATAATATTTTTATCTTCCTGCAGGTATTTTTTCTTAAACTCGTCAGTGCTCGCAATATCGAAAGATGAAGGTGGCGAAATATTCACTGTTTTGTTCAGAAACTGTGAAAGCGCAGTTGCGGCAGCCCCCATCATCTGATTCATCACTTCGCAGATGGCACCGATATTCATTTCGTCAAGTTCAAATTCCTTGCCGGAGAAATCTGTCTGCAGCAGGAGGCCGACAATCGTCCTTACATCGTCACGCTTCAGGATAAGGATGTTACTGCCCGAGAGACCTTCGGTGTACTTCACATCTACGCCTATGGCCGGTTCATAGAGGTGTATATCGAAGTCTTTTGTCTCTACAAGGTTAACAACTGGCGTTGTAATGCTCACCGGCTGGCCAAGCAGCTGGGAGACAGATGTTGCAGACGAGCCAAGGCTGATGTTCAGGATTTCACCTAAGGCATCAATCTCCATGTCCGAGAGGACTGCTGAATCGTTTGATTCCAATGAAATCACCTTTTTCCAATTAATTCAATTCATGACTGAAGCACTTTGTCAATTCTTACAGCATAATTCTTTTTTTCCATTCCGATAGTCCCTTTAAACCAGTGAAGGTCTTCAACATTCACTGTAATCGAGCCAGGCTCAACTTTTGAGTCAAGCGGAATAATATCGCCCGGCCGCAGGTCAAGCAGCTCTTTTATGGGGACGCTCGTTTCTCCCAGTATGGCAGAAACGATAAGCGGCGTATCTTTAAGCTGGTCCATTATATTTTCTCTGCGGCGCTTTTCTGTCTCTGGGTCATCTTTCCTGTTGACCTTAACGAGTTTCGCGTTATAGCTCTTAAAAATCTCTTCAAGTGAACTTGCCGGAAGGCAGATGTTCAGGTTTCCCTTAATGTCGTTAAGGGAAATTTCCAGCACAACTATTGCCGCAGATTCATCCTGCTGTATCGTCTGTATCATCTGAGGGTTTGTTTCAATCGAATCCATGCTGAACGTCAGGTCGAAGTAATTTGACCAGGCATCTTTCATCAGCCCGCAGAACTGTTTAAAAAGGTACTCCAGCAGTGAAAGCTCAATCTCAGTGTAATCCCTGTCTATGTTATATCCGGAGCCATCCCCGCCAAGCAGCTTGTCAATGACGCTGAACGAAATGGGCCGTGACATTTCAAGCAGTATCTGCTTGCCCTCTACATTATAGGTATTGCTGTGCAGCCCCATAAGGGCTAACAGCGTAGAATCATTCAACGCGTTGCTGAATTCCCTGTATTCCTCTTCTTCCACCTGCATGACTTCTACCTGGCATACGACACGCAGCTGCCCTGAAAGGTAAAGTGAAAGCAGCCGTGAAAAACTGTCAAATATATATCTAAGTAGGCGTATCTGCTCTCTTGTGAATTTCTTAGGTGAAAGGAAATCATATTCTTTAACTTTCTGTTCAACAGTTTTCTTTTCGATTTCATCGATATCGGCGTTGCCATTTTGCAGGCTGCCAAGGAGTTTATCAATTTGCTGCTGCGATAAAACCTCTGCCATTCGTACCACCATTCTCCGCACAAAACATGGAATAACTTTGTTCAGCACCTATTATAAAAAGCGTTCGGCCCCGTGCGGCAGGCGCAACGCGGAATTTTCATTTTTTACTGGAAGGCGTGCCGGTTTTTGAACTTGCTTCCGACGAAGCCGCACTGCTTCCTGAAGCTGCCGCGGAAGATGCAGCAGAACTGCCAGATCTGTTAATGTCACTGTATATCTGCTGAAGGGGATCGCTTATCTTTCCGGCTTTCGCAATATAGATTTCCACCCTGCGATTTTTTGCCAGCGAAGCCTCTGTGCCGTCTTCCTTTGCCACCGGCCAGTATTCGCCGTAGCCTGTGCTTGACATTTTTTTGCCACTTATGATTTTTTTCGACTGCACATATATAAGCACATTCTTAGCGCGGTCGTCGGAAAGTTCGCGGTCGAACGCCTGCCGCTCCGTCGTATCTGTTGCGCCCACCTTTGCCGTATGGCCATAAAACCTTATTTCGCCTATCTGGTCCGGAATTCCGGATATTGCATCGCACATAAAGTCGAGTATTTTTTTCCCATCCGGCTTGATAACGGAGCTGTCACCGCTAAAAAAGACATTGCTCTGGAAAGAGAAGAATGTGTAGCCGTTGCCTTTATACAGGCTTATCTCATTCTGGAGATGGTTTTTTATCACATAATTCTTAAAGTAAGGGTAGAGGTCGTCAAAGCTGTTTACTTCATTTACATCCGAGCTCGTTTTAGAAGAAGCTGCCTTCGGCACTGCGGCGGCAGCGCCCGCACTGCTTTTGTTGTTCCCTTTTTGAGCCGCAACTACTGTAGTAGTAGCTCCTGCCCTTTCATTGATTGCGGTGGCAAGCTTTTTCCATTTCTGCTCGCTTATCGTTGACATAGAAAAAAGAAGCACAAAAAATGTAAGCAGCAGTGTTACCATGTCAGAGTATGTATTCATCCAGTCTGCGCACGCGGATGATTGTTCTTTTTTCTTCCGCATATTCTGCCTTCCTTCCTATTTCAGGCCGCAGTGTCTATTTTTTCCCTTCAGCCGAGTCCTTCGGGCTTGTGTTGCCTGAAGTCAATTCACCACCGCGCTGCTTTTCATTAAGGTACGAATTAAGCGTTTCTTCAATCTGGTTTGGGTTTTCTCCTGCCTGGATAGCAAGCACACCCTGCACAACTATCTCCTTGCATAGCATTTCCTGGTTGTGCAGCATATGCAGTTTATTGCCAACTGGCACAAGTATCAGGTTTGCAAGCCATGAACCGTAGAATGTAGTGATAAGGGCTACGGCCATGCCATTTACAAGCTTGCTCATGCCTTTTGGGTCATTGGCGTTCAGGCCGCCACCAAGCATGTTGATAAGGCCTATCAGCGTGCCGATCATGCCGAAAGCAGGCGCAAATGTAGACGATTTCTCGTAAAATCCCCAACCTGCAGCATGCCGCTCATCAAGGTTGTCGAGCTCTGTTTCGAGCATCTCTTTCACCTTGTCTGGATTTATGGCATCAACAATGAGCAACACACTCTGTTTCATGAAACTGTCCGTCATATGGTTTGCTTTTTCTTCCAGTGAAAGCAGGCCCTTTTTGCGCGCTTCCTTTGCGAGGTCGACAATCTCCGCTATGTATTTTTTAGGGTCATAGGGACTTTTCTGCAATGTTATTTTAATCTGCGAAGGTATTTTTTTAAATGAAGAAAGCGGGAAGGCAATAAGCGTGGCTGCGAGTGTTCCGCCAAATGTAATCTGCATGCTTGGTATATCCAAGAAGTTGTTAATTGACGATGGTGTCGCCATATTACCTGTAATGCCAAGATAAATAAGGACAAGACCCGCAATCAACCCTATCAGCCCAAGTAAGTCCATACACACACTTCCTAACAGGAAAATTATTCTTCCGGCTGCATCTCTGGTCCGATGATATGCTTGAATACATTCTGTTCAAACTTTATTATTTTTTCAGTGATTTCTTCGCGGCTCTCTTTAACAAGGTAATACCTGCCGTTCGTTAAGGATATCTTTGTTTCAGGAATGCTCTCAATAATTTCTATAAGCTGCTCATTCAGCGAAAATGAAATCCCATTCAGCTGTGTAAGCTCAATCACTAAGTTTCCCCCTGTTTATATAAAAAGAAATAGCGCCCTGCCCGCCCTCCGGGCAAGGCGGATTCACTGTTATCAACCTGTCATTACTTCATGTTTACAAGCGTCTGGTACATTTCGTCAGCTACTGAAATCATTTTTGTATTTGCCTGATAAGCTCTTTCATACATTACCATGTTGGAAAATTCGGATGCAAGGTCAGTGTTTGAAGCTTCCAGTGCGCCAGATACAAGCGTTCCCGTGCTGTCACCCCCCGGTGTAGTGAATGTGGCAGCACCCGAGTTGTTTGTCTCTTTATAGTAGCTGTTGCCTATCTTCTGCAGGCCGGCAAAATTCTTGAAGTTTGCGAGGCCGATTTGCCCCACGGTAACCACGCTGCCCCCTTGTGTTGCCGTTATGGTCCCATCAGGGGCTATTGAAGTATTGCTCAGATCACCTTTTGAGGTATCATACTTAATTTTATTTCCGCTTTTGTCAAGTACATAGCCTCCATTACCGTCTGTAAGGTTACCGTCGCTGTCGAAATCAAGGCGGCCTACACGTGTATATTTCTTGTCGGTTCCATCGGCAACAATAAGGAATCCTTCACCGTCAATATACACATCTCCTGTGCGCCCTGTTTCGTCTTCGCCGCCTTTTCCTACGTCGTCTGTAACGCTTGAGGCCGCAGCACCATACCCTATCTGCACAGGGTTAGAGCCTGCGCGGCTTGCCCCATCGCCTTTACTTGCAGCCTGCATTGTCTGGTACATCGTGTCGCGGAACGAAACGCTGCCGCTCTTAAATGACGGTGTATCCACGTTCGATATGTTGTTGCCTATAACATCCAATGCCGTCTGGTGCGCTTTCAGCCCTGCAACTGCAGAACTCATACATCTCATCATAGTAAATCATTTATCCTTTCATCTAAAGGGACCGCGCGCGCTTCTCTGTCAGTCAAAGTACGCCAAGCCTCCACAAAGGGTCCGGCTTTTATAAAATCACGGCTCCATCAATATTTGTAAATACATTTTCTTTCATTTCGCTGCCATCCATTGTCGTAACAACCGTCCGGTTGGGGACATTCACTATGAATGCCGTGCTGCCGCTGAGAATCAACGCTTCTGTAACGCCTTTGCGCTGTGCCTTGTCCACAGCACTGGCCATCCTCTGCATAAGCTGCGGCGAAACTTCTATTTTTCTGTCATCCACCCTCTGAACGGCATGTTTCGAAAAAGTAATGTCGGTACTTGTCTCGCGTATACTGTCCTGCAGCATACGGCTGAATGGTACCTTCGGCTGCTCAGCCTCCGCGGGAACTTTGGGATTCCCTGTAAGCTGCTGGCTTGGATAAACGGTTGGAATAAGCGCTGAGTAATCCTTTTTGAACTGAATGTTATTCATATAATCACCACTTTTTACTCAGCTTGTCTTCTGCTTCCCGCTGTTTGAATCAGGCGCCGTCTGATCCGTACCGAAAACATCAGTAACATCCGAAACGCTGTATCTCTTGTTTCCTATATTAAGGTAGGCTGTGTTTGTAGACGCATCAAACGTTACGCTGTCAACCTTTCCTTCTATTGGCTCGCGCTTTCCCGTATTTTTGTTAAGCTCAGAAACCACAACATTTTTACCGATAAGTGAAGACGCATACTGCTGCGCCGACTGTTCCGTCATTGTGTTCATTGCCTGTATTGCTGAAAAAAGCGTAAGCTGCATAACATACTGGGAAGTGTCGGTTGAAGATGACGAAAGGCTTTGGTTCTGCATCTGCGCTGCAATGATTTTAAGGAAGCCCTGAAAGTCAAGGCCGTGGTTTTTCTTAACTGCCGATGTGTTGTTTTCATTTCCTAAAGCTGCGCCTACAGGAGAAACTGCATTGATTTTTGCCATTTTTCTTCCTCCTTTCTTTTTATAGTGCTCTGCCTGTATTTTTCAGCAGTGAGAGAAAATCTCCCGTGCTGATTGCATCCGTCCCATCCGCCGTGTACCATTTTGGCCGGGGCTTTTCCTGATGCCCGCCCTGCCTGCCGCGGTTCTGCCCGAACGAGTTGCTGTTATTGTTCTGCCCATGCTGTGTATATTGCGAAGCTCCATTCTTTGGCTGTGTTACCTGAACGTTCTGTCCACAAGAAGACTGCAGCACGGCTTTTATTTCATCCGAACTCGACGCGAGAAGGCTCTGTGTTTTCGGGTTCGAAGCCGCTATCTCAACAGTAAGCATGCCATTTTCCGAAGTCAGCTTAATTGCAACTTTTCCAAGCGACTGAGGATACAGGTTCACATCAAGCTGGTGCCTGCCTGTCCTGATTCCCTGCATGACCGCATTAGAAACCTGCTTTTCTGCTGGGATTTCAGCTTTTGCCGGTACATCTGAGACTTTCACGACTACTTTCCCATCCTGAAAACTTCCATAAATATTCTGCGCTTTTGAGGCTGCCGACGCGGCTGAAGCACTTTTTCCTTCATTTCCAGTGCTTACCGCCTGAACCATGCCGCGGCCCGATTCCATCTGAAAACCAGGGTTTTTATCAGCCGCATCACCCGTTTGGCTGTTTGCATCAGCCTTTCCAGGCATCTGCACCACATTATCCGCCTGGCCGGTCCGTACCTCAGGCGCCTGCGGTGCCGTTCCAGCTGAATCTATATTCTGCTGAACTTGGCTGTTTGCTATTGAGGCCTGCGGTGCCGTTCCATCTGAACCTATATTCTGCTGAACTTGGCTGTTTGCTATTGAGGCCTGCTGCGCCGTTCCATCTGAACCTATATTCTGCTGAACTTGGCTGTTTGCTGCTGAAGCCTGCGGTGCCGCAGCTGTCAAATTTTCATTTTGCTGAATCGGATGCCCTGCTGCCTGCATATTGCCGGTCAGCACAGCATTTCCTTGCGTAAAAGCGGCATTGGCTTTTGCAGCGCTCTGCTGCAACGTATTACCCGCCGCAGCTATCACTTTCCCTGCAGCCACACTGCCTGGATTTTCTGCCTGCAGGCATACGGCCGCATTAGGCTGAAGCGCCGCAGGATTTGCAGCATCAGCTTTCTCAGATTTATCGTGCGGCAAAGCTTTTTTCTCTTCGCCAGAGTCAGCCTCTTTGGAAACCCTGCCTGATATTTTGTGGGAAGCCGCGTCCTTTGAGGCTGCAAAAAGGACAGAATAAAAACTGTCTGTTTTTTGCGTGCCAGAAGAATCCGCAGTGCCGTTTTTCTGCGCCATAGGCTGCTGGAGTGCCATTTGCCCTATTTGCTGTATCATATTCTCACCTCCTTTCGCTGAGTTTTATAAACAGATACCGTTAGCAGCCAAACAGATTTATAGACCTGCGCTGTTTCAACCCGCATTACTAAATGGCAGTAAGAAATCTAAAAGCAGGCAGCCAAAAGATGGGATTTATACGGCTCTACTGTTTGCAGTATGGCTTACAAATTCCTCGATAAAAAGCTCCTGTTCTTTTATTTCCTCTGCATGGTATTCTCCGAGCTGCTTGTCCCTCAACCGCTCAAGCCCGGAGATATCGCTGTTCATTTTAACTATTTCCTTCCGCTTTGCGGCCATGGCATTCGCTATTTTCTTTTTTTCCTCAGCCAGCGAAATGACCCTGCGGTTTAGCCTGCCAAGATAGTCTTTGTAAACCGCGATAATGTGCGAAGGCATTCCATTTCGCATTTTGGCTGTTAGGTTTTTGCTGTTCGCCTCAAATTCGCGGTTTGTATCTTCAATCTTTTTTTCAGTCTCCCTAAGCTTAAGCTGAAGCCGTGAAAGCTCGCTTTTCATAAGGCCGAGCACCTGCCGCTTATATTCGAGGACTTTATCAAGAGAAAATCTAAATTTTTTCATCTGTCAGATTGCCTCCATAAGTTTTTCGGTCTCTTCAGCAGTAAACGTCTCATCTACACCTTGTGTTAAAAAGCCGTTTATCTGGTCTATCTTTTTAACCGCTTCATCGAGTTTCCGGTTCATGCCTGGCTTATATGCGCCAATGGAAATCAAGTCGTAGTTCTGGTAATATGTAGCAAGCAGGTCACGTATGCGGGCTGCTTGCTTTTTATGCTCAGGCGTAACTATATCGTCCATAAGTCTTGAAATGCTGGCATTTATGTCTATAGCCGGGTAGTGGTTCTGCGTCGCAAGCTTACGTGAAAGCACAATGTGCCCATCAAGTATGCCGCGCACTGTATCTGCAATCGGCTCATTTGTGTCGTCGCCTTCAACAAGAACTGTATATATGCCGGTGATTGAACCTTTTTTAAAGTTTCCGCTGCGCTCAAGCAGCTTGGGAAGCTCGGCATAAATTGACGGCGTATATCCGCGCGCTATCGGCGGTTCGCCTGCCGAAAGCCCTATTTCGCGCTGTGCCATGGCGTAACGCGTCAGCGAATCCATCATGAGCAGCACATCTTTGCCCTGGTCGCGGAAATACTCAGCGACGGCCGTCGCCACTTCCGGGCATTTAGCACGGAACATGGCCGGCTGGTCTGATGTTGCGATTACCAGTACCGTGCGGGCAAGGCCTTCTTTTCCCAGGTCCTTTTCAATGAACTCTTTTACTTCACGGCCCCTTTCGCCTACAAGTGCAATCACATTGACATCCGACTGCACATGTTTTGCAATCATGCCCATCAGTGTACTTTTGCCAACGCCGCTGCCTGAAAATATTCCTATCCTCTGCCCCTTACCAATAGTCAGCAGGCCGTCTATGGCTTTCACGCCGTAGCTCAAAGGCTCTGTAATGCGTGGCCGTTCCAACGGATTTGTATAGCTTGCGTCGGTGTCGTAGTACTGCGTCGGATGGAAAGGCCCGAGCCCGTCAATCGGGTGGCCTATGGCGTCAATCGTGCGCCCTACCAGAAAATCGCCCACAGGCACACGCAGCTTGTGCTCCGTATTCTCCACAATGCTGCCGAGCCCTATGCCTTTAACATCACCGTAAGCCATCAAAAGTACATTGCCGTTCTTAAATCCAACGATTTCTGCCGTCACTTTTTCTGCGCCATTTTCCTTTATTGTGCAGATATCGCCGATTTTGCCTGGAAGGCCGGAGACTTCTATCATCATACCGGTTATGTTTTTAACTTTTCCCTCATAGCTGAGCGGGTCTATTTGTGGCACAGCCTCACATGCTGCTTTTAAATTCACCATGATAATGTCTCTCCATTCCGGCCGGCTGTCAATTTGTGCTGCCTGCTCCGTCCGCCTTAACGACTTCGTCTATGCCCTGCCGGATTTTTTTAAGCTGGCTGTTTATGCCCGCATCTATCACCTGGTCAGGCGTTTCGATGACGCAGTCTCCCTCGCCCATACCAGGAGCCGAAACAACTTTTACACTGTCGGAAACATCTTTAAGCTCATCAACTATGCTGCTGTCCGCCTGAAGGAGGGCACTTGCCGTCTTGTTTGGAACATATATGCGCACCCATTCCTGGTTGCGGTATTTCTCCATGGCAGCAAGTATAATCGAGTGCATGGTTTTGCTGTCAGTTTCCAGTTCATGTTTAAGGATTGCCTTCGCCATAGCCACAGCGAGGTCTTCAAGGCCATCTTCAAACTTTTCAAGTATTTTTGCCTTCGACTTTTCAACATTTTCTATCATAAGGCTCAGTTCATCGAGGCTTTTGCAGCTTTCTTTTTTGGCCTTTGCGCGGCCTTCTTCAAGGCCTTTGCGGTAACCGTCCTTGTGTCCTTTGCTCATGCCCTCTGCAGAGCCTTTCGCAAACCCGTCGGTGTAAGCCCTCTGCTTTTCATCTTTTGCTTCACGGGCTACAGCCTCGCGTGTCTGCTTGGCTTTTTTGTCACTGAATTTCTGAGCCGAATCCACAATCTGTTTAGCCTTAACAAAAGCATTTTCCAGCACTTCTTTCGGGCTGCTGCCATACTGGCCGCTTTCATCTGCCTTGGCCTGAGAATCTGGGAACAAGGCCTGCTGCTTCTTTTCAGGCGGCATGCCGGCATCAAGCTCCCGGCAGTGGAAATCCGAAATGGCGGATGATTTTTGGTCAAACCTGATAATCTTACTCAATTATCTCATCCTTCCCGCCTTTCGAAATTACAAGCTCGCCCTCACTTTCAAGGCGCCTGATAACGCCGACGATTCTCTGCTGAGCATCTTCAACATCCCTGAGGCGCACATTGTGCGTATATTCGAGATCCGATTTGACCGTTTCCGCAGAACGGCTGGACATATTTTTGAAAATAGCATTGGAAACATCCTTGTTGGCATTTTTAAGCGCATAGACAAGGTCTTTGGAATCCACTTCGCGCAGGAAGCGCTGGATGGACATATCGTCCAGCGAGACAATATCTTCGAACACAAACATCTTTTTGCGGATATCCTCTGAGAGTTCCGCATTCTTGCGGTTCAGGTCGTCGAAGATGTTCTTTTCCGCCGTGCGGTCCATATTGTTCATAACGTCGGCCGCAAAGTCGACACCGCCAAGAGTCGTGAAATCCATGTCGAACATATTTGAGAATTTGCCTGCCAGGTTGTTTTCTACAATTTTTACAACTTCCGGTGAAGTGCGGTCCATCGTTGCAATACGTTGCACAACGTCCACCTGCTTGTCCTGCGGCAGTTCAGCAATTACGGTTGCAGCCTGGTCCGGCCGCGCATACGAGAGTATCAGCGCTATTGTCTGCGGGTGCTCATTTTGTATCGTTGCCAGCAGGTTTTTATAGTCCGCCTTGCGGAGGAATTCAAACGCCTTGTTGCGCAGGGACTTTGTGACACGATCGAGAAGCGAATTTGCTTCCTGTGCCCCGTAGGCTTTTTCAAGGACATTGCGTGCATATTCCATGCCGCCGTCCGTAACAACCTTCTGTGTTACACACAGCTGGTAAAAGTCATTCAGTATTGAGTCCATCTGGTCTGAAGGTACGCTCGACGTTCGGGCTATCTCGTAAGTTATCTGCTCAAGTTCGTCTTCCCTCAGATATTTATAAATTTTGGAAGCCGTGTCGGAACCAAGTGCAATAACAACAGCCGCCGCTTTTTGCGGACCTGTAAGATTCTGCTCAGCCATGCTTCCCATCGTCTCCCTTCAGCCAGCTGCGTATAAGTTGAGCAGCAATTTCCGGATTCTTTGAAGAGAAATCCTGAAGCTGGTTCTTTACCTGATCCTGTTTGCTGCTGCCCTTGTTACGCCGTTCTTCAATCGATGGCTCAGGCTGTGGCGGGGCGGCAGGCTCCTCAGGGTTCTGCACACTTCCATCTTCCGGAAGCATAACCCCTTCAGGCTGCAGGTTCTCCATAAGCTCTTCCTGTCTTGCGCGTTTTCTTCTTGACGCAGAGAGAACAATCAAGAGTATGATAAGGAGGATAAGTGCGCCGCCCGCAATAAGGATAACAGGGTTCTTAAGCAGCTGCTGGAAAACGCCTGTCTGGACGGCCGGCGCCGAAACCGCCAGGCTTGAAGGCGCCACGGCCATAATTGCTACTTTGCTCGGGTCAACGGCTGCAGCATTCGCAACGAGCGATACAAGTTCCTGCTTGTTGGCATTCGTCATATTGCCAGTTGTAACAACGACCGCTACTGTGAGGTCATCCAGTGAAGCCGCATCACTTTGTATCTGCTCTTGCACTTTATTTACAAGGTAGTCATACGTTTTGCTGTCTTTTGCCGTTATTACATTGCCGCTTACGGTAACACCCGGGTATGTGGTCGTGTCCGAATTGCTCTGGGTCCCCGCCACGCCTCCTCCTGATGACGTGCCGTCGCGCGTGACTTCATTTGTTTCTTCAGAATGGCTGACAATGCCTTTCCCGTTGCTTGTCGATGGAGTATATGTAACGATGTCCTGTATCTTTTTGTCAAGGTCCATCTTACTTTTCACGTTTACGCTTATATTATTTGCTCCATATGCCCTCGAAAGAAGGTTTTTAATTTTGTTCTGCAGGTTGTTTTCATACTGGTTTTCAATTTTCAGCTTGAACTCCGAAAGCGTAATCTGTGTTGAGCCATCCGAGCCTGAGCTCGATGAAGAGCCAGCCAGCTCTTCGCCCGTAGAGCTGTCCACAATCGTTACGTTGTTGGCTTTCAGGTTGGGTACACTTTTTGAAACAAGCTGCTTTATGCCGTTTACCTGTTTCGAATCAAGCGTCTGCCCGCCTTTAAGCTTAATAGCGACCGAAGCGCTTGCAGCAGAAGTGCTGCTGTCATCCCATGCGTAAGTGTTGCTGTTAGGAAGGCTTATGGTCACATATGCAGTATCGACTGGGCCAAGCGTTTTTATAACAGAGCTCAAGCGGTCCTGCAGTTGGTACTGCTCGATTATTTTCCGCTCTTCATCTGTTGTCATGTTGCCTACATGTGAAGTGAAGAAGTCATAATTCGGGCCCGTTTTAGGGTAGCCCTGATTTGCAAGCTGCATCCTTACGGTATTTTCTTTGTTTTTGTCTATATAGATCGTGCCGTTTTCATTTTTATAGGCAGCGTCCATTGTCCTCAGCTGATTTGTCACTTCCTGTGCTTCATCGCTTCCAAGGCCCGAATAAAGCACCGAGTACTGCGTGCGGTTCATGACCGAGCTGAGAATAATCGAAAGGGCTATAGCCACCCCCAGGCAGATAAAAATAACAATTTTAGTTTTCTTGCTGAGTTTCCCCCAAAATCCATGGAGGGGTTCAAAAATCTTTTTTAGCTTATCATTCATTTAGCTGCCTGAACCGCCCTTTCCGTGAATTGAGTGATTGAATCAAACGTTAATATTCATAACCTGATTATAAGCTTCGAGCAGCTTATTGCGCAGTTCAACCACCATATCGACTGAAAGGTTAGCCTTCTGTGAGGCGATTATTGCATTGTGCAGATCGTCGGACTGGCCGGTCGTCAGTTTATAGATTTCCCCGTTAAGGCTGCTGTTCGTCTGCTCCGCATTGGAGACTGCGTCCTTAAAAAGTGAGCGGAACGGAATTTCCGGTGATGAAGCGTTCTGCACTGCCTGTGCTTTATTCAGTGCATCGAGTGAATTTATAGCCTGTATAGGCTGTATTGTATTCATTGCTGTCACTTTCCAATCTCAATGGCCTTAGCGGCCATATCTTTTACAGAGTCAAAAGCTGTCATGTTTGCATTATAGGCACGTGTCACAGCCATCATATCGGTCGTTTCCTTTATAAGGTCCACATTAGGTTTCTGCACATATCCTCGCGCGTCAGCGTCTGGGCTTGACGGGTCATACTCCACAGGGAAAGGCGTCTTGTCTTCTTTTATAGATGAAACCTTTACTCCGTTAAGCGGCATATTCCCGCTGCTTTTCGCTGCCTGGCTGTCTAACATACTCCGAAAGCTGCCGTTGCTGTCCGCACACTGGTAAACAGCCATCTTCCTGCGGTAAGGCCCGCCGTGCTCTGTGCGTGTTGTCTCAGCATTTGCAATGTTTTCCGAAATCAAGTCCATACGCAGCCTGCTTGCCGTCAGGCCAGAACCGCTGATATCGAGCGAATGCAAAAAAGCCATTATACTAACACCTCTAATAGAATTAATATTAGGACTAAATTAGGACTAAATTAAAATTTTATTTTGAAGAACCTGTGATTGCCGCTTTCAGGCGGGTAAAATAATCACCCATCGTCTGAAGCGAATAAGAATAGTTCAGCGATGTGCGTGCCATGCTTACCATCTGCTGCTCAAGGTCTACGCCGCTATTGTCAGCACGGTATGTTTCCCTGGCATTTTCCGTCATAAGCGGTTTCGTATCTTCAATGCCATTTATTTCGTCCGGAATGTTTCCATTTCCGCCAATGCTGTCGATTTTGCTTTTAAGCTGATTTTCGAAAGAAATATTTTTTTCTTTATAACCCGGCGTTTCGATATTCGCCATATTGTCAGAAATAACCTTCTGGCGGGCCCATAGGCCGTCAAGGTCTTTCTGCAGAAACGCAGAAGGTATGCTGTCAAGCCAGTCCATTGAAAAGTGAGCCTCCATCTTGTTTTTAAATTATGTAATACATCAGATAACATCAAGCGTAATTTTGTTCGCTTAAAGTTGACTTTTCTATTAGCCTATTTGGTTAGCTTATTTGGTATAGCAATATTGCATCCAGTTAATAAAAAAAGCATAAAAACAGTTAAAAAATTAAAAAACAGCATAATAAACACACCTTCTTATACAGAAAAAACAGCGGCATATGCTGTAACTATGCAATGCTAATAAACAATATTTATAAATAATATTTTATGATATAATGGAAATGCTATAATTCTTTAAAGTACGAAATCTAAAGCAAATAAAAATTTTATCAGAATTTTTCAGAATTTTCAATGTTGTCGTACCTTTTGCTCAAAATATTCTCTTTATACTATTTAATGATATTATTATACATAAAGGGTAAAAAGTCAACAGATAAAGGTCTTTAATAGAACAATTTACGGCGAAATAACTTTTTTATTCACATCAAATGCAAATATTTTAGTTAGTGTACACATATATGGATTTATATGGCTTTAAAAGATTGGCAGTATATCCGTCTAAATTTTTTATTTATTATGCCGATACTAAAGATAAGATGCAGTGAGGTGAATATAAATGATTATAAACGGTATGCGTTACAGCGCAGGCCTTTTTTCTGATATCGCTCCGGTAAACAGCGAAAACCCGGTTCCAAAAACATCTGCACCAGCAAAGAAGCTGGTTGACAAATCATACATCGCCATGCACAGAAATGCAGACACAATACAGATCTCTTCTCCGCATATTAAAAAAGACTGCGAATCACTGCAAAGTGTAAAAAGCCATATTATGAACGATATAAACCGCGATGTGGCACCTGAAAAACTGTGCGAGCTTAAAAGCCGCATTGCCACAGGCAGTTATCAGATAGACACGGGCGAACTTGCCCGCATACTTTCTGAATAGTGTTTCACAGGGAGGAAATCGCCATGCTTACGAAAGAATGGTCTGACAGGCTTCTCGGTTTCTTTAAAGGCCTTCTTGATTTTTATAAAAAGTTTCTTGCGCTTGAGCGTGAAAAATATAATATACTTATTTCCGGCAGGCTTGAGCAGCTTGATGGCTGCATGAAGCGCGAGCAGGCCTTTTCACTCAAAGCCCGCGGGCTCGAGCAGAAACGGCAGGACCTGCTTAAAGAGGCAGGCGAGGGGCAAAGCTCTTTCCGTGAACTTATTGGGCAGACCGAGCCTTCCCTTCAGCCCAATATGCGGAAAATATACAGTGAACTTTCATCTACAGTCAGCGATGTCCAGCGTACCAACAAAAAGTGCAGCGAGATAACACACATGAAACTCGGGTATGTATCCCAAATGATCTCCAAGGCGGAAAATGGGCCCGAGCTGAAACAGATATATGGGAAAAAGCAGGGCCAGGCTGAAATGCCGGAAGATTCATTCTCAAAGAAAGTATGAAGCGGAGGAATTGCCATGAGTTCCACATTTGATGGATTATACATTGCCCGCAGCGGGGTGCAGGCCAGCCGTGCAAGCCTTAACATATCCGGCCAAAACATCACAAACAGCGAAACTGACGGGTACACAAGACAGAGGGTGGACCAGTCTTCCATCCCGCCGTCTGAATACGGCGGGTTCTGGGCTACGTCGGGAGCCGTGTGCGGCGGCGGCGTCAGTACAGACGGCGTGAGCCAGCAAAGGGATAAATTTCTTGACGGCGAATACCGCACACAGAATGCAAAAAGCGGCGAAAGTTCCGGGATCCTTAATGCCCTTAACAGTATGGAAGGCATTTTTACCTCAACCACCACAGCGGCATCCTCTTCTGCCTCCGCCGTTATAAACGTGCTAAGCAACGAGTTCAGCAATCTTGTGTCAATGCTTGAGAACTTTACTACAGGTAAATCATCAGAAAGCAATATACGTGAAGAGGCAAAGCTTCTTGCCACTGACCTCAACACGGCCGCAAAGTCACTCAATACCATACGTGAGCAGCAGTACTCGGATCTTTCACAGTATGGTGTTGACAAGGCAAACGACCTTATGGGAAATATTGCTTCGCTTAACCAGCGCATCAAAGAAGCTGAGGTTGCAGGCGCCCCTGCTCTTGAGCTGAAAGACAATCGCAACTTAATGCTTGATAAGCTTTCGAACTACGTGGGAATACACGTCGAGTACACAAAGAAAGACGCCGGCGGAGGCCGTAAATACGACGAAGTATCGGTTTTTCTCGCCGATAAAGACGGCAACGCTATTACTGGTAAAGACGGCAAACCTTCTTTTACGCTGATAGACGACAACACCTTTGCCAAGTTCAGCATAACACGCGATGGCAATGACGATGCGACAGGCACAGCGACAAGCGATCCTTTTAAAATTACACATGTCAGGCTTTCCGGCCTTTCCAAAGATGGCGGGCATACCTTTGGCACAGACCAGGGCCTTAAAAACAGCGGCATCATGTCCGGTACTTTTTCAGGCTACCTCGATCTGCTGAACGAAAGCGGCGAGTATGATGCGAAGTCAGATGGCATAACAACTACAGATCGTGGCATAGGGTTTTACTCACAGCTTCTCGACACCATCGCCCGCAGTTTTGCAGGAAAAATGAATGGCGATAATGTTACAGCAGGCGGAGTACAAAATAATTTGTTCTGCGGATATGCAAGCGACGGCATGGAGTCTTCAGATGCAAAAAATATTACAGCTGAAAAAATTCATGTTGCTTCTACATGGACAGACGGCAAACTTGTAAGAAGCAAAAATGCCGGCACGAGCAATAGTGACAATACTGACGCTTCATACACCAATATAGACCACATGATAAGCGACCTCAAAGATGCGGAACTTAGCCTTAAAACACATGATGGGGAATCAGGTGTCGTAGTTTTCAAGGGAACACTTCAGAAAGCTTTCGCGTCCATAGCCACCATGCTCGGCGAAGACGCAAACAGCCTTGAGGTGAAAGACACATCCAACACAAATATCCTCAACAATGTAGACAATAAGCGCCAGTCCGTTTCTTCAGTCAGCCTTGATGACGAGGCAGTCAATATCGTAAAGTACGGCCAGGCGCTTAACGCCTCTTCACGCTTTATGACCGCTGTAGATGAATGCCTTCAAACTATTATCAACAATATGGGCCTTGCCGGCAGGGGGTAATTTGATTTATGATTAGAATCACAAACCATATGATGATGAACAACTACACTAAAGGCGTAAGCGACGCGTTCGCTTCTGCCAATAAGGCAATGGAGCACGCCATAGACTACCGCAGGTTTGACGAGCCGTCCGATGACCCGCTGGCGGCTTCACAGACATTTGACGTGCACTGGATGCTCAGCCTGAATGATAATTACAGCACAAACGTCTCAAACCTTACTGGGATTATAACAACAGCCGACAAGCTGCTCCAAAACGTTGACACCCTCCTTACAAATGCCGACACAGGCAATGTGCTGCAGTCAATAAACGGTACAATGAATAGTGACAACCGTAAAATCGTTGCTAACCAGCTTATAAATACCCGCAACGAGATAGTTTCGCAGATGAACTCGCAGTATGCCGGCGGCTATATGTTTGGTGGCTCAAATGACACAGATACCCCGTTCAAGATGGTAGGCGACCAGCTTTACTACCGCGGTGTCAATGTTGATACAGGCAAGCTGGAAAGTGACCCAAGCAAAACATTTGATCTCGACAAACTTGCAAATGAGACAACTTATGTTGATATCGGCCTTGGTATGAAATACAATGATGATGACACCATAGACCCGCAGAGCGTTTTCAACAGCTCAATGCCCGGCATTGCCTATCTCGGCCATGGCACAGACTCAAACGGCAACCCGGAAAACGTCTGTTCGCTCCTGACGAAAATTTCAGATACGCTTAACTCGGTTTCAGGCAACGAAAAGCTTTCAACCACCGACCTCGACAAAATCACAAGTTACATAAACACGTTCCGTGAGTCGCACGAAAAACTGCGCGGCGGCCAGGCGGCAATCGGCCAAAAGCTGCAGTTCCTCGACAGCACATCCCACTACATCTCGCAGGTCAACTTAAACCTTAAAGAAAAAGACAACGAGGTCGAATACCTGAGCCCATACGATGCGATTGGAACATTTTATAGCCAGAAGTACTGCTATGAGGCCTCGCTGAAAGTCGGCGCCCAGATACTGCAGCAGAGCCTGATGGATTACCTCAAGTAGTTTTCCGCTTGCCTGATGCGGCAATTTTGCAAGGATGTGTTCGAATGCTGCTTATTATCGAAAACAAGGACGACCCCACCGGCCAGATTGCCGAAGAAACTGACGGCCCCACGCCGGCCGGTTATTTTGACTACATATATGTTCCAGCCATACACGCACCGCTCCAGGGCGGTGCAGAGCGGGCGAAGCTTGAATATTTTCTCGGCAGGCTGCGCTATGAAAAGAGGATCGGCGTGCCCAAAGGTAGCGGGCAGCCGCGGCAGAAGCTTCTGCCGCTTTTTCTCAAGGCTGTGGGGCACATAGGCCAGCGCCCGAAGTATATCACCGCCGCTGCCGGTGCAGCCTACAGTATGGATGAAAAAAACGGCAGCCGTGATTTTTGTGTGAAGGCATAGCCATTGAGAGAAATTGGGAGGCTTAAAATGGAAAGCGCCGCTGAAAATAAAGTCCTGATACATTTTCCCAACGGCATTTACGGGTTTGAGGGCATTAAAGATTTTATCCTGCTTCAGGAAGATGAAAATAAAGTCATCTGGGCACTTCAGGCGGCGGATAAAGATTACCCATCGCTTGTTGTTGTTGACCCGTTTATGGTTGCGTCCGGCTACAGCCCCGCGCTTACCAGCGCGCAGAAAAGTTCCCTCGGCAACCCTGAGCCGGAAGATTTGTGTTACCTTTCCGTGATGGTAATACGCCGCAGGCTGGAGGATTCTGTCGTCAACCTTAAAAGCCCCATAGTGATAAACGCCAGGCGCCGCACCGGAATGCAGGTAATCCTTGATGAAAACGACTATCCTGTTGAGTACAGGCCGTTCCATAAGCAGAAGTGCGGGGGGCAGGAAACATGCTCGTGATATCGCGCAAAAAGTCGGAATCCTTCCTCATAGGCAACAATATCGAGATTATCGTCACTGATATAGGTTCAGACCGTGTGGAGCTTGGCATAAAGGCGCCGAAAGGCGTGCCCATCCTCCGCCGTGAGCTTCTCGAGACCGAGAAGCTCAACCGTGAGGCGGCTTCCTCTGTCCCTGAAAAAGGTACTGTTGAAAAACTTAAAAAAATGTTCGGCGGCAAAGGTTAAGCCGCCGTTTTTTTATGCGTTTTCAGGCCTGCGCCTTTAGCGGCCGCTGTATTAATGATAAAAATCATAAAAAGTTTTGCGCAAACATCATTTTGTTCTAAAGTTTCGGGATTCCATACCGATATATTGAGTGAAAATTCAAAAGGCTGCATGTTCCCGCAGGGCTACAGGGCCCGTAAGCCCCCACGGGGTAGCCTTCAAGAATTTAATTAAAAAAATGAATGGAGAGAATGGATTCTCTTCCCCGCATGGCCGCATAGGCCGCGGGCAAAAATCAAGGAGGAAAAATTTATGCGTATTCAGCACAACATCAGCGCTCTCGACGCTGCAAACAGATTAAAGACAAACGAAAACGAAATCAGCAAGAACATCGCAAAGCTGTCTTCAGGTTACCGCATCAACAGTGCGGCAGACGACGCTGCAGGTCTTGCAGTTTCTGAAAAAATGCGTGCCCAGATAAACGGCCTTAACCAGGCACAGGACAATGCAAAGAACGGCATCTCGCTTGTGCAGACAGCAGAGGGCGGCCTTAACGAGACTTCCGCTATCCTTCAGAGGATGAACACGCTGGCTGTCGAATCCGCCAACGGCACTTATCAGGACGGCACAGACCGTGCTAACCTTCAGAAAGAAGTTACAGACCTGAAGAGCACAATCGACCGTATCGCCTCTTCCACAAACTTCAACCAGATCAACCTGCTTGACGGCTCGCTTTCTGCAAGCGCTTCCCAGGTTGAAGTTGACCCTCACCTTGCAGCGAACGTTAAAACCACAAATGCTGTAGCTGGTGAAAATGATGTAACAATCAGTAAAGGGCTCAACGGTACTTCAAATGGTGCCAGTGTCACTTATACTTTTAATGTCAATGAAAATGGCACAAGCACTGCACACACTATTGAACTTTCATTTGCAAAAACTGCAGTTACAGCCGATGGTTTCACTTATAAGATTGACGGAGGCACTGCCGGCACAACTACAGCTACAATAGGTGACGCAGCTAAAGCTACTGCAACCTCTGTCGCAGGAGCTTTAAGCGAAGTCGTCGGTAAGGCTGACTGGGGCAAAGACTTTACGCGTGGTGGAACTGCTCCTGCAATAACCTTTACTGCAGCAACGGCCGGGACTGAGGCTCCTGAGATAACCGGCTTAAGCTATGAGATCCATGATGATGGCGGAAAAGCAATAGGCACAGAGGGCGTTGCAACGGCAAAGGCCGCCGAAGACTCCGTGCAGGTTCTTGACGTTACGTCTCAGACAATAGACGGCACAGCAGGTACCGGTGACACTGCTGTCAATGCCCAGAGCAAAGTTTTCACTGTTGGTGGGCGTAAATTTGCATTTGCTAAGACAGGCACTGAAGCTAATGTACAGAGCATGGTAGGCAATGATGTCGATATTCTTTCAGCTACAGGTGGTGGGGCAGTTGCTGCTGATATCACTAAGGCCGTAACCGAAATCAACAAAGTAGTTGGCCAAGATGTTGTTTACCAGGTAAAAGACACAACGGATGGCACGCCGAGTGCCTCAGGCACAGGCCTTGCATTTGGTGATGGCAAAGGCGTTGCTGGCAGTGGCAAGGCGCTTTCTTTCCAGGTTGGTGCCGACAACAAAGTTGACCAGCGTGTATCGCTCAATATCAAGGATATGAGTTCAAAAGGCCTTGGCATTGCAAGTGTCAATGTTAGTGACCAGACTTCTGCTCAGGCGGCAATTAACACGATTAAATCTGCTATCAACACAGTTGATACTGAGCGTGCTAACCTCGGTGGTATCCAGAATGAGCTGGAGCACACAAACAACAACCTCAGCACAATGAGCCAGAACCTCACATCAGCTGAGAGCACAATCCGCGATGTGGACATGAGCAACGAGTATGTCCAGTACTCAAAGAACCAGATCCTCTCGCAGGCAGCTACAGCAATGCTGACTCAGGCAAACGCACAGCCTCAGAACGTACTCTCCCTCTTAAAGGGCTGATTTTCCTAAGGCTGTATCTTAATTTTATAAAAAATATCTCCGGTGTTGCGCACACCGGAGATATTTTTTATGCTTTCATCTGAGTTATCACGCAGCCAGCATGGCGCGCTTCAGGCCTTACTGGGGAAGGCGCGCTGCCAGCTCACGCATATCAGGCTCTGTGTGCGTAACCTTCTGGTAGCGGCGCACGTCCACATCATCAGGCATAAGCTTTGCAAGCTGTGCCGTGTAGATGCCCGCCTGCTTCAGGTCGCCTTTCGCTATCAGCAGCTCTATGTTTTTCTTGACCTGCGCACCAAGCTCACGAAATTCCCTCGCTTTTGCCTCACTGCTTTTTGCTTGCGCTTCGAACTTACTTAAAAGGAACTCAACAGGTTCTTTCATAGCCGGATACGCTTTAAGCCCTAAACGCATGTTCCTAATGCAGCCTGCACCGTCGCCCTGCCGCTTTGCTTTTATCGCTTCGCCCGCATAATAGCCGAAGCGGCACTCACGCGGCAGGCTGCACACTGCGGAAGGGTTGAGGATCTCCGGCCTAAAAGCACCGTGCACGCACCTTGCTATGCTTTCCATATATGCCTGCACCAGCCGTCCGTATTTCTTTTCGTCACGTCTTTTGCTGCCGCCTGTGATACACATCTTAAAGCAGCACGACATGCAGAAAAGGGCTTTCGGGTTTTCAAACGAAAATGCGTCCGCATAATCAAGCATCACACTGGGGAAGTCATCATGCATTTTCGAGATTTTACCCGCGAACACAACCATATCATCTGCCTCAATTTTGGAGATATACTGCATAAGGTTTTTGCGGCTCTTCAGGATATAATACAGCGCGTCGGATTCGTTCACGCTCCACATGGCTTCCTGCTGTTTAAGTGCTGAAAGCTGCGCGTCGGCCTGCCTGCTGTCGCCGCGCATTGCAGCGAGCCTCAGGCGGCAGAGTAATGTATATCCATCGCCGCTGTTATTTTTGGCGAACGCCTCAAGGTACTGCGCGCGCTTTTCCGGATAATTATAATAATAATATTCGGCATAATTTAAAAACGGCTTTATCCTGCCTTCATCGTCAAGTTTTCTGAATCCATTGTAATACATCACTGGGGCTGACCAGTCGCCTGACTTCTCTGCAAGCTCAAAGCAGAATTCCAGGCTGTCAACGCCTGCCGCCGATTTTGCGGAAAAATTAATTTTAGCTGCGCACGCTGCAGCCTCGTCCGTCCTGCCAAGCTTCAACAGCGCCATACCGTTCAAAATTATGGCCGATGCTCGGCTTTCTTCGTTATTCGAGTGGAAATCCGCAAGCATAAGGCTGCTGCGGTCTATCTCCCCTCTTTCATACAGCTTATACATTTTCAAGTACTTTCCACCGTATTCGACAGCCTTTGCATAATCTTTAAGCATATAAGCGCTCATTTCGGCCAGCCAGTAAAATTCCAGATGGAAAACGCCCGGCTCATTTTCTTCCTTAAGTGCCTCCGGCAGCTCATCAATCAGCTTGGCATATTGCCCCCTGTTGTATAATGCTTTAAAATAAATATATTCAAATCTTGCGTTGTAATGGAGGGCGCATCTGTCCCGTTCCGGCAGTTTCTGCACCGCCAAAATCCCGCGCCGTGCGTAATCCGCCGCTTTTGCATCATCGCTTCCAATCAGATTAAGGCTGGCTTGTGCCAACGCTTTGAGGTCGTCAGGATCCCTCTTCAACTCTTTTTTCAGTAGTGCAAGGTTCCGCCTGTCATGTTTTTCCTCTTCTTCTTTAGTATGGTAAGCATAGCCATAATGGTGCACAAACGCGCCGAGCATTTTAACCGGCATGTATATTGGAAGGTCCTCATGCAAAATATTATGGAAACGTATTTCCGGCTGCAGCCTCACCATTCTATCTGCATAATGGTCATTATAATTTTTCCCCTGAAAGTCATTATAGTTTCTCAGGATATAGGCCGCCATATTATAGCTGTCGCATTCGCCGCTGTTAAAGAAACCTATAATCGGCGTCACGTCGTCGAACCACTCGTCAGCGTCAATAAACATGAACCACTCACCCTGTGCAGCATCAATGCCTGTGTTGCGCGCGGCTGAAAAGTCATCACACCATTTAAAATTTATGATATGGTCGGTATATTTTTTTGCTATCTCCACAGTGCGGTCGGTGCTTCCGGTGTCGGTAAAAATCAGCTCGCTCGGCACGGCGTCCATAAGCGGCTTGAGGGAACTCAGGCATTTGCCAAGCGTTTTCTCTTCGTTTTTCGCTATAATGCCTATTGTAAGGCGCAGTTTATGGCCGTGGAACGGGCCGCTGCCCTGCAGCCTGACTTTTGGGCGACTGTCTTTTATAGGAATCGCTTTCATCAGATGAAAACCTCTTTTTCGTAAAATACAAGTTGTCTTTTCATATATCGGCAGTAATAAAACTTTTCTTTAACTGTATCACAAATTTTTGCCATGATACCGCTTTTATGATATACTTGATTGAAAATGATAATTATATCAGATTAAAGTTGAAGAGTAAAACATATGATAACCATAAGCGTCTGCATGATAGTTAAAAATGAAGAGAATGTGCTCACACGCTGCCTCGGCAGCCTCGCCGGCATTTACGATGAGCTCATAATAGCCGACACCGGCAGCACAGACCGCACAAAAGAAATCGCCGCACGCTACACCGATAAAATCTACGATTTCCCGTGGAACGGTGATTTTTCTGCCGCCCGTAATTTTGCCTTTTCAAAAGCTTCCATGGAGTACATATACTCAGCCGACGCCGACGAGGCCATCGACGAAGAAAACCGCAGGAAGTTTTTAAAGCTCAAGCAGAGCCTTCCGCATGATACGGAACTTGTGCAGATGCGCTACAGGAACCAGAAAAAGTACAACACGGTTTACAACTTGAAAACCGAGTTGCGCCCCAAGTTGTTCCGCCGCCTGCGCACATTCCGCTGGAAAGGCCCCGTGCACGAAACAGTCGACCTTGGCGTCCGCATGGCAAACAGCGACATAGCCATAATGCACCTGCCGGAAAGCCAGCACGCCCCGCGCGATTTTTCAATGCTGAGGGAAGCTGCGTCCAAAGGGCAGCTCAGCAGCAGGCTTGCCCGTATGTACGCAAAGGAGCTTTTTATCGGCGGCACAGGCAGCGATTTTCTTGAGGCATACCCGGTTTTCGAGCCTGTCCTCCATGATGAAAACGCATCGTTTGACGATGTGCGCGTGGCGCAGTGTGTAGTTGTGCATGCTGCGCGCCTTAAAAAAGACAGCACCATGATGTTTAAGGCCGCCCTTAAAAACGTCATAGCAAAGCCGTGTGCCGAAGTCTGCTGCGACCTCGGCGCATATTTCGCCGGCACAGGCGATTTTGAGGAAGCGGCCACATGGTACTACACGGCCGCTTACGGTGCCCACAGCGAGCTCGACGTCCGCCTCTCGGGCGATGTCCCGCTGCACCACCTTGCCACCTGCTACAAAAAGCTCGGCATGCTCCGTGAAGCCGGCGAGTGCCTAAGCCGCGCCGGTAAATGGAAACCTCCTGCCGGAGACTGAGTGCTACAAAGTTCCCGCAGCAATTTAACTTTATTAAAAACTGCTGCCAAGTTTCTTTTTTATGGGCTTTGGGTTCATAATTTGTTTAACATTTCACATAATAAATATGTTATATTTTGTATAGGGTTCGTTTATACTAACTGATTTGCATAGGAAGGACTGAATCATGCAATGAATAATTACAAAATTAGCGGTGTAAAAGGAATGGAAATTCTCGATTCCCGCGGAAATCCTACTGTAGAAGCCACAGTTACGCTGGAAAACGGCGTGGCTGGCACGGCTGCGGTTCCAAGTGGTGCCTCAACAGGGACTTTCGAGGCTCTCGAGCTTCGTGACGGCGATTCCGGCCGCTATGGCGGCAAAGGTGTCACCAAGGCTGTAGAAAACATTAACAAGCAAATTAGCAAAGTCGTAACAGGTCTCGACGCGACCGACACGGTTGCTGTCGACGGTGCTATCCTTGCGGCAGACGGCACAAAAGACAAATCCAAGTTCGGCGCAAACGCCGTGCTTGCCGTTTCCCTTGCAGCAGCGCGCGCAGGGGCAAATGCGCTCGGCGTCCCGCTTTACCGTTTCATCGGCGGCATATGCGCCGACACATTGCCTGTACCGATGATGAATATCCTCAACGGCGGCGCTCACGCGGCAAACAATATAGATATTCAGGAATTCATGATCATGCCGGCAGGCGCCCCGTCGTTCTCCGAGGGCCTGCGCTGGTGCGCAGAAGTCTTCCATAAACTCGGTTCACTGCTCAAGGCCAAGGGCTTCTCTACGGCTGTAGGCGACGAGGGCGGCTATGCGCCGAGCCTTAATACAGACACCGAAGCCATTGAGCTTATCCTCGACGCAATCAAGGGTGCCGGATATAAGCCCGGGACCGATTTCGTGCTTGCCATTGATGCAGCATCCAGTGAATGGGCAGGCCCGGACGGGTATACCCTTCCAAAGCATAAAGCACACTACACAACAGATGAACTCATCGACTTCTGGAAAAAGCTGATATCCAAATACCCAATCCGCTCGCTTGAAGACCCGCTCGGCGAAGACGACTGGCAGGGCTGGGCAAAGATTACGGAAGAGCTTGGCAGCAAAGTCCAGCTTGTTGGCGACGACCTGTTCGTCACCAACACAAAGCGCCTGCAGCGCGGCATCTCAATGGGATGCGGCAACTCAATACTGATAAAGCTCAACCAGATTGGTTCACTCACAGAGACTATCAGTGCCATACGTATGGCAAAGCACGCAGGGTACACAACAGTCATTTCACACCGCTCCGGCGAAACCGAAGACACAACCATTGCAGACCTTGCTGTTGCGCTTAACGCCTGCCAGATAAAGACTGGCGCACCAAGCCGCACTGAGCGTGTTGCCAAATACAACCGCCTGCTCCACATAGAAAAAGAGCTTAAGGCCGGTGCAAAATTCCCGGGTTTCAACTGCTTTGCAGGCTGAAGCAAAGCTATAAAGGCAAAAATAAATGGGCGGGAAAATTCCCGTCCATTTATTTTTGCTTAAATGTATTTTACTGCTTGCGCAGATGAATCCATTCAATCCCTTCCTCAAGCTTATTAGCCTGGGCAGAGAGCTCTTCGCTTGCCGCCGCACTTTCTTCGGCTGTTGCCGAGTTCGTCTGCACAACTGCCGACACCTGATCGATGCCTTGCGTAACCTGCGAAATTGAAGCAGCCTGTGCGCTTGAAACGCTCTGGATGCTCTGGACGCTTTTGTTGATCGACGTAATTTTCTCTGCAATAGCTGCAAATGAACTTGCCGCTTCGGAAGCAAGCTCATGGCCGTTCTTAACGTCATCGGAAGAATTTCCAATAAGAGTTGCCGTCTGCTTTGCAGCGTCTGCAGACTTGCCTGCAAGGTTGCGCACCTCTTCAGCAACAACAGCAAAGCCCTTGCCTGCCTCACCTGCGCGCGCGGCTTCAACAGAAGCATTCAGTGCCAGGATATTTGTCTGGAAAGCAATGCTGTCTATCACTTTGATTATTTTTGCGATCTCTGCGGAAGAAGTAGAAATGGAATCCATAGCCGCCAGAAGCTGTTCCATCTGGCCGTTGCCTGTTGTAGCTTCTCCCGTCGCCGAATCCATCTCGCCTGCAATCTTTGTGATGTTCTTCGATGTCTGGTTTACTTTTGCTGAAATATCCGAAATTGAAGACGAAAGCTCTTCAACAGAGCTTGCCTGCTCCGTGCTGCCCTGTGCCAGCTCCTGGGCACCGTCAGCTACCTGCTGCGAGCCGCTCCTTACCTGATCAGCAGATACCTTAATCGAACCCATTATCTGGTTCAGGTTGGCGAGTATCTTATTGACGGCTTTAGAAATCGGGTTAAAGTCTCCGACGTATTCCCTCAGTGCGTCATAGTCGCACTTTCCGTTTGCTATCCCCGTAAGTATCGACGAGACTTCTGAAATCACCTTCTGCAGGCGCTCAAACGTTTCGTTGAATGAAGATGTAAGCATGCCAAATTCATTTTTCGACTTATATTCCGCTCGCATGCCAAAGTTGCCTTCAGACAGTGCTTTTGTGCATTTCATTACTTCGTTAAGAGGCTTATCTATCGCGTTTGATACGTTTATGCCTACAAAAATTGCAAACGCAATACATACTGCGGTAATGGCAATAAACAAAGCGAAAAACGAATTTGCTTTGTTGCAGTCAGCCTGGTATGATTTTTTTGCTTGAGATATTCGCCAATCCATGTATTTTGAAAGGGTGTCGTCAATAGACGTTGCGCTCGTATTTGCCTCTTCCAAAATGGCGCTTGCATCTGCCGTATTCCCCATCTTCGCATAGGCAAGTGCGTTTTCAAGCTTTGGAAAATAAGAGCTTTCATAAGTTAGTTCAGCGCCTTGAAGTTTTGTTTTCCATTCCTTAACTGTCACAGTAGGATAAAGCTTTTTGTATGCTGCCCGAAAAGCCACATCACTCTGTTCCATAGAAGCTGAGGCTCTGCTGAGTTGTTCCGCATTATTGTTGCACAGAACAGCCATGGTACTTGCAGACTCAACACCACGTACGTCCGTCTGCATCTCCGAAAGCACCGGCATTGATTCCAGCCTCATTTGCATATTCGCTTCTGTTATGGAAGAGTTATTCATGCTGTAAATGCTAAGGCCTGCAAGTATGGCTGATAAAGCTGCCATTAGAAGCAACGCAGACATGAGCCGCTTTTTAACTTTCATGTTCTGGAAAAAATTTTTCATCAAATACACCCCATTCAATATTGTAATGTAGAGATTAACTTTAAGTGAAATATTAGTAGTATATTTAGCTTATAGGTATTCTAATTATATTTTAAATTGGTGTTTCTGTCAAGCAGTATCAGCGTGGTTCTCTGTATTTTATGCAATATTACAAAATTTGCAAAGCTTTATCCCGATGTTTTTCATACATATCTGTAAAGTAAAATTAAGTCCCGGTCCAAGGCGGTGACCAGGACTCCGTAAGGATATTATTTCCACATGCCAGCCTGCCGCATTATCCACGCAGTGCTTGAGATGCAAGCTCCGTATATGCTATTTTTCCATTCCTGCGTTCCGAAAGCATAAGGCTGAATTTTTCTACGCGCATCTGAATGGCTGGCACAGTGAATACACTCCTGTCACAGTTATCTTTCAGTTGCACCTGCCGCATAAGCGTCAGATGCGGCCTGTAAAAGCGTAAATCCACTTTAAAGCCGTGCTCACGCAGGCTGTGGCAGAGAGCAGAATATAACGCGCACAGCGGCGAGCTGCGTTCCACGCCGGCCCAGTAAATGTCACCGCCGCTGCGGTGGAAGCAGCCTATTCCGCCAATCTCGGCAGAAAACGACTCTGCCGTTACATCATTCATTGCATCTTTGGCAGCGGAAAGCCTCTGCGGCACCACCTCCCCCAAAAAGGCAAGTGTAATGTGCATGTTTTCCCGAGGGGTAACACTGCCTTTCATACAGCAGGAGCGCATCCGCTCCATTGCGGAACAAAGTGCATCCTTTACCGGCTCATCCAACCCGACTGCATAAAACAGACGCATTTTAATCACCTCTGTATCTGATTTTTATTCTTTTAATTATATCACGCAAGTCTGCAGCAATCATGATATTTTGATGAAATTAAAATAAAAAAAGACGCTTTTTTGTCAAAAGTGTCCAAAAGTGTCCTTATTTTCAGGCCAGTCAAAGCTGGTGGCGGAAGCCATAGCCGGTGTTCTCTTTAATATACCTGTCTGGGCGGCAGACCTTTCCGTCACGTGCATCACTGCTGTGCATAACAGCGCGGTCCCTGCGGTCCGGCCAGTAGTTTACACGCGTTTCTTTCAGATAGCTTGGGCGGAACCCTAAAAAATCCATAGTACATTCCTCCAGAAAATTGCGTTTATCGCGAGTTTCGGTAGCAGGGTCCGGATCTCCTGCTCCATACAGCGATGTTAGCACGTTCAGGAGCAAATGAAAATACCTTGTGCAGATTTCCGTTATAGATTGAGATTTCCGGCTTTCCTCCCTTCCATTTTCAGAAAAAGCCGCTGAAAAGCTTTTTATAATTAACCGCCCAAAAGCATTTTTACATTTCAGCATAAATATGATTACGTTGAAATTGCCATTGCATAAAACGGCCGTTTTTTTATTTATATACTTGAAAAATCAGAATACAGAGGCTATAATATAAAATAAATTAAATAGAAAGTGCAAATGGGCATATCGGTTTTGAAATCGATATGCCCATTTTCTTTCTCCGAAAAGCAGATTTAACTTTTTGAGGTGATCGTCAATGGATAAAATCGATGCAATTCTGATTGAAGCGCTCCAGGAAAATGCCCGCGTGCCAATCAAGGCACTTACCAAAAAAGTTTTTCTTTCATCTCCCGCCATATCTTCCCGCATAGAAAAGCTCGAAAAGCAGGGGCTTATCAGCGGATATCACGCCGCAGTTAACCAGTATAAGCTCGGCTACCACATAAAGGCTTTCATCAACCTCCAAATGTCGCCCAACCAGAAGCCGGAGTTCTACCCGTTTATACGCGCCTGCCCGAACGTCATCGAATGCAACTGTGTCACCGGCAAATATTCCATGCTGATAAAAGTCATCTACCACAGCACTGTCGAGCTTGACGAATTTATCGGCAGGCTGCAGAAATTCGGGCAGACCGAAACACAGATAGTCTTTTCAACACCCGTAGAGCCGCGCGGGGTTGACCTTTCCGAAAGTATGCCTTTAAAGCTCAGGGAAAAAGCCTGACTCCACATCAGCCATCAGGTGATATCATTATTATTTCCTTCGGCGCAGGAAACCTATAATCATCCATATCCCGAGAGCAGCGGCGAGAAAAAATCCTGCCGCGCCAAGTGCCGGGATGCCAAGGAAACATTTTGGCAGGTTTGAAGTGCTTAAAATTGCAGACGCAATCAGCAGCCCACCTTCCGCAAAGCCGATGGCAATGCGGTCAGCTATCCTCCCAATCGCCTTAATCGGCCTCTCTGAACCTGTAATCTCCACATTCGTTTTCGTCTGGCCGCGTATGCCCATCTTAAGCAGCTCAGAGACCTGCGAAGGTATCTCCGGAATACGCCTGCCGGACTGGGCCATCGAAACCAAAACTTTTTTTATCTCCTGATGCGGATCCATATAGTCGGCCGCTTTGCTCGAAAGGTGGTTCACCATTACCTGCAGCACATTTATATTTGGGCTGATGGCGCTTATGACGCCTTCCATAGTTATAAGGCCGCGCCCAAGCACCGAAACGCCTTTAGGCATGGCAAGCCCATTCCTGTCTGCAACCGTTGTGAGGTCGTCACGTACGTCCACCATATTCATGCTGCCTATGTCGAGTGTCTCATAACGGTTAACAAGGCTGTCAACATCCGTAAAGAGCCGCGGCCTGTCTACAGGCACCGACGGTTCACAGAAAACGAGGAGCAGATTGCACAGTTCATTCACATTGCCGCGCACGGCAGCGCTTATCACATTGCGGAAGATGTAACGGTCACGCTTTGAAAGCCGGCCCATAAGCCCCATGTCGAGCCATACAATTTTCCCGTCACGTATGCGCAGGTTGCCGGGGTGCGGGTCTGCATGAAAGTATCCGTCGTCAACTATCTGCTTAACATAGTTTTCTGCAAGCTTTTCGCCTATCTCGTCAAGGTCGTAGCCCTCCGCCTTAAGCTTTGCGGTGTCGTCAATCGGTATGCCGTCGATATATTCCATAACAAGGACGGATTCCGCAGAGTACCTGCGCATCACGCGCGGGCTTGTAACATATGCAATGCCTGAGTTAAGGCGGCCGAATTCTTCAGCCTGGTCTGCTTCTTTCAGAAAATTCATTTCCTGAAGGGCGGCAGACCACATTTCGTCTGTCACCTGGTTGAAATCGACAGTATCCCCCGTCCGCCCAACTATTTTAAGTAAGCCTGAAACGCGGTGCAGCAAAGCCACATCGCGTTCCATAATATCCCTTATGCCTGGGCGCCGCACTTTCACGACAGCTTTTTCCCCGTTTTTCAGCTCGGCGTAGTGCACCTGTGCTATTGAAGCCGAACCTATAGGCTCACGGTCAAACCTTGAAAAAACATCGCCGAGCGGTTTTCCCAGCGCATGCTCCACCTCGGCCTCAACGGTTTCCCAGCTCATCGGCCTAACATTTGTGCGCAGTCGCCTAAGCTCTTCGCAGTATGGCATTGGCAGCACGTCAGGCCGCATAGACATTATCTGGCCGAATTTTATGAAAGTGGGCCCCAGGTCCTCGAAAATCAGCCGAAGCTCTTTTGGAGAGACCCCTCTTGCAACATGGTGCTTCCGTAAAACGGCAAGTATCTCCCGCAGGCGTTTTTCACCGCTTGCCGGTTTACTTTCCGGCATTTCCTTTTTGTGCTTCGCCGGCCGCCTGCTCAGGGGACGGTTTTGCTTCTTTTTCCGCTATTTTTGCCTTAACCTGCTGGAGTTCTTCCGGCGTCATATTGTCAATAGCCGTTTTTACGCTTTCCACATCGGCAGGTGAAGTTACATTAACCGTTACATGCTCTTTAATTTTGCTGCTTACCTTATGCTTCAGCTCTTCATTCATAACTTTTCCCTGGTCGACAGTCAGTTCACCCTTTTTTACAAGCTCGTCAATGATTTTCTTGGACTTTTCCGCAGTAGTTGCCACAGCGCCAAGGCCTGCAAGAAAAATTTTTTTTGCTTCTTCGCTCAGCATTAAAACCCGCCTCCTGTATTAATTTTGTGTTTATGATTTTATTCTATACAGGATTTGAGTAAAAATCAAGGAAATTCGGCTGCGGATAAAAATTTACGTCATTCTCTTCTTCGCCGCGGCAAGCGACATCATTTCCGCCTGCCTCTGGTACTTCATCTTTGTTGCTATCCCGCCGCGGATATGGCGCTGTGCCTTGTTGTAGTCGAGGACGGCTTTTACCTTGCGGTAAAGCTGCGGGTCGATATATCTCAGCCTGTATGCAACATCTTTATGTACCGTGCTTTTGCTAACGCCGAATTTTTTTGCTGCACCGCGCACGGTCGTTTTGCTTGCAACTATATATTCGCCCAGCTCCACGGCACGTTCCTCCACAATGCCTTTCACAGCTCCACCCTCCAAACAATTCCATTCCGGTTATTAATGAGTATGCGCTGCATGGCATAAATAGTACGGCAGCATACATAAACCTCAGGCACTGCGGCTGGCAGCAGTATGCACAATCCAAAGTACGGGATGAGCAGAAACAGCCCCTGGCTTTTTGTTGATTTATCATGCGCGGTATGGTAATATTTAATATGATTTTTATATTTACGGACATTATATATAATTGATATGGCGGTGAGAAAATGATTTCAAGGGTAACGTCCGTTGGCAGCCAGCCTGTACGCACCGGCACAGCAGCAAGGAAAGCATCTTCCAGCTTTTCTTCTGCAATGAAAAGCGCAGCGTCCTCTGCAAGACCCACTGGCCTCGATGCGATATTCAAAGCTGCTGCCGAAAAATACAATGTTCCCGAGCGTCTGCTTAAAGCGGTTGCAAAAGCCGAATCCGGCTTTCAGCCAAACGCCGTTTCATGCTGCGGTGCCGAGGGCATCATGCAGCTCATGCCGTCCACAGCATCTTCCCTCGGTGTTGAAAATGCTTTCGACCCCGAGCAGAACATCATTGGCGGCGCAAAATATATAAGCCAGCTCCTGCGTTCTTTCGGCGAGGATGAAAAGCTTGCAGTGGCGGCATACAATGCCGGAAGCGGCGCCGTCCGTAGATATGGCGGCGTCCCGCCATACAGGGAAACGCAGGATTACGTAAAAAAAGTCCTCGCCTATGCAGGCGAAGACATCATGCCTCCGGAAATGCGTTCCGGATACCCGGCTGCCGGAAGCGCACTCCCATCAGATGCTGATACTTCTGCAGGCATCAGCGCGGCAGTGCCGGCACTCAGCTCTTCCGGCACGCTCATAAGTGCCGACAGCTTCCAGCTCCTTGCAAAGGCATACGTGCAGAGCCTTGAGCAGGAAGCTATTGATGAAGCTGCCGAAGGAAGGGCCGAAAAGGCAGAAAAAGCTTAAGGTTGGCAAAAGAAGGGCAGTGTAAAATGGCCGGTGAGAAAGTCCTTATTATAGACGACGACAAAAATATTGTCCGCTTCCTTGAGCTTGAGCTTTGCCATGAGGGCTACAGCGTGGCTAAGGAATACGACGGCGCAAAAGGCCTCAGGCATGCGCTCAAAGAAAAGTTTGACCTCATACTGCTGGATATCATGCTCCCTTCCCTCGGCGGTATGGATGTTCTGCGCCAGTTCCGCGCATCGTCCGACACACCGGTAATAATGCTGACGGCAAAAGATTCAGTCAATGACAAGGTGGTGGGGCTCGACAGCGGCGCCGACGACTACATCACAAAGCCGTTCGCCATTGAAGAGCTGCTTGCACGCATGCACGCCCTTTTAAAAGGGCGCGGTGCCGCTGCCAAAAGCGATGGCACAGATGCCTTCAGATGCGGCCGCCTTGCACTCAACCGCAGCACCCATAAAGTCATGTACGGCGGAGTGCCTGTCCAGCTTACAAAGCGTGAATTCGACCTCTTGTCGTACCTCATGAAAAACCACGACACTGTCTGCACGCGCGGCAAACTTCTCGAGAAAGTCTGGGGATACGGTTTCAGCGGCGGCACGAACCTCGTCGACGTTTATATCCGTTACCTGCGCAATAAAATCGACTACCGCTTCAACGTAAATATTATTAAAACCATACGCTGTGTGGGGTATATGATCAAACAGAATGAAAAAGATTAGACTGCCGTCTTTCCATTGGAAAAAACAGCGCCATACTGTGCGCTTTTCCATAGCGCTTAAATCGTCTGTTGTTTATACGCTCCTGTTTGGCACAGTAATTGCCGCAATCATCGGCGCAATGGCATGGGCCCTTGCGGACCAGGCTTCGCACCACAGCCGCCTCGAGCAGTTCAGCTTCTTTATTTCAGACTGTATGTCGGGCCGCCGCAGGGGCATGGAGCATTTCGATTACGGCTCTTTTGCGCAGGCCAACAATATTTATATAGAGATAAGCGGCCCGGGCAATGACAAAATCGTTTCATACGGCAGTCCCCCCGCCCGCGGGCAACGCCATTACGAGATCCGCCACCCCATCGTAAGCAAACCCGGGCGGCCTCTTTCTCTTACAGTCGTCGACAGGGAAAGCATGGGCCTTGCCGGCAACCTTACCATGTCCGGCTTTTTTATAATCCTCGGCCTGCTTCTTCTTTTAGCCGCGGTATTGGGCGCTTTGTTTGTGCGCAAAATGATGCGCCCTGTCTACAGTATGATGCAGACGGCGCGCTCCATCTCGGCAAATGACCTGAGCCAGCGCATTGAAACTGTCCCTTCACACGATGAGTTCGATGAGCTTGCCGAAACATTCAACGGTATGCTCGACCGTATACAGGCTTCATATGAACAGCAGAAGCGCTTTGTTTCGGACGCTTCCCATGAGTTGCGCACGCCGCTTTCCGTCATTTCCGGCTATGCAAACCTTCTTCGGCGCTGGGGCGGCGAAGATAAGGCGGTGCGCGATGAATCCATAGCCAAAATCATCGTGGAAACTTCAAATATGCAGAAACTTATTGAGCGCCTCCTGTTCCTCGCTAAGGCAGACCAGCAGACACAGCCTATCCACCCCGCGCTTTTCTGCATAAGTGACATGATGAAAGAAACCGCCGGAGAGACAAGACTTATCGACAAAAGCCATGCCATCCTTGAAAAAATCGAGCCTGGCGCAATGCTGACGGCCGACCCTTCCCTCATCAGGCAGGCTGTGCGTGCCGTTGTCGAAAACAGCAGGAAATATACCCCTGCAGGCGGCATAATATGCCTTTCTTGCCACACCGCCCAGGGCTGCGTGATAATTGAAGTTTCAGACAGCGGAATCGGCATAGGCGAAAAGGATCTTCCGCATATTTTTGACCGATTTTACAAAGCCGATGAAGCGAGGACGCGCGGATCTAAAGGCTCTTCCGGCCTTGGTCTTTCTATTGTTAAATGGATAGTTGAGCGCCACGGCGGCACTGTTATGGTCAGGAGCGCACCAAAGCATGGCACTTCGGTTAAAATGATTTTTTCGAAAAAATCGTTCCTGCCCGACGGCAGTACGCATTAAAAAATAGTCAGGCTGCCCAAATGACAGCCTGTTTTTTTATGGTAAAATCCATTAAGAAAATATTCAAAATAATATTTTATTCTTTGTAAGATTTAAAATACCGTCGGTCATGCTAAAATATAGAATATCATTGTTTAATTTTTAACAATATTGTATTCATAACAAATTTATAATTACAAGGGGGATTTATCATGGCACGTTTCACCATACCCCGGGACGTCTACTTCGGCCCTGGTGCAATCGGCGAACTTAAAAATCTGAAAGGCCATAAAAAAGCAATAATTGTAACAGGTGGCCATTCAATGCGCAGAACCGGTTTCCTGCAGAAAACAGACGACACACTTAAAGCCGCTGGCCTTGAAACAAAGATTTATGAAGGCGTAGAGCCTGATCCGTCAATCGAGCGTGTTTATGACGGCGCCAAGGCAATGCGTGAATTCCAGCCTGACGTCATAGTTGCCATCGGCGGTGGTTCGCCTATGGATGCCGCAAAGGCAATGTGGGTGTTCTACGAGCATCCGGAATTAAAATTTGACGACATTAAGAATCCGTTCACTATCCCGCCGCTGCGCAATAAGGCAATTTTTGTCGCTATCCCTTCAACAAGCGGCACAGCTTCCGAAGTGACGTGTTTTTCTGTTATTACCGACTACTCAACGCACATCAAATATCCGCTTGCCGATTTCGAGATAACACCGGATATTGCCGTGCTTGACACAGACATTGCCCAGACCATGCCGAAAAAGCTTGTTGCCCACACCGGCATGGATGCACTTACACATTCAATCGAAGCCTACACTGCCTGCAACCGCTCACCTTTTACCGACCCTCTTGCCCTTCAGGCAATCTCAGATATTTTTGACAGCCTTGTCGATTCATACAATGGCGACGAAAAAGCGCGCGCAAAAATGCACTATGCACAGTGCCTTGCAGGCATGGCATTTTCAAACGCATTGCTCGGCATTGCACACAGCCTCGCACACAAAACGGGAGCCATGTTCAACATTCCGCACGGCTGCTGCAACGCCATCCTCCTGCCGTTCGTCATACAGTACAATTCACGCGTATGCATGGAACGCTATGCGGCAATTGCGAAAATGGCCGGCCTGCCCGGGCGCACCGACAAGCAGCTTACAGATTCGCTCGTCGAAGCCATACGCGGCCTGAACAAAAAGCTCAGTATTGCGCCTACTTACCGTGAAAACGGAGTAAGTGAAGAAAACTTCAAGGCAAATGCAAAAACTATTGCCAAAAATGCCGTGCTTGACCCATGCACCGGCGCAAACCCTCGCAAGACGGATGCCGAAGCTATGGAAAAAGTGCTCACATGCGCTTATTACGGCGAAGACGTCACATTCTGATTTCCAGGATACGAAGCAAAAAACTGCTGCAAAATCTGCAGCAGTTTTTTTAATTATTTTTGAGGTTTTTCCATGTCTTGCGGCGCATCTATATTTTTTCTCAGGCACTGCATGCGGTTTATGTGGTATTTATAAACGGTCTGCATATCATCGGGAATTTCGTCATTTTCTGCAAGGTCCATCGCATCTATGGCTTTAAGCTCGTCGAGTATAAGCCTGTAAGAAGAAACACGGCATGAGATTGAAAACACCTCGTCGTCATCGCTGCGCAGAAACTTTGTTTCCGAAACATAAAGGCGAACCTGCGACGAAAGCCGGCCTATAGTCGTTTCGATCTCCGCCACGTCAAACACATGCCTTTCAGAGGCATCCTGGATTGCGAGGTCTGTCTTTTCGCGCAGGACATCATACGTGCGCCTTATCTCCTCCGCATAGTTCGGCGGAAAAACAATAAGGTTCACCACAACTGCCACGCCTATGCCTATCAGTGCATTTACACCACATGTTATGGCATAGTTCCACGGCTTCTGCGACGGGGGGAAAAACATCACCGCCGCAAAAGCAAAACATGAGAGCGTGCCCGCATCACCAAGGCGCAGGAGCTGGCACAGGTAAAGCACAACTATAATGCCCACGCCGCACAGGCCGGCATTTGCCGGCGAAATCATGGCAGAGCCGCAGCCAAGCGCCGAGCCTATCAGCACGCCGACCATTTTATTTCTGCCGGAGCGTACGGAAACATCAACTGATTTCCCCATTGAGAGCACTGTGGCAATCACAGCGAGAAGCGGCTGGTTCAGTTTCAGGAGGTTGGAAATCACAATGCATATTGTAACTGCAATTCCGGTTTTTACAATCCGCAAGCCAAGCTTATGGTCGGTATACATTTTTTGGAAGAACCTGTTCATCTGTCACCTCATCGCTGCATGCCGCTCATGGCTATGTCCGCAACCTTTTCCGGCACATCGGCCAAATACTTTGCATGGTTTGCAATAAGCTCATCACGCCCGCGGTATCCCCACACGGCGCCCGCGGTATCCATGCCGGCTGATGCGCCCGTCTTCATATCGGTGTCGGTGTCACCGATATATAGGCACTGTGCAGGAGACACACCGAGCTTTTCGGCAATAAGCAGGGCGCCTTTCGGCGACGGCTTGCGCGGTATGTCCTGCCGCTGGCCACAGCAGATGTCAAACGTACCCGCCGGGAACAGCGATTCTATTATAACGGCCACCCAGGCATCAGGTTTGTTCGAAAGGACTGCTGCCTTTATGCCGGCCGCTTTCAGCCTTTGTAGTGTTTGTGGCATGCCGCTGTAGTTCTTGAGCAGGTATGTCGGGTTTGAGCCATACAGGTTCCCGTAAATTTCCCTCACGCGGTGGAAATCTTCTTCGGTCCATGCACCTTTACCCGCTGTGCTGTCAAGCATGCGGCGTACCTGCATGTCCGCGCCATCGCCGACGATAACTTTATAGTCTTCCACAGGGATAGCCCTATAGCCGCATTTCTCTAATGCCTTATTGGAAAAGTACGCAATGGAATCCAGCGTATATGCAAGGGTACCATCTAAATCAAAAATGCAAGCACGATACAAAAAATCACCTGTTTAATTTAATTAAATTCATCCGTTATGTTCAATAATACATCTATCATAGCCATTTCGGCAAAGTTTTTCAAGTCCGGGCAATTTCCTGCCATTTGCTCACGCATCTCCGCCCTGCCCCATGCCAAGCTTCTTAAAATTGAAGCGTATACGACGGCAGACCGATTTTTCGTTTTTTAAAAGCAATGGTGCTGCAGCCTCGCCCTTTATTCCACCGTGCCGAACTCCGTCAGGGCAAGGCCCTTGTTGTGCTCAAGCGCCCAGCCTATGCTCCATTCGCTGCAAAAAAGCAGCAGGCTCTGGCCGCGGAAATCCTGCACCAGCTTTGTGTCCGATGTTACGTCAAGGTCTTTGATGTCAGCGCATACGCCCTTGTCTTTTACCCAGCGTATCTCTTCAAACGGCAGCGGCGTCATGCGAATATCGACATTATACTCATTTTTAAGCCTGTATTCAAGGACGTCGAACTGCAGCTCGCCCACAACGCCTACTATTACTTCCTCCATACCGGAGTCCGGCTCATGGAATATCTGTATGGCGCCTTCCTGCGCTATCTGCGTCATCCCTTTTACAAACTGCTTGCGCTTCATCGTGTCCACTTGCTGGACACGCGAAAAATGCTCCGGTGCAAACGTAGGTATGCCGCCGAACTGCACATGGTTTTCAGCAGAGCACAGCGTATCGCCTATTGAGAAAATGCCCGGGTCGAAAAGCCCGATTATGTCGCCCGCATACGCCGTTTCAATCATTTCGCGGTTCTGCGCCATAAGGTGCTGTGGCTGCGTAAGCTTGATTTTCCGCCCGCCCTGCACGTGGTAAGCTTCCATCCCTTTTTGAAACTTTCCCGAGCATATGCGTATGAACGCAATGCGGTCACGGTGTGCCTTGTTCATATTTGCCTGAATTTTAAAGACGAACGCCGAAAAGTCATTGCCGAACGGGTCTATGGGGCCTTTGTCCGAGTTGCGCGGCAGCGGCGGCGGCGTCATGCGCAGGAATTCCTTTAAAAACGGCTCTACGCCGAAATTTGTCAGTGCCGAGCCAAAAAATACCGGCGAAAGTTTTCCGCTCTGCACTTTTTCCATATCCAGCTTGTCGCCCGCGCCATCGAGAAGCGCCACATCGTCCTTAAGCTTTGAGGCAAAATCCTCACCTATAAGCTTAACGGCAGACGGGTCGTCAAGCGCCACAGACGTGGCCTTCACTTCTTTCTGCTCAAAGACGGCATTGCTGTTTGCATGGAACACAAGGACTTTTTTGCTTGCCCTGTCATAGACGCCTTTAAATTCCTTTCCGGAGCCTATAGGCCAGTTTACCGGGCAGGTATGGATTCCGAGCACGTGCTCTATCTCTTCCATAAGGTCAAACGGGTCGCGCGCGTCGCGGTCCATCTTATTAATAAAAGTGAAAATCGGTATATGGCGCAGCGTGCACACTTTAAACAGTTTGCGCGTCTGCCGCTCAACACCCTTTGATGCGTCAAGCACCATCACGGCGGAGTCTGCCGCCATGAGCGTGCGGTACGTGTCCTCAGAAAAGTCCTGGTGCCCAGGCGTGTCAAGTATGTTTATGCAGTACCCGCCGTAATTGAACTGCATAACCGACGAAGTCACGGAAATCCCGCGCTTTTTTTCTATCTCCATCCAGTCCGATACGGCGTGGCGCTGCGCTTTTTTGCCTTTAACCGAACCGGCAAGCGCAATGGCGCCTCCATAAAGCAAAAGCTTCTCAGTAAGCGTCGTTTTGCCCGCGTCAGGGTGCGATATGATTGCAAATGTTCTCCGTTTATCTATTTCTTTCCGTATGTCTTCACTGTGAATATCGGCCATAATTCCTCCACTAATGTTTTCCTTACCAGTCAGGTTTCTGCCTCTGCCCTCCTCAAGCCGAGCGCAAGCCTACAAAAATCCATAATAAGCTTATTGTAAATCTTTTGGCTTTAATAATCAATCTCCGCTACCAGCTAACGTATTATTTCCTTAAAGCCGAAGAAAGCAGCAGGCCCATCACTTATACAGCAAAATGGGTCTGCTGCTCCTGCGGGGGCTGGGGCTGTCCACTTGCGCAAGAAACAGCCCCGCCCTGATTTTACATATTCACTTTTCCATCGCGCTGCCAACAAGCGAATTCTTAGGCTTTTGTATGCGCCTTAAAATAATTATGCATGAAATAAGCACACACACATTTCCTGCAAGCACCAGCAGTGCAAACGTGTAATATCCGCCTGGCACAAGCTGGCTTGAAAGGCTCACAAGTTTTTTATTGCCTGCAAGCATTCCGTAAATCCCGGAGACTATGTTGAGCGCGGAAATTATAATCCATAAAACCGAAAAAGCCGTGCCGCGCTTTGGCCGGCGTATTCCAGACAGCAGCAGTATTAAAAAAATTCCTGGATAAACCACAAGGCCTATTATAATTCCGATCATAGTGCTTGTCTGCGTAACCGTGGCAGCCACATTTCTCTCGGCAAGCATTGCATTGGCATATGCAGTCGCAACTCCCGACTGAAGTATGTCCCCGATAAGTATAAGCAGCGCTCCTGCCAACCCGAAATAAACAGGGCTGCCTGCAGTTTCCGTGCGGTTTTTCATTTCCATAAGTATCCTTCTTTCTACATCAAATGGCTGCGCATCTGCACACATATATAAGCACTTATTTCTATAAGCACTTATTTCCATGTGCAGATTATTATAGCATAGCTGTAAAATGATGTCAATTATTTCTTATATAAAAATTGGATAACACCCCTTCCAAAAGTTTTGGGCACTATGTCTTTTTTTGCCCAGCCCGATTGACTTGCGTTGAAAATCTGCTATCATGACACTAAGTAAACAATACGGGATATCAAGCTATTTATGGCTTCTGTATATCTTCAGTCTGGAAGTGGTATCAATGAAAAAACATAGGTTTGGCAAAAAAGGCATACTCATAACCGTCATAGCGGCTGCAGCTGCGGCTGCAGTCATTGTAGCCTGCGTCATAAGTTCAAATGCTGCAAAGACCAAAGTTGGCATCTCCTGCATTTCGCTTAAAAAGACGGCACTGCAGGACACAGTCAGCGTTACAGGAACGATACACAGCAACAGCAGCAGCAGCGTTTACACGTCGCTTACACTGCCTGTCAAAGAAGTCTCCGTCTCAGTAGGCGACACCGTCAAAAAGGGGAAGGTGCTCGCAGTCCTTGACACCTCATCTCTTGAAGGAGACATCAAGCAGCAGCAGGCAGAAACCCAAGCGGCAGACAGCAGCATAAGCCGCAGCGTACAGAAGGCAAAGTCAGACTATGAAACAGCGCTGAGCAATTACAATAACGATTCCGGCCCCGAGCTTTCCGCTGCAAAAAGCAACCTTGCGCGCGCAAAGGCAGCGCTTGAGCAGGAGCAGAAAGCATATGCTTCGTTAAAGGCAGCGGCCGCCGCCGGTAAAGCAACAAAAAGCAGCCTTGAGGCAGAGGCTGAAAAGCTCAGCCAGGCACAGCAGGCTTACGCCTCGGCGCAGCAGGCTGCGAGCTCCACAAAAAGCCAAGCGCAGCAAGGCGTGCAGGCATCAAAGGATGCGTACGACGACGCCATGGCAAAAAGCAACGACAAAAGCGGTGACTCCGCCCTCCAGAAGCTTCAGGACCAGATGAAGCAGTCTGTAATAAAAGCACCGATGGACGGCACCGTCACACAGTGCGGCGTAAGCGTTGGCGACGTTCCGAAAGCAGCTATGTTCCGCATTGAAAACATGTCCGACCTCGTCGTTGACGCTGAAGTAAAGGAAGTCGACATAAACCGCGTCAAAAATGGTGACAAAGTCACAGTCACAACCGACGCCACAGGTAAAGAGGCCGTTCCCGGCGAAGTCGTGCGCATTGCACCGGCCGCAACCGGGCAGGGCAACACTCAGCAGGCAGCGCAGGGCAGCGATCCTACATTCACAGTAAAGATACACATTACCGGCAAAAACCCAAAACTTAAAATTGGTATGAAGGCAAAGGCGAACATTGTGCTCGAAGAAAAGCAGAACGTCTTCGTCCTCCCGTATGACTCCATAGTCCAGAAATCGAACGGGAGCAATGTAATATATGTTGCAGAGCCGTACGGTGCCCTTTACAAAGTGGCTGAAGTCCCGGTCACTATGGGCCTTGAAACCGACGTTTCGGCCGAGGTTTCCGGAGCCGGCCTTAAAGACGGTACAAAAGTCATAACAGAAACAGACGGCATTTCGCCCGGGCAGACCGTGCAGCTTTCGCCCTCGCCGTCTTCAGGGGGGAAGTAGCAGGCAATGGCACGTGAAATTATAAAGATGACAGACATAGACAAAAACTATTTCATCGGCACGCCAAACGAGCTTCATATCCTTAAAAAGATATGCCTTACAGTGCATGAGGGCGAATTCCTTTCAATCATAGGCCCGTCAGGCTCAGGGAAAAGCACGCTCATGGACATTATCGGCGTGCTCGACCGCCCGACCGCCGGCACTTATATGCTCGACGGCATGCCAACAAGCCAGATGACCGACAACGATATGTCAGATATACGCAATAAGAAAATTGGGTTCATCTTCCAGACTTTCAACCTCATTCCAAGGAACGACGCGCTGAAAAACGTAGAGCTCCCCATGCTCTATGCAGGCGTAGGCGCAAATGAGCGCACTGAGCGCGCCCAGCGCCTCCTTGAGCTTGTTGGCATGAAAGACCGCATGCACCACCAGCCCAACGAGCTTTCCGGCGGGCAGAAGCAGCGCGTCGCCATAGCGCGGGCACTTGCAAACGACCCGCCTGTCCTTCTTGCTGACGAACCCACTGGCGCGCTCGATTCCGTTACGGGCCACATGGTCATGGACCTGTTCCACAAAGTGCACAGCGAAAGCCACAAAACAATCGTCCTCATCACACACAACCCTGAGCTTGCAGCCGAAACTGAGCGCATCATCACGCTTAAAGACGGCGAAATAACAGACGACCGCCCAGCCGGCGGAAAGGCGGTGAGCCAGCAATGTTCTTGAAAGAAAATATTTCTCTGGCGCTTGCAGGCCTTAAGTCTAACAAGATGCGCTCATTCCTCACAATGCTCGGCATAATAATCGGAATCGGCTCGGTTATCGCCATTGTTACCATCGGCAACGGCGTAACCGCAAAAGTCACAGACGCGCTTTCCAACATAGGTGCAAACGTGATACAGGTCTATGTCACACCGCGCGACGCAAAAAACACTACAACCGATATCACCATTGGCGGGAATAACATGAGTGACAGCGACATGATAACAGACGACCAGATAAACGCGTTCCGCAAGCGCTTTTCAGGTGAGATTTCCTGCATAGGCCTGCAGGAGGGCCTCGGCGACGGCAAAGTTGAGGACGGGCACCGCTACGCTAACATCACCGCCGTCGGCGTCAATACGGAATATAAAGACGTTTCAAACGTAAAAATGTCAAAAGGCCGGTTCCTCAGGGATCGCGATATTGACGCCAACCGCCGTGTTGCCGTGGTCTCCGACAAGCTCGTCTCTAATATGTTCCACAAAAACACCGACCCCATAGGCAAGGAAGTCAGCATTGAGGTAAACGGATGGAACGAAACATTCACAATCGTCGGTGTTTACAAATACGAGCACAATACGTTTGGCGGCGCGGCTGCTTCGCAGCAAGATACGCGCACGTCCTTCTATATGCCCATCAGTGTTGCAAAGGAGCAGGCAAATTTTCAGAATTACATCTACTTTTTGCTCAAGACAAAGTCGCTTGCAGGCTCACAGGCATTTTCGAAAAAAATCGATAGCTACTTTTCTAAAATCTACGCCGGCAACCAAAATTACACATGCCAGTCATACAACATGGAAAACATGATGTCCACAGTAAGCTCGGTGATGGGCACAATTTCCAAGGCAATAGCCGCCATTGCGGCCATAGCGCTCCTTGTAGGCGGCATAGGCGTCATGAACATCATGCTCGTGTCTGTCACAGAGCGCACACGCGAAATTGGCACGCGCAAGGCTCTCGGCGCGCGCAGCAGCTACATACGCGCCCAGTTCCTTGTTGAGACAGTCATAATCTGCCTCATAGGCGGGGCGATAGGCATTTTGGTCGGCATACTCCTCGCGTGGATAGGTGTCACAATGATAAAGGTGAAGCTCGTCATATCGGCGCCCGTCATACTTTTCAGCGTGGGATTCTCCATGCTTATTGGTATCTTTTTCGGGTACTATCCGGCAAAAAAGGCAAGCCAGCTTGACCCGATAGACGCCCTGCGGTACGAATAAAATATTTCAGTCAAATCCGTGCACCCAGTCCGACTTTTTATAGTAAACCATGTAAAGCACAGAGCTTATTGTCCACGTTATTGGGTACGCCCAGAAAATGAGCCTTATATCGTGTGAAACCTGCATTGCGGCCGAGATATACGCTATGCGGAAAACGCACCACACGCCAAGCATTATCGCCATCGGCACCACGGCCTTACCTGCGCCGCGGCATATGCCGGCAATGCAGTGCGAAAATGCAAGCAGGCAGAAAAACAGCGCTTCCGTCCGCGCCTGCTGTGTGCCGTAGGCAATTACGTTCGCGTCCCGGTTAAACATGGCTATAAGCATTGGGGCACATGTGAAAATAAAAACGCCTATCGCTTCGGCGAGGGTAACCGATGTGATTATCCCAAACTTTGCCCCTTCCTGCGCGCGCCCGTGCTTCCCTGCGCCGAGGTTCTGGCTGATGAACGTCGCAAGCGCCATTGCAAAGCACGTGATTGGCAGGAATGCAAAGCCTTCTATCTTTGCGTATGAGCCGTAGCCCGCCATTGCGTCCTCCCCAAAGGAATTGATGTTCGTCTGCACTATTACGTTGGCAAAACCTATAACAGAGTTCTGGACACCCGTCGGCAGGCCGTACTTGATAATCTCCCTCATCATGTCGCGGTAAAAACGCACTTTGTGCAGCGATATCTTGTAGACCGTGCCATCGCGTGTAAGGTGGTAAAGGCACAGCAGCGTGCTTACGACCTGCGATATTGTCGTTGCGATGGCCGCCGAGCCCACGCCGCCGTGGAACACGGTGATAAACAGCACGTCCAGCACAATATTAAGTATGGAAGAAACTATAAGGTAGTAAAGCGGCGTTTTGCTGTCGCCCATCGCAGTCATTATGCTTGTGAACACGTTGTACATTATAACGGCAAGGGCGCCGTAAAAATAATACCTGAAATATATTATGGACTGCGGCAGCACATGCGGGTCGGTTCCCATCCAGCGCAGCAGTTCCGGCGTTGACCATACGCCGAAAAACGTCAGGGTAACTCCCGACACGAGCCCAAAAGCTACATTGGTGTGAATCGCCCTCGACATCTTCTCATAGTCGCCCGCACCGAAGTACTTTGATATTGCCACACCGGCGCCCATAGACATACCTTCAAAGAAACTGACAAGCAGGTTTATAAGCGTACCCGAAGAGCTTACCGCCGCAAGCGCGCCCTTGCCGAGGAAGTTTCCCACTATTACCGAGTCCGCCGTATTGTAGAGAAGCTGGAACAGTTGGCTTAGGCATATCGGAACTGCAAATTTTATAATAAGGCGCTTAGGGTCGCCTACTGTCATGTCTTCCATATTGCTGCTGCTTTTTGTTTTATGTAAGTCTGAGTCCATGCTGTATCGTAAAGCTCCTTTATTTCGTCATATGACGCCTATTTTAACATTATAAATGCGCAACTACAACCTGCAAATGATAATTTCGATGTTTATATTTTAACCTGTACGGCTTTTTAAATGCACATCCCGCACCGTGTAAAAGCGTAAGCGGCAAAGGCCGGCCTGCCAAGGATGTCAATAAGTTTTCCTGCTTTGCCTTTCATATGCGCTATGGTATAATCTAATAAATAACAGCATTTTAGATAAATACTGAAAATTACTGCTGCCCCACAAGGCATTAAGCAGTAAAAAAACACTTTCAACTTGCAAAAAAGAAGGAAAAATTTTGACAAGCCTTGAATTTCAGAACGTCTCTTACAGCCATGGCGGAAAAGATATCCTGCACAATTTGTCTTTAACGGTTTCGTCTGGCGACTATATCTCCATTGTCGGCCCATCGGGCAGCGGCAAAAGCACATTCCTGAAACTTTGCTGCCACCTCATAAGCCCAACTGAAGGGAAAATCCTCTTCCATGGCAAAGACATGCTCCAGCAAGGCCCTACAGAGCTCCGGAAAAAAATCAGCTACTGCTTTCAGGAGCCCGTGCTCTGGGGCAGCACCGTCAGGGACAACCTCGCATTTCCATACCAGATACGCAGCATGAAACCTGACTGGGAAAAGGCCGCAGCGCTCCTCTCCGATTTCAGCATGGACAAAAGCTGCCTCGCTCAGGATATCGGTGGCCTCTCCGGAGGGGAAAGGCAGAGGGTAGCTCTTGTAAGGACCATACTGTTTGAGCCTGAGATACTCCTGCTTGACGAGGTTACTTCTGCGCTCGACGCCGAGAACACCGCTCTTGTTGAAAAAGCGGTCCTCGGCCTCAACCGCAAGGGCATCACAGTCCTTTGGGTTACGCACAACAGCGAGCAAAGCAGGAAATACGCCAATAAGCTCATGGCCATTGAGGATGGCCGCATCAAATCACTGGAGGCGATAAGATGAAAGGTGCAAATATCAGCAACCTTTCCCTCCTGTTAGCATCGTCGCTCGTCCTCGTTTCCCTGCTGATTTCATGCTTCCAGAAGCTGAAGCTTGAAAAAGAAACGATTATAAGCGTGGTGCGCGCCATAGTCCAGCTCTATGTTGTCGGGTATATTCTCCAGTATGTTTTCGGGCTCAAGAATCCGCTTGTTACCACACTCATTGTCGTGCTGATGGCATTTAATGCATCATACAACGCCGCAAAACGCGGAAAAGCCATCAGGCACGGCCTGCGCATATCGTTCTTCTCAATCCTGATCGGGGCCGGCACCACGTTGGCCGTCCTTGTCCTCACCGGTGCCATCAAGTACGAGGCGTACCAGATAATCCCCATCAGCGGCATGCTCATAAGCAATGCAATGGTGGCCATAGGCCTTTGTTACCGCCAAATGGCGGCAGACTTTAAAAGCAGGAGGAATGAGGTCGAAGCAAAGCTTGCTCTCGGCGCCGATATCAAAGTCTCCTCAATCGGCATACTGCGTGACTCCGTCCGCACTGGCATGGTGCCAACAATCGACTCAACAAAGACGCTCGGCATTGTCTCACTGCCCGGCATGATGACTGGGCTCATACTCGCCGGCACGTCGCCGCTCATGGCAATACGGTACCAGATTATGGTGACATTCATGATGATGTCGACAACCGCTATTTCGTCTTTTATAGCCTGCTTTCTCTCATACCGCGGCTTTTTCAACAGCCGCAAGCAGCTCATTTGATTCTTCACTGCGCCCATATGCAGCAGCCTGAAACAGGCTTAATATAAAACAAATGCCCCGCCCTGCAGAAACATATCTGCAAAAGCGGGGCGTTATTTTTTAACAGGCTTTAGAAAAGCTTCTCTGCTCCGTCCTTAGTCACGCGCGCAAAAATCAGCGGCCTTGCCTTCGGTTTTTCGCTGCATATCTCAACAGCACTCAGGAATGTCTTTTTCGCCGTTTCGCAGAGCTTCTCCGATGAGGAAGCAAATGTTGCGATAGGTTCGCCCTCATTTACACAGCTGCCCGTCTTTTTGTGCAGGTAAATTCCGGCAGCATAGTCGATTACGTCGTCCTTCGTCTTTCTGCCGGCACCGAGCTCCATTGATGCAATGCCGCACTGCTCCGCGTCCATGCGGTAAATATAGCCGGACTTCGGAGCCAGAACATCGCACTTTACCTTTGGCTGCCCAAACTTTTCCGGATTATCAAGGGCAGTACTGTCACCGCCCTGAGCTTCCACCATTTCTTTAAGCTTTGAAAAAGCCGAGCCGTTTGAGATGCTCTTTTCAGCCGCGGCGCGGCAGCTTTCGAGGTTGCCCTTCCCTGCGAGGAAAAGCATATTGGCCGCAAGCTCTCCGCACAGCCTCGTCAGGTCCTGCGGCCCTTTGCCCTGCAGGGTGTCCGCCGCCTCAATCACTTCCAGCGAGTTGCCTATCGCGTTCCCGAGCGGCTGGTCCATGTCTGTCACAAGGGCTACTGTCCTGCGCCCAACCTTTTCGCCGATTGCAACCATTGTCTGTGCAAGCTTCAGTGAATCGCCTACGGTTTTCATAAACGCACCGCTGCCTGTCTTTACATCAAGCAGTATACAGTCTGCGCCAGAAGCTATTTTCTTGCTCATGATGCTCGAGGCTATTAGCGGTATGCTGTCTACCGTAGCCGTCACATCGCGCAGCGCATATAACTTTTTGTCCGCAGGTACAAGGTTGCCGGACTGGCCTATGACGCTCACGCCCACTTTTCGGACTATGTTGAGGAACTTTTCGCGGCTTATGGATGTCTGCATGCCCGGGATAGACATAAGCTTGTCTATTGTCCCGCCGGTATGGCCGAGGCCGCGCCCGCTCATCTTAGCTACAGGCACGCCGTTTGAAGCCACTATAGGCGAAACCACAAGCGTCGTCTTGTCACCTACGCCACCCGTGCTGTGCTTGTCTACCTTAATGCCCGGTATGGCCGAAAGGTCGGCCTTTTCGCCAGAATCGGCCATTGTCATGGTAAGGTTCGCTGTTTCTTCCGCCGTCATGCCGCGGAAGCATATGGCCATCAGCAGGGCGGATATCTGGTAGTCGGGGATTTCACCGGCGACATAGCCCTGAATAAAAAACCGTATCTCTTCCGTTGAAAGTTCTTCGCCGCGTTTTTTCTTCTCGATGATATCGTACATTCTCATTTTATTCAGTCCCTTTCTTTCCCAGGTTTTTCGGCCCGAATCCAAGCGGGAGGAGCTCCTTCAGCAAAAAAGCCTGCGGGCGTCCGGTGCCGTCCGCAAGGATTATCCTGAACGAGTCAGGGCTGCAGAACTCCATCATTACCTGCCGGCATACGCCGCATGGCGGGCACAGTTCATCTGCAGGGCTCCCTTCGCGCCCGCCCACTATGGCAATCGCCTTAAAGCGGCGCTCGCCCTCGCTCACAGCCTTAAAAAATGCCGTCCGTTCGGCACAGTTGCTCGGCGAATAAGAAGCCGATTCTATGTTGCAGCCTTTGTAGACTTTGCCCTCCTCAGTCAGCAGGGCTGCACCTACGGCAAAATGGGAATACGGCGCATACGCAAGCTTCCTCGCCTCTGCCGCCTTCTCAAGGAGCTTCCTGTCGTCCATCAGCAATGCTTCCCTTCCGCGGCTTCCTGCTTTTGTACGAGCCCTACTATGCGGCTTGTTCCGAGCCTGTCTGCGCCGAGCGATATAAACTTCTCAGCGTCTTCAAGCGTCCTTATCCCGCCCGCTGCCTTTATGCGGATATTTTGGCCTATATGTTCTTTGAAAAGCGCAACGTCTCCAAATGTTGCCCCGCCGGTTGAAAATCCTGTCGACGTCTTTATGAAGTTGGCACCCGACTCCGTAACAATTTCGCACATTTTAACTTTTTCCTCTTCAGTGAGGAGGCAGGCTTCCACAATGACTTTAAGAATATGGCTGCCGCAGGCATTTTTTACCTGGCTTATTTCATCAAGTGTCTCGGCAAACAGGCCGTCTTTAACATAGCCGATATTTATCACCATATCAACTTCATCGGCGCCGTTCTTTACGGCGTCCTGCGCCTCGAATACTTTCGCCGCCGTCGTGTCGTAGCCGTTAGGGAAGCCAATTACTGTGCATATGCGCACGCGGCCTTTCGTGTAACTGCTTGCGCGCGCAACATACGATGCAGGGATACAAACTGAGGCCGTGTGGTACTTTATGCCTTCGTCGCATATCTTCCTGATTTCCGCCCACGTTGCGGTTGGTGCAAGCAGCGTGTGGTCCGTCCTGCTTAAAATTTCGCTTGAATCCATAAAAACCGCCTTTCCGGAACGCAATTAACGCGTTCCCTTTTCATAAGGTATGCCGTCTTCCTTAGGTGCAACTGCGCGGCCTACGAAGAGTATCAGTACGATTATAGTCAGCACATACGGCAGCATTGCGAGTATCTCTGACGGCACGGCGAACTTTCCGCCGCCGAGCACTACGGTGAGTGCCTGCGCAAAGCCGAAAAGCATACATGCGCCGTAAGCGCCGAACGGCGTCCATTTGCCGAAGATGACCGCCGCAAGGGCGATGAACCCCTGCCCGCTTATAGCCGTAGGTGTGTACTGCGGGATAATGTCAAGCGTCATGCAGCCGCCGCCGAAGCCCGCAAAAATTCCCGAAAGCAGCACGCATATATAGCGCGTGCGCGTAACGCTTATGCCGAGTGAGTCCGACGCCGCCGGGTGCTCGCCCACGGAGCGTATGCGCAGGCCCCATTTTGTCTTGTAAAGCACGAACCAGAGGATAACAGCCAGCAGCAGCGCAAGCACTGCCGTTATGTCGAGGTTGAGGTTCTTAAGCACCGTGCTCTGCGTCTTGAGGTCACCGAATATTTTCGGCAGTTTGTTTGTGATAGGTTTGGACATCGTCGCCCCTTGGAAGAACATGCGGCACAGGAACAGTGCAAAGCCCGGGCCGATAAGGTTAAGCGCAATGCCTGAAATGGTCTGGTCAGCCTTGCATGTAACCGCCGCGAATGCGTGCAGAAGGGCAAGCAACCCTCCCGCCGCGCCTGCCGCGAGGAAGCCGAGCCACGGGTTTCCGCTGTAATAGCATACGGCAGTCCCCGCAAAGGCACCTATGTTCATCATGCCTTCGATGCCTATGTTCACAACGCCGGAGCGCTCGGAAGTAACGCCGCCCAGCGCGCCGAAAATCAACGGCGCCGAATACATGAAGGTTATGCTTATAAGCAAAGTCAGGTTATTCAGCATGTGCAGCACTTCCTTTCGCGAGCTTGTCTGCAAATACCTGTACCACTTTTGTAAGTGCCATGAAGAACACGATTGTGCCCATCATGATGTTTATGATTTCTGACGGCGCGCCAACTTCAGACTGCACCGTCTGGCCGCCGTAAAGGAAGCCGCCGAAAAGCAGCCCTGCAAAAATGCAGCCTATCGGCGAGCCGCCCGCTATGAATGCAACAGAAAGGCCGTTAAACCCGTTGTTTTCAAAAGCTGCGAGCGTCGAGATGTTGTGCGGGTTTGTGCCCATAACGGCAACAGCCCCCGCAAGGCCTGAGAGCGCGCCGGAAATCAGCATCGCGTCAAAAAGGTTTTTATTTACGTTTATTCCGGCAAACTCCGCAGCATCCTTGTTGTAGCCCACGGCGCAAAGCTCAAAGCCCTTCGACGTCCTCGAAAGCAGGAACCAGATAAGCACCGCCATCACAAGTGCAATAATAAAGCCAAAGTTAACGTCTGTCTTGAGCATTATTTCCTTCAGCCACGGGGTCTTTTCAAGCGAAGCTATCCCCTGCGGCGACGTTTTCCAGTTCGGCAGCAGGACGATGTAACCCGACTGGTTTATCGGGTATGTGCCTGTCGAATTCGGTTGATGGAATGCCGGCAGGTTCACAATATAGTTTGAAAGGTAAAAAGCTATCCAGTTCAGCATAATGCTTGTTATTACTTCATGAATGCCGAATTTTGCCTTAAGCAGCCCTACAAAGCCGCCCCATATGCCGCCTGCAGCAATGCCCGCAACCATGAGCACAGGTATCTGTATTACAGCCGGAAGGTTTAGCTTTACGCCGAGCATCGTAACGACCATGGCTGAGACAATATACTGCCCCTCGGCGCCGATATTGAACAGGCTCGTCTTAAATGCGAACGCCACCGAAAGGCCTGTCAGTATAATCGGCGTGGCCTTTATAATGACGTTTGAGATATATTTCGGTCTTGCAAACATGCCGCTGAAAAGCGCCCCGAATGCCTGCCATGGGTTGTAGTGCGCAGCGGCGAGCACAATGGCCGCTACAAGAAAGCCGCACACAATCGCAAGCAGGGCAGACGTTATCGGCTTTTTTAAGATTTTAGCCGTTAACCGCATTTTGTTTTCCTCCAGCCATAAGCAGGCCAATCGTTTTTTCATCGGCCTGGTCTTGAGAGAATGTACCGTTTATCGAGCCATCATATATAACGCCTATCGTATCAGCTACGCTCAGGACCTCGTCAAGCTCAAGTGAGATGAGGAGTACCGCTTTGCCCTCGTCCCGCTCCCTTACAAGCATCTTGTGCACATACTCTATGGCGCCTACGTCAAGGCCGCGCGTTGGCTGCACAGCTATAAGCAGGTCCGGCTCGTTTGATATCTCGCGCGCGATTATCAGCTTCTGCTGGTTCCCGCCCGAAAGGCTGCGCACTTGCATCGGCCCGCAGCCTGCAGGCCGTATGTCATAGTCGCCAACAAGTTTCTTTGTGTATTCTTTGATTTCGCCGTCCTGCATTATCCCATGCCGTGAAAACGGACTTGATTTGTATTTTTCGAGCACCATGTTTTTTTCGCATGAAAAGTTGAGCACAAGGCCGCGCCGCTGCCTGTCTTCCGGGATCGTCGAAATCTTATGCCCTATAACGTTCTGCGGCGTCGTGTTCTGTATCTCCTGCCCGTTTATCTTTATAGTGCCGCTCTCAGCCCTCGAAAGGCAGGTTATGGCGTTAACAAGCTCTTCCTGCCCGTTGCCGTCAACACCGGCTATACCAAATATCTCACCGCGGTGTATCTTGAGTGAAAGGTCTTTCACTGCGTCGAGCCCGCGCTTGTCCTTTACGCAGAGGTGGTCTATCTCAAGCACCACATCTTTCGGCTTTGCCGGTGTTTTTTCAACAACGAGCCTTACTGGGTGGCCCACCATTTTTGCCGCAAGTGCTTCTTCATCCACTTCCTGTGGCTTCACAGTGTCAATCAGCTTTCCCCTGCGAATAATCGTGCACGCATTCGACGACTGCTGAATCTCTTTCAGCTTGTGGGTGATCAGGATAATGGTCTTGCCGCTTTTTACAAGGCTCTTCATAATATCCATCAGCTCGCTTATTTCCTGCGGTGTTAAAACAGCTGTAGGCTCATCAAGGATGAGTATGTCAACACCACGGTAAAGCGCTTTCAGGATCTCGACACGCTGCTGCATGCCGACCGATATGTCTTCGATTTTCGCGTCGAGGTCCACGTCAAACCCATACTGCCCCGCAATCTTTTCCACTTTGCTGCGGGCCTTCTTCATGTTGAGCACACCAAAGCGGTCCGTCACTTCGCTTCCGAGGATAACGTTCTGAAGCACTGTGAAGTTCTCAACGAGCATAAAGTGCTGGTGCACCATCCCTATCCCGTGGCGTATGGCTGTGCTCGGGTCTTTGATACGGACTTCATTTCCGTTGATGTAAATTTTTCCGCTGTCAGCCTGGTAAAACCCGTAAAGGATATTCATCATGGTGCTTTTGCCCGCGCCGTTCTCTCCGAGTAATGCGTGCACCGTCCCTTTTTTTACATCGAGGTCCACATGGTCAAGCGCGCAGAAAGAGCCAAAAGTCTTTACAATGCCGTGCATCTGCACAGCGTACTTGCTGCTGACTTCCATTGAAACTCCCCCAATTAAAATAAAAGGCTTTTCTACCGTCGTGGGAACAGCCCTTTCGCACCGGCGGAGAAAAGCGGATACAGGGTCTTAAAATTCTGTTTTTAATTACTTAAGGTTCGTTTTCCACGTTTTGTAATTTGCTTCGTTGAACGGAGGCACAATTTTGCCGTCTATAATCTGCTGTTTGATCTTCATGGCGTCGTCATAAACAGATTTTGAAAGGTTCGGGTTGCTTGTTGGTATGCCAACTGCGCCTTCCTTTAAGCCAAAAGTATACGTTTTGCCGCCTATCTTCTGGCTGTTCATCGCTTCTGTAGAAACCTTCTCAACAGCCTTGTTGCAGAGCTTCATTGCAGAAGTAAGCACATTTTTCGGTGCAAGGTAAGCCTGGTCTCGGTCAACGCCGATTGCAAACTTGTTGGCTTCCTTTGCAGCCTGTATAACGCCTACGCCTACGCCGCCTGCCGCATGGAAAACAATGTCGCAGCCGTCGGAGAACATCTTGCTTGCAATTGCCTTGCCTTTTGCCGAGTCGCTGTAGCTTTCAGCATACTGCACTGAAACACTGATATTCTTCTTTAGCTCTTTTGCGGCATAATCCACGCCGGCCTGGTAACCATACTGGAATTGGTCGATGATTGCGCTCTTCTCGCCGCCGACAAAGCCCACCTTGTTTGTCTTTGTCGTTTTGCCTGCAATATAGCCAACGAGGAAAGATGATTCCTGCGCGCGGAACATCACGCCCGCCACGTTGCCCGGCATTATTTTCGGGTCATACCCATTGTCGACTATTGCATACTGTACATCCGGGTTCTGTTTTGCGGCAGTCCCTATTGCGCTTGCCATGGCATAGCCTATGCCCCAGATGATGTTGTTGTTGTCGTCTGCAAGCTTGTCAAGGTTGGTGGCATAGTCTGACGCCTGCTTTGACTCGAGGTAGCGCACTTTCGCGCCCGTTTTTGAGTTTAAGCTCTGCAGGCCTTCCCATGAAGACTGGTTAAAAGACTGGTCGTTCACACCGCCGGTATCCGTTACCATTGCGGCCTTAAAGCTTGAAGACTTGCTTCCTGCAGCAGAAGCGGCACTTGACGCACCACTTGACGCACCACTTGAGCTGCTGCCGGAAGATGCGGTCTGCGGTGAGCATGCAGCCGTTGACGCCAGCATGCTGAGGCCAAGGACTACTGCCAGGATTTTTTTCATTCTTTTCATAAAAACACTCCTTATTTTTTCTCATTTATTTGACGGGAGCTGACGAATCAGTCCGGTCTGGCAATATTTTCTGCTGCGACCTTTTTCTGTTCAATGCTGTTTTGGTTTACCTTTTCTAACGGGTCGCAGCCTTAAGTGCAATGTTTATCATGCTGTTGAATCCAGTTTCCCTCTCTTTTGCAGAAAGGCTTTCCCCTGTGAGCGGGCAGTCGGAAATTGTCAGAATGCAAAGTGCTTTCCCGCCACAGCGGGCGGCGTTCATATAAAGCGCAGCCGCCTCCATCTCAACAGCAAGCACGCCCATCTTCTTCCATTTTTTCAATGCGTCGGCGTCGTCTCCGTAAAAGACGTCCGAAGAAAGCACATTGCCTACAACAACATGCGCTCTCTGCTCTTCTGCGGATTCCACGGCTTTCTTAAGGAGGCCGTAGTCGGCAACAGGGGCGAATGTCCCCGGAAGGCGGTACTGCGCCGCATAGTTTGAGTCCGTGCAGGCGCCCATTGCAATTATCACGTCGTGTGTATGCACTCCGTCGGCTATCCCGCCAGCCGAGCCTACCCTAATGATATTTTTCACGCCATAGAAATGGTAAAGCTCATACGTGTAAATGCCTACAGACGGCATGCCCATTCCGCCGCCCATGACCGACACGCGCTTTCCTTCGTATGTGCCTGTGTAGCCGAGCATGTTGCGCACGGTATTGAAGCATACCGCATCTTTAAGGAAGTTTTCCGCAATATATTTTGCCCTGAGCGGGTCGCCCGGCATGAGGACGGTCTCTGCAATGTCCCCTGCTTTTGCCCCGTTGTGCGGGGTAGGTGTCTGTGTTGTAGCCATATTTTTCTCCACCTTTAAGTTAAAAATTATTTTTGATTGTTTGTGCCACAGCCTTTGCAAATTTTAAGCCAGACAAACAGATGCTTTTTATTTATACGGCAAAACATCTCAATTAACGGGCCGCCGAGTAAAGCGGAAGCGATGGTAACGGCACCGAATTTTCCACCCAGCATTGCTCCCAAAACAAAGGCAGCAATATCACACGCTATTTTCACTGCTTTATAAGAGCGATGGAAGCGGTCTTTTAAAATCATCAGCATTCCCGAAACCGGGTCAATGCCTATCTCAAGTGAAATAAAAAGTGAAATGCCGAAATAAAGCAGCAGGCAGCCTGCGCACGCTGAAAGTATTTTCACAGCTAAGGAAGGCGGAAGGCCAAGTGACCTGTAAATATGTGTGCCTGCATCTATAAAGCTGCCCATTGGAAGCGTGTAAAGGAACGTCCCGATATTTATATATTTCCGGTCCAGTATGAACACAGCCGCGGCAAGCGAATAATTTATAATGTTTGTCGCAACTCCAAGCTGGTAAGGCGACAGGCGCGCGAGGCTGCGTATCCCGTCATAGAAAACCGCAACGGGGTCATTGCCAAGGCCTGCCGCAGAGTTGATGGCCATGCCGAAAGCCGAGCACGCCGTTCCAAATAAAGCTAAAACACATTTCAGCAACCAACCGGAAGGAAGCTTCCCGTGAAAAGCCTTTAAATTCTTTTTAATAAAATTCACGCCCTGATTGCATCTTTGTGGTGTCTGGCCGCATATGTTCCCTGCCTTTTATTCTTTCTCCGCGCAGGGCTATCCATTCCTTTCCCTGCAAAAATACACTGTTTTTTTACATTTTTGCCTTCCACAATGTTTGTTTTCTGGCAGCACATCGGGTTAAGCCTTTCTGCCAAGTTAATTTCCTTTTACCATTGTTGTCTGCCTGATTTTCAGCTCAACTGGCAGCACACTGTTCAGCTGCAAATGTTTTCTGCCTGAAATGCGGTCAAGTATAATCCGCACAGACAGCCTTCCTATGCTTTCCATCGGCTGGGCAATAGTCGTCAATTCCGGTGTTGTAAGGGCACTCAGCCTTATGTCGTCATAGCCCACGAGCATAACGTCTTCCGGGATATGCTTGCCTATACCTAACAAAACCTTGTATGCCGAAAGTGCCGTGAGGTCGCTTGAGGCAAGGATGCCGTCAGTGTCAGGAAAATCATGCATTATTCTTTCCGTGCAGTCTAATCCCTCCTCAAAATCATAGCCGCAGTCCATAAATCTCGGCTCTGCCAAATGCTCCGCGCATGCGTCGCAGTAACCGCGGAACCTTTCGACTCCGCTGATATATTTCTGCGGCCCGCGCATCTGCACTATATGCCTGCACCCGCACTTTAACAGATGCTCTGCCGCGAGGTGCCCGCCCTGGTAGTTGTCCGACTGTACGCATGCCACCGAATGTTCTGCATTTACCTCCTGGTCGAACACAACTACTGGAAACGGGCACATGCTTATTTCCGCCTCCAACCCGTCATTGTTCGACACTATGATAATGCCGTCGGCATTCATCGAAATAAGCATATTAATGTAGTCGGCTTCTTTTTGCGGGCTTTCATCCGTATTGCAAAGGATGACTTTATATCCGTTTCTGAATGCTTCATCCTCTATTGCCCGCCCTATTTCATTTATAAAGATGTTCAGTATGCTTGGTATAATATATCCAATAATCCTCGAAGACTTTTTATAAAGAGAGCGTGCCACCTCATTGGGTTTGAAACCGGTTTCATCTATAGCTCTGCTTACTTTTTCCCGCTTTTCAGGGCTTACCCCTGCTGTGCCGTTAAGCACACGTGAAACCGTCGCAGGCGAAACTCCCGCCAGCCTTGCAACATCGCTGATTTTAACCATTTACATCAACTTTTCTGCAGAATGTTTGAAAACGGTTTCATTATATGACAGTATTACAAAAAAGTCAATACTTTTTTGGGATTATTGCAGCAATTTTTATAAAAATAAAGCAAAAGCAGCGTTTTTGTTTAATTTATTTAAGCAGCAGGTATAAAAACAGGTATAAAAATCTGCGTACTTATTCATGCTTTCCTGTTTCTAATATGTCCTGTATACATTAATCATCATATAAATAAAAAAGCCTGCCGCAAAGTTTTGCCCTGCAGCAAGCTTTCATTTTCTATATGCTGTTGTTCAAGAGTATTCCCACACAACCGAAAGTTGCGCAGGGATTAGCTGCCCGATGATTTTTTCCCACTTATCATTCTGGCCGTCCGGTGATTTTTTCACCTGTACCGTTACTTTTTTATCCGCTGTGTCCTCAAGCACGTTTGCATCAAAGCCAAAAGCATCCAGCAGATTTTCAAGGCCTGCTTTTGTGCAGCTTCCCGGCATTACAGATCCCGCCGCATAAAGCACTTTACGGCGGCTGTCCGTATCTCCAGTTGAAGATGCAATGCCGCTCGCGCTCTCTTTAAGCCAAAGCCCGTAATTGCTGGCAGTTGCTACGAAGCTCTCGGCTTTAAGCTGTTTCAGGGTATCGCACATGGGCTCGAGCCCTGCAGCATAAGCCTGGAGCTCAAAGTCCACGGCAGTATTCCCATCAAGCCTGTAAAGTCCTGTTTTCTGCAGGCAGCTTTTCATTTCATCATATACACCCATTTACGTCACCTGCACTGCCAAATTTCCAAGAACGGCAAGCTGATTTGCAGAAACACTTTTCCCTGCCGTGGAAAAGCTGCAGTCGTCTATAAGCCCTGTTGCGAAAAGCTTTGCCGTTATGGCTGAAATAATTACCGGATTGCCGACTCTAAGGGCGTAAAAATAATCCTGTATCGCCGAACGGCAGTAAACTCCGACGGTAAACCTGCTCTGCCCTGCTTTTTCCTTTACTGAGCACGCAACATTTACAGGTACGGTCTCCGCCGCCTGAACCGTTACGTCCGTACAGATTTCCCGTGCAGCCTCGAGCTTCTGCTGCACATCTTTTACTGCAGCATCGGGGACGGCGCACCCCTCCCCGCCGAGATACACCGCCACAGTGCCGATTCCGTTTGCGCGTGGCACAACGTTTGCCGACTTCACTCCATCGCAGCTCTCTGCCGTTTGGCGGTACCACGCGGCATTCGCCCCGTTTGCTGGAGTGTTCCAGCAGTCCATTAGTCGGGCCTTCAGCGAATCGTCACTCTCTGCATCTGTGCCGCCCGTAAACGGTGAACCGTTCGTCACAGTTTCTACAGAGGCCGGCGGGGTAACCATCGCAGTTACCGTTCCTGCATTCGTGTTGCCGGTGCTTCCCGGCGTCTGGGCCTTTGCCGGTACGTCTACTGTGAGCTTCCCCGCAGGAAGGATGGCCTCTTCAGCCGTAACATACCTTTGCGCATTTTCTCCTGATGAAGCACATACGGTGCCTGCAGGTATATCCGTTGCGCACCATAGCGGCGTTTTCCTGCCAAAAGTCAGTGTCCCTCGTGCCGGGGCCGCGGGCTTCCGCTTAATGCCACGCTCCATGGCACGCTCCTCAAGCTGCAGGCCCGTAGCATACTGCGCAAAAGTCTGCCGTTTAAGCCAGTCTGCGGCACAGCTTACAGAATATATTTCCCCTGCAAGGACTTTCATGCGGATTCCAATGTCCGAAGCATCGTCCGGCGTGTATCCGGCAAGCTGTGTGAACCTGTCTTCCATCCTTGCAAGTATCTGGCTGTAAGGCTCAACAAGGCTCGTGTAGCTGTCAGCCACCGCACGTCACCTCAATCTCCTTGAGCGCGCCATTAAAGCTCAGCTCCACCACAACTTTGTTCGGGGTGCCCGCTTTGAATTCTGCGCTTTTAACAACCATTCCTGGCATTGGGCGCAGCGCGTCCTGTGCAAGTGAAAGTGCAGCCGCATCCGGGTCAGTCTCTTTGCCCGTCAGCGTGCCAAGGCGGCTGCCGAGCGAGGCATCATAGCAAAACGAACCGGCAGGCACAGTAAGTCGTATGGCGGCGCGCTGAAAAATTTCATCCAGGCCTTCGACAGAATAAGGCCGGCCGTTTGCCGCCATCGCCAAATCGCCGCCATTTATAGCCGTATCCATTCAGCTCTCCCCTTTCGGCTTAAATATCTGCCCGTTGATTTCGACTTCACCGTTGCTTTTAAGATAGATTTCGGCGCCGCCTGCCGAAAAGAGCATAAGCTCCCCCGGCTTAAGGCCCCTGTCCTGTGCAAGTGTGCCTATGCACGTGCTGCCCGCATTTGTAGAAACAATCACAGCCTGCGAGGCGTTAGGCGGCTGGTATGCTATGCCCCACGGGCCGGCGAACGGCAGCCCGCGGTACCTGTTGGCCCCCTGCGCCGAGCCGGAACCCGTAATCAATGCGGTGTCTGCGGCAGGCCGTTTTTTCTGCGATGCTATCATCTGCTGTGATATCCACATTTTTATTTCCTCCTAAGGCTGTAGCGTGTCCGGATGCCGTCAGCACCCGCCGTGCAGTGTACGCCGGCGATTTCCAAATTGCCAAAGCAGCCGAGCACAGAGTCGTTAAGCGCTGCAGCGTCCCCAATCCCGGCTTTCGGGCATTCGGGGCAGCACACATGGAGCACAAACGATTTTTTTATGCTGTTTTTAATTGCGGCCTGATTATTTTGCGGCGAAGGGGCAAGGCAGCGCTTCCTCAAAATGCCCATACGGGCGGCTTCGCCGTCCTGCGCCACAAGGCGGTAGCAGCCCGCTGCCCAGTCTGGTGCATAGATTTCCGTAATGCGGTCGCAGCAGCGGTCAAGCCTTTCCGCACTGAAATACCCCGTCCCTTTACAATTGTCAAACAGTATGCTGCCATTGCCTTTGTTCCCCGAAGCGTCAAATATTGTGCCATGCACGCGCGGCTCAGCATTAAGGAAAGTTGAGCAGAAAAGCGCCGCAGCCTGCCACTCGCTCATGCCTTTCGTTATGCAGAACTGGCCGCTGAAGATTGCGCTGCTTCCGCTGAATCCCGTAAAGCCATACGGCTTCAGGTGTTGCGAAAAGATTTCCGGAAGGCTCGGCGAATCGCATACAGAAGGCAGCGGCTCGCTGTCAAGCAGCAGCCCCGCAAGGCTGCGGCATTTCAGATCAAGTGTGCTGCCGCCGCCCGAAACCGTTTCGTGCTGTATGTCCACCGTGCCATAAAACAGCATCTCACCATTTTCGCCGCATATCTTCAAATATGTAAGCGCACCGCAGCCATGTGTGAGCGGAAAAACACCGCAGAAACTGTCGGCAGGCATATCCTCCGCGCTGTCGAATTCAGCCTTTGACGGCATAGGAAGGGACATGCTGTTTCCAAACTCGTCAGTTGCTTCATAAGTCACGGTATTGCCACCTCCATCCCTTCAGGCAGGCAGTAAGGCCGCTCTATCTGTGGGTTTGCCATACGCAGTGAGTCAACATCCGTGCCATACCTGTTTGCGACTTCCCACAGGTTTTCCCCGCCTGTGCACACATGTTTCCGCGGGCCTGCCAAAGCTGTTTCTTTTGCCGTGTACGAAGGATCCTCAAGGAACGAAAATTCATATTCTACGCAGTTAGGCCGCGGCCTGCCGGTCATGGCAAGCGCTGCAAACACTGCATAGAATGGCACGCTCCCCGGCAAAAGCAGTATGCCGCTGCCACCTTCCGCAAATACAGACGAAAGCCGTGAAAACTGCTCCATGCAGCCAGTGCCGGTAAATTTCCCGCTGCCTGTTACTTTTCTCGGCGCCGAGCCGTTGTCCTGCACTGCCGCGTTTCCCTCAGGAATTTTGAACTCGGCAGTGTTGCGCATACGCTCTACGCGTATCATCTCCGGATTCACCGGCCATACATAACCTTTAAAGCTCATAGGTGTAATCTTCATGTGCCGTCATCCTCCGGCTCAAGGTCACGCGGCTTTCGCAGCCAGTCAAATTCGATATCTTCCGAAAGCGTCTCGGGATTTTCATCCATCAGGTGCCACCTCTTTCTCGGCGGCAAGCACCACGGCAGCCATAGGCCCCGTAAAATTCATGCCGCCCTGTGATTCAATGCTTTTCCAGCGGCAGCCCATAAAGGCTGTTTTCTTTCCGCCTGTCTCGGCCACAACGCTGAAAGTGTCGGTCGAAAAAATATCCGCGCCGTTTTCCGGCACAATGCCCGTGAGCGCCAGTTCCCAGTGCACAGTGCCTTCTTCAATTTCAGATGGGATATTTCCGCCGTACGGCACGGAAACTCCTGTGTCCTGCACTGCTTTGGGCGTGCAGCCCGTTGCGCGCGCAATAATGGCACCGCCGCGTTCGATATGTACCGCCATAATGTCCGGCGCAGGTTTCCGTGTAAGCACAGCGCGCACATAAAGCTCCTCCCCGCCTATAATAACCGTCTCATACCGCTTCACGGTGTAATCCGCACCGTCATCTGACGTAACTGTGCTCTCAGACGTCAGTTTGTGCGAAACCGGCCCTGTGTAAAGGAAATCAGTATCGACGGACGATGAAGTAAAATGCACCGGCCTTATCATTGCCTTAAACTTCTCGCCTTTACATATGACCGTTTCGCCGTAGCGGCAGAGCATATTTTCGGCTTCCCGCCTGCGCGTCATGTGGCAGCCCTCCCGAAAAAGAATCCGCTGTCAGAAAGATATCTGGCAGCCGCAGCGGCGGCCTCGCTCCAAAGCTTTTTCGCGGAAGAAACGCTTTTTGCAGCAGGCGTCACCTTAATGCCGTCAGCCTCAAATGAATCGGCACCATTTGCAGACTGCATAAGGGTGTACCTGTAAAAGGCAAGCGCCGCTGCAGCCGACGTAAGCGGATCCGAAGCCTCATCACCGCAGCCGCTGCGCTCACGCCGCTCAATCTCGGCCGCGGCATTACCGCATACCTGCTGGCAGCTTTCGTCACCGCCATTAAGCCCCGCAATGGTGTTAAACCGTGAAAGCACCTGTGCGGCGTCAAGCTTAATCATGCGCCGTAAACCAGCACTTTCACGGCGCCGTCGAAAATCCTTGCGAATCCTGCTGTGACGCTTACGGCCGTACGCTCAAGCTGGCGGTCTATCAGGCGGTCCGAGTCTGTCTGCACGCCGCCTGCCTGCACCATTTCGAGCGCGCAGCTTTTGTCAAGCCCTATGATTTTCCCGGTTTCCATCTCCGGGTCATGCAGCAGGTTCGCCCCGAGCGGCGTGATGAGCTTGCCCGTACCCTGAAAATTAAGCCCGGCTTCAGCGTCCTTAAATTCCGTAATGCTGAGTATGTCCTTAACTGCCGCTGTGGAAGCAAGCATTGTGTTGAGTTTATACGGTGCAAGGGCACCCCACATTGCCACCATATCCGAATATGACGGCATTTTACCTCCCGCGGCGATTGTGCCTGCCGGTGATTTGCCGTCGTCGCCGTTAAGCAGTACTCCCACAGCGTCCGAAAGCTGGGATCGCGCAATATATGCGCCTATCTGGCGCAGAGTTACCGAAAACAGGTCGAGCCTCTGGAAGCGTATCGCCTCATAGCTTGCGACGAGCATGCGGCCGCGCTTTCTAAGATGCACAAGCTGGTCTTTCGTCCTTATTTCCGTCTGCGGCAGAAATGCGCCTTCGGCCGTGGGCTTAAGCAATTTTTCGTCCTGCGTTGGGGCAGACGTTATTGTCCGGTAGTCAAGCGAGTTTATGTTGGTAGTAGTGGCGACGAGCGAAGGCAGAAGGTTTTCCTTCTCCATGCCCTGCCTTACAGAGCGCGCAACATATTCCGGGAAAAGTGCAGCCGAGTCGCCCGTCTGGAAAAACTTTTCAATGCGGTCCGAGCCCGGGCCGCCCGCATGGATATCGAAGCGCTTGAGTTGGCGCTGGTATGCGTCGAGGCCTTCAAGCGGCGTGCCCATGTAGTTTTCCGAAGGGTCGAGGCTTTCAAGCACCTGTGTAAATGTTTTATCCGGCGTGCCGTACATGCCTTTTTCAAGTTTCAGGGATTCATAAATGGCCATATTTTCTCCTCTCTGCGGGCATAAATTTTTTTGCCCGCACATGGTTTTTATTTCTTCCTGCCGGCTGGGTATTGGCGTTAAAGCATAAACCCGCATGTTCCCGCCGCCGGGTCAACATCAACTACAAGGTGCTGCCGCCCCGATGATGAAGCCTGCACTTTGCCGCCCCCTGCTGCAGAAAGCGTCTGCCAGCCGAGCGAAGGCGCAGTCCCGCTGTAAGGCATGCTTACGTAGCCGGCAAGTTGCACAGCAGCATATCCGCAACGCACATTGAGCGCTGCGCCGCAAAAATTGTCGCCCGCGTCACATGGCCCAACTGTGCCGTTTCCCGTGATTTTCACAGGCATGCCTGGCTCCACGCCGCCGCCTGCGGCAAATGTAGCGGCATTTTCCCCGAATCCGTTAAAAGAAAGTTCCATGCTTAAAATCCCCCTTTAAATTTTGAACGGCGCGTTGCCGTCCTGTTTTGCAGGTTTACGGCCCCCCGCCAGTTGTGGGAAGAGCGGCACCTTTTTCTCCGCCTGCCTGCGTAGCGAAGCGCCCCAGCTTTTAAGGTCCTGCACGCTCAGCGCATCAGCTGTGCGCGCAAGGCTTTCGGCCGGAATATCCGGATGGGCAAGAGTGCCGAAGCGCATAAATCCTTTTTTTAGCGTGCTGCGGTACTCGCGGCCGTTTGCGGCCTCCTGCTCAAGCTCGTCAAACTTTCTCACAATGGCATCAGACTGCGCCGGCGTCAGCACTGCCTCGCCTTTAGTTTCACGCAGAAATTTCACCACCTGCCGCGCGTCCGTTATGCGGCAGCTCTTCGTCACGCCAGCCGCCCTCTGCGCAGGCACTGCTACAAATGACCACTCATAGGCGTCACACGGGTCGTCGAGCACGGCGCAGCATATATCACCGCCGTAAATTTTCCCACGCTTATGGCCGCAGCCGCCATTTCTCAGGTCGGCTCCGCATATGCTGCATGTTACACTGCGCACGGCGCACCCTACGCTCACTTCTTTTTTTATGCCGGACTCAATGTCGGTGATAAAGTCGCCGTTTGCTTCCGTACGTGGCAGGTATGCATGCGCGACAAGCCGCGTGTATGGCTCGCCGCATGAAGTTAAATGCTCGCCGTCATGCTCTACATGGCAGTCGTAAATCCTTGCGGCCTGGTTCTTCGCCTGAGGATCATGGTCAAAGATCCCTGTTTTGCCGAGAAACAGCCCCGCAAGCTTATTTATGGCACTTAATGTAAAGCGCTCCCCGTCACGGTCAATTTCGTTGTCACACAGCACGACGGGGAAAACATAAAGCTCGTCAGTACCGAAGTCCCTGCGTGTGTAGCGGTTTATTTTTTTCAGTGCTTCGGCGTCAGGCGTGCTGCCGCCTTTGGCTTTTATGCCCGTTCCGCCGCCCTTGCAAATAAATAAAGAGTTAATGGCAAATCTCCCCTTTCACTAAGGGCCGCCACAAGGCCCCTATAAACTTTTTAAAAAAATCATCACTCATTCAGCGCCGTGGCGAAGCAGGTTTTGCCTGGGATTCAATCTGCGCGGCCCTGGCATTCTGGTAACGTGCGGAGGCAAGGTCCACAGTGTCCTGAAGCGATATGTCGTCCCACTCTATGGTAAGGTCTTCCGGCGTACCATTAAGGCTCAGCCACATGGCGCATATCCTTTCTATTATGGGATTCAGTATCCGCCGGTAAGACTCGAGTTCGCTTGTCAGGATATCGGCCTGCTGGCTCGACATGCGTTCGGTCGAAGACCACGTAAGGCCCAGAAGAAACGGCGGTATGCCGAGTTTTGCAACTATCTGCTCAAGCATCTGACGCACGGGGACTTCGCTGTCTGGAATCTGGCAGTCCGCGCCAACAGTCTTAATGCTCACGTCGCCAACCGAAATAAAGTCGCTGACCTCGTTCCCGCGCATGGCGCGTCCCCATTCACCCGCAATCTCTTCGGCACGCTCCCTGGCATACGCCTGGTCCATTGCATCTGAGGAAGGCTTATAAGTTACGGCAAACCGCACGCTGCCGAGCCGCTGCCAGTTTGTGCCTATCGCGTGGTAAATCTGGAGAAGGATATTTGAGACAAACGGTAGGCCGCGCAGTATGGAAATGCCGAGTGCGCTGCCTGACGGCGGGTTTAGCGCCGAGCAGAAAACGAGCTGCGGGTACTTCACCGGCACTGAAGTGCCGTTTTCGCGCCTTAAGACCTGTATATCGAGCGGAGTCACCTCCTTTAGCTCCACGTCGTCAAGCGAAGCATTGTAAAGCGCTGCAAGTCTGCCGTTCTGCACTACCATCTCGCCGGCTGCATTGCCGTAAGTGAGCAGGTCTGAAAGGTAGCAGTTTAGGAACGTCTGCACGCCTGCCCCTGCGGCGCCTACGGGCACATTCTGTAAAAAGCCGTTAAGTTCCTCCTGTGTCCCTTTGTTTTTGCAGGTAACCTGAAACGAGCCCACAAGGCGCAATATCTTGTCTATGGCGGCGTCTATTATCGGAATATTTTCGCGCAGGGCCAAGTAGAGCCTGCGCTCCCCTGCCGAAAGCGGCACCGGATTTCCGCCCGCATAAAACGGGCTTTCATGTGCGGCTGTCTGCACAGAAGCGACAGGGGCTTTCCCCATGCGTTTTTTCCTCTTTTTCAGCAGAATTCTGCTCACCCCTTTCCTCGCGGCGCGGCAACAGCGAAGAACCCGTCAGGCGGGTAAAGCACAGTCGTCACGAAATATCGGATATCGTCCATGGAATGGTCGTTCTCCTTTACCGGCGCGTCGTCAGCCCTGCCCTCGTCCCAGCGGTAAAGGCCAAACTCACGCACCGCGTCGCGGCAGCAGCCGCATATCCTGATTTTCCCCTCGCGCAGCGCCACGGCTGTGCGGCGTATGCCGTCGGTTACATCGTTGCGCGCCCTGCGCACGCGGTACTTCCCGTGGCGGCGTATTGTCTCGATGAAGCTTGCGGCCGACGGATCGACGGCAACGCAGGATATTTTCTTCCCTGCGCAAAGGCGCTCAAGCGCGGCATAATGCTCCTCGTCGGTTCTCTGCGAACCTTCGCGTCGGGAATCATAGTAATACTCGGTTACTCTGTACCACGTGCCGCCGAGCCTGCCCCAAAGCCCTACCGAGCATGGGTTTACCGTGCCATAGTCGCACGAGGCAGCATACTCCTCCATGTGCCCTTCCGGCACAGGGCAGAACATCTGGCCCGTCATGAACGGGTAGACAAGCCCTTCCGCCGCCACCCACCTGCCGAGTATGAAGCGCTCATAGAAAACACCCGAGTAAAGCCTATGGTAGCGGCGCAGCATATGCCTGCTGAGCGACGGGTTATCGTCCATCGTAAAATGGAGGTAAAACGCATTTTTTTCTTCCGCATTTTTAATCCACTCACGGTAAAACCAGTGCTGCGGCCCTTCAGGATTGCAGTTAAACCAGAATTTTGAGCCCTCCACGCTGCAGCGGGCAAGTGCCTGCTCAACAAACGAGCGCGGCATGAGCGCCACCTCGTCGAAAAACGCGCCGGCAAGCGTTATGCCCTGTATGAGCGCGGCTGAGCTTTCGTCGCGCCCACCGAAAAGGTAAAAGCGGTTGCAATTTTTGCCATAGCCTATTTCCAGCAGGTTCTCACCAACTTTAAACCTGCACGAAAAACTCGACTCGGCAAGCACCGGCAGCAGTGTGGTAACGAGGTTACGCTTAAGCGAGCGTATCGTCTTGCCACACAGCGCAAAAGAGCGGCCGCGGAAACAGCCGCAAGCCCATGCGACAAACGATATGCCGAGGCAGAGCGTTTTTCCGCTGCGGACTGCGCCGTCGCATATAATCGAGTCACGACGCGCGTAAGGGCTGCCGGGGCACCACCAGTTGAGCGCTTTGAGCTGCTTTGCCGAGAACGGCTTAAGCTCCATTGCTTTCCGCCTCCCCGCTTCTGCTGACGCTTTCAATCAGCGCGCGGTAAAGTGGTGACTGCTCCGCTCCGCTCTCTTCCATTTTTTTAAGGCACTCAAGAGCTTTCATGCGGTCATAAAACTTAATTTCCAGCCCGTCTTTTGTCTGCTTAAGCTCAGCGACGCTGTAAAGGTCGAGCTTCCTGAGCTCGGACGGGTCAAGCCCGTTGCGGAACATAAGCCGCACCGCATCGTTCACTTTGCCATAGGCGAGCTTCTCGTAGCCGCTCTTTACGTCGGACGGCCTTTTTTTCTTAGCCATGAAAAACCTCCTTTCACTACCACCGCAAATACTGCCGAAAATTGCCCTCTGGAGGCGAATTAAAATAATATTTTTATTGACAGGCAGGATTATATGTGATATTGTGTATGTACAATATATACAGTTAAAGTGGTAAAGGAACGGCGGTGACAGAAACTGGACATCGTTATAAGCAATTCAAGTCAAAAGCCAATCTATGAACAGATAACTGACCAGATAAAGAACAAGATAATAACGGGCGAACTTTCTTCCGGTGACGCGCTGCCTTCGATGCGGCTGCTTGCGCGGCAGCTGCACATAAGCGTGATAACTACAAAGCGCGCCTATTCGGAGCTTGAACGCGACGGCTTTATTGAAACGGTTGAGGGCAAAGGCTGCTTTGTTGCGCCTAAAAACACGGAATTTTTGCGCGAAGAACAGCTCAGGAAAGCCGAAGAAGCGCTTCAGCATGCCGTGGACATCGCCAAGCGCAGCGGCATAGCCCTTAACGAGCTTGAAGAAATGCTTTCCCTGCTTTACGGCGGAAAATGATGAAGGAGCGGATATAATATGGAAAACCTGCTGGAACTAAACGGCGTGTGCAAAAGCTACCCGGCTTTTTCGCTTAAAGACGTCAGTTTCTCCCTGCCCGCCGGTAGCATAATGGGCTTTATAGGTGAAAACGGGGCCGGCAAGACGACGACGATAAAGCTGATATTGAACGAGGTGAAACGCAGCGCCGGAACAATCAGCATTTTCGGCAAGGACAACATAAAAGACGAGATAACGGTAAAACAGGATATCGGCGCCGTGTTTGACGAAAGCTACTTTTTCGACGGACTCACGGCGGCGGACATCGGTAAAATCCTCAGCCGTGTATTTAAGGCGTGGGACCAGCCGCTGTATGAAAAATATCAGAAAGATTTTGAATTATCGCCCAAAAAGAAAATCAAGGAATATTCAAAGGGCATGAAGATGAAGCTCTCAATTGCCAGCGCGCTTTCGCACCACCCGCGCCTGCTGATTCTCGACGAAGCTACAAGCGGCCTTGACCCTGTCATGCGCAGTGAAATTCTCGACCTGTTCCTCGATTTCATCCAAGATGAGGGCTGCAGCGTGCTGTTTTCGTCACACATCACGCCGGACCTTGAACGCATAGCAGATTACGTTACTTTTATCCATAAAGGGAGCATTGTGCTCAGCCTGCCGAAAGATGAGTTGACTGAAAAATGGGGAATCGTAAAATGCGGCGCCTCCAAGTTTGCGGATCTCGACAAATCCGGCTTCATGCGCTGGAGACGCGGCGAAGTTGAATGCGAAGCGCTTGTCCGGGATAAAAATGAAGCAAGGCGTGAGTATCCCGGCCTCGTTGTTGACAATGCCACGCTCGACGATATTATGCTTTTCTATGTAAAGGGGGAAAAATCATGAAAGGTATGCTGCTGAAACAGTTTCTCTATTTAAAGAGGCATGGCAAAACGCTGCCACTTATAATCATCATAAGCGCAGTAATTGTGCTGCCATTGTCAGCTTTGTCTTCCGTATCTACGGCCTGCAGCATAATTGCCATGGTGGCAGCAATGCTTACAATATGGGTTACGTTTAACAACCGCGGCATAGATGAACAGGCAAAATGGGATGCCTACGCCCGCAGCCTGCCCATAAGCACTTATGCTGCCGTCGGCTCGCAGTATATCATCACCGCGATTTTTGCGCTTGTGGGAATGGCTGGGCAGTTAATAGTTTTCATCGCTTCAGGTACAGGCATAAATGAGCTTGCCGCCGTTGTCATTGTTTTTACAGGAGCCATACCTCTCGCCATATGCGACATTGCGCTGCCCTTATGCTATTGGCTCGGCTGCAGGAAAGCCTCATACATCTTTATACTGTTCTGCTTTACGCCAGTAGTTGTATCGTTCTTAGAATCACACGGCATAAATCCCACACTTAATACCTCAACTCTGCAGATTCCTTTGCTGCTTGGGCTTTCCATTCTCATAGTTTTTGCCGTAACGCTGGTTTCACTGCTTATATCATGCAAAATTTATACTGAAAAAGAAATCTGAAACAAAAATTTTCCTTTGCTTTTCCGGTTTCCCGCTGTATAATATTATTTGGGAATAATGTGTTCCCAAAATAAGGATTTTAAACATGGAGAATCAGAACGATGGAAAATTACCAGTGGCAAACGGCACAACCGCCTTACGCTTACCCGACGCTGCCGCCTGAGCTAAAAGGAAAAACTGAACGGCGCACACTGCGAAAAGCCTCTAACCATGCATTCCTCATGCCGCTCCTCCTCACGCTGTTCTCGGTAATTATTGCAGGCATAGCCGGCGGCGTGTGGGGTTTCATACATGACAGAGAGATTGCGCAGCTTGTGGAAGCCGGCGGAATAAAAGCCGTACAGGATTTTCTGTTCAGCCACCGTGACCAGCTCGTCCTGCTTCTAATTCCGGCGACGGCCGCCGCCGTGCTGGTAACAATACTTTCCTGCAAGCCAATCATGCGCCGGAAAATCTTCGGCGCCTGGAGAAAGCCGTATATGCACGCCTCTGATTTCTTTCTCTGGGCCGTCATAATGTTCGGCGGCTCAACAATCGGCTCTTCTATCGTTGACGCCCTGCGTGCTGCCTTTAGCCCCTTGGGGTTTCACACACAGCAGCCCGACTTCAGCCTTACGGGCAATCAGGGTGCAGATATTGTGCTCATACTCTATGTATGTCTAATCGGTCCTGTCCTCGAAGAGACGCTTTTCCGCGGAATGATACTCCAAAGCCTGCGCCCGTGGGGCGACTGGTTTGCAGTGATCGTCTCGTCTATTATTTTTGGCCTTTCACATATGAATATAGCGCAGTGCATACCTGTAATAATGATAGGCATTGTCTTAGGGTTCGCAGCCGTAAAAACCGAATCGGTCTTCCCCTCAATGTTGCTGCACATTATAAACAACACAGCCGCCATAGTGATTACGGTAAGTGGCGCAGAGACAAACCAGGCAGCAAATAAAGCACTTGAAGCTGCCGGCATAGCGCTGGCCGCGGCGGCAGTCCTGCTGGTAATTCTGCGCAGGGAAGATGTGCGCCATGTTATTGCAAGGCATCAACATTTGCCGCCTGAAAAGCATAAATACAGAGTAACGTTTCTGCAGTCTGTTTCATTCTGGATTTTGGCGGCAGCGTTTGTCTATTTCTGCTTTGCCGCGAATAAAAGCGCATCCGCCGTCAGCATTTAATAGCTAAATGGCGCCCAAAAACAGGTACTGCTTCTGTTTGACTTTTCTATTAAGTGTGATATAATACGAATTGTATATCCGCCCGTAGCTAAGTCTGGATATAGCAGCAGATTCCGATTCTGAAGGCCGGGGGTTCGAATCCCTCCGGGCGGACCAAATAAGCACGGCTTTTCGGCCGTGCTTATTTTTATTATTTCAGGAGGGATTCGAACCCGAAAGGGTCTGAGCGTTTAGAGCATGTGCCGGTGGCACATGCTTAGCGAAGAGCGGCGAAGCGGCTATGCCGCAAGTCGGCCTTGTGCGCAGCGCAAGGTAAATCCCTCCGGGCGGACCAAATGCAGTGATATCGAACATCGCGCCAAGCGGTTTATGCACATCTCATTTTTTGACAGAAAGCTTATGGATTCTGCCTGCAGGCGTGCTATAATTGCTATTAGAGTTTGGGAGACGTATTAAAAGGAAGGAGCATGAAATGGTATGGACGATTCTTACATAACATTTACAATTGGAAAGCAGAAAACGATAGCACTGATTGCCCACGACGGCAAAAAGCGGGAACTGCTCGAGTGGTGCGCCGAAAACAAGGATATTTTAAAAAAGCACCGCCTCTGCGGCACAGGCACAACAGCGAGGCTTGTTTCTGAAAAAATAGGCCTGCCGGTCAAGGCATACAACAGCGGCCCGCTCGGCGGCGACCAGCAGGTCGGCGCCAAAATAGTCGAGGGTGTCATCAATTTTGTCGTGTTTTTTTCAGACCCGCTGGAAGCCCAGCCGCACGACCCAGATGTTAAGGCGCTCTTGAGAATTGCTCAGGTCTACGATATTCCAATAGCCAACAACCGCGCTACGGCCGATTTCATGATACATTCGCCGCTGATGAACAGTGAATACGAGCACCGTGTCATCAATTTCCGCCAGAATGTAATCGACCGTGTGAACGAAAAAAGTAAACTTCTTAAATAAAGGAGGCAGTTTCAATGCTTACAGCAGATATAATGCTTGACACGGTCAAAAAAGTGAAGGATTTTTCTTCTGTTATAATAAAGACAGGCGAAGAGTGCGACCTCGTGCAGGGGCCGCGCATACTCGATGCGAAATCGATTATGGGCATTTTCAGCCTCGACCTGTCAAAGCCCATACAGCTCAGGATAAACTCGGACCGAAACGGGCTACCCGAAGAACTCAAAAAATTCCTTGTGAATAAGGAATAGCAATCCGCATATGTGGCAACGGCAGGTATTTTATTAATCAATTGTGCTTTGGGGCGCTGTATACGGGCTTGCGGTCCGTATACAGCGCTTTTTATACCTTACCGGCAGCCGCCATATCAGCTTTCCGTCGCCGCCTTGAATTCTTCGGCCAGCGCGCTGCGCAGCTTCTCAAAAAGCTCCGGTGCCTTTCCGCCTACCGGCCGGCCGGCTACCTCGGAAGCGCGCAGCACAAAATTGCTGGAACTGGAAATCAGCACCTCGTCCGCATTCATGAGTCCGTCCATCGTATATGGTATCTCAGCGACCGGAATCCCGAGCTTTTTGCCCATGCGTATAATATGTGCGCGCGCGATCCCCGGAAGTATCATGTTGTCCGCAGGCGCCGTGATAATTTTACCGTCCTTAATAATGTGGCAGTTACTGTGTGCACATTCCGTAATGCGCCCGCCATAAGGGCCAGGGCGGTAAAATATACATTCGTCGTTTCCCTCTCGCCGTGCTTTCTGGGCTGCCATGACCGAAGGTATGAGGTTAAGCGTTTTGATGTTGCAGTGAAAGAACCTTGTATCCTCCGTCGTTGAGAGTTTAATTGGTTCAAGCCCGTAATTTACTTTCGCTGGCGTAAGGGTTATCCATAGGTTGCCTTTGCCATTTTGCGAAAATATATGGTTACGCACAGCGTCGGTGCCCCTCGTGCACTGCACGTAAACGAACAGGTCGCCATCGTCCATTTTCATAACCATCTCATGCAAAAGGTCTTTAAGGTTGCCTTTTGACAGTGGGATTTTTATGTCGAGCATACCTGCGCTGTTAAAGAAGCGGTCTATGTGCTCATCGGCAGCATATATCCTGTAATTGTGGGCAGGCCCCGCGTCATAAACACCATCGCCGAACCAGCACACACGGTCGTTCATAGGTATGGCCATGTTCTCTATCTCGTCATATTTGCCATTGTAATAACCTAAAGTTTTCAAGTTTATTACCTCCTGTCATCTGACTGCTTCATGTAATTAAGCTGCCCTACATTCCTGACTCTTCTCAGGCAAATAATCAACAAATTCATTGCGGCTGACGGCAACACAGCAGGCTTCCATTTTCTATTCTATCATATTAAATATAAGCATTACAAGGCCAAAAGGCTCCAGCTCGCGCCGCAGGGTATGCTCGTCGAGCACGGAGAACGCAGCCTGATAATAAACCAAAAAATATATAAATTTTTTCTATAGCGTGAAAAAAGTAAACTCTACAGATATTTTTTATTCCATAATCTATTCATGCAAAGGCAAATAGTCAGCTTTGAGAAAGATAATATAATCTGAGATTTTTAATCCGAATAGTCTGAGCAATTTAGCCAGAATATTACGAACGTGGTTTGCACTCAGGTTTGTTGTCTATCTCAGTTTCATCGTTTTCAATATCAAGTTTTTCAGCAAGGCTGTCGACAAAATCTTGAACTTTTGCCACTTTAATTGCGAGCTGAGAAAGGGAACCTATACCATGATGGCACAGAGACTTGTCTAAAATGGCAATTTTATTGTTAAATTTATCTTTAATTACAATTTAAATAAAAATGCGTAAAATTTTTTTATAATTCCATATATTGACATATATGAATCTAATTAGTATAATGAATTTATCGTATTATTCATTTCGAAAAATGACAGAATCAATCCCATTGGAGAAATTTATAATCTTTTTATGGTCATAACAGCAATATAATATACATCGGTCGACAGGTGTAGAGCTTTTTGCTGTTCTGATGAATAATAAAATTTAGGGGAGGTTTTAAATCATGAAAGAGAAATCAGTGTTATGTAGGTCAAAAAGAGTAGTGAGTTTGGTTATGGCCACAGCGGTTTTGTCAACTTTGTTGACTGTAAATGCTTCGGCACATAGTGCTACAAGAACCGATAAGGTGCCACAACTTAATGCAACTATTCGGTCGGATGCGTACATTCAAACTATTTCAGACTGGGATAGGAGTGGAGTTTTTCAGGTAACTGCTGCTTATCACAGTGCTTCATCAGCATATGCAAGACCTAAATGGATTAAGACAGCATGGCAATTTAACCCTACAGGAATCAATGCTGGAGTCACCGTTGGAAAAAGCAGTGCCTCTGTAGGTGGATATGGATCGACGAGTCCTGGAGGATATTGGAAAAATTCTAATGGTGCTACTACTGCATGGTATCGTGGACGTGTTGGCACAACAGGGCTTTGTATTTATCTTGGACTTAGCAATACAGCGTCGGGATTTAAATCTGGCGTTCCTTTTTCAACACAATGTTCTGTTTGAAGAGTTGCTATTTAGTTGATAAATGATATACCATTCATCTTTTTTAACGGCAAAGAGAATACTTTGCCGTTAAAATCTTTTGCATATTTGTATATAATAAATTAAGTACAATAGGAGGTCACCATATGAACTTGAAGAAGATATGGTGCTTTTTTTGTGCCTTCCTTTTATTATTTACCAACTCATGTTCTAAACTTTATGACAATAAGCAGAATATACATGATTATTATCGAACTAAATGTGGAAAATATGGAGATATATATGAACATTTTCAGGAATTTATTGAAAATGATGAAATACATATGTATGAATATTTAGACCAACCATCTTTTGACGCTACTGCGGTTAATAATTATGCATTGGAAAAGTACAGCATAAAGAGGACGAATAGTAATTTTTTGGAACAACAGTTAAAGAAAAGCAGCAGGTTGCAAAAAATTACTAAAGATAATTATGTTGAGATTTTGATGAGCCTTTATTATTATGTTACTTATCTATGCTCTGATAAACGAGCTTCTGCGTTAAAGACTGATACAGATTTCAAAAATATGCTTGACTTAGTTATAGATACCTATCAGAAAAATGCAGATGATATTTATACTGTTGGCTACCTCGATTCTTTATTTAAGATTGCAGAGATTAATCGGAAAGCAAATTTAGGCCGAGATTTTGCACCGCTGATTTTGAAGATTGATCCTCAAAGCATAAAATTAAACAGACTTACTTCGGATGAAAAAATTATTTATTTAATGTATTTTTTTACACTCAAGAAATTACTTTTAAATGAAGAAAATAATAAAAAAATTTTAGATGTATACAACAAAAGCATTAAGAAGAATGATCCATTACAATATATTATAGGATCTGATATCCTTTATATATATGACCAAAACTACCTTGTGTATATCGATATAGATTATTTAAATAATATTTTGAAGTCTTATAAGAGCTCTTTGCCATTATATTTTATGTTCTTATTGTATCAAATGATACCGGCTAACCAACTTTCTAGCATTACATATACTTATATAAAAAAAATACCAAGTGCTAATTGTGTCTATGCATTGAGAACGCAAATGATCCCAAATTATCAGAGAATTTATTCTTTTATCTCAATATGCGATTATATGGGGATAATTATACCAACTAGTGCACTAAAGACATTATTCACCGATAGTAGTACTTTGCAAAATATCAAATCTCCCACTGAATTGTATTATGCGTATTTATTGAAACAACACTATTCAAAATTAATGAATAGTGTTGTTAAGATATCAAGTAGTTCTGCAGAATTTTTTGCAGACAGAATGCTTTCTACTACTATTTCTGAAGGAAATTATTATGAATTTTGTTATATGTACAAACTGTCTGAAATGTTGAAATTAAAACAGCGTGATAAACTTTATAAAAAAATTATTGATTTTTACAATAGTAGTAACATTTCTCAATATCAATTGGCTAAATGTCTAATAATGGATATAAAACAAATTCATGGGAACAATGATGTGGCTTTATCTGAAGCAGATGTAGATTCATTCATAAAGTCAATCGGAAAAGAAAATGAATCAATACAAATTCAATTGATATTTGATCTAGTGGATACAATCAAAACATATAATTATACGCTCACTACCAATCAAAAGGAAAACCTAAATAATATTTTGTACTTACACCGTGCTGATGGCGGATATTTTTCGAATAGTACTTATAAATCTGTAAATATAAATGCAACTTTCCAAGGACTATTTTTAAATTATTATATTAATGAGGAGTCAACCGTATGAAAGCTGTGATCGAATTAAAGCATGTCAGAAAGAGCTATGGAAGCCAATGCGTGCTGCAGGATGTAGAGATGACCTTGTATCCAGGGCAGACAACGGTGATGAAAGGAAAATCCGGTTCGGGGAAGACAACGCTTCTGAACATCTGCGCGATGCTGGAGCCTGCAGACCAAGGCGATCTCTACTATTATGGAAAGAACAGCAAAACATTTCAGCCGGAAGAGAGACAGACTTTAAAACGGAATACAATCGGCTATATTTTTCAGGAATATGATTTGTTTGAAGAACTGACGGTTTTGGAAAACTTAGAAGTCTATATGGCGATTACTCAGGCAGAAACGGCCGAAAAGAACCCAGCAGCGATTCAGCAGCTGCTGGCTGAGTTTCAGATTCTTGACAAACAGGATACCAAAGCAAAACTGCTGTCCGGCGGGGAACGCCAGCGGGTTGCCATCGTCAGAGCTCTTTTGTTTCCCAGAAAGATTATCTTTGCGGATGAGCCGTCTTCGAATATTGATGCAGAGAATATCGGAATTACTTGGAAAGCGTTTCAAAAATTAAAGGCATCCGGAGTTACGCTGTTTATTGTCACCCATGATGATGTGTTTGATTCCCTTGCCGACCAAATGCTCCGGTTAGAAAACGGGGTGGTGCAGAATGGTTGACCTGCTGAAATGGTCATCCCTGTTTTTCAAAAGGAACTTCAAAAAATCCATTTCTGTGGTGCTTTCCTTCGCAGCCTTTTTATTTGTCTTTGATTTTATTTTGGGTTTTCTCCTTTCGATTACACAGAATCTCAATGCCTCCGTGGTGAATAATCAGTCTCTGTATTTTATGGAGATTCTGCCCAAGAAAGTCCAGTCCAACACAGACCTCATCCAAATGAAAAATAAAATTGCAAAGACTCCGTATGTAAAATCCGCCTTTGTCGATTTTTCTCATCCGGTGCAGCTCCAAAACGAAAACGGCGCCAATGCGCAGGTTTACACAGTGCTGGGCGTTCCCAATGCCAGCCTCTCTTATTTTGGGGTGGATGCTCCGGTGAACGATTCGGAATTTCTGCTTATACCGAACACCGACCAAAACTTATTTCCAGTCCACAGCGATGTCAGCTTTGAGGAGGGTGAAGCGCTGCCCAATGACCCGAAAGGGAAAATCGTAAGTTATCACCGAAAAGTGACTGCTGTCTATCATTTTGAGGCCAATGATCTGTTCCCGGATCATCTGCTGATTATTGATGAAAAGACGGCAGAGCACATTGCGCAGAAGATGTCAACAGGTGATTCTGCTGCCAGTGACCGGATGATCGCAGTAGTTCCGGATGTGAACCGATTAAAGGCCGTGGAAAACAGCATTGAAAAAGATTTTCCAGGCACAGTTGTCCATTATGCGCTGAAAACGACCAAGGAGCTGCCGCAGTATGCTGTCATGCTCATCGCGGTCAGCAGCATCATCGCGGTGATCCTTTTTGTAATCAGCTGCATCAGCCTTCACCACAGCATCCAGACGATTCTGGAGATGAGAAAAAGGGATTTGACCTTGTTTTATCTGTTCGGGGCCAGCAGACGGACGACGTTTGCGCTGTTCGTACTGGAATTCTTGTATTACGGTCTTTTGTCCTTCGCAGTCAGCAGTACGGTGTTCCTTGCCGTATTCCGTATCATCCAGGCCTGCACCGGTTTTGATCTCATTACCACCTATTGGCCGCTTTATCTTCTCGTGAATTTTGTCCTTTCCGTTTGTGTTTTCCTTATTCTTTCGGCTTTTCAAGTCAATCGGTGCATTCGCAAGACGGTGGATCAAACAGGATATAAGGAGAATTTAAAATGAAAGGTCAGAGCTTGTTCCGGACCATAGGGTGCGCATTTTTTCTGTCTGCTGTTCTTCTGAGTCTCTGCAGCTGCTCGCAGCCTTGTCATCCATCGGATTATGACAATTCTCTTGTTTCCTGCCAAGCAGGCAGCGGGAAAGTCATCTTTCATTATCGAAATTTGACGACAAATCGCAGTTCCACTGCGGAAGTCAGGGAAAAAGATGTCTCCGCATCCTCTCAAGTAATGCCAATATCGTCATTTGGAGATTATTTCCTTGTCTATGGCCGTCAGGATACGTTGATAGCAGATGGAAAACAGCTGGCCGTATATCCGCTGCACCATGCCAGATGTTCCGCTATTGGGGAAGACAATTCTGAAATTTATTGTTATGCGTACGAAGACAGCCGGACCAGCCTTTTGGCCTATGATAAAAAGAAGCACACCAGTGCCCCAATCGCTGTTTTGGCAGACACGCCTGACCTGATTGAGAACAAGGGATGGTGGGAGAGCCAGAAGCAGTGTTTCTGCTTTACGTTTGCAGATTTCTCCGGGACCTGGATTGCCGCTGTATCGCCGGGTGGTCGATTTTCCAAACGGCTGCTTTCCCCGCAAAAGATGAATGAAATTTTGAAAGCCGCACACAGCGGGAATTTTCTTATTCTGTACAAAGGATACGACTGTGATTCGCGGCTGGATTCCTTTCATCCGGAATTGCTATATTATGATACGGATTCATCCAAATTAGCCCAGCGCAGACCCGCCGCGCCCGTTCCAAAAGACTCACACGCCACAGCGTGCTTTGAAGTATCGGGCCAAACTATCCTATGCTTTTTTGACAGCGGGAAAATCCGTTTTTTTGAATGGAACGGAAATCAGTTTTTGTCAAAAGGCTTTTTCAGCCTCCCCGCGGATGATACAACCGGAAAAGGCACATTCCGGTTAAAGGGAAACCGGCTGTTTTCGTTTGATCAGGATCAAGTCGGTTCCATCATTTTGACAGCCGGCTCCATGCCGAAAGCATCCGAATAATTTGCAACTTATAATATGTTTTGTCCGGATTTTGATGTCTCGTTATGGATCAGAAAATACAAAATTACAGTGGCTATGGATACGTGCAGTGTTGTAAAAAGCTTCATGTATTCAAATACATGTATACGCCTGATTATAATCGTAGATTTTGAAGCGGTTCAGCCATTCCCTTTCTGGCAATGTGCGCCGCAAGCTGCGGCTGGCTAAGGCTCTGGCGGAAATGCTGACTGACCTCGCTGAGAAAATTGCCCCAAACATTGAGGCGCTGGAAGCTGCCGCCCTCCAGAAACCCGTCGCCGCGCTGCTTCGCGCCGATTACGGCCGCACTACTTTGAGCAGCTGAGGTCTTTTCACTAATTACGGGTTTCATTTTATTCACTTCTTCCACGATAAAATAAAAAGGGCAACCGATTTCTCGGTTGCCCTACCTGCATGACATGTACGGTTATTTATTTTGAAATGCTGAAAATTTTGCAACGTCCCGGAGGGGATTGAAACTGACAAAACTCAGAAGATACAGTGATAATCCATAAAGGCTGGTTTCCGTTAAAGCGGAAATCGGCCTTTTTAGTTTTGTGGATTCCACGATGCCTTGCTTGCTACTATGAGTTCGGCCCCAGCTTAATAAACTTCAGCGTGCTGTACGGTTGTTTATACAAACTTGCTCCCACAACCGTGGCATCAACCACTAAGAATCAGGCCATAACATATCAAACTTTTTCGTGAAAAGCTGGCTGCGCAAAATTCATGAGCAGTGACACGATCACCAGACTTTATGAAAAACATTTTGATTTGGCGGAGCATAAAAGATCAAATCTTTAGCAATCCTTTATAATTACCTTTTATCATTATGCAAGACAAACGAAAGGATGAAAAATATGGGAAATATTATTCTGGAAACCAAAGATTTATGCAAAACTTTTAAAGGGCAAAAAGTAGTAAACAACATTTCGCTTTCAATTGAAGAAAATTCACTTTATGGATTACTTGGCCCGAATGGAGCTGGGAAATCCACAACTCTGAAAATGATTACCGGCATGCTCCGGCCCACATCAGGTCAGATATTATTTCAAGGGCACCCGTGGCAGCGAAAAGATCTTAGAAACATCGGTGCGCTGATCGAATCCCCACCGCTGTATGAAAATCTGACGGCAAAAGAAAATTTAAAAGTAAGGACAACCATTTTGGGGCTTCCAGAATCCCGCATTAATGAAGTGCTGGAAATTGTTGCCCTTACCAATACCGGAAATAAGCGTGCAGGGCAATTTTCAATGGGAATGAAGCAGCGGCTTGGTATTGCTATCGCGCTTCTTAACCACCCGAAGCTGCTGATCCTTGACGAGCCGACAAATGGCCTTGACCCGATTGGAATTCAAGACTTGCGTAAACTGATAAAATTGTTCCCGGAACAAGGCATTACGGTGATTCTCTCGAGCCACATTTTATCCGAAGTTGAACAAATTGTAGACCATATCGGAATTATAGCAAACGGTGTCTTGGGGTATCAGGATGCCGTCACGCCGGGGCAGAACCTTGAGGAACTGTTCATGCAGGTAGTTTCCATGAACAGGAAGGCGGGTGAATAACGTGCTAAAACTGTTTTTAGCTGAATATCAGAAACTCAAACGGACATTTACGAAAAAATTGATTTGGCTTGCGCCAATTGTCACCATGCTGCTTTGCGTTATTTTGGGAGGGGGAAATATGTTTCAAAACGGCAGCTATAATTGGTGGTACACCATGCTACTGCCCGGTACGCTCACTCTGATTTGCACAAGCGTTATTCAGAAAGATAAAAAGAAACTGAATTATCGCGGCATCCTTAGCCTTCCAATCAATCCGGAAAAAATTTGGGTAGGGAAAATAGTTGCCTGTGCTTTTTTATATCTTATCTCCTGCATTGTTTTCTTTGTAGGCGTAACATTGGGCGGCCTTGTTTGTGGCATCACCATTTCTCTTATACAAAGCGCCGCCGGAAGCATATTACTTTTCATTACGTTTTTATGGCAAATTCCGCTGTGTATGTTCCTTACTGACAGGCTGAACCTGTTTTTCACTGTCTCCATTAATCTTGCGGGCAATGTTGCTTGCACGATATTCGCCTCAAGGACATCCTGTTGGTGGATACCCTATGCTATTCCGGCTCGTTTGATGTGCCCGGTCATTAAGGTGCTGCCCAACGGCCTTTCAGTTCCGGCAAATGATCCATTGCTTTCCACAAGTGTCATTTTGCCGGGCGTCCTGATTACTTTAACTTTGTTCATAGCTCTGTCCGTGCTTACCGCCTTATCCTACCGCAAGTTGGAGGCGAAATAAATGGGTGATTTTGTGCGTTATTTACATTCGGATTTCCTGAAAATAAAAAGGCGTTCCATACTATTGATACATATTTTGGTCCCGATTGTGGGAATCGCTTTTTTCATTATCCTCGATATTTTTCATCAAACACCCGGCTCTGGCTCTACGGCTGGTGGCGTTTTAGGCGGGGTGGCCGTTGCTTTTCCCACGTTGATTGGTGTGGCATGCTCTATGGCGGCTGAGCAGGAATCGGAGGCCGGCAATTTTCAGTTTTTGCTGACCTTCAGGAGCAAATTGATTCCATTTTTCAGTATGGCTGCTATGCTTTTGATACTCGGGCTGGGTTCCGCGCTGCTAACCTCTTTCGGCTTTGAAGCATTATTTGCGGCTGTACGGCATCAAACGCCTTATGGGCCCGATTATTACTTTTGGGGCACATTGTTGGTATATTCCAGCAACATTTTTATCTATATATTTCATCTCTTTTTGAGCCTCCGGTTTAACAAGGCTGTTTCTATTGGAATCGGGATTGTAGAGAGTATGTTATCCGGGTTGCTTATCACGGGCCTTGGTGACGGAATATGGGTACTTATTCCCTGCGCGTGGGGACTTCGCTTTCTAAAAATATTCGAATATGGCGGAACGGAGCCGATTGGATATGGGCTAAATGCAGGCATCGTTTGTTGCTGCATTGGAACGGTTTTGATGTGCCTTTTTTCATGCATCTGGTTTTCACGGTGGGAAGGCAAGAAAGCTGAAGAGTAGAAAACAGATTGCTTGCTCTGTGTAGATATATCAGCTATACTGAAAATAACGGATAAAGGGGGAAAGCCCAGCTATGGCAAACATATTAGCTGTTGACGATGAAAAAGCAGTTCTCACGCTGATTAAAAATATTTTGCAAATGGATCATCATGTTGTCACTACTGTTAGCGATCCTGAGAAAATATTTGATCTGCAATTAGGGCGTTTCGACCTAATCCTCTTGGACGTAATGATGCCGAATGTAGACGGTTTTACGCTTTGCCGTAAAATACGCGATCAAGTAGATTGCCCAATCCTTTTTCTCACTGCAAAAGCGATGGAAAACGATGTGATGGTTGGCCTTGGAGAAGGTGCGGATGATTATATTTTAAAACCGTTTGGCGCAGGTGAGCTGCAAGCACGGATTGACGCTCATCTCCGCCGTGAAAAGCGGCAGCGGCGTGAAGTGCTCTGCATGGGCGACATTCACTTTGATTTATCCGGAAAGGAAATTTCAGTTCGCGGTGAGCCTATACCTTTTACAAAGGCTGAATATGAAATCTGTGAATTGCTGGCCAAAAACCGTGGGGAAATCTTCTCAAAAGAAGAAATCTATGAATCCGTTTTTGGATGTGACGGCGAAAGCGACAGTTATACAATTGTGGTGCATATAAAAAACATCCGAGCAAAATTCATCAGATTTCAAGTTTCACCGATAGAGACGGTTTGGGGGATTGGCTATAAATGGAGTTAAAAAGGCTACGGCGTGTGCGAGCCCCCAAAAAGTTGCGTACTGTTTTTATTGGATATTTGCTTGTGTTCTGTATTGCCACTTTTCTATTGGTGGCCCTGCTCATTGCCTCTTACGCAATATTGTCATCAAGCGGCTTAATTCTGCCTGGCTATTTCAGCGAAACACAGCTTTCAAAGATGAAAGACAAAATTTCAAGCTGTGAAACCGTCACACCGGATTTGATTCCGGAAACATGCAGCTATGCAGTCTTCACGCCGGAGGGCAAATTCCTTTCAGGTGATTTGAACCCGGCCGATGCGGCTCAGGCATGGAAATCAGCACGAGGAATGGGCAGTAAAACAAATCCTGCCGATCACTATTCTATGATTCCACGGAAACATGAAATCTGTATTGTGCGTTATACCTACATGGCACAATTTAGTTCCCCATTGCTGCGACGTTTTCTGCCTTACCCCGAAATTCTCTTTTCTATTTTGTTAGGAATTGGATTTTTGCTGGAATTTTTTTTATTGGCTTCGCTTTTGGGAAAAAAGATGGCTCAAAAAATGAGCAGCCTGCAAAATGCTACAGAGAAAATACAGAATCAAGATTTGGAATTTACCATCAAATCCAGCGGAATACTGGAGATTGACAATGTCCTCCGATCTTTGGACAAAATGAAAGAAACGCTGAAAGCATCATTAAAAAAGCAATGGAAAATGGAAAAAGAACGCCGCAAGCAGATTTCCGCGCTTGCGCATGACATAAAAACGCCTCTTACAGTCGTTCGAGGCAATGCCGACTTATTATCGAGAACCAATCAAACGGAAAAGCAAACGGAATATACCGCTTTTATTAAAGAAGGTTCTCATCAAATGGAGCAGTATATCAAAACACTAATTGAAATTTCAAAAGCGGAAATTGGGTATACCCTTAATAAACGACCTGTTAACAGCAAATTGTTTACAGACAGTATGTATAGCCAAATTGCAGCTTTAGCTGCAATTAAAAAATTAACGATAAATTTTAGGACTCATAACCTGCCGGAATCTTTTGACGCAGACAGTGATTTACTGCAACGAGCGGTTTTAAATATTGCTTCAAACGCCGTAGATTATTCAACGGAAAACGGAAAAATTGATTTCAGCGTTGAGGCCATAGGGGACAATATATATTTTTGCATTATAGATTGCGGAAAAGGGTTTTCACCCGACGCCCTGAAAAATGCTGCTCAGCAGTTTTATATGGCTGATAAAAGTCGAACATCAAGGGCACATTACGGGATGGGATTGTTTATAGCGAAATCTATTGTTGAACAACATGGTGGAGTACTTCTGCTGGAAAATTCAGAAGAAACTGGTAGTGGAAAAGTGACTATCAAAATTCCTACAAATTAGCGATCCCATTTAGATACGCATCGGAAGCAATCGCGGCGGCACTGCTGCTGAAATCACACGCGTAAACCAAACCCAAATCTAACTGCAAAAGCCCGAAGAGCCAACATTCAAATGGCTTTTCGGGCTTTTCAGAGACAAGTCTGGTCAAAAAAGATATAAACCATCGCTTCGGATTATGCCCATTTTGCGATGTTAAGGCTTTCTTGCTAAGTATAAGACAATCGTATCATTCAATATGATCTTATTTCCAGCTTCCAAAATAGCGTCCCTTACGCCCGTATAAAACTTTGATTTGTATGGCTCTTTCAATACAATATGATCGCAATGAGTTCCGAGATAAGAAATATAGTCATCTGCATTAAATTCTCTTTTACTGGAATACTCCCGGCATTCAAAATCAATGAACCCGTAATTTACTACATTCTTGTAAGCCAAATTCTGAGTATAAGAAGTTTCTGGACGGAAGTATTCATTATATACCTCTTGTATTTTGTTATACAAAGTTTCATTTGGTGTTCTATAATCGCTTTTCATCAGCATCATTGCAAATGTTCCGCCATTTTTTAAAAGATCGAATGCTCTCGAAAAGCCAATCTTTTCAGGTATCCACTGAATTGTTGTGGCGGAATATATCAGATCAAATTTCTGCTGTCCGAAATCATATGTTTCAAAGTCGTCGTTTACAATATGAAAATTATCATATGATTTAAACTTATTTTTAGTGTACTCTGCAAGATGTTCACCGAGCTCAATTGCTAAGTAATTGCAGCCTGTTTTCAGAATTGGCTCTGTTGCTTGACCTGTTCCGGGACCAATTTCAAGGGCTGATTTTCCAGAATCAAGTTGGGAGTGTTCGATGACATCCGTAAAAGCCTCATCGCAATAACGGGGTCTCCATTTATCAAACTTTTCGGGGATTGTATCAAATACTTTTCTGAATTCCATGCTCGGCTTCCTTCACATTCTTATAAATAATCCGAATCAAGTGTAACATAAAAGTTTTCAAAATTGATACAGAAAAAGACCATGGGCAGGTTCAAATCCTGACCTCTAAAATATATGTCCACAACGAATTTGATACACTCCTAAAAGGGTTAAAACTCGGTACAAGTGTCGTACAAGTGTCGTACGGGCGAAAATTCAAGTTAAAGCAGGCAATAAAGAAAGCCGCATAAAATACTTAAAAATTCAGTATTTATGCGGCCTCACGCCATCTTTGGTGCGGGTGACAGGACACCAGCGTATCCGCATTTATTTACTTTCAAAGGCTATTTTGGGATCTCGTTTAAAATTAAGTAGGCTAAAATTGAGGCAACCGGTGACTTTGACCGTTTCTGGGAAGGTAAGGCTTTTTGCCATACCCTCCCCTGTTTTTAACCAGCCACCTATATTGCCACGTCGAGCTGCATGACTCCCATTCATCCTGCTAAATGAATTTTTAGGTACTGCGCCGGGTTTACCCTTTGGCCGTTGACCCGGATCTCAAAGTGGCAGTGGTTCCCGGTACTCCGGCCAGTGCTGCCGACCAGGGCAATTACCTAGCCGGCCGCCCCTTCCGTTTTGCTTCACGGTCGGCTCGCTCATGCGGAAGTTTGTAACAGAAGAGATGAAAGGCTGCAATGTGCTAGAGCAGGGCCTATCGCTGAAGTCTACCCTCGGCCCTAAAAAAGCAGCCGAACTAAATGCTTTTGCCGACGCTATTGCGGCATCGGTAAAAGGCTGAGGAAAAGTAGATCAATAAACGAAACGCCTCCGGCATGCATTCCATGAGCCGGAGGCGTATTTTTATTAAAAAACGAATTAAAGCTGATGGTGGACTTCCAGATAGGCATTGATTTCCTCGCAGAGCTTTTTGATGCATCCGCTTTGGAATGGAAGCTCGAGGCCAGCAGATTTTACAAGGTCAACGTAAGTCTTGGTACCGCCGGTTTTAACAAAGGCGAGGTAACGTGAAAACGCCTCTTTCCAGTCCTTTTCGGAAGCAGACCAAAATTCCAGTGCTGTTGTCTGCGCAAGGCAGTAGTCAATATAGTACAGCGGGAAAGAATAGATGTGGTGCTGGCGCTGGTATCCGCCGCCTACGCTGAAGAACGGCAGGTTGTCGAAATCAATCCATGGACGGTAGACGTGCTCCAGTTTCAGCCAGATCTGCTTGCGTTCGTCCGGAGTCAAATCCGGGTTTTCATACATGGCAGTCTGGAAATGATCAACCAGGCATCCGTACGGGATGAAATCGAGGGCGGCTTCCAGCTGGTACTGGTGGAATTTTTCCGCTTTGTCCCCGAAGAACAGCTTGTCCCACGGGCGGGAAAAGAGCTCCATCGACATGGAGTGCGTTTCGGCACCGTCCATGGTTGGGCAGCGCGTCTCAAGAATTGGGTTGCCCTGTGACATGTAGTCAGCAAAAGCATGGCCTGCTTCATGCGTCAGCACTTCTACATCCCCGGCAGTCCCGTTGAAGTTTGAAAAGATGAAGGGCGACTTGAAGTCCGGGATGCTTGTACAGTACCCGCCGCCGGCTTTGCCCTTTTTGCTCTCGAGATCAAACAGCTCGTTTTCCTTCATAAAGTCAAAGAATTTACCGGTCAGTGGATTCATCTCGTGGTACATCTTCTGTGCCTGGTCGACAAGGTGCTGTGTCCCGCCTTCCGGCGCTGGATTGCCGTCCGGGAACAGGCAGCCATCATCGTAGAATTTGATATCTGGCAGGCCGAGGCGTTTTGCCTGGCGTTCCTTGATTTTGCAGATCATTGGGACAAGCTCGCGCACAATCTGTTCCCGGTAAGCCTTGACTTCTTCCGGCCCATAGCAGTTGCGGCCTAGTCGGTCATAGCCAAGTTGCACATAATTTTGATAGCCCAACTTCTTGGCCTGCTCCGTGCGGTTTTTCACAAGCTCGTCGTAAATTTCATCAAACCGTTTGGCATTTTGCAGGAAAAAGCCTGCAATTTTCGTCCATGCGTCTTTGCGTGTTGCACGATTGGATGAAATGGTATACTTCTGCATCTCAGAAAGGTTCAACGTCTTGCCGTCAAAGCTAATTTTAGCTGACGCGAGCAGTTTTTCATACTCTGTTACCAGTGCATTTTCTTTCTTCTGCAGTTCGACCGTTGCAGGGGAGAAAGCCTTGAGGGAAAGTTCCAGGTTGGTAAAAAACAATTTTCCCGTTTGCTTTTCCAGTTCTGTGCGAAACTGGGTTTTTACGGCAGCCTGGAAAAAGCTCTGCTGGTAGCTATTGAAAACTGGGTTGTTAGCGTCAAAGAAGGCCATTTCTGCTTCATAATATGGATCTGTTGTATTAATACTGTTCCGAATATAAGCAATAGTCGCCATAGTTTCATAGCTGCTGGAAAGCTTTTCATGCTTCAGAATCAGCTGGTACTGCTCTTTCGCCGAGCTACTTTTGGAAAACTGCTCCGTAATCTGCGCGTACTTCTGCTTGATTTCGCCCAGATCCGGGCGTTTGTAGGGCATCTCAGAAAACTTCATCTTTCATTCTCCTTTATTTAAGTTGCTTCCATTATACTATGCCTTTCCTTAAATGAAAGTTAAACCAGCACCATTTTTCCGATTTTTCAGGCGAGATTATCCATTTGTCTGACATACAGACAGAAATTTGCCGGGCACCTAGGAGCCCAACAAATTGTCCCCCATTTTTAAATAAGTATTCGAGCTGTTTTTCTTAGATATTTATAGCAATGTGTTCATAAAACGTGCAGTTTGTTTAATAAAAGTAGATTAAGTGCAGGAATAAAAATAAATGTTGCATTTTAATGAGAAATGAGTATAATATACATAAAATTAAACATTGAAATGAATTGTGAATTTTTCATGATTCAAGTTTCAGAAAGAACAATCCCTGAAGCGGGAAAAGCAACAGCCAGCTGTTTTGCATATTATGTAAGGCAATCCGTCATAGCAGTTGACTGGGAGGGATATTTTTAGCTTGGCCGCTTTGCCGCTTCAATTTGATGATGTTTTTAGAAACTGCCGTTTTAAGTTGTAAGAAACTTTGCCGGGAGGGTTGAAATGTTTCAGAGTATCAAAGCCATGCGCGTCAGCGACCAGATTGTCAACCAGATCCAATGTATGGTTGTGGAAAATAAGCTGGCGGACGGGCAGAAACTCCCGAACGAAACGGAGCTTTCGCAGCAGTTTGGTGTCAGTAGGGCATCGGTAAGGGAGGCGCTCTCCATTCTGGAAGCAAAAGGGGTTTTAGAGCGCCACAAAAGCGGCGGTACATTCGTGTGCAGGTACTGCTTGGAAAAGATCCTTGCTGCTATTGATATTCCCCGCAAACGGACAGCGAAATGTTTGACGATTTGTATGAAGCAAGGGAAATCCTTGAGATCAAGGCTGGCGAGCTTGCCTGCCTGCGGGCAGATAAACTCGACCTGATGAAGATTGAAAAGACGCTTGATATGATGAAGCAAAGCCTTGAAAAAGGCGATTCCGGCATCAAGGCCAACATTCTGTTTCATCAGTGTGTGGCCATGGCGACAAAAAACCAGATTATTGCCGGAATTGTCCGTTCCCTGGGGAACACGATGGAAAGTATGCGGGCCGTTACTTTAGCTTACCCGGGCAGGCTTGCAGAATGTCTGGAAGAGCACCGTGCTATTTATGTTGCAATTTGTAACCACGACACAAAACAGTGTACGGAACTGCTGAAGAAGCATTTCGGCGCGGTTGCCCGGATTCGAAAAGAACTGAACAGCCAGGGACGGCTGGGCATTTTCCGTGGCAGAGACTGATCCTGTTTTTTGCAGACCCTTTATTCTTGTAGGAATTGAGGATAGATAGTGTTGAGAGAAAGGTGAGTGTTTTATGATGAAACATAAGAATTCGGCAAAAGTAGCAAGTTTGGCGCTCGCGGCTTGCATGCTCCTTTCGGGCTGCAACGGCGGGAAAGCGGCTAATAGCGCGGCAGGTTCGGCTGCACAATCTGGAAGTACTTCTTCCCATGCAATATCTGCTTCTGATGGGCAGCTGATTGCGGCAACCTCAAACAAAGTCCCGGCTGCAGCTGCGACAAGAAAGGACACCGTGATTATTGGTGTCAATGGAATGGAAAATACCTTTAACCCACTCTACAATGAAAATAGTGCGGTTCAGTACGTCATTAATGCCATGGTTTCATCACTTTCCCAAAATGACAGTGAAGGTAATATAATAGATGGTACTGCACATTTAACCATTTCTTCCGACGGCTTGACTTATACATACAAGCTGAGGGATGATAAATTCTCTGACGGTACGCCGGTCACAGCAAACGACTACATTAATTATTTTAAAGTGCTTTATGACAAAAGCTATGATGGCCCTGATGATCCATCCACGGTGCCGGTAGTTGGCAAAGAAGATTATACAAATGGCAAAACCAAAGATATTGCTGGCATCAAAGCTTTGGATGATAAGACGCTGCAGATTAAGCTGACAAAAGTTAATTCCAGCGCTCAGTATCAGCTTGGGAGTTCAGAGCCGATTTCTACAAAGAAATATGGCAGCCTGATTAAGCAGGGAGATATTTCTGGGTTTAAGAAGCTGTCGATGATTAACTATGTTGGCGATGGCGCTTATACGCTGACATCATACAAGGCAGGCCAGGCCGCAACCTTAAAGGCTAACCCGAATTATTATGATGGTGCGCCGAAAATTCCAAATTTGATTTTTAAAGAAGTTGCGCAGGGTTCTGAGCTTCAGGCCTTAGCAACTGGAGATGTTGATGTTGAACCGGATATTTCATGCAGCCCCGATAATATCCAGATCGGCAAAACGGATAAGAACATTAATATGTGGATCCAGCCAGCACTTAGCTATGGTTTTATTGCTGTAAACTGCAAGAACCCTCTCTTTAGTGACTTAAAAGTCCGTGAAGCTTTGCTGTATGCAATCGACCGGAAGAGCCTGATTAAATCAGTTTACGGCGATTATGCAAGCGTCTTAAATTGCAACCAGACAAAGATTAGCTGGCTGTACACAGACAAAGGTCAGAAAACATATGACTATAATCCCGAAAAGGCGGCAAGTCTTCTAAAAGAAGCTGGTTGGACAAAAGACAGCAAAGGGAACCTTACAAAAAATGGAAAACAATTTTCATTCATGTTTACAGCAACCAAGAACAATCCTGTTACGGATGTCTTGATTCCAATGATGATCAACGCGTATCAAAAGCTTGGCATTAAAATGCAGGCAGAATATGTTGATGGTCCAACCATGTTTAATAAGCACCAGAAAATGACCTATGACATGGTATTTATGGCTTGGATGTTAAATGCGGATCCGGATGACTCATTTATTTACAAAACTGGCGGTGCACAGAACTACAGTGGCTTTAGTAATCCGGCAATTGATAAAGACTATCAGGAAGGACTTTCTGCAAAAAGCAAGGATGCGATGAAGGCGGCATATACAAAAGTATACCAGCAAATTAACAAGGATCTCCCCTGCTTCTTCGTTTATCAACGCGACGACTGTATTGGCTTTAGCGCCCGCCTGAAGAATTTTAAATCTTCTTCCTATTTAGGATTTGAAAATAACCTTCAGAACTGGCAGGTTGGCTGAGCACAAAAGGGGTAAATGAAAACCCAGGAAAGGAGCCTATATCCCTTTCCTGGATTTTGCTGTTTTTGTTAAAATGGGGAGATGTTTGGTGATTATGACATGAGACAGTATATTACACGTCGGCTACTACTGATGATCCCGATCTTGATAGGAGTATCTATTATTGTTTTTTTCTTGATTGCATCTATTCCTGGCGATGCCATTGATGCCAAGTTTGCACAATCGCACCTGACGCCGCAGAGGATTGCACAGATGAAGGCAATGCTCGGCCTGAATCAGCCAGTCTGGAAGCGCTACTTTACTTGGGCAGGAAATGCAATACAGGGCAATTTTGGTTTTTCAACCCAGTACAATTTGCCTGTCAGTACGGTAATTCACACCTTTATCTGGAATTCGTTTATCCTTGCCCTCATTTCTTTTATCCTCGAGATGGCGATTGCAATTCCAGTTGGGGTGTATTCTGCTACAAAAGTCCATTCTGCTTTTGATATTATTTTTACCATTATTGCTTTTGCGGGAATTTCGCTTCCGTCTTTCTTCCTGGCGCTTCTCCTCCAGAAAGGGTTTTCTGTTGACTTAGGGTGGATGCCGCTGGACGGGATGCAGACGATTGGTGTTACGATGACACCAGTGCAAAGGTTTGCTGATGTGTGCCAGCACATGGTACTCCCAGTTATTTGTTTGACAATGGAGGGAATTGGTGGCACAATGCGGTATGTGCGTACTTCCATGCTGGAAGTGGTTCACCAGGATTACATCCGAACAGCCCGGTCGAAAGGCCTTCCGGAACGGATTGTAATTTATAAGCATGCTTTAAGAAATGCTGCTATCCCGATTGTAACATTTATTGGCGGTGCTTTGCCGGGACTGTTCTCTGGTGCCTTGATTACAGAAACTGTTTTTGGCTGGCCAGGGATTGGAAAAATTTTCCTTGCTTCTATTGATCAGCGTGACTATATGTTTATGATGGGTTATGTAATGCTGCTTGCTTTGTTGGTTATGCTTGGCAATCTCCTTTCCGACGTCCTGTACAGCGTTGTAGACCCAAGAATACGTTTGAAGTGAGGCCGGAAAATTGGAACAGACAAAAGTAAAGAAGCAAAATGAAGCAATTGATTCCCCATGGCGCCTTGCCTTCCGTCGGTTGAAACGGAATAAGGTGGCAATGATTGGCCTTGTCTTTCTCGTCGCTATGATCCTTATTTGTGTTTTTGGGCCACTGTTTTCCAGTTATAATGATATAACACAGGTCGATATTGTAAATGCAAAACAGGCACCTTCCGCGATGCATTGGCTTGGAACCGATGCCAGTGGACGTGATATTATGACACGCTTAATGCTAGGCGGACGCCTTTCCCTGCTAATCGGTTTTGGTGCAACTGCCATAGAAATTATAATTGGCGCTTTCCTTGGCTGTGTTTCTGGCTATTATGGTGGTATTGTTGATTCCGTTATGATGCGGCTTGTTGACATTATCCTGTCATTGCCGGGTATGCCAATTTTAATTATGATCAGTGCGATATTTTCTGATAGGCATGTGGACACAGGCGCACGAATTTATTTGTTAATGCTTATCCTTGCTTGCCTAGGCTGGGCAGGTACATGCCGCTTCTTTCGAGGCCAGGTACTGACCATACGAGAAACGGATTACATGACTGCCACTGAGTCCATGGGGCTGCATGACATGCGGAAAATTCTTAAACATATTATGCCAAATGTATTTCCACTAATTATTGTTACGGCGACGCTCTCGGTTGGCGATACCATTTTGACAGAATCCACAATGTCATACCTAGGTGTCGGTGTTTTGCCTCCTTATGCAAGCTGGGGCAATATGGTGCAGGAAGGCTCCAATATGGTCGATTTTACCTTACACCCGTGGATGTGGATGCCTGCTGGCTTTTGTATCCTGGCAACTGTGCTGTGCATCAACCTATTTGGTGACGGGCTGCGCGATGCCCTCGATCCTAGAATGATTTCATCAAAGTAGGGAGGGAATCGCAATGGCTTTTGTTGAATTTAAAAATTTGAAAACATGGTTTTATACTGATAGTGGCATTGTAAAAGCTGTCAACGGAATAAGCTTTGAGATCCCGCAAGGGAAAACGGTTTGCGTTGTTGGTGAATCAGGCTGCGGCAAAAGTGTTACGGCCCTTTCCATGATGCATTTGGTCCAGTGCCCCCCAGGCAAAGTCGTCGGGGGTGAAATCTTGATGGATGGCATCGATCTGCTGAAAAAAAGCGACAAGGAAATGCAAAAGATTAACGGCAAGGAAATCGGGATGATCTTTCAGGAGCCAATGACTTCTTTAAACCCTGTCTTTACTGTAGGCTACCAAATCATGGAGAATTTGCTGACCCATTCTACTGCCAGCAAAGAAGAAGCATGGAACAAATCCGTTGAGATGATTAAGCTTGTCAATATCCCACGTGCGGAAGAAATTATGAATGCTTACCCGCATGAACTTTCTGGCGGTATGCGCCAGCGGATTATGATAGCTATGGCGCTTATCTGCCATCCGCGCCTGCTAATTGCGGATGAGCCGACTACTGCTCTTGATGTTACGATTCAGGCACAGATCCTCGACCTTATGCGGAAATTGAAAGGCGAGTTTGGTATGTCCATCATGCTGATTACGCATGACTTAGGCGTCGTGGCAGAGATGGCTGACTATGTTGTAGTCATGTATGCCGGTAAAATTGTGGAGAAGGGCAGTGTGGATGATATTTTTGAGCACCCGACGCACCCATACACCATTGGGCTATTAAAGGCGAAGCCGGTTATTGGAAAAACGGATCATAGCAAGAGGCTGTACACAATTCCAGGCCAAGTTCCGAATCCAATTAATATGCCAGAAAATTGCTATTTTAATGAGCGCTGTGAATTTTGTACGGAGCAATGCAAACAGCAGGCCCCGGTACTAAAAGAAATCAGCACAGGGCACTATGTTGCCTGCTTCGTTAAGGCGTGAGGGGGTGCTTGTATGGAAGATAATATTTTGGAAGTTAAGAACCTGAAGCAGTATTTTCCGATCCGCGGCGGGGTATTTCAGCGCACGGTTGGATGGATAAAGGCTGTTGACGGTGTTTCATTTCAGATTAAACGTGGTGAGACGCTTGGGATTGTTGGTGAGTCCGGGTGTGGCAAGTCAACACTTGGCCGCAGCATTATGCGGTTGTACCATATGACAGCTGGCCAAGTTTTATTTAACGGGGAAGATGTCAGCCACTTTAGCCGCCGCCAACTCCGCGAAAAGCGTCTTCAGATGCAGATGGTATTCCAGGATCCATACTCTTCACTGGATCCGCGTATGACAGTCGGCCAGATTATCGGCGAGGCACTGATTGACCACAGACTCGCAAGAAAATCGGAAGCCCGCAAAAAGGTGCTGGAGACGATGGATCTCTGCGGATTGCCATCTTATTATATCAACCGCTATCCGCATGAGTTCTCCGGTGGGCAGCGGCAGCGCATTGGCATTGCCCGGAGCCTGGCAGTTGACCCGTCATTTATTATTTGCGACGAGCCGGTTTCTGCCCTGGATGTGTCCATCCAGGCACAGATTATTAATTTGCTGAGCGATCTCCAAAAGGAAAAGAACCTTTCCTATATGTTTATTTCCCATGACTTATCCGTTGTGGAATATATTAGCAACCGCGTTGCCGTGATGTATCTAGGGAGCATTGTGGAAATGGCACCGAAGGATGAGCTGTACAACAATCCGTTGCACCCATATACAAAAGCCCTTCTGTCGGCAATACCGGTACCGGATCCGAAACGGAAGCGGAACCGGATTATCCTGAAAGGCGACCTGCCGTCCCCGGCAAATCCGCCATCCGGCTGTAAATTCCGGACGCGTTGCCCTGTGGCGTGCGAACAATGTGCAAAATCGATTCCAGAGTATAAAAACGTGGGAAATGAACATTATGTGGCATGCCATTTAGTAAAAAAAGATGTTTAATTTATTACGGCTAGGCCAGGGGCCGCGGCCTGATCTCTTGGAAAAAGAGTATCAGGAAAAAGCATCCCTCTCTCAGCCCGACAAAAGTTCCAAGCCGGAAAAGGAAAAACAGAAAGCACCTTCTGATGAAAAGCCGGAGAAAAATCTGAAAATTCAGCACAAGGATATTGTAGCAATGATTATTGCACTTTTTCAGGTTCTTCTTCCGTGGATTATAGGTGGGATTCTGATCTATTTTCTGTTTATCTTTTTTTTAACAAAAAATTGGTAAAACAGCGCAAAAAAGGCACGTGGTAAAACACGTGCCTTTTCCAATACGAGAATTGTAGCCTAAGATTTTGACGGTGCGGCAGGGACAAAGACAAGCGTATTTGGCACTGCTGTGCTCGCTTTTCTGGTAGCAATTCGTATGGCTGCAAAGTAGGTAATGCGACCGGCGTGCCTTGTACTTCTTATATACTAGGGCATAATGGCATCTTCCGCATTTTGCCAAACCGGCCAACCATGTATTGGCTACTTTTCGTGCAGGCTGAATCTGCTTGTTTTGCAGGCATTTTGTGTGGCACTTTAGGCCATATGGCCGATGGGATAAGCCCTTCGTGGGGAGCAAGTACAAAGCGGTTATCTTTTGGAACTGCTTGCTTACGGTTATTTGTACTCCGCCCCTTGTAATAATAGCAGCCGTTTATGCCTATGAAATCTTCTTGTGGGGATTCAATGACGGTACCCTGCTGCTGAAAGAATTCGTAGATGTCAAGATTGGCTCGGACATAGACTGGATTTTTCAAATGGTCGGCGATCCTTGCCCGTTCCCAAGGTTTCTCCCTGCAGGTCAACCCGTGTGCCTGAAAGTAGGACACAATATCGCCATAGGACGTGCTTGGATCAGAATAAAGTTTGTACATTAGCTGGATCTGCCCTGCTTCTTCTTCACAGGGAACATATGTTTTTGTCCGTTTCCCATGTATTGAACCTTCTTGTAGCCGAAAACCATACGGAATGCGCCCTCCCATATAGAGTCCTTTTTCACTGCGGGAGTAATAGGCATCAGTAACGTGCTGCTGGATAGTTTCCCGCTCTAGCTGTGCAAACACCATACAGATGTTTAGCATTGCACGCCCCGTCGGGGTGGAAGTATCAAACTTTTCGGTCGAGGAAACAAGTTTGACTTGATATTTTGCAAATAGGGCCATTATATTAGCAAAATCCAAAATGGACCGGCTGATTCGGTCTAGCCGATATACAATTACTTTTGAAATTTCTCTTTTCTTAATTTCTGCTACAAGTTCTCAAAAACATGGGCGGTCCGTATTCTTTCCACTGTACCCTTTATCGACATACTTGCAGTACTTTTCACCTTTGGCTTCGTATTGGCAGACTTCAATCTGGCTGTCAGTAGAAATGCTGTCCTCCCGTTCAACGGACTGCCGTGCGTAAATTGCAATCATGGCTTTCTTCCTGCCCTTCCATAAAAAAACAGAGTCTGCATACGCACTGCAGCCCTGTTTTCTCAAGTCAACGTTATGCTACCGATATTTTCAAAACACCCCATAAAGCGTTTTGCTAATTTCCATTCTCATTTTTTGCTTTCCATGCACTGTATTTACCGGTGTAAGATTTCTTATGGTAACGGTTTTTCCATTGCTGAGGACAGGATGGGATTCCTCTTGATACTCTTTTGTGTCTGCCATGGAGCATCAGCCACCTTGCACATTACGGAACAAGTAGGATTTTTACCTTTTACAACAGCGGACACTGTTGTATCAGAAATACCAATAGCCTTGGCAAAAGCGATATATGTATCAAATCCAGCTGCTGCCATTGCTGCTTTTAATGCTTGCGTATCAACAGAATATCTTGTTGTCACTTCGTATCACCTCTTCTTCGTAAATCTATTCTATTGCGTTCTGCGTAACAATGTAGTAGTATAACGCCATACAAGGTAAGGAAGTATAGAACAATGAATATCGGGGATAGAATCAAAAGTAGGCGCAATGAATTGGGACTTACGTTAAAAGACGTTGCAGATAAATTAGGCGTTAGACACGCTACTGTCCAAAGATATGAGAGTGGAAACATTAAAAATTTAAAGCAGGAAACTATTTCAAAATTAGCAGAAATATTAAAGGTAGAGCCGGAATGGCTGATGGGGTGGAAAGCAGATAACCCTCAATCAAAACTTTCAGATGTTTTCCACTCTTCTGCTGACGAATCTCTTCTTTCCAATTTTCATAAGCTCAACCGTAAGGGCAAGGAAGCGGCGCAAGCGGCAGTAAAGGGCATGACCTGTTTACCAGAATACACGGAAGAAGCTGAGGATGTCGGATAATTTCATTGTCAAATTATATTAAAGAAAAAAATAACAATTAAGACAAAATATAAGCCATTCTTTTCTACCAACTATAGAAAAGGATGGCCTACTATCATTAAGGCTGACAGCATAAACAATTTACTTATTAAGTACAGTGCATCAACCCCAAAAATTAAGGAGGGTAATATGAAAGGGGCGGTTATTTATGCGAGATATTCAAGCGACGCACAAAAAGAAACGAGTATTGACGATCAGATCAGGGATTGCAAAAAATTTGCCGCCGATAATGACTATCGAATAATTCGTATATACCGCGATGATTGCGTGTCCGGCAAAACGGACAATCGTGACCAATTTCAGCAAATGCTTTCCGGCAGTGCAAAGGAATTATTTGAAGCAGTCATTGTGTGGAAACTAGACCGATTTGCAAGGAACCGGAACGAGAGTGCCATCAATAAAGTAAAACTTAAAAAGAATGGCGTCAAGGTTGTTTCCGCCATGGAACATATTCCAGACGGCCCGGAAGGTATCATATTGGAATCCGTTCTGGAAGGAATGGCCGAGTATTATATTTACGATCTTATGTAAAAGACAACAAAGGGGCGCATGGGTGTGGCACTTCAATGTAAACATGTCGGAGGACGGCCTCTTTGGGGATATAAGGTAAACCCCGATAAAACCTATCCATCGACGAATATAACGCGAATACCGTCCGCCAGATTTTTCACATGTATGCAACAGGATCTTCTTTTTCCGAAATCATTGACGAAATGAACCGACAGGGAAGAAAAACCGCAGCGGGAAACAGCTTTGGTAAGAATTTCCTTCATGAGCTGTTGAGGAATGAGCGCTTCATCGGAGTTTTTACTTATAACAAGATACCGTCCGAGAATGGGAAGCGAAACAGCCACACCTCAAAACCGGAGGATAAAATTATAAGGATACCTGGTGGAACCCCTGCGATCGTTTCCATGGATGATTGGAATACGGTTCAACAAAAAATGCAGAAAAACAAACGTGCTCAAGGCCGCTATAAAGCAAAAATCGATTATCTTTTGTCGGGAAAGATTTTTTGCGGGGAATGCGGCGGTGCGATGGTTGGTCAGAGCAGTGGAAATTATGAAAAATATTCTTACTATGAGTGTAGCACGAAAAAACGTCTGAGAACATGCAGCAAGTCCAATGTCAAAAAGGAAACAATTGAAAATGCTGTAGTTACTTATACTATTGATTATATCCTATCAAAAGAATTTCGAGAAGCCCTGGTTGGCTTGATATTGCAGCAGGACGATGATAGGCAAAAAAATGCCCAGCTTATAGCTGGGCTAAAGAAAAGATTAAGCAGAATCAAATTTCAAAGGATAATATCATCAAGGCCATAGAAGCGGGCATTTTTACCATAACTACGAAAAGCGAGCTGGAAACGCTGAAAAGGGAATCTTCATTGTTAAACAGTCAATTGCTTGAGGCTGAAACGATGCAGTCGCCAACATACACGAAAGAAGCAGTATCCGCTTGGCTTGATAAAATAGCGAAAAAAGCGAGGACGGAAATAAATACTTACTTTACTCATTCGTTTCCGGCGTTTACGTGTATGAGAACGGCACAGTAAAAATAATATATAACTTGGGGAATAAAGAACAAAAAATTGTTCTTTCGGATTTGAATGGTGCGGGTGACAGGACTTGAACCTGCACGGTTTCCCACAAGAACCTAAATCTTGCGTGTCTGCCAATTCCACCACACCCGCAGATATGCGCCGCAGCGCATGAAGGTATTATACCCTAAAATCAGCCTTTTGGCAATCAGCAAATTTTTAATTCGCCCTGCTCAAGCATCGACTGCGCAGCCAGCATCGCGCCAAGGCGGCCGCTCGGATAGTTAAGCGCTCCCTGCATCCATGCGGCATATGGCTCGCGCAGCGGTGCATCGGCCGAAAGCTCTATCGAGGCGCCGAGTGTAAAGGCACCGGCAGCCATAATCACTTTACAGTCATAGCCGGGCATGTCCCATGGCTCCGGCGTGACAAAAGAATCCACCGGCGCGCCTTTCTGCACACCCTGGCAGAAAGCAATCAACGCTTTTTCCGTTTTCAGACCGACAGTCTGAATAATATCGGCACGCGGCTCGTCATATTTTGGCGAAACTTCATAGCCAAAGATGTGGAAAAGCGCCGATGTGAATACAGCCGTCTTTAAAGCTTCTCCCGTTACAACAGGCGCATGGAAAGCGCCCATAAAAAGCTCACGGTTATTACCGAGCGTAGCGCCAACGTCACGCCCTACACCTGGCGCTGTAAGGCGGTATGAGCAGCTCTCCACAAGGTCTTTCCTTCCAGCAATATATCCGCCCGTCGGGGCAATGCCGCCGCCCGGGTTCTTTATAAGTGAGCCGGCCATAAGGTCGGCACCGTGGGAAACCGGCTCGTCGCGCTGCACGAACTCGCCATAGCAGTTGTCTACCATGACAATGCAGTCAGGTGATTTCCGCTTCGCAATCTCTGCGATTTTTTCTATTTCTTCCACAAACAGCGACGGGCGCAGGCTGTACCCGCGTGAGCGCTGGATATACACCATACGCACGCCCGGATTTACACGGCGCTCGATTTCCGCATAGTCAGGTTTTCCTTCCGGCGTAAGGTCTACCTGCTCATATTTAATGCCAAATTCTTTCAGCGAACCGTTGCCATTGCCCGTAAGCCCAATAACAGGGCGCAGTGTGTCATAAGGTATCCCTGTAACGCTCATCATGGTATCCCCCGGGCGCAGCACACCAAACAGCGCAACCGTAAGGGCATGCGTCCCACTGACAAAATTATGCCGCACAAGCGCATCTTCCGCGCCGAGCGCATCGGCAAAAACGCGGTCAAGCGTTTCGCGGCCCCTGTCGCCATAGCCGTAGCCGGTCGAAGCGGCAAAATGGCTCTCGCTCACACCGTTCTTTATAAACGCCGCGAGCATCTTCTGCTCATTCCAGTCGGCGGTTTCATCAATCTGCCTGAAAGACGGCTCTGCCAGCTTTTCCGCCTCTTCGGCCGCCTTCAGAATTTTAGTGTCGATCTTAAAATATGGATACAACGTATATGTTACTCCTCACAGCCGAAGCTTTAAAATAAGCGCATGGCGTGTAATAATGCCAAAGCACTGATGTTACTTAATCGGGAAAAGCGAGCTTGCCCAGTAATCGTACGGTTCAAAGCCAATGGCATTGTAGAACGCCTCATTTTCGCCCTGCATGCGAAAGATAAACATATTATGCCTGTTCAGCTTTTCGGCAAGGGTGCTTACCGCGGCATGGCTGTAACCGTGGCGGCGCAGGCCCGGCACGCACGCAACCGCGGCAATAACGGCAGCATCATCTGTGATGGAAGTGCAGACGGCGCACGACGCAAGCCTCCCACCCTGGTATACGCCTGCTGAAAGTGCTGCGCCATGGCGTGTGCGGAAAGATAAATCCATATAAAAGGCCTCAAATTCCGGCACCGGAAAGTTCTCGCTCTTTACCTGCTCAAGGAGCGTGTAAATATCCCGCGGGCTCGGGTTAATCACCGTGTCGGCATAAACGCCATGCACGATATTTTCGGGGTGGAGCACCATAATATCCCCACATGAGGAAATTGGAAGCCCGATGTGCTCCGCCGTTTTAAGCGGGCAGCAAAGCTGCTTCAGGTCAAGTGTGCGCAGAAACGCAAACAACTCATCCGTATCTGTTTTCTGCCCTTCCAGCAGTACAGCCTCGTCATCTATCCTTGCGACTACAGTGCCCCCTTCCTGCACCCAGAACTGCTCAAACGGCTGGCTGAGCCCATAAGCAGAGGCCGCCGAGAGGATTTTGCACCCGAATGGTGTGTTGCTTGGGACATCAGGCATCTTATCAGTTAATAATTTCAGCATAAAGTATGCCGATCAGACCTTTCTTCTTCAATCATTTCCGCAAGCCCCGCAGTTAGCTTAATGGCAGCGGAAAAATCCTCCCGCGAAATCACCCCAACTGCAGAATGCAGGTAGCGGCATGGCAGAGAAACTGCGGCAGTACGCACACCCTCCCGCGAAACATGTATTGCGCCCGCATCATTTCCGCCCTCTATATCCTGCTTTGCCTGGCATTTCACACCGGCTTTTTCAGCTGCGCGGAAAGCCATATCGTAATAGGCGTGGTCATATATTGTGCGCTTGTCCATAAACGGGACAACAGGCCCTTCGCCGAGGCGGCAGGCCTGCTTTCCACTGCCGACGCCCGGGACGTCGGCAGCCGCCGTCGCATCCACAACAATGGCGGCGGCCGGGTGCACCTCATACGCTGCTGTTTCAGAGCCGCAAAGGCTGGTTTCTTCTTGCACTGTAAACGCAAACACGGCGTCATACTTAAGGCCGTGCCTCATCATGCCAATGAGTATGGCGCATCCGGCACGGCCATCGAGCGCACGCCCTTTAATCGCCTTTCCTGACGCGTCAAACACCGAGTCGAACGTTACCTCATCGCCCGGCTTCACGGCTTTTTCAGCTTCTTCGCGGGAAGCGGCGCCGATATCAATGTAAAGCTCACTTAAGGGAATGCTCTTTGCCATTTCATCTTTTTTAAGCAGATGTATCGGTTTGAGCCCGATAACTCCCCTGATGTTTTCACCGACCGTGACGGATTTACCCGGCAGCACCCTGCGGTCTATCCCGCCCACAGGCACGAAATTGAGGAAGCCTTCGTCGGTTATATGTGTCACCATGAGACCGGCCTCATCCATGTGCGCGCTTATCATCAGCTTTTTGGGCGCACGCTCTTTCCCTTTTTTCAGCGCAATTATGTTCCCGAGAGGCGTGATTTCGATTTTATCCGCAAGCGGACGGATTTCATTAAGGATTATCTCCCTTACTTCATCTTCCCTGCCTGAGATTCCGCGCGCCTCGCTCAGCTTTTTAAGCAGCTCAAGTTCAGCCATCATTCCGCCTCCGCTATATACTCAGCAATAAGCTGCGCCGTGTTTTCAACGTCCTGAAGATCTACTATCTCGGCCGGCGTGTGCATGTTCCTTTCGGGGATAGAAACAAGCCCGGTAGGGACGCCTGCACGGGAAGCCGAAATATTCTCGCTGTTTGTTCCGGTATCTCCGCCCATGACGTCCCTACGGTACGGTATGCCGAGTTTCTCGGCAACTGAAACCAGCTTTTCGCTCATGGCGCGGTTCAAAGCAGGCGCAAAGCCTATCATCGGCCCGCCGCCAAGCTTCCCGCACTGCTCCGGCCTTACGCCCGGCTGGGAAGCAAAACCGACATCGACGGCAATGGCCGCCGTCGGGTTGGCAATGTAAGCGCCCGTTACGGCACCCTGCCCGCCGACCTCCTCGCGCGTGCTGCAGAGGAAAGTCACATGACAGGATAACCTTTTTTCCGACAAAATTTGCGCACAGCGCACAAGGGCAGCAACACTGGAACGATTGTCAAGCGCAGGCGCCGAAATACGCCCACCGAGCAGTGCCTTCGGCTCCGTGCGGAAAAGTATGCGGTCACCGGGTTTTACAAGGCGTTTCGCTTCCTCGCAGGTACAGCCTATGTCGACCGTCATCCTGCCTGTTTCCTGCACTTCATCCTCTTTGCTGCCGGTAAAGTGCGGCGGCATACAGCACACAACGCCGTAAAGCTTTTCTTTTCCGTAAACAGCCACGGCACTGCCCGGCAGCACACGGCGGTCCATGCCGCCGCAGCCGTCAACGTTGATGAAACCGCTTTTATCAATGCCTGTAACAATAAGGCCGATCTGGTCAAGATGGGCATCAACAAGGATATGAGTTTTTGAACCCATATCACCCATTTCCGCTGTGAGGTTTCCGAGCGTGTCAGACGATGTCTCGGCGTATGGGGCAAACTCGCGGGCGGCTGTCTCCCTCGCGCCTGTTTCGTCCCCCGATGTCCCGTCCGCCATGCACAGGCGGAACACCATTTCTCTCAGCTTTTCATCCATTTTATTTCAGTCCGTTCACAATCTCACGGAAGCAGTTTCCGCGGGCTTCAAAATTGGGGAACATGCCAAAACTTGCACATGCGGGTGAAAGCGAAACCACATCCCCGCTTCTTGCGTGTGAGCGGCACAGTGCGACGGCTTCTTCAAGCGAAGAAGCATGGAGTATCAATGGGTTCCCCTCGCGGTACCCCGCGGCGGCCTTCACGGCGGTCTCTATCTTCTGGGCTGTCGCGCCTATAAGCACAAGAACTTTGACTTTATTGACTATGGCAGGGCCGAGCGGGTCAAACGGGATATTCTTATCGTATCCGCCCGCTATGAGGATTATCTTCTGGTTAAAAAGCGAAAGCGCACCATTTATCGTCCTGCTCGGCGTAGTGCCTATAGAGTCATTATAATATGAAACACCGTCTACTTTGCGGACGAACTCATTCCTATGCTCCACTCCATTAAAAGTGTGCGCCACTTTCCGCACATCTTCAGCCTGCGCAAAGCCGTGCACGGCACATATCGCCGCGAGATAATTTTCTATGTTGTGAAGGCCCGGCACCTTTATCTCGGAAGCGTTCATCACGCGCCGCTTTCCCTGCGGCAGCGAAAGGAAAATCTCCCCGTTTCCGTCCATCCATGCACCGTACTCCACAGGGTGCCTGCGGCTGAACATAAGCGTCTGCCCACGCGTCTCCGAGGCAAACTGCTCCGTATATTTATTGTCAGAATTCAGAACCGCCCTGCTGAAGGCGTTCTGGTGCAGTATGATATTTTCCTTTGCACCGACATACTCCTGCATATCTTTATGGACGTCGAGGTGATTCGGAGAAATATTGGTCACCACGGCTACGTCAGGGCTTTTGCGCATAGATATGAGCTGGAAACTCGAAAGCTCCGCGACTACAATGTCGTCCGGCTTTATGCTGTCTATCTGCGGCAGGAGCGGAGTGCCTATATTGCCCCCGACGTGGACACGCTTCCCCGCAGCCTTAAGGATTTTGGATATGACTGTTGTCGTCGTGGTCTTGCCGTCGCTTCCCGTAACAGCTATTATCCTGCATGGGCAAAGGTCAAAGAAAACTTCCATCTCAGATGTTACTGCCGCGCCGCGCGCACGCGCCGCATTCAGTTGCGGAAGATAATAGCGCATACCTGGCGTGCGGAATATTATCTCCTCGCCCATATCGTCGAGGTACCCTTCACCCGTGATGAGGCGCACGCCGAGGGCTTTAAGCTTTTTTGCAGTATTCCCAAGCTGTTCTTCCGTGCGCCTGTCGCGCGCCGTCACAATGGCGCCGTGCTCCGCAAAGAGCTTTATAAGCGGCAGGTTGCTGCCGCCAATGCCGCAGAACGCGGCTGTTTTTCCTTTTATTAACTTGTAAAACTCTTCTGTTGTCATGGAAAAAGCAGTCCTTTCCAAAGACGTACATAAAACCGCCAATTATTCTTATTATACGTTTACAGTTTCAAAATATCAAGCAGAAACATCTTTACTGTTTTTTCATTTTATCAGGAAGGCCGGGAACGCGTCAGCCACGCTTTAACTTTAATAGTATTTATATATGATTTGGTATACAAAATTCCTCTTTTAAGGGGCTGTCAAGCCTTTTGAAAAGAATCACTAAAGTTACGGTATCCGGCCCCATTCGCAGTAAAATCTTACGGCCAGTTCAACCTTTTTCACGCTAAGAAAACAGGCCACAGGCAATATTGGCGCAACTAAAAGCATGAATATTTTTCCGCGCAGTATTCATGCTGCATTTATAACTGAGTGATAACGATGGCAAAATGCGAAAGCCTCCGGCCGCAGTTATGGTTCTGCAGTTGGAGGCTTTATTAAGCTACTATGTTATAATTATTCTCTCGGTTTATGGCCTTCGCAGGTATCTTTAAACTCATGCTCGTGGCATACGCTCCCCGAAGACTTAAGGTCACCCTTCAGATAATCTTCAACGGCTTTGCCGACATCGCCTGAAGCCCCTGAAACTACTTCAATGTTTTTCTCGTTGAAAATGTCGACTGCCCCGCCACCTATTCCGCCTGTTATAATCACATCTGCCCCGAGGCCCGAAAGAAAGTTCGGTAGAAAACCCGGCCTGTGGCCCGGGTTTGGGTTAAACTTTGAGCCGGTCACCCTGCCGCCCTCGGCGTCATAGATTTTGAAGCCCTCGCAATGGCCAAAGTGTTCGGAAACATTGCTGCCGTCACACGCAACTGCAATTTTCATATTAATTTCCTTTCCTGCGGCAATGCGTCTTAACGGTGCGAAACCCTTCTGCTGCCCGTTTTCCGCATTATGCCTGCTGTTATGATTTCCAAATATGCCAAAATTATAAGCATACGTCCATTTGCTTTTCATATTTTAGCTCAATTATGAGCATATGTCAATATTCAGATCAAAAAAAAAGTATGCGGCAGACACGCATACTTTATAAAAGCCTTAACTACTGTTTTTACAGCCATATCGCCAGCAGTTCCTCCTGCAGAACTTGCCCTTGCACCTCTGGCAGCATACTATCCTTTTTGAACCGCAAGCAGGGCAGGCATAATCGCCGCTTTTAATTTTCTTCATGTTTTCGAAGCTTTCCGGCCACTCCCTGCCACAGTCAAGGCATTTGACCGGGCAGATGTTCCTCGTGAAGTTTCCGCCTTCTATGTGTATTGCTTTGCCGTTAATCAGGCTGTCGGCTATTTTTTGGCGGGCGGAAATAAGTATGCGCTGGAATGTTGGGCGCGATACCTCCATCTTTTCCGCACACTCTTCCTGCTCAAGGCCTTCAAGGTCTTTGAGTCGAATGGCTTCAATCTCTTCTATCTTTAGTATGTTTTCAGGAACCGCATCCAATCCCGCCACGGCCGGGACAAAAAACTGCACAGCGGGAACATTTTCAATCTTTCTCCATTTCACAGGCCTTGCCAAAGTTTATCAGCTCCGTTTCCATCAGCCGCCCTGCTACAAAAGTTTACCGCGGTCATACTTATTCTTTCCCTGACTAAATATGTTAATCTGATTTTGGGCATATGTCAATGTGAATTTACTTTGCTTTTCTCCATTGTTACTAAATTGATTTTTTTATCCGGCACGTACCGTCTCCTCTTGCTTTTCTACAGTGATGCAGTAAAATGCAGGACTGAATTTGTTATCATTTTGTCATCATTAATCTAAAAAATAAAATTTTTTTAAAAAAAACAGTTGATATTTTCTGAAAAGCAATGTAATATAGCAAATAGGAATTTCTAATATGCCAATATAAATGTGAGGCATATGGCCGCTAACCGAATGTTCCATACTTGATACACTATTTTCACATATAAACCATAGGCATGTTTGAAAGCCACCATAAGTTTATAAAAATGATCCATAGTTATTTTAAAATTATATTGTATTTTTGGGACAATGTGCTATAATAGCTTTGCAAACGGTTGCAGGGCTCTAAAGCCCCGCAGCATAAATTCAAAAAGGTTGAGTGAAAATGGCTGTCACCATCAAGGACATAGCAAAAATGGCCAACGTTTCCCCTTCTACTGTTTCAAGGGTTGTCGATGAAAATCCGCGCATCAGCAAGAAGACAAGCGAAAAAGTCAAAAGTGTAATGAAGGAAATGGATTACCACCCAAATATGCTTGCACGCTCGCTTGCAAGAAAAGACACAAAGATCATCGGCACGCTTATGCCCGGCACAAAAGAGAATGCTTTTAAGCACCCTTTTTTCCCTGAAATTTTGAGGGGCATCACATCGGAAGCCTATAAAAGCGGCTACAACATACTTATTTCAAGTGCAGCCACACCTTCCGATGAAAAAAAGATAGTGCTCGACTTTGCTAAAAACGGCGTTGCAGAAGGCCTGATACTCATGACTTCACGCCATAACGACACAGTGATAAAGTCACTTACCGAAATCTCGTTCCCGTTCGTCCTTGTAGGCAACCCTGAAAACTCAAGCAATGTTACATGGGTAGATAACGACAACATAGAGGCCGGCCGCAAGCTGACAGAGCATTTTATTTCGCGCGGCTGCAGAAAAATTGCATTTATTGGCCTTACAGATGAATATCTTGTTGTGAAGGACCGCTTTGAGGGCTACAGGAAAGCCCTTGGCGAAAGCGGTATAGAATTTGACGAAGGCCTTGTTGTAAAAGGCGCATTCATGAGGAGCAATGGCGGCAATATGATGAGAGAACTTCTCTCAAGGGAAAAGGATTTCAGTGGTATAGTGGCCGCCGACGACGACATGGCCTTCGACGCCATAAAGGTCCTTAAAAAAGCAGGCATACGCGTACCGCAGGATGTGCTCGTCGCAGGTTTCAACAACACTAGAATGGACGATTACTTTACGCCTATGCTTACTTCCGTAGACATAAACGCATTTGAGCTCGGAAGGAAAGCCTTTCAGCTTATCCGGGCAAAAATTGAGGATAAAGATTATAAGCCTGCCCACGAGCTTGTGGGCATCAATATAGTCCCGCGGGAATCAACATCCCGCAATTTTAAAGGATCAACCGAGTAAACGGGCAGCTCTTTCTTTAGTCTGCTTGATTTACAGTGAGGTGAATCTGAGGCGATGGTAAAAAGGAGGTGCTTACTATCCTTTATTGTGCAATCGGTTGCGCAATAAAAGGTGCAGGCAAATTAATACTCACAGCGGCTTTCTAAGCAAAGGCAAAAGGTAAACATCATTAAGGATTTAAAGGAGGATCAGATTATGACTGGTAAAAAAATCGTTTCATTGGGCCTTGTCTGTGCCCTGACCGCATCCATGGCAGCTATGGGGACCGGCTGCAAAAATACGACGGGTACTTCTTCAACAGGCGCGTCGTCCCAGCAGTCATCGGCGAGTTCCGCCACTTCTTCAGCGCTCGGCGAACAGGGAGCAAAAGTCACGCTCTGGGGTTCTGCCGATGACCAGAAGATGCTAAAGGAACTGGCAGGGGATTTCGTAAAGAAATACGCAGATAAAAAATACACGGTTACCGTCAACGTTCAGGACGAAGACAAGGCACAGGCTGCTATTCTGAAAGACGTTGATGCGGCGGCCGATGTTTTCGACGTGCCACACGACCAGCTTGGGGCGCTTGTCGAGGCTGGCGCATGCTACCCGAACACTGTTTTTGCCAAAGATGTTCAGGCAAACGACGATGCAAACGCCGTGCAGGCTTCCACATACAAGGGCACCCTTTATGGCTACCCGCGCTCCGTGCAATCCATCTTCATGTTTTACAATAAAAGCGTCCTCAGCGCAGACGACGTTAAGACGCTGGACGGCATGCTGAAAAAGGCAAAAGGAGCCGGCAAGAGTTGCGGCTGGGATATGACAAACCTTTACGACACCGCACCGTTTTACTTTGCAAACGGCGTAAAGCTTTTCGGCGACAAGGGCACAGATGTTAACGGTAGCACCTTCAACAGCCCAGAATCTGTGGCAGTTGCTAAGTACATCTCAGGCCTCAAGGCCAAAGGCATGAAGAGCGTAAACGACGGCGATGCTGAAAAGCTTCTGAAAGACGGCTCTCTTATTGCGCAGGCAACAGGCTCGTGGAAGGCCGACGCATTTAAGAAATCACTCGGCAGCAACTACGCCGTTGCAAAACTCCCGACAATCAACATTGACGGCACAGAAAAACAGATAGTCTCTTTCGCAGGCTACACCCTTTACCTTGTAAATGCGCACTCAAAGTGCCCGCAGGCAGCAATGCAGCTTGCTGAGTACCTCACTGAGAAAGACAACCAGATCAAGGCTTTCAAAGACCGCAAAGTTGTTCCTGCCAACAAAGAAGCCGCAAGCGACTCCTCAGTTACAGGTGATGAAACAGTCGCAGCTCAGCTCGAACAGGCAAAAACATCCATCCCAATGCCTTCACTTCCACAGATTACAAACTTCTGGTCAGACTCAAGCATGGCTTACACAAAAGACATATTCGAAGGCAAGATTAAACAAGCCGACATCCAGACTAAGCTGAATGCATGGAATGACTCGCTGAAAGCTACCGTTAAGAAATAATCCTTAGAACATCTGATATTCCATTACTATAGATCCATAAATTGCAGCTAAGCTCCTGAGAGGGGGTTTAGCTGCATGCCTTATAAAAAAGCGGGGGCGATCAAATTTGGAAAAAGATGGCAAGGCACTCAAAAAGGAAAAAGTAAGCAGCCTGCCAAAACTAACATTTAAAGATAAAGAAGCAGGTTCTTATTTTATCATGGGATTTGCAAACTTTGCAGACCATCAGATCGTAAAAGGATTTATTTTTCTTGCAACTGAAATCGCATACATAGCTTTCATGATAATGAAGGGCGGAGACCTGCTGCACGGCCTTTATACCCTTGGCACCAAAAAGCAAGGCTGGGCTACGGAGCCGGGGAAGCTTCTGCCTGTTCTGCAGCCTGGCGACAACTCCATGCTCTTCCTCCTCTACGGCATAATGGCGCTTGTAATCACCGGCGTTTTCATTGTAGTTTACCTTGTCAACATTTCCAGCGCGCGGAAACTTCTTAGCCTTCGCCGTGCTGGAAAACGCCCAAACACATTCTCGCAGGATTTCAGGAGCCTCAACGACACCAATTTTCACGGTGCCATGCTTACGCTCCCTATGCTTGGCATCCTGTTCGTTATCGTACTGCCTATCATCTTCATGATACTTATCGCGTTCACTAACTACGACAGTAACCACCAGGTGCCGGGCAACCTGTTCCATTGGGTTGGCTTTACAAACTTTGCAGCAATACTCGGCGCAAACAAGCTCCTTTCATACACATTCCTGCACGTTATAGGCTGGACGCTTGTGTGGGCCGTAATAGCTACCTTCTCCAACTATTTTCTCGGAATCATCGTTGCGCTTATGATCAACTACAAAGAGATACGCCTTAAAGCCATGTGGCGCTCTATCCTCGTTACAACGATTGCGATTCCGCAGTTCATCTCCCTGCTCGTAATGCAGAACATGTTCAGCATGTACGGGCCTATCAACGAGCTGCTGGTGCATCTTGGCTTTGGCAGGGTCGATTTTCTCGTGAACAACGCCACAAATGCGCGCATCGTCGTGCTTGTCGTAAACCTGTGGATAGGCATTCCATACACCATGCTTATCACATCGGGGATTTTGATGAATATCCCGAGCGAAATGTATGAGTCGGCAAAGATTGACGGTGCTTCGCCTATCCAGATATTCTTCCACATAACACTGCCTTACGTGCTGTTTGTCACAGCGCCTTACCTCATAACCCAGTTCATCGCCAACCTCAATAACTTCAACGTCATCTTCCTCCTGTCAGGCGGCGGCCCAACCACGACAGATTACTTCCAAGCAGGGAAAACTGATTTGCTCGTGACATGGCTGTATAAACTAACGGTCAACAATTACGACTACAACCTTGCATCGGTGATTGGCATATTCTCCTTCATCATCTGCGCTGTTACATCGCTTATTGCCTATCATCACACTGCATCTTACAAGAGGGAGGAGGAATTTCAATGAAAACCGCAAAGGCTGTAAATGCTGATGAAACTGAGAAAACCGCAAAGGCCACGAAGCCTGCAAAAACTTCGAGCATAAGGAAAAAAAGAATAGCCGGCACGGTAGTAATCTACATAATCCTCACCATCATATCAATCATCTGGCTTATACCGGTTGTGTGGGTTGTGCTGACATCTTTCCGCGCCGAGCCTGGCGCGTTCACCTCTAATTTCATCCCCGAGCACTGGACGCTTAACAACTACAAAGGCCTCTGGGCAAACACTGTTTTCCCATTCAAGGCATGGTTTTTCAATACACTGTGGGTGTCGTGCATTTCGTGCGTCATTAGCACATTCCTTACGCTTTCAGTTGCCTATGTGCTTTCAAGGCTGCGCTTTGCGTTCCGCAAGCCATATATGAACTTTGCACTGATACTCGGCATGTTCCCCGGCTTCATGTCTATGATTGCCGTATACTTTATCCTTAAAGCCGTGGGCCTCACACAGAACCTCTGGGCCCTTATCATACAGTATTCTGCCGGGTCAGGGCTTGGGTTCTACATTTCGAAAGGGTTTTTCGACACAATACCGCGTTCGCTTGACGAGGCCGCGCGCATCGACGGGGCAACAAACGGGCAGGTCTTCATGCACATCATAATGCCCAACTCCGGCCCGATAGTTGTCTACACCGCACTTATGGCTTTCATGGCACCGTGGAACGACTACATTTTTGCAAACGTCATCATGGGCGACAACTACAACAAGTGGACCGTCGCCATCGGCCTCTACCAGATGATCCAGAAGAACAACGTCTACAAATACTTCACACAGTTCAACGCGGGATGCGTCTGCGTAGGCGTGCCTATCATGATCCTGTTCTTCTGCCTGCAGAAATTCTATGTTGCAGGTGTTACGGGAGGTGCTGTGAAGGGTTGACATTAAATGCGCGGCTCTGCAGTAGGAATAGCCCTGCACTGAAAACTATCAAACAATAATTTTACAAAGGAAGACTGCCATCGCATGAAAAAAGAATCTGTGTACCATTTATCGGATACGCCTTACGCTTTTCCTATCAAGAAGAATACACTGCGGCTGCGCCTGAGAACAGCAAAAAACGATTTGGCAGGATGCATTGTTCTATACAAGGACAGGTACGCAAGGGGCAAAGAATTTTTATCTTTGCCCCTTGTTCTTATATGCCGGACTAAAATGTTCGATTTCTATGGGGCCGATATAACGCTCGAAACAAGCCGTTTCCTTTATATTTTCAGGCTGGAAGACAAGGGTGGAAACATTTTTTATTATGATGAGCGCGGATTTTGGGACAATATGTCGAAACCCAGCGGAGCTTTCCAGTTTCCATATATCCATACAGCAGACATCTATAGGCCCGTGAAATGGGCACAGGAAGGCATTTGTTACCAGATATTCCCTCAGAGTTTCTGTAACGGCAGCAAGTTAAATGACCCTGAGGGCGTGTCGCCTTGGGGGACAGAGCCGAAGTACCGCACATTTTACGGTGGCGACCTGCAGGGGATTATCGACCGCCTGCCCTACCTTTCCGAGCTTGGCGTGACGTTCCTTTACCTCACGCCGATATTCCTGTCAACATCGCCGCACAAGTACAACACTGACGATTACTATAAAATAGATCCCCATTTTGGCGACGCCGAAACTCTTGCAAAACTTGTTTTAATGTGCCATAATTTGGGTATCAAGGTTATACTTGATGCTGTGTTCAATCACTGTGGAGAAAACTTTTTTGCTTTTCAGGATGTTGTTAAAAACGGTGAAAAGTCAAGGTACAGGGACTGGTTCTTTATCGACCGGTTCCCTGTAGACAAAGAGAACGTAAATTACATCACATTTTCAAACAGGCTGAGAAACATGCCTAAGCTCAACACGTCAAATCCGGAAGTCATCAGCTACCTTTTAAAAGCTGCGGGCTACTGGATGAAAAAAGCTAAAATCGACGGCTGGCGCCTTGACGTGTGCGACGAAGTCAGCCATGTGTTCTGGAAAAAATTCCGCCAGTATGTAAAAAGCATAAACAGCGATGCCATCATAATAGGTGAGATATACCACCAGTCAAGCGCGTTCCTCCGCGGTGACGAAGTTGATGGGATAATGAATTACCCTCTGCGCGAAGCTGTGCTCGACTTTTTTGCCGAGCGTAGCATAGATGGTGTGCGCTTTGCGGACGAAATTGCCTCAAAGCGCATGCTGTACCCAGACAGCATTAACCGCAGCATGCTCAACCTTATCGATAGCCACGACACGGAGCGCTTCCTCACCTCCTGCGGCGGCAGGGTGGAACGGCTGAAACTCGCGGAAGTTTTCCAGTTCACTTACATTGGCATCCCGTACTTTTACTATGGGGATGAAGTCGGCCTTGACGGGGGCAAAGACCCTGGCTGCCGCAAATGCATGATTTGGGAGCCTGACCGACAGAACACCGGCTTGCTGAAATTTTACAAAAAGCTTATAAAGATAAGGAAATCCAACAAGGCACTTGTCTACGGCGGATACCGTCAAATATCGGCAGCCGGTCTGTTTGTATTCGAGCGTATGCTCGAGGGCGACCGCATTGTAGTATTTCTCAACAACAGTGACAGCGTAGTGCATTTAAATAGCAGTGCCTTATTTGGCAAATACACCGATCTGTGGATGGACAAAACAATTACACTTGGAGCCGGCACTGTTTTTCAGCCGGACACCTTCAAAATTCTTAGGCCCGCAGACTGATTTGCCTCCGTCATTATCAACTGATACAGAATTATTGAAGGATATTTGCAATGAATAGCATTGAAAGAATTTATGAGATCTTAAAGGAACATTCCGGAAATTTTGAAGGCAAATATTATATACCCGAGAAATGGAACTATTCAGGTTTTACTGGCTATGCGGCCTCAAAAGAAAGGCCGGGAGAAATAAGGGTTGACCCTTACGAATTTTACAAATGGAACATCAAAAAGTATTTTTTGGGCCATAAACCGGAAAAGAGCATGGCAAGTCTTTCGCAGAGTGTAATCTACAGCATGATGCCGCGCTTCTGCACGGCATGGCCCCACGGTGAAGACGGGAAAATACAGTCGGGCACATTTCTCAAGTGTATGCTCCTTCTGCCGCCTTTAAAGCAGCTCGGCGTAAACTTAATATACCTGCTGCCCGTTTTCCAGTACAGCAGCAAATATAAAAAAGGCAGCCTCGGGAGCATTTATTCCATTAGGAACATTTACATGCTCGACGAAGGGCTGCACGACCCAATCCTCGACGGGGCAGATGTAAGTCTCGAGTTCAAGGCTTTTGTGGAAGCCTGCCATATGCTCGGCATGCGCGTGATGCTCGATTTTGTTTTCAGAACCGCTGCGCGCGACTGTGACCTTATCTATGGCCACCCGGACTGGTTTTACTGGATAGACGCCCAAAAAGAAAGTAAGTTCTGCCTTCCGGCCTTTAAATTGGCACTGAAAAAGGCCGAGTTAACTCCTAAAACGCTGAAGCGCCTTTATGAGGCAGCTTTGTCATCAGGTTACTTCGATTTCTTCACGCAGTCTCCCGAAAAGTTCGACCGCGTTAAATGGAGACACCTCTGCAACGACCGCCGCCACGGTAAAGACGCTTTCCCTGAAATTGTAAATGGCATTGGCGTGACGACGGCACCGGGCTTTTCAGATATTGTTAACGACAGGCAGCCGCCGTGGACGGACATCACCTACCTGCGCTTGTATTTTGACCAGGACGCGCGCGCCAAGCCTTACATAAAGCCCGGCCAGCCGCCATACATAATGCAGGACGGTGCATCGCTGAATATTTTCCACGGCCAGTACAAAAACGACGGGCTTTGGGACTATATAATCCGCGTCATACCTTTTTACGAAGAAAAATATGGCATAGACGGGGCACGGATAGACATGGCACACGCGTTGCCGCATGAGCTGTGCAGCGGCATTATAACCGCTGCGCGGAAAGTCAACCCAAATTTTATACTCTGGTCCGAAGAGCTCGACCCTAAAAATGGCAGGCAGGCTGCCCTCGGCGGCTTCGATTTTATCAGCGGCCCCACATATTTCAACTACAAAAAGTTCCGGCAGGCGGATTTCAACGACAGCCTTATCGGCAAAACGCTTCTCGCTTCACCACTACCGATGATATCTTCGCTTGAGACGCCCGACACGCCGCGTGCCGCGCAGAATTGCAAAGACAGGCGCTACCTCAAGATGATGACGGTGTTAAGCTGCTTCGTGCCGAACTCAATCCCGTTCATCAACAACGGGCAGGTGCTTATGGAAAGGCAGCCCATGAACCTCGGTCTCGACGGCAGCGCAAAAGGGCGCTATGTGCTTCCGAAGTCCGACCAAATGTATGGTAAGCTCGCTTTCTTTGACAGCAGCTTTCTCCACTGGCTCCAGGGCAGCAGCATTATAAAGGACGCGCTGAAAGACGCAGTTTCCCTGAGGAAGCAGTTCAGCAGTCTTGTCTGCAGCAAATCAGCATTTGTGCCGCAGGCCACATTTCCAGACAACCGCAGTGCTACTATCCTGTGCTATCAGGGCAATGCTTCTTCGGTATTCTGCATTGCAAACCGCGGCAAAAAGGGGCTGACGTTTCCTTTGTGCGACGTGCTGCCGAAATCAGTTTATTTCAATGGCCGTAATGCTGACGTGGTTTACGACGGAGACGGGCGGTGCACGCGCCACGTTGAAACCTCCTCCCCGCTCCTGCTCGGCGCCGGTGAAATCATGATAGGCACGGCCAGCCGCTGACACAATTCGCACCTATAATCCCTGTTAAGTATATTTTTCTGAAAATTCATAAAAGGCGCGCCCGCTGAAAAATTCAGCGGGCGCGCCTTTCTCCAAAATTTTCTATTTCTGCACTTGGTTAATAGTGGAAAGCCATATGCTGAATACAGTGCGCTTCCGGCCGGCTTCCTTTATTTTGAAAATAAAGTCCCCATATGAATTTACATGGCTGCGGTAGCCTTCCTACCTTTTGTGGCATAGAGTATAAAGCCTACGGCCATGCCCACAAGCATCGGTACTATCCAGCCCATGCCAATGCTGAAAAACGGGACGAACTTTTTGTAAAATTTGAGGAATGCGGCAGCTGCGGGCTGGGAAGTTACATTCTGCGGCAAAGCATTCACGAAATCTGCCACTGCATCGAAAAGCGTGAACAGGATAGTAGGCAGGTAAACATATCTGCTGTTTTTGAAAAGCGGTGAAAGCAGGGCTAAAAGTATAAGAGCTATTGCGAGCGGATAAAGAAGCATAAGTACCGGCACCGCACCCGCGATTATCTGCGTAAGGCCAACATTGGCAATGAGGCACGACACAACCGTGAATATGACAGCGTAAGCCCTATAGCTGAGTAATTTCGGGAAAATGCCGAAGAATGTTTCTGAGCAGGCGGTAATAAGGCCCACCGCCGTTTTAAGGCAGGCTAAGATAACTATCGCCGCGAGCAGGAGGCCTCCCCAATTCCCGAAATAATACTGGCTTATCTGGGCAAGCGCTATGCCGCCGTTTTCTGAAAGCTTTACCTTTCCTATACTCGACGTGCCAAGGTAAGCAAGGCAGCCGTAGATAACGCCCATCAGAGCCATACTCACAAGGCCGGATTTCAGCGTGCCGGATGCTATGCCACCGGGGCTATTGACGCCCATATCGCGCAGCGCCCGCACAACAATTATGCCGAACGCAAGCGAAGCGAGGGCATCCATGGTATTGTACCCTTCCGTAAACCCTTTGAAAAAGGGTACCGCCGCATACGCATTTTGCACCTGCGCGGCGGAAACTGCCCCCATCGGCCTCACAAAGCCGGTGATTATAAGCACTGCGAGAAACACAAGGAACAGCGGGCTAAGTATTTTGCCTACCCATGTAAGTATCTTGCTGGGCCACAAGGCGAAAAACAGCGCCGCCGCAAAAAACAGGACCGAAAATACTGCAAGGCCCCATACCTGTGACTTCTGTGCAAGGAAAGGCGATATGCCTATCTCGTATGAAACGGTAGCCGTTCTCGGCAGCGCAAAGAGAGGGCCTATCGTCAGGTAAAGCGCTATTGTCATCGCATAGCCGAAAACAGGGTGCACACGGCTCGAAAGCTCAAAAAGGCCGCTACTCTGCGAGACGCCTATCGCCGCAACGCCTAAAAACGGCAGGCCTATGGCTGTAACAAGGAACCCACCTGTTGCGGCCGCAACGGAGCTTCCAGCCTCCTGCCCCATGTGCACAGGGAATATCAGGTTGCCCGCACCGAAAAACAGGCCGAATAGCATTGAGCCCACAAGCATGTAAGACGACAGCGACAGATGTTTGTCTTTCCCCATTATTTTCTGCCTTTCAGTAAAGTCGCATTTATTAAGGTAAATTAATGCAGAACTTTTCGCATTAAAGTGTTGAAGCTTTATTGCTTAATTTTATCACGTAAAAGGCAAACACACAAGTGCAGCTGCATTAAAATTGCAGTTTTTGGAAAATGCGGAGAGGGTCATGCACGCGCGGCTGCATCGGCACGCGCCATCGCGCATATTACAGCTTTAACCGCCGCGGCACTTATGTCGTCGTCCACGCCGACGCCGAAAGCCTCTTTCCCATCCGGCACACCTATCCTCACATAGGCGACGGCTTTCGAGTCTGAACCTTTGGACAGCGCCTGCTCGTCGTATGAAATAAAGCGGTACCCATTAACGCCTGCCGCAGCAAGGCCACTGAAAAATGCGTCGACGGGGCCGTTCCCGGTGCCCGAAATGCCGTAATGCCTGCCGCTGAACTCCACCTCACCGCGGAAAGCGACACGCGCACCGCCCTTACTGCCGAGATTCTCAAAGCTGTATTTCCTGAGGCCATACCCTTTGCACGGCTCAAAGTATGTTTTTTTGAAGAGGCTGAAAATTTCGTCCGGCTCAAGCTCACGGCTGGCTTTGTCACATGCTTTTTTAACAACCGCGCCGAATTCCGGCTGCATCGCCTTCGGGAGCTTATAGCCGTATCCTGTTTCAAGCACATATGATGCGCCGCCCTTGCCAGACTGGCTGTTTATGCGGATAACAGGCTCATACTCGCGCCCGACATCTTTCGGGTCTATTGGGAGATACGGCACTTCCCAGTAATCGCTCCCCACGGAGCGCATGTAAGACATGCCCTTGCTTATGGCGTCCTGGTGCGAGCCTGAAAACGCAGTGAACACAAGGTCGCCCGCATAAGGTTGGCGCGGCGGCACCTTCATGTGCGTCGACTTTTCATATATGCTGCGTATTTTCGGGATATCGTGGAAATCGAGCTTCGGGTCTACGCCCTGCGTGTACATATTGAGCGCAACCGTTACAAGGTCAACATTGCCCGTGCGCTCACCGTTGCCGAAAAGCGTGCCCTCAACGCGCTGCGCACCTGCAAGCATGGCAAACTCGGCCGCGGCAACACCTGTGCCCCTGTCGTTATGCGGGTGGACGCTGATTACGGCGCTTTCACGGTTTGGCAGATGCCTGCAGAAATATTCTACCTCGTCAGCATAGCCATTTGGCATGCAGCACTCGACGGTGTTCGGCAAGTTTAAAATTACCTTGTGCTCCGGTGAAGCGCCGAGCGCGCGCATGACTTCGCTGCAGATGCGCACGGCAAAGTCGGGCTCCGTCTGCGAAAAGCTTTCAGGCGAATACTCAAACTGAATGTTTGTGCCGCTTTCGGCCTCTTTTTTGGAAAGCTCCGCAATAAGCTGCGCGCCTTTGACGGCGATATCAACTATGCCGTCCATATCTTTTCTAAAAACGATTTTCCGCTGCATGGGCGACGTCGAATTGTAAAAGTGGATAATAACATTTTTTGCGCCGCGCACGGCATCAAATGTCCGTTTTATGAGGTGCGGGCGTGACTGCACAAGCACCTGTATGGCAACGTCGTCCGGGATATAGCCGCCTTCAATCAGCCTGCGGGTTATCTCAAACTCCGTGTCTGATGCTGAAGGAAAGCCTATCTCGATTTCTTTGAAGCCGATTTTCACGAGCATTTGGAACATCTGCAGCTTTTCTTCAAGGTCCATCGGGTCAACAAGTGCCTGGTTCCCATCGCGAAGGTCAACGCTGCACCATGCCGGCGCTTTTGTGATTGCCTTTGACGGCCACTCCCTGCCTTCCATTTTCACTCCGGGGAAAGGGATGTACTTCTCGTAAGAATTTTTCATGCCTGACTCTCCTTTTTGCAGCTTAAATCTTCATTTTTCGCATAAATAAAAGGCCCCGCCCCAATAAAGGGGCGAGGTCTCATCCACGCTGTACCACCCATATTCGGCCGCAGCACTGCAGCCCTCAGCGGCCTCAAAAAAGGCCATGGCTCTGGTAACGCTGCCCTGCGGCGTGCCTTACTCCAGAAGTTCGGGCACGCAACTCTGGGAAGAGTAATACGCACGGAAAGCTGCACCGGCTCGCATCGCCCGCCGGCTCGCTTCGACAGCTTTTCCGCGCCTTTTTTCCCATCATGGTTTTTCAAATCGAAATATTTTTTTGTTTAAGTTATTTAAACACATTTTAAAGCGTTTGTCAATTCATTTTTCAAAATTTTTTTAATGAAAAATTTTATTTTGTTTTTCCCTTGACAAAGCCACCTCGCTGCAATACAATGCTTTCTAATACCGTAAACGCTGTGACGGGGACCATAAAGCATCAGGCGTTAATTTAAGGGAACTGCCGGCCAGTGCAAGGCAGCATGGCGCCTGCCGCAAGCCTCACCCCCGAGCGGGCGGCTGAAACGTTTTTAGGAGTAAGCCTGCACGGCACAGCCCGCCGTTACCGGGCACGCTGCTGCCGCATAACGCGGCGCAGCGGCTGAGCGGGCGGCTTCAGCCGCCAATTAGAGTGGTACCACGGAGCTTGAGTGCCTTCGCCTCTTTTCTGAGGCGGAGGCATTTTTTCTTTTTCCCGCCGCAGGAACGCACCCGAATTTTATAAAAGGAGTGCTGAGCAAAAGTGGCAATGACAATGACGCAGAAAATCCTTGCTGACCACGCCGGCCTTGGCAGCGTAAAGCCCGGCCAGCTTATCCAGGCAAAAGTCGACCTTGTCCTCGGCAACGACATCACCGCACCAGTTGCGGTAAAGCGTTTTGAGGAAGCGGGGCTCAGCTCCGTTTTCAGCCGTGACAGAATCGCACTTGTGATGGACCATTTCACGCCTAACAAAGACATAAAGGCGGCACAGCAGTGCAAATGCGTGCGCGAATTTGCGCGGAAACACGGCATCATAAATTTTTTCGACGTTGGGCAGATGGGCATCGAGCACGCACTCCTGCCTGAAAAAGGCCTCGTCGTCCCCGGCGGGCTCTACATCGGCGCCGACTCGCACACATGCACATACGGGGCGCTCGGCGCATTTTCAACAGGCGTAGGCAGCACGGACATGGCCGCCGCCATGGCGCGCGGGACATGCTGGTTCAAAGTGCCGGGCGCCCTGCGCTTCCGCCTGCACGGCAAGCCAAAAAAATGGGTGTCCGGCAAAGACGTCATACTCACCATAATAGGCATTACGGGTGTGGACGGCGCACGCTACAAGTCAATGGAATTCTGTGGCGACGGCCTCATTAACCTCACGGAGGACGACAGGCTCTGCATGGCAAACATGGCTATTGAAGCAGGCGCCAAAAACGGCATATTTGAAGTTGACGGCGTCACTTTACGCTATGTAAAATCACACTCAAAAAAGCCATACCGTATTTTTAAGGCTGACGAGGATGCCGAATATGAAAAGACATACGACATAGACCTTGGGAAAATCGAGCCTACGGTAGCGTTCCCGCATCTCCCGTCAAACACGCATCCAGTAAGCGAATGCAAAAACATAAAGATAGACCAGGCGGTTATAGGCTCCTGCACAAATGGGCGCATCGAGGACCTGCGCACGGCGGCGGAAATCATAGGCGGCAGGAAAGTCGCCCCCGGCGTGCGGTGCATAATCATACCCGCAACCCAGCGCATATACATGCAGGCCATGGAAGAGGGGCTGCTTAAGGCGTTCGTTGAAGCCGGCTGCGCAGTCTCAACGCCCACATGTGGGCCTTGCCTTGGCGGGCACATGGGTGTGCTCGCCGAAGGCGAGCGTGCTGTCTCAACTACAAACCGCAACTTCGTAGGCCGCATGGGCCACACAAAGTCAGAAGTTTATCTTGCAAGCCCCGCTGTAGCCGCCGCTTCTGCCATAGCCGGAAGAATAGCAGAACCTGACGAAGTCACCGGAAGGGGGAACCAGCAATGAAACTCTGCGGAAAAGTTTTCAGGTATGGCGACAATGTAGACACAGACGTAATTATCCCTGCACGTTACCTTAACACGTCGGACCCGAAGGAGCTTGCCTCACACTGCATGGAAGACATAGACGCCGGATTTGCCAAAGAAGTCAGACCCGGGGATATAATTGCCGCGGGCAAAAATTTCGGCTGCGGCTCGTCGCGCGAGCACGCCCCGATAGCCATAAAGGCCGCAGGCATTTCATGCGTAATAGCCGCAACATTTGCTCGTATTTTTTACCGGAACTCTATAAATATCGGCCTGCCAATACTCGAATGCCCGGAAGCTGCAGAAAGCATACGCGCCGGCGACGAAGTTGAAGCCGACCTTAAAACCGGGGCTATCCGCGACATAACCCTCGGAAGGACATACCGCAGCGAGCCGTTCCCGGAATTCATCGAAAAGATAATCGAAAGCGGCGGCCTTATGAATGCAATCGCCGCCCACAGGATATGAGAAGGGAGCAAATGTTTTGGAGTACAACATTGCAGTTATAAAAGGCGACGGCATAGGGCCGGAAATTGTCACCCAGGCCGAAAACGTGATGGCAGCAGCCGGCAAAAAATTCGGCCACACGTTCCATTTCCGCGACGTGCTGATGGGCGGGTGCGCCATTGATAAAACAGGCACGCCGCTACCGCCCGAAACCGTCGGCATCTGCCGCAAAAGCGACAGCGTGCTGCTCGGCGCCGTCGGCGGCCCTAAGTGGGATACCCTCCCCGGCGACAAACGGCCTGAAAAAGGCCTTCTCGGCATACGCTCCGCCCTTGGGTTGTTCGCAAACCTGCGCCCCGCCGTGCTTTTCCCGTCGCTTAAAAACGCATGCCCGCTTAAAAGCGCTTTTGTAAAAAGCGGGATAGACCTCATCATCGTGCGCGAGCTTACCGGCGGCATATACTTCGGCGAGCGCGGGCGAAAGCCGGGCAAGCTCGGCGACGGCGCGTACGACACCGAGATGTACAGCGTGGGCGAGGTCGAGCGCATTGGCAGGCTCGCTTTCCGCGAGGCAAAGCAAAGGCGCCACAAAGTTACAAGCATAGACAAGGCAAACGTGCTCGAAAGCTCCCGCCTGTGGCGCTCGGTAATGCACAGGCTTGCAGCGGAAAACCCCGACGTCGAATACTCCGACATGCTCGTCGACAACGCCGCCATGCAACTTGTGCGTAACCCCGGGCAGTTCGACGTCATAGTCACTACGAACATGTTCGGTGACATACTTTCGGATGAAGCGTCAATGGCCACAGGTTCTATAGGCATGCTGCCTTCGGCTTCGCTCGGTGAAGGCACACGCGGCCTTTACGAGCCTATCCACGGCTCGGCGCCGGACATTGCCGGGCAAAACAAGGCCAACCCGATCGCAACGATACTCTCGGCAGCCATGATGATGCGCATGTCTTTCCATCTCGAAGCAGAGGCCAAAGCCATTGAAAACGCCGTATCCAAAGCCTTTGAAAAAGGGCTGCGCACCCCGGATATTTCCGACGGCTCCGCCGGAGAAAAAATTGTCGGCACACGTGAAATGGGCACGGCCATAGCGTCGCTCGTCTGATTTTAGCAAAAGCAGCAAATGTGCGGGAGCGTATGAAAGCGCTCCCGCACATTTTTTCAGTCGAGACTGAGTACTGGTTCACTTAGCGCAGCGCTTGCCGGCACCATTGGCAGCACGTTCTCATCCATGCCAATATGGCAGTTTACAAGGCACGGCCCTCCGCATGAAAGCGCCTTTTCAAGCATAGGGCGGATGTCGCCCTGCGCGCGTATCTCAAAGCCTTCCACTCCCAGCGCACGGGCAAGCATCACGTAGTCAGTAGGCTTTTTTATCACGCTCTGCGAAAAGCGCGAGCCGTAAAAAAGCTTCTGCCACTGGCGCACCATGCCAAGTACCTGGTTGTTAAGCACAAGCTCCACAACTGGCAAATTATACTTCACTGCTGTTGAAAGCTCAGCCATGTTCATGTAAAAGCTCCCGTCGCCCGCTATATTTACCACCTTGTCGCGCGGCTTTGCTATCTGCGCCCCGATTGCCGCGCCAAGGCCAAAGCCCATCGTGCCAAGCCCGCCTGAAGTGATAAATTTGCGCGCCTCTACAAACGGGTAATACTGCGCGGCCCACATCTGGTGCTGGCCGACTTCGGTAGTTACAGTCGCGCTGCCTCCCGTAAGGCGGTAGAGCTCCCCGATAACCCTGCGTGGTGTAACACCGGCCCGCTCATTCCTTCTGCTTTCTTTTTCAGCTTTTTTCCAGCCCGCCACGCGGTTCAACCACTCGCTGTGCCTGAGCTTCGGCAGCCTCGCGCAAAGCATTTTCAGCACTTCGCGCACATCGCCTGTGACCGAAACGTCAGCCCTTACGTTTTTGCCTATTTCATGCTTATCGACGTCTATATGAAGTATCCTGGCTTTCGGCGCAAAGCGCGCCGCGTCACATGTCACACGGTCTGAAAAGCGCGTGCCGAGCGCTATGAGCAGGTCGCATTCCGAAGCGGTCCTGCCTGAAGCCTGCGTGCCGTGCATGCCTATCATGCCTATAAAATCCGGCTCTGTTTCAGGGTAGCAGCCAATGCCCATAAGTGTTTCGGCAACTGGCGCCGACACCCTGCGCACAAACTCCGCAAGCCCCGCTTCCGCGTGCGCAAGCCTCACGCCCCCACCCGCAATAATCAGCGGACGCCGGCTTTTTTCTATGGCGCCTGCCGCCCTATCCACATCGCTGCTGTTTACCGCATTTTCAGAAGATACGGCGGGTTCAGGCGTTTGGAACTCATAGTCTGCTTTTGCGCCGGTAACGTCTTTCGGTATGTCTACAAGCACAGGCCCCGGCCTGCCGGACATGGCAATTTTGAAAGCAAGGCGCATTGTCCCCGCAAGCTGCGAAACGTCTTTTACAAGAAAATTCTTTTTCGTTATGCTGCGCGTAATGCTTGTGATGTCGACTTCCTGAAAACTCGATTTTCCAAGAAGGGCCGTTGCGACATTGCTCGTTATGGCGATAAGCGGTGAAGAGTCGAGAAACGCCGTAGCAATGCCGGTAACAAGGTTTGTAGCCCCGGGCCCAGAAGTTGATATGGCGACGCCCGGCTTTCCCGAAGCACGCGCATACCCGTCTGCCGCATGTGCCGCGCCCTGCTCGTGGCACATCAAAATGTGCCTGATATCTCCGCTGTGCCTGTAAAGTGCGTCATACAGGTTCAGCGCACTTCCTCCCGGATAGCCAAACACGGTGTCGACGCCCTGCTCCATAAGGCACCGGATTACGATTTCGGCTCCAGTCAAATACATCATAATAGCCTCCCTGTCGTTTATGATTGGTCTTTAGAGATATGCTGCAGCGGATTTGTGGCAGAAAACAAAAGGCCTCCGTCTCGATAAAGAGACGAAGGTCATAAATCTCCGCGGTACCACTCCGGTTGGCAGCTTCACCGCTGCCCGCTCTGCCACTGCCGCGCTTCTTGCGAAAGCTTAAGCAGCGTTTCCTCTAACGGTGGAATACCGTGCCGTTCTACTGCGTGAAACCGTTTCGGCGGCAGGCTCAGGGGCGACTCCCGCATCCTGCGTGTACTGCCTCACATCGAAGCCGGCAGCTTTCTGAAGCACGCTTATGGTCTGCTGATTCCCCTTCACAGCTTTTCCCGTATGTTTTTTAGCTTCTATAATATTTTCATTTGGCAGATTTGTCAAGTGGTTTTGCAAAAAAAATTAATTTGGTTCTATAATGCAGTATACATGCGGCTTCATAGTGTTCAAACTCCGAGCCGTGGTATTTATTATCTAAATAAAAATATTTGCACAGATTATTAGCTTGAATATATTATATTTATGATAATATGCACATATCTATAAAAAGTTCCAAAAAAGGGTTGACAAAACAAAGCAGCCGGCTTTATAATTCTTAGAAAATAAACTAAATGCAATGATGAAGTGCACTGAGGACAATAAAATGCCATACAGAGACCGGGCGGTTGATGAGAGCCGGTGGCATTTCTCCAAAGTTATCTCTCTTCGGAGCAGGCACCTGAAATAGACAGTAGGAGTGCACGTGTGCCGCGTTAAGGCAAAGGGTTTGACTGAATCCTTTTTGAGTGCGTCGATGACGAATATGGGTGGTACCGCGGGTTTAAAAGCTCGCCCCAATGGCTGGGGCGAGCTTTGTTTTTACCCTGTGCACAATTTTCAGAAGAGCCACGGAAAACTGCAAATTGCATTGTTTAGCTTTTGCCAAAATTACATGCGGCAGGCTATTCAAAATACTAAACAGCCTTAGGGCGTCTGGAGGTTTTAAAAATGGCAAAAATCTATTACAGCAAAGACTGCGACCTGAAATATCTCGAAGGGAAAACCGTGGCTATTATTGGCTATGGCAGCCAGGGCCATGCACATGCACTCAATCTGCGCGACAGCGGCGTAAATGTGGTAGTTGGCCTTTACAAAGGCAGCAAGTCATGGAAAAAGGCCGAGGATTCCGGTTTTAAAGTCATGACATCCGCCGAAGCGGCAAAAGTTGGCGACATTGTCATGATTCTTGTCAATGACGAAAAGCAGGCCGAACTTTACCGTAATGATATTGCGCAAGGCCTTCAGCCGGGCAATGTGCTCGCCTTCGCCCACGGTTTTAACATCCATTTTCATCAGATAGTCCCGCCGGACGGTGTCGACGTCATCATGGTTGCACCTAAAGGGCCGGGCGACGTTGTGAGGAGCGAATACGTCCGCGGTGCAGGCGTGCCGGACCTCGTTGCCATTGAGAAAGACGCTTCTGGCAATGCCCGCCAGATCGCTTTTGCATATGCCGCCGCAATAGGCGGGGCGCGCGCCGGGCTAATTGAGACAACTTTCCGCAGCGAGACCGAAACCGACCTTTTTGGCGAGCAGGCAGTCCTCTGCGGAGGCCTTACAGGGCTTATGGAAGCCGGTTTTGACACGCTCGTTGAAGCTGGATATGCGCCTGAAAACGCGTATTTTGAGACAATCCATGAAATGAAAATGATCTGCGACCTGATCTACACGGGCGGTTTTGAAAGGATGCGCGACAATATAAGCGACACTGCCGAATACGGCGACTACACCACAGAAAACCGCATTGTCACCGACGAAGTCAAAAAGAATATGAAGCAGGTGCTCACCGAAATCCAAGACGGCACATTCGCGCGCAACTGGATACTCGAAAACAAAGCCGGGCGGCCGCATTTCCTTGCCATGCGCGAGCAGCACGCAAACAGCCAGTGCGTAAAAGTTGGCAAAGAGCTCCGCGACAATATGATTTTCCTCAACAAAAAGCAGCCGAAGCGCTCACGCGTAAAAGTATAAGGGCCAGTCCAATGCTACATAAGCCCGTCCCATACAGGGCGGGCTTGCGTTTTACAGAAAAGGTGATATTTTGAGAAGCGATACAATAAAAAAAGGCCCGGGGCGCGCCTCACAGCGCGCGGCGCTGAAAGCGCTTGGGCTGACGGACGACGAGATAAAGCGCCCGTTCGTTGCCGTAGTATGCGCACAGAGCGATTATGTACCCGGCCACATGAATTTAAAATCTGTCGCCGAGGCGGTAAAAGCCGGAATCCGCATGGCTGGCGGCGTCCCGTTCGAATTCGAGACTATCGGCGTATGCGACGGCATTGCAATGAACCACAAAGGGATGAAATATTCGCTCTGCTCGCGTGAACTTATCGCCGACTCAGTCGAGGTAATGCTCACTGCACACCCGCTTGATGCAGCAGTTTTTATCCCCAACTGCGACAAAATAGTGCCCGGGATGATGATTGCAGCCGCGCGTATGAACCTGCCGAGCATTTTCGTAAGCGGCGGCCCAATGCTTGCGGGCCATTACAAAGGCAGGAAAGTCGGTTTCAGCGACGTATCCGAGGCACAGGGCGCTTATGCCGCGGGAAAAATGACAGGCGAAGACCTGCGCGAAATGGAGAACGAAGCCTGCCCTGGGTGCGGGTGCTGCTCCGGCATGTATACGGCAAACTCCATGAACTGCCTTGTTGAGGCCATAGGCATGGCACTTCCTGGTAACGGCACAATTCCGGCAGTAAAATCTGCACGCCTGCGCCTTGCGAAGGAAACCGGGATCCGCATCATGGAGCTCCTCAAAAACGATATTCGTCCTCTTGACATCATAAATAAAAAGTCCATTGAAAACGCCATAAGGACAGATATGGCACTCGGCTGTTCGACCAACACTGTTCTCCACCTTATCGCTATTGCTCACGAAGCAGGGTACAGTCTTTCAATGAAAGCATTCGACAAAATTGGCAGGGATACGCCGCAGATATGCAGGCTGAGCCCTGCCGGCACCGATTTTATTGAGGATCTTGACGAAGCGGGCGGAATAGAGAGCGTATTAAAGGAGCTTTCAAAAGACGGCCTGATACATACCGACGCGCTTACAGTTTCCGGCACTACCGGCGAACGCATAAGTAATGCGCCCGACGCAGACGGAAAAATCATACGCCACGTTTCAAACCCATACAGGCAGGACGGCGGCATTGCCGTCCTTTACGGCAACCTTGCGCCTGACGGTTCTGTTGTAAAACAAGGGGCCGTAGCGCCGGGCATGATGTGCCACGAAGGCCCCGCCAGGGTGTTCGACTGCGAGGAAGACGCAAGCAGCGCTATAATGGATGGGAAAATCAATCCAGGCGATGTTGTTGTCATACGCTATGAAGGCCCTAAAGGTGGCCCTGGAATGCGCGAAATGCTTAACCCCACTTCCGCCCTTTGTGGATACGGGCTCGGCGGCAGTGTAGCACTGATTACCGACGGGCGTTTTTCCGGTGCAACAAAGGGTGCGGCTGTAGGCCATATCTCGCCTGAAGCCGCATCTGGCGGGCTGATTGCTCTTGTGCAGGAAGGCGACCATATTAAAATTGACATACCGGCGCGGAAGATCGAGCTTCTTGTA
>ENA-UOOM01000027-UOOM01000027.1-fermentation-metagenome-genome-assembly--contig:-NODE-27-length-213507-cov-35.704168_pt1 | contig 213507 bp, 182 predicted proteins | sample MGYA00245781_ERZ724031 | MGnify/ENA primary metagenome ERZ724031 (study PRJEB28704, sample SAMN03018317) | fermentation metagenome | biome: anthropogenic terrestrial biome; feature: soil...
ACTCGATACCATGATCCTGACGATCCCTCTCGCGGGCTATGATATCGGCTATAGCTGGGTCTGTCTTTACCAACACTTCCCATGACTTCTCAAACATAGAAACCTCTCCTTTCTCTCTGGTGCTACTTGCGTGATGAAATAATTTTCATTTCCTCGCCTACCATCTGGAATTTCTCCAAAGCAAAATCAAGATCTTCCTGAGTGTGGGCAGCAGAGACCATAACACGAATCCGAGCGGTACCCATGGGGACAGTGGGGAACGTAATAGCTCCTGCAAAAACTCCCTCGTCGAAAAGTCTGGCACTGAAACGCTTTGCGTCCAAGGCCTCGCCGATGATAACAGGAGTAATTGGAGTTTCGCTATGCCCTATATTAAATCCAAGATTTTTCAAACCTTTTTTAAGGTAACGCCCATTCTCCCAAAGACGATTGACTCTCTCTTCGCTGACAGACAGTTCCTCAAGAGCCGCAAGGTTAGCAGCTATATCAGGAACAGTCATAGCGCTGCTGAAAAGATTTGGACGGGCTTTCTGACGCAAATAGTCTATAAGTTCCACACTGCCGGCAACGAAGCCACCGACAACACCGAAAGCTTTGGAGAGGGTTCCCACTTCTACATCAACACGGCCATGGAGATTAAAGTGGTCTACAATTCCTCGACCGCCACGCCCTAATACCCCTTCGCCATGAGCATCGTCCACCATAACCATGGCACCATGCTTTTCGGCTACCTCTACAAGCTGAGGCAGTGGGGCTATATCTCCATCCATGGAAAAGACCCCGTCAGTAATAACAAGTTTCCGGCAATTATGATCGTCATAGAGAGAGAGCTGAGCATCCAAGTCTGATGGGCTCGCATGCTTAAAGCGCACGACTTCAGCGCGACTCAGGCGGCACCCATCAATAATAGAAGCATGGTTCAACTCATCGCTAAAAATCAAATCTTCTTTCCCTACAAGGGGTGGTATGGCAGAAAGATTAGCGCAAAAGCCGGACTGGACCAGCATCGCTGCCTCAGCCCCTTTAAACTGAGCGAGTTTCTTCTCAAGTTCGACGTGAATAGCCAAAGTTCCCGCAATGGTCCGGACAGCTCCAGGACCAACTCCCCACGTATCTACATATTTTTTTACTTTCTCTATGAGAGATGGATCATTACAAAAACCCAAATAGTTGTTAGAACAGCAGGAAAGATATTTTTTACCGCCAATTTCAACCCATGCTCCCTGAGGGCTGGAAATTACAGGAATATTTGTGTAAAGTCCCTCTTGTTTAAGTCGGGCCAATTCTTCTGTAATAAATGTTTTCTTCACAGTCATATCTCTTCCCCCTTTATAAAATTGGAACACTCCTCTTTATTGCCGCCCCCTGTTTTTTCTCATATGGGGAATACATCTCCCATTACAGGGCCCACCATTACTGGCTATACTGGATGAAATTACTATGGGGCGACTAACAGCCTTGTGACACAAAAAATAAATCCCAAATTTTTATTTTTTAAGCAGTTTTTCTTTCAGGTGCTTTAACATATCCTCTGTCATTTTATCGAGGTCATACTGAGGATTGAATCCCCACTCCTCTTTTGCCGCACGTACATCCAGAGAATTGGGCCACGACTCAGCAATAGCCTGTCGTACCGGATCTACTTTATAGCCCATAGTGAAATTGGGCATGAATTTTCGAATGGAGGCCGCAATTTCTTCCGGCTCAAAACTCATGGCGGAAATGTTGAAAGCATTGCGGTGCTTTAACTTCGCGCCATCAGCTTCCATGAGCTGAACCACAGCATTGATGGCATCTGGCATGTACATCATATCCATATATGTTCCTGCCGCGATAAAAGAATCATAATGACCATCTGTAATAGCCTTATAATAGATATCCACTGCATAATCAGTCGTACCACCGCCGGGCTCTGTTTCATAAGAGATGAGTCCTGGGAAACGAACACCTCGAGTATCAAGGCCATATTTCAGATGGTAGTAATCGCACAACAGCTCTCCTGTTACCTTTGTAATCCCATACATAGTGGCTGGGCGCTGGATCGTATCCTGGGGAGTATGGTCTAAAGGCGTTCCTGGACCAAAAGCCGCGATAGAACTTGGGAAAAATATGGCCGTTCTCTTCTCTCGCGCCACTTCAAGAACATTAAAAAGTCCACCTGCATTGATCTGCCAAGCGAGCTGGGGCTTCATTTCACCCACAGCTGAAAGCAAACCCGCCAGATGCATAATTGTATCGATATTATATTTTTCAACAAGCCCTGCAATAGTTTGGCTTTCTCGAACATCAAGTATTTCGAAAGGGCCATCGCCTAGCTTTTCTACGCCAGTTGTCTTTACATCAGAACCAATAACATGGTCAGCACCATATCCCTTACGAAGTTTTTTTACCAATTCTGTTCCTATCTGACCTAAACAACCTGTAACTAAAATATTTTTCACTACCCATGCCCCCTTCACAATTTACTGCGGAAAACATTTTTCCAAAAATATGGAGGACCTCCGAAGAGGTCCTCCTCTTTATGCTAATGTGTATAAGCCTCTGACGTCGTAGTTGTTGACGTCGTAGTTGTTGACGACGTAGTTGTTGACGACGTTGATGTTGATGAGCTGCCTGTCATTTTGTCTACAATCAAAGCGATGGCTCCGTCACCTGTAATATTACATGCTGTGCCAAAGCTATCTTGGGCCAAATAGAGAGCGATCATGAGGGTCAGCATATTAGGATCGAAATGCAACATGGACTCCAACACACCAAGGGCTGCCATAACAGCTCCGCCAGGTACGCCAGGAGCTGCGACCATGGTGATACCCAGCATAATGATAAAAGGAAACATGGAAGCAAAAGAGAACTGCATTCCGTGAAGCATCATAACGGCAATGGCACAACTCGTAAGGGTAATAGTGCTGCCCGACAAGTGGATAGTGGCGCACAAGGGAATAACAAACTGTGCTACCCGGGGAGAGACCTTATTTTCTAGTGTCTGACGCAGGGTTACAGGGATTGTAGCAGCAGAAGACTGAGTTCCTATAGCTGTAAGGTACGCTGGAATCATATTTCTAATAGCTTTAAAGGGATTTACTTTCGCTACTGCTCCAGCAACAGTGTACTGGAAAAGAATAATCGCAAAATGAAGAGCAATGATAACGACATACACTTTCAAGAACACCGACATAATCATCTGAACTTCACCAGCATGGGTCATGTTAGCAAAAATACCACAAATATGGACTGGGAGCAGGGGGATGATAACAGCACTGATCAGTTTCTCTACTATCGACTGAAATTCGTGCATAACGCTGTTGAGGCTTTTGCTATTGATAACGGCCATTCCGATGCCAAGAATAAAGGCAATGAGCAAGGCACTCATAACACCCATCAGAGGTGGCATATCGATTTTGAAGTACGGTGCCAACAACGCCTCCTCAGGATTTGTCGCTGAAGCCAACATGCTGCCTTCCTGTATAATTCTAGGGAAAATCGCCGTATCTACTGTATATGCAACAGTCCCTGAAATAAGGGTAGAAACATACGCAATCACCACCGTAAGGAAGAGGATCTTCCCTGCGTTGTTTCCGAGATCTCCAATGCCTGGGGCCACAAATCCGACGATAATGAGAGGAATAACAAAACCGAGGAAGTTCCCAAAAATACCATTAAAAGTAGCTAGACTTCTAACTACTACTTCCGGCATATAAGCCCCAAACACTATTCCTAAAACAATTGCAATAATGAGACGTGGAAGAAGACCGAGCTTTTTTTTCTTTTCTTGCATTCGACTGCACCCTCCTTCGTTATTGTACTGCCAACATCACATTTTAGGTACAGCCACCATAGAGTACTATCAGCAAATAGCTGAAAATACATCCTTTAAACGCTACAAAGGATGATGTTTCTCAGTAAATCAGGAAGATCAAGATGATACTTTAGACCTAGATATCATTGTAGGGTCTCTATAGTTACATGTTTTAAATTATAAATTTTTCTCTTAAAAAACCTGGGAACATTTCTACAAGAAAACATTTTATCAAAAAAAGGATGAAACAAAAGAGGGGAAATACGTACCTGGTCAGCCCGTTACAGCTTCTTTACGAGCAACACTGTAAGATCGTTCACATTCGTGCCAGTTGGACCTGTTTTTATGAGGCTGTTCGCCATGTGTAAGGCGTGGTAGGCATTGTTGTTTTCAAGTAGGGTGTAGGGATCTGCTCCTCTATGATATATTTTTTCAACTGTCTTCCCATCCACTATACCTCCAGCAGCATCAGTAGGCCCATCGGTGCCATCAGATCCAACAGAAATAAGAGCAACGCCAGGCATATTCTGTATCTCCAAAGCCGCAGCCAAAGCCAGTTCTTGGTTACGGCCCCCTTTCCCCTTCCCTTTCAAGTGAACAATTGTCTCTCCACCCAATATAATGGCGCAAGGAGGCTCAAGCGGACGAGAATAGGCTCTTTCTTCTCTCGCTATCGAAGCTAAAAAAGTCCCCGCTTCTCTTGCTTCGCAGTTAAGTGTTGTCGTCAAAATAAAAGTTTTATATCCGAGATCATGAGCCTTCTCCGCAGCCTTTTCACAGAGGGTTTTTACGCTCCCTGAAATAAATGTTTCTACATTGCTTACTTTTTTCGGCGTCTCCTCTTCAAGGATCTTAAAGAAACAAGGTTTCATGGAGAGATTGTAACGAGAAACAATTTCTAAAGCTTGTCTAGACGTAGTGGCATCAGGATAAGCCGGACCAGAAGCGATGCTATCGAGGCGATCTCCTAAAACATCAGAAAGGACAATAGAGTAAATATGAGCTGGAGCTACCCATTGGGCAAATTGCCCACCTTTTACAGCGGAAAGACGTTTACGAATTGCATTTATTTCCACAATATTGGCGCCACAACGGAGCATTTGATCTGTAATTTCTATAAAATCTTCAAGGGTTACTCCTTCTTTAGGTTTCTCAAAAAGAGCGGAACCACCTCCAGAAACAAGAAAGAGTACCTGATGGTCTGCAGAAAGGTTTTTGGTAATTTTCAGCGCTTCTGATGTAGCCTTTAAAGAATTTTCATCTGGCAGAGGGTGCCCCGCTTCCCAAATAGAGAGGTTAGCAAGAGGGCCACGGCTGTGATGATACTTTGTAATGACGATACCTCTTTCTATCTGATCCCCTACCTCATCTACAGCGGCTTTTGCCATGCGCCAGGCAGCCTTCCCTATAGAAACAAGAATAATTCGCCCCTTACAAGGTTTCTTCCGAAGCTGCTCCCGTACCGCACGCTCTGGTAAAACAGCGTCGATAGCATACTGAACAATATTTTTCGCGTCTCTGTGAAGAGTCATAACCGAACCCCTTGTCGCAAATGGACACGACTCCCTATAATGAAATTTTCTTTCCCAAATGCTCCTGCCTTCGCTTCGGATCTGTACTCTTCTTGTCCTTCGGAAGTTTCTCTGTATAACATCCTTCGCTTCACCCTTCCCCTCACAAGCTTTAACTACTGTTGATCTGAGGAAATAAGACCTTCTCTAATAGCATATTTCACTAAATCTGCTATGGTCTCAAAGCCAAGTTTTCGCATGATGTTTTGCCGATGGGTGCCGATGGTTTTTACGCTCAGGTGGAGAAGATCTGCTATCTCTCTATTGGTCTTCCCCTCTGCTAGATGTATTAATACCTCCCGCTCTCTGGCTGTAAGTTTTTCCTCTCCCGGAGACGTTCCCTGCTGTACAAAATGCACGTACATGCGCGCTACTATTTTCGATACGCTTGGTCCAAGGTATATTCGTCCTTCATAGACTGTCCTTATGGCTTCAACCAACTCGGTAGAGGCACAATCTTTTAGAAGAAACGCTTTCGCTCCTGCCCGAAGCATTTCAGAAATAAAGTTGCGATCTGCATACATAGAAAGAGCTACCACTTTCGTTTCAGGAGCCCGAATCTGAAGCTCTTCTGTTGCCTCGATTCCATCCATTCCAGGCATTTTTATGTCCATAACTACAATATCAGGGCGAAACGACTCTGCCAAAGCCACTGCTTCAAAACCATCCCCAGCTTCGGCAACAACAGAAATATCTGGTTGCCGTTCAATGAGAAGACGTAATCCTTCCCGCACTATTTGATGATCATCGGCAAGTAAGATGCGAATTGTCATGCCGTACACTCCTCTCGTTATTTAAAGGAATTAACTGGCACAAATATAGTTATACGGACGCCTTTCCCTTCCTTCGAGGTGATGACCAAGTGCCCACCCAGAGAACAAAGGCGCTCTCTCAAGCTGAAGAGACCAAAAGTTTGTTTTTTAGAGATCCCGTCATCAATTGAGTGAGCATCGAATCCTTTTCCCGAATCAGACACCGTGAGACAAATGGTTCCGGCAGAACAAGACGTTTTAACATGAGCCTGCCGAACTCCGGAATGCTTCACTACATTCATAAGAAGCTCTCGTAGTGCCCTGAAAAGAAAGGCTTTTAAGTCATCATTCATTTTTTCGGGAAGGCCGCGGTTTTCGTACGATACCTGGAGGCCATAGTTTTCTTCCATCTTTTCAGCAAGCCATTCCACAGAGGCTGGAAAACCTAAACGGTAGAGCACTGGTGAACCTAACTCAAAGGTCAACGTTCTCGTACTTTGAATAGAGCCCTCAAGTGTTTGTAAAATACCATTAATATCATCTTTTATCTGCCTCTCTTCTACACACTCTGAGAGTAAGGCAAGTCGAATCTTTGTTAAAGCCAGATTTTGACCGATAGAATCATGTACCTCTTCTGCAATACGTCGACGTTCTTTCTCCTCTGCCATAGAAAGGGCTGAAGCTAAGCCCCTTAATTGATCGCGATATGCCTCCTCCTGCAAACGAGCCTTTTCAAGTTTCGTATTAATACAACGAAGCTGTTCATTATTTTTTTCCGTAACAAGCCGCAACCTTCGTTCCGTCTCCTTCTCTTGTCGGTTCTTGAGATATTTCTGTACAAACCAGAAGAGAATAACGGTCAGAAACATATATCCAACATAGGCCAACGGAGTCTTCCACGGCGGCGGAACTACATACAAAAGCAATGATGTTCCCTCTTTGTTCCAAACATCATTATTATTTGAACCCATAACTTTAAACGTATACCTTCCAGGAGGAAGATTGGTGTAATGAGCATAATGTCGATTCCCTGCCGAAACCCAGTCCATATCAAAACCTTCCAGTTTATAGCGGTACTGATTCGACTCAGGATGGGTGTAGTCAAGAGCTGAAAAATCTATGGAAAGGAAGTTATCTCTATAGCTGAGGATAGCCCACGGCTTCCCATCTTTCGTACGGTAGGGCTGAAGCGGTTTATTCATAACCAATACTCTGTTGATGACAATAGGAGGAATGTGGGAGTTTTCCCAGACATCAGTGGGGAAAAAGCTGTTACAGCCATTAATGCCCCCAAAATACATGCGGCCGAAAGAATCTTTAAAAGTAGCAGTTGCGTTAAATTCCTTTGCCTGGAGCCCATCCCCCAGATTGTAATTTCGAACAGCGCCTGTCTTAATATCATATTGGGAAAGACCGTTTCCAGTGCTGATCCACAAATTTTTATAATTATCTTCCAAGATTCCTCGAATGGAGTCGCTCACAAAGCCATCTTTTGATGTGAGGAGGGAAAAGGTCTCATACTTCCTATCGAAACGACAGAGTCCCTCAGCTGTCGCTATCCAAAAAGTCCTGTCACGGTCTTCATAAATAGAAAAAACTCTATTCCCCGGAAAGCTTTGAGAATTGGTGGGATCATAGAAATAGTGTTTTACACTGTTATTTTGAAGATCAATGCAATAAAAACCATTGCTTACAGTCCCTATCCACAAGGTCTTTTGGCTATCTTCAAATAAGCAGGAAATAAGATCTTTCTTTAAAACATCTGCTATGGGAGACGACCATGGGATAGAATAAAAAAGACCTTCTTCCTGAAGGAAACGATACAAACCTTCCATTGTGCCAACCCAGAAAGTACCGTTTGAATCTTCCAATATGGAAGTTATTTTGTTACTTCCACTAAGAGAGGATTCAGAAAGCTGATTCAGAAAGAGAGTAAAGTCTTGATTTGATCTGTTGAAACGACAAAGGCCATTATCTGTTCCAACCCACATTGTTCCCTCTCTATCGCGGAAAAAGGCAAGCACTCGATCGCTGGATACGCTTTGAGAATTATCTGGATTATGGCGATAATGCTGAACGGTTCCATTATTCATGATAACCTTGATCCCATTTCCATAGGTACCTACCCATAAAGAATCGTACCCCTCTTTATAGACCGCATACACATTATCACCCGACACTTGACGGATAAGAAAAGACTTGCCATTGTATCGTTGGAAGGGGCGCTTCAGATGAAATTTCTCTACCCCTCCGGAATGGGTGCCCAGCCACACGATACCTGTAAGATCTCCCAGAAAGATCGTATCTTTTCTATCGCCATAAATGGCCCGGATCTTATTATCCCGCAAGGAATGAGGGTTGTCTCTTTCTATCTGATAGGTCAGGACCTGCTTCGTTCCTCGGTCATACCGAAGAAGTCCCCCTCCATCTGTGACAATCCACAGGTCTTCAAAGATATCTTGATATAAACCCGTAATGGTACTTGAAGAAACAACTCTGTTGTTTTCATCTACAAGAGGAATATACTCAAACCATTTTTCCCGCGTGTGGAGGAGATAGAGTTGACCAGACTCCGTCCCAATCCAGAGATTCCCCTTTCGCCCATCAGTAATAGCCGTAATGGCAACGTAGGGAAAGACAGTCGGTCGATAGGTCTGGAAAATATCATTCCCTTTATACTCACTCAGCCCTCCATCAGTCCCTACCCACAACGTTCCTGTTGTATCAACAAAAAAAGCAGTGATCTTATTCCCGCCCAGCCCTGATTCATCGTCACTTTTAAAGATACTCCACGTGTTGTTTGAAGGATTGAAACGTGCAAGCCCCTTTTGGAATGTTCCTACCCAAATATTTCCTTTTTTGTCTCCAATTACTTTAGAGATCAGGTCTATAGGAGGAAACGTTTTCGAGTTAGGTGGATAATGATACACACGAAAAGTTTCGGTAACAGGATCAAAACGATTCAGCCCACCACCGAAAGTTCCCACCCATAAAAAACCCTCTGCATCTTCATATAAAGACGTTACAATATTGTTCGACAGGGATGTAGTGGAAAAGGGCTCATGTCGAAACACCCGAAATGTATAACCATCGTAGCGGTTCAACCCACCATCAGTTCCAAACCACATGTATCCACGGTGGTCTTTCAAAATGGCATTCACGGTGGTCTGTGATAAGCCTTTCTCCAAGGAAAGATGCTCAAACACAATTTCATCCCGTCCCGAAGCAAAAGCTGGAATGTGTGCGAGAATAAGAATGAAAGAGCACAGAAGTATAATTTTTCTTTTGTTGCCGACCACCATGTCACCTCCGTAAAAGCTCTTTCGATAATTGTATCACGGAGATTTTAAAGACAAAAAGGAGCCCGGGGAAACAGAGGATGTTCCTGTAACTTAACTGATCGGGTAATGGCTGTTAATCCTTTTCGGGGAGATCTACAGGAACGTTTAGAAAAAGCAAACCCTCCTGTAGAGGGATGCTCACGAATTACAGCAAATATCAAGAAAGATTACGGGAAATCCTGTCCCATTAACCCGAGACGAAAAGGTGGTTGGACAAGTAGAATATTGAGATGGGGAGATCATCGACACTATTCGTCGAGTTTTGTAACTTTCTCTCACAAAGAACACCTACAAGGAGGACACAATGAGAAAAGAAGAAATCTATGCACAAGCACTGGAAGCACATCGTCGGACGAGAGGAAAAGTAGCAATCACGAGCAAACTTCCCGTGGAAAGTATGGCCGATCTATCCATTGCCTACACTCCTGGCGTTGCGGAACCTTGCAACGAAATTAAACGGAATCCCGACGCTGTTTATGAAGTAACCTCCAAAGGAAATATGGTTGCCGTTGTTACCGATGGGTCTGCAGTTTTAGGGCTGGGAAATATTGGGCCAGAAGCAGCTCTTCCCGTTATGGAGGGCAAAGCCGTGCTCTTCAAGCGATTTGCCGGAGTTGACGCTTTCCCCATCTGCATTAAATCTCAAGATCCTGATGAGATAGTACAAACAACAGCTCTTATCACTTCTTCTTTTGGCGGCATAAACCTCGAGGATATTTCAGCTCCACGCTGTTTTGAAATTGAACGGCGTCTTAAAGAAATATGTGACATCCCTGTTTTCCATGATGATCAGCATGGTACCGCTGTTATTGTTCTTGCAGGTATCATCAATGCCTTGAAGATAGTGAAGAAAAAGATAGAGGACGTAAAGATCGTAATGAGTGGTGCTGGAGCAGCGGGAATCGCTATCTGCCGGTTCCTTCTCTCTGCTGGAGCGCAAAATGTTATTCTCTGCGATCGCGGCGGTGCTATTTACGAAGGACGACCCAATAATATGAACTGGGCCAAAGAAGAAATCGCTCAGCACACAAACCCTTCAAAAGAGAAAGGGAATCTGGCTGATGTCCTTAAAAATGCCGATATTTTCCTTGGTATCTCCGCTCCTGGCGTTATTACCACTGAGATGGTAAAAACCATGGCTCAAGATTCTATTATCTTCGCTATGGCCAACCCCACTCCCGAAATCTATCCCGACGAGGCCAAAGCCGGAGGAGCCGCTATTATAGCCACAGGACGCAGTGATTTCCCCAACCAAATCAACAACTGCCTCGGATTCCCCGGTATTTTCCGTGGCGCTCTTGACGTTCGAGCAAAGGAGATTAACGAGGAAATGAAACTGGCTGCCAGTCATGCCATAGCAGCCCTTATTTCTGATGATGAACTTTCTCCAGAACGCATTATTCCTGAAGCTCTGGACCCTCGCGTCGCCTCCGCTGTAGCGGAAGCAGTTGCCCGAGCCGCGAGAAAAACAGGAGTTGCTAGAATCTAAAATTCATAACACAGGGTATTCTTAAAGCGAGAGAAAGACGATGGAATCGTCGCCTCAGATTGCAGACAAAGCTCCTTGGAAAAGTTTTTCTGAGGGGCTTTGTCTGCTTTTATAAAGAGCTGACGAAGCCTCTCCCTCATTAATTCGATATTTCGGCCATAGATCCCCCCTTAACATCCCTAGGCGACGAGGAAGAGTTTTTATCTATTCTCCCCTTTTAGATTTTTTTCATTTCTGGATGGTACAATCATGAAATGTAATTGAGAGAGCAGGTGAGAGATTTGAGTCGTGATGTTATAAGCAAATACCTAAAAAAGGACATTTTGGAGAAACTGGAGAAGAGTCGTTGTTGTGTCATCTCATTTTCAGGGGGAATTGATAGCTCAGTTCTTGTGGGCATTATGGCGTCTCTCATCCCCCCACAAAAAATACACGCCGTTATGTTCAGGTCCTTCCTCCATTTTGCGGAAGAAATGGAACGAGGCATTCAATATTGTCACAGTCTCGGGGTCACGCTAAAGCCTCTCCCAGGCCCAGAACTTTATATAGAAGAGGTTATGAAAAACAGCGCGGAGCGATGCGGGTACTGTAAAAAAGCCCGTGCCACAGAACTTTTAGACGTAGCCCGCTCTCTTAAAGCAGACCTTATCCTTGAAGGTTCCAACGCCGATGACCTGAAAGATCCTTCCCGTTTGGGAACAAAAGTCTTACAGGGCATACCCCAGATATTCTCGCCTTTAGCGCAATCAAACATAACGAAACAAAAAGTACGCGAACTCGCTAGGGATTTAAGAATATCATGGTGGAACGAGGAACCAACAGCTTGTCTGGCCACAAGATTTCCGGAAGGGCATGAACTGCAAGCTTGGGAATGTGCCCAGGTAGCTAAGGGGGAATGGAATCTACGAAAGGCAGGATTTCGCCAAGTTCGAATACGAGTTTTTAAAGATATAGCCTGCCTACAGGTTCCACTGCCTCAACTTGAGCAGATTTTGTCCAAAAGGGAAGAGGTTATAGGGATAATAAGAGATGCAGGTTTTAAACAAATCTTACTCGATCTGGAAGGATACGAGTGGGGGCGAAAATGGATTGTAGAATGAACAGAATAGGAAGGATGGACAGCCAATGAAAATTCTTTACTTAGACTGCTTCTCCGGCATTTCAGGAGACATGTTTCTCGGAGCTCTTCTCGACCTCGGCCTAGATAGAGACGAGTTTTTGAGGAAGATGAGCACACTGCACATTCCTCATGGACATTATCACGACCATGGGCATGAACATGTCCACCATCAGGGCGAAGGGTATAACATTCTCGTTTCTGATGTAGTTCGGAAAGGGTTTTCCGGCATCAGCGTGAAGATAGAAAGTAGCGAAGATCACCCCCATCGAGGTCTCATGGACATATGGGAGATTATCGATAAAAGCAGTCTTTCCCAAGAAGTAAAAGACAAGAGTAAAAAGGCTTTTCTCCTTTTGGCCACAGCGGAAGGGAAGGTTCACGGCCTTCCGCCAGAAAAGGTACACTTTCACGAGGTAGGGGCTGTCGACTCCATTATGGATATAGTGGGGGCCTGTGTACTTATAGAGATGCTCTCTCCAGATAAAATTGTATGTTCTCCTCTTAACGTTGGGAGTGGCACCGTGGAATGTGCACATGGAATCCTTCCTGTGCCAGCTCCAGCAACGGAACAGCTTTTGGCGGGCATTCCTATTTATTCTGCGGGAAGTCCTATGGAGCGAGTTACACCCACGGGAGCTCTGCTCGTAAAAATGTTTGCCCACGAATTTGGGAACATACCTGAGGGAATTATTCTTCGCAGTGGACGAGGCCTTGGAGAACGGGAAAGTGATCTTCCTAACTTCCTGCGAGCCATTCTTCTTGAAAGAGAGAACGAAGGAAAATCTTCCACCGCTACTAAGGAAGAACCTTTTTTACGAGATGAGGGGATCGTGTTAGAAACAAATATCGATGACATGAATCCCCAATATTACGAGCCAGTAATGGAGCGTCTTTTCTCTGCTGGGGCTATGGATGTATGGCTTGATCCTATTATCATGAAGAAAGGCCGCCCCGCTATTCGGCTTTGCTGCCTCGTGTCGGAGAATATGGAAGAGAAGGCTGCCGAAATAATCCTCAAAGGAACAACAACCTTAGGACTTCGTCGATATAAAGTGGATCGAATAAAGCTACATCATCACATTACTCCAATTGAGACAACTTTTGGCCTTGTCCGCATTAAAGAAGCTTGGTGGGGAAAGGAGCGCCTTCGTGTCAATCCTGAATACGATGACCTGAAGCGCATCTCCAGGGAGACCGGCATTCCTCTCAATAAATTGCGAGAAGAAATACTGCGCCAGATAGACAAAAACATCTAAAACCAGGAAAGCTCTTCTTTTTGATGAATGAAGTGCACCCCAAAAGCCGGACAGGAATCCAGCATTTGGGGTGTACTTCGTTTGAAGACGGGCTTTTTTATCGTGACATTCCCCTTGCTAAAATTTTGAACTCTTCTTGCACCTCTCCATTTCTGACCCCATACATAACCGAATATAAATTACATGTAGGGCAAGCGTGGTTAGGAATAATCTCAACCTTATCTCCAATATGAAAAGACATATCTTGAGGCGGGGCGAAAAGGCCGTGCTCATCAGATAAACTATAAAGATAAACAGATGACCGCTCTTTAAGAACACCAAACCCCCTACTTCGTGTTATGCCATGACGCTGTACAAAGTAAGTGAGGGCTTTCGTACCACTGTCAAGAACCACTCTGTCAGGTGACGGGCAACTTATAACTGTCGCCAAGACCGAAAGGGCACAGTGTTGATATGAACCAATAACCTGCGCTTGGTCTCCATCCATAAAGATATAGGTACCTGGACGAATTTCTGTAACACCAGGTACAATATCTGAAACCAAGAGGGACGGAGTAGAGCCGACACTTAATTCCTCTACAGCAATGCCTTCTCTTCTTAATAACGTCGCTGTTTCGATCACATCTTGTTGGCTTTTTAAAGAGATGGCTCTGATTTCTGCCAAATCATTCGCTTCATAGCTATGACCATCGTGGGTAAAAAGACCCCTCAGCCTCACGGAATCCCGATAAAGAATAAGACGTGCCAGTTCCAAAACTTCTTCTCCAGGAGCTACGCCTGTTCGATGATCTCCTGTATCTATATCGATCATGACATCCAAAGGACGGGCTTCTCCATCAAAGGCTTCAGCCAACATTTTTATGTGTTCCGCGCTATCCACACCCACAGCAATCCGAACTCTTCGGCTTAAGGCAAGAAGCCGTTCCATTTTAATATCACCAACAATTTCGTTGGCTACAAAAATGTCATTAATGCCAGCAGAGGCCATAACCTCCGCTTCTCCGAGCTTTGCCACAGTAATTCCTTGCGCCCCAGCCATTACCTGTTTTTTAGCCAGATCGGGAGTTCTATGGGTTTTCACATGAGGCCGAAGCTTCACTCCCGATATGTTAGCTTTTTCCTGCATCCATCGGATATTTCTCTCCATCACATTAAGATCTACCAAGAGAGAAGGAGTATCGAGATCTGCAACCTGGCAGCCTCTATAAGGTTCCCGTAGAGACTTCATAATCTTTCTCCACCTCTATTCTGTTCTTGATTATGCCGCTATGGTTAAATGTACCATAATCAAGAATTTTTTGCCTTACTTAGCACGATGATGCCTGGAAGAAGTGAAAGGCAAAAGAAGAAAGGAGAATCACACCATCCTTCAACACATCCTCGTTAACTTGAAACTGGGGTGAGTGATGTTGTGCGTCACTCCCTTTTGCTGGATCTCCCATACCTAGAAAGCAAAAGACCCCAGGCACCTTCTGCTGATAAAAGCTAAAATCTTCAGATCCCATAACAATGGCAACTTCTTCATAACTCTCTTCTCCCTTTACCTTTTTCACGACGTCAAGAAGCATGTCTGCCATAGCATCATTATTCACCGTCACAGGGTATACGGGAGTAAAGGCGACCTTCGCCTCACAACGAAGGGCTGAAGCTATGCCGCCCGCAATTCGCCGAAGCCGCCCTTCCATACTATCTCGAATAACAGGACTGGTTGTGCGTATATTCCCCTGGATATGAGCCGTTTCGGGAATAATATTAGGAGCTGTTCCCGACTCCAGCTTCCCGACACTTACTACCACTGTCTCAAGAGGGTCAATCTCCCTGCTCACGATCGTCTGGACAGTGGATATCATCGTAGCGGCAGCAATGGTGGGATCTACTGCTTCGTGAGGTCTGGAACCATGACCACCTCGCCCCTTCACATAAATATCCCAAATATCCGCAGAAGCCATCATAGCCCCTTTTCGAAAACCAACCTTCCCCATCTGTAAGGGACTCCAGACATGAAGACCTCCAATAGCATCTACGCCATCAAGGGCCCCTTCTTCAATAAGCTGCTTGGCACCAGATCGGACTCCTGATTCTTCTGCAGGCTGAAATATGAGCCGGACTCGACCAGGGATTTGCTCTTTCAAGGAGGCCAATATATGGGCGACACCCAAAAGAATGGCAGCATGAGCATCATGACCACAGGCATGCATTACTCCATCACAAGTAGATCTCCATGGTACATCCACATCCTCCTGGAGGGGAAGGGCATCAATATCTGCACGAAGAGCGAGGGTAGGCCCATCCGCTTTTCCCGTTATATCCGCCACTACCCCGCTCTCTGTTCCGCCAAAACCTCGACGAATATTTTCATATCCAAGAGATCGAAGATTTTCTTCTATTTTTTTAGATGTTTCTACTTCTTTCCAGGGAAGTTCCGGATAAGCATGGAAATCCCGTCGCAGTTCTATTACTTTTTGTTCTATTTCCTCGGCACACACAGCAATTTGAGCATAAATCATAAAACAAGCACCTTCTTATATGAATTTGACTAAAAATCCAGCTAAAAATACAGAAGCGATCGTAACGGTTGTAAACCCAGAGACTAGCATTTTAGGAAGGATCCCCGTCAAAATAAAATCTCTTTCCTCTGATGTCTCCCCTACCGCATTCGCTACTTCTTGAGAGACGATAAAAGTACCCGGGAAACCAAAAAGGCAACAAACACCTATAGCAAGGCTCATCTCCCAAGAATAACCAAAGATCTTGGCAGAAAGAAAGGCCACTGCTACTATTCCTACAACCGATATAGCAAAGGCTACTACAATAGGTATTATAAGAGAAGCCACCATTTGAGGGGTTGCTTTGTTGAGGCTCATAAAGATAGGAACCAAAAGAGCAAAAAGAGCCAACCCCGTGGAATTTGCCTTATCAAGAATCTTATGTTCAAGAAACCCTATCTCATAAAAAATAATGCCGAAAATAAGAGCCATAACAAACTGATTGATTACTCCACCAAGAACCTTTGCAAACCAAACTGCGAGCCACCCTACTAACATGGCTTTCATAAGAAGGATAAAAGGCGTACGAAGATCTTTTGGCGTTGCGGGGAACAATCTCCATGTGGGCTGTTCTGGATCACTTTTCACTTGAGCATGCAGATTTGCCTGTCCTTGCTCTCCTTTTCGGAAAATATCTCGCAAACGTCGTCCTTCTCTGGAAAGACAAATAGAAGCTATAGGAAGACCAACAAAATTCTGAAGAACCAACAAAAGGGTCACAAAAACCAGTACAGACTCCAATCCCTTGGCTTTTGCCGCCTCACTCATAATAAGAGTAGCTACAACCCCTCCGGAGATGGGCCCCGCTGCCGTAAGAGCATATTGTTTACCAATAATAGGAGCTGCTAAAAAGAACAAGGCAATAGCTGCTGCTACAATGGCAGCCAACGCGATAAGAACAGTTTTCCACTCATCTTTTAAATCTCTCAATTTCATTAACGTTCCCATATGAACCATGAGCATGGGAATGAGAGCTAAAGAGAACTTTACAATGACTGCATCCTCAAAAAGAGTGGTGGGAATCCCCAACCAAAACCCAACCATGAAGACAATGCCTGATACAAAGAGCATGGAACATATAGCTTTTGTTTTTTGGGCGACAACGTCTCCCACCGCATATACCAGTGCTATGACTAAAAGAGCACTCACCGCATCCATAATTGTACCTCCTCTAAATAAATGCTAAAAAAATATTGATTTCAAAGCCCTATCCCTCTCCTCCTTTCTCGGGCTATAAAAATAAAAAAAGGCCAGGACCCCTTTTCTGGGGGTCCTGGCCTAAGCGCCAAAAGAAGACCTGCGCCGGTCGGCTCAGAAAGCCCCCCCGCGTCGATACCAAAAAGCAAAAAAGAAAAAGGAAAAAACAAAACTGATAAATAAAGACAAATTCATAAAAGACTCCGCCTCTTTCTGAAAATTTACCCTTTCATACCATGATTTTTACCTATCGTCAAGGAATTCTGATCAAATGTATCATTAGACAACAATAATATCATTTTTAATCCATAACAACGCGAGAAATTGTACAATAAATTTTTCTCTAAAGAAGATATACTCTCTATGTATCATTCTATTTTGGGGAGGTGTCTGAGAAAAATCATGAAATGCTTGGCTACTTTCCATGTCACAAGTATGGCACTTATGTTCGAGAAGATCTGTAGGAAAGAAGGACTGGATGTAAAAATAATTCCCGTTCCGCGGCAACTTTCGGCAAGCTGTGGATTAGCATGTAGCTATCCCTGCGATAAAGAAGAGAGCATTCGTCATATTATAGAGAAAAAAAAGATAGATGTTGCCAGCTTTCACCAAATAGAGGAGACATAGGCTCTCTCCAACATCAATATACCCATGTTACATATAGCCCCCCCCCAATGGAGGCGGCAGAGGCAGGGGGCGAATTTGGAGAGAGTGTTTACGTTATGGACAATGTCCGATACCTTGGCAATGCGAGCATCTATTGATGGCGGATCTGTAAAAAACTGTGGTGATAAGGTGGAGGGCTTATTGGCATGGAGGTTGTGGAAGCTCTTCATTCCAGAAGGGGGAACTCTGGCGTGGCCGTAAAAAATGACGCTGTCTTAAAATAAGTAAATATGCGTAACAAAACCATGTAGTTTTCTACGATCTCTAAACTCCCTGGGGGTTTTATACTCCTATTAAAAAGCAAGGAGGAGGCATTTAGAGATGAAGAAAATAGTTGTTCTTGCCGGGTTGATAGCTGTTATGGCAACAGGAATTGCTTGGGCTCATGGAGGCTGGGGGGACCGACACGGATTTGATGGGTACTCCTGTAGGGGGACTATGTACGGGCATCACTTTATGGAAGGCAACATGAGAGAAGGCACTCGATGGATATCTCCTAACGGAAATCGCCCGAACGCTGCCAATATCCCCCAAGAAATACAAAACAAGTGGAATGAAATGAGAAGGTCCCATCTTCAACTCCAGCTCGAACTATCTGAGCCTCAAGTCGATCGGAACAAAGCAACAGCTCTTCATGAAAAAATTCTTTCTCTCCGCCAAGAATTGACTCGTTGGACGTTCGAACAGCAACTGAATAGAGTCAACCCATCTAAATAGTTTTTTGAAGTGCACCTCCAAATGCTGGATTCTATGTCCACCTTTCGGGGTGCACTTCTTTACTAAAGGAACTGACGAGCTGCTATCTGAATAGGATCCCAGGGAAGAGAAAAAGGGGGAGCATATCCCAGATCAAGGTTTACAAGTTCACGGGCAGTCATACCGACAGAAAGAGCCGCAGCTACTACATCGATTCGCTTTGCTGAACCATGGGTACCAACAATTTGCGCTCCTAGAATCCGCCCTCCGGGAACTTCCGCGATCATCTTCACATTAATAGTTCCTGGCTCTGGATAATATCCAGCTCGAACATGACTTCTAATTGTTACTGTTTCATAGCGCATCCCCAGGTCTTCCAGTTCTTTTTCTGAAAGGCCTGTTCGAGCCACTTCTAGATCGCAATGCTTGCTCACGGCTGTCCCCACTACCCCAGGGAAACGTTCACGTTCTCCCCCCATATTCATGCCAGCCACTCGACCAGTTTTATTAGCTACAGATCCGAGGGGAACCCAAAAAGGGCGGTTCGCTACTCTATGCCACGTTTGTGAGCAGTCACCAGCTGCCCATACACCCTCCTCTTCCGTCTGCAGAAACTCGTCTACTCGAATAGAATCTTTGTACCCAAGAGGTAACCCTGCTTCCTTCGCCAATTTTGAATTCGGTCGAACTCCCAGGCCAAGGACCACTAAATCAGCAGGGATAGTTCGCTGATCGGTAATTACAGCTTTGATATTTCCCTTTTCTCGCTCCACTCCTTTCATGGTTTCGCCAAGATAGAGAGTGGTTCCTACATAACGAATAGCTTCAGCTATGAGATCCGCCATATCCATATCGAAAGTATTCATAACCTGGTACGAGCGGTCTACAAGGCAGACATTCATTTGTCTGATACAAAAAGCTTCCGCCATTTCAAGGCCTATATACCCGCCACCCACTACCACCACATTTCGAGGTCCTTTCTCTTCTATGTAACGCTGAAGATTGAGACCGTCTTCAAGAACGCTGAGGGCAAAAACGCCCTTTCCCTCTAAATCAGGGATGGGCGGGAGGATGGGCTGAGTTCCAGTGGCAAAAAGAAGCTGATCGTATGTATCTGTAAATATCTCTCCCGTTTGATGGTTAAGAACCGAGATGGCGCGGTTATGAAAATCCACAGAGAGAACCTCATGTGAAATCCGAGCCTGAATATTCTGCTTCTGCATAAACTCTTTAGGAGTACGAACAATAAGTTTTTGCTCATTATCAACAAGACCCGCCACGTAGTAAGGTATACCGCAAGCTGAATAAGATGTATGAGGGGATCGTTCGTAGACAAGAATTTCTGCGTGAGGACGGCGTTTCCTCACTTGTCCTGCAGCTGACATTCCAGCTGCATCGCCCCCAATAATGACAATCCTCTCTCGCTTCATCAGGGCTACCTCCTTCAGCACCGCCAACAAAGTGATCCGCTCATATAGGACCTAGCATAGTGCCAGAGAGTCAAGTCGCCTCTCCCTACCGTCGTCATAACTCGGTTCCCCGTTCAAACTTTCTTTACATCACCGTGCTAGTTCCACCATAGCATGGGCCATGATTTTTACGTTTTTCATGAGGTCTTCTATGGACCAACACTCATTCTCCTCATGGATAGTATACTTTTGCCCTGGGAAAATAGGGCCAAAGGCCACCACATTAGGCACGGATTTGGCATACGTCCCTCCACCAATAGCTAAAAGATCAGGATTTAAACCTGTCTGTTCTTTGTAAACCTTCTGGAGAGTGCGAATCAGGGGAGACTCTGGGTCCATATACAAGGGAGCTGCATGTCGAACATCTGTAACGGCTATTCCCTCTTTTTCCAAAGCTTCTCTCAATGGGTCAAGAACGAGAGAATCTTTTTTTGTCACTGGGTAACGGATATTTAAAGTAAAATGGACATCAGACTCATTCCCGTCTATTGTGCCTAAGCACAGGGTAAGAGCTCCAGATATATCATCATTCATGGCTATTCCCAGCGATGTTCCATCAGTTTCCATTCCTATAAGGGATGAAAGGGCGTGAATAAACTGTTTTTGACTCTTCATGAGGTCCATGGATGAAAGAATATCCACAAGACAGAGAATGGCATTGACACCAAGGTGAGGCGTGCTTCCATGGGCGGGAACTCCTTGCACCTCAATAGTAATTGTTCCCTTTACTCCATCCTCTACTATTTTAAAGCCACTCCGCTCCGGCCCATTCCATGCATCCACTATTGAAGCAATTCGTCTCCTCTCTTCTGCAGAAGCGCGAATAACGACTTGAGCCGTAGCCGCTACTACATTAGGAGCAACCCCTCCCTTAAAGGAAACAATTTTTACAGGACCGTCACCAGAGAAGGGAAAATGACACGTTAAGGTTAGAACCCCTTTTTCCGCGTAAATAATAGGATACTCTGCGTCAGGAGTAAATCCGGCTGCCGGCAGTTCCTCTGTTTGTATATAACGAGCCATACACTGGCTTCCCGACTCTTCATTCGTTCCAAAAATTATACGAATCCGTCGTTTCAGTGAGATATTGAGATCTTTAATAGCCTTTAATGCGAAAAGAGCACCAATAGTAGGCCCCTTATCGTCAAGAACCCCTCGTCCCCAAATAATGCCATTTTGAATCTCTCCTCCAAAAGGAGGATACTTCCATCCTGTCCCCTCAGGAACTACATCAAGATGCCCCAATATGGCGACGATCTCCTTCCCATCGCCCCATTCCCCGTACCCGGCCATATTATCCACGTTTTTAACACGAAAACCGAGCTGAGACGCTACATTCAATGCATGATCAAGTGCCAGTTTCACATTTCTCCCAAAGGGGGCACCCTCTTCAGGAACCCCTGCAACACTGGGAATACGCACCGATTCCTGTACTGCGGCTATGAGTTCATCTTTAAGCCCATCTATTGCCTTATCGAGCATATATAGTCCCTCCTAAGGTATATTGTGTAAAAAACTATCTATCCCATGTAACAATAAATTTTTTAAGAAAATATACTGGATTATACGATATCTTAGCCTTTCGGATCCCCTCAATTCCCATATCTTGCTCTCTATTCACCCACGTAAAAGAATGAGCAGACCTTTCCAAAAACATTTGATTGATAGCTTGGTAAACCCCCTTATAATCTGTTAGTCCTTTTTCAAAATGAATAATTACTGTGTCTTCTCCACTACTTTCAGCCACAGTATAAGCTACCATTTGCCCATCTACTTTAAGAACTCCTCCCATAATGTTGGGCATAACCTGCCACTGCTCCAGAATGCGATGAACAGCTTCGCTTTCAGCCTTTAAGCCCGGGGAGTCATCACAATTTCTCCACTTACACCATTTTTCCTGCATTTCTAAGATATAGGGGATATTTTTTGAAGTAATAGGTTCATAGGTATATGCGTAACTTCGCAAAAATTGCTGCAAGAGATTTTTCTTCTTATGGAAGCGGTTCCCAGAAAGAGAGATGAGTTCCGAAACACGATAGATATATTCCCACTCGCTTCGTTCCTCTTCTATTTTTACACTATCTCCTAACTCCTTTTGCCATTGAAGAGCCAACATTTCTGGAACCCTGTAAAAAACTGCCCCCGCCGGGAAATAGCTCTCTAACACTTTCCGCCAATCTTTATTTTTCCAAAGCCCAATAGGTGCCCAAAGAGCGGGAGAGGGAGACATTGTCCGGAGCCAACAAAGATCCTCATCAAAGGCCCACTCAAAATCCCTTTCATCAGCCCAGGCCCAAATGTTGATAAAACTGTAATCTGATGCTCTCTGACACGATTTGGAAAAGAGATCGATATAGTCATCACGACAATTCAGGGATAAAGGAACAAAGCTTAACGCCAAAACTCTCACCTCTTTTGTGCTTTTATAGCCCTCTAACTCTATAACACCTATGTATTATACCGTTAATAGTAGTAAGAGATGAAAAGGGCCGAAACTAAGAGTTCCGGCCCTTTCTACTTTCAATATCCTCAATATGTCAGCTTTCGTTTTTTTCATCTGGATCAATAAACTCGGCGTCTACCACATCTTCTTTCGATGAACCTTTTTCTTCTCCTCCGCTCGTACCAGGAGTCTTAGCAGCCATAACAGTTTGAAACGTCTGTTGAAGTTCTGATATGGATACTCGCAAATTTTCAAGAGTGGCATCGCTATTTTTAGCAAGGGCCTTTGCTTCCTCAAGAGCGTTACGAACCCTGACTTTCTGTGTCTCTTCAAGCATACTTTCCTTCTCTTTCAAAGTCTTCTCCAACTGATAAGAAAGAGATTCTAGTTCGTTACGAGCATCGGCCTTTTCCCGCTTCTTTCGATCTTCCGCTGAATGTTCCTGAGCTTCTTGAACCATTCGCTCTACCTCTTTTTTATCGAGGTTCGTGGACCCAGCAATAGTGATCTGCTGTTCTTTACTAGTATCCTTATCTCGAGCTGAGACTTTTAATATTCCATTTGCGTCTACGTCGAAAGTTACTTCAATTTGAGGAATACCACGAGGAGCTTTACGGATACCTTCAAGCTTAAAGTTCCCCAGAATTCTATTATCTGCTGCCATCTCTCGCTCGCCTTGCAAAACAACAATATCCACAGCAGGTTGATTATCTTCAGCGGTGGTAAAAATTTCTGTTTTCTTATATGGGATCGTAGTATTTTTCTCTATAAGCTTCGTCATAACTCCCCCCATAGTCTCCACGCCAAGAGAGAGAGGAATTATGTCCAACAAAAGAACATCTTTCATTTCTCCCTTTAAAATACCCGCCTGGATAGCAGCTCCCATGGCCACAACTTCATCAGGGTTCACTGACATATTGGGATTTCTACCTCCAGTAAAATTCCGCACAAGGTCCTGTACTGCAGGTATTCGAGTAGCTCCCCCTACCATCACTACTTCATCTATATCAGCCTGTTGTAATTTAGCCGATGACAATGCATCTTCCATGGGCTTGAGACAGCGTTTTACAAGATGCTCCGTCAACTGATCGAATTTGGCTCTGGTAATAGTCATAGTAAGATGTTTAGGGCCCGTATCATCAGCAGTAATAAAAGGAAGATTCACCTCTGTTGAGGTACGACCAGACAGTTCACACTTAGCTTTTTCTGCCGCCTCATATAATCGCTGCAAAGCTTGCCTGTCCTTCCGTAAATCAATACCATTTTCTTTTTTAAACTCATCGGCAATATAATCTACTAATACTTTATCGAAATCGTCCCCACCTAAATGAGTGTCACCTGAAGTGGCCAATACCTCCACCACCCCTTCTCCTATATCCAGAATTGACACATCGAAGGTTCCACCGCCAAGATCGAAGACAAGAATCTTCTGCTCCTTGTTTTTATCTAAACCATAAGCAAGAGCAGCGGCTGTAGGTTCATTAATAATACGCAGCACGTTTAACCCAGCAATAAGGGCTGCATCTCTTGTAGCCTGGCGTTGGGCATCATTAAAATATGCAGGAATTGTAATAACCACATCAGTAATGCTCTCTCCCAAATAAGAGCTCGCATCATTTACGAGTTTCCTTAATACCTGGGCGCTAATCTCTTCTGGCGCATATTCTTTTCCCCATACCTCAAAACGCACAGCTCGATTGGGCCCTTCTTTCACTTTATAGGGGACAATCTTCATTTCCGACGTTACTTCGTCGTACGTACGCCCAATAAAACGTTTTACAGAGTAAAGAGTTCCATCAGGATTTAAGGTTGCCTGGCGCTTTGCCATAGTACCAACTAAACGCTCTCCGTCTTTGGTAAAAGCCACAACAGATGGTGTCGTTCGACCACCTTCAGCATTGGCAATAATAGAAGGCATACCACCCTCTATGATAGCTATAACGGAGTTTGTAGTTCCAAGATCAATACCAACTGCTTTTCTCATTTCTCACCCCTCCAATCGCACTGACCTTTAGTGACCAATAAAATTATACTGTTTGAGGGTTATATGTCAATATTGGTCAAATCGCTTATTCTTTGTTTTTTTACGTTCAGCCATAGGGATCCCCATATCTCATGCAAACTTTTATTTTTTGTGTATAATAACTTCATATTTCAATGAAGTATATCTTTTCTGCCCTTTGTTTTTTATATTACCAAAAATAGGAAGAGGTGACTGCATGAGACGAACTTTTAAAGAGACCTTTTTCTTGGTAAAGAAAAGTCATGGTTTTCGATGTAATGTTTTATGTAAAATGAGGCTCTTGAGAAAAGAAGATATTTCCCTCGCTTTGAGCCTCCATAAAAAGATCGCAAAAGAAATTGGTGACGAGAACATTTTTTGTGCTGAACACACTATTGAAGAAAGTATATTAGGACAAGGTTTTGTTATTGGAATTTTTGCAGAAGAAGTTCTTATCGCCATGCGAGCAGTTTCTTTTGATTCTAAATATGTGGAAGAAGCCCTGGCAGATCTCCGCCTTCCCGATAAGGAACGGAATCGTATTGCTGTTATGGACTTTTGCATAACAGAGAAAGCTTTTCGAGGGAATTACATTCAACACTTCACGTTCTTAAAAGCGGAAAACCTCCTCTACCCTTATCGCTACCATCTTCATACTACTATTTCCCCTCTCAATAATTACAGTTTAAGAAATATGCTGCGATCTGGATTTCTTGTAGTGGATCTCAAAGAAAAATATGGAGGATATCTTCGCTTCATCCTCCACAAAGACCTTCAAGCTCTTCCAAAGGTATGCATTCACGAGCACATAGAAGTTCCTATAGAAGACTATGATAGCCAACTGGCCCTTCTCTCTATGGGATATTATGGGTACGCCCTCAAAAAGAACCATACGGGATATTCTGTTCTTTATGGGACAAGAAGCTCTTCCACGAGGCATTTAGGAAAGAGTGGGGAAGAACTCGTTCATCTGGTCCAGAAAAAAGCAAAGGTCCTTCGAAGAATTCTTCCCCATGATTTTTAGAAGATAGCGTAATTGGAATCTTTTACAGATGCAATAAACATATGTCCTGGTGCGTGAGTAATGGCAAAGGGCGGTTTGCTCGCCATTAATGCAGCTTGGGGAGTCACGCCACATGCCCAGAATACGGGAACTTCTTCCTCATGAATAGGTACGGAATCTCCAAAATCAGGTTTCCCAATGTCGCTGATTCCAATGACTTTAGGGTCGCCGATGTGGACAGGAGAACCGTGCACCGCTGGAAATCGTCCTGTCGTAAGAACGGCTTTAGGCACTAAAGAATAAGGGATAGGTCGCATACTCACAACCATAGGACCAGAAAGAGCCCCAGAAGGAATGCATTGGATATTCGTTACATACATGGGAACATTTCGTCCCATTTCAATATGACGAATTGGGACATCAGCATCAAGAAGAGCGCTTTCAAAGGTAAAAGAGCAGCCAAGCAGGAACCCGACAAGATCATCCCGCCAGTATTTCATTACATCAGTAGGCTCATCAATGCACCTACCATGTTCCCATACTTTATATTTAGGCAAATCCGTTCGCAAATCTGCGCCAGGAGCTATAAGCTTGGGCTCAGGATCTCCCGGTTCCGTTACATCGAGGAGCGGACAAGGTTTAGGGTTACGTTGAGCAAAAACGAGGAAATCATATGCCCAATCCTTGGGCAAAACTACTAAGTTTGCCTGCACGTAGCCTCTAGCCATGCCCGGAGTCGGGGAAGCATACTCCCCCGACCGAATAAGCCTTCGAGCCTCTCCAGGGGACATGAGGGCAAAATCAGCACCTTTCATTATTCCAACACCTCCTTAAGACAGGAAACTGTTACCCCCGCTTGTGAAAGGGCTTCACGAATAGCCCGTGCCATTGATACTGCGCCAGGTGTATCGCCATGGAGACAGATGGAATGGGGCCTCAAATGTATTTCTGCGCCATTTATGGTCTCAATCGTGCCTTCTCTGACCATCTTAATAACTCGATCTGCCGCCAGATGTACATCATGAATTACAGCTCCAGGCTGTTTTCTTGGTACAAGAGAACCATCTTCTTGGTAGGCCCGGTCAGCAAAGGCTTCCGCTGCAAATAAAACCCCAGCCTCTAGCGCTGCTTTCTCAAAACAGGAGCCGGCCAGCCCTAAAAGAATGAGATGATCTCCACCATCTTTTACTGCTGAAACAATAGCTTCGGCCAACCTTTGATCTTTTGCCGCTTGATTATACATAGCACCATGAGGTTTCACATGCTGTAAAGACACCCTGTGGGCTCGGCAGACAGCTGAGAGCGCTCCGATCTGATAAAGGCAGTAACTATAGACCTCATCAGGGGAGCAGCTCATATTTCTCCGCCCAAACCCTAAAAGATCAGGATAGCCTGGATGAGCCCCTATAGCCACTCCTTTTTCCATTGCACTTTTAACAGTTTTAACCATGACTTCAGGGTCTCCTGCATGAAAGCCACAAGCCACATTCGCTGAAGTAATACTTGCCATTACATCGCCATCATGCCCTAATACATATGTTCCGAAACTTTCTCCAAGGTCACTATTTAAATCTACTTTGAACATTCCATTGAGCCCCCTTTAATCGAGACGTTCCCAATGAACAGTATGGCCGGTTCCATCGATAGAGAGACGCCACATTCCAGAGCGAGGAGTATCTTCAAGAATCGTTGAAGTTGTTTGAGTTGAAGAAGCGATAGGCGTAATCCAAGTCGCGACAAGCTGATGGATTCCATCTAAAAGAGAGCGTTCTTTGCGAGTTGCGGCAACGGCATCCTCAAAAGATATTTTCTGAAACCGAACTTTTTGGCCAGGCAATCGCTGAGCTAATGCGCCGATATCAGGAGTACAAAGAACAGCAATTTTAGTATACCCCCCTGTAGTTTGGCGATCAGCAAGCATAGCTATAGGCTGTCCATGGCCAGGTATTTGAATGGTCCCAAGAGGAATTGCATCAGAAATAATATCCGCTGCCCCGCTGTGTTCAATAACAGGTCCCTCTAGTCGATAGCCCATACGATCAGCAGAGTCAGAAATAGTGTAGGTCTGAGAGAGAAAAGTCTCAATCCCACGATCAGTAAAGGCGTCATCCTGAGGCCCCATAACCACTCTAAGAGGTTGATCCAGCTGTCGGCCAGGCAAAAACGAGGCCGGACAGGAAAAACCAATAAAGCGCTCCCAAAGAACATGAGGTTCTCCGGTAGAAAAAGTGTCGCCTTTTTTCAAGGCTCGGCCTTCCAGGCCGCCAAGATGGGCTCGAAGATAGGTAGAGCGGCTCCCCATAATTACAGGGACATCAATTCCTCCTGAGAAAATGAGATAAGCCCTGCACCCATTTCCCTTAACACCGGAAAAAGAGAGGTGGTCCCCTTCTTTCACTTCTACCACAACATTACACGGGAAACACTCCCCATTTACGGAAAAATCGAGATCTGCCCCGGTAACCACTGCGGTTCCACACCCATCTACTACAGATAAAGTTGGGCCAAGAACTGTCACTTCAAGCCCAGCTGCCCCTTCATCATTACCTACCATAATATTTCCACTTCTGAGAGCAAAAAGATCCATGGCTCCGGCAACAGGCATCCCCTTGCCCTGAAACCCCCACCGGCCCTCATCTTGAACTGTGGTAAGCATGCCAGGCTGCATAACCTTCAGCTTCATGCCGGCATCTCCCCTTTTTCGTGAAATTCTAAGGTATAGTTTCCATGAAAAATCTTTTCTTCTATGCTGCGGTACTCCTCAGGAGAAATCGGGTGGAAACGAATCCAGAAGCCTGCATCTACTAATGTAGGTGACTCACGGTTCGCATCGAACATGGGGAGCGGAGTTCGTCCTATAAGCTGCCATCCGCCTGGACTGTCGATAGGGTATATCCCCGTCTGCTTACCTGCAATACCTACACTACCAGCAGGGATGCGTTCCCGCGGTTCAGAGAGGCGAGGAGTGGCTATTGTCTCATCCATGCCTCCAAGATATGAAAACCCCGGCGTAAACCCCAGCATATAGCAATAGTAGTCAGGAGCGCTGTGACGTTTAATGACCTCTTCCTCCGCCAGACCAGTATGTTTCACAACGTTTTGAAGGTCCGGGCCAAATTCGCCACCGTAACAGACAGGAATAACAATAACTTTCCCCTTTTCAGAACTGAGCCCTACGTCAGTCGTAGAAGCCAAACGTTCTAAAAGAGAACGGAATCGAGATGGTTCCGCCTTAACAGGATCAAAATACACGGCAAGAGACCGATAGGTCGGAACAAGCTCCTGAATACCTGAAATATTTTTAGCTTCCAAGACATGCCTTAAAGCCTGAACCCTGGCATTTACATCAAGAGAAATAGAATTACCAAACTCAACAACGATACAACTGTCTCCTGCGCAAAGAAGCTTGGGCCATTCTTGTTCTGTCAAAACGAGATTCACCTCCAAAACATCTGGCAACAGATATATTTTTAAGAGAAAATAGTGAATATTTTAGTAAAAGACGTAATGCCCATCCATAAAGTGAAGGCTGCCACTATGTACCCCGCAACAGTTAACCATACAGGGTGATGATAATCTCCTACAACATCTTTTTTATAAGCTGCCAAAAGTACAGATACAAGGGAAAGGGGCAATATAAGACCATTGATGGATCCCGCAAAAATAAGGAGCTTCACCGGTTGACCAACGGTTATAAAAATTGTTGTAGAAATAATGATAAACCCGATCATCCACCAACGAAGTCGGGTTTCTACCGTTTTGAAAAGAGTACGGAGAAAAGAAATAGAGGTGTAGGATGCCCCAATAACCGATGTTATTCCTGCAGCCCAAATAACGATTCCGAAAATCTTGTAGCCAAGTTCTCCAGCACCAAGCCGAAAAGCTGATGCAGGAGGGTTCGCTGGGTCAAGAGTATGTCCCATAGTTATAACACCTAGCACCGCAAGAAAAAGAAGGATTCGCATAATCCCCGTAATACCTATGGCTTGAGAGGCTCCCCGAGTAATGGAATCAAGATTGTCTCTCCCTACAATACCTGCATCGATAATACGGTGAGCTCCGGCAAAGGTAATATATCCACCTACTGTCCCACCTATAAGAGTGAGAACAATCATCCAATCAATTTTAGAGGGGAGTATGGTCTCTTTAAGAGCTGATCCTACAGGGGGGTGCGTATTAAAAACCATATATAAAACTAAAGCTATCATCATAAAACCAAGTATCTTAGTGAAAGAGTCCATAGCCTTGCCAAGCTCTTTTCGCGAGAAAATAAGGATGGCTATGACAGCACTTACAATAGCTCCTACAGGTAAAGGAACTTGAGCCAATACATTAAGTCCCAGCGCAGCCCCGCCCATATTGCCAATGTTGAAAACAAGGCCACCTAAAGCCACAGCAAAAGCCAAAAAGTATCCTAAGCCAGGAAGGACCTTGTTGGCTACATCCTGAGCTCGCATACCGGATACAGCTAATATTCGCCAAATATTAATTTGAACAATAAAGCAAAGGATAAGGGAAAGCAGAATGGCGAAAGCAAAAGAGGCGCCCAGCTTTTCTGTAAAAACAGCTGACTGAGTTAAAAAGCCAGGTCCTATGGCAGAAGTGGCCATCAGGAAGGCAGCTCCGAGTAACACACTTAATGTTCCTTTCTTGTCCATTGTCCTTCCTTTTTCTAGCGTCGTTTTTAAAGGTTCACTCACAAAAACCACCTCCATAGATAATTTAACCTTATAATACCATAGTAAAAAGGCTGTTTTTATAAATTATTTCGTGTATACGGATAAAAAACAATAATCAGTCTTATCTGATCCACAAAAAGGGCCTCTCGAGGGTTTCCCCTGAGAGGCCCTTTTATAGTTTAAGCAGAGAAAAATTCTCTTAAAGTCAGGCTTGTATCAAAGCCCTTTTCTGCTCTTCATCTTCCTGAAGTTTAAAGGTAGCTACGACCTTCTCCATGGCTTGGCTAAGCTGTACCAATTCTTCTGAAGAACGGGCTATCGATTCAGTAACCTTCGCCTGGTCATCCATAGATTGGGATATCTGATTCATTTGATCAGCCATCTCCTGGCCAGAACGAGCAACACTATCCATACCTGCCGTCATCTCTTGAGCACTCGCTGATTGCTCTTCCATGGTAGCAGCAATGCTCTGAACGTGGTCAGAAACAACCGCAACACTTTCCACAACTTTTTCTATTATTGAACGGGTATCTTTAGCCACTGCTACAAGTTGTACCATATGTTCTTCCGCATTATTCTGATCTACCAAAGCTGCCTGGCTTCTCCCGCTAATTTCCTCAATAACACTATTGACCTCATCAGCGGCCTTTGCCGATTCTTCCGCTAATTTCCGCACTTCTTCTGCAACAACAGCAAAACCCCGACCTGCATCTCCTGCTCTCGCTGCCTCTATAGCAGCATTTAATGCCAAGAGATTTGTCTGATCAGCAATAGATGTAATAGCGTTGACGAAACCTGAAATTTTCTCCACAGAGTCTGCCAGAAGGCGAATGGCTTTTCCTACCTTCCCACCAGCATCGGAAGTTTCACCAATAAGGTTGCTCATTTTTCCTACCGCTTCTCCACCACGATGAGCCGCCTCTGTAATATCTGCGGCGTTTTCGCCAGCTTCAGCAGCAGCTTTAGCCCCAGATTGCGCAGCTGCCGCTACCTCCTGAATACCGGCATTTGCCTGTTGCAGCGCTGCCGCGGAATCCTGGGTTTTAAGGCCAGCCTGGCGGGACAACTCTGTAACTTGCTCAATAGCCGCGGCCGACTCCTCTGAAGCTGCGCTCATATCTTCAGCTTTCTCGAGGACAGCTTGAGAGCTATGGAGAATAGATCCCGCCACTTGTGAAATACTGTCTATCATCCCATTAATAGACTCTACAAGTGCTTTAATCTCTGCCACTTGTGACCTTGATTGGAGGCGGACAGTCAAATCGTTATTCTCTGATATATAGCGAGCTTTCATAGCTACGTTTTTCAGGGGCTCCGTCATCTTTCGTACAGACAAAAATGTTATCAGCAGCGCAGCAGCTAAGATGAGAACTGTGGTAATAGCCACTGTTCTTTTTATCTCTTCTACAGAGGAAAAAGCCTCTGATTTCCATGCCTGAGTGCCTAAAATCATGCCATTTGGAAGGGTCTTATAGGAGACAGAAATAACGTCTCCCCGTAAATCGGAAATAAACCGCCCCACTGGCTCTCTCTGTATTTGTTCCCAATATTGGGAGTAATGACCCTCTTCTATTTGATCAAGCCTTTCGCCAATAAACTCGTCTACCGGATGGTAGAGAAAGTGCCCTGCTTCGTTGAGGAGCCAGACATATCCGCTATCGTAAATTTTTTGAGCTCTGAGCTTCTCCGGTATAAAGTTTGCATCGAAATCCATACCTACAACCGCTACAATTTTCCCATCTTTAAAGACAGGCTCCGAAAGAGTCATGAGGTACATTCCGTTTGTCTTTTGCGGGTCACTCCAAACGGTATCTCGCCGATCTAAGACCTTCCAAAACCAAGCTGACTCAACGTTATTACGATCAAGTAACTGTTCTGCAGAATTGAAGTCATCTTGGATCATTTGAAAAGACGAGCGACCATCTTGCCGGGAAAGCGTCAGGTCATAAAGAGCGCCTTTCCCAAAAATTTCTGGGTTCAAGGTAATAAAAACCTGCCGAACTGACGAGAAATCCTGCCCTAGATAATCAAGTATGGGAAGAATTTTTGTCTTGAAATCAGACCAATTTGACGTAATTTCGTCTTGTCGAAGTGTGTCGAAGCGAGCCGACACATCATTTCGAATGTCTGTGACTACTTGAGAATATCTTGTGAAAATTCCATTAATATTCTCCGCATTCTCTCCGGCTACAGAGAGTTCGTAGTTAATAGACATACGAGTCAATCCCTGACCACTAATTTTCGTGGAGATGAAGGCCACTACACCTACGGCCACAATGAGAGAGCACAAAACAAGCACCGCTATACGAGTGCCTAACCTGTTAAAATGCACCTTTGTTCCTCCTTAAGAATTCCTATGATTAAAAAGACAACGAGTTACGATTGAACCAGATAGAGGAATGAAATGCAATTTTTGACTTTTATGTCCGAGTTTTGTCCTTTTTGTTTTTATGCTTTCAATGGATAGAAAGATAACAACGAGTGGGTCGGCCTTGCGACCGATATTGATTCACGCTCACCGCCTCTCCCATGCGGCATAAATATTCAAGGTATCGCCAAACGGTAGATCTTGCTAACCCTGCTTTCTCGGCGATCTCAGAGGCTGAAGCAAAAGAGAGCGATTCTCTAAGGACACTTCGAACTAGATCGAGAGTTTTCTGATGCAATCCTTTCGGCAACCCTTGATTGGAAAATTGAGAAGAGACCCGGACCCGTTTTATTCTGTCTGCAATAGACTGAGGCCATTGAGGAGGGGCACTTTCTAAAAGAGAATAATAACATCGAAATCGAATTAAACTTTCCCGATAGCGTTCACACTTAAAAGGCTTCACAATATAATCGAAGACTCCCGACCGGAAAGCACGAGCGATGAATTTCCCATCGTTTTGCTTAGAGACAACAAGAATGTCAAACTCAGGCCGCACTGAATAAAGAAAATCAAGGATCTCTTCAAAACGCTCTTCTTCTCCAAAGGGCTCTGCAATTACAAGCTGAACGGAATGGCACCTGAGTAGTTTTTCTAGCTCGCACAAAGACCTGGCATGCCCTGCCAACTTAAAACCTTGAACAGAGACAATAATATTGCAAGATTGCGGGAGATCAACTAGATCAGGGTCGTAGAGAACAATCTGAATGTTTTTCATATTATTTTTAAATTATATCAAACATTGCAATCTCCCTTCTGCTAAACTGAACACTTTCACAAAATTGTTCTTTTGTCCATCAAGCTCGTGAAAAATTCTAATCAACTCCTTGCGACAGGAAAACAGAAGAATCTGCGTTTTACACGCTGCATCTAAAAGAGCTTTTGCAGCCCCCAACTGCCTCTTTTCGTCAAAACGGACAAGCACATCATCCAGAATAAGGGGAAGAGGCTCTGAACGCTTACCATAAAGATCCGAAAGGGCTAAACGAAGGGCAAGATATACTTGATCGGCCAGACCATTGCTCCATATTTCTTCCGTTTTCCGCCATTTTTTTTCTTCCTCCAATTCTATGGAAAAGCCACCTTGTCCTGACAAAGAAGAGATGAGAGAGTATCGTCCATGAGTCATAAGCTGAAGAGAATCGCTGGCTTTTCGTATAACTTCCGGTTGCCGCTCTTTCTCGTGTTTCCGTCTCGTCTGCTCCACGATGTATCGACAAAGAACTGTAGACATCCATTTTTTGAGATTTTGCTTACTCTGTTCTATAAAACATTCTTTTTGGAAAAGAATGGCACTTAATTCTTTATCCTTCTCGAGCTTCTGCATACGACTTTTTATGGTACCAAGCTCTTCATTCAACTCCTCAAGTAACAAAGAAAGAGTACGCTCTTTTTCCTTCGACTCCATATAAAGGGTATGAGATTCTGCCGGCGTCCTCTCTTCAAGTTCTTTTATGAGAAGGGGCAGATTCCCCTCCCCACCAGCTATAGTAAGTAAAGAGAGGCAATAATTTTCTATGGCATATTTTAATTTCTGAGATTCCTGCCATCGAATACCTTTTTGATAAAAAACCTCTTCATTACACGCATCAGCTTCCCTTAAGAGAGTTTCCTTTCTTGAAATATACTGTTGTAGCTCCTCTTCCGCACTTTTGCGACGTCTGGAACATTGCTCCTTGTTTTCGTGCAATCTGCTGAATTTCTCCTGAAGATTCATGCTTTCATCCAATTTGGATGAAAGAAAATCTATTGTTGGGACTATCTCTCTGTAAGTTGAAATTTCGTTTTTCTCTGGAGCAATTCCCAGGCAAAGTTCTTTTATTTCTATAAGGCGACTTTCAAGGTATGAAGCAGCAAAAGAAAGCTTTTTTTCTGCCTCTTTTATGCGATCGCCATGTTGCCGAAGCTGTTTCACACGCCCTTCAAATTCGACAAAGTGACAGAGTTCCAGAGAAGGAGGGAGTTTTGAGCTTTCTACAAGCTCTTGCCAAGCCTCTTTTATTCCTTCTTGAAGCACTAAAAAACCTTTAAGCGCCTTCTCTCCCTCGTCATAAAGAAGCTGCCTCCGTTCCCTCGCCTTTTGGGCCGCCTCCCAATCAGCAACACATTGATCTTTTTGCTTTAAACAGTCTAGATAGCTGTCTATAAGGGCTTCTATATTCTCAAGTTGAGCGTATGATTCCAAAGGTTCTTTTATATGGAGGTTTTGGAGAATACCGTTTAAAATCTCCTTGCTTTCCTCCCACTCTTCCTGAAGTTTCAAGCGATACGATCTCTTTTCTTTTTCCTTCACATTTCTATCATAGCAATTCCCCAAGAACGCTGCCGTTCCTAAAAAACAAAGAGCTCCACCTATAATCATTTCGAAAGGAACTTTCTCCCCAAACCCTTTCCATAAAAAAGCTACTCCTAAAAAAAGCATAACCCCCGTAACAACAGCGCTTAACACCCATTGTTTTGAAACTGGCTGGGAAGAGCGCGATGATGTCTGAAGCTCTTGCAAAGCAAGACGGGCTTGATTACAGCATAAAAAGGTTTGCCGTAAATGTCCGCGTTCCTCTCGAAGAGTTTCCTCTGAAAAGGGGGGGGTACTCAAACAAGCCTCTTCTGTCTTTTTATAGAGCTCTCTTTCTGTATCCGCCGCTTTCTCCATTTCAAGCCGAGCCTGAATGAGAGCTTCTTGTCGAGCTGCTATTTGAGATCGAATTTCCTCTTGACGGTTTTGCAAATCGTGAGCATATTTACATACATTAAAAGAAAGATCTATATTATAAAGATGTTCCAAGGACCACCCCTGATAGAGGTTACTGAGTTCTTTTTCCAGCTCATGTCTCATGCTGGCAATTTCTCCTTCTAGAGTACGTAATGCCTCCTCTTCTCTCTCTATTCTTCCCCGGTTTTGAACTGCGGATCTGATCTCTCCTTTTTTCTCTAGAACTCCTCTAAAAGGCTTTCTTTCCAGAGATTGAAGAACTTCAAGAAAGTGCTCTTCCTCATTTTGAAGCTCTCTGCACTCTTGCTCTTTATTCTTGATTTCTTCTGTTATAGCGGCAAGACGCGTTAGTCCGTCTTTTGGAAAAGACGAAAATTCACCAAGGGCATGAAGTTTTTTCTGAGACTCCCCCATCTCTATCCATGGAGCCCTTGCTTTTTCAATCCATTCGTAAAGAGAGAGTGTGGAGCGTTTTTCTTCCAATTCTTTTCGCACAGATTCTATGCGCTTCTCTTGGTCTCTCAACATTGTTTGCATTTTAATGAACTCAAACTTTTGTTGTTGCAACACCTTGATTTCTTCATCTATTTGACGCAACTTTTGCAAAAGGCCATTGATTATCGCTGAATTTCTGCTTCGAGCTTCTGGGTGGTAGAGTTTTTTCTGTTTGGAAGAGAGCGTTTCTACCAAGCATGGAAGAGAAGCTGTGCCCAACCCTGCCCCAGCCGCAAAGAAACGACTTTGAATTGTTTGGTCGTTAAGAGTTTTGATCTGTTGCATATCTTCAAGACCAACTGCAAAAACCCTCTCATATGTTTCTCTGTCAAGATAACCGAGAAGAGCATCTACATTTATCTCTTCGCCTTGTCCAGAAACATTGATTTTCCGCCCATTCATTTCAAAGGCAAGAGAGACTCCATTTGTAGTCTCCACTATGAGCTGGCCTTGTTGTGCTCTCCCGTCCGGAGGGAGATAAAAATTACGATTGGAGCGGCCATGAGGGAAGTTGAAAAGGCAGTAACGGAAAAAATTCATCAGCGTGGTTTTGCCACTTTCGTTCTCCCCGACGATGAGAGACAATCCTGGAGAGAAAGAACCTCCTACCTCCCTCAAAAGACCAAATTGACGAATGTAGAACTCTACGAACCGCACGGATCGTCTTCCTCCCCCATAAGGCCATCTGCGCCTATTATTTCCACTTCTTTTACAATATCGGCTACATCTTTTATAGTAAAAGTTTCTAAAAGGAACTCAAGGTCTCGACGACGCCAGCGAGAAGACCCCAAAGCTCCGTCAATAGTTTCAAAAAGCTCTTCTTTGTTGGATATATGAGAAGTTACGTATTCCACTTCTCTTAAAAAGTCCCCTACAAAAGTTTGGGTTTTTTTGAGATTATCCAGATTATAGTCAGGATTGCTTTCATCAATACATCCTTCAATCCATACAAAATCAGAACGCTCTTCTTCGCAGTTCAGTTCCGCGGTAAGATCATCAAGATATCCATCTCTGGTTAAAGAGCGGTGGAGAGGGCTTCGCCCCTTAATAGCAACTCGCACTATAAGGCCTCTCTCTTCCGCTGCTTCTCTTAGCTCAGATTTCAGCATATCGAAAGCGTTCAATATGTCTTGGTCTGTTCTGAAAGAAGATATATCTAGAGAAGTGTTCTTCCACCGAACAATATCTGTGGGACAAAAAAGAGATGAGATATGTCCTTGTTCTGAAACACGTACTACACTGCATCCATGAGGTCCAGTTTCCTTTATGCTGCGTCCTTGAATAGTACCAGAATAGACAACCCAAGGGGCTCCTTTTTCTAAAATCATGGGACGGTGGATATGGCCGAGAGCCCAATAATCCATCCCTGATTTTTTTAAATCGTCAAGAGAGCAGGGAGCATAGTTTTCATGCCCCTCTATTCCGCCTACATTACAATGGAGCATCGCAAGACAAAGTCCATGTTCTCGATCTTCTTGAGAAGGGATCATTTGAACTGCTATATTATCAGCTACATCCCTCACCGGATAACTGTAGCCCCATATAGAACCAACCCTTTCTCCTCCCCTGGCCAAAAGGGGAAAGATACCTACCGAACTTTCAAAACAGAAGACCTTGTCTGGTAGTTTTAGATCAGCACTTTCACCTAAGAGTGGATCGTGGTTTCCGTGAGTTACATATACGTAGACCCCGGCTTCACTGAGACGAACAAGCTGGCGCTGCAATTCCAGCTGGGCCCTAAGGCTTCGATCTGCGTCATTGTAAAGGTCCCCTGCTATAAGCACACAATCTACTTCTTCTTGAAGTGCCAGATCTACCACTTTTTCAAAAGCCTGAAAGGCTGCTTCCCGCAACCTTTCAGCAACAAATGCTGAATAGCGAGAAACTCCTCTAAAAGGACTATCTAGATGAAGATCTGCACAATGCAGGAAACGGAACTCTCTTTGAAGCCTCATTTTTTTCTCCCTTCATATACATTATTTGCTTGGAAGCATATGCCCTTTATAGAACATAGACAATTCCATTCAATCTGATAGACTCATGTTTATGGTCGATATTTCTGTAGCTAAAGGTTTCATCTATATTATATTTATAATCGTCTATTTAGGGATGGTTGCCGGCCGTCTTCCCCGTTTAGCTCTTGACCGCACCGGCATTGTTCTTCTTGGGGCTATTACGCTGTTTGTTGGTGTCGAGAAGTTAGGCATGGCGAGTCTTCTCGACATAGATTCTTCCACTATCTTACTTCTTTTCGGCTTTATGGTTATATCTGCCCAGTTCAGACAGAGCGGCTTTTATACTCTAGTAACACAATTTGCGGCCTCGCTTCCCCTTTCCCCTCTCCAGTTCCTGGCCCTTGTCATAATCTTATCTGCAACCCTCTCCTCACTGCTCTCTAATGATATTGTCTGCTTGGCCATGACTCCTATTTTAGGACAAGGATGTGTGAAGAAAAAACTTTACCCTTTACCCTTTCTTCTTGCCTTAGCTTGTTCTTCGAATATAGGTTCGGCTCTTACTCTTATAGGGAACCCCCAAAACATGCTTATAGGGCAACAACTTCATCTCTCTTTTTCTCGCTATTTTCTTTTTTCCCTTGTACCAGTCACACTCTCACTGATAGCTCTATGGGCTATCATAGCCTATATTTTTAGAAACAACTGGCATTGCCACGTAGAGAAGATGCCGACAATGCCGGAGATCCCTTTTGATCTGTGGCAAACAGCAAAAGGAATGGGAGTCCTTGCAGGTGTCGTGTCTCTTTTCCTTTTTTCACCCTTCCCGCGAGATATGATAGCAATAGGAGCTGCCGGTATTTTACTTATAAGCAGGACGATGACATCTCAAAAGATGCTCGCTCTCATCGATTGGCAATTGATTCTTCTTTTTATCGGCCTCTTCATTGTCAACGGAGCCTTTGCTCGGGCAGGAGGACTCACTTCCATCGAGAGCATCCTCCACGTCATGGGGATATCGATAGGGAAAGATTTTTGGCTTTTTACAATTACTGTCGTCTTGTCTAATCTCGTCTCTAACGTTCCAGCAACTATGTTGCTATTGCCTATGGCCCAAGGAGCTCTTGCAGGCCCTATTCTTGCGTTGAGCAGTACTTTTGCAGGGAACCTCATCGTCGTCGGCAGCATTGCAAATATCATCGTAGTAAATGGAGCCCGAAATTTAGGCCTCTTCATCTCTTGGGAAGAACATGCCCGGGTAGGGATTCCTGTAACGCTCACATCTCTTCTGATTTGCTGGATCTGGATAAAAATAGGGGGATGGCTGTGGTAAAAATAGCATTCGCAACAGTGGCCCCTTCCCTCGATTTTCTCGGGAAACATCTCATTACACAGGTATTGGAAGAAGAAGGGGCCTTTATTATCAATCTAGGAGAAAAATTCAAAGAATGTCATTTGCTTTCTTTTCTGAAAGCAAATACGCCAGATGTTCTTGCTTTCTCATGCCCAGACGAAGAATGCTTGAGTGAATTGTTCTCTCTTCTTTCCATTGCTTCAGTTCGAAATATACCTGTTATTTGCGGAGGAAGCGCCCTTTCTACCCATCATGCCGCCAACTTTCGCAAAAAGCTACATTATCCCCTCATCTACTATAGTCACGGACCTGGCGACGTTTCCTCAGTACTTCGCTGCGCGCTCAAAAAAGGGATCCCACCAGAACCTTCTCACGGGGAAGGGATACCGTTGCCTCTTTCCCCCGAAGAGGAACAGCTTGTTCACTGTCTTGGTCTTCGGGTTCTCTCTGCATCTTTTGAAGATATTGTGATAAAGGAAGGGACTCGACAGTGGTGCGGGGACTGTCCTGGGAATTTAAACCGCACCTGTCCATTGAGCAGTGGCTATTTTTCCCAAAAAACAATTCTTGAAAGTCATCAATATATCCAGCGTTACAAAAAAGTTTTTCTTATTTGCTCGCCGATCCTCAAAAAAGAGGAGCGGGGAAACAAGAGAGACCATCGAAAAACCTTATGGCTAGGGCTTAAAGAGCTAGAAAAGCTTTGGGAAAAAAGACTTGGAGAAACCATTATTTTTAAACTTCCAATTCGCTGTCCTCTCTGTGCTGAAGAACAGTGTCTTATGCCCCAAGCTCGATGCCATCTGCCAGAACTCCAATTTCCTATGCACGAAGAATACAACATCGATATGATGGAGACTGCTCGTACGATTGCTGGAGACAGTATGACCATGGAAATGTACTCACTTGTTCTTGCGGATCCTCTTCCAAACAAAAATATACACTAATACTGAAGCCACACAGGCAAAAAGGGAAAAACCGCGGAAAGCCCAGGAGACATTCGTCAAAGCAGAGGCATATCCTATATAAATAGGCAAAAGAGTCCAGCTTATATCCATGGCAAAATAGACCATGGAAGAAGCATGCCCCCTGAAATATTCGGGGATCATATCGCCAATAAGAGCCAGATGGGTAGGGTACCCATACCCCACCGCCACACCATAAAGAAATCCCCAAAGGGCTATAGAGCTATTACTTCCAGCAAAAGATGCTCCCATAAGTGCTCCACCCATAAGCCCAATAGCCGGGGCAGCTATCACCATGCGCGAAACTTTCTTATAAAGGCCCCCTCCAAAAAGTCGTACAATAACTGCGCCAGAAGAGATAGCCATCAAAAAGATGGAAGAGTTCAGCCCTCGTCCAATAGCTAAACTTGAGGCGTAGGCAATAGAGGAGTCTGTCAGTCCAAGAAAGAGACAAGAAATAAGTAAATATTTTATAGGCGTTTCCTTGAAAAGAGAAAGATAAGAAACATGATGATTCCCTTCACTGACAATATTCTTCTCTACAGGAGGCAAAAAAGAAGCTACGCACATAGAAACAAGAGAAGCTAAAGACGCCATAAAAAGATAGTATGTGCTATGCCCTCCTTTAATAAAAAACTCCGCCAGAGGAATAATGGAAAAAGAAGTCAAAACACCGCCAATACTTGTTATGGAAAAAGCTGGGCCTCGAATAGCAGCAGGAATAACAAGGGTTTGATAGGTTGTAGTCGCTACCACAAACACACTAAATCCAGCACCCATAAAAAAACGAAGTCCCCAAAGAGCATGGGGAGTCAAGGGGATACAAGCAAAAAGGCAAGCCCCTGCGAAACAGACACTTCCGGCAAAAAGCATGGTCTTCCGAATTCCAAATTGGGAAAGAAACCACCCCGCAGTGGGCCTAGTCATAGTTGCAGCTAAATAAAACGCGCTCATAACCCACCCAATGCTCTGGGGCTGAAATCCCCTCTGAAGGAGAAACGGGGGGAGCATAAAGAAAACATGAGAATAAGCAAAAATTGAAAAATATGTAAGAAGTATGAGAATAATATTTTTTTTATATCGAGAAAAATCGGCATCAAAAAACACTTCTTCGCCCCCTTCTTCAACAACATTACGTCTCTCCTACGTCTTTGTAAAGATTCTGCAGCGACACTCCCTCCAAACATTAAAATAAAATTGAAAGGAGAGACTCCCGCCCCTTCTCGAACCTCCTCTATTTAGGTACAATTCTTTATAGATATAATAAAATGACCTATATCGACTATAGGAGTGTGATCTTTTGCCTATTCGACCAGAGAGAACTCTTCGTTGGGAACAGTTCAAAAAAGTATTACGCCATTTTATATGGATTCTTCCCGTGCTTTTTACTGTGGTTTGGTTCATAGGTCGAATCTACGCTTTGGAAGTATCCCAACATAACGAATTGCTCGCCAGTCTAGAACAGCAATTTTGTGCTTCTCGTCTTGAAATAGTTCATCAAAATATAAATATGGTCGCTCAAGACCTCCTCTTCCTGGCTCAAGCATGCGAGAATAGTGCAGAACATGGTGATGAGCTATCTGAAACTCAGATGCGCGCCCTCGAAAGCCTTTTCCTTACCTTTGCCAAAAGCAAAGATATCTACAACCAAATTTGCTTATTAGATACGTCAAGTCGCAAAAAAATTTTTATTCAACATAACAATGGATCGCCCATAGTAGCACGGCCCACTGCAGATTCGCAAGATACTTTCAATCTCGACTATTTCCAATCCACTATGGAACTGCGAAAAGGGCAAATATATGTTTTTCCTCCAGACACAGAGGGAGAGCCCCATCATGTTCTTGTCGAGCCAATTCTTCGCCTTGCCACTCCTGTTTTTGCCCATGAAGGGAACAGGATCGGCGTCCTCATTTTCCATTATTCAACTGAGGATCTTCTCACTCTTTTGAGAGCCTCTTCTTCCATGAGTACTATTATGTTACTCAATCACCACGGAGATTGGTTACAAAAGACAAACCCTTTTATAGAAGAAGCCATCAAGCAGCATAAAAATTTCTCTGAAATCTTTCCGCAAGAAGCCTCTTTCATATATTCCCAAGAGCGCGGGCAGCTTAAAACACCACGAGGCCTTTTTACATTTACAACAATACGTCCCTTTGATTTAAACAAGACACTCAATGCATCTTCCGACTATTTCTGGAAAATTGTTTCCATGGTCCCTCTGTTCTCTCTTCAAGAGCAAGATTTGCATATAAAAACTCGTTTTCAAACTGTAACTATTATTATTATTTTCATACTGCTTATTAGTAGCATTTTATTCATTGTAGAGTATGAACGCCGGAAAAAAATTCTCGCTGATCTACAAAAGAAGAGTAAGGAACTGGAAGAAGTGAACATTGCTCTCAACTCTGCCGTTCAAAAAACAGCACATGACGCCATGATCGATCCTCTCACGGAACTTTGGAATCGTCGTTACATGGTCAAAAGACTTAGAGAAGAAGAGTTTCGCATCCAACACACCGCAGGTAGCGCTTGTATTGCAGTTATTGATTTAGGAAACTTCAAAAAAGTTAACGATACATACGGGCACGATAGGGGAGACCGAACTTTGGCAGAAATTGCGGCCCTTCTTCGGAAAGGTCTTCGTCAGACTGACTACGTAGCTCGGTCGGGAGGAGACGAATTTCTCATCTATTTTGCTGATCTCCCCTTAAAAAAGGCCGGGAAAATTATGGATCGCCTTTACACAAAAATTGTACAGAGAAGTGCCGCTAGCGCCGGTTTCCCTGTCTTTCCAGACTATGGCGTTGCTCATTGTCCTTCTGATGCTCCAACTCTGGAAGAAACAGTAAAAGTGGCTGACGCCAGAATGTACGAGTTTAAAGCGCGTCGAAAAAAAGAAATGGCTGATAGCGAAAGATAGTTGCATATGCAACGTTTTCTGTCTATACTATTTCCTTGCTTTTATATGGAGGGATATGTATGGATAGATATGCTTTACTTGCAAATGAAAAGGTTGGACGCCTTCTGTGGAAGCTTTCCTTACCTGCTATTGTAGGAATGTTGGTTCAAGCTTCTTATAACATAGTAGATGCTATTTTTATAGGACGAGGTGTGGGAGCTCTGGGACTCGCAGGTACAGCTATCGTTTTTCCCATTCAGCTTCTAGCCTCATCTCTTGCTGTTACTATCGGAACTGGAGGGGCTTCTCTTATTTCTCGGAGCTTAGGTGCTAAAAAATTTCGTCGAGCTTACAAAGCTTTAGGAAATATGATTTTTCTCTCTCTCTTTTTCAGCACAACCCTTTTAGTAAGCGGCCTTTTACTACAAGAAAAGTTACTGCGAATATTCGGAGCTAGTGAGACAATTCTGCCTTACGCCAGGGAGTATTTACAAATTATTCTCCTCGGATTCCCTTTTGTAGGTTTTGGAATGGCCGCAAATCATGCGGCTCGTTCTGAAGGAAATGCTAGGGTAGCCATGATCAGCATGATTATTTCTGCTATTTTAAATATGGTTCTTGACCCCCTGTTTATATTTGTATTTCACATGGGAATTCGTGGCGCCGCCATAGCTACCGTTATTGCACAAATCGCTATGGCGTGCTGGATGATATATTACTTTTTCTTCTCGCAAAAAAGCTCTCTTGTCATCGCATTGAAATACTTCTTTCCACAATTGGCATATATGAAAGCCATAATAAGTGTCGGGGCATCTGACTTCGTTCGCATGGCTGCCGGCAGTGCCATTATTGTATTTCTCAACAACAGCTTGATATATTATGGTAGCGATATTTCCGTAGCTGTTTACGGCATTTTAAATCGTGCCATGTCTTTTTCATTTATGCCTATTGTCGGCATTGCACAAGGACTTCAACCTATTCTCGGTTTTAATTACGGAGCTGGCCATTTCGACAGGGCCAGAAAAGTAGTGCAGTTAGCCGTTATTGCAGCAAGTATTATGGCTTCAGCTACTTTTCTCATCGGTATTTTGTTTCCTCAAGAAATTATCGGACTTTTTACTACAGATCCTGATCTTCTGAGAGAGGCAAGCAACGCTCTGCGAATCGTTATTTTGGCTTCTTTTTTAGTAGGATTCCAAATCACAGGCTCATCAATGTTTCAGGCATTGGGAAAAGCTAAGGCGTCCCTTATTCTTTCCCTCAGCAGACAGGTTCTCTTCCTTCTTCCTCTTCTTATGATTCTGCCGCATTTTTTCCATTTAAAAGGGATATGGATTTCTTTTCCCGTATCTGATATTCTCTCTTTTCTTATAACAGCCAGACTTTTTTTCCGACAATATCAGATACTTAAACCATGAAGAAAGACGGTGTGCTATTAATATGACCAGCAATGACGCTCCTCCACAACTTGGCAGGTGGCTTTCGTGTCTCTATCGGCAAATGCAGTGTCTTCTAGATCGAGCCTTTGAACCAGTAGGGCTTGGAAGTGGAAACTATGCTTTTCTCCTCGTTCTCAAGAAACAAAATGGACAAACACAAGAAGCTCTTAGAGGAACTCTTCGTTTCGATAAAGGGACAACTGCCAGGGCTCTTAAAAAATTAGAGTATCTCGGTTTTATAGAACGTCATCGTTGTAAAGATGACGCACGAGCCAATCAAGTTTTCCTCACTTCTCGAGGGGAAAATGTGCTACCATTCGTGGAAAAGGTCTTAAAAGAATTAAGTTCTCAAATTCAAGAGGGTTTGAGTCCAGAAGAAAGAGCAACCGCTTTTTATCTTATTTCCCGCATGGCATCTAATGCTTTGTTGTTGAAGAATGATGAACTTAGCGTTCTGTTTAATAAGGAGTGATGATCTCTATGAAAGCATGGAAGTTCAGAAATATCCGATTCGGATATATTGCTTTATATACACTGTTGTTCTGCGTTCTTTTTTTTCCATACTCTCTCTTTGCCGCATCGTCTTCCCCAGGAGAAAATTTTGGATTTTTGGCTGTGGCAAAACAAGCACAGGACCTCGCCTCCAGACCATATATAGACCCACAAGGAACCGTTCCGGAAATACTCGCAAAGCTCTCTTACGATGAATGGCGCGATATTCGTTTTATTCCTGAAAAGGCTCTTTGGAAGGGCGAGAAACGATCATTCTCCGTGCAATTTTTCCATCTTGGAATGATCTACAACCGAGCTGTGCATGTTCACATAGTGGATCGGGGAAAAGTAGAAGATTTTTCTTTCTCCGCAGATTTATTCGATTACGGGAAGAATGTTTTGAATAAGAAATCTCTTCCTTCGGACCTCGGTTTTGCCGGCTTCAGAATTCATTACCCTATCAATACAAGAGAGTACTCCGACGAAGTTGCTGTTTTCCTTGGGGCCAGTTATTTCCGAGCTGTGGCTCGCAACCAGCAGTACGGTCTTTCTGCGCGAGGACTGGCTGTTGACACAGCTCTTCCTTCAGGTGAGGAGTTCCCTTGGTTTAAAGAGTTCTGGCTCGTAAAACCTGCCGCTAATGCACAATCCATGGTTATTTACGCTCTTCTCGATAGTCCTAGCTGTACAGGAGCCTATAAATTTACAATTACCCCTGGAGACGAAACAACCATGGATGTGATCTGCACTGTATTTAAACGCAAAGACACGCTAAAACTAGGGATCGCTCCTCTCACTAGTATGTTCTTCTATGGAGAGACTTCTAATGGGCGACCAGGTGATTTCAGACCAGAAGTTCATGATTCTGATGGGCTTCTGGTAGCAACAGATGATGGCCGATGGATATGGCGCCCTCTCATAAATCCAAACCGCCTCTTGATCTCTGAATATAAAGGATATGGTGTTAAGGGATTCGGCCTTATGCAGCGTGATGTAAACTTCGATCATTACCAAGACCTTGAAGCCTGGTATGAGAAACGGCCAAGCCTCTGGATTATTCCCGGCGAGGAATGGAAAAAAGGGCATATAGAGCTTATAGAAATTCCTACCGACAGCGAAATAAACGATAATATCGTAGCTTTCTGGGTTCCAGAAATGAAAATCGGAAACTCCGATACAAAAGAACAAAGTGGAAAGAAAGGAGAGCTCCCTATTCCGCTCACATTTACATACACCATGAAATGGGAGTACCCTTCCTCTCTTTTGAAGATAGAGAAACCTGCCCTAGCTGCTCATACACGTTCAGCTACAGAAAAAGCAGAGGGAGTATATCGTTTTATTATTGATTTTGAAGGCGAGGAACTTAATAAAATATCGGCTGAAACTGGCCTGGCCAGCGATATTAAAATAGAAGGGGACGGAACTCTACTGGGAAAGCAGCTTTTGAAAAATCCAGAAACAGGTGGATGGAGATTGAGCTTCCAAATAGCTGTTCCCATCGACAAGTTAAAAAGTGTGGTACCAGACCGCAAGCCTGTTGTCAAACTTTCAGCTTTCCTTAAAAAAGGGGAAAATATCCCTGAACCTCTTACAGAAATCTGGACCTATGACTTTCGTCCCTAGGTAAGGAGGGGAAATCCTATGCCAACACTACAACAAAAAAACATGGAAACATGGCAAGTTGTGCGAGACAGAGTATTACTTTATGTTCGCGCTATGGATCTGCCTCCTTTTGAGGGGCTTGAGATTGCGTTGGAGTCTTTAAAACAAGCAAACACCTACAGCATAGAAGAGGCTATGAATAGCTTGGCTTATACAATCGAGAAACGAGGGCTCAACAAAGGTGTTCTTGATGCGCAGGGAGAGCATATAGCCTCTATTCCTTCTATGAACAGAGGCGTTATGGTTTCAAAAAATTTCGATCGAACGCCATGGCTTACAGCCCTTAAAATTTTTATTCATCGATGGACACGAGACCTTTTCGGGCCATCGAGAACACGTTAATTCAAGGAGAAAAGTATGGATGAACGTTCAAGAGAATAGAGAGATCAAATGGACACGTTCTGCAAGCTGGCGAAGGATTATTCTCCTTAGCCTTATTATAGTCCCTACCATTACAGCCAGCCGTTACATGGCGGGAGTCTTGCCCTATAAAGGTGAAACCCCCTTAGAAATAGGGCTCGTGGTGGTATTTGCCATCCTTTTTGCTTGGATATCCATAGGCTTTTGGACAGCTATGCTGGGATTTCTTGTGCTTTTAAAACAGAAAAAGAGCTTTTCATTAACATCAGATATTAAGAACACTCCTTTGGATATAAAAGATCCAGAGGCAAAAACTGCTATTTTAGTGCCCATTTACAATGAAGATGTTCATCGGGTTATGGCTGGCGTACGCACAACATTACAGACCCTTCGAAACACTGGACAAGATCAGAATTTCCATATTTTTATTCTGAGCGATACCACAGACCCTGACGTTTGGGTTCATGAGGAAACTGCCTGGTATGAGCTTTGTCGTGAAGAAGAGGCTTTTGGGTCTGTCTTTTATCGTCACAGAAAAAGCAACGTGAAAAGGAAAAGTGGAAACGTAGCAGATTTTTGTCGCAGATGGGGGAAGAGTTATCGATACATGATTGTTTTCGATGCAGACAGTATCATGTCAGGCGTTACCATGGTTCGTATGGTGCAAATTATGGAACAGCGACCTGATATAGGAATTTTACAGACGCCTCCAGCGGCAGTAAACCGGCAATCCCTTATATCCAGAGTTCAACAATTCGCAAACCGAGCCTACGGCCCTATCTTCGCTGCCGGCCTTCACTTTTGGGTTCTTGGAGATGCCCAGTACTGGGGCCATAACGCTATTATTCGCGTGGAACCTTTTATGGAGCATTGTCAACTTCCTCGTCTTCCCGGGAAAGGCCCTCTCAGCGGGGATATTTTGAGTCATGATTTCGTAGAGGCAGCTCTTATGCGCCGTGCAGGATATGGCGTATGGCTTGCTTACGATATGGAAGGAAGTTATGAAGAAACCCCGCCTACTCTCCTTGATGAACTGAAACGGGACCGACGGTGGTGCCAGGGGAATTTACAGCATCTTCGACTTATTTTTACAAGAGGGCTTTTCCCTGTTCATCGGGCTCTTTTTATAAACGGCGTTATGTCTTATGGTTCTGCGTTCCTGTGGCTGTTGTTCCTCGTCTTAAGTTCTATAGAAGCAATAACAGAGGTCATCATTGAACCACAATATTTCCCTTCTGCCGAACTGGCCCTCTTCCCCGAATGGCCCGTCTGGTATCCTCATTGGGCTATCACACTTTTAGGATCTACAGTCCTTATCCTTTTTCTTCCCAAAGTATTGACCATCCTGTACATTACCTTTGTGGAAAAAAAAGCGCACCAATTTGGCGGATTTATTCGACTCTGTTTCAGTGTTCTTATAGAAATTGTACTTTCTACCCTTTTGGCACCTATCCGCATGATTTTCCACAGCCGTTTCGTAGTAATGACTCTGGCAGGACGAGCCACTGGCTGGGGGACTCAAACACGAGACGATCGCGGAACAACGTGGGGAGATGCTTTTCAATACCATATAGGTCAAACTCTTTTAGCCGCTTTGTGGGGCACTTTGCTGTACGAATTCAACCCCTCTTTTTTTTGGTGGATGTCTCCTATTTTAGGAGCCTTGTTCTTCTCAGTCCCAATATCGGCGCTCACGAGCCGGGTCAGTATTGGGAAAGCATTAAAACGTAATGGCATATTGCTTACTCCAGAGGAAAAAAACCTTCCGCTGGAATTGAAAATACTCGACGAAAAAATGGAAGCCCCTTTATCGTATACTCCGTTTCCTCTTCCTCGAGAACAGGGGTTTGTTCGTGCTGTAGTGGACCCTACTGTTCTGGCACTCCATACATCTTTAATTCTTCGTCACAGGATCGCATCTCCTTCCATACGTCGTCGGCGGGAAGACATTCAGGAGAAGGCGCTGCTTTACGGTCCCGAAAGTTTAACTCAAAAGGAAAAGATGGAACTTCTGCGAGATCCCGAACAGCTCAAAGAACTTCATCAGAGGGTATGGCGTATCCCCGAATGGGAACGAGCTGCTCAGTGGGGACTCGAATAGGGAAAGGGCTGAAATTTTCTATGAAGCAAGAATCATTTATGTTCATTTTTCGGAAAGACCATCTGCTGCTGAAAGAAAATCCTTCCTCTTCTTTCTTTTCTGTTGCTGAAAGCACTCAACTAGCCTTACCTTATATACGGCAGGGAAGCGTAGGATCTCCTAAGGGAGAAGGTCACTTCTGGGGGGAAGTGTCAGAAGATACGTATCCTCCTGCTGGAGCAAAATTTGTCTCTCTTCGAAGCCTCTACGATCTTTTAGGAGAGAGAGGTTTTAACGTAGCTGGACAAGCATACCAAATCATGAACTGGAGACGGACAACTCAATTTTGTGCTTCTTGTGGTTCAGTACTGCGAGAACATGTTATAGATAGAGCCTTAGAGTGTCCTGTTTGCCATACAATAACCTATCCGCCTGTTACACCTGTAATCGCCGTAGCCATAGAAAAAGATGGACATCTTCTTTTGGCGCGCAGCCCTCATTTCCCTCCCAACCGTTACAGTATTCTTGCTGGTTTTGTAGAACCAGGAGAACAACTTGAGGAAGCTGTTGCCAGAGAGGTAAAAGAGGAAGTAGGGTTAGAAATTCAAGATATAACTTATTTTGGGAGTCAGCCTTGGCCGTTCCCCCATACTCTTATGGTAGGTTTTACTGCTTCGTGGAAGGCAGGCAATATACAAATTGACGAGAAAGAGATTGAGGCTGCCGACTGGTATTCTCCTTATTCCATGCCGGAAATACCACCTCGTGCCAGCATTTCTCGCCGTCTTATTGATAACTATCTTGAGCATACGAGAGATTAGTGAAATTCGCGCAGAATCACCGAGTCTTTTCGCTTCCCTACATCATCAAGCGCGGAACGAACAAAGAGGTGAGGAGCTGAAGAGAGATCCAAAACCACGTGCTCCTCATATCGCTCCCCTTCTTCGTCTGTTTTAAGCAAGACACGGGGACGGAGAATACTTTTCTCTCCTGCCGCAATAACAATACCCATTCGATTGTCCGAAAGTTGCACTACTGTACCTGGCGGATAAATCCCAACAGCCCCTAAAAAAGCCGACACTACAGCTTTGTCAAAATGATACTCGGCATTCTCTATAATAATAGAAATAGCGCGATGAAGAGGCACAGATTCTTTATATATCCTTACTGTAGTTAATGCATCGAAGACATCTGCTACTGCGGCAATACGAGCAGGAAGAGGAATATGAGCCCCACAGAGATGATACGGATAGCCGGTTCCATCCACTCTTTCATGGTGACCCTCTATAACTGCAAGAATATCTTTGTCATCCACTCCAAGTTGCTTTGCAATACTTGCTCCATAAATAGGATGTTTTTTTACCTCATCGAATTCCTTTTCTGTGAGCCTAGAGGGCTTGTTTAAAATAGAAAGAGGAAGCCTAGCTTTTCCTAAATCATGGAGAAGACCACCAGTTGTAACTGCCTCTACCAACGAATTGTTTTCAGGAGCAAGGCGATAGGCTAAAAAACCACCGAGAAGCGCTACGTTAAAGGAATGAACAAAAGTATATTGATCCTGTTCTCGAACATTACTGAGAGAAAGAAGTATTCTGGGGTTGTTTGTAATCGTCAGCGCCAAGAGGCGCCCTATTCTAAGGAGAGGAACGAGACATACCTGAGATACTTCTCCAGAAGCAATAGCACTGAAATTTCTTCGAATTTCTTGAATCGTCTGGAGAGTAAGGCGGCGATCTACAGGATTTGAAGGGACCTCCATAGCATCCAGTACTTCAAAAATTTCACTGAGTATGAACTCTACATCCTCTCGGACAGTAACGTATCGAACTCCTTGATCTGCTAAAGAATGGGCAAGAGACAAACGGGAGTCTCCCATTTTAGAAAGACTCGTTCCTTTGGGGAGCAATAAAGCTCCCTTCTGTGAAAGAACATCTTCCATGATCATTCCACTGCAGCAAGGAATATCCCACACAGGAATTTTTCGTGCTAGATTCATAAAAACGCCCCCGATTTAAAAAAGCATCGATCCCTTCTCCACAAAAATTTTTTACTCTCTATTATATTTTGATTATATTTATTTTACTCATTTTCAGTTTAAATACTACTACACTTTTTAATTAAAAGAAAAGAGCTTCATTTTTATGATAAAATAAATATACTGGTATAAAGTATATGGAGGTGAAGATAAACATGGAAAGAACCGGAATCGTTACAATGAAAGGAAATCCTTTGACCCTCATAGGGCCGGCACTCTCCTTAGGAGATGCGGCTCCAGATTTTACCGTCTTTGATCAGGGTTTAGCTCCAAAAACTTTAAAAGATTTTCAAGGAAAAATTAAAGTCATATCCGTTACACCTTCTCTTGATACTCCGGTTTGCGACCTTCAGATCCATTGGTTCAATGAAGATGCAGCAAAACAGCCAGATAATGTGGTTGTATTAAATATCTCCATGGATCTCCCTTTCGCGCTAAAACGTTTTTGCGCTACTAAAGGAATTGACAGAGCTATTGCTCTTTCAGATTATCGCGATGCCTCTTTCGGAACAAATTGGGGAGTATTGTTGAAAGAGCTCCGCCTTCTTGCCAGAGCTGTTTTTGTTGTAGATAAGGATGATACTATTCGCTACGTAGAAATCGTTCCAGAGGCCACCAACGAACCCAACTATGAAAAAGCAATAAAGGCGCTTGAGCAACTCACAAGAAAGTAAAAGCTATATACTCCCTTCATGTGTTGAAAAGAGGAGCTTGCACAGATATTTAATCACAATAATAAGGCCGAAGCATGGGAAAACTTCGGCCTTATTATTTTTTTACTGAGTTAGTTCTCCTTAACTTCTTCGATCGTCTCCACTGAGATATACATCTTCCCACTACCCGAAGAGGAGCGCAGTTTTCCTTCTATACGGACAGGAGTATCTTCCTGTCTTGCCAAAACCCATCTCTGAATAGCTGGGTCAAAGGCTCGCATGAGAAGGAAATCGCGGCGAATACTGCCATCCTCCCATGGCGTTTCCTGTTTTACGGAAAAAACAAGATATTTTCCTACGCGGCTTTCTTGGAAGCTTTCTCCCTCTACAAAGTGAAGTTTTCCTGATATCTTTACTAAATTTTCCACCATTGCTACCGTCCAACTCCTTTTTCCTGGCTTCGTATGGAGAACATATATACCACGAACAGGACGCTCCGCCAAGGTATATGGCAAACCACGAAAAAAGGGAGGCACAGAACCCTCCCTTTAAATTTCCTCTATTTTACGAACATGGACGTACATCTCTCCGCTACCTAACGACGAACGAACATCTCCTTCTACCCGCAAAGGCGTGCCCTCTTCACGACTTAAAACCCATTCTCGCAACTCGGGATGATACGCCCGCATAAGCAGAAAATCGCGCCGGGTGCTCCCATCACTCCACGGGGTCTCTTGTCTCACTGCAAAGGACACATATTTCCCTAACCTGTTCTCGAGAACCTTATCCCCCTGTACATGATGCAGAGTCCCGGCCACCGTAACGATGTTCTCCGTCAGCATATGCACATCACTCCTTGTGGCTGTGGATTTTTGAGAGTTTTTATATCTCTCGTTCTTACTTTACACTGGAATATGTTTTGTAACAAGTGCCTTAAAGGTTGACCTTTTCTAGAAAAGTTCCTTTGTGAAAGAAAACCTCCGAAAGGATCTATTTCTCTTCGGAGGTTTTCTTTTTACTCGTGGATTTCAACTATGGTTATATCGAAAATAAGAGTTTTTCCCGCCAACGGGTGATTCGCATCGAGAAGCATCCCTTTTTCCGATACATCTGCAACTAAAGCATTGAAAGTATTACCGTCTGGAGTTTGAACTTGCAGTACTTCTCCAACCTTTGGGTTGAGGTCATCTGGAATATGTTCGGCAGGTACTTCCATGGTCAGTTCCATTTCGTACTCGCCATAAGCTTTTTGGGGGGGAACGTTTATTGTCTTCTCTTCCCCAACGGTCATGCCTAAAACTGCTTTATCAAAACCATCAATAACCTGGCCAGATCCTACTTTAAATTTTAGCGGCTCCCTGCCTTCAGAGGCATCAAAAACTGTTCCATCTTCAAGGGTTCCCTTATAATGAACCGATATAGTGTCTCCATTTTTTATTTGAACCATGAGGCCCTCCTTTTGTAGCCCCTCTTTTCGAAGAGCGTGGGATCATTCTACCCTTTAAATTCTTCTTTTTAAAGGTGGTAATATAGTAAATAACCTTAAAAGAATCAGGAGGTGCCATTATGAAACTCTATTCCTCCCTCGAAAAGTGCATTGATAATACGTTATTAAAGCAGACGGCAACTCTGCCAGAAATTATTTCCTTCGTCGAAAAAAGCGTACCTTATGGTTTTAGAAGCCTGGTCATTCCTCCCTTTGCTCTGGGAAAAGCTATATCCAGAGTTGAAGGGCGTTCCTGCCATTTTTCCGCTGTAGTAGGCTTTCCCCTTGGATATATCCCCACCCTGTTAAAATGTCGGGAGATAGAAGCATATCGTAATATGGGGTCGGCTATTACTGATTTTGATGTTGTTCTTAATATAAATTTAGTGAAATCAAAGGCCTGGAACTCTCTATACACTGAAATGCAAGAACTCTCCTCCGTCACTGAAGGGAAAATATTGAAACTTATTATCGAAACTCCCCTCCTCACCCAAGAAGAAATAGAGCACGTCTGTCTTCTATCTATGGAATTCGAAGGGATTGATTTTATAAAGACCGGAACAGGCTTTGCCGGCAAACCTACCACTATCGACGAAGTCTCCTGCATTTCCAAGACCTTAAAAGGATTGAAGGGTATTAAAGTTTCAGGTGGCGTAAAAAAACTTGAACACGTAAATAATTTTCTAGCAGCAGGAGCCACTATCTTCGGATCCAGTTCTGGCATAGAAATTATGGAAGAGGCCAAACGACAAAAATAAAGGCAGGCCTCTTCCCTCTCCAATCCTAGGAAATCCCGAGATATTCTTCTCCTGTGATAGCTTTATAAGCAGCGATAGTTTTCTCATAAATTGCCCGGATTTCTTTTTTCGCTCCCTCTGATGCATTGAGGATGGGGAATCGGGCACTTCCACCAAAAAATCCTGCTATATCCATAGCAGCTTTCATGCCGCCTATACCAAAACGAGACGTTACTGCCGCATTGAGGTCGAGAAGAGCCAGCTGTAATTTCCGTGCTTTTTCTATTTCTCCAGCTTTCCATGCGTTATAGATAGTTACACAGTAATTAGGAACAACGTTGGCCACAGCAAGAGTTCCCCCTACGCCACCAAGCATAAGAGTCGCTAACAGGAAACTTCCGGAACCGGCAAAAACAGAGAAGTTCTCAGGAGCTTTTGCCACAACTTCAGCAATTTGAGTAATATTCCCCGAGCTATCTTTTATGCCTGTGATATTAGGATGATAGGCAAGTTTTACGGTTAAAGAAGAAGGGATGTTAATCCCTGTGTTTCGAGGCATGTTATAGATCATGACAGGAAGAGGAGATGCATCAGCTATTGCCGTAAAAAACTTTTCAAGTGCTTCAAAAGTCATATCGCTTTTATAGTAGGATGGCGAGACAATAAGAACTGCGCTAGCTCCTGCATCTGCACATCTTTTTGTGAGCTCAATAGTTTCCCTTAAAGACTCACAGCCTGTTCCTGCTATTACTTTTTTATGTGGAGAAAGTCTTTTCCTGGCTTCTGCAACTAAAGATACTTTTTCGTCTTGGGAGAGAAGAACGAACTCTCCGTTGCTGCCAAGGATAACAAGACCTTCTAACGACGTGGCATTAAACTTCTCTATATTTTCCTGAAAACGTGCCAGATCAATGCGTTCATCATCTCCAAAAGCTGTTGCTATTGGGGCAAAAATTCCTTCCATTCCAGCCATACCTGCGTTCCTCCCATCCATATAAGAAAAGGGAGCTCTATGCAGAGCAAACCCCTCTTTCCCGTGCTAAGAACGAGAACATCCTGAAGAGAAAGAGTTTAATGCTCATCTACAAGCCCTTGTTGTAGAACGCTCAACCCCGTACCAGGTTCTACATTCATACCACATCGCATGGCAGCCCTTTCAACAGATGCTACTGCCGAGACGAGAGTATGTTTATCTATATTGCCCATATGTCCCATTCGAAAACCTTTTCCTGCATATTCGCCAAGGCAACCAGCTGTTTGAGTTCCTTCCTCAGCAAGGATTTTTCGGAACTGTAAATCATCTACATTGGCGTCTTGAGGATAGAGATATACAGAGAGAGTGGGTGCTCGGAACAATTTTTCTGCTGCCACAGTAAAACCTATGGCCTCAAGAGCCCCATCTGCAAAAGCAGCCTGACGAAGATGTCGAGCGTAACGTTCAACAATCCCTTCTTCTTTAATAATCTGCAGAGATTCTTTCAACGCCCAGATCAGATTAATTGCCGGCGTTCCCCAATATTTGGAGGGATCGTGCATTACAGGAAGCCATTTTTCGAAGTCTATATAGGATTCGGGAATGGGATTTAAGGATTTTCTTTTCTCCACAGCCTCTCTACTTGCCCAAAGGATGGCAAGGCCGGGAGCAACGCCAAAAGCCTTCTGCGAACAGGAAAGCAACACATCAATCCCCATAGGGTCCACATATTGCGCTGCTCCAGCAGTAGCAGCAACGCCATCAACAACATAGAGAGCCCCATGAGCTTTTACTACTTTACCAATTGCTTCTATGGGAGCTACTACCCCTGTGGCAGTTTCTACGTGAGTAACTGTCACAACATCGTATTTTTTCTCTACCAACTTTTTCTCTACATCATCCGCTGTAACAGACGTACCCCAAGGAGCTGAAAGGACATCTACATTAAGCCTTTTTCGCTGACACATCTCAATGAATCTGTCGCCAAAAAAACCATTCGAGCAAATCAACACATGGTCCCCCTGTTTTGTAATGTTGGCTATAGCCATTTCCATGGCTAATGTTCCAGAACCAGCAATTACAAATACTTCACCACTACATTTCCAAAGCTCTTTCAGATCGGCCAGAACTTCCTTATAATCCTGAACAAAGAAGGGATCTCCAAAAGCAACTGTTTCCCGACCCATTTGGTCTTGAATAGACCGAACAACAGGCGTTGGCCCTGGGATCATAACCAGTTTAGGTGTTCGAAGCATACCCTACTCCTCCTTTAGCCATAAAGGGCTTCTTTAGTTTTATGTGTTTTGGTTCCTCTCTTTTTCATAGCGTATTAAAGCCTCGCTAATAAACTTTGCCGTCTGACAAACCTCTTCTCCATACTGAGAGATCACCTGAAAATCTAAACGATATACTGGAGCTGAAATACTAATCGCACCTACAGGGTCTCCATGAGCATCCATAATTGCAGCCCCTACGCAACGAAGACCTTTTTCGTTTTCTTCATCATCAATGGCATATCCTCGATTTTGAATTTTTTGCAATTCAGAGAAAAGGCCAGGAGTCGCCTCTTCTCCAAGAAATTGAATAACTTCTTCTTTAGGAAGACAGGAAAGTATCGCTTGTCCTGCTGAAAGGCGGGTTAAAGACCCTTTCACTCCTACTCTCGAATGCATACGAACTTGGTAAGGACTTTCAAGTTTATCGAGGTAAAATAACTCCCCTTTTTCGAAGATAAAGAGATGAACGGTCTCTTTCGTTCCTCTATTCAGCTTCTCTAAAAAAGGCCTGGCTACCTCGGCAAAAGCTACTTGAGAACGATAGGCATCAGCTAAAAATAATGTAGCCGGTCCCATTTCATACGAACCTTCTCGTTCAATCACCATGCGCTGGACTGCGAGACTGTCGAGAATTCGATATACAGTAGCTTTCGGGAGATTCACACCTCGAGCTATCTCTGTAACACCCATAGGCCTCTTTTCATGGGCCATAAAAAAAAGGAGAGTAAAAGCTCTATCTATAACTCGAATTTGACTCTGGTTTTTCATTATTTGTTTCACTCCATGGATTTTTCATCTATTATACGAAACCAAAATAATCATAACATTCTCTCTTTTTTTTGCAAATAAAACTTCGCCAGATCTTTATGAAAAGACGAACACAGCCCCTCGGAAAGACTTTTCCGAGGGGCTGTGTCTGCAATCTAAGGCCCTCATGAATGGGGCCCTTTTTCTCTTCATATTTAACGATATTCTCTCGGTTTTTCCTGACCTGTAAGGACACGAAGCGTTCCTTCTGCTAATGCTCTTAGCTCATCCTCTCCAGGGTAGACAAAAACTGGAGCAATGAAAGAAACCCTTTTTCGGATTTTTTCCACAAGGCTTTCACTATACGCAAGGCCTCCTGTGAGGATAATTCCATCTACCAAACCTTTCAACACCGCAGACGAGGCCCCTATTTCTTTTGCAATCTGATAGGCTAGGGCTTCAAAAATAAGAGCCGCTTTTGCGTCTCCGGCCTCGATCATTTGTAAAACTTCTCTCAAATCATTCGTACCAAGATAGGCGACAATTCCGCCTTCCCCTACTAAACGCCTTAAAAGACCATTCAAATCATATTGACCGCTAAAGGCAAGGTGTACAAGAGTCCCTGCAGGTAAAGAGCCAGATCGTTCCGGGGTAAATGGTCCTTCTCCGTCAAGAGCATTATTCACATCTATGACTCGCCCATGATCGTGAGCTCCTACAGATATACCTCCACCCATATGGGCTACTATAAAAGAGCATTCCTTATACTCTTTCCCTAGTTCTGAAGAAGCATGACGCGCAACCGCCTTCTGATTAAGCGCATGGAAGAGAGAGCGACGCTCTATTTCTGGCAATCCAGAAAGGCGTGCTTCGGGAATCATCTCATCTACAACAACTGGATCTACAGTATAAGCCTTCCCACATCCACTTTCCTGAGCCAGCCTAAAAGCCAGGGGGGCTCCAAGATTACAGGCATGAGAACCGTATCGACATGATCGAAGATCATCAAGCATTACATCGTTTATTATATAAGTACCGCCAGGAATGGGTTTCAAAAGGCCGCCTCTTCCCACTATAGCATCAAGAGAAGATGGGTCTGTATTATGTACTTCCAATATTTTTTTAATTTCTATAAAACGGAATTCTTCCTGAGCTGAAATGGAGGGGAACTGTCGGATCTGATGGATCGGGTACCTTTGTGCATCATCCCAAACCTGAGATGTGTCATCGAAAAGAGCTATTTTAGTACTCGTAGAGCCTGGGTTTATGGCAAGTATCCTCACGATTGCTCCTCCTTCTCTTTTGTAGAGAGGGCTTTAAAAGCCCTCTCTACATGAGGTATATTTAATTGTATTAGGGGTTATTCTTCGAAGGATGAAAGAACAACAGCTGCGGCTATGGAAAGAAGTTTGGCTCTCGGCGAATCAGCACGACTCGTCAAGATAACTGGTGCTGCCGCTCCGAGAATTAAACCAGCTGTTTCGTTTTTCGAGAAATAGACAAGAGCTTTGACCATCATGTTACCAGCTTCAATATCTGGAACCAGAAGGATATCGGCATGCCCCGCCACTGGAGATATTATTCCCTTCGTGCGAGCAGACTCTTCACTTACTGCGTTATCAAGAGCGAAAGGACCGTCAACAATACAATTTTTAATCTGACCACGACGATTCATCTGAGTCAATGCCGCAGCATCAATAGTACAAGGCATGTCAGGATTAACCACTTCCACAGCTGCCAATACTGCTGCCTTAGGTTCTGCAACTCCAAAAGCTCGAGCAAAATTCACTGTATTTTGAAGAATATCTGCCTTGCCCTGCAGATCAGGATACATATTAAAAGCTGCGTCTGCAATAAAGAAAACTCTATCGTATCCTTCTACAGAGTGAAAATAGCAGTGGGAGATGGTATTTTTCCCCTTACGTAGCCCCACCTCTTTGTTCAACATTCCGCGAAGGAAATGGTTGGTATGGAGCTGCCCTTTCATATAGATATCAGCTTTGCCGGAAGAAACTTTTTCTACGGCAGTCAAGCCCATAAATGCCTCTCCTTTAACCTCGTCCACTATTTCATAATGAGCTAAATCGATATTAGCTTCTTTCGCTGCCTCCTCTATCTTTTCCTTGTGTCCAACCAATATGGCTTCAGCAAAACCAGCAATTCTGGCCTCTTCAATGGCAGAGAGAAGACCTGCGTCTTCCGCCATTGCAACAGAAAGCTTTTTGGGCCCTTTTTCCGAACCAATTTTCTTTGCATACTCAAGTAGTTGAGTCAGAGAGCGAATCTGTTCCATGAGAATTAAAGACCTCCTTGATAGAATTGATAGAATTTAAAATAAAAAACTAATCTTTACTCGCTACCACAGCTCCAAGGGCTATAGAAAGCAATTTTGTTTCCATAGAATCGAAACGACTAGTGAGCACTATTGGTTTTTTAGCTCCAAGGATAACACCCGCCCCCCGCCCCCCAGTCATATACAACAGTACTTTACCTATCATGTTACCCGCCTCTATGGAAGGGACTAAAAGCATGTCAGCATGTCCTGCTACAGGCGAATCAATACCTTTAATCTGCGCTGCCTCTATACTTACAGCATTATCAAGAGCAAAAGGCCCATCGAGAGTACATCCAGTAATCTGACCTCGGCGGTTCATTTGGGTAAGAGCCGCAGCATGGAGAGTGGCAGGCATATCAGGATTAACCACCTCTACAGCGCCTAGAGCTGCAATGAGGGGATTACTAACACCAATTTTATGGTAACACTTTACCGCATTTTCTACGATAGCAACTTTAGCATTCAAATCTGGGTACATATTCATACCCCCATCAGAGATACCAATGACTCTTTTCTGGAGAAGAGGTATCTCAAAAAGGAAAAGGTGGGAAAGAAGAGATCCAGTTCGAAGCCCCCACTCCTTGTTCAAAACAGCATGAAGCAACGTCGCAGTTTTTATGAGCCCCTTCATCAAAAGGTCCGCATCTCCTGATGAAACCATCTGGACAGCTTTTTCCGTTGCGGAATAATCATCTTTCTCTTCGATAAGAGAAAGTCCCGCAAGATCGAAACCATGTTCTTCTGCTTTAGCACGAATGTTTTTAGGGTTACCGATAAGGAGTCCATTAATCAATCCTAACTTGTGGGCTTCACATACTGCCCCAAGAACATCGTCGCCGTAGGGGCAGGCTACGGCAAGGTTCATACGTCGCCCCTTTTTACACATATCGATCAGAAAATCGAGGTTGTGCATCATTCTATTTTCCCTCCCACAAGACTTTGTTCGTATATTTTAGCTTTTTCTTCTCCCCTAAGAACCCGAAGGGCTCCATCGGCCAAAGCTTTCATCTCGTCTTCGCCAGGATAGACTAAAACTGGTGCTATCCATTGAACACGGTTCTGTATCAAAGCAACAAAATCACTATCGTAAGCAACGCCTCCTGTAATCAGTATAGCGTCTACTTTACCGGCCATAACTGTAGCCTGAGCAGCAATTTCTTTTGCAAATTGATAGGCCATCGCTTCATAAGCCAGCTTCGCCTTGGCATCTCCCGACCCTATTCTTTTCTTTACTTCCCTCATGTCACTCGTCCCTAGATAGGCCATAAGACCACCTTTTCCTACGAGCTTACGGAGCATGTCTTTAAGGCTATACTGGCCACTAAAACAAAGGCGTACAAGATCTACTGCAGGCAATCCCCCTGCTCGCTCTGGAGAAAATGGGCCAAAATCGTTACCGCTGTTAAGATCTATCATACGCCCTTGGCAATGGGCACAAACAGTAGAGCCGCCACCGATATGAGCCACTACAAAGTTCACCTTATCCCAAGGCTTACCAAGATCTCGCGCAGCTAATCGCACAGTAGCTTTCACGTTTAAAGCATGAGCTAAAGATATTTTAGGCAATTCAGGAAGACCTGTAATCCTCGCTACTTCATCCATTTCATCTACAGCTACAGGGTCCACAATAAAGGCGGGGATATGAAGAGGATTTGCTATAGCATCTGCAAGAATTCCACCAAGGTTTGAAGCATGTTCCCAAGGCTTTCCCAGCTTAAGTCTACTTAACAAAGCGTCACTCATAGTATATGTTCCTCCAGGGATGGGGTCTACAAGACCTCCTCGACCCACTACTGCACTAAGAGAATGGAAAAATGCGCCATGAGCTGTTGCCGCTTCTTGAATCGTTGCCAAGCGAAATTCAAATTGATCGACGATATGGTCGTACTTGGCCAGTATTTCGAGGTCATGATGAACGGTTTCCCTCCACTGTTCCTCATCGTCGTGAAACCAAGCAATCTTTGTGCTTGTAGAACCAGGATTAATAGCCAACACTTGGAAAAACACGCAAGTACCCCCCTTCAGACAAGTGAACGTGCGCCTTCTTTTCGTCGAACCACATTATACATGAATAGAAGAACGTAATACGTTGTCCCATATAGTATTTCCATGTCGCGCAAAAACATCTATGCATGTATCTACAACCTGAGGATCGAACCAATCTCCACGGTGCTCTTGAATCTCTCGCAAAGCTGCATCTACCCCCAACGCGGGGCGGTATGGACGGAAAGAAGACATTGCTTCCACTACATCCGCCACTGAAATAATTCTGGCTTCAAGGCGTATTTCATCCCCTTTTAATCCACAAGGATACCCTGATCCATCAAAACGCTCATGATGTTGTCGCACAATATCGGCAATCGGCCATGGAAAACAAATAGAAGAAAGAATATCGGCTCCATAGTGAGCATGTTCTTTTATAATGGCAAATTCAGCCGCATTGAGGCTACCGGGTTTACTGAGAATAGATGATGGTATGGGGATTTTTCCTATATCGTGCACAAGAGCCGCATAATAAATAGTGTCAACTTGGAAAGAAGATAAATGCAGGGCTCTCCCTATAAACCGAGCTAAAATAGCTACATTCTGTTGATGTCCTACGGTGTAAGGATCTTTAATTTCCAGTAATCGTCCCATTAGATGAAAAGTTTCCTGAAATGTCTTTTCTAACAATAAAATATTATCGCGAAATAATTGATTTGTCTTCCTACGCGATAAAGCAGCTCCAAGCAATAAAGCGACGATTTCAAGAAGGTTTTTTACAGAATTTTTTGCCTCTCCCTCCCAACAGGATGCACACGTCAAACATCCTGCAACTTCATCTTCACAAAGAATGGGGAGCATATACACCGATTCCTTAGGATAGGGTTTAAAAATTCTATTTTTGTCAAAAGAAGACCAATAAAATGGATACTCTTCACCAAAACAAAGCATGGTCTGAGACGAAAGGACTCGTTTTAAAGGCTCTACTTCATCGAAAGTCAATGGAAAAGATTCTCCACCCCCCTCTTTTGCATCCCTATGCCGCACATAGGCTATTCCTCTGTCAAAAACAGATGTATCGAAGAAAAAAAACGCCATATAGCGAGTTTTTGTAATCTGCCAAACTTCATGAAGAACGGCAAGAACCGTTTGCTCAAAAGGATCTTCACTCACAAGATGAGCTGATGTAGATGCCACTATTTCCTTCATTCGTAAGTGTTCTCGAACGGCTTCTTCTCTTTTTTTTGATGCGGTATTATCTGAATAGATGCCGTAACACCCTCGATAGAGTCCATCTACTACCAAAGGGTATGTAGAAATAAGAACTGGCAGAGGAACCCCATTTTTTCTCACTCTATACGTCTCTTTTTCACTTATAACGCCACCTCTGACTGTTACTGCTGAAAGCTCCCTGGCATTTTTTAAAAGATCAGGACTATCGGTAAGCAAAAGATCGGCATCTTGCCCTAAAACTTCCTTTAGTTTATATCCAAACATTCTGAGAAAAACCCTGTTAGCCCTCACAATCCTTCCTTTACAATCTGTAAGGATTGTGCCATGAGGAGCGTTTTCAAAAAGCTTCTCAAGAAGTTCCGTTTCAGAACGAAGAGCCTCCATTTCTATTTTAAGCTGCCTATCATTCCAAAAAAGGGCGAGGGCGAGGATAAAAAGGATTGTCGTAATGGCTGCACTTATAGCAATAACTCTGCGATACTTGTATAAAAAACTTTGAGGTTCGTTCACAAAAACAGCGAGGTATGGAACATCTCGTAAAGAAAGGGAACGCGACTCCAGCGAAGGGTAGTTAACCATAAAAATTGGAGAATCCTCACGAATCGGTATATCAGAAGGAGGCGTGCCTTCCAATGCTTGTATAGCCAAAGCAGCTGCTCCACGGCCATGCTCTTTAGCCTGTAAGACACTGCCAGCCAAGGCACCTGCCTCTATCATAATATCCCAAAAGCTAAATATAGGAGAATCGGTAGCTTGCTGAATAAAGGATATAACCTCTGTAGGAGACATATATTCTTCCTCTCCATTGCTGGAAAATTGCAATAGAAGAACGATGGTCTGAGATGGAAGAGATTTTAGGGCTTTCTCTAATTCCTTGTGCGAAAACCCTAAAAGATCAATTTCTTCCAGTTCAACTGAGAAGGGAATTATACTCTGACGAAAAAGAGAGATAATACTCATAGCAGTGGGAGACAAGTCGCTAATAACAGCAATGTGTCTCGTATAAGGATAGAATCTTAAAGCCAAACGCAGCGTTCCTTCTATGTCAACTCGCTCTATAATTCCAGTCGTGTTTGCCCCTATTTCATCGGGAGAAAAATTACGGCTATTCACCCCACAGAAAATAAAAGGTATTTCCCCGAAAAGTCTTTTGCCAGAGTGAGCGAGGAAAGAAAAAGCTTCATCATCACAGCATAAGATGGCATCGAGAGGAATATTCTGATACTTAAGCCGAAGAGTATTTTCAAAGTGTGCTATATATTTGCCCGGAACGGAGCGTTTTGCATCAAGATATTCTACAAAAATTCTTGTTGTACTATTCCATTGAGAAAAAGTTTTCATAATTCCATCGGTTAAACCATCAGACCAAGGATAGCCTTCATGGTAAGAATGCAAAACGAGTAGCGTTGGAACATGAGAGATTGAAGTTTTTCCATAGATGGGCAAGGGGAAAAGGAACAACAAAAACAATGACACTATAAGAAAGCATCTTTCACAGTGTCTTGGCCATTTTTGCACTATTTTTATAAACATGAAATCATTGCAAAAGCGCCAGAAGAACAGGACAAAGCAGCCCCCTTTAGATCTTTATTTTAATATCATACCATTCTTATCTGTTAGAAGAAAAACTGATGCATCATATTTCCTTTCACGTTATACTAGCCATCGCAGCTAGCGAAAATATGAAGAGGTGAACAATGCTATGAACCTATGTTATATGAATGGAAAATATCTCCCTTTAGAGGAAGCGACCCTCCCTGTTACAGACCTTATTATTCAACGAGGTGTAGGCGTTTTTGAAACAATTTGTACTCACTCTCGGCGCCCTTTAATGCTTCGATCTCATCTTGAGCGCCTTGAAGGTTCCGCTATTTCTTCGTCAATGGTTATGCCTCTCTCTCTAGACCATATTGCAGAGATAATAAGAGAAGGTATCGCAAAAATGGACTCAGAAGTCCTTATTCGTCCATATATAACTGGAGGCGACTCTTTCGGAGAGAATCAGCTTTTCAATTCTCCTCGTTTCTTTGTACTTTTTGAGACTGTTGAAAAACCAAACCAGGAAATATATGAAAAAGGAGTCACTCTTCACCCCATTAACGCTGAACGATATCTTCCCAGCGCTAAGAGTATTAATTACATGCTCTCCTTTACAGGGCAAAAAGCAGCTAAAGGGACCTTCGAAATACTTTATTGTCCAGAAGGAGAAATAGTAGAGGGGGCTCACAGCACCTTTTTTCTTGTAAAAAATAACCGAATTATTACGGCCCCTACGACTCGCGTTCTTTCAGGAACAACTCGAAAAATTATTTTAGAAATAGCCCGGAAAGAACAAATAGAAGTGGAGGAAAGGTGTCCTCTCCTCACGGAACTTTCAGAAGCTGACGAAGCTTTTATTACTGGAACTGTAAAAGAGGTTGTACCTGTTGTACGCGTGGGAGATCAAGTTATTGGGAATGGTAAGCCTGGGGAAATAACCCGACGTCTCCACACCCTCTATCTCACAAATATAGAGAAATGGTTAGATTAAGGGATAAAACACTGTAAGAAGGTAAATAAAACCCAGTCGAGTAAATTTGATTGGGTTTTATTTACTAACATGTAAGGGAAAGAAAAGAGTTTCTCCTCTATTTTTTCTCAAAAAGAAAAAAGAAACCACGCCCCGACGAACATGAGTAAAACACCTGTAATGCGTTGGCGTATCTTTTCCTTGAAAACAATCACTGACAACAATAACGTAACCACCATGCTCAACATAGATAAAGGTTCAGCAATGCTCACTTCTACGCTTTGGAAAGCAATAAGCAAACAAAGATAAGCGTAAGCATTTATAAATCCACTGGCTAAAGAAACCCACGGACGACAATGAAACAACGAGAACACTTCTTTAAATGCCCCTGTAATAACCAGCCAAACTCCGAGATATAAAGTCACAAAGAAATAAAGGAAAAAAGAATAAAGAACAGGAGATGTTGTTGATACATTTCCTTTATCAATTACCCGTCCAATAGCCAAAAGGAGAGAGGACACCATCATCATCTGGCAAGGTCTATCGACAAACAAGGCTTTTAATGATTGATAGATGTTCTTTTGACGATTGAGGAAGGTTGCCCCATAAAGCAAAAAAAACAATCCTACCCCCTTCATGACAGATAATGATTCTGATAGAAAAACAACTGAAAGAAGAAGAAGAAAAAGTATGTTGAAATTATAGAGAGGAGAAACAAGAGATACTTCTCCTTCTGCTAAAGCCTTAATATAGAGGAGAAAAGCAAAGGAATAAATAACGCTGCTTCCTGCTACATATTTCAAAAAACTCCAATCCACACTTTCTGACATGAGAATAAAACAAACGAAAGGGGAAAGAAAAAGAGTGGCCAATCCAACAAAAAGCATCAAAGCTGCCGAAGGATTAGCATCGTTTCCTAACATCTTTACTACAATTCGTTCAAAACCAAGCAATATGATACGGCCTAATAAAGCCATGTAAGAAATCCACATCTATAATCCCACCCTTATAAAAATCCGTTTACCCTACCCTTTATACTGGCTAGAAGCAATAATGATATATTTTTCATTATACATATTTTCAAAAGATAAATGACTATTATTTCCCAGGAAATAAATGGGGACGACTTTTAGGAAAGAGAGGACTGAATCGGCGTGGAAAAAAGAATGCGTATTATAAGAGAAGGAGAGCTTGGGGAAGGTCCAGTAGTATATTGGATGAATAGAGACCAACGAGCTCGAGACAACTGGGCCTTGCTCGCTGCCCAAAAATACGCCCTCGAACAAAGGAAGCCTCTGCATGTACTATTCTGCTTAACCCCATCCTATCTTCATGCAAACAAAACAATGTATTCATTCATGATTCACGGGCTTGAACGTGTTAGAGACGAACTTGCTTCTTATAACATCCCCTTATGCATACTATCAGGTGCAGCTCCTCTTTCCCTACCACAGACATTAGAAGACATTAAAGCCGCTGCGCTATTTACAGACTTTAACCCCCTTCGCATTAAGAAAGAATGGATTTATCAAATAACGGAACAAATCCATATCCCTTTCTATGAAGTGGATGCTCATAATATTATTCCTTGTTGGACAGCCTCCCCTAAAAGGGAATATACTGCCAGGGCATTCCGATCTAAAATTAATAAGTTACTTCCCTCTTTTCTTACAAACATTCCTCCTCTTTTGTTTCATCCTTACTCACAAACTATAGAGACAGACCCCTTTCAGGCTGTAGTTGAAAAAGTATTTCCTCATTTTAATAATATTCCATCCCTACAATGGACTCCTGGGACAACGTACGGGATGAAGAAACTTGAATTTTTTCTACAGACAAAAATATCTCAATATAGTACACAAAAAAATAACCCCACTGTAGATTGCTTATCCGGCCTCTCCCCCTATCTGCATTTTGGGCATATTTCTCCTCAACGAGTAGCTTATGAAGTCATATCTTATAAGGGGGAGGAAGAAATAGACACTCAATCACGAGAAGACTTTTTGGAAGAACTTATTGTTCGAAGAGAATTAGCCGATAATTTTTGTTTTTATACAGATAACTATGACACATTCGATGCATTCCCTGATTGGGCAAAAAACACATTGAACAAACACCGTTTCGATCCTCGCCCATATTTTTACTCCTTAGAATTACTTGAACAGGGAGAAACACATGATCCTCTCTGGAATGCGGCTCAGAAAGACATGTGCATTCATGGGAAACTTCACAGTTGGCTTCGAATGTATTGGGCGAAAAAAATCCTTGAATGGTCCCCCTCTCCAGAAGAAGCCTTGAAAAGAGCAATCTACTTAAACGACCATTACGAAATAGATGGACGAGACCCCAATGGATATACAGGCATAGCATGGTCTATAGGCGGCGTTCATGATAGACCTTGGCCCGAAAGGCCTATCTTTGGGAAAATTCGCTATATGAATGAAAAAGGCGCGTATCGAAAGTTTCACGTGAAACATTATATCGATAGTGTTACGATTTTAAATCCATGATTGGTCAAATAAAATCAAACCCTATTCCCCCTTATTTTGCCAGTCAAGTGCGGACATTATAAAAAGGGAGGCCCCCTAAAAATTTTTTAAGGGCCTCCCTTTTCCTTGACTTTTTAAGTTATATTGTTATAAATCCAGATTTTTGAAGAAGAGGAACAATTCTCCACGCAAAAAATGTAGCTCCTATTCCTTTTATAATATCAGAAAGAAGAAAAGGCATAACTCCTATCTTAAATACACCGAACCAACTCACAGCTTTTCCTGCTATTAAATTAAGATTTACATATAGGCCAACCATTCCCATACAGTAAATTACAAAGAGACCAACAAAAGCAGCTATCCCATATAGAAAAATATTCTCCTTAGGAATATCTATTTTCCAAACAATGCTTCCAGCTACCCACGAAGCAATAACAAAGCCCACTAAGTAACCAATCGTAGGAGACAAAAAAATTTGCACGCCTCCTCCGCCAGCAAAAAACGGGAGGCCAAGAACACCAAGCAAAAAATAGAGAAGTTGAGATAAAGCGCCATTTTTAGGCCCCAAAAGCATTCCTGCTAACAAAACCACAAAAACATGCAATGTCATAGGTACAATTGGAAAAGGAATGCGTATTTGCGCACTCACTGCCGTTAAAACAGAAAAGAGAGAAACAATCGCCATGCTACGAACAGAAAATCTCACAAAAAAGCACCTCCCTATGTTAACCAGACTATTATATAGGTTAACATAGGGAGGTGTAAAGCCCCTTCTCCTTAATATTAAAGAGTATATAGGTATTGACTATTACTGATCTTTGGACGTTTCTTCCCATCCCCATTTTTTTATCATACCGGAAGCCTCTTCTTCTGATAAATAAGATTCTACAGAAGGAACAGAAGAAAGGGGGACAAAAAAAGATAGAGTAATCGTTTCAGCATAGGCAGGAAGCATACTTTCTTCTGAAACATCGCGATTTTTTAACTGATAGACTATTGTTTTATAAAGAGAGTAAGGAAATTCTACATATCCTCTTTTGCCCATTCGACCCTCTTTTTTCCCTGCTTTTTCAAGTGCTTGGGTTGTTGCATTCCCATACGCCTCAATAAGGCCTCGAACGCCTAATTTAATACCTCCAAAATAGCGCGTTATGACAACAGTCGTAAAAGTTAAGTTCGCTCGTTGAATTGCTCCTAATATAGGTTTCCCAGCTGTACCTGAAGGCTCTCCTGCATCTGAACAATATTCTATAATAGGATCAATTCCTACCCTATAGGCCCAACAGTTATGGGTTGCTTGTTTATGTTTTTGAGATACATCTGAAATAAACTGGCGGGCTATCTCCTCACTTCTGGAAACACTTACGTGGGCAATGAAAAGAGAACGTTTTATTTTTAGTTCGTACGTTACATTGTTTAAAGGTTCATAAAAAAAATCAGAAATCATTCAAGGCTCCATGCATCTTTTATTTTGCAATATGTCTGTTCAAGACTTTCTGGGATCACTCTAGTCTCAGCTAAAACTGGCATAAAGTTAGTATCTCCATTCCATCGAGGAACTATATGCAAATGCAAATGGCCGTCAAAACCAGCCCCTCCAACTCGGCCTAAATTTACTCCGAGATTAAATCCTTGTGGTGCCATAACTTTTTTTAAAACTTTTAAACAATGACCAGCCAAGCGATGCATCTCCAACAATTCTTCATCAAGAAGATTTTCATATAACGCTGTATGTCGATACGGAGCAACCATTAAATGTCCAGGATTGTAAGGGAATGCATTACACATTACAAAACATCTTTCTCCCCTAAACAAAATTAAACGGTCCTCATCTCGGTCTTCTTTGGGAAAGTCACAAAAGATACAATGCTCTTCTTTTTCTTCTGTCGAACTTGAGATATAAGCCATACGCCATGGGGCAAAAATACTTTCCACGATGCCACACCTCCGCTATATGTTTCACGTGAAACATTAATAATTATCTCTTTCTTTTATTTTTACGCCATATCTGTTTTAAATAAAGCCATCCTTGCCATAAACCAATAATGGCACCTAATAATGTACACCCTATAATAACCGTATCGGGGTATCCTCTAGAAAAAAGCCACCGCCCGATCCAATAGCCCAAGAATATATAACCTGCTATAAGAAGGGCTGTTGAAATAACCTTTCCAAATAATAAAAGGTCCTCTAGTCCCTTCAATATAAAACGCCTCCCCTATTTCCCGGGAAATAATTGGACAGCTGATTCTTGAAGAAGAGAACCCAATTTTTCTATCTGTTCCATGGATAAACCACGAATAGAAAGACGTAATGCGTCCCCATCTCCCGAAATCCGTGCCTGAAGACCATATTGTTTTGCAAGGTGTTCGAACACAGCTGGACATTTCTGTTTACAAGAAGTCTTTTCCTTAGATTCCTCCCAAGAGCCCTCCTTAAATCGCTTCACAAGCAATTCCAATTGCCGAACAGAAAGATGCTCTTTCTGTACTCGCCGTGCAAGTACCAGCATATGTCCCTCAGATTGAAGGCCAAGCAATGTTCGAGCATGGCCCTCTGTAATATCTTCTTCTTCAAGCATTTTTTGAATAGAAGAAGGTAATTGCAATAAACGCAATTTATTTGTTAGAAGGGTGCGACTCCATCCTATTCGTTCAGCAACTTCTTCTTGAGTAAGAGAAAATATGTCAATAAGTTCTCGAATAGCTCTAGCTATTTCTAAGGGTGAAAGGTCTTCCCGCTGGATATTTTCAATAAGAGAGATCTCCTGTACTTCCTGATCTGTCCCATTAAAAAAACATACTGGGACTTCGTTAAGGCCTGCTATCTGAGCCGCTCTCCAGCGTCGCTCTCCAGCTACAATGTTATACATTTCCCCCACTTTACGAACCACTAACGGTTGGATCACTCCATGGGTTCGAATGGATTCCGCCAGCGCCTGCAAATTCTTTTCATCCATACTTTTACGTGGCTGTTTATCATTTGGTTGAAGAAGAGAGAGAGGAAGTGTTTGTACTTCCCGCTCATCGTTATGGATGGACGATACATTCTTAGCCCCTGGCAAGAGGGCTCCTAACCCCCGTCCTAGTGCTCTGCCTTTGCTTCCAGCCATCTTTTTGCAACCTCCCTGGAAAAGGTAGAATACGCTTGGGCTCCAGAACAGTTGGGTTCGTAGTATGCAATGGGCATCGCATGACTTGGAGCCTCAGAAAGCTTAATGTTTCGAGGAACAACCGTAGAAAAAACTACCTCCCCGAACTGTTTCTTCACTTCCTCTACCACATCATTCGCTAAACGAGTACGGGAATCATACATTGTAAGGAGCACTCCATCTATATTCAAATCAGGATTCAGACAATCTCGAATAAGCCCGATGGTACGGGCTAATTGACCAACGCCTTCCAAGGCATAATACTCACATTGTATAGGAACTATCAGCTTGTTCGCCGCAACAAGAGCGTTAATAGTAAGCATGCCAAGGGAAGGTGGGCAGTCGATAATAGCCACATCAAAATCTTTTAGGAGAGACATGTGACGGCGTAAACACGTCTCTCGACTAATAATGGAGGCCAATTCTACCTCAGCTCCTGCTAAATCGATAGTTGCTGGCAACAGAGTTACGCCTTCCCAAGGGGTAGGGGATAATGCTTCATGAATAGAGACTCCCCCTAAAAGAACATCATAAAGGCTCGTCTTTATAGTGTCTGGCTCCACTCCTAATCCGCTTGTGCAGTTTCCCTGCGGATCCATATCCACTGCCAGAACAGAATAGCCAAGGCTTCCTAATTCTGCCGCAAGATTGATGCACGTGGTAGTTTTCCCAACTCCACCTTTCTGGTTGGTAATAGCTATAGATAGCACAGTGTCACCTCCACCAAAATTTTTTTTCTGCCATTCCAGATCTCCGTGGAAACTCTTTAGGGCACGGTAATACTTTTTCCCATTTAAGAAGATAGTGTTCTTTTTTGTTAATGCTATACGGAGAAATGTCTGTTGCAGAAAGCCCTAATCGCAAAAACTTCCCCTCTAAAGGGGCTATCTCTTCCTTGTAAAGAGGCCCCTTAAAAGCAAGCACCCCCCCTCCTTTTGCTACAAAAGGAGATAGATATTCCAAAAGGACCCCTGTTCCTGTTACTGCCCGAGCGCCAGCTAACATATAACGTTCCCTCTGTTCTCTTGCATACTCTTCGGCCCTGGCACAAACAATATCCACATTGGTTAACCTCAAAAGTTGTACAAGCTCTTCAAGGGCTTTGCACTTCTTCCGCACACTATCAAGAAGAGTTACGTGTATATCGGGCCTACATATAGCCCATACTATCCCAGGGAGCCCTCCACCAGTCCCCACATCAATAACCTTCCCTTGATCAGGGAGAAAAGGAAGAGAAAAAAGACAGTCAAGAACATGTTCGTCCCATAGGGTTTCAGGATCCTGCGGTCCTGTCAATCGCACCCGACCAGAAAAAGAAACAAGACCCGCAATATAGCGATCCAAAGCTGGCCGGAAAGGTTGAACCATACAAAGAATCTCTTCAATATTTAATTGGACTGGCAATCAGCCAACCTCCTCTAATATCAAATAATATTCATTCATTATTTTTGTTATCATAACCCTTAAAGGGAAGTTTTCCAAACAGATGGAGGGACGCTTATGCGCTTTTTTGAAAAACTTATTTCTCTAGCCAAAGAACAGAAAGATGCTCCTGTTCGAGAAATAATTCTTGGATGGCACGCAAGTATTGTTAGTTTTGAAGATGGAAGATGGGGGCTCGGCATGGTTCCCCCTGGAGAAAAAATCCCACTATCCTCCAGAGAAGAACACACCCAAAGGCTCCTTGCCTCTACTGCTCATGATCTCGTATCTCTTTTTGCATCCCCTTACCCTCAAGAATTCGCAGCTGCCTCTGCTGCCGCTGCAGCACTCTTGCCTCCAGAAGGACCTTCTCTTCCTCTCGATACCATAGCAGGAATTCCAGCCGGCGATAACGTTGCAGTTATGGGATACGATCGAACACTTACTCCTTTCCTGCGAGATTGGGGATGGTCTATGGTGATCCTTGATGACGAAAGAGAGGCTCCTGATATTTTCCCTGAAGATGAAACCCCTCAAAAATTACCTTTATGCAAGTGGTGTTGGCTCTCTTCAGACACTCTTCGAAACAGGTGGTTTACTTTCATTCAACCATATATCTCCCAAATGAAAGGAGTTTTTCTTCGAGGCCCAGGCCTTCCATGGCTTCCCCATCTCTTCAAAACAGCAGGGGTAACACACCTTATTCTGCCCTCTATAAATAAATACGAAATCTCTTCCATTACATCTTTTATTGCAGCAGGTGGAAATCCTTGGCTCTGTCGACATATTACGTGGCGGGTGCATATCTTATGAATGTTAAAAAAAGAACGCAACGCTTTTTTGTGTTATGGCTTCTTTTTGTTGTTCTTATCTCCATCTTCGTTATTTCTTCACAAGCTTCCTGCACGTCTTTCTTTTGCCCTGTCTCTGTGAGGAAAGTTATTGACGGAGATACTATTTCTGTGTCTCTCCCCGACGGAACAGAAAAACGGGTGCGCTATCTTCTCATAGATACACCAGAACTCCACCACCCCCATCGTGGAGAAGAGGAACTAGGGGAGGAAGCCCTTCAGATGAATACACAACTGCTCCAAATGGGACAAATCCTCTTAGAGTTTGACGTTGAAAAACGGGATTGTTACCAACGTCTTCTTGCCTATATTTGGTGCATTACGAAAGAAGGAACATTTTTAGTCAATGAAGAGCTCGTACGCCAGGGTGTAGCAATGCCTTCTACCATTCCTCCTAATGTTAAGTATGTATCCCGAATTCAAAATGCTTTTCGAGACGCTTGCGAGAGGGAAGCGGGCCTTTGGAGACTAGCTCGTCATCGTCGTTTCACTGCGAAACAGATATGGGAGTTCCTTCCTTTCCTGAGAGGACATTTTGTCTCTTTTTCTGCAACAATTCAAGATGTAAAAGAAACGCCTTTACGTTATATTTTCCGTGATGGACGCCTCTCACTTATCATATATAAAAGCGAAAAAGATCTTTTTCCTTTAAATAGTATAAAAAAAGGGACTCACATAGAGGGGGTAGGGAAGGTGATTTCAGGAAATAGCGGAGGTGAAATTATTCTAAATAGCCCATTACAGCTGTTTACTCTTGTCTACTAATGGGAAAGAGCCTAGTGGCTTTATAAATGATTTCCACATCTGGACAAGTTATCCACAATCCTTATAATGCACGGGGTAAGTGGGACTAAATCCACGACTTCTCCACTGGGTTATCCACTTATCCACATATCCACGCCCTTTAAAAAGGCTCTATATGTGTGTAGTTTTAAACTGAATAATTAAAATTATCAAACGAGTATTCTTTACACGTCTTCCCGATGACAAAATCTTCAAGAGAGAGTATCGTGAACTTTATATATATGTGAACTAAGAAAGGGTAAGAGGTGGGCAATGAAAAGATCCATTTATTTTGTTTTACTATTCGTCCTCATTTGTTCGATAGGAGGTATCTTTTTCCTCCCCTTCGTTAAAATTGATCTCGGGACTGCATCGCTTCGAGCAGCTTTGGAAAAAATCTTGGAAACAGCGACTTCTTATTCTATAGAAATAGGAGACATTCATGGGAACCCCCTTGGAGGGTTTACAATAAATGATGTTGTTATATCTAACGGTCAGGCTATTGTTGGACAGGTTAGCACTCTTTCTATTCGGCCCTCTCTATTATCTCTTGCAACAGACCACCCGAGATTAAAGAGACTTCGTCTAGAAAAATTCTCTCTTTCCATAGACCACTTTCTATCTTTTAAAAAAGAGGAAGCTAGGAGATGGAACCTACCTCAAGATATTGTTATGGATATCATCGTATCCCAAGGGAAAATTACCAGCTCTTCTTTAGGTATTGTAGATATTGGGAGAGGCAAAATATCAGTAAATAACCAACACATTACAGTAGACGGGCGGGTGAAAATAAATAACGCCCCTCTCTGGATCAATATGGAAGGGCAAGTAGGGGAGAGAATTTCTGTTAAATATATGAATTTTAAAATAGCTGAAGGGACTATCCAACTTTCTGGATATGTATGCCCGGAAATAGGGCTTGCCGGCAAAATAGAGAATGTGAATCTCTCAAAATTCATGCTCGCTTTCCCTCCGGCTAAGAAGACTATTGATCGTCCTTTAGAAGGGACCGTTTCTTCCAGCATTATTCTTCGCGGCCGTTGGCCATCCCTTGTTGCGGAAGGGCAGCTTTCCGTGGAGAAGGGGCACATTTGGGGATTCGACGTTTCGCAGGGAACAACTCGTTGGGCATGGGATGGCAAGACGTTAAGTTTTCTTGACATAAATGGATTGTTCTTTGGAAGCAACGTACAGGGAAATATCGTTATCTCTCCTCAAAAAATGGTTCAGATAGACGTAACGGGACATGAGTTAAAAACAGCTGAATGGTATGGCGTTTTCCCCTGGCTTCGTTTTGCACAAGGAACTCTCGATACCCTCCGCGTAGAGTTGGCAATACATAATGGGAAGAGAGAAGGAGTCACCACCTTTACTAGCACGTCTGCTGTCCTTTCCGGCTTCCCTCTAGAAAAGCTGACTGGGAAACTTTTTTTCTCTCCAGAGCACCTCATAACTGTAGATGCTTCGGGGTTGTGGCATGCTACTCCAGTAAAAGGGAAGGGCACTATTACTATTAAAGAAAAAGGGGCGAACCTTGATCTCGCATTCGATGTGCCGAAACTTTCTCTCAAAAATATACAAAAAATAACGCCGGAATTTCAAGCTCTTCTCCTCGAAGGGGATGTATCTGCTGCTGTTTCTCTTCAAGGTCTTTCTACTTCACCAGAAATTCAGGGAGAGATCCGATCTAAACGGATTCGAATAAAAGGTAATATCCTGGAAAGTTTTGCCCTAGATTTCATACAAAAGGGAAATATTACTACTATTCCCTCTTTCGCTGCTCTTTTTCAGAAAACATCTATTAAAGGAGGGGGGGAGATACAACACCTCTTCGCAAAAGAAGAACCCATTTGCAACATAAGAGGAAACATGAACAACCTGTCCACTGCTGCTCTTGAGACTCTTCTACCAGATATAAAGCCTCTTCATGCTTCAGGATCTCTATCGGCAACATGGCAAATTTCAGGTTCTCTTAAAGATCCTATTTTTACTATAAATGCAAAAGGGGAGAACAATAAAATTTTTGAAAAGGTTCCTCTTCAAGACCTTGAAATGTCGGGAAAGTATAGAAAAAATCTATTTTCGCTAGACGCAATCAGAGGAAGGATATGGGGAGGGCTTTTTCTGCTTTCCGGTACCTTTGACATAGCTCAACCTGGAATAGCTCTCAATATAACAGGGGATATACGTCACATGAAAGTAAACAAAATGGGTCCTACCTTGGCAGGCTGGCAAAAAATGGATGGGGAAGTAAATGGAACTTTCAACATCCTTGGCACCTCGAGGGCTCCTTTATTAACAGCCATCATAGAAGGAGAGAACATGACGCTTTCTGGCCTTCTTTTCGATAAAGTTACAGCGAAAATAGAAGGGACGCCAACAGAGTTACAAATAGAAACTGTTACGGCCATGCTAGCGGGGTCATTATTGGAAGGGGCAGGTACATTTTCTGTGGGGAAAGGGTTAAATATGAACATTACCATCCCTCCCACAAATCTCCAGGCAATAGTGTCACAATGGCTTTCTCAATCACCTGTAGATGGGAACATCGCTGGTGAGATTTCTATTTCTGGCCCCCTACAACGGCCATCTATCTCGGCTACAGGCACATCTCAACATATTCGTATTGGCGGACTTGTTCTGAGTGACGTCTCATTAAAAGCCCAACCCCAAAAAGACGGAGCTTTTGTTTTTTCCCTCGATGGAATATATAAAAATGTTCCTGTAACCATTCTAGGCGGAGGAGACCTTGCTAAAGACGGATGGGAAATTTCTTTAACGACAGGAGAAAAAGGCATTCCCCTTGAACTTCTCGCTGCCAATGGAAATGGGAAAGGACGCTTTTCTGGCTTCCTTAACGCTTCATGGAAAGGGAAAGTTAGCGAAAAAGGCCTTCGTGGCAGTGGGCTTATCTCTTCTTCAGAGATGAAACTATACGGCTTTACTCTTTCCAGAATTCAGCTTCCTATTGAAACAAGTTCTGATGGGAAATTTTTAATTACAGATGGGGAGGTTCAAGCATACGGAGGGGAAGGTACAATCTCTGGGAGTTTCGATCCTCAAAAGTTTAGGTGGGACGCAAATGTTATAGTAGAAGGGCTTGACTTGGAAAAAGCCTCTATAGACTGGCTACCACCAGAAGGGAAACTCTCCGGGGAAGGGACCCTCAAACTTGATGCTTCTGGCACAATGGGGCAGTTAAAGTTTGTTTTCGGAAGTGGCTCTCTCTATATAAAAGAAGGGGCCATAGAAGGATTCCCTCTTGTTAAGAAAGTAAGCGGCACAGATAAAATTGGTTATCGTTCGATCATGGCTAATTTCAATCTCGACGGAAGAAGCCTTTATCTCCTTCCAGGAAGCAGGATTTCCGCTTTTCCTAATGATCCTGTTTATCGCTATTTAAACGCAAGCGGCTCTCTTGGATTTGGAGATAAAACCGTTTCGCTAAAATGCATGGGAGACATTAATTTGAAAGCTTTAAATGCCCTCCTTGGCGGTATCAAGGGACTCATAAGCGTGGGAGACAATATTACAGACCCCCTGTTGCTTCAAAAGTTCCTATCTGGACTTTTAGGCGGGTATTACTCTGTACGAGATTTTCGTGAGGCTAGTTTTACACTTGAAGGGACATGGGACAATCTTAAAATGTACGATTTAAAAGTCTCTCAGCCTGTTCAAAAATCGCCTATACCGACAGACAGCTCCTTCACACGGGAGAAAAGAGACGATGAAATTGACGATATAACCATTAAGCTATCTTTTCCGACTGGAGAGGGGAAAGATAGCTCGCTCAGCCCGGGAGAACAAGTAAAAAAACAACTTATGGAAAACCTGTTAAAACAAATAATAAAACCAGAAGAAATTGAAGAGATCTCGCCAAGCCCTAGTAAAGAAAACGATGCTGGAGCATCTTCTTCTAATGGCGGGCTATAAAAGAACAGAGAAAAGAGACGTTGTTAACCAGATCGCATGAGAGAACAGAGAAAAGAGACATTGAAGGGAGTTTTTATACATGACCATTACTGTACGCCAAATGCTTCGAATCCCAGAGTTGAGACGAATGAAAATTGTTGCTGGAGAAAGTGGCCTTGATACGAATCTTGTATCTACGGTCACTGTTCTTGATGCTCCAGATATAGAGAGATGGGTTCATGGAGGAGAATTTGTCATTACCTCTGGATATATTTTCAAAGATGATCCTACAGCCCTGGTGCAAGTAATCGAGAATCTAAGTAAGGGAGGAATGGCTGCCATTGGCATAAAGTTGGAACGCTTTTTGAAAACTCTCCCAACTGAAGTAATAGAAGCAGCAAACAAGCTTCGTTTCCCCATTATTAATGTACCTATTGATTTTGCTTTTAGCGATATTATTAATCCGGTACTCTCTAATGTAGTAAACGCACAAGCTCAGGAGCTGCGTTTCTCCGAGAAAGTTAGTCAATCTTTCTACGAGCTTATTATGAACGGAGAAAGTATCGACGAAATACTCGACAACCTTCAGTACTTTATTCATGTAGATTTAGCTTTTGTCGATACGGTATTTGGACAAAATTATTACTGTGCCCAATCTGAGGACTTTGTCGACCGTATCCGGAGAACAAGTTTACCCCAACTTGTGCGTGAGATCCCTAATCGACAAGCAGTTATTGGAGATAAAACATACGGGTATCTTTTCTTCGATGTAGAGGACTTAGGGACCCTTCCTAAAAGTTGGGACATCTCTATTTCTCATGCTATTACAGCTATTTTAATTTGCACTCAAAAACGGATCGCTAAAAGTGAAGCTGAGAAACGATATCGTGATGAATTTGTCCAGGACATCCTTTTAAAAAATGTCCGGTTTGAGAAGGAGGTCTGGAATCGTGCTCAACTTTTCGACTGGGATTTACGCGGCCCTCAGGCTGTAATGGTAGTCGATATAGATAACTACAAGCATCAGTTTGAGACAGCTCGGCAAATTGACGAAGCAGTAGCTACTCTTGATGAGGTAAAACAGCGGATTTATAACATTTCTACCTCTATCACAAAAAAGGATTTTCCTAACGTTCCCTACGCAGAGATGAGCGATTCCATAGCTTATATCATTCCATCATCTCTACGTGACTACGATGAATTTAAAAAGAAACTATTAAGAACGCTTACGTCAATCCAAGAAGAAGTTTCGAAAAAAACACATTTTACCGTTACTATTGGTGTAGGAAATACAAAAGATAGTATATTTGCTTGCCACCAAAGTTATGAAGAGGCGCAAAAAGCTCTGGAAATGATACGAACAACCTGTGGCGGCGGACATGCTATTTTCTGGAGAGATCTTGGCGTCTATAAGCTTCTCGGCAACCTCTATAACACAAAAGAAGCCGTGGCTTTCTATTACGACTATATAGGGAAACTTATCGAACACGACAAAAAGAAAAAGAATCAACTCGTTGAAACCCTCGAGACTATTGTACGTTGCAACTGGCAGTTGAAAGCCGCAGCTCAAGACCTTTCACTCCATTACAACACATTGAAATATCGTTACAGAAAAATTTGCGAGCTCATAGACCTCAATACGAATGATAGTGAAGATCGCCTCAATGTGGCTCTTTCATTAAAATTGTATCTTATGGACAAATATCTAGATAAATAATTGTCTTTTAGTTTCTATAAAAACTAAAAAAGAAACGAAATCGTCCCTTAGGAACATAAACTTGAACCTTATATTGTTTTTGAGGGACGATGTTTATTGCCTCCATTACAGATACAATTTCTTGTGAAAGTTGCGACTATGTTTTGTTTCGTGTGAGCGCGCACACAAACGAATATGCAAAAAACGCTGTTGTCGTTGGAATACTGTGGAGGTGTTTTTGTTATGCCAGAGGCTGTTCTTCAAATAGCAAATAGTTGGCTCATTTGGGGCATTGCTATTGCTATCATAGTCATCGTTCTAATACAATCTCTTTTGTATATCCGCCTTTCTTTCAGAGCTGCAGATCAGATTGGATTTCCCCGCGAAAAATGCGTCCGCGGCCTTCGAGCTGGCGCTATTTCTGCCATTGGGCCGTCCATAGCTATTTTTATTGTTATGGTAGGTATGATGTCTGTTGTTGGCGGGCCTATTACATGGCTGCGGCTTTCCATTATCGGAGCCGCTCCCACTGAGTTAACAGCGGCTACTATTGGAGCCGAAGCGCTTGGCGTTAAGTTTGGGTCGGCAGATTACGACTTAACCGCTTTGGCCACATCGTGGTGGACCATGACCATTAATGGTACAGGTTGGCTTATCTGTGCCGCTCTCTTCACTCATAAGCTAGAGGGTATGCGAGAGAAAATGGGGGGCGGAGATCCTGTATGGCTTGCTATTATGTCTGGTGGCGCTATGTTAGGGTGTTTTGGATTTCTCAATTCTCGAAATATAGTTTCTGGACTTCGAGAACTTCAGTCTGGCCTGGCTGGTGGCGGTGGCCCCCTCTATGCTGCTATCGGAGGGTTGCTCGGCATGGTTCTTATGATGCATTTAGCAAAAAAACTTACTTGGCTCCGTGAATATACCCTTGGTATCGCCATGCTCATAGGAATGGCTGTAGCTGTTATTCTCGTCTAGCTAAAGGAGGCTCTATTATGGTCAGTCATGAAGAATTCGACAAAATATGGAAAAAGCCAGCTGTAAAGATAGGAGTTATAACTATCATAGTTCCTATGCTGATGTGTTTTTTACCTAACGTATATTTATTCCTTCGGTTTGGGGCTTTTCCGCCTCTCTCCGTAGCACTTAAAGCCTGGGCTATGATTGCTACCATTTTTGGGGCATTTTACATAGTGGAGTTGGTGTCTTATTACCCTATATTGGGTCTTACAGGTACCTATATTACCTTCCTCACAGGTAACATGGGAAATCTCCGCGTCCCTTGCTCCGCCGTCGCACAGGAAGTTGTCGGCGTCAAGCCAGGGACACAAGAAGCTGAAATTGTTTCAACCCTTGGTCTCACTGGCTCAGTGGTAACGAACCTTTTTTTCACTACATTAGCGGCGGTAGCTGGAGCAACATTGCTTGCTATCTTCCCGGAACCTATAGCTATTGCTTTTAAGCAGTACACTGTAGCGGCTATTTTTGGTGCAGTTTTTGGCCAATTTACATTAAAATATCCAGCCCTTGCAGCAGCCGGACTAGGTATCCCCTTGCTCCTGTTCATTGGAGGGCCCGCTATCGGCCTATCTTTTTTAGCGGAGTCATGGATTGTTATCATTGGTTCTGTTTTTGGCACTATCGGCTTTGGGCGCTTGCTCTATAAGAAAGGGCTTTTACATTAAATTTTACATTTCAGATCACATCACACAGGATAAGAGGGGGAGTCACTCTTGGAAACAACAAAGAAAGAAGCATTGGCGTTGCAGGAACAGGTTGTAGCTTGGAGACGAGACCTGCATCAAATCCCCGAAACAGAGATGGATACTGTTCAGACCGAAGCATATATCTGTGCTTGTCTGGATGAAATGGGCATTCCCTACAGAAAGGGAGTTGCAGGACATGGAGTTGTTGCCGTACTTAAAGGGAGCAAGCCAGGAAAAGTATTCGCCCTTCGCGCTGATTGCGACGGTCTTCCCATAAAGGAAGAAACAGGCCTTCCCTTTGCTTCTAAGAACGGGTGCATGCACGCTTGCGGTCACGACGTACATACAGCTATGGCCCTTGGAGCCGCGAAAATCCTTGCTGATAACAAAGATCATTTGGAAGGATCTGTAAAGTTTATTTTTCAGCCAGGAGAAGAAGGTTGTAAAGTAGGGTATGGTGGCGCCAAACGCATGATAGATGATGGCGCTTTAGAGGACCCACGTCCTGACGTTATAGTAGCTCTTCATACCGGTTCTCTTTGGAATGAAGATCTTAAACCAGGCGATATTGGATATCGTTCAGGAAGCTTTATGGCATGCATGGATCGATTTGAGATTGTAGTGAAGGGGAAAGGAAGTCACGGTGCGTATCCTCATGGTTCTATCGACCCAATCAGCATTGCTTGTCATATCGTAACTGAACTTCAGACAATCGTAAGTCGCGAGATGAATCCTGTAGAACCAGCCGTTATCTCTATTGGGGAAATTCATGCCGGCTCCGCTTTTAATATTATTCCTGGAGAATGCCGTATTAGTGGAACTGTAAGAGCTCTTACCAACGACACCCGGAAAGTTTTAGCAGACCGGATTGAAACTATTGCCCAAACAGTCGCTCAGGGGATGCGAGGAGAGATTGAATTCCGATATGGTTGGGAAGGGCCTTCTCCTGTTGTAAACGACCCTGACGTAACAGAGGAACTTCGTCAGGCTGCCGTAGCTGTTCTTGGAGAGGCGCACGTAAAAGAGATCAAAAATCCCTCTATGGGAGGAGAAGACATTGCCTTCTTCCTTGAAGAAGTTCCTGGCACTTTCTTTTTCCACCCGAGTTGCAATGAGGAAAAAGGACAGATTTACCCTCACCATAACTCGCGCTTCGCAGTAGATGAGGACGTGCTATGGATTGGCTCTGCTGTCATGTCAACCATGGCTATAAACTGGCTTAAGAAACATAAATAAACTTCTACAGACAAATTACAGGGGCGGGCAAAAAAGCTATTCTGCCTGCCCCTGTTTTCTTTTTCTGCTATAAAATTATTGAAGATCCATAGCAGAAAGGGGTTCGAAAAATGGGCCTAAAAAAGAAACATATAACTCTTTTTTTGAGTTTCGCTCTTTTTACATCTGCACTTTGGGTTATCCACAGAGAGTTAGGTCATTTTTCTTATTTCGATATTCGCAGAGCCATTACGGCCATCCCTTCGCAACGAATTCTGCTCTCCTTTTTCTGTTCTATTGTCAGCTATCTTCTTCTTACTGGAAACGATTTGCTTGCTTTGCTTCATATCGGGAGACGGATTCCTTATGGGAAAACAATTTTTGCCTCCTTTTTAAGCTATGCTATTAGTTACAATGTGGGTTTTTCCATGTTCTCAAGCGGATCCATCCGTTACCGCCTTTATTCACCTTTAGGACTCTCTCTTTTCGATGTCGGGCAAATCACCGCTTTTTGCGGCATGAGTTTTTGGATTGGAGCGTTAGCTCTTGGTGGGGGAGCGTTCCTCCTGGAACCACCAACTCTTTTTGTTACATTGGGAATACATTGGAGTGCTCGTACTGTAGGGATACTTTGCCTCTCTCTTCTTTCCGGGATATTTCTTTTAAGTTTTTGGGGGAAGACTATCACATTGGCAGGTCATACTATAAAATTTCCTTCAACACGTCTTCTAAGCAGCCAACTTGTTTTAGCCACTTTCGACTGGCTCTCCGCGTCTTTAGTTCTGTTCCTTCTTCTTCCTTCCTCTCCAGATATGAACTATCTATCTTTTCTCGGACTTTTTGTCATATGTGAGTTATCAGGAGGGATGAGCCAGGTTCCTGGCGGGTTAGGCGTCTTTGATTCCCTTTTTCTTGTACTCCTGTCGCCTCATTATTCATCTCCTACCCTCATGGGGGCTCTCTTGATATACCGACTTATTTACTATATTCTTCCTCTCCTTATCGCAACTTTTAGCCTTATGTTTTTAGAAGCATCAGTACTATTAAAAGGGAAACCCATGGCAACCTCTATTTTTTCTGCCGTCAGTCCTTCAATACCCATTATATTTTCTATCCTGACTTTTATAAGCGGTCTCATTCTTTTGGCATCAGGAGCTACCCCTGGTATAGAAAATCGACTCCTTTTTTTAAAGAAAATTTTCCCTCTTGCACTCCTTGAAACCTCTCATTTCTTGGGAAGCATTACTGGCCTTTTTTTGCTCTTCCTCTCAAGAGGGTTAGCGTTGCGATTACGAGAAGCCCATACTGGTGTTGTATTGCTCCTTATCAGTGGGGTAGCATTCTCTCTCTTTAAAGGTGCCGACTATGAAGAGGCTATTGTTCTTCTCATCGTGGCCATCTCTCTTGCTCCTGCTAGAAAAATTTTTTATAGACGATCCCGTTTTATGGAACAGCCCTTTAGTTTTACGTGGTTCCTTCTCATCACTACAGCAGTGGCGAGTATTGTATGGTTAGGGTTATTTTCTTTCAGACATGTTCCTTATAGTCATGAACTTTGGTGGCAGGTAGCCTTTGAAAAAGACGCCCCGCGGTTCTTAAGAATGTTTCTGGGGGTAACGATCCTAACGTTATGTTTCTCCCTCTGGAGATTAAGTCGACCAGCCCATGTAAAACCCTCAACGCTTACTGCTGAAGATCTCTCTCTAGCCCGTATGCTCGTCTCCCTCTCTCCAGAAGCCTCTTCTGCTCTTGCATTGACAGGGGATAAATATTTCCTTTTTAGCTCCAACAAAAATGCCATGATAATGTACCAAGTACGAGAATCTCATTGGATCGCAATGGGAGACCCTATAGGGGATGTGGATGACGGTAAAGAACTCATATGGCTCTTTACAGAAATGGCCGACAGATATGGTGGTCAGGTAGCCTTTTATGAAGTAGGAGAAACATTTATAGATACGTATATCGAATTAGGTTTTTCTCTTATTAAAATTGGGGAAAAAGCCCTCGTTTCTCTGGAAGACTTTTCCCTTGAGGGGAGCCATTTCAAAAGTCAAAGACATACTATTTCGCAAAAAGAGAAGGAGGGTGTGATTTTCAAAATCTATCCGCCTCAGGATGTACCGTCCATCCTTTCACAATTAAAAGAGGTGTCTGATGGGTGGCTTTCTACAAAAAACACGAAAGAAAAAGGGTTCTCCTTAGGTTTTTTCTCCGAATCCTATATTGCTTCCTGTCCGGTAGCTGTTTTAATTCAAGACAATACTATTATAGCTTTTGCCAACGTATGGGAAGGTGCGAACAAGAAAACGCTTTCTATAGACTTAATGCGGTACAGACCCGATACATCTCCAGGACTTATGGATTACCTGTTTTTAAAACTCATTCTTTTTGGGAAAGACAACGGTTTTAAATGGTTCGACTTGGGCATGGCTCCGCTTTCAGGGCTCAGAGATCATCGTTTAGCCCCTCTTTGGAATCGGCTTGGTCATCTAATCTACCGTCATGGAGAACATTTTTATAACTTTCAAGGGATAAGACAATATAAAGATAAATATCGCCCTATCTGGGTTCCTCAATACCTTGCTTTCTCCCCGAAAGGGCCCCTCACAGGTTTTCTATTAGATCTATCTCTCCTCATTTCCGGAGGCTTCCGCGGGCTATGGGGGAAATAAGAAATGCCAAGACATACCCGACAGCTGCTACGCATATAATCACAGCGCCTGCTGTTACATTGAAACGGAAAGAGAGCCATAACCCTATCGTAGAAAAGAGCAGGCTCAAGACAAAAGCAATGCCCATCATAGAAAAGAGGGAATGAGCCCACTGTTCCGCTATAGAGGGGGGAATCGTCAAAAGAGCTATAACGAGGATAAGCCCAACCACCCGAATTAAGAGAACAACAGCTACGGAAATAAGGATAATTGTAACGAAGTGCAAAAGAACCACAGGCACTCCTCGAGTCTTTGCGAACTCCGGCTCATAGGCGAAGGCGAGAATTTCTCGGTGAAAAGGAATACCTAAGAGAAGAGAAATGGCAACCAGACTACCCATAGACCATAAATCACCTCGTGATACCGTCAAAATGCTTCCAAACAAATAGCTCATAAGATCAGAGCCGTATCCAGGTGTTATATCTATAAAGATAACCCCTGCAGCCATACCGACAGCCCAAAGGACACCGATAATCGAGTCGGATCGAGAGGGCTTATGGAGGGTAACCCATGCCATTATAAGGGCCATGACAAGAGAAAAGCCAATAGCTCCCAAGCGAGGTGATATGCCTAGAAAAAAAGCAAGGCCCACACCGCCGTACGCAGCGTGAGCAACCCCTCCAGCAATAATAACCTGGCGACGAACAACAACAAGAGTTCCCATCATACCGCAAAGTACGCTGGCAAGAAGAGCCGCCCCAAAAGCGTTTTTCATAAATTCAAACTGTAACATATCAATCATGAGAAGAGAGCTCCTTTGAAGCATGGTCGTGGCGAGCGAGCACACGATGAGGAACGCCATGAGCAACGAGCTCTACCGGACACTGTCCTCCATATTCCATAGCCAACATTTCTTCTGTAATCTCACCAGCATTGTGGTAATACACATCGCTACAAACACAAGCCACTGCCGTAGCACCACTGGCTATAACAGATAGGTCATGACTTACCACTAAAATAGTGAGACTCCCAGCCAGAGAAGCCAATTCTTCATAGAGAACACCTCTCGCTTCTGGGTCAATGCTCGCCATTGGTTCATCCATTAAAAGAATCTGGGGTCGAGAAGCGAGAGCTCGTGCAATAAAAACTCTTTGGCGTTGCCCTTGAGATAATTCTCCCATTTTGGCACAACTCTGATCTGCCATACCTAAGCGAGCGAGAGCTTCCATAGCAATTTCATGATCTTCCTGAGAGAAAAGAAATCCCTTTCTGCCTCCCCCGAGACGCCCCATTAACACTACATCAAGAACACTTATAGGAAAATCTCGGCTACGGCCGGTATCTTGAGGGACATACCCAACGCATCCCGTGGAGTGGCCAGGCGTTCTCCCTAAAACCTGTATTTCTCCATACGTAGGCTTTACAAGGCCGAGAATTAACTTAAGCAAGGTTGTTTTTCCTCCGCCATTAGGGCCAATAATAACTAGGAACTCACCTCGTGGCACAAGAAAAGACACGTTATCCAAAACCTTGTCACCATTTTCGTAATGAAAAGAAACGTTCTTAAAAGAAATCACATAATTATTGTCACTCATCGTAAACTTTCCCCTATAACTTGAGCTGTGTGTAGCATTCCTTCCGCCCAATTGATAGGTAGAGGGTCTATAACAACAATAGAAGCCCCAACCTCACGAGCAAGACTTTCCGCTATCTTTTTAGAGAACTGAGGAGAAACAAAAATAGTAGAGAGTCCTTCTTCTTTCATTTTCTGAATAAGAGCGGCGAGATCTGCCGCTTTCGGCTCTTTGCCTTCTATTTCCATAGCAATCTGTTCCAGGTCGTATTCTCGAGCAAAATAAGCCCAGGAAGGATGAACAACAACAAATTTATTCTTTGTTTTTCCCTGAAATTCTCCTCGAATTAATTGATCTAACTGGTCTATTTGGGAACAGAAAATGCTATAGTTGCGATTATACTCTGATGTATGGGCAGGGTCCAAGGCAACAAAACCATCTCGTATCGCTGCTGCCTGAATCTTTACGAGGGATGGAGATAACCAAATATGCGGATCCACAAGCTCATGATCATGACCGCTATGATGGTCACTTCCAACAAGTCGCTCTATGTCCTTTTGTGTTTTTACTATTCGCAGAGAGGAGCTCAATGACTGAAGCCGCGGAAGCAACGCTTCTTCAAAGGGAAGACCTACCGCAAAATAAATAGCACCGTCAGATAAAAGCTTCATTTGAGAAGGGCGCGGCTCGTAGGTATGCGGATCGTTTCCAGGACGGATAAGTACCTGAACAACAGCATGCTCGCCAGCTATTTGCTGAACAAAATAGGCTTGTGGTGGAATGGAAACAGCTACATGGATTTTCTCATCCCCACGAAGAGGCCCAACGAATATAAGACCTAAAAAACACGCAAAAAACATGCTTGCGATTTTCCATCGAAGCATCATAAGCATCACCTCATTACGACCTACGAATATACTGTTTATTTTACAACAGAAATGAGGTGAGGCGAGGCTTCCTTTTATATGCATATGCTGTAAAGGAAGCCTCTAGTCGTTCTTTTATTCTGGATAGGGTCGGTCTTCACTATGGATTCTTTTTTTATCCAAGCAGTGTCCTCGACCTCGGAGCTTCTGTTCTTCACGATAAATATCTTCAAGGACTTTCAGGTAGCGAATTTCCCATTCTCTTTGATCCATGTTCTTCCTTGTGGATTCTCGAGAAAGATAATCTCGCTCCTTTCGCAGAGAATATAGATCCCCCATGTTTATAAGCCCTCCTTTACGTTTCCCGGACCGAGAGACGAATTCGAATCTGTCCCAAATTCCGGGCCGCTTCATTTCCTGCCTTAAGAAGGACAACTCCATTCCCTTGTACCCCATATATCCCCCAAATTCCCGAAAGAAGCTCTACTTCCTGTGCTCCAAGTTCCACAAAACCTGCAGATTGTCCTCGAACAGGGGCATCAAGTTTCAGAAAAAGCTGTACCCCTTCAGGGAGAATCCCTTCTATCTGACCAACAATTTTCCGTGGGGTAGTTCCTGTAGCTGTAACAATATAAGTTAGCGGAGACGTCTCGCCTTCATTACCAATATAGCTGTTAAGCGAGAGAGGATTCTGAAGAATAGAGATGGCATTTTCCTCTGGAACTTCTATAGAAATTTGTATTGTAGCCACAGTTCGATCTACTCCTTCCACAGGGCCACAAGCGAGAAGGAAGGCAGCAATAAACCCCAAAGTAAACATTCTCCAGACCATCATCTTCACCTCACTTTCCTTCCCGGCCCATTACAATCTTGCCTTCTTCAAGAAAACGAATGGTTCTCTTTCTTGGGAGAACCTTGGCTTCAAAGCTTCCCACTTCCCCCGGCTTAAACTCGAAAACCTGCTCTGTTTGTTCTAGATGATAAGATGAAGGAATATTTATATCGTAAATCTTTAAAGTCCACTTCCCTGGGCGTAACCCTTCGAACAAGAATTTTCCCCACTCATCTGTAAGTCTTCGATGAACCTCTTCGCCATTCTTCATTTCTACCAAGACACTTTGAAGCCCCCCTGCCTGTAATGCCCCATCGTTGCCGAGAGTATCCCCTACGAGGTATCCTTTTTCTCCTTCTAGCGTAGCCGTTCCATCTTTCCCAGCTTCAGGATCTACAAGGACTACAGCACCATTGAGCGTTGCTCCATCAGTTATTCCTATATCCATAGAAGTAATCTCTCCATACCCCGCTATCTCCACTATAATCGGGGTCTTCACATCTGGAACTCGGCTACCACCGAGAGAAGCTCGATCTATCTTCAAAAGGTAGGGGCCTGGCGTTAACGACGGGAAAAGAAACACTCCTTTGACATCAGTAACCGCGGTCTGCTCTTCGATGGCCAGAACAACATTAGGAACTCCTCTTTTTTCATCTCCTACGTTTTCATAAATGAGGCCCTGCAGAACACCCACATTTTTCTTCTTAGCCATTTTTATATCGAGAGGAATAACGTACATAATGGAGTATGAAGTCTCCATTTCTCCACTGTTGTCGTTACGTTGAATTCGGAAACGTAGAATGCTTTCATCAGCGAAAGTCTGCTCCGCCATGAATTCGTATTGCTCACTGTTGTCTACAAAATCATTATCATCATAAGAATAGCGAGTATACCAGCACGAAAGCCTTAAACTGGGAGTTGCATCCCATATAATACTTATCCCTCTGTTTGTCGATGCTCTTAAAAGATAACTATCTTCAAGCACCCTATTATCACCAAAGCCTCCATACAGAGAGACATATAAATCTGGAGTTAACTGATAACTTAATGAAACATTGTAATTCCATGCGTGGGTGCTCTCTCCTCTCAGGAGATCATCCTGATCGGCGTAACGAGCCTCTACCGAATAGCTGTACTTCTCCATATTTCTCCCCACTCGCACCCACCAAGATTTTTCATAAAAATCATATTCTGCGGGAAGAAGGTTGTCTTTCATAGAAAAATCATCATATCCCAATGAAATATACCAACCATCTGAAAGTTCATAGTCCATATAGGTTTGGAACAGCTCTTCAATAATCTGTGTTGTATTATTTTCGCTACGCATATTTAGATTGTTTTTATATTCGTACCACGACACATTCCATTGCAAGCGATCGCTTAAAGGAAACCCAAGAGAGGCACTTGTATAGTCGTAATCGTGATAGTACCCCCAATAGTCGGTACCCGCCCTCACTCTTGTAATGGAGTAGGGCATATTTTTACCCATGCGGCCTCTCAAATAAATACGATATGCTTCATCATCATCAAGCGCTCTCTCCCTATCGGTATCGCAGAATCCATACTCCAATTCGAGAAGCGTATGCTCCCATGGTCGATACTCGGCGCTCACGCTCCACAGCTTGTCTTCTGTAGAAGGTTTATTTTTATAAGCATCTCGCCTTTTCTGAAGCATATTCAAACGTATCTCAAGATTCTCTTGCATCTTCTGACTTATGTAGAACCCGAACTCTTTCTTATCAGGGTACCCCCAGCGGCTCTTCATGTAGTGACCTCCACCGCCTAAGCCAAGCCTTTCCGGTTCATATGAAAAACCTATGCCTCTACCATAGGAAGAGGACGAGGTCAGGCGAGAGAGGGGATACCCCTGATCTCCGAGAAAAAGAGAAAATGTATCGGTAAAATAGGTGAGCCAATACTCTTCTACGTCACCATAAAGTCCTTTGTCATCTGTATCAGGGCCCCTGAAAAGGAAATCTACACCCTTGGTACGTTCTTCATCGAGATACCCGTACCCGCTCCATTCGATATTGGCTCCATCTCCTCCCGAATTGCCCATAACGCTGAAAGCAAGTTCTGTTGGCAAGACATGGAAAATATCCAACTCTCCGCCACCCTTTGGGATAACATCAAGATCTACTGTTAGAACTGCTGATTCTGGCCCTTTATCACCAGTTGTAGTAGCCCGCACTTCCACAAAATGGAAACGAGATGTACTTTCGGCAAAAATTTTCCCCTTTAATTTTAAATTTGCACTCTCTCCTGCTTCGAGAGCCACATCTGTGGGAGTAACAGTTGCGGGGAAGCGAGGGTCGCGATCGGGTAAATCTATATGGATCTCCCGAGATGTATTTGCCTTATTTAAAACTTGAAGGTCCACCTCGTAACTCTGCCCTGCAATAATGGCAACAGGCTTTCTAACGAGAATAAGGTCAAGACCTTCTACAGTTAAAACAGAGACTGTAAAAATTTCTTCATCATAGACGCCGTAATCTCGGCGATTTTTTACAGAATAAATAACATCGTAGTCATTCGCTTTTGTAGAAGCTGGGACCTGGAAGGCCACAACACGAGATATGCTGCCACGTGCCGGAATGGAAAAGCGCCCTGGCGGCACTAAAGGTTGCCAGCCCTCAGGAAGTTTAATTTCTTCAATAAACGTCTCTTCTCTAGTCTGAAAACTTGTGATAAGAACACTCACGCTAATAATGCGCCCTGGCTTTGTACTAATTTGCAAAGGGGAACGGGCCCTAACCTCTACGCCATATCCCTTTCCTTGAGCCCATGCGAAACTGGAGAATAGGCAAAGCAGCAAACAAACTATGCCTATTGCCAGTCTTTGCTCTCTGCCTCTCATCATGCCCACCCCCCCTATTTTACGACCAGGGCATACTGAGCACCAAAAGCTTCGTCTTCTCCACCATCCGCTACAAGCAAAACCTTATAATCCCCAGGCTTAATCCCTTTGAGAGGAATTTCAAACCGACATGAGGAACCAGGATAAATCCATCGCCGTCCACCTTCAAATTTTCCCGCCTGATTCCCCTGTTGATCGTATAGTTCTGCCCATACAACAGGGCGAATAACGCGTTCCCCTGTATTTTCAATATCAAGATCAAGAACAGGCATGCCTTCTACCGTTCTTAATCTCTTATCTATAAACTGAATTTCCTGTACTCCAGATGTACCTACATCAGTGATCATTTGAATGGCATATTTAAAAACGGTAGTAACGTTGTAAGCCATATCTTCCTTTGACCCATCCGGAACCTGTAAACGTTCCTGTCCTATAGGCTCTACTATAATGAGGCTCCAATAGGTTCCACGAAGACTTTCTTCCTTGGGAGTACAAATAACATATTCAAAAGTACCGATGCTATCTGGAGGAATAATAAGCTGTCGTGGACTGAGAGCCATCCAAAGAGCATTGGATCGATTATGACTCCCTGGGGACGGATATTCGTTCCGTCCATCAGCATAACAATGGTAATCATTCTGATTAATAGAAACCTGCACAGATTCTTCTTTGCTATAATTTCTTATGGCTATTTGTCCCCGCACTTCCTGGCCGGGGGATACATTGAAACGATAGGTAAGATCTCCCACTATATCTATATTGGCAAAGCACTGCCCTCCACCACTTGGTAATGCTAACAGGGCCATAACACAGACACAAAGGGTTTTCATTATTATTTTTCTCATCATAAATCCACCACCGTAAAAGCAATGTGTGGAGCATAAATCCCTTTCGGTGTTTCTGGTGATATTCCGGAAACCTTAAACTGCACTGTTATATGACTACGATCTCCCGCTCCTGTAAAAAACAACGTCCCCGCAGGATCAACAAGTTGATAGGATGTACCGCCACGTATCCATCCAGCCCCCATACCGTTCCCTGTCCGACGAATCCATATTTGAATTCCCTCAGGCAATGTAGCTCCTTCTATGAGCTTGACCTCCACATTCCACATATCATCTTGCCCCTTAGCATTAACAATACCCAATGAGGCTATAGAAGGATCACTCTCGCGCGAACCTCGCCCACTAGAAGCTGATGCCCCTATAACGAGGGACGACCAGCCACTTAAAGCGATGAGCTCCATCGCTTCCGAGCGCTCACTCAAAGGAGAAAAAATTACGAGAAAGACGAGAAGAACAATTCTCGATGTTACTGTAGTCCCACTCATTTTTCGTCTCCTCCTTGACTAAAAAGGGCAGCGCCCTCATGGAACGCCGCCCTCGTCCCTCGGATACCTCTTATGCAGATATCCTCTCTCCTTCTTATACGTCCTGAATGAGAAGGGTTAGGACTCTAACTCCGGAGCCTTTCTGAGCATCAGCGCCGGCGCAAAGTTTCAATCCGCCCTTGCCCCAAGCTCCGCAAATCTTGGAAATCCCGGTCACGAGATCCACATAATCTGTGGAAAGCTCGGTCCAGTTAGGTGTTCCAACAGCACTGGTTCCATAAGGAGCTCTCAGTTTTGCCCACAGTGTTACGTGCTCGGGCATATTGACGTCGATCTTGCCAACAATCTTTCTCTCATCAGTACCTGTAGCAACGACGGCGTACCAAATGCACTCCTCATCACACCATCCATCGCAGCAGCCGATGTAGGTGGCCATGCAGATCTCGTCCTGCCGAATCTGCAGGCAGTTAATGGGAATAACTCTCCAATTGATTTTCAGCGTATCCCACGGTGAACATCCCGAGGGGTTACAACGTGAAAAACCAGCCTCCTCCATGGTCATGGGGGCTTCCTCGGCAAACACAGCACCAGCCGCAAAAACGACCATGGCTGCTACTGCAAACAGAAGAAACAATCTTTTCATCTTTTCTTCCTCCCTTTTCTGCAGATACCCTATTTCTTTCGTGCCCCTTATTTCTCCCTTAACGCCAGAAAGTTCATGCTTATCAGGTAAACCCGCATACGGCGGGCATAGTCATAACCCCCTCTCTAGCGATATTGCTTGAGCCGGATAGCTCGCATTAAGGGTACTGAATTTTTGGAAAGTATTAAATCAGGATAGGGCTGAGAAGAAGGAGGAGATTCCCTTACAAAATTTTTTGTTTTTCTGGAAAAAGGGGGGAGAAATACTTAGAAAAGGATCAGGAAAACACTTAAAGCTTTTTTAAAGTCAGTCTATAGAGGTAATGCCGCTCTTTATGGCATATTTTGTCAGCTCTGCCACAGATCGAAGGCCTAGTTTACGCATAATGTTGTATTTATGAGTTTCTATTGTCTTTACACTTACGTGAAGACTCTTCGCTATATCTCGATTCCCTTTGCCTTCTGCGATTTGTTGCAAAACCTCTCTTTCTCGAAGACTTAAAACATGACCAGACGATACGCATTCTTTATCCTCGTTTAAAAAATCAAGGTACTCTTCCACAACAACTTTTGAAATGCTCGGACTCAAATATACTTTCCCTGCGACTATGGCCCGAATTGCCTCTGCCAGTTCTCGAAAAGCACATTCTTTTAGCAGAAATCCGGAAGCTCCTGCCCTCAGCATTTCCGTCACAAACTTTCTATCGGCATGCATAGAAAGAGCTAAGACTTTTACTCCCGGCTGCTCTTTTTTGAGGCGGCATGTAGCTTCAATTCCATTCAATTCTGGCATAATAACATCCATAACGAGCACATCCGGACAATGAGCAACAGACATTTCTATAGCTTGCCGTCCTGTTTCCGCCTCGCCTACAACTTCCATATCATTTTGGGTGTTTAAAAGAGTTCGCAAACCATCTCGAAGAATTTGATGGTCATCAGCCAACAGAATCTTCACTTTTTTCAATAAAGTCACCGGCCCTTTCTTCTTCGTTTTCTACTGGAACAAAAAGGGTGACATTCGTTCCTTGCCCTGGTGACGATTCAATTTGCATAAAACCTCCAATGTAGTTTACTCGTTCCTGGATATTCAAGAGCCCGAAGTTACTCGGATCTCTCCCTAACTCTCGAAGAGAAGAGAGATCAAAGCCGACGCCATTATCCCGTACTTCTAAAGCGACAGTCCAACGGTCAAAACGAGAAAGGCATACAGACACCTCAGATGTTCGAGCATGTTTCACTACATTCATTAAAAGTTCCCGCAAAGCTCGGAAAAGGAAGATTTTAATGTCCATAGCTATATCATCCGACATTAACAAATCTTTAAAGACAATACATAACCCGTGCTCATCTCCCATTTTCTCTATAAGCCACTCTACCGCAGAATGGAAACTCAACTCGTAGAGCATAGGGGGACTCAAATCAAAAATAAGAGTCCTCATTTCCACGATGGAACGATCTAAAAGAGCAAGGATTTCCTGAAAAATCTCTTTTGAACTTGAAGAATAGGAGTTATAGCTACTCAGCATTTCTAACTTTATTCTGATAAGGGCCAAATTTTGTCCTACTCCATCATGAAGATCTGTCGCTATACGTCGGCGCTCTCGTTCTTCTGCAACATATAGTTCCGATGTTAAAAACTGCAACTGATGTTGGTTAAGCCGTATCTGCTCTTCTAATTTTTTTCGGGCAGTAATGTCATTCCAGCTAAGAACACAATATTTTAAACACCCGTCCCTTTCGCGAATAGGGACAGCTGTCACCTCGCCCCATATTTCTTCCCCATCTTTACGAATAGAGAGCTTTTCTTTTCTTGTCATCCCTTCATGTATTGCCAGCCGAAGCTCCCCCATGTTTAGCCAATAGTCGCTCCGCCACCATGGATAAGGGGCTGGGCGCTCTAAAACATCTTCTGAAGAGTAACCAAATACACGTTCAAAGGCCTCATTAACGTATTGAATTCTCGTGTCGGGACCAACTACAAAAATAGGGTTGGGGTTTTGAGCTAAAATACGTCTAGAAAAGGCTTCACTATCGCGAAGAGCTTCCTCAGCCTGCTTCCTCTCTGTGCTATCGCGAGCAATAGAAAGAATGGCAGGTTTACCTCGAAGGCAAAAAAGATGGGCACATATCTCTACAGGGATAAAGGTTCTATCTTTTTTTCTCAGTTGTGTCTGGAATACTACCTGCCCTTTCTGGAATAGAGAAGAGATAACATGGCTTATTCCCTCTCGTCTCAACTCGCCCTCAATGGCCAAGGGGGAAAGGGAGAGCAACTCCTCGCGACTATAACCTAGCATTCGACAAGCTCCCTCATTCACTTCCAAAAAAAGACCTGGTGTATTTTTATTTACTATTTCATGAAAGAAAGCAGCATCTCCCATCGTATTAAAAAGCTCCGTCAACGTTGAAAGACGCTCAGCAAGTTTTCTTTCCCGATTTGAACGAGCTGTCACATCTACACCTGAACAAAGAATACCCGATAGCCCTGAAGCGAAAGAAACGGTCGTACAACTCCATAAAATAGTAGCCGTCTCACCGTCCCTTCCCCGCATTTTTGTCTCACAAGAGACAGATGCGCCCTTCATGCCTGCAAAAACATGGAGAGACGAAAGAAGTCTCTGTCGCGTCTCTATATTAGGATACAACAAGGAGAGCCAGCGACGGGATCCCTGAACAGCTTCAAATGTGTACCCCGATACTCGTTCCAAAGTCTTATTCCATAAAATAACCCTGCCTTCCTCATCAAAAAGGCACAATAACATATCGGGATGGTTAAAAAAACTATCGAAGCAGATCGACTTATATAAAAGTGCTCCTTGGGAACAAAAGTCTTTTTCGGGGAGTTTATAAACTCGATCTCCCCTTTTCTCCACATCTGGATTATTTCCCAGCGGAAGAGCGATCTGCCGGGGGTTCGCGTCGGTAAACCCCCCTCCCCACTCTCTCTCTTTCATCTTCGCTCACTCCACAGGAAGCCATACTAAAATTACTTATATTAAATTACCCTTTACGCATTTACCTTTAAAAACAGTACATTATTAAATAACAAGAAACAATAATTAAAAAATAAGAATATGTTAGAATATTTTTATGATACCTGAAGGGGTCTTTTTTTTCAATATCGATGACGTAGTTTCATTAATTGACAAATGATTCACTTCTTTTTATGCTGTTTATACAATTCTTTTTGTCGGAAATGATTCTACAAAGGAGATCTTATATGTTGAGAGAGCAGATTGCAGCAAAAATAAATGAATTATCCCCAGGGCAACGCAAAGTAGCTTACTTTATTTTGGAAAAGCCACGAGAGGCTGCTTTTTTAACAGCATCTCAACTTGGGACCCAGGTAGGAGTTAGTGAGGCCACTGTAATACGTTTTGCTCATACGTTAGGGTTATCTGGCTATCAAGAACTGCATCAAGCAATCAGCCACATGCTTATAGATCATCTTACGACCCTTGAACGTATGGAGAAGTATCGGACATCTGGAGAAAAGAGTCTCTTCGACACCGCTATAGGAAAGGATATTAACTCCATGAGACTTGTTCAATCTCGTCTCGATGAGAAAGTAATCCGCAACTTAGCTGCTCTTTTTACCCAAGCTCCTGCTATCTATATCGCAGGGTATCGAAGTTCCTATACTCTTGCTTATTACCTTTCCTTTTACCTATCATGGATCCTCCCAAACATCAAATTAATGCCCCTTGATATGCCTTACGAGCTCTTGGTGAATGCTCCCCCAGAGAGCGTTGTGACTGGTATCAGTTTTCCACGGTATTCCACATGGACCCTTAAGGTCCTTCGCTACGCTCGTGGAAATAACCTACAGACTGTAGCTATAACTGACGAATATACAAGCCCTTTAGCTACATATGCCCTTCATGTTGTAACCATACCTTATACACCTATTTCATTTATTGATTCCTTTGCTGCGCCAATAAGCGTTTTGAATTGCATTATACTCAGTATCGCTCAAGAACTAGGAGATACACTTTCATCCCGTCTCGAAATTCTTGAACGATATTGGGAAGAGAACAACCTATATGTGCCACCTACTTTAAAAAAAAGGGGGGAAATCTATATCGGGGAAAATAGAATTGTAAATATCGCAAAGGAAGAGGAGAGAGAGTAGAGAAAAGATTATAAGAGAGGAGAGAAACTAAAGAGAAGAGAGAAGGAGGGATTGTAAATGGGGAGCCGCATGGGCACCATTTTGCGAATAGATCTGTCTTCTCACAAGATATCGAAAGAACCGGTGGATGAAAAGCTTCTTCGCGCATATATAGGTGGACGTGGATACGGTTCAAGAATTCTTTTCAATGAAAATCCTCCCAACATAGATCCCCTCAGCCCTGAAAATCGCCTTTTATTTGTGACTGGCCCCTTAACCGGCCGAGGAGTACCTGCTGCCGGACGATATATGGTGGTCACTAAAAGCCCTCTAACAGGCTATATCGCATCAAGTAACTCTGGCGGCTATTGGGGAGCAGAACTTGCAAAAGCTGGCTGGTTTATGATCATAGTTGAAGGGAAAGCAAATCATCCTGTATATATCCATATTTATGACCAGAACGTCGAAATACGAGATAGCAGTCATCTTTGGGGGCTTAACACCCATGAAACTACCGACCGAATTTTAGAGGAGATAAAAGATACGAAGGCAAGAGTACTCTGCATCGGACCAGCAGGGGAAATTCTTTCCCCTCTAGCATCTATCATGAACGAGAAAAATAGGGCTGCTGGTCGAAGCGGTGTTGGAGCAGTCATGGGGTCTAAGAATCTGAAAGCAATAGTGGTACGAGGTACATCTCGACCTTACGTAGCTCAATCCGAAGAACTTTCAGCAGTTTTGAAAGAAAGATTGGAGAAATTAAAGAAACACCCAGTAACAAGCCAGGGACTTCCTGCATATGGCACTGCCATTCTAGTCAATATAATCAACCAGACTGGAGCGTATCCCCACCGAAATTGGCAGGGATCTTATATGGAAGATGCAGACAAGCAATCTGGAGAAACTCTCGCCGAGAAATATCTTACGGGAAATTACCACTGTTTCGGTTGTCCTATTGGCTGCGGACGGATAACAAAAGTAAAAGAAAAGGCTGGGGAAGGGCCAGAATATGAGACTATTTTCGCCTTTGGAACTTGCTGCGGGATAGCGTCTATTGAACCTATTATTCAAGCTAGCTATATTTGTAATGAATATGGGCTCGACACTATTAGTACCGGAGTCACTATAGCTGCTGCCATGGAGCTTTACGAAAAAAAGTTCATTAAAAAAGAGGAACTTGAGGGGGGACCAGAGCTTCTGTTCGGGAATGAAGAAGCCATAACGTATTGGACAGAGAAAATGGGGAAAGGAGAGGGGCTTGGCAAAAAACTAAATCAGGGGTCTTGGCGTCTTTGTACCATGTACGGACATCCTGAACTCTCCATGACTGTAAAAAAGCAGGAAATGCCCGCTTACGATGCCCGTGGTATTCAAGGGATTGGTCTTACATACGCAGTAAGCAACCGGGGAGCATGTCATGTAAGAGGGTACCTTATTTCTCCAGAAATTCTCGGAGCGCCAGAAAAGCTTGACCCAGACGATATCTCTCAAAAACCCATGTGGGGGAAAATTTTTCATGATCTTACAGCTGCCATTGATTCTTCCGGAATGTGTCTCTTTACATCTTTTGCTCTAGACGCGGCAGATTATGCTGCATTTTTAAAAGCTGGAACAGGATTTGACTACACCGCTGACGAGATCATGACCTGTGGTGAAAGAATTTGGAACCTTGAAAGACTTTTTAATCTCAGGGAAGGGCTTAACCCTAGTAAAGAAGATACATTGCCACCCCGCCTTCTCAAAGAGCCTATTCCTGAAGGCCCTGGGAAAGGAAAGTTGAGCAGGGTTCCAGAAATGCTTCCTGAATACTATCGCTTAAGAGGATGGGATGAAAAGGGTATCCCAACGGAAGAAACACGAAGAAGACTCGATCTCCTTTAGCTCATGGAGAGGAAATAAAGAAAGGCTAAAGAAGCGAGGGGAGCAGCTGCTCCCCTCGCGCTCTCTTCATCTATTATGCAGGAAGAAGCCCCGCCCGCTCTTCTGACTCTTCAAGTTTTTCAGGTCCTTCCATGTCCTTCATATCTTCCATCTCTTTTTTCAGCTTAAACTGCGCTACAGATTTCTGCATTTCTCCGCTCAGCTGAACCAACTCTTCTGCCGCTTCAGAAATAGACTGAGAAACTCGTCCCTGTTCATCCATAGATTGGGTAATAGAGCCGACCTGATCGGCTATTTCCTGGCTTGTTCGCGCTACATTATCCATACCAGCTGTCATCTCCTGAGCACTTGCAGATTGCTCTTCCATGGTAGCAGCAATAGTCTGAACGCTTTCTGTAACGACCGCTATTTTTTCTACAACATCGTCAATCACTGCCTTTGTTTCAGCAGCTTTATCAACAAGAACACGCACTTTTTCTTCTGAACCCTTTTGATCGGAGATAGCCGCCTTCGTTCTATTAGCGATTTCTGAAATAACGTCGCTTACCTGAGATGCAGCACGACTTGATTCCTCCGCAAGTTTTCGAACTTCTTCAGCCACAACAGCAAAACCCCGCCCCGCATCTCCCGCCCTAGCCGCTTCAATAGCAGCATTAAGAGCCAAAAGGTTCGTCTGATCTGCTATCTGAGTAATGGTGTTGACAAATCCTGTAATTCCCTCTACAGACCCCGAGAGCTCGCCAATTGCCGATCCTACTTTTTCGCCGGCTTTTGCTACTTCGTTAATCAAAGAGGCAATATCATCAACAGCCTTCCCTCCGCGATCAGCTACCTCTGAAATCTGGGAAGCACTTTCCCCTGCTTCTGCAGCTGTCTTCGCTCCCGCCTGAGCGCTGGCAGCCACTTCTTGAACACCGGCATTGGCCTGTTCCACTGCTGCCGCTGAATCCTGCGTATTTTGGCTAACTTTATCCGCAAGGGCAGCTACCTGTTGAGCCGCAGCGGAACCTTGTTCTGCTGAGGTACTTAAATGTTCCGCCTTATTTAGAACCTCTTCTGCATTATCCCGAATGGCGAGGACCACATGCCCCACACTATTTATAAGCGTATTAAAAGCACCTACCAGTTCCTGAATTTCCATAATGGAGGAAGAGGTATCCATCTGGACAGAAAGGTCACCCGTAGAACCTATTTCTTTCGCTTTAGACACCACATGAGTAAGAGGATTCGAAATGCTTCGTGAAAAGAAGAAGACAACTATAACAGCTACGGCTACTGCCGCCAGAACTCCAATCAAAATAGCTTTTCGAAGAACAGGAATTGCTGCTAACGCCTCGTCTTTAGGAGCAGTGATACCAAGAATAAAGCCATTTTCCAAAGCGCGATAGGCCGTAGATACAGATTTGCCTTTCATTTCATGTAAAAAGGTGCCTTCTGGATTGGCGAGCATCCCTTTAACGTAATCTGCGAGAAGCCCTCCCTCTATTTCAGAGGCTGTAGGCCCATTAAAGGAGTACTCTGGGTGATACATAAAACGAAGATCTCTGTTGAGGAGGAAAGCATACCCCGTATCGTAGAATTTCACGTCCTTTAATGTATTCTGGACAAAGGAATAATCAAAAACCATGCCGATAACCGCTATAGTTTTACCCTCTATCTCTACAGGCATCGAATAGGGGATTTTTTCCTCTACATCGTTGGTAATAACGTCACCCCAAACTGGCTGTTTTGTATCGAGAGGACGCCAGAACCATGATGTCTGCTGTGTTTTCCTATTAAGAAGATCTTGTGCGGTATATACTGTTTTATCGGAGAAAGTGAAGATTGAATCGGCATTTTCCCTAGAGAAGGAAACCATGTGCACTTGATCTGAATCGAATTCCTCAGGGTTAAAACAGATAAAAATTTCCCTCGTTTCCTTTACCTGGCTTCCCAGTTCCGAAATGAATTGAACGTTAGTGGCAGCAAACTGAGCTACATAAGCTTCCATTCCGAGAGCCTTAGCCATTACAGGCTTGAAACGAGTTCGAACAGTCGCATTAAGGGCCAACAAGAGGCCATTAAATCGACCGAAAGTATTATCCAAAGCACTGGCGATCCGTTCCGCTTCGGCATTTTCGTATTCAACAGCCGCTTTTTCAAGAGCCTGAGAGCTTTTTTGAACAGCGAAAAAGCCCACGCCAACCACAGCAACAAGAATCAGAGCAACGACAATAGCTGTAACTCGAGTGCCAAGTCTGTTAAAACCCATAGAATCCACATCCCCCTTGAAGAAAAATTACAAGATTCATTGTACATACAGTTTAATCTAGAACAATTAAATCTCAAGCCTTGACGTTCTTTTTTTATTTTTCAAAAAAAGAACCCCAATCCCAGAGAGCTCTGCATCTCTCCGAGATCGGGGTTTCCTCGTTTATGTATGGGAGGTCGAAATCCCTTGATCGTGTTATTTCAAAGGAACGAGGCCTGTTGTATTGTCTTTTCCTTCTGTCTCCGTTCCCACTACAAATTTGGAGATGAGACGAAGCAAATCACTTGCGGACCGAGACATGTTTTGAGATTCCAACGCTATACCCTCTGCGGCTTTTGTCGTATCTCCAGAGGCATTTTTTATGTTGCTCATAGATTGCACTACTTCCACTGTAGCATCGGTAACTGTCTGAATTGCGCTCGTCATTTCCTCACTGGAAGCTGCCTGTTCTTCTGAGACAGCCGCAATGCTCTGAACGGATTCAGATACTCTCGCCACGGCCGACACTGCTTCCTTCAGCTTCTCTTGGGCAGACAAAGCTTGATCCATAGTTTTTCCAAGAGTCTTCTCACTCTCCTGTGCTGCCAAAATGGAGTGCTGAGAACTTGCTTGAAGTCCCTTAATAAGAGATTGAACTTTCTGTGCGGCCAAAGCTGATTCTTCCGCTAATTTTCGAACTTCTTCAGCGACAACGGCAAAACCACGTCCCGCTTCGCCAGCTCGGGCTGCTTCTATAGCAGCGTTAAGGGCTAGGAGATTCGTCTGATCGGCTATGGAGGTAATAGTGGCAACAAAACCTGAGATATCGTCCACAGAACGTGCAAGATCAAGGATCGTTTCTGCCCCTTTTTGGGATTCTTTTACAGCAAAAGAGATGCCTTCTATCATCCGATCCACATCCTCTACTGCCGTTTCCGTTATATTCACCGCTTTCGATGATCCTTCCGCCCCGTCAGTAGCCGATTTCGCAGCCGCCTGAGCACCAGCAGCTACTTCCTGAATAGAAGCATTCGTCTCTTGCAACGCAGACGAACTGTTTTCACTTCTCTCCAAAACCTGGTCGATGGAACCGGCAACTTCCTCCATGGAAGCAACTGTTTCTTCCGAGAGAGATGCAAGTGTTTCTGCTCGTTGAGAGGTTTCTACGGCTTCATGGCGAACAGAAACAATAAGTTCCCGAAGACGATCCACCATTTCGTTGAGATGGTGAGAGATACGAGCAATCTCGTCTTTACCCCTTGTATTAAAACGAGCAGTTAAGTCCCCTTTGGCAATACAATTTGTCGCTGTTTCCATATGACGAATAGAGCGAGACAATCCTCGAGCAATGGTAAAGACAAGAAGAGCCACAACAAAAACTGCTATTACAGATACTGCCAAGAGCATCCACGTCAAAGAATGGATAATATGTGCAATAACTAACACTGGGAAAAAAATAGCTAGAGGCAGCCCATGTTTTGAAGGAGCGTAAAAAACCATTTTCTCTTCATTGCCGTAACTGTAGGTCGCCGAACCGGTTTCACCTGCAATCATTTTTTGAGCCACAATCTTCAGAGCATCAGGGAATTTACTATCTTGGCTCATGTTTACTTTCATAATATCTTCCGTATGAGGAGATGCAATAACAGTTCCCTTGCGATCAAGCAAAAAAGCTTCTCCCGTACCATAAACCTTCAACGAAGCAACCATTTCTGTCAGGGCTTCAAGATTAACGTCCTCTCCAACTACTCCGAGAAGGGATCCCGATTCACTGTAGATAGGAGTCGCTATAGATAAAACCAAATCTCCTGAAATAGAATCCACATATGGATCTGTAATGATCATCTTTTTAGCCGATACAGCCTGTTGATACCACGGACGAGTCCGAGCATCAAAACTCTCTGGCTCCCTCCATCCTGTCCCATCAGAGAAGCGACCATCTTCTTCCCGTCCCATAAATATGTTGGTGATTCCTTCTTTTTTATTTTGCTGTGTCAGACGTGAAAGGAAGGCCTCCACGGCATCTTCATCCGTAACATGATGATACAGCCAGTTATAACGTACTGATTCTGCTACCGAATCGAGAATGCCTGTTAAACGATCAAAATAGCTATCAATAAGTCCTGATCCCTTTTGTGCCGTTTCCATGCCAGTTTTGCTGATAGTGTCTACTAAAATAGCAGTCCCTCGATAGTACGTAATGCCAGTCATTATTGCAATTACAACCAAAATAGCAGCAAGCATACCCCAAAGTCTGGCTTTAATGGTCACGTTGTCTGTTCCCCTCCTTATGATCCCAAAGAATATTAAAAATGATGGCGTAATTCCTATAAATCCTCGTATAATCAATCTATAAGTCTAAGGATTTAAAGAATCCAGGCAAGAAAAAAACTAAATATTTTTCATATTATCCTTTTATTTCATAAGGGTAGGGATTACATTTTTGAATTTATATAAAAAATATAACCTTTTTTTGAAAATAAAAACATGCTACTTGAGGTATTTAAATTTTTTTAGAGGACGTCCTGTCGGGCGATATTCTAACGTTGAAACGACGCTGCCTATTTTGAGAAGATAGTCGAGATACCGCCACGTAGTCGTACGAGAGAAGCCTGTGGCAAGTGCTATGTCGCCGATAGTCAAAGGGACATCGACTGTGGACAGAACATCTACCATATGGTCAAGAGTTTCTTGCTGAATGCTAATGGGAAGATGATTACACAGATTCTTCTCTCCACGCAGAGGGAAAAGATCATCAATATCCTTTTGGGTACATAAAGGAGGAAGAGTCTGGAAGAAAAGTTGCCTGTCCCTAGAACCATGAAGAGATTGCCTAAAACGTTCAAAAGAAAAAGGCTTGAGAATATAATCGAAAGCACCTAAGCTTAAGGCATGTTGAATGGAAACTCTACCTGGGAGAGAAGAAACAACTATAATAGCTGTCATTGGAGAGATACGATGAATTCGCCCCACCGTTTCCGCCATATCTGAAGCGAGACCTGCAGGCTCTACGAAAATAACGTCTATCTTCTTTTTTTGCAGAAGGAGACAGAGCTGCGGCAGGGTAGAAGCTATTCCCACAACAACAAATCCTGGAACTGCAGAGATATATCGCTCCATTACAGAAACAGTCATAAGATCTTGATCAGCAATAAGAATATGAATGGGCTCTTCTTTCATTCTATTGTAGACAATCCTCACTTTTCGTTTTCATCTTCAATATTTCATTCTAAGGCTATATAGAAAAAGTATATACGACCAACTTCCCATTTCCTCTTTGTTTACAGTATTTTTATTATAACTTTTTACTATAATTTTTTATATCCTTTCACAAAAATATGGACGCAAACAAGCTATTCAGGTACCATAAGGCAAAATATTAAATTTAATAAGGCTTGAAGGGCGTGAGTGTTATTATGCACGAACTGTTCGAAAAAATGTCTTTTCTTCTTCATGGCGGCATTCTCGATATGCTTGCCGACCAAATGTCAAAGACATCTCCACAGGCCGTAATCCTTGAACCACGAGGAGAGGATCTCTCTGTTCTCGAAGCCATAGGCATCACCCCACCAAACTTGATCATTTCCGGAGAGAGGTATTCGTTGGAACAAACGTTCTATGGAACTCCTTCTCTTTCTATGACGCCATTAAATCTCTCTTTAATGAATAATAAATGGGGGTGGGGAATTCCTTTGAAGGGAAAGGAATGGACCTTCTATTTCCTTTTTAGTCACCGCCCTTCTCAGCAATTTCTCAATAACTTACCTGCTATTGAAGGACTGATAAAGCTCTGGCAAGATTTCAACGGTCGGGAAGCAATGGAACAACGCTTATCTCGCCTTGCCTACATGATCCTTGCCACAAAAAATACCCTTTCTTCAATTTTTGAACCGATGCCCCTCGACTACTTTGCCGCCTTTCTAAGCGATGTAATACGAGAGAGTCTGTTTCCCGCAGATTTGGCAATCATTCATGACGATGGAGAAAAACTTACCTCTCTGGAGGGAGATATTTTCAATCTTCCCAAGCGGGACGCAAATCTGTTTACTCGCCTTTTTACCCCTTCACCTATACCTATTGATTCTGATCACGCTGAGATATTCGGAGAGGAACGATATTCCAGACTTGCCCATAAATGGTCTGTGCTTTTACCTATTCCCAGCATGAAGCAAAAATTATATTGCCTTCTGAAGTGGAATCATTCCTTAGAAAAAGAAGACCTGAACTTCCTGGAACTTCTAGGTAACGTAGCTTCTAAAGCGCTCTCTATATCGTGCCTCCATGAAGAACGCGACGCAGCCTTGAAAGAATTATCGGAACAGGCTTATGCATTGCAAGCTCTTCATCAAGCTACTCTTCAACTTATGGAACAACCTGATATACATCATCTTTGTAAGGCCATCTTGGATATGTTCTGTGAAATATCCAGAAGCCGCCAAGGTCTTCTTATGCTGTGGGACATGGAGGAACAAAGCTATACCCTTCGCGGAATATATTGTCATGGCAAAATAAAAACACCTACTCGGTCCATAAAACTTCCTTTTTTCTCCATGGACAAAGGAAGTATGCCTTCCTCTTTTTCTTTAGAGATGGCAAGATCTTATTTTCATTATCTCAAAGTACCTGCGCTTTTAAACTTCCCTGAAATAATAGGAGCTCAGTGGGTCATTCCTCTCATTCATAAAAAGACAAAACTCCTAGGATTTGTCGCGTTATGGGAAAAAGAAGAGGGGAATGAATCCGTTCATATCTCCCTTTTCGAGACTCTTGGGCAAACAGCCTCCGCTGCTATTTGCTGCTTTTACAACAAATCTTTTCCATTTTAGATATTCTTCCTTAAAATAGCAAAACGTAAGGAGGTAATAAAACGATAAGAGACTGTCTTTATAAAAGGCAGCCTCTTATCGTTATCAAAAGACTTGATTTCTTATGTTCAGACTTATTTGTTTTTACTCCATACGGCCCCTCAAATGAATAGCTAAAAATCTTTCCATGGCTCGATAGAACTCAAATCGGTTTTCTTCGTTTCGGAAACCATGTCCTTCATTGTCTTTCACTATATACTCCACATAAATGTTCCGCTTGCGGAGAGCCTCCACTATTTGATCAGATTCTGTTTTTTTCACCCGAGGATCATTTGCTCCTTGAGCAACTAAAAGAGGTGATCGTATTTGATCGGCATGAAAAACAGGTGATGCCGCCTGAAGCAGAGCTTTATCCTTCTCCGGGTGGCCAATCTGTTCATACATCATTTGTCGGCCTAACTCCCAATATGGCGGTATAGTGTCGAGAAGCGTAAAGAGGTTGGAGGGCCCCACATAATCCACGCCACAAGCATACACATCCGGAGTAAAAGCCAAGCCTGCAAGGACTGCGTATCCTCCATAAGAAGCACCGTAAATACCCACTTTTTTCGGATCTGCTACACCCTGGCCTATAAGCCATTTCACCCCATCGGTAATATCGTCCTGCATAGCACGTCCCCACTGCTGAAAACCAGCCGTCCAAAATTGTTTCCCATATCCAGTAGAACCTCTAAAATTCATAGATAGTACGGCATATCCTCTATTGGCAAAAAACTGAGCCTCCGGACTAAATCCCCATGAATCTCGAGCCCATGGGCCACCGTGAGGGAGAATAATTACAGGGAGGTTTTTAGGCTCAACTCCTACTGGTATCGTGAGATATCCATGGATAAGAAGGCCGTCCCGTGCCTTGTAGCGAACCGGCCTCATGGCTGCCATCTCTTCTTCCTTCAACCAAGGACTTAAATCTGCCAGTTTTTCGAAAGCTCCACTTTCCATATCGTAAAAATAGTAGGCTCCCAGAGTGCGGTCGCTTCCTGCATAGACAAGCATTCTCTTTTCATCTCGACTCATACTTACTACAACAACCTCATAGCTCGGAAGTTTCTTTTCAAGAGTTATTTGTAATTGTTCTCGATCAGGATCAAAAAAAACATAGTGTGCTTTATCCGTAGTAAAGCGAACACCCGTAACAATCTTTCGTTTCTTTGATTGAAGAAGCCTATACACATCTACGTCAGGATGTTCGTATACTCGCTCAAGAAAAGCTCCTGTTGTCGGATCGTAACGATAGATAGCACTTTTATCACGGTTTAAATTTGATGCCACGTAAAGGTGTTGATCATCAAAAGTAAAAAAGAGAGGGTCAATAGAGTCCTTAAAATTTGTCGTAACCACTGTTCTAAAAGGATCTTCCTCCTTTTCACGATAAAGAAGGCTTGTATTCACTCCATCAGTTTTTACAGCCACACGAAGTTTCCCTTTATGGTCCGTAAGCCACCCTGCTATGTCTCCAGGGTTTTCAGCCACTAAATCTATCGTGCCGGTCTTCACATTTATGCGGTAGACATCGAAAACCCTGGGATCTCTTTTATTCATGGCAATAAGCATTTCGTCATCTACATCTTCAAGATCGTCCACCACTGAAACTCTTACCTTGGGGAAAGGTGTGAGCTCCCGCCGATTTGCGCCAGATATGTCTACGGAGAAAAGATGATAATTTTCATCGCCACCTGAATCCTTCATATAGATAATCTGATTATTCCCTTTCCAAAAATAACCTGCTATATCTCGATTTCTTTCATCTGTGAGACGTACAGGCTCTTCTACGCCCCCTATCTTTTGCACAAACACATTAAGCCTTCTTTGCCACGGCTGCATAAAAGCTAAATATTGCCCATCTGGAGAGATGGAAAAAGCAACTTTTTCAGGATTTTTAAAAAAATCTTCGAGGGGAATAATGCGTGGCAAGGCCGAAGCGCTAGCAGTGCTCCAAAACAGAAGGACAATAGCTAACCCAGCCACAACGACTATAAAAAGGACCTGTTTCGACATAGCATTCTCTTCCTTTCATTTGCGATTATAGTTTTGAGTTTATCACGAATTTTTGCGCTTTTAATCCGATAAAATGCCGAAAACCACAACTTCCCCCTTGATTCAAAGCTGAATATACAGAATACTATTCATAAAACCAGCAGAGGGAGGAGAGTACATGGATTTAGGAATAAAAGGGAAAGTAACCCTTATCATGGCATCAAGCACTGGCCTGGGGAAAGCCATAGCTCGTCGTTTCCTCATGGAAGGAGCTATTGTAATGATGGCAAGCAGAAATGAAGACAAACTTTTACGGACAGTGGAGGAACTTTCCGATGAAATTGGAGTCACTCCCTATTACAAAGTATGCGATATTGCGCAACCGGGGCAAATTAAAGCGCTTGTACGAACTGCCGCGGAAACGCTTGGCCCTATTTCTATTTTAGTCAATAACGCGGGAGGCCCTCCGGCAGGAACTTTCGAATCATTTGACGATGAAGCATGGCAAAAAGCTTTCGAACTCAACTTATTAAGCTATGTCCGCACTATTCGAGAGGTATTGCCTTTCATGAAGGTTCAAAAATGGGGACGAATTGTTAACTCCACATCTTCATCGGTAAAGCAGGTTATAGAAAATCTAATCCTCTCAAACACATTCAGACTTGGAGTCATTGGTCTAACAAAAACCCTCTCGCAAGAACTTGCGCCATACAACATTCTCGTCAATGCTATTGGACCTGGCCGATTTGACACTCAACGTATCCGGCAACTCGATCAGGCTTTAGCATCGAAACGAGGGATTTCAGTGGAAGAAGTGAATAGGGAAGCCCTCGCTCAAATTCCATTAGGCCGATATGGTGATCCTGACGAATACGGCCGATTAGCCGTGTTTCTCTGTTCAGAAGCGAATAGTTATATTACAGGTCAAACAATTCTTGCCGATGGCGGCATGGTAAAAGCTGTTCTTTAGACGAGTAAAAATTTGCTCGCAATAAAAACCAAGGGGCTGCCATTTATGACAGATAGAGCCCCTCTGTGGAACTTTCTCAGAGGGGCTCTATCTATAATCTGTAATCCCGCTAGAGGGAATTGGATCTCTTCTTCTCCTTAACTTTGCCCCCCATTTTTTTCAAAAAGCTCCACAATATCTTTTAGATGTTTACGAATCGAGATATTTTGAGGGCATACTTTTTCACAGGCACCGCATCCTACGCAGAGACTTGCTCTCTCGTGCTCTTTCACGAAGACAAAATACGTGTCTTTGGCCATTTTTTCGTCATCAAACATAAAAGCTATATTATAGCGATTGAAACATTCGGGAATATTGACCCCCTGAGGGCAAGGCATGCAGTAACGACAGTTCGTACAGTTTACTTTCATTCGTTTTTTATATTCGTCCCTCACTCTTTCCACAATCTGAAGATCGTGAGGAGATAAGGTTTCAGGCAGGGCTTTTTTTGCTGCCGCAATATTTTCTTCCACTTGCTCCATGGAATTCATACCACTCAAAACTACCGACACTTCCGAATGATTCCATACCCAACGAAGCCCCCAAGACGCAGGGCTCATAGATTCATCCCCTTCCTTCCATATATTCTGAATAGGAGCTGGGACATTGAGTGCAAGTTTACCACCCCGAAGGGGCTCCATAACAACAACGCCAAGCCCTCTGGAGGCAGCCTCTTTCAACCCCTTTGTTCCCGCCTGATAATTCTCGTCAAGATAGTTATACTGGATCTGACAAAAATCCCATTTCCACGCATTCAAAATCTCTTCAAAGAGTTCATAATCTCCGTGAAAGGAGAAACCTGCATAACGAATCCGGCCATCTGCAAGGGCTCTCTCGAGAAAAGAAAAAACATCATGTCTTACTACATTCTCCCAACGTTCTTTATTGAGGGAATGGATAAGATAGAAATCAATATGATCGGTCTGAAGACGCTGAAGCTGTCTATTTAGGAACATATCCATATCTTCCGGTTTTTCTACAAGCCATGAGGGAAGTTTTGTAGCTAAGAATATTTTCTCTCTGTAGCCGCCAGCAAGAGCTCTCCCTACAAAAGGCTCGCTTTCCTCATTGTGATATGTCCATGCTGTATCGATGTAATTAACTCCATGATCAATGGCATAACGAAGAATTTTCGTAGCCACAGGCTCGTCAATATTTCCTTCTGATGTTACAGGCAAGCGCATGCAACCGAAACCGAGAATAGACAAATTCTCATCCATACCAGGCATTTTTCTATAAAGCATCCTTTTTCCCCCTTTCACTCTTCCTTTTCGTATTTACGATACCATCCCCAGTATACCAAAGAGAAACAAAATGTTTCCTTCCAACTATTTGACATATTTTCTTTCTTGGAGTACTTTGTGAATAGGTAGAAATGGGACAGAGTGTCTCATTCTGAAAGGAGAGCCTTATGAATATTCTATCTCCTCGAGAAGATACTGTGCAACGCATCGCACGTATCATGGAAGCAATTTGCACTGCCGACGATTTATTGAGTCTGAGGGAAATAGAAGAACAGACTGGTATTCCCCGGGCTACAGTTCATCGCTTCCTTCATTCACTCAAAAGAGCGGATTGGGTCTATCAAGACCCTGCAACAGAAAAATTTCGCACTGGAATTCGCTTCTTTCTTCTCTTTGATCGCCACGCCTACTACGATGAACTTGTCCAAATTTGTTATCCTCACATGAAAAAACTTCTCGCTCAAACAGGACGGACTATTCTTCTCTCCGTACTTGATGGAACTGTGGGAAGGTGCATCCTCTCTGCGGAACCGGCCACCGCTCTTAAATTTGTAGCACATAAGGGGATGAATATTCCTTTATATGCTGGGGCCACCGGGAAAATTCTTCTTGCTTATGCCAAACCTGAAATTCAAGAGCGGGTTCTAGCTCAAAAATTAGTCCCTTTTACAGAAAAAACAAAAACAGATCCTCACATTTTACAGAGAGAGATAGAGCAAATTCAAAAACAAGCCTACGCTTTCAGTCAAGAAGAATGGATGACCAACGCTGGGGATCTTAGTGTTCCCATTTTTGACCATAGAGGGCAGTTTGTCTGTCAACTTGGAATAGCTGGCCTATCGTCAAGTTTTGAAGGAGAGGTAGAAAATCTCCTCATTCTTCTCAAAGAAGCTGTCAGTGCTATATCACCTAAATTATGAGAAAAAATCAGGGAGGGATAAGCCCATGTCACAGTTAATAGAGTGTGTGCCCAACTTTAGTGAAGGGCGGAGACAAGATGTAATGGAGGCTATTCTGGCCCCATTGAAAAGTAAAAAGGGATGTTATCTTCTTGATTCCCGCGCCGACGTAGATCACAACCGTTTGGTGGTAAGTCTCGCTGGCCGCCCAGACGCCATCTGTGATGCAGTTCTAAAGGCCGCTAAAATAGCCCGAGACCACATAGACCTTAACGTTCATCATGGGGCTCATCCCCGTATAGGCGCCATAGATGTTATACCATTCACCCCCATATCTGGCATTTCCATGGAGGAATGCGTTGAACTCGCCCATTCTTTTGGGGAGTACTATTACAACGAATTGGGCATCCCAGTCTATTTTTATGAAGAAGCTGCGCTGAAGCCGGAACGAAGGCGTCTGGAAGTGATCCGGAAGGGACAATATGAATCTCTTAAAGCGGATGTAAAAAACCCCGACCGTCATCCCGATATAGGGAAACCTGAGCTTCATCCTACTGCAGGAGCCACTGTTATTGGAGCACGAAAGTTCCTCGTAGCCTTCAATGTCAATCTGAATACCACAGATGTAGAAATTGCAAAATCTATCGCAAGACATCTCAGAGCTTCTTCCGGAGGATTCACAAGCGTCAAAGCCATTGGGCTTGCATTAGAAGAAAAGGGGCTCGTACAGGTGAGTATGAACCTTGTAGATTACGAGAGCACGGCTATGTACCGAGTTTTGGAACTCATTAAGGCAGAAGCTGCCCGATGGGGAGTAACAGTAAATGGCACTGAAGTATATGGCATGGTTCCTTCTGCTGCAATCCTAGAGAGCTCCGCTTATTACATGCAAATCGACGACTTTAAACGAGATCAGGTTTTAGAAATCAAGCTCCTTGAACTTATGGGAAAGGAGGGAGACGCATGATATCTGCTCTCTTCAGAAATGCAGTTATCTACAGCCCTGTAGATAGCCCAGTCCCTCTTTCCGGCGTTACGCAGGGACACGTAACAAGCTATAAAAAAGGGGCTCTTTTCTGTAAGAATGGAATCATCGAAAAAGTAGGGGAGGAAGAAGATGTTCTTCGCCAACTCTCTTCAGACGAGGTTGACATGGAGATAAATTGTGAGGGAAGTTGCCTCATTCCCGGCTTCGTAGATCCCCATACACATATCTGCTTTGCAAATCGTCGGGAACAGGAGTTCTCTCTTCGCATCGCCGGGACTCCCTATCTTGAAATTCTTAAAGCCGGAGGCGGCATTCTTTCTTCTGTACATGCTGTGGAAAAAGCCAGCGAAGATGAACTCTTTGAATCGACCCTCACCCACGTATTGTCCGCCCTGGAGCTAGGAACCACCACCATTGAAATCAAAAGTGGCTACGGCCTCGCTACGGAGACAGAACTCAAAATGCTTCGGGTTATCCAACGAATACGAAAAGAGACACCTCTTGACGTCGCTATTACCTTTATGGGAGCCCATGCGGTACCGAAAGAATATAAAGAAAATCCTGACGAATATGTGCACCTCATGATAGAAGAAATGATTCCAGCCATATCGCAACAGGGAATTGCCGAGTTTTGTGATGTCTTCTGCGAGGAAGGCGTTTTTTCTGTCGGTCAAAGTCGGGCTATTCTTGAAGCAGCCAGAAAATACGGGATGAAGCTTCGTATTCATGCAGATGAGGTTCACGACACAGGAGGAGCAAAACTAGCAGCCGAACTTCCCACAGTTTCAGCAGAACACTTGCTTGCAGCCTCAGAAGAGAACCTAAATGCCATGGCTCATGCAGGAGTCATAGCCAACCTGTTGCCTGCCACTGCCTATAGTCTCCGAAAACCCTACGCTTCCGCTCGACGCATGATAGAACTGGGTGTCCCTGTAGCTCTGGCCACAGATTGCAATCCCGGCTCATGCTTCACAGAGTCTATGCCTTTTGTTTTCGGCCTTGCTGTTATGAATATGCATATGACTGTTGAAGAGGCCCTTGTAGGAACCACTCTCAATGGAGCGTGGTCTTTAGGGATGGAAAAGAAAGTAGGAAGTCTGAGCGTGGGGAAACAAGCCGACTTTCTGCTTCTCGACGGAGAGTCTCCCGCTGTTCTCGCCTATCATGCAGGGGTATCTCCCGTCTTTGCCGTCTACAAAAAAGGCGTTCGAGTAGCGTAAAACGCCTTTAAATCTTGTATATAGGAGGTGTTACATATGGAATTAACAAACAGTCTCATTGCTGAGGCCATGACTATCAAGCTTGAACCAGAGCTTCCGAAATATCCTGATTTTGTTGAAGGCATTCGTAGAGCACCTGATCGTGGCTGGACCCTCTCAAAAAAAGAGACCGCGCTGGCCCTTCGAAATGCTCTTCGATATATACCGGAGGAACTTCACGAAAAGCTCGCTCCAGAGTTTATGAAAGAGCTACAGACACGAGGAAGAATATACGGATATCGTTTCAGGCCTCAAGGACGAATTTATGGCAAGCCCATTCAGGAGTATAAGGGGAAATGTTTGGCTGGGAAAGCTTTCCAGGTTATGATCGACAACAATCTGGATTTTGACGTAGCCTTGTATCCCTACGAGCTGGTTACATATGGCGAAACCGGGCAGGTCTGCCAAAACTGGATGCAATACAGGCTCATAAAAAAATATCTGGAAGAACTTACTGAAGATCAGACTCTTGTTATAGCTTCAGGCCATCCTTTGGGATTTTTTAAATCTAAGCCAGATGCACCGCGAGTCATTATTACCAACGGTCTCTTAGTGGGAATTTTTGACAATCAAGAAGAGTGGCATCGCCTTATGCAACTTGGAGTGACAAACTACGGACAGATGACTGCTGGGGGTTGGATGTACATTGGGCCTCAAGGTATCATTCACGGCACTTTCAACACCATTCTCAATGCTGCCCGCCAAAGATTTGGCGTCGGTCCCCGTGAGAACCTTGCTGGTATTTTGTACGTTACTTCCGGGTTAGGCGGCATGAGCGGCGCTCAACCCAAGGCAGCCGAAATTGCCGGGGCTGTAGCTATCGTTGCCGAAGTCGATTACTCCCGCATTGAAACCCGCCACAAGCAGGGGTGGGTATCCGAGATCACCGATTCTGCCGAGAAGGCTTTCGCCATGGCTCAAAAGGCCCTTGAAGCCAAACGGCCTCTCTCTATTGCCTATTATGGGAACATCGTTACTTTATTGGAGTATGCCGACAAAAATAATATTCACATCCACCTTCTCTCTGATCAAACTTCCTGTCATGCTGTCTACGATGGCGGTTACTGTCCTGCCGATCTTACCTTCGAAGAGCGCACAAAAATGCTTCACGAAAATCAGGAGGAATTTCGCAAGCACGTGGATGCATCTCTGAAGCGCCATTTCGAGGTCATCAAAAGGCTTACCAACAAAGGGCCTTTTTTCTTCGACTACGGCAACTCCTTCATGAAAGCCATTTTTGATGCTGGTGTAAAAGAAATTGCCAAAAATGGGGAGAACACGTACGAAGGATTTATTTGGCCTTCATACGTAGAAGACATTATGGGCCCCATCCTCTTCGATTACGGTTACGGTCCTTTCCGTTGGGTCTGCCTGAGCGGCAAACCTGAGGATCTGCGAGCTACTGACAAGGCTGCCATGGAATGTATCGATCCCAATCGCCGCGGTCAAGATTATGACAACTGGGTCTGGATTCGTGACGCTGAAAAGAACAAGCTCGTAGTAGGAACTCAGGCTCGCATTCTCTATCAAGATGCCGAAGGTCGTACTCGCATCGCCCTGAAATTTAATGAACTTGTTCGGGAAGGTAAAATCGGTCCTGTTATGCTGGGGCGAGATCACCACGATGTATCCGGTACTGATGGCCCCTTCCGCGAAACATCCAATATTAAGGACGGCAGTAACATTTGCGCCGATATGGCCTCCCACTGCTTTGCCGGCAATGCCGCTCGTGGTATGACACTCTGTGCACTCCATAATGGCGGCGGAGTAGGCATCGGCAAGTGTATCAACGGCGGCTTTGGCCTGTTACTGGACGGTCGCCCTGAAACTGACGAAATCATAAAGTCTGCCATGATGTGGGACGTGCTTGGCGGTGTCGCTCGCCGCGCCTGGGGACGCTGCGGACATGCAATAGAAGTAGCGACTCAAGTCAATAAGACACAAAACAATTCCTATCACATTACCCTTCCATACATACCTAACACAAAACTTATAGAACAAACCGTAGAAAACGCCTGGGAAAAACGATAAGACATAAAAAATGCGAAGCGAGGAGAAAAAATTCTTCGCTTCGCTAATTATATTCGCGTTATTTCCTTAAGTTTTTTGTCGCACTCATCGTGCTAAAATTTTCTGAAAGATGACTTTTGCATAGTATTGGGGTGAATTGTGGAATGTATTTGCTTACAGAACAGATTCTGAACGGCCTTGCAACTGGATCCACCTACGCCCTCATCTCTCTTGGTCTCGCATTAGTCTATGGCATTCTCGGCGTTCTTCACGTAGCTCACGCTGGGATTTATATGGCTGGGGCTTATATAGGCGTTGGCATATATACTGTAACAGGAAATATTTTTCTCGCCGCCCTTATCAGTATGATAGCCTGTGGATGCCTCGGCATAGCTATCGAACGATTGGTGTATTTCCCTCTTCTCAAATTTCCTCCCTATGTACCTCTTATCAGCAGTATCGCAATATTTACCGGTATGGAAGAGCTGGTACGTCTCGTCGCCGGTCCTACAGTTCAAACCTATTCTCTAACCCTTCCATTTCCTCACTTTGAGCTAAAGGGGATAGCTATCTCCTCAAACTTAGTAGGGATCTATGTTATTACTGCAGCAGTTTTTCTAATGCTTTGGTATTTTTCAACTCGAACAGAAACAGGACTTGCCATGCGGGCTGCGTCTCAAGATATGGCTGTAGCCAGCTCTTTGGGTATTAATAGCCAGCGAATAGTAGATTTGAGTTTCTTCATAAGTTCAGCCATTGCAGCTCTGGCAGGTATTCTCGTGGGAATTTATTACAATACTGTCTCCCCAGGCATGGGGGCTGTCCCTGCCTATAAAGCCCTAGCTCTTATTGTTGTAGGGGGGTTGGGTTCCGTGCCTGGAGCTGTAGTTGCTTCCCTCGCATTGGGTGTGGCAGAAACTGTTCTTATAGGCTATGCCCATGTGCCTCTTCCCAGAGATGCCCTGGCTTTCATTGCCATGATTATCGTGCTCATGTGGAGACCTCAAGGTCTCTTTGGTCGAAAAGGCTAAGGGGGGACAACTATGAGTTACGCTATTACCATCGCCACTTTTATCGCTATTCAGGCTATCGTAGCCTATGGCCTGAATATCATTGTGGGGTACGCCGGGCAAATATCCCTCGGACACGCTGCTTTTTTTGGCATAGGGGCCTATTCGGCAGCTCTTTTAACCACGAAAGCCGGGCTTTCTTTTTGGGGGGCTCTCCCCTGTGTCATTATTATTTGTGCTGTAGTAGGTATTCTTTGCGGCCTGCCAAGCTTGCGGGTACGAAATGATTTTCTGGCCATTACCACTATTGGAATCAACTTTATAGTAGAGGCTATCTTCCTCTACATCCCTTTTTTCGGTGGGGCTTTAGGTCTTGGCGGCATCCCCAGGGTCGTTTTTTTAGGAGTGAAACTTAAAAGCGGAAGTTATCTTCTTCTCTGCATCTTTATTTTAGGGCTTGTTATTCTTATAAACCGATGGTTTTCCAAACGCTGGATGGGATTAGCGTGTATTGCCCTTCGCGAAGACGAAATTGCAGCATCAAGCATGGGAATCTCTCCCATACGTTTTAAGCTCATAGCTTTTGTTATGGGAACTGTCATCGCCGGGATTGGCGGTTCTCTATACGCTCATCAAATGCACTTTATCGCACCCTCAGATTTTGGATTTCCAGTTTCCGTAATGCTTCTCTCCTTCGTTGTACTTGGCGGAATGGGAACCCTTTGGGGACCTTTGTTGGGAGCTATTATCCTGGGTTCCCTTCCCGAACTCGCTCGACCTTTAGCAGACTATCGAATGCTTCTCTATAGTGTGTTATTACTGCTCATGATCCGATTCCAGCCGCAAGGACTTTTAGGGAAGGGAAGTCTCCTTCTTTCCCTTTTCCCATCCAAAGAGAGGGGAGACCGATGATGGGTCGTCCAATTCTTCTTTCCGTAGAAAACATCTCCAAAAAATTTGGTGGTCTCCAGGCAGTGGATCATGTTTCTTTCCAGATTCATCCTGGAGACATATTAGGACTTATCGGCCCTAACGGAGCAGGGAAAACCACATGTTTTAATATGATTTCAGGCATCTACAAGCCTTCTTCCGGGGAAATTTATTTGGATGGACAACGTATAGATGGTTTACCTCCCCATAGCATTGCGCGTCTCGGCATCGGGCGAACGTTCCAAATTGTAAAACCATTTTCGAACCTTTCCGTCCTAGAAAACATTTTGGTAGCTCTTGGGGTCCAGCATTATGCTTCTCTATTGGATATAACTCATAAATGGCGTCCCCCCTCTGTTGTTGATGAAGGGATGGCTATTCTTAAACGGGTCGGACTGGAGAGCTATGCCTTTAAACAATCGGCAACCCTTCCTCTTGGCGACCTTCGCCGCCTTGAAATCGGGCGGGCACTAGCACTAAACCCCAAATTGCTCCTTTTGGATGAGTCTTTCTCCGGGCTTCGACAGGAACAAATCGTCAAGATGGAAGAGTTTGTTCTTTCACTCGTTTCCCAAGGTGTTTCTATCCTTCTCATTGAACATAACATGAAAGTGGCCATGAAGCTTTGTAATCGTATCGTGGTTTTAGACCACGGGCGATGGCTTACAGAAGGCTCTCCGTCAGACGTTACATTGAATCCAGATGTTATCGAAGCATATTTGGGGAAAGGAGAACTGGATCATGCTGCTGCGCATTGAAAATCTCCATATCACATACGGGCAAGTGGAGGCTGTTCATGGCGTTTCTTTTCATGTAGACAAAGGGGAGCTTGTTTCCATTATCGGAGCCAACGGGGCCGGAAAGACCTCTCTTATGAATGCCATTATGGGCATCGTCCCAGTTCATAGCGGTTCTATTTTCCTCGGTGAAGAGGATATTACATCTCTTGGGGCTCATTTAAGAGCTCGAAAAGGCATCCGACTTGTGCCGGAGAGGGCCCGGGTTTTTCCATCCCTCTCCGTGTATGAAAATCTCCTTACAGGTGTTTACGGAATGAGAGAACACATTGATCTCCAACAACGCCTGAATTGGATCTACTCTCTATTCCCAGTTTTAAAAGAAAGAAATTCTCAAGCTGGAAGCACTCTTTCCGGGGGAGAGCAACAACAACTTTCCATTGCCAGAGCCCTTATATCAAGCCCCGGCATTTTGCTTGTAGATGAAGTATCCATGGGGCTCATGCCTAAGCTTGTCAACACAGTTTTCCAAGTATTACAGCATATTAATAAGGAATTTGGCATCACCATCCTTATTGTGGAACAGAACGCTCTCGCCTCACTTCAGATATCCCATCGAGGATATGTGCTGGAAGCTGGGAACCTCGTCATGGAAGGGACGTCTCAGGAACTCATGAATGACCCAGGAGTTCGGGAAGCCTACCTGGGCATTTGAGTAGGTTACTTAAAAATTTTATTGGAGGTGCTGTTCATGAGATGCAGTCGGTTGGTCAAGGTTTTTGCTTTAGTATGCTGCCTCACCCTTGTATTAAGCGGTATGGCTCTAGCGGAAGAAACCATTAAAATCGGACTTTTAGCTCCCCTCACAGGTCCCGCTGCTGACGACGGTATCAACGTGAAAAACTCTGTCGTCATGGCAGTAGAGAAAGTCAATGCAGAAGGAGGCATCCTCGGGAAACAGATAGAGCTTGTAACCTATGATGATCGCGCCGACCCTAAAGAAGCTGTGGCCCTTGCTCATAAGCTCATTGAGCGCGACAGTGTAATAGGGGTTGTAGGAGGATCTTACAGCTTTCCGAGCAGAGCAGTAGCGCCTATCTTTCAAGAAGAGAAAGTTCCTTTTGTAGCAGCCTATGCCCTTCACCCGGAAGTTACATCGGCTGGAGAATTTTGCTTCCGCGTGGGTATGCTTGGAGACGTGGAAGGACGTGCCTGTGCCTATGTAGCCGTTCATAATTTTAAAGCCAAAACTGTGGCTCTTATTCACGCGGACAACGACTTCGGACGTACCCTCTCAACTGGAACACGAGAATATCTTGAAAAACACGCTCCAGATACAAAAATACTCATAGAACAAGCTTATCCTTTCGCAGAAAAAGATTATAAAGCGTACCTTTCCAAGATCAAGGAAGCCAATCCAGACGTGGTTATCTCCAGTGGTTATTTCTTCCAGGTAGGTCCAATGGTGAAGCAAGCCCGCGAAATGGGCATTACAGCTCCTTTCATCGGTGAGGAAGGCGCCGACTCCCCAGAAATGATTAAAATCGCCGGGGAAGCAGCAGAAGATTTTGTAATTGTCACCAACCTTGATCGAGATGACAAACGAGCTTTTGTTCAGGATTACCTTCGCCAGTACAAAGAACGTTTTGGCGTAGATACATGTATGGTAGGTGCTTCTGCCTATGATGCCTTCATGGTCATTATAAACGGTATTAAAGTGGCAGGAGAGCTGGACACACAGAAAATCAGAGATGCCATTGCCGCCTCTGAACTTGAAGGCCTTACTGGCGTCAGCAAGTTTACAGAACAGGGAGAAGTCATAAAACCCATGGTAGTACAGATTGTAAAGGATTGGGGGTTCCACTATCTTGACACAGTAGACGACCCCGCAGTGCTTGAAAAGTAGGGATCAGAAAAAGAAAAGGCTCCCGGACTTTCTTTCGGGAGCCTTTTCTTTTTTTGTAGAAAACATGAAAAAACGGGCTGCTCTACTCTCGAGAACAATTGGACTCGCTTTTTCTCATTAGGCAGAGACGTTACGTATCATTTGCAAGTCAGTGTTTATGGGCATCGACACGCCGTATGGATTTTTATTTGACAGAAGCCCCTCCTTTGATTATTATTTAAATGGATACGCAAGTGGCTACTTTATAGTTTTTTTGTGAGGGGAGAAAAGTATGTCTCTTGAGCAAAAAAAACACTCGAAAATAAAAGTAGAAGATATGGTTCAACAATATATTGTTGATGAAATCATGTCTCATAACATAAAACCTGGAGAACGCGTTTACGAGACCCAGCTGGCAGAACAACTTGGAGTAAGTCGTACTCCAGTACGTCACGCTATCGGTCGCCTCGTCTCCGAGGGAATTCTTGAAGATCCCCATCGAGAAAAGGGGTATGTTGTTCCTATCCTCACTCCTCAAGACATGAAACACGTATACGTAATGAGAGAACTGCTTGAAGGTGAAGCGGCTTTTGAAGCTGCTCAATCCATATCTCAAAAAGATATTGCGTATCTTAAGGAATTAAACGTAAAAGAAGAACAATCTTTTAAAAATAGCGATCGTAAGGCGTATACAGCTATCAATAAAGAACTTCACAGCAAAATTGTTCAAATGAGTGGGAATCTTTATTTACAACGTTTTTTCCGACAAGTTTTTTGGAAGTCCCAACTCTATACATTCTACCTTTCTAGTTTTTACTCAAGCTCCACCGAGATTTTCCCTCTTTCTTCCCAAAAACCTTTAAGTTACCTCGAACATGCTCGTGTTATTCATGCTATTGCATCAAGGGATCCTGAAAAAGCTCGCCAAGAAATGATCACCCATATACGAATGAGCTACAAAGAAAGATTTGTTGACATTGGACATTTCTTCGAATCATAGAAACTTCTCATAACACATAAAATAAGAATAAGGGATTTTTTTAAAATTAAAAAATGGATACTTTGAAGGACTCAGAAAATTTCACCAATAGTAATGGAGGGGGCGCGTTGAATATGTTGCGAAGTACCAAAGATGTTGTTGATGGACTCGACCATGCCGGTAACAGAAGCCATCTTAAGTGCATTGGTCTCTTAGAAGAAGATCTGCACAAACCTTTTATAGGTGTTATTAATACATTCAATGAAATGCATCCCGGGCATAAACATCTCCGGGAAATTTCAGAGGCGGTTAAACGGGGGGTCTACACCGCAGGTGGTATTCCCTTTGAAGTTAACACTATTTCTATTTGCGATGGAATTACCCAGAGTAACTTTGGAATGTGTTATGTTCTCCCAAGCCGCGAGATTATAGCCGATTCTGTCGAAGTCATTGCAGAAGCGCAAAGACTTGATGGCCTCGTGTTAATCGCCTCTTGCGATAAAATTGTGCCTGCCATGATGATGGCAGCTGGCCGTTTGAACCTTCCCACTGTTATTGTTACTGGTGGGCCTATGTTAGCGGGCAAATTCCAGGGTAAAGATGTTGCTATTTACGAAATACGCGAAGCTGGGGCGAAAGTAAAGCAGGGACTTCTCTCCGAATTAGAGTTCAAAGAGTTTGAAAATAATGTATGCCCCACTTCCGGTTCATGCTCCATGATGGGAACTGCAAACACTATGTCATGTCTCACAGAAGTCATAGGTCTCTCTGTCCCGGGTTCGACAACAACTCCCGCAGTGTACTCTAAAAAACTTCGTCAAGCCAAGCTGAGTGGGGAAATTGTTGTAGACCTCGTGAAAAAAAATATTCGCCCTCGAGATATTGTAACCCAGGACTCCATTGAGAATGCAGTTATTGTAAATATGGCTATTGGCGGGTCTACAAACTCTGTTTTACATCTTCCTGCTATTGCTCAAGAATTTGGTCTCCACCTTGATTCCGACGACTTCGAGCGCCTTTGTAAAAAAACTCCTCATCTCGTAAACGTAAAACCGTCAGGATATTACTCCCTCGAGGATTTCGATTTTGCCGGTGGAATTCCTGCTGTCATAAAAGAACTTGGGGAATCGCACCTTCACCTTAGTGCCCAAACTATCATGGGTGAATCGTGGAAAACGCTATGTAAAGATGCAAAAATAACAAATACGGATGTGATCCGAACCCTCGAAACAGCTCTTCACAAAGAAGGGAGCCTTGCCATACTGAAAGGAAACCTTGCTCCTGAAGGCTCCGTAATAAAACAAACAGCCGTTTCAGACAAAATGAAAAAACATACTGGACCAGCCAAAGTTTTTGATTCCCAGGAAGACGCTATCACTGCAATGCTCAATGGTGACATAAAAGAAGGAGATGTTGTCGTTATCCGTTACGAAGGACCCAAAGGTGGTCCTGGGATGCGAGAGATGCTCGGAGCAACCGCTATTTTAATGGGAGCAGGTCTCGGAGAGAGCACCGCTCTTGTTACCGACGGTAGATTTTCCGGCTGTACTCATGGACCATGCGTAGGGCATGTGGCCCCTGAAGCAGCCAAGGGTGGAGCAATCGCCTTGGTTCACGACGGAGACATGATCACTATTGACATTCCAAATCGTTCCTTAGAGTTACACGTCTCCGAAGAAGAGCTAGCAGAAAGGAAAAAGAACTGGAAACCCATTCCCTGCAAAGTAGACAGCAAATACTTACGTCGATACAGCAGAGAAGTTGAGAGTGTCTGGAAGGGTGCCATCCTGCGGGATGAGGCATAACCCAGAAAAGATATAAACACAGCATTTTTTACAATTAAGGGGGATTCAGGTATGAAAAAACGTTTTTCTTTATCCATTGTTATGTGCTTTATCGCTGTATTCGTTTTCTGTCTTGGCTTTTCCAACCAAGCACTAGCCAAGGAAGGTTGGCCCAAAACCACTGTCAACATTATTGTAGGGTACAACCCTGGCGGTTCCACAGATACGTTTGCCCGCCTTCTCGCCAAACATCTTGAGCCTGTTTTCGGTCATCCTGTAGTGGTTCAGAACGTCCCTGGCGGCGGCGGCGCTGTGGGGTATGTCAAAACTATGACAAGTAAACCAGATGGCTATACCGTTGTCGTTTCCAACGGTTCCCTTCTCACCTTAGGTGGCATTGGGAATGTAGACTTTCAGTATAGCGATTTTACGAACTTAGGACGTGTCATTGTTGAAGACGAAACCATTTGCGTAGGAAAAGACGCTCCCTGGAACAACGTTGCAGAGCTCATTGCCTATTCAAAAGAGAACCCCGGTAAGCTTCGTATCGGATTTGCTGGAATTGGCGGATTTACCTATCTTGCCGCTAACCAGTTCATCAAAACGGCTGGGATCGAGATTGACGGAATCGGATATTCCAGCGGAGCAGAAGCAGTCGCAGGTCTCCTTGGCGGTTTCGTCGATGTTATTGTTCAGCAACCTGGAGAAATTTTCTCTCACTGGCAGGGCGGTGAAGTAAAGATTCTCGGCACCATGGGTGAGGTTCGCCACGTACTCTTCCCAGATGTTATGACATGCGAAGAGCAGGGTTTGAATCTGAAACTTTTCCAGTGGCGAGGAATTTCTGGTCCTAAAAATATGCCTGAAGATATCAAAGCCGCATGGATAGACGCTCTCGACAAAGTGCAGCAGTCTGAAGCATTTAGAAAAGACATCACCGAGATCCTTTGCGCTGGAACAAGCTTCATAGGTGGGGATGATTTCGAAGACTGGCTCAAGAAAGAAGCAGACTGGATTTATCCTCTCATTGATGAGCTCGGTTTAAAACAGAAATAGAATAGCACTTTTCAAGGGGCGACCCTCTCTTAACCTATCTAAGGCTCGCCCCTTTTTTAGAACCAAGGAGGAATGTAATTATGCGTAAGGCCGATATAGCAACATCCCTTACCATGATATGTGTATCTGGCTTTTTTCTAATCCAAACAACAAAAATCAAAGATGCTTCTGGAGCTATACTTGGTCCTCGTTTTTTCCCATATGTAGTTCTTACAGGCATAATTTTGCTCTCCCTTCTGGTGCTTTTTTATTCCTGTAGGAAAGAGAAAGCTTCTTCCGAAGAGACTACATTGGATCTTCAGGGGAGAGCTAAGGTATTTGTTACGCTTCTTATCGCTTTCATCTACGTTGCACTTTTAGAGAAGCTCGGATTTGTGTTTGCTTCCGTTCTGTTTATGAGCGCTTTGGGGCTTTTCTTTTATGGAAAATTTGACAAGAAGAAAGTATTAAATATCTTTCTCTTTTCCGCTGTCGCTCCAGTGGCTCTGTTCTTTCTCTTCACAAAATTTTTCCACACATTACTTCCATAAGGAAGCGGGGGGATATAAAAAATGACGGCACTTATTCAGGGCCTTATTGGTGCCTTTCAACCAGAAGCAATTCTTTTTACTGCAGCAGGGACTATCCTTGGCATTATTTTCGGAGCACTGCCGGGGTTAACTTCCACTATGGCCGTAGCGCTACTGATCCCTGTAACATTCGGGCTCTCTCCTGTGGCTGGGATGGGCATGCTTATGGGGGCTTTTTGCGGTGGGACAGCCGGAGGATCCATTTCTTCCACTCTCCTTCGCATTCCTGGGACACCGGCTTCCATTTGCACAACTTTCGATGCGTATCCCATGGCCCAAAAAGGGCAAGCGGGGCTGGCATTGGGGACATCCCTTCTCGTCTCCCTCATCGGAGGTCTTTTCAGCGCGGGAATCCTCATGTTTATTGCTCCTAAACTAGCCCGTTTTGCTCTCGGATTCGGACCAACAGAGTACTTTTCTCTTGCAGTACTTGGTCTTACCGTTATTGCCAGCGTCTCCTCTAAATCTCTTCTCAAAGGGGTTATCGCCGGGTTTATTGGCGTTTTTATCTCATTTATTGGGACAGATCCTGTTACAGGAATGGTACGTTATAGTTTCGGAATTCCTAATCTTCTCAGCGGCCTCAATCTTTTGCCGGTTCTTATTGGACTTTTCGCCGTGTCAAAAGCGCTGGAAGACGCTGAAACCATTGGAAGTTCTGTTAAACTAACGAGCAATAAGGGACTCAAGGGAGAGTTCCCCTCTTTTGTTACCCTTCTGGAAAGGAAATGGATCATTCTCTCTTCTGCTGTTATTGGGACAATTGTAGGAATTTTGCCCGGCGCTGGTTGTAGCATTGCTTCCTTTGTATCTTACGATCAGGCCAAGCGGCTCTCTAAAACTCCAGAGGAATTTGGGAAGGGCTGTATAGATGGTGTTATTGCTTCAGAAACAAGCAACAATGCGGTAACAGGGGGAGCCCTTGTGCCCATGCTCACTCTCGGCATTCCCGGAGACTCTACTACTGCTGTTATGCTTGGAGGCCTTCTTATTCACGGACTTCGCCCTGGCCCTTTGCTTTTTAAAGATACCCCTGAAATTATTTATGGCATTTTTGCTATGTTGCTATTGGCCAACGTATTCATGTTTGCCTTCCAATATTTCGGGATCAGGCTCTTCGTAAAAATGCTCAAAATACCCAGATACATGTTGACACCCTTTATCCTTGTAATGTGCACTATAGGTGCGTACGGTGTTGGCGGAAGTTTATTCGATGTATTTGTCATGATGGTCTTTGGTGTAATTGGATATATCTTTAATAAATTGCATTATGGTGTGGCCCCTGTGGTACTTGGTTTCATTCTTGGTGGTATGGCAGAAACTCACTTTAGACGAGCATTTTTTATGTACAGAGGAGATCTGGGTGTTTTTGTAACCCGCCCTGTAACCCTTCTTTTACTCGTCCTGAGTCTGTTGTTGATAGCCATTCCAATTATCAGGAATCATAAGCAGAGCAAGAAAAACTTGACTGCTGCATAAAAAGTTAGATTTACGAAGGAGTGGTTTTATTATGGACCTGGGACTTGAATCGAAAGTTGTCATCGTCACAGGAGGTGCCAGCGGCTTAGGCAAGGCCATGGTAGAGGCCTTTGCAGAAGAAGGAGCCACTGTAGTTATTGCAGATGTAAACAAAGCAGATGGCCTTCAGTTTGCCAGCGATCTCTCATCTCAAGGGAAACAGGCAGATTTCCTTTTTCTCGACGTCAGCGATGCAGAGCAGGTAAATACTGCTATCGATTCCGTGTTCAAAAAATATGGGAAAATAGATGTCCTCTGCAACAATGCCGGTATTAACGTTAGGAAGTTTGCTCTCGACATATCTCCTGAAGAGTGGCAAAAAGTCATTAATGTGAACCTTTCCGGGATGTTTTATTGCGCACAAGCTGTAGGCCGGGTTATGGTTCAGCAAAAATCAGGGAAAATCATTAATACCGCTTCTGTTTCTGCTGTAAGAGGACACCTGAAACGAGCACCTTACGCCAGCGCCAAAGGCGGAGTGTATCAAATGACCAAAGTGCTCGCCCATGAGTGGGGGCAATATAACGTAAATGTCAACGCTATTGGACCTGGTTTTGTTGAAACTCCGCTCACATCGAAACTGATCAATGGACCTGGCGTTCGAGAAGAAATGACTTCAAAAATTCCCATGAAACGTCTTGGGAAAACGGAAGATATTGTTGGCCCTGTTCTTTTCCTCGCCTCCGACTGTTCAAGCTATATTACAGGCCAACTTATCCTCATTGATGGCGGACGAACCATCGATTAGATTTTTTAGCAGAAAGGAAGCCTATTATGAGCACTGTATTAATATATGACCCTATATCTGAAGATGGACTCAACATTCTTCGAAAAGCTGGTCACACCCTTATTACACGGCAAGAACTCAACGAAAAGAATAAAGACTCTATTGAAGGGCTTGTTATCCGAACATCCCCTTTGAAAGGAGACTTCCTTTCTCAACTTCCACATCTTAAAGTTATTGGTCGTCATGGTGTAGGAGTTGATAACATCGATCTCGACTACGCTACAAAAGCAGGCATTATTGTGGGAAACACCCCTTATGCCAATGCTGTATCTGTAGCAGAACATGTTCTTGGTATGATGCTCTATTTCATTAAAAAATATACTCTGAGCGACTCCCTTATCAGAGAGGGGAAATTTAGAGAAAGAGACCATATAGGGCTCTCAGAGCTAAATGGGAAAACCCTTGGCATTATTGGTTTTGGAAAGGTCGGCAAGGCCGTGTATCGTATCGCCCATGATGGTTTTGCAATGAATGTTGTCATCTATGATCCATACATAGAGATGCCCAAGGATGTTCATAGCATTGAAAAACTCGAAGAGCTTCTGAAGAGTTCTGATTTCGTAACAATTCATACCCCTCTCACAGAAGAAACACATTGCATGATCGACACAAAAGAGCTCTCTCTTATGAAAAAAGGCGCTATCCTCATCAACGCAGCTCGTGGCCCTGTCATTAATGTAGACGCTGTAGCTCAATCTCTTCGTGATGGACATCTTGGGGGATTAGCAGTAGACGTTTTCCCAGAGGAACCACCTCGTCCCGATTCCTCCATCCTCACAGCTCCTCATGTTCTTATGACACCTCACAGCGCAGCTTTAACGTATGAAGCCATCTATAGGATGGCGACAGGTGCTGCAGAAGCCGTTGTTCGCGTGTTAAATGGAGAAAAACCAGATTATATTGTCAACCCGGAAGTTTTAAAGGAGGGGAAGAAATAAAATGACACACTACCAAACAGAGAACTGGTGGACAAGCCCGTTCAACGAAGAATATCGTCAAACATTGGCTCTACCTGAGCATGTTCAAATTCATGACGCAACCCTTCGAGATGGGGAGCAAACTCCAGGAGTTGTCTTCACTCCTGAAGACAAGCTGAAGATCGCTCGTATTCTTGCCAATATGGGTGTTGAACGTATTGAAGCCGGTATGCCTGCCGTATCCGAGGCAGATAAGGAAGCCATTAAATCTATTGTAAAAGACAATCTTCCAGCAAAAATATTCACATTTGCCCGAGCTATGGTCAAAGATATAGAGATGGCTACGGAATGTGGGGCTCATGGAGTCGTCATTGAGGTTCCTATAGGAAAGCCCAAGCTTCTCTATCAATTTGGCTGGACATGGGAAGACGTGGCAAAAAAAACGAAAGAAGCAGTCAAAGCATCGAAAGATGCTGGCTTATATACGGTGCTTTTCCCTTACGATACAACCCGAGCTGATTGGGAAGATCTTAAGAACCTTCTAGGCTCCGTTTGCGACTATTGTGCTCCCGACAGTGTGGGAGTTGTTGACACTACAGGATGTATCCTTCCAGGAGCCATGTTCCAACTTGTACGCAGGGTCAAAAACCTTACCGGACTTTCTGTTGAAGTCCACACACATAACGATTTTGGCATGGCCCTAGCCAACAGCCTCGCTGCTGTGGAAGGAGGAGCAGACGTTATCCACACATGCTTGAATAGTTTAGGCGAACGTACTGGAAACACATCCCTTTTCCAGGTGCTCATGGCACTAAAAGTTATGTTTAATATGGACTACGGCACAGACTTTGGAGCCTTCAAAAAAATTGCCGATGAAATATCTGCTATGTGCAACGTCCCTCTTGCAGGGAATGAACCTATTATTGGCGATCGCATCTTCACCAGAGAATCTGGCATCGGCATTGAGATGTTGAGAGAAAAACCTCTTGCCATGTTCTCTCTGAATCCGGAATTTGTGGGAAATGAGCCTCAGATAGTACTTGGGAAGAAGAGCGGCGTCAAATCTGTTGAAGTCAATCTTGAGAAACTCGGTATAAAAGCAACAGAAGACCAGATGCGGAATATTCTTGCTGGAGTTAAGGATTTTGGCATAAAGAACCGTCGCCTTCTTACAGACGAAGAGTTCAAAGCTATCGCATCAAAAGAATTGCAATAGGGAAACACAAAAGCACCACACCTCCCAATACACGCTAGAACAAGAGCTGTCTTGCAAGACAGCTCTTGTTCTATATTTATAATTCAATTCTATATGATAAGAAATTCCAAATTACAGTACATAACTCCCCCAAAAAATAAGGAAGAGAAGCAATTTAAAGTTGCTGCCAAAAACTCACATAATAAACATATGAATAACACTCATGGCGATATTGACTACTACTCCCTTTTCACTTAATATGAGTCCTTGGAATAATGCATATTACTTAAACAAATAGACTAAGGAGGACACACCGTGAAAAAAGTACTTGCAGCCCTTTTATTCGCCTGTCTTGTTATGTTTTCTGGCCCCATGGCTTTTGCCAGTGCCGATAAGACCTTGGCTGGACAGACTATCAGTATTTTTATTGCAGCTACCGGTATTGATGAAATTATGGCAGAGTTTACTAAAGATACTGGCATTAAGGTAAACTACCTAAACATGTCTTCTGGCGAAGTGCTCACTCGTCTGAGAGCCGCTAAAGGCAAAGTTCTTGCTGATGCCTGGTTTAGTGGTGGGGTCGATAGCTACGTGGAAGCAGCACGGGAGGGGTTCCTCGAACCTTATATATCCCCAGAATCAGAAAAAATCCCTGCGGAATATAAGGATCCCGACGGATATTGGACTGGTTTATCTGTATGCGCAGTGGATTTTCTTATTAATAAAGACGTTATGAAAGAAAAAGGACTCCCTATGCCAAAGAGCTGGGCAGACCTTGGGAAACCAGAGTATAAAGGGGAGATTCTTATGAGCAATCCTGCTATCTCCGGTACAAATTACTCTGTCCTTTTTCACCTTATTCAAATTTTTGGAGAGGAACAAGGTTGGGAGTACATCAATAAACTCGACTCTAACATCCCCTTTTATACTAAAAGAGGAGCTGCCCCTCCTAATAAAGCTTCTCTTGGAGAAGTCGCCATTGGCATCGATCCCTATGACTGTGGCGTAAAGCTTATTGAACAAGGGTACCCTGTAGTATCAGTTTTTCCAGAAGAAGGAACACCTGGCTTTATTTCACCCATTGCTATCATGAAGGGCGCAAAAAATATGGAAGCAGCTAAAGCTTTCGTCGACTGGTGTCTTTCAAAGCGAGGACAAGAAGTCCAAATGGCTCACACTGCCAAAGTTGGGACAAGACCTGACGCAGATGTCCCAGAATATTTGCGGGGGCTTAAAGAGGCCAAGATTGTTGTTGTCGATGCTGTAAAGTCCGGTGAAATGAGAAAGAGCATCATTGAAAGGTGGCAGAAGCAATTTGGCAGTAAAGCGGAACAGTAAACTTTGCGGGGCATCTTTTGATGCCCCCTTTTGTCTTTATCTTTTTTTGGCCGTTAATGTTTTTATCTTCATTCTCTGGCCCACTTTAGCTGTATTGAAAGAGAGCGTTTTTGTTCATGGTGTTTTCAGCCTTGAACACTACAGAGATCTTTTTACTATCAATCAGTTTCTTGTGCGTAACAGCCTTTTTGTAGGACTATGGACTACTTTTTTCGCCCTCTTTATCGGCCTTTGCTGTGCTCTTTATGTTACCCATTCAAAAAATAAGGGTAAAAAGGTAGTGCTTGCGGTTCTGCTTCTTTCTCTTATTTCTCCCCCTTTCGTATCGTCATTGGCATATATCATGCTTTTTGGCCGACGTGGGCTCGTTACATGGAAACTGCTGGGCTTTCATTGGAGTCCTTATGGCCCCCATGGCGTTATTCTCATTGAATCTATTAGTTTTGCCACCATTGCTGCCTTCCTAATTATTGCTGTTCTTCGGGGAGTTGATCGAAGTCTGGAACAGGCTTCTCTTGACTTGGGGGCCAGCCGTTGGCATACTCTTTGGCACATTACCCTTCCTTTAGCAAAGCCCGGAATTATCACGGCAGCTCTTATTGTTTTTATTCGTTCCCTTTCTGACTTTGGAACTCCTATGTTCATTGGTGGGAATTATAATGTTTTAGCTACGCAAGCATATATGACTGCCATCGGGAGCTACGATTTCCCGAAAGCCTCTGCTATTTCCACGCTTCTTTTAATCCCTGCTTTCATCGTCTTCCTTCTGTACAGAAAAATCCTGGGAAAAGTTCCCATGTTTTCTCCAAAAACAGCAAGCGTAGATGAAGACTTACTTGGATTGCCTTTATGGGTCAACTGTATAGTCTTTATTGGTACATGGGGATTTGTTTTCTTTGAACTTATGAAGTATGGAACTATTTTCTGTGGTGCTTTTACAAAAACCTGGGGAGTGAACTTTTCTTTCACCCTTCAGCATATAAAAATCTTGAAGCTCGCCAAACTCAGCAGCCTTATTCGCAGCATCCAATACTCTGTAATAGCAGCGCTGACAGCAGGCATTATGGGAGTCCTTCTCGCCTGGTTTTTAGGAAGAAAGAATAGGCCTATGGCAAGAGTCATTGATTTCATCGCCGACCTCCCTTTTATTTTACCGGGTCCATTTTTCGGGATTGCCTACCTTCTCGCCTTTAACTGGTTACCAGAGTTTTTTCTAGGAACTGGCTTCCTTGTTATCACGAACTGTATTTACCGCCAGTTGACTCTGGGCATAAAAAGTGGAATTTCTGTGCTCAATCAAATCAACACAGAGCTTGAAGATGCCGTGAAAGACCAGGGTGGAAACGATATTTACGTGTTAAAAGATGTTATTCTGCCTCTCTTAAAATCTACTTTTTTGGTAAGTTTCATTAACACCTTTACTTTTACTATGACTACTATTGGTGGCATTATTTTCTTAATTACCCCTTATACAAAAGTTGCCACCGTCGAAATGTTCGATGCCATACAACAAGGGGATATAGGAGTAGGGTCTGTTATGGCCTCCGTTATTATTATTGTGGTAATGATCATTAACGCTGCTTTCTCTTATGTTTTGCTTCACAAGGGAAAGAATTCGTCTAAAAAAGTGAGGAGAAACCATGTACCTTCAATTGAAGCGACTCGATAAAAAATTTGGGCACCTTTATGCTGTGCACAATTTTTCTATTGATATAGAAGAAGGGGAACTTGTAGCTCTTCTTGGTCCAAGTGGCTGTGGAAAAACCACAACGCTCCGCATGGTGGGAGGGTTTCTTAAGCCAGACAATGGACACATTATTCTCGAAGGGGACGATATTACAGCTCTTCCTCCGGAAAAACGACCAACAGCTACTGTTTTTCAAAGCTATGCTCTTTTCCCTCATATGACAGTACTTGAAAATGTAATATACGGACTTAAGTTTCGAAAAATTCCCCGGGAAAAAGCCTGTACTATGGGAATGGAGATGCTCGAGAAAGTAGGACTCCCTCTCTCCGGCTCAAAAACAATCGGTCAATTAAGCGGAGGAGAGCAGCAACGAGTCGCTCTTGCCAGAGCTCTTGTAACAAGACCTAAAGTTCTTCTTCTTGACGAACCTCTCAGCAATCTTGACGCGAAGCTTCGGGTACGTATGAGGCGCGAAATTTGCCAGATTCAAAGTAGTTTAGGAATTACAACCCTTTACGTTACCCACGATCAGGAAGAGGCCCTAGCTCTCTCCCATAGGATTGTCGTTATGGAAAAAGGACAAATCATACAAATTGGGCCCCCTCAAGACATCTATAGGCGCGCAGAAAACTCCTTCGTCGCCGATTTTATTGGACGAAGCAACATCATAACCCTCAAGGGGGGAGAGAAAGTAGCCATTCACCCAGAAGATCTTTCTTTCTCTTATGAGAAAGGCATCCTTTCAGGATATATTAGCGGGCGCCAGTTTAAAGGTGCCATAACAACCTATTTTGTGGACGTAAGTGGGCAAACCATTGAAGTAGATATTTTAAGCCGGAAAGATCGCCAGAGGAGTGACGGGGAAAAAGTAGAGATTTCTTTCAATAAAGGCAGCGAAATGCCTCTCACAAGAGATTAACCGCGTTCTTCCTCATGCTATTATCTGTAATTCCTTGTGCATTTACCCTTTTGGAAGGTACAATTAAAGAACTATAAGCATAGCATTGTTTTCATCGTAGCTGTGCCAAGCAGGTGATATTCATGGAAACAGTTTTTCCTATGGGCATTGATCTTGGTTCAACTACAGTGAAGGTTGTGGTATGTCATCCCGAGGGGCAGTTGCTTTTTTCTGCTTATGAACGACACAACACAGATCCTTCTGGAACTCTTCTTTCCATTCTTCACTTATGCGCTGAAAAATTAGGAGATATGGCTCTTGACGTCGCTATCACCGGTTCGGCAGGAATGAATATGGCCTCACAGTTTTCCCTCCCCTTTGTGCAGGAAGTAGTGGCAGCAGCTCGCTATATTCGTCGCAGGATGCCGAAAGTGCGAACCATGATAGAACTTGGCGGAGAAGATTCTAAAATGATCTTCTTCGACGATAACCTCAACCCCGATATGAACATGAATGGAGCTTGCGCCGGTGGGACAGGAGCTTTTATCGATCAAATTGCATCGTTGTTAGGTGTTGGTCTCGATTCTCTCAACACTCTCTCTTCCAAAGGGAAAGCTATTTACACTATTGCCTCTCGATGTGGAGTTTTTGCCAAAACAGATATTCAGTCTCTTCTGGCACAACGAGCTAAACCGGAGGATATTGTCGCCTCTGTCTTTAAGTCTATTGCCCTTCATGTTCTCTCCTCACTCTCTCGTGGGAGAGCCATTCGCGGTCAAGTACTCTTTGCCGGCGGCCCCTTTTCCTTCTTCCCCGGCTTGCGCCAGTCTTTCATCTCTTATCTGGGCCTTGATCAAAATCACGACATTGCTGCATATGACCATCCCAGATTATTGCCAGCCCTCGGCACTGCCCTTTTTCATGAAAGCAACGAGAAAAATAGCGTATCTTTGGGCAAACTTATATCTCGTTTATCAGAAAAATCGGGGCATATCCATATCATTAGGACGGATTTACCTCCTCTATTCGAGAGCAAAAAAGAGAGATTCCTTTGGGAAGAACGTCACAGACAATACGCCCTTCCTTCCGTTTCAGTCCAAAAAGCAGAGGGGCCTCTCTTTCTTGGTGTAGATTCTGGTTCCACTACTACAAAACTCGTCCTCATAGACAAAAATCACAAGATGGTTCTTTCCCACTATGAAACAAATAAAGGGGATGTTCTGGGAATTACCCATCGTGCCATGACCAGTTTTAAGAAAACTCTCATGGGAAACCATCGAGAAGACCTCTCTATTGTGGCAGGAGCCAGTACTGGTTACGGGGAAGATTTAATCAGGAAAGCTTTGGACCTTCACCATAGCCTTGTAGAAACTATGGCGCATTTTATCGCGGCTCGCACCCTATGCCCCAACGTCTCTTTTATTCTCGATATCGGTGGACAAGACATGAAGGCCATGAGCATCAAAGACAACCACCTAGAAACTATAAAACTCAATGAAGCCTGTTCTTCTGGGTGTGGAAGCTTTATCCAAACATTTGCCGAGTCTCTGGGGCTTTCTATGGAATCTTTTGCTCAATATGCTTGCGAAGCTGGACACCCTTGCGATCTTGGAACTCGATGTACGGTTTTTATGAACTCAAGCGTGAAGCAGGCTCTTAATGAAGGAAGAGATATTCGAGACATTGCCGCAGGCTTGGCATACTCTGTAATACGAAATTCTCTCCATAAAGTCCTTAAAATACGTGACTATAGCGAACTTGGACCTGTTATTGTCGTTCAAGGAGGGACATTCCAAAATCCTGCAATCCTAAGAGCACTCGAAGTCATTACCAAGCGCCGCGTAGTAAGGCCAGTAGAAGCTGGTCTTATGGGGGCATGGGGAGCAGCTATTTATGTAGCAAAGCAGTGGCAGGAGGAAGCGGTGGAAGGGAAACATAAGGATATTTTCCATATTCTGGAGACATGGGAAGAACCTTCCGCCCAAAATTTCCGCTGTCATGGATGCACCAACAGCTGTACCGTAACAAGCCTTACTTTTTCAAGTGGGCAAAAATTTTATACTGGGAACAGATGCAGAAAGATTTTCAATAATGGACAAAGAGTTACTCGAGGGGATAATTTCTTCAAGACTCGCTACGACACTCTCTTCAACTGTCCCACAGAGCCGACAGGCTCCCCCGCGGGGACCATTGGGATTCCCAGGGCATTAAGCATGTATGAGCTTTATCCTTTCTGGTGCACGTTCTTCAGAGAGTGTGGTTATAAAGTGGTACTTTCTCCCCCTTCCAATGAAAACATCCATGAACGAGGCGTATCGTCCGTTATGGCTGAAAACATCTGCTTCCCGGCAAAACTTGCTCACGGTCATATTGTAGCCCTTACGGAAATGGGAGTAGACCGTATCTTTATGCCTATTATTGTTCATGAGCGGAATGAAATTAGAACAGCAAATAACAGCTATAATTGCCCTGTCGTCTGTAGCTACGCCGATGTAATCAGAAGCGCTCTCGACCCCGAAGGGCAATATCACATCCCCTTGGATAGCCCTGTTTTTTCCTTAAGAAAACCCGTCCTTTTCAATAAACAAGTCCACGAGTATGGGAAGTTCTTGGGAATAAACAGGCATCGTGTGGCAGTTGCTTTTAAAATGGCTCTCCATGCTCAACAACATTACGAAAAAACGGTACGAGAGGAAGCCCAAAAAGCTCTCGATGAAAGCAGAGCTGCGAAACGACATATATTGGCCATAGCCTGTCGCCCTTACCATATGGACCCTCTCATTAATCATGGGATATTTGACCTTATCGCTGATCTCGGGGCTGATGCCATACCGGCTGACCTCCTAACAGCACATTTCCCAGGGCATAGTCTCAGTAACTGCAAGGTCGTCACTCAATGGGCCTATACTAACCGTCTCTATGCTGGTGCCAAGGCTACCGCCAAGGAAGGCCTCGATTTAGTTCACATATCCTCATTTGGATGTGGGGTTGACGCTGTAACAGGAGATGAGCTGGAAGCTATCGTACGAGAAGCAGGATGCAGTTACTCTCTCATAAAAATAGATGAGATCGCTAATCTTGGAGCAGCAAGAATTCGACTCCGCTCCATTCTTGAATTCAATCGACCTTCACCTTCACAAAAACATGAAATTTTCTTCCATGAGGAACAAAAGATTTCACGAAAGAAAATCGTTATGCCTTGGTTTTCTGCTCTCTATTCACCTTTGTTACCTTCTCTTCTACAAGGATTAGGCCTAGAAGCAGAAATTCTTTCTCCGCAAACGCAACAATCCGTAGACATAGGGTTGGAATATGTTCATAACGATATGTGTTATCCAGCTATTGTAGTTATTGGTGACATTCTCAAAGCCTTTATGGAAAAGCAATATACAGCTAAAAACGCCGCTGTTCTTCTCACTCAAACTGGGGGACAGTGTCGAGCAACCAATTATGTGCCACTCGCCCGAAAAGCTTTAGCAAGCGCCGGTTTCCCCGATGTGGAAGTCCCTACTTTCGGTGTAGAAAATTTTGAAACGGCGGGATTTTATGTCTCTAAAAAAGATGCCGCACAGGGCCTACTCTACGGCTTACTCGGAGCTGATCTTTTAGCCTCTCTCTTTCTCTCTACGGCCCCAAGAGAGTTTTCAGGTGGAAGTGCAAAGACCATTTACCTGAAATACCTTCGCCATCTTGGAGATTTCCTTAAAAATAGAGGAACTTTTTCAGAACTTATAGACCTTATGGAAGAAGCAGTCGCTACATTTAATGGGCTTCCCATGAAAGAAGAGGATATTCCGCGAATAGGAATTGTGGGAGAGATATTTGTAAATTATAACGAGTTCGCCCAAGATTTTCTTGTAGATAAACTTATCGCCCATGGGGTTGAACCAGTGCTGCCTCCTCTCTCATCCTTTTTCTTTATGAAGTTCCGAAGCGATGTCTATAACTGGAAGGCGTATCTGTGTGAACCAGGATTACTCGATGTTCTAGGAAATCTCTTTATGGAAACGTTAACAGGTTATTTTGAAAGTAAATTAGAGGCCGTTTTAAAGAATTTCCGTTTCGCACTGCCTCGTCAAACTCTTAAAGCCCTCTCTAAGAAAGTAACTCGCGTCACCAGTCTAGCTAACCAGGCTGGAGAAGGGTGGTTACTCCCCGCAGAAATGATTGATATGTTAGAGAAGGGCATCAATCATATCGTATGCCTTCAGCCTTTTGGATGTCTTGCCAACCATATTACAGGTAAAGGAGTGGAAGGTGTATTGCGTCGGCTCTACCCTGAGCTGGATTTGCTCTGCCTCGACCTCGATCCCGGTACAAGTCGAACAAATAACGACAACCGTTTACAACTTTTAATTATGGCAGCAAAAGATGCTCTCATTCATGGGCAGGAGAAAAAACGGCTCGCTTAACTTTTTCTGTAAAAACGTCCTATCCAGACCTAGAAGGGGCATCCCTTCTAGGTCTAGCGCTGTGGAATAGAGAATTGGCATAACGAATGCGCTATTCTTCCACAAAACCTGCTAATTCCAGAATAGAAGCAAGAAGAATATCTGCACCCTTCTTAATATCTTCAACGTCTGTCTCTTCCTCTGGACAATGACTTCGCCCCCCAATGCTCGGGACAAAGATCATGCCCACATCAGTTATAGACCGAAGCAGTACCGCATCATGAACAGCTCCACTATTTATTTTTTTGTAAGGGGTACCTAGCTCTTTAGCTTTTTTCTCTAAAACTTCGATAACTTGAGGGGAGAGACGTACCGCTTCCAAAGAAGCAAGGGAAGAGATCCTGCTTTCTACATGACATGCTGTTGCAATATCTTGGATGCGCTCTTTCACTTTCTCTACAATCCTATCCATCGTCTTCTCACAAACATCGCGAATATCAATAGAAAAAGTTGCTCTCCCCGGTATAATATTCCATACATTTGGGCTGCACTCTATGTGTCCTACAGTTCCCACTGTAGTATCAGCCCCTTCCTTCCGCACAATTTCTTCTACCGCTAAAATCATACGGGAAGCAGCAAGAAGACTATCTTGCCGCAAGGCCATGGGAGTTCCGCCGGCATGATTCGCCACACCCTGAACATCTACCCTCATCTGCCGAAGACCGTTAATAGCTTCTACAATTCCTATTGGAACACCTGCTGCGTCAAGAGATGGCCCCTGTTCTATATGAAGCTCTAAAAAAGCTTTCACATCTCCAGGACGTAAAACACTGTTAGGCATGGAATCCGGATTATAGCCACACTCTTGAGCCATAGTGTACATAGACATACCCGCTGGGTTTTTCAGTTTTTTCAAGTCTTTCACTGTATATCGGCCAATCATAGCTTTGCTGCCAGCACAGCAAGGCCCAAAATTCGACCCTTCTTCTTCAGAGAAAATAACAACTTCCACCGGATGTATCGGAACAATCCCTTCATCTACCATTGTTCGCACCACTTCAAGAGCCGCGACAACACCGGCCACACCGTCAAATTTTCCGCCCTGTCGCACAGAATCAATGTGAGAACCACTCATCACTATAGGAGCATCAGGGTTCTTTCCTTCATATCGAGCACGAATATTACCTACCCCATCCACTGCAATAGAGAGATTCAGACCTTGAAGCGTTTCAATCAAAAAATCACGAACGTCTTTGTCCTGTTGACTATAGGTAAAACAGGTTCGTCCGGCCTTGTCTTTCCCCAATGAAGCAATGTGTTTTATATCGCGCTGAATACGTACCGGCCTTGTTTCGTAAACGGGAGCACAGGCCACTGATCATTCCTCCTTCGTATATTTATATTTGTTTATATAGTTTGACATTAATATATTATACCGTTAAATCCTGGATAAACCAAAAAAGGGCTAGACCTTCAGAAAAGTACACCCCAAATGTTAGATTTGAAATCTAACATTTGGGGTGCTGAACAAATGGGTAATGACGGCATCTACATGGTCTTACAAGCTGCACCATATCGTCTACGTGCCTTGAGGAAAAAGTTGCTTCTTTTCAATATCCATTTCGCCGAATTACGAGAGCATCTGCAGCTATTGCCCCTTCTCCTTCAGGCATAACGAAAACAGGGTTGATATCGAGCTCTAGTAAATCTTCTTCTATGCATGCCAACTGAGAGACCTTACTCACAATTTTCGCCAACGCCTCCACATCTCTATGGCGCTGTCCCCTCGCTCCTGAGAGGAAACCGTAGCCTTTCAACTTCTTAATCATGCAGAGGGCTTCTTTTTCATCTACCGGGGCATGACGAAGAGATACGTCGCTGAGCACCTCTACATAAATACCGCCTAAACCTACCGCTACAATAGGGCCAAAAACTGGATCCCGCTTTACTCCCACAATACACTCCATGCCGCCTTTTACCATTTCCTGAACGAGAAACCCTTGTATTTCGTGATCTGAAACATGTTTTTTTAAATTTTCTCTCGTCCTTTTCAAAGCATGGCGCATTTCATCAAAAGAGCGAATATCTAATGTGACAATATCAGCTTCCGTTTTATGAAGAATTTCTGCAGACATACCTTTGAGTGCCACGGGAAAACCAAATTCTTCTGCCGCATCAAAAGCCTCCTCCATATCGCGACAAAGCCGTTCCTTTGTTATAGGAATACGATATCTATCCAGTAATCGCTTTGCATCGTACTCTGTCAATTTAGGAGGGAAAGAGCGCAATATAGGATCTCGATACGCTACTTTCGTGATAGGGAAGGGGAGTCGATTCTCCCAATTTCTTAAAGCCTTCAAAGCCCGTGCACACTGTCTGAAACTTTGAAATATAGGGAAACCGGATGTTTTAAGGCGCTCAACAAAGGCTCCTCCATGATCGTTATCAATCATCCATACCGCTGCTTGAGGCTTATTGGTATTCTGGTAGCTCTTAACCAACTCATCTGCCATAAGGGCCCCCGCATCGCCAACAATCATGGAGAGAGCGGTGATCACCATGTCTATATTAGGATCATGAAGAGCCGCATTAAGAACGTGACGGAAATTCTCCGGCTTTTCTGAAATTTGAACGGTCATGTCCACTGGGTTTCTCGAAGCGCCAAATGAGGGAATCGCCTTCTCAATCTCTTGGCGAGCTTGACTTGAAAACTCTGGAACCTTCATTTTTAAATCGCTAAGACAATCAGCCATGACAATACCAGCACCACCGGAAGTCGTGAGAATAGCAGCCCTATCACCAGCAGTGCGGGGAGAAGCGCCAAAAAGCTGTCCAATACCAATAATATCGTCCATGTCTTTTAAAGGAATAACGCCATATTGGGCAAAAATTGCGTTCCAGACAGCATCATCTCCCGTAAGAGCGGCCGTATGGCTTCGTGCAGCTTCCTGAGCAGAGGGGGAACGCCCCGCCTTTAAGACGGCTACGGCAATATCTCGTTCTCTCGCTTCTCGAACCAGTTCCAAAAAGCGTTCCCCGTTTTCAATGCCTTCGAGATACATCATGAGAAGGCGAACTTCCGGATCGGTAATAACATATCCGGCACACTCTACAGCGTCAATATCAGCTTGATTCCCTGTCGTCACTACGTATCGATATCGAACGCCATGATCAAGCCCCACTCCAAAGGAAGAGAAACCAAAAGCTCCGCTTTGAGAAACAAAGGCCACGTGTCCAGGCGCTGGGGGTTCTGCATTGTAAAGAGCTCCTGAAAAAGTGAGGGGAATTCCTTCAGAGAGGTTCAGAAGCCCTTGACAGTTAGGCCCAAGAATGCGGATACTTCCTTTACGAGCGACATCCATCATTTCTTTTTGGAGCGATCCGTCGCCAGCTTCAGCGAAACCAGAAGAATAAATAATCACATGATGAATATCTTTTTCAATGCATGTTCGCAAAATAGATGGGACAAGATGGGCCTTAACACTAATAAGAGCCACATCAGCTGAAGTAGGGATATGAGCTAAATCTTTATAGCAGGGGAGGCCTCCCACTATATTGTACTTGGGGTTAACAGGGTAGATAGTCCCATCATATCCAAAATGTTGTAACGCTTTAACCGTACGTCCAGTAAGGCTATCAAGATTGGCAGACGCACCCACAATAGCAATGCTACGTGGAGCAAAAAGAGGAGAAAGGGGATGGTTCTGACAATTCATTATGCGATGGCCTCCTTTTCACTACTACACCATAAAGGTTCTAAAAGCCTCAAAGAACGGAGGCAGGCTCGGCAATATAAAAGATAGATCTTTATTGTCTCGCTTGAAGACTCTGAAGCAACAGCGCTCATCCAATCTCGAGCAGCATTGATAAGATTGAGGTGAGCTTCAACAAAGAGAGCCTTTTCTCTGCCCTTGAGTTGGATGTCTTCTTCGTGAGGAACAGAAATAGCCTCAATATCTTTCCGCAATGTGTTAATGAGTAAGCGCGTATTCTCAAGAAAATCTGCGGAAATTACAATATTTCCGTCCCTGTTCAAAGATCCGTTCACATAGGAAATGTATCGATCTATGGAAGAAAGGATGGTGCTGCGTGTATCTTCTTCTGGAAGGGACGCGTCATTTGCTTCCAGCGCATTTACCGTCTGCTCAAGCAAAGTAAACCCACTTGGATTTACGGAGTTCTGGAACAAATCCACGTGCTCTCGCTTCATAACTCTCATCCTCCTATAATAGAAAATGGCCGTCCCCCGAGGACGGCCATCAAAGGCTAAGAGCTTAAAAGCGAAATTGCCCCTTTATTTCAAGAGAGGCTTTTCCACAAGCCTTCCCGAATCCTCGCGGGAACTTGCATCTCTTCATCAGGCCGGTCTCCTGGCTTGCTCTCACTCTTTGGGCCCCCTTCCCAGAAAAGAACTCTTTCCAGTGGCATGTGGTCCCATCGTCAAGCACACAGTGGCGGGTCCGCGCCGGCTTTTCACCGGACTTCCCGTACACCTGCTGAAGTTTTATTGTATTTATTACTTTACACTCTATTCGACAAAAAAGTCAATACAATTTATTTTTTAAAAGCATTTTCTCTTTTTTCATAAAAAATTATTCCTTATTAATAATATTTTTGAGATAAAAAAGATAAAAACAATGAGACCTCAATACTCTTCACATTCATGTAAATAAAGGAGTCAGGCAGAAAAGGAGAGCCTAAAAAATATTCTATTTATTTTTCCCTTCTTTTCCTTTACAATACCACCATGTTTCCTATAAGGAGGTAAAGAAGATGGACTGGGGTATGGTTCCTGGAGAAACTGTGGTCATTAAGTCGAAGGACATTACGCTCCGTGACATAGTGCAGGCTATAGTAGATGGTGCTGATACAGTTCCTGCAGTAAAAGAAACTTTTGGTCTCACCGATGCTGATGAAGGGGTGAACGACCTGGAAGACATTCTAGATGTGTTCGTACCTGCTATCGACGCTCTCCGTAACGGCGGGTGCAGTGGATGCGGTGGAGGCTGTTCAGGCTGTCACGGTCATTGCTAGTGTAGAAAATACAGAGACCGCCTAAAAAGGCGGTCTCTTCTAACTTTTAAGTGGGCAGAGCCCTTTTAGAAGGGGGCTTTGTCCATGTGTTCTTTTGACTCTTGTATCGGGATCTTTTAGGAACGAATCCGCATGGAATTCAAAATAACAGAGATGGAACTAAACGCCATGGCTGTTTCAGCAATTGCAGGGTGGAGCAGGGCCCCCATGGCTAACGGAATAGCAATGATATTATAGGCAAAAGCCCAAAAAAGATTTTGACGAATAACCGTAAAAGTTTGCCTTGAGATATGAATGGCATCAACAATAGCAGAAACTCCACCTTTCACTACTACCATATCTGCGCTGTCAATGGCAAGATCAGTGCCAGAGCCAATAGCTACGCCAATGTCTGCGCCTTTTAATGCTGCCGCATCATTCATCCCATCTCCAACCATAAGAACTTTTCGTCCCATAGTTTGATATCTTCTCAATATATCCAATTTTTCTCCCGGTCGAACTCCGGCATAAACTTCATTAATTCCTACTTGCTTGGCAACCGCCTGCGCAGTCCTTTCATTATCTCCTGTCACCATTACAGGAACGATGCCAAGCTCCTTCAGATGAGATACTGCCCGAACCCCATCCTCCCGAAGAGAATCTTCTATCGCAAGAAACCCCACAACTACGCCACCCTTTTGAACCTCTACTACTGTACGCCCCAACAGAAGCTGTTCATTGTACCTTGAAGGATCCTGAGGTTTCCCAATAAAGTATTCCTCTCCTCGTATGGTTCCTTTAACTCCCTCTCCCATAATCTCCTCCACGGAATTAGGTTCTATGTCTGTTCTTTTCACTGCCGCTACAGCTTTTGCCAAGGGATGGAGAGAATGTCGTTCTAGTGCCGCAACAGCTTCTAAATCCTCTTCTGAGACCTGGATATCTACAACAGAAGGATGCCCTTGGGTGAGAGTCCCTGTTTTATCCATGAGCACAATCCCAACTTCTTTTGCCGTTTGGATAGCTTCGGCATTTCGAATAATAAGTCCCTTCCTTGAAGCCGCGCCAGTCCCCGTAATAAGAGCCATAGGAGTGGCAAGCCCCAAGGCGCAGGGACAAGCAATGACAATGGTGGATATGAAGCCAAAAATGGCAAGAGAGAGGGGATCTCTGACAGTTGTAACCCATGGGAGGTAGCGAGCAGCGGTATCAAGAAAAAAGCCGAACCGATCCACTCCAAAATACCAGAAAAAAGCACTTATAAGGGCAAGAGTTGCTACGGCAGGAACAAAATAATTCGTTACACGATCGGCAAAGGCCTGTATGGGAATTTTCGCCCCTTGGGCTTCCTGAATAAGAGAGATCATCTGTGAAAGAAAGCTATCCTCTCCAACGTGTGTCGCCTGAACTTTTAAGGGACCTGTAAGGTTCAGAGAACCTCCCGTTACTCCGTCACCTTGTTTTTTCTGCACAGGTAAGGATTCCCCAGTAATCATAGATTCATCTACTGATGTGATTCCATCTGTAATACGCCCATCTGCAGGAATTCTTTCTCCTGGGCGAACAACGAGGGTAAAGCCTTCTTTTACTGCTTCAATAGGAATAGCTATTTCCTTGCCGTTTTCGTCAAGAACTCGTGCTTCTCGAGCTTGAATTTCCAATAAGGCCTTTATCTCCTTGGAAGCCCGGTCTCTTAAGTGAGACTCAATAAAACGGCCAGTTACATGTAAAGCAATAATCATTGCTCCAATAGACCCAAAAGAGGTTACATGCACACCGCTCAAAGAGAGAAAAGAAGTAGCCCATGCTGCGAGAGCACCTAAAGAAACAAGAACATCCATATTCGCATGGAAATGTGTAAGAGCAATCCAAGCCCCTTTCATAGAAGAGCGCCCCGCCCCAAAAAGGACAATAGCACCGCCCAGAATTTCTATAAATGGGAACCACGACATATGAAAACCTGCCATATGAGCAAACATGAAGGCCATTAGAGGGGCAGTAATAATCCAGCTGAGGGTTAAATTTTTACGCGCGATTTGGTAACGACGACGATCCAGATCTTCCGGTGCTTCGTAGGAGACATTATATCCAGCGCTACGAACTGCTTCTTCTAAAATTTCCATGGGAACGTCCTTCTCAAGAACAACAAATGCCGTCTCTGTGGCAAGATTCACTCCGGCAAAAATGACACCATCCACTTTTTTTAGAGATCGTTCAACCATTCTGGCACAGGTTGCGCATGTCATACCTGTTACAGAAAAAGAAACTTTTTTAGCGCTTTCCCCATTTCCCATTATTTCCTTCACTCCTTTTTCTCTCTATAAAAAGACTATCAAAAAGATAGGATTTATAAATATCATATCATAATACCCTATATATGTATGTAAAAAGAGCCGACCTCTCTCTGTCTCAGAAAGAAATCGGCCCTTGCCAAGGTACTTTATTATATATCTACCAATCTACACTCGTCCTCTTATTTTCCAACAGGAACAAGACCTATCCGATAGTCTCGACACTCTTCTCCCTGTCGACAAAGAGCGCTCATATGTTCCAAGCTTTTTACCAATGTCTGGCTTATCTTTAACGCCTGAGCGCATACATTCTTAGCATCTTGGCTTTTTCCTGCTTCCATAGCGTCAAAAACGCTGTGACCGAGACGATGCAGCTCTTCATGGCATTTCATAAGATCGTTCCACTGGTGTTCATCAATAACTTCTGGTTTCTCCATAAAGGAAAGGAATATCCCAAATTGACATCGAGTAGGATCTGTTTCCACATCCCATTTCCCTCCGTCTATATACTCCTTAAGGTGAGAGATCCATCCTTTGTGTGCTTGAATAGCCCCATCGGCAATTTCGGCAAAATCACATCGTTCTATTACTTGGACACGAGCCATATTTTTTAAAAGGGTATAGGCTTGACTTGAGCCTTCCTGAGTAAAAGCAAGGAGTTCTGCCACCGATTCCGTGAAAGAATCTACATTCCTCCCTAAAAGCTGAAATTCATTCTTCATGCAACCAGTGAGTTTGGTAACAGTCTCTGCAGAAGTCGCCAACTCTTGCGATGAAGCAGAAAGCTCCTGCGCGCTTGATGCTACCTGATGAGTGGATTCAGTGACACTTGTAATATCGCTCAAAATATCTCCCACTCCTTGTAGAGCATCAGAAACATGAACTACAGTTTGTTCTACTCGCTCTACAATAGCAGAAGCGTCGTTAGAAGCTCCCTGAACTTCGGAAACTAGCTCTTCCAGATTATCCCCTATATCTCGAGCCGCCTTGCGACTTTCCTCTGCCAGCTTACGAACTTCTTCAGCCACTACGGCAAAACCTCGTCCTGCCTCTCCAGCTCTAGCCGCTTCTATGGAAGCATTTAAGGCCAAAAGGTTTGTCTGATCTGAAATACCTGTCAAAACTTGAACCACAGATTGGATTAAAGCCACTTTTTCAGAGAGAGAGGCCGATCGTTGAGCCACTCCTAAGACATCTTTGCCAAGCTCTCGAATAGAACTTTCTGCATCGCCGAGCTTCTTTTGCCCATCGCCAGCCCGATCAGAAACACGGGTTACCACCTCATTCAGATTCTCCGCTAGATGGGCAAGGGATTGAGCCGTTGTTGAAATCTCTTCTGAACTAGCGTATTGGGCCTGCATAGCATCTGTAACTTGATTCCCAGCTTGCACTCCCTCGTTTACTTCTCGAGCCATCTCTTCAAAAGCACGAGAAAAAGAACCTAGCTTTCTTTCAAGCCGAAAAAAAACAAAAGTGAAAGAATGTAATTTTTGTATTATTTCTAAAAAAATCTTTCGGAATGTCGTTATGAAATCTGTAAGCATACGTCCCAACTGCCCCATCAAAGAAGATTTCTTCGTAATAGAATCTGGCGCGGAATTTCGCAAATCCACTGTTTCCCCCGAATTAACAGAATGAAACCACGCAAGAATCTTTGCTGCAGGAACAGCAAAAACATAACGGTCCTTCAAAAGACAAACACAAGCTAAAAGCAGAGCCCATACAAGAAGGACTATATCTCGACCAGGTCCTCCATACCATTTGTAAAGAACGGGTCCCCATAGAAAAACAAAAGCTGCAACGCAATAAAAAAAAGAACGATTATGTACCATATAAAAACGAAGCTCCCTTTCTATACTTTCTATTTCTCTTTTATGCCACAGAAGCAGAGTATCCTGCCTCTTCAAGAGTTTCCAAAACAAAAGCAACGTTATCGGTCTCGATAACGACAGATTTATTTTCCAATATCACCTCAAAGTTTCTAAAACCCTTTTCTTCAAGAGCTTTTGTAATTCTTTTTACACAATGTCCACAAGCCATATCTGGAATGTTCAGTACATATTTCTTCATGAAAATCACTCTCCTCCTCTCTTTATTTTGCATTCACAATGATATAGTTCTCAAACTAGTATCTTTTATAGTCTAAATACCCTTCTCTGTAAAGTTTTTGTCATGAAAAATTCTTAAAATGAATACTATATTGAGTACAAATCTCAACTTTATGGAGAACCCGCTACTGCAATTGGGGGAATACCAGATAGGAAATGAGTTTATGCCATATACAATTGCAAATTTTCGTCCTTTTGGCGTAGAATAAGGGCAATTAAAGGGGTGAGATTTATTTTGTTGTTCTTTTGTTCTTTTGTTCTTTTGTTCTTTTTTCCTTCCTTCCACCCTTCTTTATATGGTCTCACTCTTCAAGCTGTTTTTCACGGCGCCACTTTTTTACTCACTAAAGAGGGAGGTATATAAATGAACCTGATCCACTTTATTGACCCTGAGTTGGGAGCTGCTATTGAAGGGGAAAAACAGCGCCAAAATTTGACCATTGAACTCATCGCATCAGAAAACTTTGTTCCAGAAGTTATTCTTGAAGCCCAGGGATCTCTCCTCACGAACAAATACGCTGAAGGATACCCTGGGAGGCGATACCATGGTGGTTGCGAGTTTATTGACATTGTCGAAAATCTTGCCATCGAAAGGGCTAAAAAACTTTTTGGCGCTGATCATGCCAATGTTCAGCCCCATTCTGGCGTTAATGCTAACCTCGCGGTTTTTATGGCTATTTTAGAGCCTGGAGACGCTATCCTTGGGATGGACCTCCGCCATGGAGGACACCTTTCTCATGGAACACCCGTCAATATTTCGGGGAAATTTTTTAAAGCTCATTCTTATGGAGTAAAAAAAGAAACTGGCCTTATAGATTATGAGCACGTGGAAGAAATGGCCCACACCCTTCATCCTAAGCTCATTATTGCCGGCGGCAGCGCCTACTCGAGATATATCGATTTTGAACGGTTCGCTCGTATAGCTCACGAAGTTGGCGCTTATTTTATGGTGGACATGGCCCACATTGCAGGGCTGGTTGCTGCAGGCGTCCATCCTAGCCCTGTTCCACACGCTGATTTTGTAACTTTTACCACTACTAAAACTCTTCGAGGAGCACGGGGAGGAAACATCCTTTGCCGAAAGGAATATGCTGACCGTATCGATAAAGCTATCTTCCCTGGGATCCAGGGTGGCCCCATTCCTCAAATAATGGCGGCAAAAGCTCTTACTTTTAAGCTCGCCATGACAGAGGAGTTCAAATTATATTCCCGCCAAATTTTAAAAAATGCCCAAAAGATGGCCGAAATACTTCAGCTTCACGGTTATACCATCGTCTCAGGGGGAACGAACAATCATCTCATGCTTGTGGATCTGCGCAATAAACGTATAACAGGTCGGGAGGCTGAAAAGAAACTGGAAAAAGCTGGCATTACAGTAAACATGAACCTCATTCCCTTCGACCCAGAAAAAGCCACCGTAACAAGTGGCATTCGAATTGGATTGGCCGGAGTAACGAGCCGCGGGTTCCGGGAAGAAGAAACAGAAGCTGTGGCACAGCTCATAATAAAAATTCTAGAAAACTCCCAGCCCCAAAAGATCCAGGAATTCAGAGAAGAGGTAGAAACTCTCTGTGTAGCTCATCCAGTATATATGTCTCGCACGGAGCTTGCCATAAAACGCAACAACTGAGAAGGAGAATGGGGAGCTTTTCTATTCACCGACTGGAGTGAACATTTCGTCATAGGCAAACGGAGGAGGGAGAAATATGTCCCTTGAACTCAATCTTGCCACTATATTAATATTTTTTGCCCGATGTACTGATGTTTCTCTGGCTACAATGCGTATGCTTCTTCTTGTCAAAGGCCAGCGCTTCAAGGCATCGGCCATTGGTTTCGTCGAAATATCTCTCTACCTCATGAGTTTAAAATATGTTCTCGACGCGGGTTTAAACAGTCCTTTAAGCTTTATCGCCTATGCTCTTGGTTTCTCTACGGGAAATTTCCTAGGCTCTTTATTGGAAGAAAAGCTTTTAAAAGGACATACTATCGTAGAAATTATTCTAAACGATACCGAAGAAAGTCGTCATCTTGCGGAAAGGCTTAGAGATGAAGGCTTTGGAACCACTATTGTTGAAGGAGAAGGGAAAGACGGCCCCCGGCTGATTCTTAAGGTCATCTGCGACAGGAATGATCGTCAAAAGGTAATGCAAATAGGGAGTCAGGCCGGAGGCTTTGTCTTTATGGTCGATATTCGAAGCATATGGGGCGGATATTTTAATAAGAAAAAATAGCCACGCCCTCTCGATCTGCTACATATTCCTGCTACGGTGATGCTCCTATTGCAACTAAGAGAACTCGCTATGCACCTGTCATAATAGCTACAATAATATCCCCGATTGTATAAAGATCTCGCTCGGAAATATATTCTTTTGTGGTGTGGACATTCTGAGCTCCAGTTCCGAGGTTCACTGCCGGCAAACCCTTTTCGTTAAAGATATTAGCGTCGCTTCCCCCTCCAGTGGAGATAAGCACTGGAAGCAACCCACTTCTCCTAACGGCAGAGGTCGCCCACTGTACCACTGGGGAGGTCTCTTTTAGAGAAAAACCTGTATAGGATTTTTGAACTTTCGTCTGGACGGAAGCCCCACGTTTTGCTACCCTTGCCTCCATAGCATCTACCATGCTCTTTACAAGGTCTTCCAGCTTTTTTTCACAGAAAGAACGGGCTTCTCCTTCTACATAAACGCTATCGCAAACAATATTTGTGGCTGTACCCCCACGAATAATACCCACATTCGAGGTTGTCTCATGATCTATTCTGCCAATATTCATGGCAGCAATCCCTTCAGCTGCTGCTACAATAGCATTCACACCTTTTTCAGGGGCAATTCCTGCATGAGCCGCTTTTCCGGCAACAATCCACGAGAGGTTCACATGAGAAGGCGCCTGTACTACGATATGGCCTGGATCGGAAGAGCTATCTACAATAAAAGCCATAGAAGCTTGTAAATCTTCGCTTGTTAGACGCTTGGCCCCGACAAGCCCTTCTTCCTCTGACACGGTAAAAATCACTTCGATACCAGGGTGGGGCAATCTCTTTTCTATAACCGTTTCGAGGGCCTCGAGAATGGAAGCAATCCCCACTCGATCATCAGCTCCAAGAATAGTATTCCCGGAAGAATAAATCGCCCCGTCTCGCAATACAGGTTTTACAGGGTTCTCTAAAGGGACCGTGTCCATATGAGCAGCTATAGCAATCCACCCACTCCGTCCAGGGGTAGGAGAAAGAGTCGCAATAACATTACCACTACTGTCTTCTCCGTTCTTTTTTACCGAAAGCCCAAGCCTATGAAGACGGGGAGACAAATGTTGAGCAACAGCTTCTTCCCTACCTGATTCTGCTTTTATTTGCACAAGCTCCAAAAAAGTACGAAGCATGCGGGCATTATTTATCATTCCACAGCCCCCTAAATTAATTTGCTCCTATTATGCGTTTTTTTTCACAGAACGCAAGGATCACGAGACTTTTCAGAATAGTCTGTCCATTCCAAGCGCTATGGTAACGTCTCTTGAGAGTGCCCGACAAGAGCTTTAAGGTAATTCTCCAGAGTTCTGTCTATTTCCATGTTGAGATCATACATAAGAGACAAGGCTTCATTTCGAACAGATGCGCAAAACTCTTCATCCGAAAGTAAAGCAAGATTTGTTATGGCCGTAAGACACGATGACACCACAGTCCCTCTAATTAAAGCAAGGCCTGTTATGGCGTCGTTCACCGCAACTCTACATCCCAAAGCTGCCACATCTCGTAGCAAAGGGACAACTTCACGACAACATCGCAAGACCTCCAGAGGCACCACTACCGCTTTTTTCATGGTCTGCTCTCGAAAATGATCTCGAATATCCTCCTCTTCCGGAGTTTCTGTGGGAAGATGGCCTGTCTCGAGAAAAGAAGCATAGGCTTGAACGTCCTCTTCCATAAGGTAAAGGAATCGTTCGGCAAAGACCGTTGTTTTGTCTCGAATATGTTCCATATCAGGCCACACATGGTTATACCCCTCTTTCGAGCGAGTAAGGCGGGCCACCAAACCTCCCAGCGCTGATGCCAGAGCACCACACAGAGCAGCAACACTGCCTCCTCCCGGTGATGGGGTACCAGCAGAGAGCTGATCCACAAAACTTGCTACCGTCATATGTTGAAGCCTCATACTTCTTCACCTCCTTTTACCATCTTACACCATAATTTTCTCCGAAACGTCAGTCCAATACCCCCACAGCTTCTTCAACTGCATGAAGCACTTCGCTGCGATCCATAAGCTCGATAACTCTCCGAATAAGGGGGTGAATATAGTCGTCATGCTTCAAGAAGGGGACTGCGCTCCGAATAGAATCATAAGCGGCTCTCGTTCCTTTCCCCGGTTCCAACAAAATGCTGAAGTCCAAAGCTTGAGCAGCAGTAAGAAGTTCTATAGCTAAGACCTTGCGGGTATTATTCAAGATCATTCGACCTTTTCTTGCCCCATACGTTCCCATAGAAACATGGTCCTCCTGATTGGCAGAGGTAGGTATGGAATCCACAGAGGAAGGATGCGCAAGGACCTTGTTTTCAGAGACTACAGATGCTGCTGCGTATTGGGGAATCATAAAACCACTGTTAAGGCCACTTTCATTGATAAGGAAGGGAGGTAGCCCTGAAAGAGACCCATCTACAAGACGGGCAACTCGACGTTCTGAAATATTAGCCAATTCGGCCATGGCGATGCCGAAGAAATCCATAGCTAATGCTATTGGTTGCCCATGAAAGTTCCCCCCACTAATTGCTTCTCTGTCGTCTACAAATATAAGAGGGTTATCTGTTACAGCGTTGATTTCTACAGCAACCTTATCTCGAACATAGTCGAGAGCATCTCTACTTGCTCCATGAACTTGAGGAACACATCTGAGAGAGTAGGCATCTTGGACCCTGTTCTTCTTAAATTTCTCTATAATTTGGCTTCCTGAAACTATTCGGCGTACATTTGAAGCGACAGTCAGCTGACCATGGTATGGACGAAGAGCGTGGGTCCTTTCATCAAAAGCATAAGGAACGCCATGAAGGGCCTCAAGAGAGACACATGCCGCAATATCCGCTATTTTAGCCGTATTGTACCCATCATATACAGCAAGAGCAGCAATAGCTGTCATGACAGTTGTTCCATTATTAAGAGCAAGTCCTTCCTTCGCTTCTAGGGAGAGAGGTGTCATGCCAAGTTTACGAAGAACTCGTCGAACAGGCTGACGGCGCCCCTGATGAAAAACTTCCCCCAAGCCTAAGAGGGTTATAGCGAGATGTGAAAGAGGGCACAAATCACCGCTGGATCCAACAGATCCTTGAGAAGGTATAACAGGATGAATTCCACTATTTAGATAATCAGTAAGGCGTTGTAAAGTGCTCACTCGAATGCCAGAGTGCCCACGAATCAACGTGTTAATCCGAAGAAGCATAATGGCCCGAACTGTCTCTTCGTCAAAGGGTTCTCCTATGCCACAAGCGTGACTTTTCAGAAGGTTTTCTTGAAGTTGACGACGATCTTTTCTCGAAATAGGAACAGTGGCCAAGTCGCCAAAACCGGTATTGATCCCATAGATAACGTCGTTTCCTGAAGCCCATTCAGCAACAAGAGCAGAAGCTTTTTCAACCGCCTCAAGAGCCCCTTCGTCTAATTCCACTTTGGCATTATACCTTGCAACTCGTACGACATCTTCAATAGTAAGAGAGCAACCGTCGAGTTTTACGACGCCATTATGCATTAAGAGCCACCTCCTGGTATAATCGTAATATTTTAATTTAGTGTATACCTAAAAGCACACTTCTGGCAATCACTTTTCCCAGGAAGGACGAAAAAAATTCACAATTCTTTCTTTTTAGAATAAAAGCCAGGAGTCCTTATTTCTCCTGGCTTTCTTGTAAAAATGTTTACGCTCGGTAATTCTAAAAGTATTCGTTACCCCAGAATGGCTTTTAAATCTTCTTCCGGCGTCGTAATGGGCATGAGATTCAACTTTTCATGAAGGATATCGAAGGCAGGCTTTTTCACAAAAGCTGGTAGACTTGGACCAAGTCGCATATCTCGAATACCGAGATAGAGCAGGGAAAGGAGAATACAAACAGCTTTCTGTTCATACCACGAAAGTATCATGGAAAGGGGAAGGCTATTTACGTCTGTCTTAAAGGCATCAGCGAGAGCCATCGCCACTCGTACTGCCGAATAGGCATCGTTGCATTGCCCCATATCGAGAAGACGAGGGATCCCTTCGATTTCACCGAAATCCAGCTTGTTGAAACGATATTTGCCACAAGCAAGAGTTAGAATTATCGTATCTTTAGGTGTCATCGTAGCAAAATCAGTATAGTAACTCCGTCCAGGCTTCGCCCCATCGCATCCACCAATAAGGAAGAAATGGCGTATTTTACCTGCTTTCACAAGGTCTATAACTTTATTAGCAACAGAAAGAACTGTATTTCTAGCAAATCCTATGGAAATTCGATGTTCTGGTGAATCCTCAAGAAATCCAGGGGCATCAAGGGCTGCTTCAATGACAGGGGTAAAATCTTTTTCAGGACCAATATGTTTTACCCCAGGCCAAGCAACAAGCCCTGTAGTAAAAATCCTATTTTTGTACGAGTCCTTGGGCTTCTGTATACAATTTGTGGTCATAAGAATAGCACCGGGGAAACGATCAAATTCTTCCCGTTGATCTTGCCAGGCCCCACCATAATTCCCCACGAGGTGTTTATATTTTTTCAGCTTTGGATAGGCAAGACATGGTAACATTTCGCCGTGCGTATAGATATTGATATCCTTCCCTTCCGTCTGCTGAAGAAGAAGGTCTAAGTCTCGCAAATCATGACCTGATACTACTATAGATTTGCCTTTAAGCGGGGTTACTCGAACAGCGGTAGGCTCTGGATGGCCGTAGGTAGACGTATTTGCCTTGTCGAGAAGTTCCATAACGGAAATATTCCATTTCCCTGCCTCAAGAGCTTTCCCTACCAATTCATCTACGGTAAAAGTTTCACCACTGAGATAGCTCAAAAATTCATGGAAAAAACCGTAAATTGCCGGATCTTCCATTCCAAGAACATGAGCATGATCAGTATAGGCTGCACTTCCCTTCAGACCGAATAATATTAAGTCCCGAAGGCCCTGTATAACCTCCCCATATTTTGCGCTCCACGCTTCAGGGGTAACAGTAGCGCCATCTCTGATCATATCGTCTCTGTTTTGAGGCAGTACATAACGTGCTGGCCCAACAAGTATTTCTGGGATCTTCCCCGCAGTAGAACAGGCAACCTCATAGAGATGACGGGCTCTGTCTTTCATTGCCGCAGCCCGACGAAGCATGCTCTCCATCCGTTCTTCATCGAAGTTTACATTCGTAATTGTTGTAAAAAGAGCTTCTACAACAAAAACGTCCAATTCATGGTCACTAGAGCCGAGAAGCCTCGATCTGTGAGCATACATTGAAATTCCCTTTGTAATATGGATCAACAAATCCTGAAGATCGGCAACTTCCGGCGATTTGCCACATACTCCAAAAGCAGTACAACCCGTCCCTTTCGCAGTCTGTTCACATTGATAACAGTACATTTCTTCGTTCCCCTCCTTTTCTTCTCTCATCGACTCTATTAAGAAAATATATATTTTATAGACTCGCGATTTAAAATATCTCCGCGTATGCCTATCTTTACTACGTTCAAAGTAAGATTTACTTTTGCTTTCTCAATAGCGTTTCCCATAAGATGAATCAGGCCACTGCAACACGGAACTTCCATATGTACAACCGTAATGGTAGGGGGGGTATTCTCAGTAATAATTTGGCTCATTTTCTCGGCATACTCTTGAGCATCATCGAGCTTAGGGCATCCTATAAGACACACCGTGTCCTCTTTTTCAAGAAAATGTCTGTGGAAGTCAGCAAAGGCATAGGCTGTACAATCTGCTGCTACTACAAGATTCGCATTTTGAAGATATGAAGCATGAGCAGGTATAAGACGAATTTGAACTGGCCAGTTTCCGAGGCGAGACGATATGGGTTCTTTTTCTATTGTGTTTCTTATTTTACTTGAAGAAGAAACGTTTCTCAAATCTCTTGCCATAGATCCTGGGCAGCCACAAGAAAGAAGAGACGTATTATCTTTTACTCTAGATGCCAAATGAAGTTTCACCGCTTCCTCATCATAAGGAGCCGCTTCCCTTTCTTCAAAAGTAATGGCTCCTTGTGGACACTCTCCAATACAGTCTCCAAGACCATCGCAATACGATTCACTTACCAAACGGGCCTTTCCATTCACTATTTGAATGGCTCCTTCGTGACAAGCATGGGCACATATTCCACACCCATTACACTTTTCTTCATCAATTTTGATAATTTTCCGTTTCATACCCTCTCTCCTCTCTTCTTCCACTTCTCATAAAATCAGCTAAATTTTTTTCTTTCAAATACTCTATGAACGCTCGTGTCATCTTTTGTAACTCCCCTCCAAAAAGGCAGGAAGCAAAAGGACATTCCTCCGCTTTTAAAAGGCAGTATTCTCCAGAAGGTTCCCCTTCGATCTCCACATAAATCTGAAAAAGCGAAATACTATCAGCTGAACGAGCAAGTTGGAATCCACCTCCCGGACCACGAGATGACACAACAAGCCCTGCTCTGACAAGACGTTGAAAAACCTTGGCAAGATGTGTTTCTGAAACGCCTATTCTTTCCGCTATTTCTCTTGCACTCATACGTTCCCCTGAAATCGCCAAAAGCCCCATACCGTGGAAAGCCAAAGAAGCAGCTTCTGAAATGGCAATAATAGTATTCATAAAATAACCCCCAATAATCAATTCAAGAATTATAGTACTTAAATTCTTTATCTTGTCAAGGCCTCTTTGACAGCTATCAATTTCGAGATTAAACTTTTAAACGATATCGTTCTTTGACTTGCGAAAATGTTGGAGCCATCTTGCTTGCCAAGAGAAAGAGTAGGTGCCCCTTATGTCCATACGCGTCAAAACCTGCTTAATAATATTGTTGGCTTTCATCGCCAGCACTCTCGTCGCCTTCTTTATAGCTGACCATGTGGTATTACAGAAATTTATTGGATTGGAAGAAGCTTCATTTGAAGAAGATAACAAAAAAATCTTACAGTCCCTTAATGCTCTTCGCACGAGACTAGAAAGTATTGCAGGAGACTGGGCTCCGTGGGATGCTACGTATAATTTTCTTCAGGGAAATAACACTTCTTTTATAAAAAATAATCTTATGAATGAAACTTTCGAAAACCTCCACCTCAACATTTTTTTGTTATTCGATAGAGAGGGAAAGCTTGCTTATGGTACTCTTTTTGACCTAAAAAAAGTTCAGGAAACACCTCTTCGCGATGACCACGTTCAAGAGATTCAACATATGCTTTCTACTCTTGACGTAGGAAAAGAGTGGAAAGCAACAGGGTTCCTCAGTATAGAAGAACACATGATCTTAGCCGTAGCACCCGTGCTTAAAAGTGATTATTCCGGTCCCCCCATGGGGACACTTGTTATAGGTGAATTTTTTGGAGAAGAACAGCTTCAAAACATCGGATCGCTGCTTGGTCTTTTCCTCCGCATCGAACCTATTGATAAAAAGATGTCTTCTTCTCATAGAAATTGGGAAACAGTGCTTTTAGGAAAAACAAACGCCCGTGTTGAGGGTAAAATATTAATTCCTGACATTACGGGAGCCCCTCTTTTCTGTTTAACGGCCTCAAAACCTAGACTTCTCTTTCAATCTGGGAAAATGACCGTACGCATTATTCTTCTCTGGTTCACTATAGCGCAAGGAGCTATCGCTATGCTTCTCCTGTTACTTTTTCACACTACAATTTTATTTCGGTTGCAATCTATGGCAAAACAGATCCAGAACATATCTGAAACTGCTGACCTCCACCTTCGATTGGATGATCAAGGGGAAGACGAGATTGGTTTTTTCTCTCAAAACATCAACTCGATGCTCGAAAACATTCATAAACTTATAGATAAAGCTCCTGACCTATTTTTTCTTTGCAACTATGAAGGGAATATCGTTCTCGCTAATGAACTGGCTCATCATACCCTTGGCTATGAAAGCAATATGCTCGTAAATCAACCTCTATCCTCATTCATGAGAATAGCTCATTTCCCTCTCCTCGCTCCGAGAGAGACAATTTTAACGAAAAGAAATGGAGGGAAACTGCCAGTAGAGATGTATGTTCAAAAACTTACACTTGGCAATAACCACTTAATCCTCGCCATTGCAAGAGATATTTCGAAGAGAAAAAATCTACAGAACAAGCTGTACCATATGGCGTACCGAGATTCCTTAACAGGGCTTCCCAATCGGGCCAGTTTTATGGAAAAACTTTATCGCATGATTGAAGGCAATAAACGAGGGGAAAAAATCCCTTTTCTTTTCGTTATGTTGGATGTAGATAACTTTAAATCAGTTAACGACACTTTTGGGCACTTAAATGGTGACAGGGTTCTGCGGGAAGTGGGAAAAAGAGTTTCAAAACTTCTACGAAGCCAAGACATTCTAGCCCGATTGGGAGGTGATGAATTTGCCTTACTTCTTCCTGGAAGAAGCTGGGAGGAAGGCATTGCTTTCGGTAACGCGGTAAAAAATAGTATGGAACCACCTTTTAAAGCAGGGAAAACAACGATTCACCTATCGTGCAGCATAGGTATTGTTGCCCACTCTTTTCAATATCATTCTATAAATACCCTCTTCCAAGACGGGGATAAGGCTCTCTATAGGGCTAAGAGGAGGGGGGGAAAACAAACCGTTATTTTCGAGGAAGGGAAAGAAGAAAACCCTGCCCCAGTAAACAGGACCATGGAGCAGGATTTTTTCGCTTAACCCTTTAGAGCTTCATAGGTGCTGTTAAAAGAGCTTGAAGGGCCTGAAGACAACAATCTATATCTTTCTCCGTATTGAAGTAGCCCATGGATATGCGCAGCGCTCCTCCCATGCTGTCCGTACCAAGAGTCTTGTGGGCTGTCGGTGCGCAATGCAGGCCTGGCCTCGTTTCGATGCCTGCTTTTTCTACTAAATCGGCTGCCACAAGAGCATGGTCCAGACCTCGAAAATTAAGAGGAAAGACTGGGAGCCGCCTATCCATCGTTTTTTTCCCCGCCAGAAGAACTCCAGGAATTTGCTGTATTCCCTTCAGGAAACGGGATCCAAGAGCTTTTTCTTTGGCGTGAATATTATGAATTCCCTCCGCTATAAGCCATTTCATTGCTGCCCGAAGGCCAGCAATGCCAGGCAAATTAGGGGTTCCAGCCTCAAACTTATCAGGAAGAAGATCTGGCTGATACTCAAGGTGAGAAAAGCTCCCTGTCCCCCCTTCAATAAAACAATCAACTTGTTCTGCAAAGTCGGGACGCCATATAATGCCGCCAATACCTTGGGGGCCCATAAGGCCTTTATGCCCTGTAAAACAAAGAGAAGCAATATCAAGACCTGCTACATCTATAGGGATAATACCTGCTGTCTGAGCTGCATCCACAACAAGAGGAACGTTATGACTTTTACATAGTTTTGCTATCCCCTCAAGATCTTGAATTGTGCCGCATACGTTACTTGCATGATTGATCATAACCAAATCACAAGGACTTTCTAAAGCCTCTGTTAAAACGTGAAGAGGAAGATCTCCCTCTTGGGTGCAAGGAAGAACAGAAAGAATTACGCCCCGTTGTTCCAGACGTCTGAGAGGGCGCATAGAAGCGTTGTGCTCCATACTGCTTGTAAGCACTCTCATTCCTGGTTTGAGATAACCTTTAAGCACTACATTAAGAGATTCAGTTACATTGGCAGTAAAGGTAACATAACGAGGATCTCCATCTTCAAATCCATGAAAAAACTCTGCTAAGATTTCGCGACATTCCAGCACAAGATCCATAGTGCCAAGATCTCGCTTCGCCGCTGTACCCCTGGCTAAATTGGCTCCTGAATTCACCATAAAATCATACATAGCCTGTGGAACCACTTGAGGTTTCGGCCATGATGTTGCTGCATTATTTAAATAGATGGACATACTGTTTCACCATCCGTTATAAGATTTATAGATATATATTATCACCAAACATAAAAAAAGCCCCCCCTTTAAAGAGGACCCTTTACACTTTACTTCAATTGTATTAATTTGCCCTTTTAAAGACGCCGATGTCAATAAGCCTATTTATATGGTACTGAATATAGAAAATCAAGAAGAAAAAGGTCATAATGCCAGATCTCGCTACACTTTTCAATGCTTCCTCATCAGCAAAACCAGCTACATATTCACGAAGCATTTTTCGCATTTTAAAGGACAAGAAAACCCACGTCACAAAAGACAGAAGGGCTAAAATTTGTTCCCCTTCTCCTTCGTTTGCTCCCAAAACAAAAGAGACACCCCATAATATGAGGGGGAGGAGAGCGAGCCAGTCTTGAATTTTTTCGCTTACTTTCAACTGATTAAAAGAATTTCGCCTTAAAAAAACCCAAAAAGCCGGATACACTCCTAACGTAATGATGGAGAGAAATAATACAAGTCCCACACTAATTCTTTTAAACGCTATTCGTTCCCCAGGTAGTTTTATAGCAATAACACCCTCTGTTGCCCCTTCAACGCTCTGTACTTTTGGAAGCATAGTTCCGCAATAAGCACAATATGCTGTTTTTCCTTCATTTCTGGCTCCACAGGAAGGGCACACCTGCCTCTTTTCCACGTTCTCCGACGACATGTACGTTCCTCCTTGAAAAAATTACTTTATACGAGCGAGAAGAGCTTCTCTATCTTCGAGTCGCCTCATTAATATTTGTACTCGTTGTTTCATTTCTTGAACAATAGAGCTTTTCTTCTCATCCTCAAAATCTACCGATATTTCATCTATCTGTCGAGCCAGCCACTGTATATCCTCTACTATATCTTCTTCTAAATCGGCTGATTCGTCAGAACCTAATGGGTCTGTATAACGTACCTTTCCTAATGCCTTTTGGAGCATCTCTATAAGATCTTCATCGAGTTGATTAGCTTTCCCTTGCCGAATCATGCGGTTGATCTGGTCATCCCACAAGCGAATTGTATATCTCCCCTTTGTTTCGCGTCCTTCGCGCTCTGTAATGGACATGGCCGACATAAGAGCCATTCCTGATAGAGATAAAAACATAGCCAAACCAACGATATGAGTAACACTATAGGCGATAAGGGAAAACTCAAAACCTTTCCATGATACGACAGGGTTTATCACTAGAAAAAGGTCATAGAGGACAATAAGGGTTCCAATACTGAAAAATGCAGGAGTTGGGAGACCATGGTCCAAATGAATCCGAATCTGCAAAAAACCAAAAACACCAGAAAGAACTATTCCCAGAACAAGAAAAGCGAAGGTCATCCAGAAATACCCGGTCCTGCTGGCTGTATCAGTTGTCAAGAAAGATATGGACACAAGAGCCGTAAGTACAACTACCATGACAAAAAGCAACACAAGACTTATACGGTTTTTCGTCTTCATGAGAGACTCCTTTCCCAGCTAAAGCTAGTCTCTTTCAATTTTTTTGCCGCAAGAGGGACAAAAATGGGCCTGTGGTTCTATCTTTTCACCACAAACAGAACAAACTTTACATAAAGCCTCTCCGCAGAAAGGACAGAATTTCATTCCTGGGTTGATTTCCCTTTTACAATGAGGACACTCTACAGATAAAAGGGCTCCGCAATGAGGGCACTCAGATACCCCTTGAGGAACGGGGTTACCGCAGAGTGGACATCTGTTAATCTGGAAGCCACACTGGGGACAAAAACGTGCGTTCTTAGGAAGCTTTGCTCTGCAGGATGGGCACGACCCAAAGTCTGTAACTGCCATTTGGTTGCCCATCTGGTCTGAGACTTGTCCAAATGTTTTTCCTAGCCCAACTCCCATTCCTAGCCCTAAACCAGCCTGCATAGCTAACGCCCCGCCCCCCTCGTTACTAGCAGCTGTTTCCAATGTATCGAAACTTCTTTGCTGTTGATACGAATATCCTAAGATATCCATTTCAGCTCGTTTGGCTAAAGCATTTTTGAGCTGGATTACAGCAGGGTCATCATCAGGTACGTTAATAGAGTTTACAAAAAAATTCACCATCTCAATGCCGAAATCTTGCAATATGGGACGAAGAGTTTCTTCCATGTGAGTGGAAAATTCGTTGAGGAAGGCATTTAATTCCAAAATGCTCTTCTTTTCTAGCACTATATAGCTCGAAATAAGATCTTTAATGCGAGTCGTAAGGATTCCCCTAAAGAATTGAACGAGATTCTCCTTATTGAAAGCCGCTACGCTTCCTACAAGTTTGATGAGGAACTTCCTCGAATCAGCAATGCGGATACCGAATTGACCATGAGATCGAACTGGGAGCCATGCTCCGTAGCGAGGATCTTGAATTTGAATAGGAGTTGGAGTGCCCCACTTTATATCGAGAGAGTAAAGCTTATTTACAAACCATATTTCTGCCTTAAAGGGAGATTTTCCCCCTGAAGGGAGGTTCATAAACGTAGCCAGGAGGGGAATATTATGAGTGCTAAGAGTGTGTCGCCCAGCTGTAAAGAGATCGAAGGCCTGGCCATTTTTAAAAAGAATCGCCTCCTGAGCTTCCCGTACAATTAATTGAGTCCATGTAGAAAGCTCATCAGATCGGCCTGTTCTGTCAGTAAACTTCCACGCAAAAGTTTCATGGGGATCAGGCCCCTGATACTCTACTATTTTGACCACTGCCATCCTCGATCCCACCAATCTTTTTAGATTCTTATATCGGCCTTATTTTTACCAACTTCTTCTGTCTTCTACAAGGTACTCCTTTTCAAATCCTTTCCTTTTACGGCAAACCATATAGTTCCTGCCGCGCCACAAGCAAAAGCGACGTAAAAGTTCAAGGCTGGGCTGACCATCCATAAAAAAGCGCCACCAAAGGCCGCTATTGACACTATCACATCCCGAATTAAGTAGTAAAGCCCAAACATTGCCGCTTTTTTATCGCCAGGGGCGAGATCAAGAATAAGAGATTTGCGCGTCGGCTCCCCAAACTCTTTCAATCCTCTTATGACAAAAGCGCCTGCGAGAGGCCAGAAAGAGCGAGCATGATAAAGGACAAGAGGAAAGATTGTAAAAAAGCAAAAAGTAATAACTACAAAAATTTTCTTTCCACCTCTATCGGCTAGCCAAGCCACTGGAATATAGATCAACATAGCAACCGCCATTTCAATAGTGGTTAAAATACCAAACTGGAAAGCCGATACTGGATGCTCAATCACTTTCATAGCCCAGACTACGGCAAAAGCATAAGGAATCTGCTCACAAAATCGTACGAGTATATCAGAAATTAACAAATTTTTCAGTGCAGGACTCATCAGACGAAAAACAACAAGAGGGTTCTTTTCAGGGCGCTCGATTGCACTCTGATTCTCTTGAATAAGTTTTTGCTGCAAAACAAGGGCTACTCCGGCAAAAAGTAAGGCTAAGGCAAAAGCGACACGAACCCCTGTCGTTTCTCCCCAAAGGCCTATCATAATACCCCCTATAACAGGGCCTAAAGCCATAGGAATTCGTCTTACAAGAGAATGGAGAGAGACACCCATCGTTCGTTTATTTTGAGGAAGTACCTCCGAAATGAGTTTCATCGTAGCAGGAAGAGAGACAGCCGACCATGAAAGGAAAAGAAAAGATGCTCCAATAACAGCCCACCAATGGGGAACTAAAACCACAATCAAGAAACCTGACATGGCTAAGAGATTAAAAAGAGCCAACGCTTGTTTCGTTCCAAGTTGGTCAGCTAAATAGCCACCAGGGTAGGAATAAAGAGCGGAAAGAAGATTATCAAGTCCATTGAGGATTCCTACAGAGAAAGACCCCCCCCCTAAAGCGATGAGATAAATGGGAAGGAATCGCTCTGCCAATCTTTCTCCAAGCCCTACAAAAATTACCATCGACAAAAGACCAATCATACTTCGTCGAAGCCCCAAAAAATGAAGAATTTTTAGACGTTTCGAGGAAAAGCTCATGCTTTCACCTCCGCACTACGTTCTTAAGAATGATCCTCTCCCATTGCCGCCCTCAACAAATCTCCCAAGTTCGTACCCACTGATCGTTCCCGCTCCCGAATTGTCTGCACTGCAGTATAGAGCGAATTTTTGATCTGATCTTGAGAGTAAAAAGGAGGGAAATAAAGGGCAGCCGAATCATCATGTCCTCCCCCTCGAACTTTCTTACCATCCCGCAAGATTCCTACAACTTTCCCAGCCATGCCACTGCGACTGCGTAATGAAAGAACCCAGTCACCTATAGCCCTTCGCGCCGCCACAGCTACGAGGAAAGGGGGATTTTCGAGACGATCTAGCACAAGGCCTCCAAAATCCGATACATCTCCAAACTCCAATATTCCATCCTCCACAAAAGCTATATCCTTGGAATGACCTATAATGTTCAGAGCTCGAGTAAAACGATTCTCCTGTCTCTCTATAAAATAACGCGCCGCTTTTTCTTCAAAGGACCGAAGCTTCGAGGAGGGGTTCGCTGTTAAGCGCATCAGTATGCTTTCAGGGCCACATAAAGTAATCATAGCTTGCCAAAGACGGCTCTCTTCCTTCTCGTTCAACCATAAATCTCTATCATTAGCTATAACGACCAGATCGGCTAAAGAAGAGGCTGGCGTTTGGGGATATCTATGAATAATCCAGTTAAAATACACTTGAGCGGCGCACATAGAGGTGTCCACAACAAGCCATGGACGGTTGGCATATCGTTGGGCTGTCGTTTCATGATGATCAAAAAGAAAAGGGGACGAGTCCTCGCGGAAATGGCGGTCAATTTCTTCAATGGTGCGTTCTTTTTGGCAGAAAAGATCTAAAACAACCACCTCTTCTTCTGCTTTAAGACTTTCCAGAACAAGTCCATCCACACCGCCGTATCCTGTGAGAGAAACTTTTATGGGCATTATATCTCTATAATGATGCCACGCTACAGCAGCAGCAGTAATTCCATCAAGGTCTGTATGACTAATGATATGACAAATATTGGCGGTCATTTTATCCCTCCTCCGCATCATAATAATCTTATCTAGAATATATTATTGTAACCCGTCTTTTCCAAAGATGTGTAAAAATTATCCACAAGAAGTGGCAAAAAATATGATATGATTCCACCTGCATATAAAATGTTCTGCTTTCTCTTGAAAAAGAAAGTAATTTATCCACACTTATCCACAAGAAGTGCATAAGTTGTGGATAAGCTCGTATCCCCCCTTAACTGGGAATGGTAAGGAATAGTCATTTTGACACTTAATTTCTAAAAACTTCACTATGAGAGATATCACGCGGGTTTGCGCAATGTTAATAAATCGTGGATATATCGTGGATATGTGGATAACTTTTGTGGATGAGCTGTGGTAAGATGAGGTAAATCCATCGGTCGAGGTGAATAAATTGGTGGATAAAGGGATAAGTGACATTTGGGATGACGTTATCAACAAAATAGAAGAGACTATACCAGAAGGGACAGCAGACTTATGGCTTAAAACATGTGTCCCTCTCTCTATCGTTGACGATGTTCTTGTTGTGGATGTTCCTAATGTATTTGTAAAAGAACAAATTTCAAAACGTTTCCAAAATATTATTGAAGATGTTCTTACAGATAATGGGTACGCACATAACCTTGATCTCAAAGTAGCGTCAGAAACAAGAAAGGATGAGCAACAAAGAGCAGAAAGGGCTGCTCAGCAGACAAGCGCAATTTCTCACAGTGGATTGAATCCGAATTATGTTTTTAATACATTTGTTGTGGGCAAATCAAACCGCCTTGCTCATGCAGCTAGTCTTGCTGTCGCCGAAACACCTGGTGAAGCTTATAACCCTCTTTTTATATGGGGGGGAGTTGGCCTTGGAAAAACTCACCTTATGCACGCTATTGGGCACTACGTGCTCAATAAAAATAGTTCTCTGAAGGTAACATATGTGAGTTCAGAAAAATTTATTAACGAATTTATTCAATCTATTAAAAACAACAGGACTCAAGAATTTAAGTCTAAATATAGAAATGTAGATATTTTACTTATCGACGACATTCAGTTCCTCGGCAATAAAGGTAGCAGCCAAGAGGAATTTTTTCACACGTTTAATCAGCTTCATGTCAGCAAAAAGCAGATCGTCATCTGTTCCGATCGTCCTCCAAAAGAGATTCAAAACATAGAAGATCGTCTTGTAAGTCGTTTTGAATGGGGACTTGTAACTGATATTCAGATGCCCGATTTAGAAACGCGCATCGCTATTCTTCAGAAGAAGGCCCAAATACGAAATTACGAGGTTCCCGAAGATGTTCTCTCCTTTTTGGCCCAAAACGTCCCCAGTAATATTCGTGAACTTGAAGGAGCTTTAAATAGAGTTGTAGCCTGTGCTGAACTCAACCAGGAACCTATTACGGAAGACAATGCTGCACTATGGTTAAAAGATATTATTCGTCACGACGCAAGAGGGCCTATAAGTATTGACACCATTCAACAAATTGTCGCAGAAAATTTTAGCCTTACTGTGGAAGACTTGACTGGAAATCGTCGAACTTCGGACATTGCTTTAGCAAGACAAGTGGCAATGTACCTCTGTCGAAAACTTACAGAATCCAGTCTACAACAAGTTGGATTAGCCTTTAGAAAAAAAGATCATACTACAGTTCTCCACGCCCAAAGAAAAATAACAAAGCTTATAGAAGAACAACCTCGAATGAAAGAAATTGTGGATAACATTGAGTCTAAGCTGTGAAAATGCTCTGGATAAACTGTGAATAAAAGTTATTTCTAAGTTTTTCACAATTTTAATGTGGACAATGTGCATAAGTATGTAAAAAGTTGTGAGTACTTATCCACCTAAGAAACCATCTCTTCATCAAGGTTTGCTGTGATTTCCACATTATCCACAGGGGTTATTACTACCATTACTATATAAACTAAAATAATAGAGATAATAGCTATAGGAGGGAATAAGTCATGAGACTCCAGGTGAGCAAGCCAGATTTTATGAAAAGCTGGCAAACAACTGAACGAGTTACAAGCACAAAAAGCACTATTAGTTCTCTCGCCGGAATTCTATGTCGAGCTCACACTACCTCTCTGACTCTTGAGGCAACAGATCTTAAAACATCTATAAAATGTAATGCCGCTGGAGTCCAAATAGAAGAAGAAGGAGAGGCTATTCTTCCTGTTAAAGTCGTAGGGGAACTTTTTAAAAAAGCACCTACTGATACATTTACAGTCTCTGTAGAAGACGGGAAGGGAATTATCTTTGCAGGTCGAAATACATACCGTTTTTCAACTTTCGCAGTAGAGGAATTTCCTCACCTGCCAACGTCAGATAACGGACGTCCCTTCTGCACAGTAACAGCTGGAATGCTTTCCCAAATTCTAAGCGAAGGGACAGTCGCAAGTACTTTAGGAGAGGAGTTTCCGAAGTATTTAGGCGCTGCGCTTATTCAACTAAAAGCTGAAGACCTACATGTTGTTTCTACCGACGGCCGACGCCTCTCTCTTTCCAAATCCTCTATTGTTGGAGAAAATATTTCTTCAGGTAAAGAAGGAACTGATAGCAATGGGAAGGAAATACTTCTTCCACTTGCTGGATTGAAAGAATTACTCCGACAACTATCCTCTCTGGAAGAAGATCATCCGATACATATTCTTTACGATGATTCTTTAGCTTATTTTCAAATGGGGGACATGGAGTTTTCTGTTCGTAAAATTGAATCATCTTTCCCAAATTACGAAAAGATACTCAACCCGCAAAGCACTACAACACTAAAAATAGATCGTAATAACTTCATTAATGCCCTCGAACGTGTAGATGTGGTAGTTCGAGATTATAGTCGCATGGTTATTCTTAAGCTTTCTCCTAATGGAGACCTTCGGATGATTGGCCGCGCTCCTGAAATTGGCGAAGCAGAAGAAATATTGGATGCCCAAATAGACGGCGAGCCACTATTGATTGCTTTTAATGTTGGATATCTTTTAGATGGTTTGAAGGCTATGTATGGAGAACAGGTTTATATGACTTTTAATGGACCAGAAGGGCAAATGAGCATGCTTCGACCAGGTGTAAATGATTTCTTGTATATGCTCATGCCTATAAAGTTAAATGAGAGTGACATAGCCAGTGAGACGAATCCATCGTAGAGATGTTTTTTGAATATAGATGGTTTACTGTCATTTAACATCCTGGCGAAGTTTCAGGAATTTAGTGCCTCGTCGCCTTGAATGGGCTACGGGGCTTAATCTTCTTGTAGGAGACAATGGTTCGGGAAAAACAAATGCTCTAGAGGCTATTCATATACTTACTGGCTGGGGCCCGTTTCGGCCTTTACGGAAATCAGTGTTAGTGAATTGGAATGGAGAAGATAAACAAGCTTTTCTTCGAGGCTTTTTTTCTGGAGAAGAAGATTTTGACGTCGTAGCTACAGTGGGAGAAAAGAACATTATCCAATGTGATGGAAAACGTACGACTTATAGCACCATACGGTCCAATCTTCCTACATTGGCTTTTTTGCCTGGAGATATGGCTATTGTTGATGGAGCACCTTCCGTTAGGCGACAGTTTTTAGACCGTTTGTGTACATTACTTTTCCCTCTCTATGCGCGGAAACTTAATGATTGTCGTAAAGTGCTTCGGCATCGTACAATTCTTCTTCGAGAAAGGCGAGATCCTTCTCTGACCTCAAAAGTACTTGCGCCCCTTGTAGCTTGGCTCTGGTCTACACGTGCAGCTGCGATCGATTTATTAAATATAGGGCTTTCAGAATTTAAAGTGCTCCTTCCTGCAAAAGTAGAGCTTCTTTTTTTGAGAGGCGGTACAGTAGGTCTTGAGGATCCTATGGCCGATTACTGGGAATCGCTGCGAAAATGGCGAGATAAAGAACGTATGACGGCTATTCCACAAGTGGGGCCTCAAAGGGATGATATTGCTGTATTGTCAGAAGAAAGATTAGCTTCTGTTGTTATGAGTCGAGGTCAACGTCGCCGAACTGCAGTGGCTCTAATGTTAGCAGCTGGATGGGCTGTAGAGCGAAAAATGCGTCGTAAGCCCATACTTATACTTGATGAAATAGCTGCTGAACTTGATGAAGAAGGACGAAAAACACTTGTAGATGCTCTCGTGGCATCGTCATGGCAAATTTTCGCTGCTACAGCTGAAAGCTCTATGAATCAATGGCCTGGGTCAATATGGAAAGTGCATCGAGGCGAAATATGGAAAGTTTCAAAATAGGATCTTAGAGATGAGTAAAGGTGAGATGAAATATGTCACAAACTTCCTTTGACGTTATAGTAGTGGGAGGTGGACATGCAGGATGCGAGGCAGCTCTTGCTGCGGCTCGTATGGGTGCTCGCACTCTCATGTTAAATCTCTATCTTGATAATACGGCTTTAATGCCGTGTAATCCTTCTATTGGAGGACCAGCTAAGGGGCATCTCGTAAGGGAAGGGAATGCCTTAGGAGGCGAGCAGGCGCGAGCTGCAGATGCTTCAACGATGCTGATCCGATGGCTGAATACATCAAAGGGACCTGCTGTTCAGGCTCTTCGAGCTCAGTGTGACCTCCACGATTATCGAGATCATTTCATATGGGCTCTTGAGGTGACGAAAAATCTTGAGGTTCACCAAGATATTGTTACAGATTTATGGGTAGATGAAGGACGTATTCGCGGTGTAAAAACTCGTTATGGTTTTACATACGAAGCAGGGGCTGTCATCTTAACAACAGGGACATACCTTAAGGGGCGAGTACATATAGGGCTTTTAAATTACGAATCTGGACCTATGGGACAGATGGCGGCTACTGATCTTAGTTGTTCTATGAGAGAACATGCCCTTGAAATGTACCGCATGAGAACTGATACGACTCCCCGTATTCATCTCGATACAATTGACACCGCATCTCTTTTGGAACAGAACAGTGCAGAGGAACCTCTTTGTTTTGATTTGTGGGGAGAGAAGAAAATCTATAGCGGCTATTCCTGTTACCTTACCCGTACCCATAGACGCCTCCACGATATCATTCGTGAAAATCTTGAGCGATCCCCTTTGTGGACAGGTCGTTTGCAGGGGCTTGGTCCGCGATATTGTCCCTCAATAGAAGATAAGGTTATTCGTTTTCCTGAAAAAGATAGCCATCTCGTGTTTTTAGAACCAGTTTCTCGGCGGAATAAAGAAGTGTATCTTCAGAATTTTTCAACAAGTTTGCCTTATGATGTTCAGGTAGAGATTGTTCATGCCTTACCGGGGTGCGAGAAGGCACAAATTACCCGTGCTGGTTATGCCATTGAATATGATTATGTAGAACCTACCCAATTGATGCCGTGGCTTGAAACGAAAAAAATCAGAGGACTTTTCTGTGCTGGACAAATTAACGGAACTTCAGGTTACGAAGAGGCAGGGGCTCAAGGACTTATGGCAGGCATCAATGCGGTTCTTTCTCTCAGGAAGGAAGAGCCGTTGGTTTTAGAGAGGTCAGATGCTTATATAGGGGTTTTAATTGACGACCTTGTGACTAAGGGTACTGAAGAACCCTATAGAATGTTAACGAGCCGATGTGAATATCGCCTTCTTCTCCGCTTTGATAATGCTGATCGTCGCCTTGCCCCAATTGGACGACGTTTAGGACTTATTGATGACGAAAAATGGACAAGACTCCTTAAAAAGTGGAAAAATGTGGATGAAGAGAAAGAAAGGCTTTCTTCCTTTCGTGTCCTCCCTTCTGAAGAAGTAAACCAATGGTTACGACGAATAGGTTCTTCTCCTGTTCAAGAAGCTCTTCGGGCATGGGATTTGTTATGTCGGCCGGAAGTTACGTATAAAGAAATTGAGACATTCCTTCCTGCTTTGAGTTCTCCTCTCACTGAAGATGAGAGGAGAAGCGTGGAGATTGAAATTAAGTATGCGGGATACATTGAGAGGCAGGAACGGCAAGTTCGGCAGCTTCAAAAGTCTGAGAAGGTTTATATACCAGAAAAATTCTGTTATGAAGATGTTCCTGGTCTATTAACAGAAAGTCTTCAGAAATTAAAAAAAGTGCAACCTCGTACTCTTGGGCAGGCGAGTAGAATTTCCGGAGTGACGCCGGCAGATATTCAACTTCTTTCGATATATTTGGAAACGCGAAGGAGGCGAAAAGGAAGTGGGAGTACGACGGCATAATCAGGCTAATTCTATAGCATCTCTTTTGGAGGGTACTTTTTCTCGAGTAGCGAAAGAACGAATTTTGCTCGCGCATCTAGCCAAACGTTGGGGAGATGTGGTGGGAGAAGGTATAGCAAAGCGAAGCCAACCTTACTCCCTTGAAGAGACTATGCTTTGTATTCGTGCCGATAGTCCTGCTGCAGCTCAACGTATTTCTATGATGGGAGCTTGCATTGCTCGAAAGGTGAGAGAAGAATGGGATCTCCCTGTTTCAGGAGTTCGAGTTGTAGTTGGGCATATTTCCTCTAAATCGACTCAGAAGAGTATTGAAAGACAGAGGCGTATTATTACTCCGGCACCCAATGATATAGCGAAAAATCTAGACCGCGTAAGGGAACGGGTTGGGGATCCCGATGTGGCGCTTTCTCTTGCTCGTCTTATGGCTTTATGGACACGAAGGTTTGGCAAAAAATAAAGGCCTCTTTTGATCAAAGCGCTTCGTTGATTATTGGAAGCGCACTTTATTTGATGCTATGAGAGTTCTACAACCAAAATAGACTTTCTGGTGGGAAGCCCTCAATGTAACGAGGGCTGGAGGTGGCAAAGATGAGGAAGTTAAAGTGGAAGTATCTCTGGGCTATGAGTGTGGTTATCGTGTTTTGCACGGTTCAGATCGCTGGAGCTACAGAATGGGAAGATCTTGTTCAATCTTATTCTCTTGAAAAAAGCATGTTTAGAGAAGCAGAACAATTGAAGCAAGATCTTATAAGAGAAGCCCATGTTTTGGAGCCCGAACTTTTATGGAGATCCCTCTCTACTCCTCTTTCCTTGCGCCAAAAAGCGGCGAATAGTCTCTCGTTATTGATGATGCTCTGTGATGGTCATCTCGAAAGATGGGAAAGTGTAGAAGGATTTTGGTATCCACACATTATTCCTAGATCTTTAGCCTTGATGGATGGATTTTACTCTGCAGTTGTGTCTTTGAGCTATATGCCTGATACATCAGCTCATTGGTTGGCATTCTCTCTCTTGAAAAATTTAAGGCAATCTTCTAGAGGCAAACTTCTTTTTTTAGAGGAAGCACCTCAAGCGTATATTGAAGCGTTACGGTACCTTCAAAAGAGTCATATTCCAGTACCGGATTATTGGATTGATATAAAAGGAAGAGGACATCTTCCTCTTGTAAGGCGTTTTGAAGGTGTTGTTAGCTATGGACAAGCTCTTTCTCGTAACATGTTTTTTCTTGACGCTGTAGGTCGTCTCGCAGCAAACGGGGTTTATGCGTGGGATCGAGAAACGGGAGGAATTTACGAGATTGCACGTTGGAATCATCGAAGAATTTTTTTCCCGTGGAATGATTAATAAAGTAAAAAAACTACCTATATGTAATTTTCTAGGCAAGGGGTTTACACTTCTCACTTTATAGGGAGCGACGATGATAAATGGGCACAGAAAGTTCTAAAAATTGGAAAGAACAGAGAAATGTTTTAAAGAACTGGATTCGGCAGGAATGGGGGACTCTAGCGTATACTACGATTGGGACGATTATTATGAGTTTTGCCATTATAGCCCTGACCGCCCCTTATAAATTTGCAAGTACCGGATTGACAGGCATTGCGTTAATCACTCATTATGCCTGGGGTATATCGCCTGCATGGGTTCTTGCCCTTGGGAACCCCCTCTTGCTTATGTGGGGCTGGAGAGTGCTGTCCCCTCGTTTTGTACTTTGGACATTATATGTTACGGTTCTTAATACCCTTTCTATTATGTTTTTTGAGCTTTTTCACTACCCAGTCCTTCACAACACTTTCCTTGCAGCTATTTTAGGAGGCGTTTTAGGCGGGCTTGGGATGGGGTTGGTTTTTCGTGGGGGAGGCTCAACGGGAGGTACTGATGTAATAGTAATGGCAGCGAGAAAAAAGTACGGTGTTGATGTAGGTATGTATTCTTTTTATATTAATATTGCCGTACTCATTGCCTCTTGGTTTGTTGTGGATATAGAACAGCTTCTCATGGGCGGTGTGTTGCTTTATGTTGAAAGCCTCACTATCGATAGTGTATTAAAATCTTTTGACCGACGAAAACAACTTCTCATTATTACGCAGCGACCAGAAGAGATAAAACGATTTATCATAGAGAACCTTGACCGAAGTGCTACTCTTATCGATGCGCGAGGAGCCTATTCGGGTCAACCCAAGAATATGATTATGGTTATCTTAACGCGGCGGCAGGCCATGGAATTAAAAAGATTTGTGGTTTCTATTGACCCACAGACTTTTATTGTGCTTTCAGATGTCTCTGAAGTGGTAGGGTATGGCTTTAAGCATTGGAAGAACATATGAACTGCTAGGAGGATGGAAGGGTAATGGATAGTAGTATCACGAGTATTACAGCGCTGAGAGGTATGTTACGTCAATATCGTAAAGAAGGTAAAAGTATAGGTTTAGTCCCTACTATGGGGTTCCTCCATGATGGGCATATTTCTTTAATTCGAAAAGCGGCACAAGAGAATGATATAGTTGTAGTCAGTATTTTTGTAAATCCCACCCAGTTTGGTCCTCAAGAAGATTATGCATCGTATCCTCGGGATATTTTGCATGATGAAGCTGTGGCTAAGGATGCCGGTGCCACCATTATTTTTCACCCTTCTGTTACTGAAATGTATCCAGATGGCTTCCAGACGCGTGTTAATGTAGAGAAACTGACGAGGGGATTATGTGGACGCTCTAGGCCAGGACATTTCTGTGGAGTGACAACAGTAGTGACAAAACTTTTTAATATAGTCAGGCCCGGCCGAGCATATTTTGGGCAGAAAGATGCCCAACAGGCTATCGTGGTTCGGCGTATGGTTGAAGATTTGAATCAGGATATCCAAATTCGTGTATGTCCTATTGTACGGGAAAAAGACGGTCTTGCCATGAGCTCTCGTAACGTGTATTTAACTGCTGAAGAACGAGACCAAGCGCTAGTTCTTTATCGTTCGTTACAGAGAGCCGTGCAGTTGATTGAGAAGGGCGAGAGAAGTCACGCAACGATTTATGAGACTATAGAAAAAATGATTCATGAGAAGGAAAAAGCGAATATTGACTATATCGAGATTGTAGATTGTTGGGATTTAGAAGCGGTAGATCCTCTTCAAGGGAAGGTCCTTATTGCTTTGGCAGTGAGGTTTGGTTCAACTCGGCTTATAGATAATGTTGTGGTGGATATATAGCGATACACGAAAAGTGATCATATCTCTTGACAGCTTTCTATTTGTTTCGTATAATCCGACCCAATCTGTACCATTTGGAACTTTACCATGATAAATAATAGTAAAGGCGAAGAAGCAGGGCGCCTCGTTTTGTCGAATCCTTACCAGAGATGGATGTTCACCGGCTGAGAGACATCCTTAAGGTGGCGAAAAAGGCCTAAAACCTGTGGAGCTGGGGTGGAAAGGCTTTTGAAAAGAAGGCTGGAGTACATTCACGAATTGCTTCCACGTGACGGAAGTCGAGGCGGGGCACGTTATAGTGTCTAAGCAGGGTGGTACCGCGGGCATTGATATATCAAAGGCTCGTCCCTTCGGGGACGGGCCTTTTTTTATATAGTGTTGATGGAGATTGTTAATGGTATGAGAAGGAGGAATAGATCCATGAGGATTGCGATAGCAGGAGCTACAGGCGAAGTAGGGCGCATGATGGTTCGTGTGCTTGAAGAACAACATATCCACCCTGACGAATGTCATTTCTTTGCATCGTCAAAGTCGGCAGGTTCCACCCTTATGTTTTATGGCCAGGAATACAAAGTGGAGGAGCTGACCCATGAAAAACTCAAGGCTGGCTATGACTACGTACTTTTCTCTGCAGGTTCAGGTGTGTCTAAAATTTTCGCTCCGACGGCGGCTGAAGCAGGTTCTGTCGTTATTGATAATTCTTCTGCTTTTCGCATGAATGTAGACGTTCCCCTGGTTGTACCTGAGATTAATGGAGATATATTAAAAGGATATCGGGGTATTGTAGCTAACCCTAATTGTTCAACTATTCAAATGGTTCTTGGGCTCTATGAAATTCATCGCCGTTTTGGAATAAAATCAATAGTTGTCAGCACCTATCAATCTGTTTCTGGAGCTGGTAAAAAAGGCATGGATGAGCTTCGAGATCAAATTGAAGGTCATATTGAACCTAAAAAGTTTATTCGACAAATTCACCTTAACGTCATTCCTCAAATTGGCGCCCTTTTAGAGAATGGTTTTTCCGAAGAAGAGATGAAAATGGTTCACGAACCTCGAAAAATTTTTCGAGACGAGAGTATTCTTGTATGGCCGACCACAGTTCGTGTTCCTGTCTTTTATGGTCATTCTGAATCTGTTCTTGTCGAGACTCGTCGATCTGCTTCCTTGAAACAAGTGAGGGATGCATTGTTGGAGAGTGAGAATGTGGTGCTTACTGACGATATTATTTCTCCCATTGAAGCTGCAGGAACAGACTTCGTTTATATTTCTCGTCTTCGTGCTTTCGATGAATTTAGATTTTTAATGTGGAATGTTGCTGATAATATTCGAGTGGGAGCGGCGACAAATGCCGTTCGCATTCTACAGAAACATCGGGCACTTAATGCCCGTACTCTATAGCAGGAGGTGTGCCAGATGATTTTTAGGGGAACAGGAACAGCAGTGATTACACCTTTCAGAGAAGGCAAGGTGGATTATGAGAGTTTTGAGAGGTTTCTTGCTTTTCAGATGGATGGTGGCGTGGACTTTTTTGTTGTGCTGGGAACGACTGGTGAAGCTCCAGCTGTAACGATGAAAGAGCGGGAAGAGATCATTCGCTTTGCCGTCAAAATGGGATCTGGACGGATACCTGTTGTGATTGGAACAGGTTCTAACTCTACGGCAGTGGCTTTGGAATTATCGAAGCAAGCAGTTTCTTTAGGTGCTGATGGGGTGTTAGTGGTGACGCCTTATTACAATAAACCTCCTCAGGAAGGGCTTTATCAGCACTTTAGGGCTGTTGCTTCGGGTATTGGAGATACGCCTCTGATTATTTACAATGTTCCAGGGAGAACGGGGATCAATATTCTTCCTGAAACAGTCCTTCGTCTTGCTGAGATAGACAATATTGCAGGAATTAAAGAAGCTTCAGGTGATGAAGCTCAGGTGGATTTTCTCATTCGAAAGGTTCGAAAACAGCGTCCTGATTTCCTTGTATTATCAGGAAATGACGACCAAGCCTTTCACCTTGTCAATGCCGGAGGCGATGGAGTTATTTCGGTGCTTTCCAATGTAGCGCCACGAGAGACATCTGACATGATTCGATATGCTCTCGCCAATAATGTAGAAAAAGCCCGTGAGCTTCACCTTCGTCTTTTCCCCTTAATGAAAGGGCTATTCTGCGAAACGAACCCAGTTCCTGTGAAATATGGAGTCAGTAGCTTGGGATTGTGCGCTAACGAACTTCGCTTGCCCTTAGTTTCAGCATCGGAACGAGCTATGGCTGTTGTGGATAGCGCTATGAAGGAATGTGGCATTCTGTGATGCGGTACGGATTGATTGGGGCCTCGGGCCGAATGGGGCAGGAGATTCAGAAAGTTTTTGCTGATCATACACTTTGCCTCTCAGTGGATGTTGATGGGGAGTGGTGCAACGATACGCCTCAAGTAATTGTGGATTTTTCCAGTCGTACGGCTTTTCCTCGAACCATAGAGTTGTGTCGAGAGCATGGGGCAGCTTTGGTCATTGGCACTACGGCCATTACAAAAGAGGACGTAGACCATCTTCGCTCTCTGGGACAGGATGTTCCTGTTATTCAAAGTTTTAACTTTTCGGTAGGAGTGAATGTTCTGAAAATGATCTTGAGAGAATTTTCTTCTTATCTCTCTGACTGGGATCTTGAAATTGTCGAGGTTCATCATAATCGCAAAAAAGATGCCCCTTCCGGAACGGCGCTCCTTTTGAAGGAAGCTACAGGGCGGAACTGTCCTACCCATTCCTTACGTATGGGAGGCGTTCCTGGAGATCACTCAGTTTTTTTCTCCAATGAAGGAGAAGTTCTGGAACTGACCCATCGGGCTCTTTCAAGGACAGTTTTTGCTCTTGGAGCCTTGCGGGCGGCTCAGTTTGCTGTGACAGCTGAACCAGGATTCTATGCTTTTGAGGAGGTTATTGCATGCGCGCCGAAGAAATCATCAAGTTGATTAAGGAATCTAAAAAAAGGACCCCCACAAAGGCCTTTATTTCTGGTCATTTTGAAGGTTGCGCATGGGGAGCCCTTACTTTTATTGGGGGCGACCATTTCGGTCTTCTCATTGGAGATTACAAAGAAGTGGAGTCCGCCCTGTCGGCGAATGCCAGCCGAATCAATGCTGTACATATAGAGGTTGAGGCCCGTAACTCTGCTCTTCCATTGGCCAATCTCACCAAATATGAGGCTCGAATTGAACCAGGTGCCATTATCCGCGATATGGTAGACATCGGTAAAGGTGCGGTTGTTATGATGGGAGCCGTTATCAATATCGGAGCTATTATTGGGCCTGGCACAATGATCGATATGAACGTTGTAGTTGGTGGACGGGCTATGATTGGTTCCAATTGCCATATTGGCGCAGGGGCTGTAGTTGCAGGAGTTGTTGAGCCGCCAAGCGCGACCCCGGTTATGATTGAAGACAATGTTTTGGTGGGAGCTAATGCCGTTATTCTCGAAGGGGTGCACATCGGGAAAGGGGCTGTTGTTGCTGCTGGTGCCATTGTAACAAGGGATGTTCCATCTAACGCTGTAGTTGCAGGTTCTCCTGCTCGTGTTATTAAAATGGTGGATGAAAAAACAGCTGACAAAACTCAGATCGTACAAGACCTGAGAAACCTCTGATCCAGGAGGTCTGGACAAGTGATTGTGCAGAAATACGGTGGTTCTTCAGTAGCGACACCAGAGAAGATCCGAAGTATTGCAGAAAAAATAAAGAAGCGAGTAGAAACTGGAGAAAAGTTAGTGGTTGTCGTTTCTGCTATGGGTAAAACCACAAACAACCTTATTGAATTGGCAGGGCAGGTCTCGAAAGAGCCTCTTCCTCGGGAACTCGATATGCTTTTAGCTACAGGCGAGCAGGTTTCGGCTGCTCTTTTGGCCATGTCTTTAAACGATATTGGCGTTCCCGCAGTTTCTTATAATGCTTTTCAGCTGGGGATGGTCACTACAGGTGCTTTTTGCAATGCTCGTATTGTGGATCTTGATATGGCGAAACTTGAACGGGAGCTGGAACGACGGCATGTAGTGGTCGTAACAGGTTTTCAGGGGATTACGCCTGAGGGAGAGGTCACGACTTTAGGGCGAGGAGGTTCTGATACCTCAGCTGTGGCTATTGCTGCTAAAGCAAAAGCCAGATGTGAAATTTACAGTGATGTAGCTGGTATTTATACGTGCGACCCGAAAATATGTCCTTCCGCTAAAAAACTTGATTATGTCACATACAGTGAGGTGTTAGAACTTTCGTCCATGGGGGCGAAAGTTCTCCACTCGAGGGCCGTGGAAATAGCAAAAAAATATAACGTCGAACTTTACTGTGCCTCTACTTTTTCTGATGAAAGGGGGACCCTTGTAGTGAGTACATTGCCTGAATGGTTGGAGCAACCGGTCGTTACAGGAGTGACGGCCGACCCGAACCAGAGAAAGGTTACTATTAGCCCCATGCCCGGAGGTAATGAGGCCATGAGTGTTTTATTCACGGCATTGGCTGAAAAAAGTGTAAATGTGGATATGATATCCACAGTAAACGATAACGGGCATTCTTATCTTACATTTACAGTGGTGGAAGGAAAGGGAGCAGTTGTGCGATCCACTGTAGAGGAAGTCTTTTCCTCCTATTCTGGATGGAGATTAACGGAAGATGATAGAGTGGCAAAAATTTCTGCCGTAGGTGTGGGTATGGAGTCGGCGCCGGGCGTGGCGGCTCGCTTTTTTTCTGCTTTATGCCGAGAAAAAATCTCTATGCTCGGGACGAGTACATCTGAAATAAAAATTTCCACTCTTGTTACCAAAGAAAATGCTGACCGCGCAGTAAAAGCTTTGGTAGAGGAATTTGGTTTAACGGAGCATCAGAAATAATGCTGTGCCCAGTCTATCACCCCTTTGACCTCACTATCCTTTCGGCATCGGGCTCGGAGATCACAACGAATAGGGGCGTTTTTCTTGATACCTTCGCTGGGATTGGTGTTCTTCCTTTAGGTCACAGCTATCCGGCTGTCGTAGAAGCTGTGACAGAGAAAATGAAGCGTTATGCTCACATCTCAAACTATTTCTCTGACCCTGATGGAGTCGAAGTGGCGAGGCTTCTCTGCCAGATGGCGGGAAGAGAAGGGGATGTTTATTTCGCCAATTCAGGAGCCGAAGCTACAGAGGCTGCATTGAAGGCTATTCGAAAATATCGAAAAAAAGGGATGCTTGTTTCATTTATTGGGAACTTCCATGGAAGGACATGCGGGGCCCTCTCTGTTACATGGAGTCCCAGTATAAGAGAACCTTTTGAGCCGCTATTGCCCGACGTAGTTTTTTTGCCTAAAGACGTTAGGGTCTTTCGAGAATATGCTGCTTCTCATGATATTGCAGGTGTATTTTTAGAGTGTGTGCAGGGAAACTCTGGAGTATTGCCATTGCCTCATTCTTTAGTCGAAGCGGTAGCGGAACTTAAGGAAGACAAAAAATATTACATTGTAGCTGATGAAATTCAGGCAGGGTTAGGACGGACGGGGTGCTTTTTCTCTTTTCAACATTGGGGGTTAGAGCCTGATATTATTACCTGTGGAAAAGGCATTGGTGGAGGGTTGCCTTTAGGAGCCACTATTTTCTGTGGGTGGTCTCCTTTTCAAGAGGGGGATCATGGTTCTACCTTTGCCCCTAACCCTATTTCTCTTGCGGCTGGGAAAGTAGTTCTACAGGCCCTCACAGAAGAATTTCTAGAAGAAGTGAAGGAAAAAGGAGCCTATTTTGCGAAGAAATTGGAAAAACTTTCGTGGTCCATGGATATCCGCCAGCTTGGTCTCATGATTGGTGTTTCTACAATGAATGCTCAAGACGTGAAGCAAAAAGCGTTAGAGCGAAAGGTGCTCTTGAATGTGGCTGGTGGCAGTATTCGGCTCCTTCCTGCTTTGAATATCTCATATCAAACTATCGACGAAATTGTAGATCGACTCACATTTTAAATGATAAAAAGGGGCGTCCTTACAAGGACGCCCCTTTCCCTTCAAGGGAGTATAAGGCTTCTTCAAGTGTGAGACCTTCTGCTTTAAAGTGCTTAATTCCAGCTTGTGCCAAAGCTTCTTCTGCATTTGGCCCTAAACGGGGCACAATTACAAGATCTATATTATGTTTTGAGAGCAGACGAACAGCAGCTCCCCCAGCTCCGTGTCCCTGTTCTGCATTTGTGTTTTCAATGGCTTCAAGGAGATTCCCATTTTCATCAACAATTATAAAATAAGGAGCCCGGGCAAAACGTTCAGCTATAAGGCTTTTTATAGTTGGTTCATTGACAGCTGCAGCAATACGCATATGTGCACACCTCACATTTTTATGTTATTGATTATTTGAAGCAAGTTTGTATAAATAGTTTCTATTTCTGGATGTAAAGCGTCTAAAGGAATTTCTTTATTTGATATCGCTTCTACAACATCAGGCCTAAAAGGAATAGAACCCAAAAATTGCCAATTTTTGCTTTTAGCCCGATCTTGTATTTCCGCATTTCTTGTTTCTGAAAGATCTGCTTTATTGAGAATGACAGCTAAAGGAACTTCCAAAGAGGAACACAGATCGCCAAGACGAAGAAGATCATGAAGACCTGATAGAGAAGGCTCTGTAACAGCTATAGCCAATGTCGATCCTGTAAGAGCCGAAATTGTCGGGCAGGAGATTCCTGGGGGGCCGTCAACAATCACAAAGGGGTACCCTTTCTTACAAGCCTCTTCTCGAGCTTTGTTGCGAAGCTTGGCAACAAGCATTCCTGAATTTTCTTCTCCTGCATGAAGACGAGCATGCCAGAGGGGGCCCAAAGACGTTTGTCCCCGCCAATATTGGCCCTGTTCGTACGAATTCATAGTAATGGCATTTTGAGGGCATATAAGAGCACAGCCACCACATCCTTCACATTTCCACGATAGAGAGGAGATACCATCCATTTCTTTTTTGAGGGCATCAAAGCGACAGAAACTCACACATTTCCCGCAAAGATTGCAACGTTCAGAGTCTATTTGAGGTATTTTCCTACCACTAAATGAAAAAGACTCTTCATCGTTAGGATGGAGCAAAATCTGGAGGTTGGGCGCGTCTACATCTACATCACAAAAGAGGGCTTTCTTGCTGAAGAGAGCGCATAAAGCTGACACAATTGATGTTTTACCAGTGCCTCCTTTTCCACTGACAATTACAATTTCTTTTGGGTTCATGAGAGCACCTCTTTAACATGGTCAAGAATAGTGTATGTTGCTTCTCGCCATTTTCGATCAACACAAAAGGGGGCTGTCCCTTCTGCATAAGCATGTGCAACTTCTTTTGAAAATGGCAAGCGAGCGAGTATGGGTACATTTATTTTATTGCAAAAGACTTCTGTTTCTTTACTATTACCGAGGTCAGACCGATTGATAACCACAGCTGCGGGAATCTGAAGTTCGTGAACAGTTTCCGCGGCCAAGACAAGGTCAGAAAGTCCAAAGGGTGTTGGCTCTGTAACCAGCACGACGAAATGTGATTGTTCAATGGCGGCAACCATAGGGCACGCTGTCCCAGGAGGTCCGTCTACAATTTGTGGAAAGGGCAAAGAATTTGCCTTTTCGAGAACAGCATGTATAACAGGAACTGGATTAGGTTCTCCTATATCTAATCTGCCTTCAAGAAACCACCAATTCTCAGTACGCTTACTATTCAATTCCCCTATTTGTGTTTGACTGTCTTTAATGGTCTTTTGAGGGCATACATACTCGCATACGCCACATCCATGACATAATTTCATATTGACTGTCGGCACGTTCGTACCAAACTGATTGAGGGCGCCAAAAACACAACTATCAGCACATATGCCGCATCCTACACATCGTTTGGCATCTATCTGGGGAACAACCTTGTAAATAGATTCACTTTCCGGATTTTGGATGTTTAAAACTAAACCAAGATCAGGTTCATCTACATCAAGGTCAATAACTGTTCCTCCTCGAATAGCAAAGGCAAGAGAGGAGGCAACACATGTTTTACCAGTTCCTCCCTTGCCACTAACTACGGTTAATCGAAACATATTCCCCTCCTAAAGAGAAGAATGATCGTGACTACATTGGTCGCCAACAATCTCAAGAGAATTATCGAGAAACGCTCTGAGTGTCTTTTCTACGGAAAGAGGAGGTACGCAAGCTACGTTCACTCCTCCATCTCTCAGCATTTGAGATGCCCTTTGTCCAATACCGCCAGTGATGACAAGATTGGCACCTAGGGATGCGATCCAATGAGGCATAGCCCCTGGCACATGTTCTCCTTGCGGAGGTGTTGCAATTTCCCGTGCTATTTCTTTTTGATTCTCTACGTCAACAACGAGAAATTCTTTTGCGTGTCCAAAGTGTTCTGATACGTTATCTCCGTTTTTAGCAATTGCTATCTTCATGGGAAAGCTCCTTTTTATTTATTTTCTTCAATTTCTGCCATGCGTTTACGAATATTTTCCATCTCGTTTTCAAGCAGAGATAATTCTTCCTTGAGCATATTTCGTTCTTCTTCAATCGTAGGAGTCGTAGGAGCATAATCCCAATCTACTGGAGCATTATAAATACCCCAACCTCTCCCCATGCCACGGCCTAAACCGAAGAAGCAACGACCCCATCGTGAGAATCGTCTACGCACATATCCAAAGTGACATAAACCTCTGCCACCACCTGTCATTGGTCCCATACCACGCGGTCCTGTTCTATCAAAACCAGGCATGTTATTTTTCCTCCTTATTGATAATGATTATCATTTGCATATAAATCCTATTCTCTGTTAAGATATTTGTCAAGCTATATGGTAAAAAGTGTTACGAGGTAGGGGCTTTTCTTCCTACCCATTAATAGATATGTTGAAAAAGGAGTTTTTACTCTATGGATCAAAACGATCAGGTTAAACGCGAGGAGTATGTTGAAGCCCTTAAAAAGGCTGGTTTTCGTTTAACAAACCAGCGCCAGACAATTATAGATGTGCTTATTGAAGGGGAGGCCGAACACGGTAATATACAACTGATATGGGAAAAGGCCCACGAAAAAGATCCCTCCATAGGTATTGCTACAGTGTATAGAACAATAGGCCTTCTTTCTGACATGGGGTTGCTCTATCGTTTTTCTCTTGATGAAGGTTTTGAACGCTTTGAACTTCCTTCTTCGTCTATTCATTTCCATCTTTATTGCCGTTGTTGTGGAAAGGTTCTTCATCTCAAGAATGAAGAAGAAAAAGAAAAAATTATTAAGAAATGGCTTGAAGAGGCAGGTTTTCAGCCTATTCCTCAGAGTCTTGAAATTGCTGGAATGTGTGGTGAATGCGCATCTAAAGTGAAAGAGTGCAAAAAGACACAAGATCTTCCATGCACTCTCTTAGGAAAAGGGTGGAGGCGACGGTATTGTGGCCGTCGGCGAGGCTGTTTCCGTCATGATGACCTATAGAAGTCAATACTATATAAAGACGGAGGGGGAATTGGGAATGAAAGACGTCGTACGCGTTGGTATTATTATCTGTAATAGATATGGAACTTGCGCAGGAGGGAAATGTCTCAGAGCCCTTCATAACAGAGAGGGAGGATTCGCCCGTTACAAAGACAGAGAATTAGAACTTGTGGGGTACACGACGTGTAATGGATGTCCCGGTGGAAATGTGGAATATGCTCCGGCAGAGATGAAGAAAAATGGAGCGGATGTTGTGCATCTTGCTACAGGTATGGTTGTTGGCTATCCTCCATGTCCGAGAATTGATTATTTTAAAAAATATATTAAAGAAGCTTTTGGCCTCGACGTTGTAGTGGGGACTCACCCCATTCCTGAGAAATACTACACTGTTCACTCCGCTCTAGGCACATGGAACTCTCCAATGTGGCAAGACCTGATCTCCGCTGTTATTGGCGATGAAGAGATACGTTTAGCGTATAATTAATTAAAAATAAAAAGAGCCGCCTTTGTGACGTGCACCCTCCAAATGCTGGATTTTCTATCCAGCATTTGGAGGGTGGGACATTGGCGGTTCTCTTTATTTTAAAATTCGCAAAATTCGAAAATGGATGCTAGTATATAAAAACCCTGATTCTTTCGTCGTCCCCCAGTTTTTTAAAGGGGGAGATTTTTTATGGGAGGTAAACGTGTAAAAGTAGTGGAAGTTCTTTTGGTGGAAAGGGATCAACAGTATGCCCAAGAAATGCGAAAACTGTTGAGAGAAGAAAAGATCGTTAACTCTTTACACATTGTTTGTAATCAATATGAGGCTCTCGATTATATTCGCCAAGTAGGTAAATATTGGGATCGTTCCGAGCCTGATGTGGTGATTACAGATTGTGCGTTGCCTAATCATGGCTGTGAGGAGCTTTTGTCGGAAATACGAAGTGAGCCAGCCTTTTTTTATCTCCCCATTATTTTTATTTCCACTCCTGGTGAAATGATTCCTTTCGAAACGGCTGATTATATGGTTCGATTCGTAGAGAAACCTCTTTCTGGAAAAATTTTATTGGAAGCCCTGACTTCCTTTGAGAATTTTTGGATAGCTGTGACCCTTATAAAAGGGTATTAAGAATTTGATCTCTATTGACTAAAGAAGGAGGTATATCATGACTCGGAGTATTGTAAATACGAGAGATATGGTGTGGGTCTTAGATCCTTCTGAAACTTTTGATGGTCCTGTGAGAGATGGAGGTGTTATTGTTGCTCGTGTAAGTCCGGGGTGCTGGGGAGCGATGATTACTCCAGATTTCCCGAGTGGTCATGAGGTGACCCGGCCTATAGCTGTAGAAGGGGCAGAAGTTGGAGATGCCATTGCGTTAAAAGTACGAAAAATACATGTCCTTTCATTAGCCACTACATCTGGTACCGATAAGCCCCAGGAAGGGCATTTTCAAGGGGATCCTTTTGTAGCGAAACGATGTCCTGCCTGTGGAGTCATAAATCCTGAAACATATATAGAAGGAATAGGAGAAGATGCCATACGTTGTAAACAGTGTGGTGTTCCTGTACATCCCTTTAAACTTGAAAGTACTTATACGATAGTGATGGATGACAATAGAAATGTAGCGGTAACGGTTCCTCCTGATGTAGCAGCAGAGATAGCTTGTGATGCGGCACATTTTAGTGCTCTTCCCCCAGAATCCAGACAGTACTCGGCAAATATTATTGCTCGTGGAGATCTGTCGGGTATTATTGCTCCGTTGCGTCCTATGGTAGGGAATATGGGGAGTTGCCCAGCAGCGGCTATGCCAGCATCTCATAATGCAGGTGATTTTGGAAGTTTCCTTGTAGGCGCTTCTCATAAGTATGCCTTAACTGAAGAGGCATTGAAGGATCGTACCGACGGCCACATGGACGTGAATGAGGTTGTGGAAGGTTCTCTCGTCATTGTTCCTGTGAAGGTTTTTGGCGGCGGTATTTATGTTGGAGATGTCCATGCCATGATGGGAGATGGAGAGATCGCTGGCCACACAACTGATGTATCAGCAGAAGTAATTATTGAAGTTCATATCATTAAAGGGCTGACTCTTGATGGACCAATTATTCTCCCTACTCATAATGACCTCCCGGATATTGTAAAACTTCGTTCCCCAGAAATAATGGAAAAAGCTTTAAATATTGCTGCTTCGTGGGGTTTTGATCTCGAACAGGAGGTTTTACCCCTTCAAGTAGTAGGAACGGGGAAAAATCTTAACGAAGCTGTTGATAATGGACTTATGCGTATGGTTTCCCTAACAGGAATGATGCTGCCAGAGATTAGAAATCGATGTACCCTTACCGGCCAGGTAGATATTGGCAGACTTCCTGGGGTTGTACAGATTTCCATGTTAGTACCTCGACCAGTTTTGGAGAGACTAGATCTTTGGAACATTATGTTGGAGCATTATTGCCAGTGTTAAAAGATGTTAAGAGTAACGAATAACCAATAACCAATAACCAATAACCAAAGAGGCTGCCTTAATAGCAGCCTCTTTGGTATTCCCCCCTATAGAGTAGTTCTTATTTTATAGAAACAACCCAGCTCCTGGTCCCATTGGAAGGTTAAAGATGTACCACACAATAAGCTGAAGAGTGAAGAATATGAGGTAAGCAATAGTATAGGGCATGGCCAGAGAGATGACGGTGCCCATTCCTACAGGTTCTGTGTGTCCCTCTGGTTTATATTGCTCCATTAGACCGATAACTACTGGGAGGTAGTAGGAAAGAGGGGTAATAATATTTGAAGATGAGTCTCCAATTCTGTAGGCAAGTTGAGTGAGGGCTGGAGAAAAACCTACCATGGAGAACATGGGTACAAATATGGGAGCTAATATAAGCCACTTTGCAGAACCGCTCATGATAAAGAGATTGAGGAATGTACAGAGCAATATATACATGACGAGGAGAGGAATTCCGCCGAGATTCATAGCTTCAAGCCATTCTGCACCTCGCACGGAAAGTATGGTTGCCATGTTGCTTGTGTTGAAAAGGTTAATGAATAGAGAGGCAGGTAATGCCACAACCAAAAAGCTCAGGCTGCCTTGCAATCCTTTTTGCATAAGCTTCGGAATATCAGAAGCTTCTTTGATGCTGCCTGACCCATATCCATAGGCAATTCCCACAAAAAAGAAAAGAAAGAAGATAATAGCTACGACGCCAGATAGAAGCGGAGACTTTGGAACAATGCTGCCATCATCAGCCCTGAAGAATGAGCCCTGGGGCACCGTAAGGTAGAGCAAAAGACCAATGCATATGATAGCAGCTATAAGAGCGTAACGAAGCCCACGATTTTCCTCTGGAGTTACAGCATGTTTCAGAAGTTCCGATTCATCTTCATGTCCATGAGTATCGCCAAGAATTTTGACTGTAAATCGTTCTGTAACGAAGGTTGTTACAAAGGTTATAACGAAGGTTGCCACTACAAGGAAGTACCAGTTGATAAGGGGATGAACAGGCCCGGGAATGTTCATCCCCTTGGTTACAGACTCTGTGATTCCAGCTAAAAGAGCGTCTGTTCCGGCAATAAACAGATTCGCAGTGAAGCCTCCAGAGGCAGCGGCATAACCTGTGACGATTCCGACCCATGGATTTCGCCCCAACGCTTTGAAAACGGCAGCACCAATAGCAGGAGTGAAAATGATGCCGGCATCAGATGCTAGGTTAGCGTTGATACCTACGAAGGCGAGAACCGCTGTGACAAGAAAAGAGGGTGCACCCATAATAGTTTTTCTCATGAGAGCTGAAATGAGGCCTGTTTGCTCGATGAGCCCAATCCCAAGCATCATAGTCATAATGAGACCCAGAGGCGCAAATCCTACATACGTTTTTACAAAGTCTGCAAAGAAAGGACGAAGCGCTTTATAACTAATCAAGTTGGTAACGGACACAGTGGTTTCTTTTGCGGCTTCTCCTCCTTTCCCAGCAGCCATGTATGTAACAGATACCCCTGCTTTTGAGAGTAAGAGTGAAAGAATAATGACGATAAGTGAAAGGGTGACGAAGAGCCAGAATGGGTGAGGAAGTTTGTTTCCGATAATTTCAATACCTTTGATGAAGCGTTGGAAAAGACCAGGGCCACTTGCTGACGACTTTTTCTTGTTTTCTACCATATAAAGCCCTCCTTTGCTATGTTGTATCATTGCTATTACAAGGGGGGAACGATTCACTAAGAGTCGTCGTACAAAAGCAATAAGCATGTTTTTTATATACTGCTTTTAATAATCAGTCAAGTATTAAAAATATCAGAAATGAAACGGATATAGGGATCCTATGGAAATATATACACACAGGTGTGTAAGTTATCCACAAATAAAGCCGATCGATGTGTTCATTCGATCGGCTTTATTTGTTATTGAAGTTGTTGAAGCAATAATATAATTCTGTTGAGTTGGTTTTCCATAAAATGCCGCACAATAATATGCCCTCTTGAAGTTTGCGGAGAAGAGGAAAGGGCTAAAGAGAGGCCGGGGATGTAATCAAGATTAATAGCCCAATCTTGTAGTTCCGGAGCTTTAAAAGCATAGAGAATCCGATTAAGATTCCTTATGTAAGATAATTGCTTCTCGAGAGACAAGGGATCTCTCAGAGTTTTTTGAATTCTTTGAAGTTCTTGAGTTATGGATTTTGCCTCGTCTTGCTTTTTAAACGCCTTGAAAAGAGGCTGGTCGAGACGCGCTGTAATAGTTTCAATAAGAGCGCGGATATTGTACGAGAAAGACGAAGCACATAATATTCGCGAAAGGGCGAGAAGATAAATTTGCCCATCTTGCTTCAAAATGGAGCTATCGGTGTACTGTGGAAGATCTTTTTCTGTATGCCACCACCAACTCATGAAGCTGTTGGAGGTTGTGTAGGGACTGCCTTTTGGAAGAGTGGAGGACCAAATAAGGTATGGAGAAATGCCGATATTTTGAAAAGATTGATCCCACCCTCGAACATGGGCTCCCCAGACACCTTTTTGTCCAGTGAGATCCTCTATAACAGATGCGCCCCAATTCATGAGGTCGGAGCCCACCGTTATTCGAGAAAAATTTGAAGCCCCTCTCATCCCTGGCATATCGATATTTGAATAGGCTAAGCAATGTCTGTTAAGAGAAATGAAGTTACGAGATGCGAAAGCGGAGGATCCGGCATAACGTCCGTTTGAATGACCTGACCACCAACAGATTCGAAGCCCAAATTTTTTCCCTCTCAATTTCGCAAAGGTTTCTGCCAACGCTAGGGCAATCGCATTGCCGGTGGCGTTGTCAGATGCTCCATAGTGCCAAGAATCTAGGTGGCTTCCAACGAGAAGATAATATGGAGATTCTGTATCCGAAGAAATTACAGCTTCAAGAACGGGTATGTTTGTTACAGCCTGGAGAACGTTTGTATATATTGTTCCCTGGAGAGTTTCCTTTTGTAGCGTCGATGCGAGAGTGTCACTTACGGGTTTTGAGAGAACAATGACAGGAATGGAAGTATACATTCCTGTCTGTTCCGGCTCTGGCGTACCCCATACCATGTTTACATTCCCTTCATGAATAAGTTCCTCATCGCCTTGAGACCAGAGAATAACAAAAGCAATGGCTCCACGACGCTCGGCATCCATAATGGCTACGGGATTCGATGTTCTTGAGACGACTATGATTCCTTCAAGATCTTTTTTATTTTCAGAAGGGTTTCGTTCTGCCCAAAAGGTAAGGGGATGATGTTCCAATGCTTGAGGGGCCATAAGCCGTAATGGAGCCGTAATGCCTTGAGGAGCTGTGGAAGGTGTGAAACTCCATGTTTTGCAAGGAACGTTCCTCTTTTCTCCCTGAGCGTCAACATAGGAAAAATGCGCCTCTTGGGGGGTACTTAAAATAGCCGGGAAATAATAACGCTGGAAAGGAACCCCAGTTGCCTGAAGCTGATTTTCTATGAAATCTAGGGCTCCTGCTTCTCCTTGGCTTCCAGAAAGTCGATTAAAAGAAGCAATAGTTTTTGTATCGTCAAAAAGCTGAGGCCCTGAGAGAGAAGCGCATAGTTCCTTTTCTGTTGGGGAAAGCATATCTAAGCCTCATCAGAGCGATAGATATGAGAGACTTTCAGAAACTCTTCAGTAAAATTAACAAGGTATGCGGAGACTCCTTCAATAATTTCTTTCCCCCATGGCGCATTCGCTTTTTCAGGGACATCCGTTCCACCATAAGCGCCATTAGATGTAACATCTTTCACGTTCCGGATAACTCTTACAGAACCTTTGCCGAAAAAGACAGTGCTGATATGGGTATTCTGAAGGGTATCACTGAGGTGGTGTATTTCTGCAGGGAAAAAGTCCTTCATATGTACCAAATCTGGTTTAATGGCCATCATGACTGATGTCTCTTGACCAGCTCCGTGTCCGCCAGACCACGTAGAATTCAGTTGTCCCGCAAGGACCCACCAATCTACAATTGCAGCTATACCGCCGCGATTGTAAACAGCTAATGCCGCCTTATCTAGCGAAGGACCATTGCCACCATGTCCATTAAGAAAAATTATTTTTTTAATACCTGCATTCATAAGGCCCATCGCTATTCGGGTCATAACTTCTGCTAGAACTTCGAGCCCCATATCGATAGTCCCGGGGAAAGAAGTGTGATAGGGACAGACTCCGTAAGGCATTGTTGGTACAAGAAGCACTCGATCTGGGTATGCGGCTTCTATTCGTTTTGCCAGCTCTTCAGGAATCATATAATCGGTTCCGAGAGGGCCGAGAGGGCCATGCTGCTCCACGCTCCCTAAGGGAATAAGTCCTATGGTTTCTTCAGAAATACTTTCCTCGAGTTTTTTCCATGTAAGAGAGGCTAAATACATTAGTATTGGCTCCTTTCTGAGTGAAACTAAAGCTTATTTTTATAAAAAGCCCTGGCTGTAAACGGCCAGGGCTTTTTAGAGTAGGGTAAGGTTATGCGAAGTGCTTCTCTAAAGTTTCTTGGGAAGCTGGACGAGTACACTTGCTGACGATGACCATAACGATCATTGCATAGATCCAGCAAACGATTAAGGGGTTAAATCCGAAAGCCCAAGACTTGAATTTGAGAGTCATAAGAACAAAGAGTATCTCTCCTACAACAACTGAAGCAAAAGCGCCAGCTTTTGTAGCGCCTTTCCAGTACATTCCCAAGATAATAGGCGCAGCCCAAATTCCTAATCCACCGAAGGCGAAGAGAATGAGCTTAAAGATGGTTGCTGGCCGGGATATACCAAAAAGAATGGCGATGACCCCAATAATGACTGTAACGTACCGCGATATTTTAAGGATATGAGCATCGGTAGCTTCAGGATTAAAAAGCTTCTGATATATATCTCTCGTTACTGCGCCAGTAGAGACGATAAGGAGGCTATCGATTGTGGACATTCCCGCAGCCATAATGCCTGCTATGAGAACAGAAGAAACGAAGGGGGATACGCTCTGCTGAAGAATCAGAGGAACAACAAAGTCGATTTGTTTCCCTTCTAAGAGAGGAATGGATACGATAGCATTGACGCCAGACCACTCAATAAGAGTTGCGGCAAGCCACATGCCGATTGTTCCCAGAATCACGGCTTTGAACATGACCTTATAATCTTTCATAGCAAAAAATTTTGTGAATAACGTGGGTTGGCCGATAGAGAAAAAGCTCCACATAACGATCATGGAAACATAATTTCCCCAGCCATAGGATCCCCCGACCCCAGGATGGCTCATATACTCTGGGTTCAGCTCCAGAAGTTTTTGGGAAATAGAGGAGAAGCCTCCCCCTATTTTCACTGAAATAATGAAGGTTACGATAGCTGTAAGAACCATGAGAGACCCCTGCACCACGTCTGTGAGCATGGCGCCGCGAATTCCACCGCTCATGCAGTATAAGATGACAATGACTCCCATGGCTACAATACCTACCCATTCAGGTGCACCAGTAAAGGTACGCAGAATAATGCCGGCACCAATAGTTTGTGCACCCATCATGGGGATAAGAAAAATGATCATAAGAACAGCAAGGAGAACGCGCAATCCGTCAGATTCAAAACGATCTGCAAGATAATCGGCCATAGTAAGAAATTTGTATTTATGGCCGAGGTGGACTAATTTCCTCCCTACAAAGAGTGCAGGGATGATCATGCTGAAAACAAGGCCGGGAACGGATATAGATAGGCCCGCAAAGCCTACTTTATAGCAAGTGGCTGGGCATCCCATGAAGGTACTCATGCTGTATTGAGTAGAGAAGTATGCAATACCACTTACAATAGCTCCAGCCTTACCACTCATAACAAAGAAGTCTTGGAGCGTGTTTGTGTTTTTGGCAGAGTAGTAACCAATGAGCGCCATTAAAATAAAATAAAAACCAAGAACAGAATAAAAAGCACCAGGCATTGGGTGGATTAATGTAGAGACAGCATCCATGATTATTCCCTCCTATTTTCCACTATCTTCGTCGAATTCGTGGTACTCGGGACGAGACATGGCCTGCTTATAAAAAATGTAGATGAGAACCATTGTCGCTGCCGTATGAAGGGTCCAACCTACGATAAACAAGGGAAGTCCTGCTATTGACGGAATGTACTTCGTGGAGAAAAAAAAAGGGAAAGGAATCATAATTAAAACGTACATAAACATGAAGATCCAAAACCATTTCTTTTCAAAAGCATTACTGAAAACACCCATGAAGAACGACCTCCTCTTAGCTGAGATGGGATTATAAGACGTTTTTTGTCGTTTCTTCAGGCATCACTCCCTTCCATAGAGCATAAAACTCCAAGTCGAAGAGAAAAATGGGGATGCATTGCAAGATTTCAAGGATGTAATATGCAAAAAGTAAGGAAGAAAGCAAAATATATGTAAAGGGCAATGTCAAGAACAGATAATGTATATGCATCCCCCTGCTCATCAATGGATACACAACTATATCCATTGATGATGATATTGTACATTCCGTATTCTTTTTTTGTCAAGTGTAGCCTTTAAAAATCGGTAGGTATGCTTTGAATCTTCTTTTTGATAAAATATCTTCGTTTCTTCTTAGGAACAAATTTGCGTATACGTGTTAGTATGCAATTATTCTTTTTCCTCTATGGGGGTGACAATGAGCGAAAAATTGCAGTGTTTTTTAAGAGCGACCACAATTAAGGAGGGAATATATGATGACCGTGGAAAAAGAACATCGCGAAGTTGGCTTAGCAGGTTCCATTGGAATTTTTAGTGCAATTCTTGCGATAATCATGGTAGGGAAATTGTTTTTTGGCTTCGATACGGCTCTTCTCTTAATGATTGTTTCTATGTTTACGTCCTTTGTGTATGTTTTTGGATATAAATTTACATGGGATGAACTTTTTAACGGAGGTATCGTTCCCATGGTGGCCAGAGCTTCGGGAGCTATTATGATACTTCTCACCGTGGGACCTATGATTGCAGCTTGGATGATTTCTGGAACAATTCCTTACATTATCTATCTTGGCCTTCAACTTCTTACTCCCAAAACGTTTCTTCTTGCCGCTTTTATCGTTACGTGTATATCTTCTACTGTAACTGGAACATCCTGGGGATCTGCTGCGACTTTTGGTGTGGCTTTTATGGGGATAGCTATGGGATTAGGAGTTTCTCCCGCAGCGGCTGCTGGTGCTATTGTAGCCGGCTCATATTTCGGTGATAAGCTGAGCCCTGTTTCTGACACCACTGTTTTGGCAGCTGCTACTGCAGAAGTAGATGTTATTGATCACATTCGCTCTATGATATGGACTACGGCTCCAGCCTTTATTATTAGCCTTTTGATCTATTCCCTTGTTGGGTCCAGAGCTTCCGGGGCTATCGATATGAGTCAGATTAACGAAATCCTGACAGCGTTACAAAATACGTTTACGCTGACACCAATCGTTCTCATTCCACCTGTCGTTCTTCTTATCCTTGCTTATATGAGGAAGCCCACTCTTCCTGTTCTTTGGGTTGCCATGATGGCTGCAGTACCTTTAGCTATGATGCAAGGGTATACAGTTCCTGAAGTTGTCAAGATAATGGCTAATGGCCCTAAAATTGCTACAGGTGTGGCCAGTGTCGATAAGTTACTGAGCCGTGGGGGACTTTCGTTCATGGCAGGGTCTGTTGCAGTTGTTTTCTTTGCTTATATTTTTGCCGGTCAACTTGAGTATTCTGGTACTTTTAGCAGGATAAGCACGGCATTGCGAGATAAGTTTATTCGTGGAAATAAGGGAAAACTTGTTTTCTCTATCTCTCTTTCAGGTATCATGACAGGTCTGGGAACGGGAAATTCGTACTTGAGTGAAATTGTTCCTGGTACTATGTATCGCGAATTGTGTGATGAGATGAATGTTTCAAGACGAGTTCTTTCCAGGACTCTTGAGGACTCTGGAACTGTGGTAGTTCCCCTCATCCCATGGTCTGCTGCCGGTATCTATATGTCCACCGTTCTTGATGTGCCGGTGTTTTCTTATGCGCCATGGGCCTTCTTATGCTACCTCGGTTTCTTAACAGCCTGGTTTTACGGCTTTACTGGTATAGCCATTTGGCCTTCAGATAAATCTAAGGCGAGAGGCTAGGCGATAGGTATGGGGCTTTTACTGATTAAAAATGGTCATGTTTATGGGCCAACATCTCTGGGGAGAAAAGATATACTTATAGCAGGACGTTCTATTTTGTCTATAGATACTCACATTTCGGAAGAGGCGGTACGGGCATTAGATAAAAACGCTGCCATTATTGACGCTGAAGGGGCCTGGGTTACACCTGGCCTTATGGATAGCCATATCCATTTTAATGGTGCTGGAGGAGAGGGTGGTCCTCATTTTCGAACTCCGCCCCTCCAACTAAGCAGTTTTATTCAGGCCGGTATTACCACGGCAGTGGCGCCTCTTGGTACAGACGGTGTGTCTCGATCGTTAAGAGAGCTTCTTGCAAAAGCACGTTCTCTCGAAAACGAAGGGATAAGTACCTATATGTACAGCGGTGCGTATCGACTTCCATCAGTAAGCATTACCGAAAACGTTATGACAGACATTGTTCTTATCGATAAGGTTATTGGAGCCAAGGTGGCCCTTTCAGATCATCGGTCATCCCATCCCACAGTAGAAGAGTTGCGAAGATTGATTTCTGATGCGAGAGTTGGTGGTATGCTGGCTGGGAAGGCGGGGATTGTAGAAGCTCATATGGGAGCTGAAGAGTGGGGGCTTGGTATTATCCAAGAAGCTCTTGCTGGAACACAAATTCCTATGAGTCAGATTGTACCTACACATGTAAATAGAAATCAAAAGCTTTTTGACGAAGCCCTTAAATATTGCGAACAGGGTGGAGTTGCGGATATGACTACAAGTATGGGAAGTGATAGTGACTCGGTGAAGCCCTGCGATGGAGTGCGTCAGGCGCGGTTGCGAAATATCCCCCTTTCCAGGTTTACTATGAGCACAGATGGCAATGGAAGTATGCCAGTGTTTAATAAAGCAGGTGAACTTGTAGGTATGGGAATTGGCGAGCCTATAACTCTCTTTACGGCGCTGCGGGAGATTCTTCTGGAATCGGGAGTCTCTACAGAGGAAGCTCTCGCTTTAGTGACAAGTAATGTAGCCGATCGGTTGAAACTAGCCAATAAAGGACGTCTCTCTGCAGGGAATGATGCAGATCTTCTTATCATCACTCCTAGCGATATAGCATTACGTTATGTAGTGGCTAAGGGAGTTATAATGATGAAAGAAGGGACGGTTATTCGCAAAGGAACCTTTGAGTCCTGCTAGATTGCAGGCCGAAGATAGAAAGCAAAAGATAAAAGATAAGTTTAGAGAGCTCCTGTGAAAATAGGAGCTCTTCTTGATTTTTAAAAGAAGAGGGGGACTATGATAATGAATGGTCTTGTAATTAGGAATGTTCGTGTCTATGCTCCAAACTCTTTGGGCTATAAGGATATTTTTATTTTCGGGGGGAAAATCATAAAGATTGAAGACCATGTTTCTTGTAATGCATTGAAAGAAACAGGCCTCGTTTTTCGCATTATAGAGGGGGACCAACTTCTAGCTGTTCCGGGGCTTATTGATCAACATGTACACTTTAATGGAGCCGGAGGAGAGGGAGGCCCTCTCTACCGAACACCGCCTACCCCTCTCTCCCTACTCGTTAAAGCGGGCATAACAACAGCTGTGGGATTGCTAGGAACGGATGGTGTTGCTCGTTCTTTGCGAGAGTTGCTCATGAAGGCCCGTGCCTTAGAGATGGAAGGTATAACCACAAAGATATTTACAGGAGCCTATCAGATCCCCAGCCCTGTTCTGACAAGTGATATTACAAGCGATATAATGCTCATCGATAAAGTAATAGGTCTTAAAATTGCCTTTTCAGATCATCGGTCTTCGCATGTGAGTCGACAAACCCTTCAAGAAACTGTATCACAGGCACGGGTAGGTGGCATCCTCTCTGGAAAATCTGGAGTTGTGATGATCCATATAGGGGAAGGAACTCATCGTCTTCGTCCATTTTTAGATATTGTAGAGACAACTGATATTCCTATTCACCAATTCGCTCCAACCCACCTCAACAGATCTCAGGAGGTTCTTCAAGAAGCTGTTTTTTGGGGAAGGGAAGGGGGATATGTGGATATAAGTGCTGGGGTTTCGAGTCGTTATGGTTTTATTTCAGCTGTAAATCCCAGCCAAGCTGTAGCATTGCTTTTGAAACAAGGAGTGGCTGAAAACCGCATTACTATGAGTTCAGATGGCAACGGAGTCATGACTGTCCATAATCCCGATACAGGTACACTACAACCACTTATCGCGCCGGTGAAGGCTTTATTTGAAGAATTTACGCAAATGATTCGCGAGGGGATAGCTATAGAAACGGCAGTTCGGATTGTATCGACGAATGTAGCTGATCATCTTTGCCTTTTCGAAAAGGGAAGAATTGTCGAAGGTGGTGACGCGGATCTTCTCCTTTTAAGTGAAGATGAACTTTCTCTTCACACAGTCATAGCTCGCGGAGAGATTATGTTTGAAAAGGGACGAGTGATAAAAAGAGGACTTTTTGAGGAACAATAAAAAAGAAGGCCCTCTACTAGCTCTAGAGGGAGGGCCTCTATTTCTCTACATATCAAATTCTCCAAAGGACATATGCGGACTTTTTTGGGGATTAAGCATTGAGTTATAGGCGATAACAAGATGCTCTTGCATGGCCTTTTCTGCAGCAACAGGGTCGTTAGCGGTGATAGCTTCTACAATTTTATGGTGTTCTTCGTAGCTTAACCTTATTTGGGATCCAGGCTGGACCTTATTGAGTTGGGCCAGATTATAAAAACTCATGAAAAAGAAAACATAGAGGTTGGAACGCCAAAAAAGTTGTTGTATATAGCGATACAGATACGTATTTCCTGACATTTTAGCAATGGCCATATGGAACTTCTCGTTCAAGGCAGCATATTCATCTTTTTCGTTAGCGAGATATCTCTTTTTCTCTTCTTCATTGATGCGTGTCAGGGTTTCGGCCATTCTCTTGTCAGCAATTCGCGCAGCAATTCGTGCGGCTTTCCCCTCCAGTGTTATGCGCATGTAGTAAATTTGTTCCATATCGTCCGGAGAAAGAGTAGGGATCAAATATCCTTTTTGCTTAGGCATTTTTTCAATAAAGCCTGTTGAAGCTAAACGAGAGAGAGCCTCCCTCACGGGAGTTCTGCTCATATCGAGTTCTTCAGCCAGGTTTGTTTCATAAATTCTATCTCCAGGTTTAAGTTCATGAGACAAAACAAGTCCTATGATTTTTTGGAAAGCTCGATCGCTTGCTCCTGAACGTTCAGCCACAATTTTTCCTCCTCTGCATAGTAACGTATACCCACTTCATCTTAGCATAAGAAATACATAGCGCTTTAGTCTACCATAAATAAAAAGCGGTTCTGAAGTACATCCCAAAAGTTGGGCAGATATGGCATATGGAGGAACACATTGTCCTTGACAGAAGAAGAGGCTTCTTTATAATCGCTATTGAAATAACATGATATTATAAAACATATAAAGAAATATTTTAGGAGGAATAACCCTGGTTATAGATACGCATCTTCACTCAGAAGAATTTTCTTCCGATAGCTTTCTTCCCATAGAAGAAGCCATCCAAAGAGGTCAAGCTCTTGGGCTTAATGGTATTTGTGTCACAGACCATGAAAGCATGGGAATGCGTGCTTTTGCTCAGGAACTGTCGAAAAAACATAATTTTCTTGTGTTGGTAGGTCTTGAGCTTTTAACTTACGAAGGCGATCTTCTTATTTTTGGTCTTGACGCTGTTCCTCAGAAGAAAATGCATGCTATTGATGTGGTGGATATTGTTGCCCAACAAGGAGGAATAGCTGTGAGTGCCCATCCTTTCCGGGATAATGGCAGAGGTATGGGGAATTTTATTCGCTCTCTTCCTGGACTTAATGGAGTGGAATCTTTCAACGGAAGTACTCGCCTTACTCATAATTTTAGAGCTCATAATCTTGCTTGCGAGCTGGATCTTCCTTGCCTTGGCGGTAGCGATGCTCATCTTGTCAATAGAGTAGGGCGTTATGCCACCGCTTTCCCTGGTATTGTGAGGAGTGAAGAGGATTTTATTGGTGCTATTAAAACAGGAAATGTTTATCCCGTAGTCTATGATGTAGACCGATATGTACGTGTATAGTCTTTTACTTTAAAGGATATAAGCCACCCATATAACGGCAGTCATAACTGCGGCGCTTACTGGTGCAGTGAGAAGGTTGTCCAGCTCATGTTTGAAAAGACCCTCTGTAAAGAGCGTTGCCAAACTGCCCCAGAGTAATATGAGCCATGGTGCCTGTCCCATAGGAACCAACAGTCCAAAAACATATCCTCCAGAGATAGCACCACAAAAACATGCCAAGCTTCCTTCGAGAGTCTTGCCTTCCAGCCATGGAATTTTCCCCCAACGCTGTCCTACAAGTACGGCCCAGGCATCTCCGATGGTAGCCATGACGAGGGCTTGAACTGAAGCGGGATCTGGAAAAAGGGACGCAACAAAAGCGCCGAGAAGATAGCACGTTGTGCCAGAAATAGATTTTTCTTTTCTCTCGTAAGGTTCTGGAGATATGACAGTTAGCCATTTAGACAGGAAAGGGACATGGCAACTTATTTTCTCAAGAGCGAAAGAGAAAACTGTAGCGATCATAAGGTATTTATTCATGACGCCTGAGCCACCAAACGGGTAGATAATGCAGGGAAAAATCAGCCCCCCATATCGGAGTAATTTTCGGCGAACGAGAGGTTCTCGAAAGGCGCAAGTTACGAAAGTTATATCTGAAGCTATTTTGTGGCGCCAGTTAATGAAGAACCATATGCCCACAGGTATTAGCGAAAGAACAGTCCAAAGGTGTGTTTCCGCTCGAACCATCCCCAGAAAAACGCCTAAAACCCATCCTAGGAAAATGCAGAACAAAACGCCCCCACGAAAAGTCAGCCAAAGGGTCAGGGCAATAAGAATAGCTGCTGACATTTCAAGAGGGAGCAAGAGCATGGAAACGATTCCTAAAAGAATTGCAGATCCAATCATTTTTCTCCTTCCTTTTTATCATTTTCCTGCGAGAAAAGAGGATAGTCTTGAAGTTTAACGAAACGGAATCCTTTCTCTTGCAGTAGCGGAATTACGCTCATAAGCCCTTCAGCGGTGCTGCTTTCGGGATGGTTCATATGACAAAGAATAATGTCTCCAGGGCGAGCCTTTAAAAGAACAGAGATAATTTCTTTTTTCGAAAAAGAGGCCCCGCCATCGCCGGCAATTGTGTATCCTACAACAGAGTAGCCCCGTTCCTTAATAATGGAAAGAGCTATATCGTCGTAATAATTTGTTCCTGAACGAAATAGCTTAGGATGTCGCCGAGTCCTGTTGTAAATTGAAGCAGCGCCTTTATCTACCTCTTCCAATAATTCATCTATGGAGCAAGACCCTTTAATTCCGTATGCAGATTGGCCAGAAACAGAAGCAGGTTTGTGGTTCATCCCATGGTTCTCTATTTGAAAGAGGGGAGAGGAAGCGAGATTTAAAAAAACTTCTTCGTTTACCTCTATCCATCGTCCTGTAACAAAGAGAGTGGCGGGAATTTTTTCCTTCTCAAGCCATTCAATAAGCTCCCTGTCAAATCCGTTCCCTCTTTTCCCTCCGCAAGCATCTAACGTGAGCGCTACTACAGGCTCCTCGGTTTTCATGCGAGTACAAACCCCAGGAATAGTTTCTCCCCACAACCGGGGTACAGGGGAAGAAAAAACCTCCCCAGCAGGGAGTAAAAGATATGTATATACCATAATGATAAAGAAAAAAGGGTAACTCACGTATCTTTTTTTCATAGTTTTAGTGTGCTCAAGCTAGAGAAATTCCCTTCTCAAGATAAACATTTTGTACGGAATGAATAAGATCAATGCCTTCTTTAAAAGGTTTCTGAAAGGCTTTTCGACCAAGAATGAGCCCCAGACCACCTCCTCTTTTGTTGATTACCGCAGTTCTTACAGCCTCTCTAAGATCGCTAGCACCTAAAGAAGCCCCCCCTGAGCTGATGAGACCAATTCGTCCCATATAGCAGTTCGCTACTTGGTAACGAAGAAGGTCTATAGGGTGATCGGTAACAAATTTTTCATAAAGCTCTGGCGATGTTTTCCCAAAATGAAGATCTCGAAAGCCTCCATTTGTCATAGGAAGTTTTTGTTTAATAATATCTGCTTCAAGCGTAACACCTAAATAGTTTGCCTGTCCTGTCAGATCAGCAGCGAGATGATAATCCTTTTCTTTAGTTTTAAAGGCCTTGTTTCGTAAGTAACACCAAAGGATGGTGGCCATGCCCATTTCATGAGCTGCTTGGAACGCTGCGGAAACTTCTTGAATTTGGCGAGGCGACTCTGGGCTTCCAAAATAAATAGTCGCGCCTACCGCCACTGCCCCCAAATCTCGAGCTTGTTTTACCGACGCAAAAAGAATCTGGTCGTAGGTGTTGGGATATGAAAGAAGTTGGTTATGATTTATTTTAAGTATAAAGGGAATGCGGTGGGCATATTTTCTAGCCATGGCTCCCAACACGCCAAGTGTGCTGGCTACTGCGCTGCATTCGGCTTCTATAGCAAGTTTCACAATGTTTTCTGGATCAAAATAGATTGGATTAGCTGCAAAACTAGCGCCGGCAGAGTGTTCCACGCCTTGATCTACAGGAAGAATAGAAAGATATCCTGTCCCTTTAAGTCTGCCATGGTCAAAAAGTGTCTGGAGAGATCTCAGCACAGGGGTAGGGCGGTCTGTCTCAGCCGCAAAGCGATCTACAAAATCTGGGCCAGGAACAACAAGCATATCGGAAGGAATTCCCCAACACGTATATGTGAGGAGAGATTCCCTTTCAGGCCCAAGAATTTCCCCAATTTCGTCCAGATACTGCGACATAATTTATCCCTTCTTTCTTTTCTGGATTTCTTCAAAAAAGAGCGAAGCAGAAGAGAATATGGTGTAAAAACAATTCCATCATAACCATGATACCCAATGAATTCAAGCCATCATGTGATACCATACGTTATATAGTTAACTAGAAAGCGGAGAGAGGAGATGACGCTTATGGAAGACGTTCTTGCACCAAAAACTTCTGTTATCGGTTTTATAGGGTTAGGCGTTATGGGAGGTAGTATGGCGAAGCATATTCTCGATGCAGGATATGAACTACATATCTACAACAGGACTCGTGAGAAAGGAAAGGACCTCGTAGAACAGGGCGCTATCTGGGAAGAAAAAGTAGCTGATCTTGCGAGAAAATGCAATGGTGTTATCACAATGGTGGGGTTCCCCAGAGATGTAGAGGAAATATACTTTGGGTCTCAAGGGCTGATTGAGAATACAAAACATGGCACATTTCTTGTTGATATGACGACCTCAAGTCCGAGTCTGGCTCTTCGTATTTATGAAGCGGCGGAACGCAAACAACTTCACGCATTGGATGCTCCTGTCTCTGGTGGGGATAAGGGGGCAAGGGAGGGCTCTCTCTCCATAATGGTTGGGGGCAAAGAAGACACGTTTAAAGCGGTTCTCCCTCTTTTCCAGGTCATGGGAAAGAATATTGTTTACCAGGGCAGGGCTGGGAGTGGTCAACATACTAAAATGGCCAACCAAATCGCCATCGCTTCCAACATGATCGGGGTGTGCGAAGCTATTTCTTATGCTCTTAAAGCTGGCCTTGACCCGGAAAAAGTTCTTGCTAGTATTAGCCAAGGTGCCGCTGGCAGCTGGTCTCTATCGAATCTTGCCCCTCGTATGATTGCCGGCAACTTCGACCCAGGCTTTTATATAAAACATTTTATTAAGGATATGAAGATTGCACTGGAAGCGGCTGATGGAATGAGCCTTGACACTCCTGGTTTGGAGATGGCTCTTTCCATGTATAAGAAATTAGCGTCTTTGGGACACGAAAATGATGGGACCCAGGCCCTCTTCCGTCTTTATAGCGACAAAGAATAAGAGAAAATTTATAGAGCAAATGGAGAAGGCCCTCTCTACAGGAGGGCCTTCTTTAGAGTAGTTCTCGAATTTTCTTTAATTTTTGGGCACGTTCAATAGCACGATCCATAAGTGCCATATGGTTGACCACGACTCGCTCATGTGTGGCAGTTAAAATAATTCCGAGGGCATCGTTTGCAGAAATTTGAAAGAGTAAGCGATTCCCCTCTATTTCGGCGAGAGTCGCTTTGAATTCCAGAGAGACTCCGAGCATAGCGGTGGCTTCATGAACAACTTCAATAGATTTTCCAATAGAGATATATCCTTCGGGCAGAAGATGGTCCACTGTTTTCATACATGCCTCAATAATAGATTGAACACACGACGAGGTGGAAAGAAGCTGGTTGAGATGAACATTTTTATTCCCCACAGTGTCGTCCACTTCCACGGTTTTCTTTACAGTAGCAAAGAGACCTGGTGTCAATATATTCCGCACATCGAACATGTTCCGCCCTCCTTTACAAGATTATTTGTTCTTTATTTTAACACTTGTTTGTCGATCTATGAAAATTTTATGATATATTAAATATTAAGTATTTCCCAAATAGGAAGGAGAGAAGAGAGTGGCGAAAATACTTGCAATTTGTGTGAGTGAGAAAAGAAATGAACCTAAAAGACTACAGAATGAGGCCTCTTTTATTCCAGGTGGAATTGAAGGAGACTCGCACTATGGTTTAAGCGAGCGAGAAGTGAGCCTCCTTCGTCGTGAAGATATAGAGGATGCGGAACAAAAGGCAGGCTTTTCTTTCCCACCAGGTTCTCTTGCTGAAAATCTGATTGTGGAAGGCTTGCCGAGCGAGATGCCTTCAGGAGCTCTATTGCAAATAGGAAAGGATGTAATCCTCCAGGTTGTGGGAAAAGGGAAAAAACCTGGCGAACCCCACTCTTATGACTATAAAGGATGGTGCCTTCTGCCTCTCTGCGGATATTTCCTTAAGGTTTTGAGTGGAGGTACAGCTTTTTTAGGTGATGAAGTGATCTTCCGTTAGTTTGGAAGACCTGGACGTTTCTATAAACATGCTTAGATTAAATATGATTAATAAAATGGATAATAAAGAAAATACGCAACAAGTGATACAGCAACTTTTTGTCAATTCTCATGAGGCCGTTGTTTTAAGCGATGGATCTGGGCGCTGGATATGGGGCAATGAGCAGGCTGTACAGATTTTTGCTCTTCATGAAAAAAAATTAAGAGGGCATTTACTCTATTGGCTGGAAGATGACCAGAAAAGATGGTTTGAAGGAGGAGAGGTAAAGAAAGAGATTTTCATCACGGAAACAACGGGAAAAAGCTCTTTTAGCCTTCAAAAAACCCCCCTTTTCGATGAGCAGAACAATGTTCGGGAAATGGTAGGGGTTATTCGGGATGTTACGTATAGAAAGAAACGAGAGAAAATCGTTCAATTGACTTTAGGTGTTATGAACCACGCCTTGGAAGGTGTGGTTATAACCGATTCCTATGGAACGATTACAATGGTGAACCCTGCCTTTACAACTATTACTGGCTATGAATCTCATGAAGTGATAGGGAAAAACCCAAGAATATTGAAGTCGAATAAGCACACAAAGAACTTTTATATGAATTTTTGGAAATCTCTTATTGAGAAAGGATATTGGGAAGGCGAGATTTGGAATCGCCGTAAGGATGGGGAAGTGTACCCTGAGTGGCTTTATGTTACTAGCGTATACGATGAGAAAGGGCAAGTTACGGAATATATCTCTGTTTTTAGCGATCTTTCCACAATGAAGACGAAGGATGCCCAAATTCGCCTAAAATCTTGGTACGATCAGCTTACGGGACTACCGAACAAGGAGATGTTTCTTGACCTTTTACGTCGGGAGATGAAGAAAAGATCAAAAGATGCCCCTTTTTTGGGAGTTTTATTTCTGAATATAAATCGTTTTAAAGCTGTAAATGAGAGTTTAGGTCATTTTTCCGGCGATCTTCTTTTACAGCATGTAGCTCAACGTCTTCAAAAAGCTGCTGGAGAAATAAATACGGTAGCTCGTATCAGTGGAGATATTTTTTATATTCTTGCCCATCAGGCTAAAAATGTTATGGAGATAGCTCAGATAGCAAAGATGCTTTTAGAGTGCTTCAATGAGCCCTTTGATGTAAATGGTACGCGTTTTTTCCTAACAGCACGGGTTGGTATTAGCGTATTTCCAGACGATGGAACAGACGAGGAGATTTTACTTCAAAAAGCAGATATTGCTCTTTTTAGAGCGAAAGAAACGGGTTTAAATGCGCATCAATTTTTTAAAGGTGAACTTGGTGTTCAGACCGGTGAGCGCCTTTTACTGGAAAGCGATCTTCGAAGAGGGCTTTTATATAACGAGTTTTTTCTCTATTACCAGCCGCAACTCGATATGGTGAAAAAGCATGTTTGTGGAGTAGAGGCATTAGTACGATGGAAACATGGGAAGCGGGGGCTTATCGCTCCTGGAGACTTTATTCCTACAGCGGAAGAGACAGGTCTTATATTACCTTTAGGAGAAAAAATACTTTCTATGGCGTGTAAGCAAAAGAATCGATGGAACGATCGCTTTCTCGGTTCCATCGAAGTGAGCGTAAATATTTCTCCTAAACAGATCTACCAGAAAAATTTCATTGATGAAATAAAAAATATCCTTGAAAAGTATTCTATTGAACCGGGCCAAATTGCTTTTGAAATTACAGAATCTGGAATTATGAAGAACGGAGATTTTTCTCTGACGATACTTCAGAAATTAAAAAGCTTCGGTTGTCGGCTTTTTATCGATGATTTTGGTACAGGATATTCTTCATTAGCGTATCTTAGCCGTTTCCCTGTAGATGTTATAAAAATAGATAAGTCTTTTATCGATGGAATTGGGAAGAATAGCAGTGATGAATTACTTGTTAAAACTATAATCAACTTAGCACATTCTTTGGAACGTAGCGTGATAGCGGAAGGAGTGGAAACTGCGGAGCAACAGTGCTTTCTTGAAAACGTACACTGCGATGTAATTCAGGGGTATATTCTGAGTCGTCCCCTTCCTGCAGTAGAAGTCCCAAATTTCATAAAAAACTATTATCATGCCTAACATAATAAAGGAGTGGGTCTTCATGGATCATCAAAGTTCCATCACGCTCTATGAGCAGGAAGATCACAAGTTTTATCTTCTCGGATGGGAAGAACAGGAAGAAGAAGGAGTTGTCCAGACGAATCAATACGTTATCCTTTCAGGTAAGGAAGTTGTATTGCTCGATCCAGGCGGGGCTCATGTTTTTCCTAGAGTACTTGCCAACGTGGCAGAACTTTTTGAGCTAAAAGACATTAAACATATTTTTTATTCTCACCAAGACCCAGATGTATCGTCTGGCATTACGCTCTGGTTGTCTATGACAGAGCGATCTCAGGTTTATATTTCGGGGCTTTGGACCCGATTCCTTCCTCACTTTGGAATATACGATCATAGAAGAATTACAGCTATCCCCGATAAGGGGGGAGCCTTTTCTCTTTCTAATGGCCGGACTATGAAGCTGATTCCTTCTCATTTTCTTCACTCGACAGGAGCTTTTTCCCTCTATGACCCTACCTCAAGAATTCTCTTTACGGGAGATATTGGTGCTGCGATTTTCCCTCAAAATAGTCGATATCCCGTGGTAGATAATTTTGAAAAACATATTCAGTATATGGAGGGATTTCATAAACGGTATATGGCTTCCAACAATGTTTGTCGACGCTGGGTAAAACAAATCTCTTCTTTGGATATAGTCGCTATTGCGCCACAACACGGAGCTGTTATCAAGGGTAACGACGTGAAGAAATTTCTTTCCTGGTTCGAAAATCTCCAGTGTGGAATGGATCTTCTCGGAACAATATACGGAGCCTAAGGGATTCTTCATATGCTCAACAAGGGGGGATTCATTCTAATGGATAAAAAATATGAAGACATTATTCGACGGTTGAGTACGGCTTTTTTTGCCGATACTATAATGAATTCCTTTATGACTCAACTCGACGAAGTGTTGGTGAGACGTGTTCGGCAGGTGGAACGAGAGATCTCGGAAACAGCGGGAGAATTTATAAGATTGAACGTTTCTCTTGGAGAAATGGTGAAAGATTTTGAAAAAAAGAGTGAGCAGACTCAAAAGAGCATGGAAGAGATTCATAGAATGAACCAGACACTTATGGAAGATTTAAAACGTTCTGGCACGGATCTTGAAGGAATGAGTAACGATGTGGATCGTACCGTTCATACGACTTCCGGGACGTTGGAATCTTTTCTAGAGGTAGAAAAAATGTCTCGGGAAATTCAGAGAATTGCGAAGCAAACGAACCTCCTAGCCCTCAATGCCTCTATTGAAGCGGCTCGAGCTGGGGATCATGGGCGGGGTTTTGCTATTGTCGCAAAAAATGTTCAGGAGTTAGCGGCGGAAACTAAAGTCGCCTCTGAAAATATCACATCTAAGGTAAACGAAATATCTCGTTCAGTTAATGAAGCCGTGGAGAGTGTCCAGCGAGTGGGAAGCATGTTTAAAACGATTCGAGATTCTTTAGCGTCTTTTGCAGAATATTTAACCGAAAATAAGGTTTTTTTGGAACAAGTGCGGAATACAATGACTGACGGTGCTCTTCAAATAACGGAAACTTCTGACGAAATGGAGCGTTCTGTTGTAGTAATGGGGGATGCCTCTAAAAAATTTGAATCTATGGCGGCTACTATCTCTGCAATTGTCCTTGCACAAAAAAATTTGAAAAAAATCAGGCTTTAGACAACTTTTTTACTTTCTTTTCCCTTATATTCAGTAGACGAGGAAGAGAATATGAACGGAGGGAAGGGAGATATTATCCCCCTTCCCTCCGAAGAAGAATCCTTAAAGTCCGAGAATGTTAGGTAGCCACGTAACAGTAGCTGGAATATACGTGATGAGTGCCAGCAGTATCAATAAAGGTATGAGCAAAATACAAAGATCTTTAAGCATCTCCCGTATAGTTATTTTTGCAATACCACATGCCACAAAAAGGCACACGCCAAGTGGTGGAGTACACATTCCAATAGTGAGGTTTACAGCCACAACCACTCCAAAGTGTATTAAGTCGATGTTGAAGGCTTTGACTATAGGAAGGAATAGTGGCACAAAAATAGTCAGCGCACTCGTTGTATCAATAAAGGTCCCTGCGATAAGCAATACTATATTAATGATGAAAAGGGCTCCCCATTTACTGTGTACAAGAGACATAAGTGTTGCTGCTACCTCTTGAGGAACCATTTTTACGGTCATGAACCATATAAAAAGATTTGCAGTCATAAGCACCGTCAAGATAATACCGTTCATAATAGCGGCATTCACGAAAGCTTTCCATATTTTTCTCCATGAAAGCTCTCTATAAACTAATCCACCGACGATGAGGGCATAAGCAACGGCTACTGCTGCTGATTCTGTTGGAGTAAAGATGCCGCCAATAATACCTCCAATGATAATAATGGGCATGAGCAAGGCTAAAATAGCATCTTTAAGTCCAGCTCGGCGCTCTGTGGCAGTAGCTCGGGTTTTGCTCCCTTGATATCCTCGCTGCCTGCTAATAAAGTAATTGGATATCATAAGGAAAATGCCCATTAAAATGCCAGGAATAATACCGCCCATAAAGAGTTTGGCGATAGAAGCACTAACAATAACACCATAGACGACTAGGGGAATGCTTGGTGGAATAATGGGGCCTATGGATCCTGCTGTGGCGACAAGAGCTGCTGAGTATGACGGAGAGTAGTTTTTATTAACCATTTCCGATATAAGAATGCCGCCGATGGCAGCAGTGGCAGCGATAGCGGATCCGGTAACGGCAGCAAAGATCATAGAGGCTACGATAGTCACCATACCTAACCCGCCTGGCCAATGTCCCACAAGAGATTCAGAGAAGTTAGTAAGTCTCTTCGATATTCCTCCAGCAGCCATAAGATCTCCAGCGAGAATAAAGAGGGGAATAGCGATGAAGGCAAAATTATCCACCCCTGTGAACATTCGCTGCACAATAACCTCTAAAGGTAAAGATGTTCCGAGCAACCCTACAAGCGTGACGAAGCCCAAAGAGAAGGAGATGGGGATCCCCACAAGAAATATGGCAAAAAGACCAAGAATCCAACCCATAGTTTACCCCTCCTAAGCCTTGGGGGCGTGCTTGAAGAAGCCACCCACAATTTGAAAGGAATCGATAACAAGAAAAACAAGCATACTCAATACAGTAATCGGAATGACTGCATAAACATAACTCATAGGAAACATGAGGTATGGAGTGTATTGATCAGCGTTCGCTTGCATAAAGGGAATGCTGTAGCGAAGCAAACATGCCAAAAAGATAAAAATCACCACATTAGAGATCAGGTCGAAATAAGGGCGGGTTTTCGAAGGGAAAACCTGTAAAAGCACATCGATGTTGAGGTGTGATTTCTTAAAGAGCCCTACAGCCATGCCAAAAAAAACGGAATAGACGAAAAAAATACGAATAACATCAGTTGCCCATGGCATGGGCATCTGAAATACATAACGTTGGATCACCTGTGCAAAAGTGACGAGGAATAGAACAACAAGGCTGATGCCAGTTAATACAGAAAAAAGTTGCTCGATCTTTTTCAATAGAGGTCACCTCTCTAGCGCGACGACGAGCGCAAAATGGAAAAGGGTGAGGGCAAAAGCCCTCACCTGATAAAAGCTATTTTACCTTCGCCGCAGCATCCTTAATCTTGTTGATGAGTTCTTCAGGAACGTTATCGAGAACTTTGTAAAGGTCTGCTGTTGCTTGGGCAAAAGCCTCCTTATCGGGGTTCTCTACTATCTCTACACCAGCTTTGCGTATGAAATCCAGGCGTTCCTGATCCATCTCAAAAAGTTTTTCTCGTTGGTACGTAGCTGCATCTCTGGCAGCATCTTTAATAATTTTCTGATGCTCTTCAGAGAGAGAACTGAACCATTTGGGGTTAGCAATAATAGCTGCAGCCTCATATGTATGGCCATCTAATGTAAGATATTTTTGAACCTCATAATATTTCATGGAATAAATAGTAGCGATGGGGTTCTCTTGTCCGTCCACTACTTTCTGCTGAAGGGCGCTATAGAGTTCACCGAAAGAAATAGGTGTGGGGATACCACCGAGCATTTTAATAAACTCCATCCAGCTTTTTGATTCCTGAACGCGGATTTTTAGACCTTTTATATCCTCTGGTTTTTCAATAGGTCGAATGTTGTTTGTGAAGTTACGGAAACCAACTTCCCAGAAAGCAAGATTCTGGAAGCCTTTCCCCAACATAAGGGCACCGAGTTCATCTCCAACCTCACCATCAAGGACGGCATAGACTTGCTCTCTAGATTGGAAGAGGTAGGGAATCCCCAGAACCTGAAACTCTGGTACGAAGCTTGGAAGAGCTCCTCCGGCAGCAATAGAAACTATTTCGATCGTTCCCATGCGAACCCCTTCAAGAAGTTCACGTTCACTGCCTCCTAACTGTCCTTGCGGGAAAATATTTACTTTAATTTCTCCATTAGATCTTTCTTCAACTAATTTCTTAAAATATTCTGCGCCAATCTGATATTGGTGTTCAAGGCTTCCTCCATGGGCAAATTTCAACTCCACTGCTGCCATAGAAGTACCGGAAAGAACGAACAACATCGTTACTGCTAACATTGCTACAATTTTCTTCACTTTTACGTACCCCCTCACAATATGGATATAAAAACAGTGGGCATAGTGCCGCTCCTGCTTGTGCCTCCCATGTTATTTCAGATAGATTTCAGGGACTCTATCTTTAAAGATGGGCATATAGGTGCGTATCTCTTCAACTTTCTTCGTGTCAATAGTGACGAAGCCAGCTTCTTCTCCGTCTCCTGCTTTATATACAACCTGTCCCCAAGGATCAATCACCATAGAGGATCCACCAAAAAGGGTCCCTTTTGATGTCCCCACACGGTTACATGCCACAACGTACATCTGATTTTCGATGGCTCTTGTTTGAAGGATATTTTCCCAGTGGTCAATACGCACAGTAGGCCATTCTGCACTAACGAAAAGTACTTCGGCTCCATTAACGGCATAGGTTCGAAGCCATTCACAAAAGCGGATATCGTAACAAATAACACACCCAGCTTTTGTCCCATCGATGGAGAAGAGGCAAGATTTTTTGCCTGGGGCCAGATATGTATCTTCGCCCATAAGGCCGATAAGATGTACCTTATCGTAAAAAGCAATAAGTTCACCTTCCGGAGAAATAACTTGGGCGCGGTTAACGAACCTATTCCCACTCTTGGCTAGGACAGACCCTCCTACAAACCACACATTATATGTGCGTGCTAACTCACCAAGAAAATGTGCGGCTCCTTTCCCCTCAGGGTCTGCAAGCTCTTCAGCTTGTTCCAATGCGTAACCTACGTCCCATATCTCTGGAAGGACAATAGCTGTCGGAATCTCCGTTGGGGTAAGAGTCCGTTCTAACCATTTTTGTATATTAAGGCGATTGGCTTCTCTGTCCCCTATTTTTATATCAAGCTGCAGCATTCCAATTCTGAGCATAGGCACTCCTCCTTAATTCCGATCTGGCAACCTACGAACAGTGTACGTATGGCTTATAGACCGCTTTAGGACGGGATCATTCAGTTCCATCCTGAAATCGCCTTCGTAACAGATTTCGCCTTTGAGAGGTAACGTTCCACTGAAATAGGAAAATTTCCCGGGATAAGGTTTATCTTCTGTTGCCAGTTCTAGAAGTCGTTCTGGTATCAGAAGGCTCGCGAGGGTTCCCTCCTGATAAAGATACTCCTCTTCTTGTGGTGTTTTTCGAACCCAAGATCGTAGCTCTATTTCATCCCAATGAGGGCGAATATCGCTCATTTTCCAAAAAACGTTTCCAATCACCTTGCTGCAGGCTTGCTTGGCCTTTGAAACAGAGACGGTCTCCAATGCCCGATCTGTATGATCGCTGGCAACTGTCATAAAGAGGTTGCCGCCCTTATCTGCAGCAACAAAAAATTCTACTTCACCAGAACAGCCATTTCCTACCACCCATAAAATGGTATTAGTGGTTATACGTTCCGGATCGATCCAGTACATACTTGGAGTTTTTTCTGGTGCAGGGACGCCAATTTTTCTCAACTCCTCTACGTGGGCCATAACACCGGCTTGATCCCGACCAGCATAACCAATGGCTACACAAAGGTCCCATTCGAGGCAAATTTCTTCAAACCTTCCGTTATCTCTTAAAGCAATACTATGAAAATTCATGAGCTTTTCCTTTTCCTCCTTTCTGGATTAGGACATTTTTTTGTCATATAGAGCTTGATCCATAGCTACCATGCGCTTATGGAGAATCAATTCTGTATCGTCGAGATGTGCCAGTAGGGCTTTTTTGGCTTCCCGCCTCTGTCCATTTCGAACAGCACTGCAAAAAACAGAATGATCAGCAAGGACTCTGGGAAAACGCTCTTTCCCTGCGGCCATAGCCATGACTCCAAGCCATATCATTTCTTCGCTGATAGCATTCCAAAATTTTTGGAATCGAACATTCCCAAAAACCGAGAAATTCGCTGAATGAAAGTTTTGGTCTGAAGATATGAAAGAGTACAGGTTGTCCATGGAGTCTTTCATCTGTGAAATATGTTCGCTCATAACATCGGCTGCCTGTCGGTGGAGTTTTGCATTGAAAATAAGATTTAGCATAGCTGTTTCAAGAGTGCGTCGAACCTGGAAGACTTCTTTGAGGTCTTCCACTGAGACAGAACGAACCTGAATATTTTTTCGGGCATGAATTTTTAACCATCCTTCCTGAGAAAGACGATGAAGAGCTTCACGAACGGGAGTGCGACTTACCCCTAAAGAGTCTGCAAGAACTCGCTCTTGGAGAATAGCTTCAGGGGGGTATTCGAGAGAGAGGATGGAGGTTTTTATTTTTTGATATACAGATAAAGCTAAACTATTATTCTTCATCTGGCATACCACCAATAAAAAAGATTTTTTAGTTTCTTATACAGGTCTGTAATTAGAATGTATAGCAAGATAAAAAAACTAGTGTTTAAGCATGTTTACATGATATTTATAAAACAAAAAATATTTTTTGTCATCACCTAAAGAGGAGGCTAATAGTTTTTATCTTTTATTTATCTCAAACTAGTATACCAATAAATTTTTATGCCCTAAATTCGAGAATAAAGAAAATGGGAATATTAAGATTTTGAGATTCAATCTATTTATATCTGTAACGATGTTTAAAAATAACTGAACAAAAATAGACCCCCAGTCATCTTTTTGGATGACTGGGGGTCTATAAAAAACAAGTTTATAAAAATATAGAAGAACTTCTTCGCCTGTTTTATAACGAAGGAGGTTCGTCTCCTCGTAAGGATCCTTCGATTTCGTTGATTTTCTCTTCAAAACCATAAATTGTAGGATCAATATCATCGACTGTCTGATTTAATTCCCTCATGCTGCGGAAAGAATATCCCGGGGGAAGATGATTGGCATACCGTTTAATTTTTAAAAGAGATTGAAGATAATTTCGTTCATAAGGAGCGATAAGTTGAGCGGCAAAAAGAGCTTCTGGCTTTTCTTCTGCAAAAAAGAGTCTTGCCATTTCCAGATTTTCATCAGCGCTCATTTCTTCGTACCAAATTTCTGCCAAAAGGGTTCTAAATCGTTTCCGGTGCTGGGGACGTACCATTCGTCGCAGAGCCCGATCTATACGTTGCAGTCCTTGGCGGAGTTCCCCTCTGAGAATGGCCGGATCCATAGGAGGGAGAGAATATTTACTAATATAATCTGCCTCATCGTTAATATGTATTTCTCGGCGGAGAAGTTGCCCCCACGCTGGGCGTAAAGAGACTGAAGCTGCTTCTGGGTCAATATGGAGCAATTCCTTAAAAACGTCCCCTGTCTCATAGCCTCGATGCTCGCAAGGAGATTGAGAAAGCCATGTTACATATCCTGTTTCAAAGAGGCCTTTTCGTCCTGCCCGCCCGGCCATCTGTAAAAATGCGTTTTTGCTGATAGGCGCATTGTCATGAAACTGCACGAGCTGGGCAAAAATAACGCTTTCTGCTGGCAGGTTGACACCAAGAGCTAGAGCATTAGTTCCCACAACTACATCGAGAATACGTTCGCGAAAAGCGGACTCTACAAGAAGCTTCTCTTTGGGAAGCATGCTTCCATGATAGATTCCTACCCCGCATAAGAGAGGCATTTGGACCTTGGGGACATCAAGAATCGTAGCCAGCTCATAGAGTCGAGTTCGTTGATCTTTAGGAATGCGGCGACGAGTTCTTGCAATGGAGTAAGCTAGATCCATGGCTCCTCGCTGAGAGAAAACAAAGACGAGGGCATCATGTATATTGTAGATTTGAGCGGGTTTTTTAGGGGTATAAATCAACTCTGTAGCCCGTTCCTCCCCTTGGTAAACCACAAAAGAACGTTCGGTAATAGACTCTAAATACCTTCCGATAGCTCCCGGTTCGCTGAAGGTTGCGGACATGACGAGAATTGAGGTAGTGGGGGCCGTTTCTCGAATGCCGTCTATGTAGGTCCGCGCTCGGTCTGGATCCTCAAAAATATAGTGAAACTCGTCAATAATCAATTTTTGGTGAGGAGCCTTTGTATATTTTAGGGTATAGATTTCCTGAGTGCAGCAAATAATAGGGGCCTCTTCGTTTCTTTTGAAGTCGCCAGTTTCGATCCCTACATCGAATCCCATACGTCGAAGGTCCATATATCTTTCATTGCTCAATGCTTTTATAGGAGCTGTAAATATAACCCTTGATATATCGGGAATTTGCGGGTTCCCTTCTTTATCAAGGAGTCCAGACCAAAGATAGGCAACAAGAGTTTTGCCTGACCCTGTAGGGGCAGAAAGAACGGCATTTTCTTCCCGTATTTTTTTATATGCCTCTATTTGCCACGGGTAGAAGCTTTTTACCATATCTGCTGAGATCTCCCTTTACTTAGATAATACCTTCCAACTTATTATTTTTATATTATATCAGTACAAAAGAAGGGGCTGTACAGCCCCTTCTCGAAAAGTTGTTTATTTAAAGATCCTTTAACGTTTCGTCGGATCCAGGTGACGAGCAAAACCCTGGGTGATCCTATCTATGGCAATAGCCATAATGACGATGCTGATTCCTGCTTCGAAACCGCGTCCCATGTCGATACGGTTAATAGAAAGAAGAACCTCCTGCCCCAACCCTTGAGCGCCGATCATTGAGGCTACAACTACCATAGACAGCGCCATCATTGTTGTTTGGTTAACTCCAGCCATAATAGTGGGCATAGCTAGCGGAAGTTGCACCTCTTTTAGCAATTGCCACGATGTCGCTCCATACGCGATAGCCGCTTCTTGAGCTGGTTTGGGAACTTGTTTGAGCCCGAGAGCTGTTAAGCGTATTACTGGCGGTAGAGAATAGATAAGGGTGGCCAGTACAGCTGGGACTTTCCCCAAACCAAAAAACATCATGGTTGGAATGAGATAAACAAAACTTGGCATCGTTTGCATGGCATCCAAAATAGGATGAAAAATAGGCCCTACACAGTGAACTTTTGCTATGAGTATCCCCAGGGGGACTCCCATCAAAAGTGCTAAAATTACTGCTGCAACGACGATGGAGAGTGTTCCTATAGCAAGTTCCCATAATCCAAAGACTCCTATAATCAGGATAGACATGGGTAAAATGATCGTTGAGCATAAACGTTTTGTAGCTTTCCAAGCTAAGAAGCCTACGAGGAACACATAGCCCCACCAAGGGATTGCGCTTAACAAGTTTTCTATTCCTAGAAGTACCTCTAAAATGCCGTTGGCGATACTGTCGAAGGTAGGGGCTAACTTTTCAAGAAGATAGTCCACTCCA